>Ga0187892_10000107_pt1 | contig 196325 bp, 165 predicted proteins | sample MA1701073metaG_FD_139345 | JGI IMG/M metagenome (GOLD analysis project Ga0187892, IMG submission 139345) | Bio-ooze microbial communities from a basaltic lava cave in the Kipuka Kanohina Cave System on the Island of Hawaii, USA - MA170107-3 metaG ... | reverse complement strand
GCGTCACCACCACCGGCCACCAACTCCTCGGCACCATCGTCCAATTACACTACCATGGCCTATCCACCGCCGCATAAAAACATGCGCGCACCGTGCGCGCATGTGACGACGTAAGACTCTAACACATGGCGTGCCGCGCCCACGGCCGAATCGATATCGGCTTCGCCGTGAGTGGCTGAAATGAAGATCGCCTCAAACTGACTGCACGGTAGGTAAACTCCTCGATCGAGCAATCCCCAGAAGAACGTTGCGAACCGCTTCGTGTCGCAGCGGCTGGCGGTCTCCCAGTCCGTGACCGGCTCGGCGGCAAAGAAGAGCGTGAGCATGCTGCCCGCTCGCGCGATCGTGTGCGGTAGTTGGCTGGCGGCATCGCGCAGGCCAGCCTCCAGCCGCCGCCCTAGCCGTTCCAGCTTCTCGTAAGGAGGCTCGTCGCGCAGCAGCCGAAGCATCGCGACTCCGGCGGCGGTCGCCAGTGGATTGCCGCTGAGCGTGCCAGCTTGAAAGACGCGCCCGACGGGCAGGATGTGTTCCATGACGTCGGCGCGGCCGCCATACGCACCCACGGGCAACCCACCGCCGACAATCTTGCCCAGCGTCGTCAAGTCCGGCCGGATGCCGAATAGCTGCTGAGCCCCGCCATACGCCACGCGGAAGCCGGTGATGACTTCGTCGAAGATCAGCAGGACTCCGGTGCGCTCTGTTTCGCGCCGCAAACATTCCAGGAATCCCTCAGCCGGCAGCACGCATCCCATATTGCCGGCAATCGGCTCGACGATCACGGCCGCGATCCGATCGCCGTGCTCGCGGAACGTGTCAGCAACGCGATTCGCGTCGTTAAACGGCAAGACAATCGTATCCGCCGCGGTGCCAGGGGTGACACCCGGCGAATTCGGCACTCCAAGCGTGGCGGCGGCGCTCCCGGCGGCCACCAGCAGACTGTCCACATGCCCGTGATAGTTGCCGGCGAACTTGACGACGAGCGACCGACCGGTGTAACCACGCGCAAGGCGGATCGCGCTCATCGTGGCCTCGGTGCCCGAATTGACGAGTCGCACCTTCTCCACCGAAGGCACCGCTTGGACGATCAGCTCGGCCAGCTCACTTTCGGCCGCAGTGGGAGCACCGAAGCTGGTGCCCTTCTCAAGCGCCGCGCGCACCGCCTCGACGACGACCGGATGGGCGTGCCCCAGGATCAGCGGACCCCACGAGCCGACGAAGTCGATGTAGCGGTTGCCGTCGACGTCGAACAGATAAGCGCCGCGGCCCGACTCGAAAAAGACCGGTTCGCCCCCCACGGCGCCAAAGGCCCGCGCCGGGCTGTTCACGCCGCCGGGGATCAACCGCAGTGCACGCTCAAATTGCGCATGACTCCGCGCGCGAGGCATCGTCCATCTCTACGAACGGTGACCAGTGCTGACATCGGTACCAATGTACCCAATCAGCCACCAGCGTGCTCAGCGGCGCACGCCGCGGTCGGAACGCGACTGGGTGATCCCGCGGCAGAGGCCGGAGTTAAGCCGCGTTTCGTAATTGTAGGCGAAGACCACGACCGGCCAGGGATGGTCCATGCCATAGCGTGGCATCGACTCGAGCGAATCGTACGCGTTCATGCGACGCCGGCGAATGTCGTAGATCGTCAACGCTTTGACCGTGCGCTCTCGACCGTGCTGGCAATGGATCCACACCGGGTAAACACTCGGATCGTCGAACAGCGCCTCGATCTCGTGAACAACACGGTAGTTGATGTCCCAGGTATGGTTGGCGGGAAACACCAGCTCTACTAGCCGTGCGCCGGCCGACTGGACCGCCCGGCGTTGGGATTCGATCAGCCCTTCTTTTTCCGATGGGTCGCACAGATTGACCACTGTGCGGATTTTGTACTTTCGGATGAGCTCGCCGAACACATCCGCGTCGACCCAGGCGGAGCGATATACTCGCCCGGCCTCGTGAACCGCGAAGTGCTTATAGCGGTGATGACGATGCACCGCCACGCCGACCAATATGCCAATCGCGAGCAATCCCGCCACGATCCAGCCCGCGTGTCTCCGCACGGTCCGCGCCACTGTCCCGTTCACGCGAACGAAGTCCATCGCCTCCGACTCCTTACCATCGTTACGGCCACCGGCCGCGACCCCAGACGGCGTCTACGTGGGGGTCGCGTCTTCGTAGGGGTCGAGATATTACTTCCTGCTCGCGGACTGCGCAAAGATCGGTTCCTTGGTTACTGCGCATAGGAGCGTCAGGCTCGATAGTCAGTTGTACGATTACCACGATAGGTGCCTCGGCGTGGCGACGTTGTCCAACATTCCCATACTCGCCAAATTCGGAATGTCAGCTCGTGCAATGCACTCTACTGGCAACGAATTGTGTGAGGAACCAGTTCCCAACTGCCCTGGCGGCATTGCGGCAACACGTTAGAATTGGCGACCTTAGGTGTGGCAATGGTGCGGGCGCTTTGCGCACGGGAAGGGCTCTGCGCGGGGGGTTCGCGCGATGCCACGCTGGATTCTGACGCGCTTGGCTGGGGCAAACCGCGGCATGCCCCAGGCCGAGTTGTCGATTCACACTAATTCTATGGATGTGACAGACCGATAATCTCGTCAACGAATTGCCGGCTGGAGGGTCGGCGCTTGTGCAGAACTCCTTGTTTTGCCGAATTCACCCTTCTCGCTTCAAAGGATCGATCGAGCGACTCGGGCCAATCGGATCGCGCCCGGTTGGCACCCCGGTCGGTGATGCGCGACGCGCTGCCCGTTTCCTAACCGATCACAGGTTGTCAATTCCAGTGCATTCGACCATGCGCTCCGCGATGGCACTCGGCCCCATGGCGAACCAGGTCGAAGGAGTGGCTGTGTCGACTGACCGTCTCGCACCGTGTGTGTCGCCGATGGAGTCGCGACCGATCGCGGCGCAGTGCGGCGCCGCCGGCGTCGGCCATTCAACGTCACGGCGACCGCATTCGATCGATCGCGCCGAAGGTGCCCTGCCAATGTCGCCGCCGGCGACCTCCACGCGGCTTTTGCTGTTCGGCCTGCTGCTCTTGTGTCTCATCCCGCGCGGGCTGATGGCTTGGAAAATCCACACGGTTTGCCCCGACGCTACACGCTACATTGCCATGGCCGCCGCACTCGAAAAGGGTGATTTACACGGCGCGTTGGGCGAGTTGCGCGTCAATACGCTGCCGGTGGCCTTGGCCACGCTGCACCGACTCGGCTTCGATTGGGAAGCGGCGGGCAAGCTTTGGGGAGTCGTGCTTTCGAGCCTCGTGGTACTGCCGTTGTTTGGATGGGCATGCCGGCAGTTCGACCAGCCGGTGGCCACGGTTGCATGCGTCTTGTATGCCGTCCACCCCGGACTTATCGAATGGAGCCCGGAGATTGTTCGCGAGCCCACGTTCTGGTTTTTTTTCACCTTGTCACTCTATTTGTCTTGGCGCGCCGCCAGCGAAGGCAAACTTGCCTGGTTCCTCGCGGCGGGGCTGACGATCGTCCTTAGCCTGCTGACGCGGTTCGAAGGATTTTTCTTGGCGATTCCGGCAGTGGGGTGGGTGGCCTTGGCGTGGTGTACGCGGCCGCCGTTCCGCACGCGGCTTTTGCTCGGCGCCCTGACGACGCTGGCGGCGACCTGTGCACTGGCGGCGATCAGCGTATTTTGGGTCGGAGCTTCCGAGCCGTCGGCCGTCGTACGACTTGCGCCCTTGCGCCGCGTCGAATGGTGGTTGAATTCCTGGTCGCCCAAGCCGGGCGACGCTACCGTCGCGATAACGCCAGCCTCTGGCCACACGCACATCCACGCATACGCCCATACGCTCAAGAAGCTTGGCGTGTACGGCAATACGTTGCTCGGCGGGCTGCACCCGATTTATGCCTGCCTGATTTGCGTGGGCATCGTCAGCCGCGCGCTGTGGCGCCGCTGGGACTGCCTGCCGCTGGCGTTGGTCGCGTGTGCGGTAGCGGGCGGCACCTGGATCCACCTTGGGTATGCCGGCCTGATCAGCAGCCGCTATGCCACCGCTATCTTGTTGATGGGCCTGCCCGTGGCAGCCGGTGGATTGTGGTCCATTGCACGAGCGGTCAACCTTCGCGCCTCCGTGGTAAGTGGAAGATTTCTGAGCACGCGTGCCGCGGCCGCCGCGTTGCTCGTGCTCATGGGAGGAATCGGTTGGGCGGATGCGCTCTCGACCGATTACGGCAGCCGCGACGCAAGAGCGCGCATCGGTAAATGGGCCGCCGAGGAATTTGGCGACTCGGTATCGATTCTCTGTTCGGCGGATCTGGAGCCGATGATCGGCTACTATTCGCGCGGCCGTTGTCGCGCGATCCCTGACGGCCTCACGGGCGATCGCCTTGTGGAGTGGATTGAAGCAGAAACGGCTGACGTGGTCCTCATTTCTTCGAAGGTGTCAGCACCGGACGAATATGCGCGCGTCGTTCAACAGTGTGAACGTCTCGGTCTCGTGCAAGTCGTCGATCCGCAACTGACCAGCGAGTATCGCACGGTTCTCGTGCTCGCTCGAGTTGTCGCCACGCCAGCGCCCGTTTCGCGAACGAGCGGCGTGACGAAATCGGCGCGCGAGCCGCGAGGTGGTCCGTCACGGCTCAACTGAGTGCCACGATGCGCGACTACTGGATTCCCTGTGCGGCGGCGGCGATCGGTTCAATACTGCTGACGCCCTTGGCGCGAGCCCTGGCGCTGCGGTGCAACGCGGTCGACCGGCCCGATGGAAAGCGAAAACTGCACCGCCATCCGGTCCCCTGTTGGGGAGGGATCGCTGTCTACCTGGCGCTGGTGCTGGGGCTGATATCCGCGCGCTGGCTTTCGCCCATCGGCGACGATCGACTTCCGGGACTGGCGCTCGTCTTGGGCGTGGCGGCCGGAGTGGTCTGTATCTTTGGTTGCATCGATGATCGCTGGAACCTGAGCGGTCGCTTCAAGCTTCTACTGCAAGTCGCCGCGGTACTGCCCGTTGTCGTGGGGGGATACACGGTCCAGCGCGTCGTGGCGTTTGGCTACCCGATCGAGCTCGGTTGGCTTGGCGTTCCCGTCACCATCTTCTGGCTGGTGGGCTGCATCAACGCATTGAACTTGTTGGATGGCATGGACGGTCTGGCGTCGGTCGTCGGGGCGACAACCGGCATCACCCTGGCACTGGTGGCGCTGAGCGCCGGTCAGGAGCACGTTGCACTTCTGGCAATGATTCTCGCGGGTGCACTCGCCGGGTTTCTCGTCTACAACCTGCCGCCGGCCAGCATCTTCCTGGGCGATTCGGGCAGCATGGTGATCGGTCTGGTCGTCGGGCTGTTGGGAATCCAGGGAGCGATGAAGACATCGGCCACGCTGTCGATTACCGCCCCGGCGGTGGTCATGAGCATTCCGATGCTGGACACCGTGCTGGCGATCGTGCGGCGCGAGCTCACCGGGCAGCGCTTCTTCACGCCGGACCGCGGCCACATCCACCACCGGTTGCTCGATCGGGGTCTGAGCAATTGGCAGGCGTTGTGCATGATCGGCGCGTTGTGCCTCACGACGGGCGCCGCCGCCACCGCCGCCACGATTTTTTCCAACGACGCGCTGGCCTGGATCACGCTCGCTTGCCTGATCGTGCTCTTGGTGCGAAGTCAATGGTTTGGCCATCATGAACTTTCGCTGGTGAAGTTGGCCATTGCCGCGGCGTTGGGCGGCGTGGTCGGACGATTGATCGCCATGGCGCGCTTACGGAGGCCGGTTTTCGACGAGCGGTTGACTCGCCTCCCGTTCGAGGAGTCCTGGTCACGGTTGACGGGCGAGGCTCGCCGAGCGGGCGCCGCGCACGTGCGCGCCACGTTTGGCCGGAAGGGGGAGCCACACCGATCGCGTGACTGGTTCGGCGAAGCCGTCACGCCGGCTGCCGACCGCCAATGGTCGATGGAGATCGCCGTCACCGATCGCGACGGAGCCTTTTGCCAATTAAGCATCGGTGGACTGGAGGATGACAATCCTCGGCAATGGTGGGGCATGGCACGGCTGTTGCGCCTCGTTGCGCGGCATTGGGCCAGCGACCCGGAACGATTTTCTCGCGCGCGGGCAACCGAGGCGGAAACACCGGCACCCCGTCATGCACATGATCAATCGCGACGAGCCGCGGCCTAGCGTCCCTTGTGACTCGACGCGCGCCGACGTCGATATCGGCGTCATCTACACGCACGAGCGGCAATACCTGCCGCGACTCGTCACCTCGCTGGCGGCTTCGGCCGATTCGCACCGCGCGCGGCTACTCTTGGTCGACAACGATTCGGTCGACTTGGACGAGCGGTGGGCCGATTGCTTCCCTCGCCGAACCCTTCTGCGCAACGCGCGGCGGCTCCACTACTCGGCAAACCTCAATCGCATTCTCACGGCCGCGACCGCTCGCTACGCGCTATTGCTCAACACGGACATGTTTTTCGACCCAGCCCAGCAGTGCGTCTCGAAGCTCGTGCAATTCATGGACACCCACGCCGATTGCGGGGTCGCCGGCTGCCGGCTCTATCACGCCGACGGCGGCTATGCCTTTCCGGCACGCCGGTTTCAAGGACCGGCCGTCGTGCTGGCGCGGCGTTTCGGGCTCGCCAGGCCGCTGGCGCGATCACTCGCGCATTACTTGTACCTCGACCGAGATCCCGCGAGCACCTTTGAGTGCAAATGGCTTTCCGGGTGCCTCATGATGGTGCGAATCGAGGCGGCGCGCGCGGTCGGAATGTTTGATGAACGCTTCGTCAAATATTTTGAGGACGTGGATTTTTGCCTGCGGATGGCGCAAGCAGGTTGGCGAGTGGTGTTTTACGGCGGCACGCACGCCTTTCACCTTGAGCAGCGCGCGAGCAAAAGTCTTCTCGCGCGCGACGCCTGGCAGCACGTTCGTTCCTATCTGAGATTTGCAAGAAAATGGGGCGCGCGGCCCCACATCGCGATTGCGGACCCCTGTAAGCGGCCAGCCGCCTAAGGCCAGGCACACGGACGATTCTGCTTGGCCTAGTCATTTCGTTTTTGGCGCAATCTCCTCTGCAGGATCGGCACCTCGGCGATGAGCCTGGGTTCCCATTCGGCACGTCGCGCGGGGACATCCATGCTGTTGTGGATGACCGTTTGCATATATGTTAACGGTCTTTCCCCGATCGTCGCAGACGAGAAGATTGTGCGGTGACCGAGATATCAGACCTATCGGCCGCGACCCGAGAGCGGCTTCGACATCGCACGAACGACTCTACCTGCATGAACCAGCCGTTCGGCGTGCTCCAAATCGGGGCCATCCGCGTCCACCTGGCTCCACGATTCGAGCCATCTCCGCGCGACGTCCGGCATGCCGCGAGACATGCTGATTTGAATGTAGGCCATACAGAGCGCGCTGAACTCGGAACTGTGAAGGCGCCGGCGCTGGCGGAGCGGTGCCAGGTAGGCTTCGGCTTGTTCGTAGTGGCCCTCGCTAATGGCGAGGTTCGCCATGGCAATCCGTCCAAAGAAGTAATCGGGCCAGCGGGAGTGAATCTCGCGAATCAGATTAAGTGCTTCGTCGCCTCTTCCTTGCAACATGTATGCATTGGCCAGGTTGTTCAGAAGGCTTGGCTTGTTGGGCTCGATCTCGAGGCAGTCCTTGAGCAGTCGTTCCGCCCGAACGCCGTGGCCGCTCCGCAGCGCCCGCATCGCATCATACGCCCACTCATTGACTTGTTCCGAATGGCCTGGGCTGATCGGCTCGCCGGTAATCTCGAAGCCGAACATCTCCATGTCGTGCCGCGCACCGCGCACCGACAAACGCAGCGGGCCGCAAGGAAGCGCGCCCACGCGGCATAACCAATTGGCGGTTTCCATGCGCTGTTCGTCCGCACCGCGCTGCGAAAGACAATACACGCAGAGCGCCTCGTGCATTTCGGGCGTCGCCAGCAGCATGGCAAATCGTCGTGCCAACTGGCGTGCCGCCGGATCGCCACGGTCCAACAGCGCAGGCACGAGGCTCGCGAGCTCGGGATGGCTCTCGGCGAACTGGCGTGCCACGCGCGTTTCCACCTCGTCGTCATCGTGCGAAGGAATATCGAAGCATGTGCAGAGCTCATCGATGGTCTGTCGAGGAATCCAATAATCGAGACTGTAAGGCCACGGGCCTTCGCGGCGGCCCAGCGGTTGCTTGGCATCGGCCAGGTTCGCCTTTGCCAAATCAAATCCCGCCCACTTCTTAATCGACGCTCGCCAGTAACTTGTCGCGCGGCGATGGTTCCCCTGTCGCGCGTGGGCAACGGCCGCCAGGTGGTGGAGCAGTGCGGTCGTTTGCGGATGGACATTGGTGAAGCCGCAACGCTCCGCGCTCGCCAGCGCGTCCAGGACTCCGGAATCGTCGCCGAAAAAGCTCAACGTCTCGGCCTTCTTGCACCAGAATTCGGAGCGTTCTGAGCGGATCGAACGAAGCCGCGCACACATCTCCTCCGCTTCGTCGCGGCATCCGCTCAAGAGCAGGTGCCGCGCCAGGTTCGCCAAGGCATGAAAGTTATCCGCCTCGCGTTCGAGAACGCGCCGCGACATCGCAATCGCGTCCAGCGAGCGCCCCAAGTGAAAATAGGCCTCGCTCAGGTTGTTCATCACCGGTAGGAAATCCGGCGCGCGGCCCCAAAGTCGTCCGCCGATCTCGATCGCACGCGCGTGATCCGCCAATGCCAGACTGGCCACAACCTCTTCATGCATGGCCGAGAGCTCAAGCTGTTCGTCTTTCGCGAACGGCGCAGCGCGGAGTAGCTCCTCGACCGCCGGCTCAAGCTGCGCGATCGACTCGCGCGCCCCTTCCGCCAATGGGTCGTCCGGCCAAAGCATCACGTATCGGCGAAACGCCAAGAGTGCGGACGTCGGGCACGCCTCGGCCAGGTAGCCGCCGGCGAGCATGAGATGCAACGGCCGGTTGTCGGGCTCCAAATCCAGTAGCCGCCGACACGTGCGGCAATAGCGCCCATAATCGCGCTGGTGGTGGTACACGTCCAGGAGCGTGCGCAACACATTCGGCCGGTCGGGACACTCGCGGTCGCGCTCTTCGAGCAATAGCCGTGCTTCGTGCCACTGCCGCCGCCGTATCAACTCCCACGCCTGATCTACGACTTCGAAGGTTCGCGGCGCCCTGGCGCGGCGACCGACCAGCTTCTCGCGGCGGAGCCGCTGTTGCTTCTTTTGTTTGCGGCGCAGCTTGTTGTTCTTGGACACGGCCTTACCTCCGTGCGTCATTTCGGTGGGTCCGTCCCGCGAGCCGTTGCCAGCGCCATCACGCCCCGCTTGTCATCGATCGCCCAGGGAGTTGCAACCTCGTGCGGACGGCGCCCATCAATCGTCGCGATTCGTTCGTCGTGGTCAACCCCATTTCATCATGCCTGCGACTCGCGGCACTCCGATAGCCGTCATTCGTAGTAGGGCATCCGGTCTCGATAACGTGCGAGGCGCGAGCGGATCTGTTGAGCGTCGGAGTTTTTGCCATTGGCCACGGCGGTCTCCAGCGCCGTTTGGGCCGTCGCGGCCGCTTCCTCAAACCGGCCCGCGGCCGCCAACGCCGCCGCCAACGTGTCGAGCTGTTCGTAACCTGGCTCACTGGAGGCGCGAACCGAGCGCTCGGCGATCATGACCGCTTCGGCCCCGTTGCGAATGGCGGGATCCTGATTCGTGGCCAAAATCCAGGCCAGGTTATTGGCGACCACGAGCAGGTGTGGGTCGTGGTGGAGCGCCTCGCGATAGCTGGCCAGGGCGTCTCGAATCTGCCCAGCGGCCACCAGCGCGTCTCCCAAGAGCGCATGGCCTTGCGGATCCGAGCGATCGATCGCCACCGCGCGGCGAAAGGCGACCATCGACTCATCGATGCGATTCTGCCGGAACCGGACGGAGCCGATGCGCTGGAATGCCGCCGCCGAGATGGTCTGAGGCGCAATGCGCAGCGCCTGTTCATAGTATGCGATCGCGGCGTCGTGCTCGCCCAATTCGGCCGCCACGTCTCCCAGCGCGAATTGGACGTCGGCGCGGTCGCCCAGCCGTGGTTTCATCTTCAGTGCCTGTTCGAGCCGCTCGCGCGCCTCGCGCGGGCGTCCCTGCCGCCGCGCCACCTCCGCCAGCACTGCCTGGGCCTCGGCCAGACTCGGGTTGTTCGCTAGCGCCGCACGCGCATTTTCCGCGGCGCCTGCCAGATCGCCCTGCTGCGACAGGACCGTTGCCAGGTTCAACCTGGCGACGTGGAAGTCGGGATTTAGGACCACTGCTGCCGCCGAATGCTTTTTCGCGCCCTCCAGGTCCCCGACCGCGAGCAAGGCGGAGCCGAGATTAGCCTCCGCATGATAATTTCGCTCCGTCACCGCGACCGCGCGGGAGAACAGCGTAACGCCATCACGCCAATAACCCACCTGGCGCCAAGTGATGGCCAGAGAGCACGCCACGACAGCCGCGCCAATCGCCCAGAGTGCAACGGCGTTCCAGCGCCGACGCGGCAATAGCTCCGGCACCCCCCAAGCCGCCATGATGAACAGGCCGATCAGTGGAACATACGTGTAACGATCCGCGTGGGCCTGATCGCCCACCTGCACCAGGCCGATTACCGGCACGAGCGTGCCGACGTACCATAGCCAGCCGACAAGCAGGTAAGGTCGCCGCGTCGACTCGCGCACCGCGACCACCGAAACGGTGACCAAGAGCACGCACGATGCCGCCAGCCAGCCGATCACCCTTCCACGCGAATCGGGGTCATTCACCCAGTAGGGGTAAAAGCACGCCAGCCGAGTGGGCCGGATGGACTGGCCGATGTAGACTGCATAGGAAATGATCGCGTTTGCGCAACGTCCCGCGAATGGCCGTGCCTCGAGCGTTTGAACCGCGCCGCCCGTTTGCTGCGCCCAATACGTGATGGCGCTGGAAAGCACCGCCAGACCAAACATCGGCAGCTTTTCGATCACCATCCGCGTCGCTGGGGCACGGCCAGAGGCCTTAGCCCCAGCCACCCATCCCGCCGGGTGCCATCGGCCCAGCGGCCAATAATCAAGCAGCAACAAGACAAACGGCAGCGTAACAAGCATCGGCTTGGCCATCAGTCCCAGTACCAGGCTTACGAGCACCAAGGCGTAACGGACCCTTGACGCAGGACGCCGCGTATAGCGCCAATAGAACCACATGGTCGCCAGCCAAAAAAAGGTGCTCAGCAAATCCTTGCGCTCGGAGACCCACGCCACCGATTCCACATGGAGCGGGTGGACGGCGAACAACGCCGCCACGAACGCGCATTGCCAAATTGTCGCTTTGCGCGGCGGCGCCTCGGTCATCCGGTGAAGAACCAGAAACAACAGGCACGTGTTCACCACGTGCCACGCCAGGTTGGCCAGGTGATGCCCCGCCGCCTCCAGTCCCAACAACTGGCAGTCGAGCATGTGCGACAGCCAGGTGATCGGATGCCAATTGAACGAATGCCGGGCCGTGAACGCCCACGCCACTCCGGCACGCGTCAACCCGGCCTGAACGATCGGGTTCTCGGTCACGTAATCGGGGTCGTCGAAATTCACGAAGTCGTGGCGCGCGACCGGAAGGTACCCCACCACCGTCAGCAGCGCGAGCGCCATGCACACGGCCACGTCGGCTCGTACTCGGCCCATTAATCGTCGTCTCCGTCGAACTTCACGGTGCTTCGCGTCACCCGGAATTGACTCGAGGCAGCGGCGAGCAGCGTGGGCAAACCGAGTTTGCCCACAAGGCGAATCGGCGCGGTCTCACGCATCATCATCATAAGCGGAAAGTGCCGCGATTTTTTCGCAATCGCGCATCTGCGTTGACGGCATTTGCAAGCGGGGCTAGATTCCGTGCATCGTCCGTAGGCGCAGCCTAGCGGAACAGAACGGTTCTTGAGTATGGGTGGACGCTGGTTCGGTCGGTACGCCGCGACTATCTCGCGGCGGCCTCCGAGTTGTTATCGACGGGTTGCAATCGAGCCGCTCGAAGCTCGCCGGCTGATGGCTCGCGCGGCCATTGCCGAGCCACACGCCGACGAAAAGCTAGCCGATCAGGCAGCTTCCGTCGAAACATTTCCGCTGTCCGCGCTCATCGTCGAGCGCGCCGCCGCCCTGTCGCAAAGCAAGCAATCGTCGACCGACGCCGTCGCGCTAGCTCATCAAGACGCAATGGCCGACCAGTGGCTGGTGGTGCTTTCATCCGATGCCGACCCCCACCAGCTTGCGGCGCTGTCACCCGATGCCCAGATCTGCCGTGCCGAGCAGCTTCCTGGTGCGTATCTGGTGCAGTTCGCCGACGCCAGGTCGGTCGACTCATTCTCGGCATCGCTCTCGGTGCTCGACGGAGTCGACGCCGTCTACCCTCTGCAAGAGCGCCAACAGTCATTGCGATTCGTGCCCAACGACCCGCTCTTCGCCAACCAATGGCATCTGCTGAACAGTGGCCAATCGGGTGGCACGCAGGGGGCCGATGCGCGCGTGACGGCGGCGTGGGACTCGGTACGCGGCGCCGGCGTGGTGATCGGCATCGTCGACGACGGGCTGCAATACACTCATCCGGACTTGAGCGCCCAGTATCTGGCCGCGGCCAGCTACGATTTCAATTTCAATGACCCCAATCCGTATCCCGACTTTGCCGAGGAGCATGGCACCGCCGTGGCGGGCGTGGCGGCCGGCCGTGGCAACAACGGACTGGGCATCAGCGGCGCGGCGCCCTCGGCCCAATTGGCCGGTCTTCGCCTGCTCGCCGCGGCCACGACCGACGCCCAAGAGGCGGCCGCGCTCTCCCATGCCAGCGACTCGATCGACATTTATTCCAATAGCTGGGGACCTTTCGATGACGCCGCGCGCCTGGAAGGCCCCGGCCCGTTGACTCTTGCCGCCCTGGCCAATGGCGTGGCGAACGGCCGCGACGGCCTGGGCAACATCTACGTCTGGGCCGCCGGCAACGGCTTGGGTTCCGACGACAACGTCAACTATGACGGCTATGCCAACTCCCGTTATACGATTGCCGTGGGAGCGATCGACCACAACGGCGTCCAGTCCTATTACAGCGAGCCCGGGGCCTCGATGCTCGTCACCGCCTACTCCAGCGGCGCGAGCGTCGGCATTACCACGACCGACCTTGTGGGGGCCGACGGCTATTCGACCGGCGATTACACCAGCGGCTTCGGGGGCACGTCCTCTTCGACGCCATTGGTTTCCGGCGTCGTGGCCCTGATGCTGGAAGCCAATCCGAACCTAACCTGGCGCGACGTGCGCGCGATCCTGGCCGAGACCGCCGGCCAGAACGACCCGGCCAATGCAGACTGGCGCCTGAACGGCGCCGGCTATCACATCAACCACAACTACGGCTTTGGCGCAATTGACGCGGCCGCTGCAGTTTCGGCCGCGGCAGGGTGGACACCGCTCGCCGCCGAACAAACCGTCACCTCGGGAACGATCTCGGTCGGAGCGCCGATTCCCGACCTCAACACCACGGGCGTCTCGCGCAGCTTTACGTTCACCGATGAGCTGCGCATCGAAACGGTCGAGGTCGTCTTGAACGCCACGCACACCTACCGTGGCGACCTGAACATCGTGCTTACCTCGCCCGACGGTACTCGCTCGATTCTGGCCGAGCCGCACGGCGATTCGGGCAACAACTACAACAACTGGACGTTCACCTCGGTGCGTCACTGGGGTGAATTGTCCGCTGGCACTTGGACATTGACCGTGAGCGACCCAGTGGCGATCGACGTCGGCACGTGGAACTCCTGGCGCATCAATCTCTACGGCACAACCGCCTTCGATCCGACGGGGCCGCCCACCGTCGTCTCCCATAGTCCTGAAGGCAGTGTTCTGCCGCCGGTGAGCGTTGTCGAGTTTCGCTTTCGCGAGCCGATGAATACGGCCAGCTTCGCCGTCTCGGACGACATCGGCAGCTTCACCGGCCCCTCGGAGGATTTGCTGCCCCGCATCACTGGTTTCAACTGGCAGGCGGCCAACGTGCTGCGAGTCAGCTTCCAGCCGCAGGTTCAACGTGGTGCCTACTCCTTGGCCCTTGGTCCGAATGTTTTGGCCGCTGACGACGATTCGCCACTGGACCAGGACGGTGATGGCGTGGTCGGAGAGTTGGAGGACGGCTATGCGGCGCAATTTGAAATTGCCGGCACGGGGCCGGGCGAAATCTACGGCCGCGTTTTCAACGATCTCGACGGCGATGGTGTTTTCGACGGCGACGAGCCGCCGATGGCCGGTTGGGAAGTCTTCCTCGATCTCAACGCAAACGGCATCCGAGATACCGCCCCATTGACTTTCCACTCGGCGGATGTTCCCCAGACGATCCAGGATCAGTCGACCGTACGATCGGAACTCGAAGTGACCGGAATACCCGGCACGCTGACCGACATCGATGTGCAGCTCACCATCTCGCACACCTATACGGCCGATCTGGACGTGTTTTTGATCAGTCCGCAGGGAACGCGCGTCGAGCTGTTTACCGACGTGGGCGGCAGCGGTAATGACTTCATAGGTACGACACTTGACGACGAGGCACCCACGCCGATCGGGCTTGGCAGCGCGCCGTTCATCGGCCGCTACCGTCCGGAAGGTCTCCTTTCGACGTTTGACGGTCATGATCCAAACGGCACGTGGACGCTGGAAATCGTCGATGATGCGATCGTGGACGTTGGCATTCTCTCTGCATGGTCCCTGGCCATCGCCGTCCCAGAGCCAAACATGGCCACCAACGGTCAAGGCCAGTACGCCTTCAAGGGTCTTCCGGCCGGAACCTATCACATCGTGGAGGTGCTCTCGGAAGGCTGGGAGCAGACCTATCCAGACCACGCGGACGCCACCCATGCGCTACACGCGGCAATCACCACGTCGGCTTCCACGGCGCCGATATTTCCGCAGGGAACACGCACTAATTTGGGGGCTGGCGCCAAGCGAAACACACCCCAGCAGTCCGCGCGAACCAATGCCTCTGGCCCGCTCATCCGCATGGATCAGTTTCGTGCCGATTCTCGGTTCGCCGGCATCGACGGCGGCGGTTACGGCGCGGTCGTCATCGATACTGGCATTGACCTCGACCATCCATTCTTCGGCCCGGACACGGACGGCAACGGCGTTGCCGACCGCATTATTTTTCAGTGGGACTTCGCCGATGGCGACCCCGACGCCAGCGACTTTCACGGCCACGGCTCGAACGTCTCGAGCATCGTCGGTTCGCAAGACACGACCTATCCGGGCATGGCGCCCGGCGTGGACCTCATCCACTTAAAGGTGTTTTCGGACAGCGGGTTTGGCGACTTTGGCACGGTCGAACAGGCGCTGCAGTGGGTCGTGGCGAACGCGGCGGTGTACAACATCGCCAGCGTCAACATGTCGCTGGGCGATAATGGCAATTACGGTTCGGCGCTGTCGCTCTACGGACTGGGGGATGAGCTGGCGGCCTTGGCGGCCCAGAACGTAATGGTGGTCTCGGCGGCCGGCAACGACTTTTACGAGTTTGCCAGCATTCCAGGCGTGGCGTATCCTGCCGCCGATCCCAACTCGCTGGCCGTGGGCGCTGTCTGGGATGGAAATAACGGTGGGCCATTCGAGTGGTCCGGCGGCGCCGTGGATGTCACAACGGCGGCCGACAGGCTGACCAGCTTCACGCAGCGGCACGCGATCCTGACCGACGTGTTTGCTCCCGGCGCGATGATTCGCGGAGCCGACGCCTCGGGCGGCACCGTCAATTTTGCCGGCACGAGCCAGGCTGCTCCGCACATCGCCGGCATCGCTGTGCTTGCCCAGCAGCTTGCGGATCGCGAGCTGGGGAGACGGCTGAGCGCGACTGAGTTCCGTGACCTGCTCGCATCCTCCGGTACAAGCATCTTCGACGGCGACGACGAGAACGACAACGTCACCAATACCCAGACAACCTATCGCCGCGTCGACATGTTCGCCTTGGCCGAGACGATCTTGACGCTGGGCGGAGGCACGGGGGGTCCGGGTGCCGGACGCGCCGATCACGTCGTCGAACTGGAAGCCGAAGAGGTGGTGCTCGACGTCGATTTCGGAGTCCGCCTCATTCCTCCCGAGAACCAGCCCCCAGTGCTGGATTTAATCGCCGACCCGCCGCCACGCGATGGCGGTCGACTTGTGAGCTTCGTGGTCACCGCCAGCGATCCCGACCTGCCCGCACAGTCACTCACATTTAGCCTCGATGCCCCAGTGCCTTTTGGGGCCACCATCGACGCGACCAGCCGCCTATTTTCATGGGTCCCCAATGCAACACAGACGCCCGGAGTCTACTCGATCACGGTTCGTGTCACCGATGACGGCAGCCCCGCACGAAGCGCCTCCCAGGCGATAACGGTCCGCGTGCTTCAGCCCGGTGATGTCGATCTCGACGACGACGTCGACTTTCAGGATTTCTTTGTTCTGCAGGCGCAGTACGGCACCACGACCGGCGCCCTGCGTACCGACGGCGACCTGACCGAGGACGGCGACGTCGATTTCGCCGACTTCGGCGTCTTGCAAGCCTATTATGGTACTTCGTCACCCTCTCACGTCAGCACCGCGCCATCGCGCACCCCTTCTCTGGGAGACGGCAGAGTGAGGGGCTCGGATCGACTCGCGCCCGCCAGCGCGCCCAATCAGCACGCGGCGCGATTAGTCGATCAGGCTTTCAGCGACCCCGATGCCGATTGGGTACGCTACAGCCTGCTCGATTACCTTTCGCGCGACACGCGCAGAAAAGAGCTGCGTCGGCCGCGGACCGAGCTGCTCGCCGCGCCGATCGCGTAGAGGTGTTTCTCGCCGCGAATGAAGAACTGCCCTTGGCTGATCGCCGGCGAAGCGTAGCAGCTCTCATCGAGACGGCTTGTCGCGACGAGCTCAAACATACGCCCTGGCCGGATCACCGATGTCACACCGTCATCCGACGTGAAGTAGACCAGCCCTTCGGCCACGACCGGCGACGCGCTATAGTGGCTGCCGATCCGCTCCATCCAGTGTCGCTCGCCACTCGTCGCGTTGAAGCAGCTTGCCACGCCGCCGTCGGAGACGACCAGGAAGTAGTCGTCGATCGCCACCGGCGATGGTACGTAGGAAGCCCCCTTGGTCGTCCGCCACACGACGTGCGACTCGGTCACGTTTCCTGTTCCGTCGGGACGAATCGCCAGCATGTGATGGTCGGGGTAGCCACATGTCATGAAGATCAATTGCCGGCCGTACACGACCGACGCGACAAACTGCTCGGTGGGGCCGTCGATGATCCAGTGCTGCCGGCCGTCGCGCGGATCGTAGCTCGCCACGCAGCGATTGCCCGAGAGGATCATCTGCGTCCGACCGTCGATCTGGCGGATCAAGGGCGTCGAGTAGCTGCGCGTGTTGTTCGGCCGGTCGATCTTCCAAATCGTTCGCCCCGTCTGGCGATCAAGCGCCACCACGTATGCCTTGCCGTCATGATCGCCATTGACGATCAATTTGTCCTCGAACAGCACTGGGCAACTGCAGAATCCGTGCTTGCTGTAGAACTCGCCGGGGCGTACCAGCCAACAAAGCTCGCCGGCCATGTCATACGCCGCTACGACCATTTCGGTGCGATCGAGGAAGGTCACGTAGACGCGGCTGCCGTCGGTAGCGGGCGTGCTTGAGGCGTAGCTGTTCAACTCGTGTTTGTCCTCGAGCGGCGAGCTGAGGACGGTCCGCCGCCACCGCGTTTGTCCATGGGCACGATCCAAGCACAACAGCAGCCGCTCGCCCGAGCCTTCGTCCGCCGAGACGAGAAAAATCGCGTCGTCCCAGACGACGGGTGACGCATGGCCGCGGCCGGGAACCTCGATCTTGCAGGCGACATGGTCCGTCGCGCTCCAGTGTCGTGGCAGGCCCGTCTCGGCACTCGTCCCGTCCCCGCGCGGCCCGCGCCAACCGGGCCAATTCTCGGCGCTGGCCGAACCGAAAATGGCCGACACCGAAATCGCCAATAAACAAAGTCGCGCCATCACGTCAGGTGCCGCACGGATAGGTGGATTCGATTCGCCGATGCTCGCCATACCTACCGCAATCGCTGCGCAAGTCAAGTCGCGCGGCCCGTCCCATGCACCAAGCCGAAGCGCAAAGCGAGGAGCGAAGGATGACCGACTCGCTCGCGCCGCGACCATGGCGCATTAAAAAAGGCCGCGGAGTGTCTCGCAGGGGAGAACACCGCGGCCTAGTACTAAAACCCCTCGCCAATTGCGACGGTGGAGTCGCTGCGAGACGAACGCGGGTCGGGTCGTGCTGAGCACTGACCGTGGTTGACCCGGGCTCACGCTTCTTGGATTGGCACCTCCGACGGAATATGAAGCGAGAGGTCTGCCCCATAAGAATCGGCAGTTTACCGCGCCGCATGCGGCCGAATCTTGAAGATTTTGGCCGTTGCGCCGCGCCAAACGCGGGAATCATGGCCGCTGGGTGGCCTGAGACCCGTATCTGGATTCTATACTGCCGGCCGCCCCATGCCACGAATATTCGCGGTATGGTCTGCTGAATTAACCGATTCGCGGACCGCTTGGAGCGATCACGGGTTCCGTGCGGTCTGTGCCGTTACGTGTCGCGCGGCCCCCGGCGACTCGCCGGGGGCTAAGACGACTGCTCGATGTGGTCGGTTTCAGACATTAGGCCGCCGGCTCCGATTTGCGCTCCACCACCCAGATATTGCGGAACATCACGGGATTGCCGTGGTAGTGCAACAAGATCGGCCCCGGCTCGCGCGATTCCTCGATTCCGCCCGGCGACGGATTTTGCAGCTCCACGTTCTCGTGGACGAGGATTCCGTTGTGCCGCACCGTGGCGGTGGCGTTCTTGACCTTCTTGCCGGTTTCGTCGAAGCGAGCGGCGGTGAAGTCAACATCGTAGGTCTGCCAGGAAAGGGGCGGGAAACAGGCATTCTCGCGCGGCGCCGCCAGCGAATACAGCGCGCCGCACTCGTTGATCAGTCCCTCCAGCCCAAACGAATCGAGCACCTGAATTTCGTACCGCCCTTGCAGAAAGACGCCACAGTTGCCGCGTGCCTGGCCGCGCGCGGTCGGCATAAAGGGAGTGCGGAATTCGATGTGCAGCGTAAAGTCCTGGAACTTGGCCTTGCTCTGAGGGTGCGGCCCCGGCACGGCCAGCAGCTTGTCGTCGGTGAGCTTAGCGCCGGTGAAGTTGTCGACCGTGCTGCCGTCAAAGAGCACGACTGCTCCCTCGGGCGGTGCTTGACCAAGCGTGGGGCTCTTGCGATCGAGCCTAGCGAGCTTGCCAAGCTCAGTGCCCTCGGCATTGCGAATGGTGATAACCCCATCCTTCAAAGTTCCGCTGCCTTCTTCGGCGGTAAACACGACCTGCCCATCTTTCAGTTCGCCGTCGCATTCGATCTTCGTGACCTGGTCCCAACCGTCCCCCGGCAAGCCGCCGTCATAGGCGACGCAGTGGAACTTGCCTTCTCCCAAAGCGATGACCTGCAATCCGAACTTCGTCTCGCTGCCGTCGTCTTGAGCGAAACTGCCGCTGTACTCTCCCTGGATGGCGAAATCCTGGCCGGCCTCGGCCGGATCGAGATACGTCGGCAGGTTCGAGTCCGCCGCGAATCCGACCGACACCCAAACCGCGGTCAACCACACGATCGAGACGCAGGCCACCTTCGTCATCCCGTCCAAGATCACTGTTCCCGTGCAACCACGCATTGTCGTGCCTCCGCCGTGTACAAGAATGCTTGCCTTTCCGTCGGCGCCGAAAGCCGCCGGACCCCGCTATTCTGAGGCTCGCCGACGCGGATCGCAAGCTCGCCGGAGGAAATCTTCGGCCGCGGCGCTCCGTGGGCATAAAGCCCACGGCTCTCCGAAGAGTTTCGTTGTAGATCCTTCCACCGCTGCCCCGCTTGACGCGGCGGCCCGCTCGCGCCATCTTGCGCATAGCGCAACTCGGAACGAGGGATTTTCGCAGCAAAGGTCGACCGAGATGATACCAAAATGGCGGACTGCTCTGCTCGTGGCCGTTGGGCTGGTGGTTCTTGCAATCATGGGGCCGCGCCATTGGGGACGCGCCGGCGAGGCGAAACTACTCGCGCGGCCCGAGGCGTTCACCACGCTCGTGAACCCCGATTGCTCCCACTGCGTCGACGAGGCGAAGCGCCGCGCCGGCGAGCTGCGCGACGACGAGCGCGTGCTTGCCTGGACGCGCGGCAATTACGAGGGAGGTGGCATCCCGTATCGGTTTTTCCTGGTGCCGTACCGCGTGATCAGCGACACATACGGCGTGTTTGTCTATGACCCCGACGCGGGTTTCGCGCGCGGCTACGAGCCCTCGCTCGACTTCCGTTTCCACGGCTGGCGCAACGGCATCATGGTGATCGCCCACAAGGACGGGACGCTTTTCTCGGCGCTTTCGGGCCGTGCCTTCGCCGGCCCGCGAGCGGGCGACGAGCTCAAGCCGATCGCCACCATCACCACCAACTGGGGATCGTGGCGGCGCGGCTATCCGGGCTCCGTGGCGTATCGCATGTTCGAGAAGTATCAGCCGACCGAGGTGCCTGGAGAGGCAAGCCGCGACTCGCTGAGCACGCGCGGGCCGGTCGATCCACGACTGTCGCCAGAGACGGAAGTGCTCGGCGTTTCGCTGAACGGACGCGCGAGGGCGTATACGGTTGCCGCGCTTCGTGACGCGGCAGGGGTGCTGGCGGACGAATTGGCTGGAGAGCGGTTGGTCGTTCTCTGGAATGAGGCGACGGGCACCGCGGCGGCGTATTCGCCCGAAGTGGACGGGACTGATCCACCGCAGTCGGTGATCTTGCGGCGCGACGCGGCCGGCGAGCAAGCACCGTTCGTGGATGACGAGACGCGCTCGCGTTGGGGCGTCGAAGGCCGCGCCGTCGAAGGTCCACTCAAGGGGAAGACGCTTCGCTGGCTCCCGGCCGTCCAATGCCGCTGGTTCGCCTGGGCCGCCGAGTATCCACAGACGGAGCTGGTCGCATCCTCGGAGGAAACTCGCGCTGCCGACGCACCAAAGCAAAGCGACGCGGCCAAGCAGCACACCACAGAGGCGGTGCTTGTCGAACCGGCCGACGTTAATCCACAAGCGCTGGACCGGTGGAAGAACGAGGGCTATACAGCGGTGGCGATCGTGCTGGATGAGCGGTTTCCGCCGGACGCATATCAGGCCGCCGCCGAGTCGACGCGATCTGCGACACTCGACCTTTTCTATTGGATTGAAGTCGCGCGAAACTCGGCGATGGCCAATGCGCATCCACGCTGGATGGCAGCGCTGGGAATGCACGACGATTGGCGCGCGCGGTTTCCCGATACGCCGCCCACCTCGTCTGACAAGGTCGCAAAGGCGTATCCCTGGGTGCCGATCGGCTATCGCGAGGCGTTTGACGCACACCTCGAGCGTGTCGAGGGCCTCCTGTCGCTTGCGTCCAGGGACTATCGCGGCCTGCTGTTGAATGATCTCCAGGGAGGCCCGTCGGCCTGCGGTTGCGGCAACCTGCAATGCCGCTGGGCCATCGACTATCGCGTGCCGTCGACCGCCGAGGTCCTGACCGGAGACGACGTAGCAGCGCGTTTCATGGAGCGCGTGCGCGCATTGGTGCCGACGACTTCACAACTGATTCCCGTGTGGACCAGCGAGTGCGAGGCAATCGACTTGCCCGAGCGGCGCGCTGGCGCCGAGAGCGGCACCGGGCTGTGTGGCAGCGTGCGCTGCGCGGCGACGACGTGTCCACAAGCCTTTGCGCGCCAGTGGCGCGCGCTGTTGGCGGCGCACTCGGGCGACGTCGCGCTGTTGGCCACGCACAAGGAGCTGGGACGCAGTGGAGGCGTTTACCGCGGTGCCGGTTGGCTGGGGGATGCGGTCAATTACGTTCGATCGAAGGTCGAGCCAGGGCTTGGCGCCTCGCTCACGCATGAGCGTTTGTGGATCGTCGTCCAAGGCTACGACGTGAGTGACGCGGAACTGGCCGACACGCGACAAGAGGCCATCTCGCTCGAACCGCATGGAATCATCGTGTCGAAAACACGGATCGACCAGTCGTACACGCCGCGCATCATCGACGTTAGCGAGTGACGCCGGCGACGAAAAACGCGGAATGCCGGCCACACTGTAGCAGGCACGCTCCGCGTGCCGTAGCGCGCCGCGCGCCAGCCCCAATCGGCCGATCGACGCAATTCACCTCTTCGGAGGCGCCGGCAACGGCATGCGGAGCATGCCTGCCACGCTGTAGCAGGCACGCTCCGCGTGCCGTAGCGCGCCGCGCGCCAGCCCCAATCGGCCGATCGACGCAATTCACCTCTTCAGCGGCGCCGGCGACGGCATGCGGAGCATGCCGGCTACAGCCAAACGATCCCCCTACTCCGAACGCCGGCGATAAATAAATTGACCCTCTCGTAGCCTTGCCTTTGTCGGGTTCTCCGCAATATAGCGCTCGAAATACTCGAACTCGTCAGCGCTGCGCACCAGATGGTCGAAACTCTCCTCCTGCCAAAACCGGCCGCGCCGCCCCAGCGCGCGGTTAATCCTCACCGCCGTAAACTGCTTCCAGTCGTGACACTGTCTTTCGATCTCTGTATCGCCAAGAAGGCAAACCAACAGATGCACATGATTGGGCATCACGACCAGGTCACCTATGTGGTAGCGGTCACCGTCAAAGTGCAGCAAGCTGTCCGCGACCACCTGCGCCAGTTCGACACGCTTGAACGGGCACCTGCCGTGCCCTCGATCAAGGTATTCCTGGAATCGCTGCGTAAACATCCGCTGGTACTCGCGACGCTGCTCCGCCGGCAGTCGGAGAATCGCCCACTGCGCGCCCGGATCGCAGGGATCAATCGCATGTCGTCGCAACCAATCGCAACGACGCGCATGCCATAAAGCGGCCACCGACTGAGGGACGGAATCATCCGTGCGCATCGTGACGAAATACGTAACGCCAGGCTGATACCAATGCGGCAAATTGCCTGCCGTGATGCGCAGTTCGCCGTCTGGATCGAACAGCTCGAATTTCATTCTGTTGGCATTGCTTAGGGCGGCCGGTAGGCACCCAGGATAGCAATGGATGACGCATATACCATCATAGCCACGCAATTCGCTTCACAGGCAACGATATGCGGAGCATGACTGCCACGCTGTAGCAGGCACGCTCCGCGTGCCGTAGCGCGCCGCGCGCCAGCCCCAATCGGCCGATCGACGCAATTCACCTCTTCAGCGGCGCCGGCGACGGCATGCGGAGCATGCCTACCACGCTGTAGCAGGCACGCTCCGCGTGCGGTAGCGCGCCGCGCGCCAGCCCCAATCGGCCCACCGACGCAATTCACCTCTTCGGAGGCGCCGGCAACGGCATGCGGAGCATGCCGGCCACGCTGTAGCAGGCACGCTCCGCGTGCCCCAGCGTGCCGCGCGCCAGCCCCAATCGGCCCACCGACGTAATTCACCTCTTCGGAGGCGCCGGCAACGGCATGCGGAGCATGCCTGCTACAGCGCGGCGGCTCCGCCGCCTTACCGCTGCTCTTGCAATTCTGAACTCGGCTCGGCGCGCGGCACAGGCTACTCCCCCGCCGGCATTTCGCAGCGAACCCTCAAGCGCTCCATCTGTTTACTGCGCGTTGCATCGTCTGCTTGTGGATCGAAGTCGATTGGTTCGCCGAACAATCGCCCAAGCTGCTCCGTCGCCAATCGCCGCCGCGCTGCATCGGGCCGCGAAAGGAGCGAAACCCACACGCGACAGTCGCCAGCCATCCGAACGGCGATCTGCTGGGGCCGCTCGGCGCTGGTGCTGCCCGTGAGCGAAGCGATCATGCGCCGAATGCGGAAGCGTTGCTCCGCGTCGAGCTGCTCGGGATCCAGCCGCTCGAGGAACGGCAGCACCGCCTGGCCGGCGCTCCGCAGCATGCGATCGGCGGCCTGGCGGCGCGAGAACTCAACGGCCGCCAGCTCCGCTACAAGCTGGGTCCAGCGCGCGCGATCGGGCACCGTCTGCCTCCGCGCGGCGCGGTACAGCGAATCCTCAATCTGCGCCGCCGTCTCCGCCAGCCGCCAGTCCGGTCGCAACATGTCCAGCCACGGCAGCAATTCGCGCTCGCACGTCTCGGGATACGCCAGCAGCAAATGCCAGAGTGTTGGCGCGCGATACGCTTGTGCCTCCAGGCCGCCTCCCAACGTCAGCACCAGCGGGTGCCCAGGTTGCTGCGAGAATTCGACTGCCACGGCCTCGGAGCCACTTTTGGGCTGGCGACGGATGAGCAACTGGTTGCCATCCACAATCTGCAGCGTCACCTCGACATCGTAGCTGAGCAATTGATATTGGACCGACGGGCGAGCAGCCGTGCAGTTGACCGAAAGCGTCTCCTGCCGGTCCTCTCCCTTGGCCGTCGATGTGGTGTGCCCGCCGAACTGCTGGCTGGTCGCCTCGATCCGCCCGGCGACGATGCGAAAATCGACGGATTGCAGGTGGGCCGCCAGCCCCGCGTTCATCTCAAACGACTGCGCGGCGGCAAGGCCGCGCGTCGTCGCACCAATCGCACACGCCAGGATCAGGTATTTCCCCATTCGCAGTCGCCCAGGCACAGGCGCCCAGTCTCACAGCTTTGGCAGCTTCACTTCCTTTTTTCGATCGAGCTCGCGCATTTGTTCCTCGCGTCGCCCCAGCGGACGATTCGCGCTGGGCTGATCGGCCATCGGGGGCGGCTTAGGGGGCGCCACATAGGCTTCCCTGACGACGAAGCCGAACGGGTGCTCCAACTCGCGCTGGGCCAGCAGTTCCCAAGGGGTCCCCGCGTTTTCCTCCACGCAGCGTTTCAAGAGCCGAGTTGCTTCGGCCGCTTGGCGCTCCGTAGCGGTGCCGGTGCGCAGCTTGGCGTCGGGCTCGAACCGCCAACGATTGGATTTCTTGTCGACGAACTCGGCGCCCTTCGCCTTCATTTCCGCGCAGGTCACGTTGTATTCGTCGCAGCGGACCTGCATCGCCAAGAGCCGTCCCAAGGTCAGGTCGTACCAGGCTCGCCAGCGCGGCGACTTCTCGGCCCTGTACTCTTTTTCCATCCCCTTCGACCCAAAGGCCGCGAGCGCCGCTTCGATCGATAGCTTATTATAGGCCACCGTTTCCTGAGCCTCGCGCAGCTCTTGCTGAAACGTCTCGCCCGTGGGAGCGAACTCCTGCCGCGGCGTCCCCTTGAGCTCCCGGTCGCGCGTCGCGTCGACGGCGCGCAGTACCGCCTGCCGCAGCGCGCTTTGCCGTACCGCCGACGTGTACTGTGCCGCCGATCCATATTCGGGCATGTAGCGCGCCATCGTCGTCAGGCGAAATGGCGAGCGGTCCAGCGCGCTTTCGTTCACGAAATACGCGCCACCGCTCGCGCTGGCCAGCCGCGTCAGCGCATACGGCCCCAGCCCCGAGTGGAGGCTCTCGTGCTGCGCGCCGCCAAACCAGTAGGCGATCCGCAACCGTTCGGCGCGCGCCGAGTCGGGACCACGATTTACCGGAAGCTGATACACGACGCCGTCGTCGGGATGTCGATACGCTTGCGTCCCTTCTACTTGCCCGAACATGGCCGATGGCCCGACCACGAAGACGGGGATGGTGCCCTTGCGGCACAGATTCACCGCGTCCTCCAACCGCGCCAAATCGTCGCCCGATTCGTCCGTCCAGACGACGAACATCAACTTGCGGCGGTCGCGCGTCCGATAGGGTTTGTAGAGATTGACGCTATCGACGATCGCGGAAAAAACATTCTCAACGCCCGACTCATCGGCCGGCACATTTCGGATCGCCTCCAGGATCGCGTCTCCGTCGACCGTGGGCCGCACCATCTCCTCGTGATCCTGACCGAAACGCACCACCGAGGTCAACAGAGCGTCCCCCTGCGCAACCTCAAGCTCCTCGATCTCCGCGTAAATACGCTCCAGGCGATCGGCCACCTCTCCGCGCTCTTCGTGCAGGCTGATCGAGGCATCCATCAGCCAGACAACCAGCACGTTGCCCAGTTCCAGGTTCGCCGCGATCTCGTGTGTGATCCGATCCACGGCCCCGTCCACCGTCGCGATCTCCTCCCCGGCGCCGCCCGCGTTCACCAGCACTTCGTCCATCTTGAACCCCTCGATCACGCTATCGAGCGCCACCTCGGTGGGGGCAGGCTCGACCTGTGTGGGCTCGATCGGGTCCAACAGCGGAACGTCTTCGTCCGCCTGCGCGGCGGCAATCGACAGCGCCTCGGCGCTGGTCAGGTTCTCCTGCGGCTCGTCGGCGGCCGCGGCGACCGTTACCAGTGGCTTGGGAGGCTCGATCGGTTCGAGCTCCTCCGCCAACGAACTGTGAATTTCGCGAACGAATGACTGCCGGCCTTGCGAGACCGGCACCAGCGCGAACAGCACCAACAAAAGGATGTGCAGCACGGCGCTAGCGAGCAGGGCCGGGATGAACAACAGCAGAAACTCGCGGTCCGAGGGTTCTGCCTGCCGAGCAACCGCCAGACCACGCGCCGCGTCGACGACCGCCGGCACGGCGTCGGCAAAAGCTGCCGTGGAGGCGTCCGCCGCATTTCGACGTCGCCATGAGAACATGTCGCGTTTCCCAACTCCGGCGAGATGTTGCCCCTAGCACATCAATTTACCAACCTCCGGCCACTCTTCCCAGCTTCAATCGAAGTAATCGACGTAGCAGGCACGCTCCGCGTGCCGTAGCGCGTCGCCGACTAACGTGTTGCTACCCCCCCGGCGGGCGCGCTCGCCGCGCCAGCATGGCGGCGGACGTGGCGCTAGGCCACGGTCTTTTCCTCGTCGAGGCGATTTTCTTCGGCGCGCTCGCGTGCGGACAGCGACCGCTTCTTGTCGCGCCACTGGCGAACACGCTCGTGGCGAGCCCAGCGACGCCGAAAATACAAAAGCGCCACGGCGGCCACCGCCACCACGAGCACCACGGTGAGTGTTACCTGCCCGTTGCGGATCAGCTTCCACAGTTCCTCGATGTACGCGGCAAAGAAGAAGCTCAGACCGAAGAAAAAGCTGACCACGATGGCGGCGCACACCGTATCAATGACGATAAACCGCCGGAATGGCACGCGCAGAATGCCGGCCGTCAGAAACACCGGCGAGCGAAGCCCGACCAGGAAACGTGCCACGAAGAAGACCTTCACCCCGTGCGAGTGGATCATCCGCTCGATGTGCGCCTCGCGGTCCGGCTTCAAGAATCGCGCAAACCAGGGATGGTCGCGCAGCACGTTATGGCCAAAATGGTAACCGATCGCGTACATCACGCAGTCGCCGCCCACCGCTCCCAATAGACAGGCGGCGAGCGCCAACCACGGGTTCAATTGCCCATAATGGCTGGCAATGCCGGCCAGCATCACGGGTACTTCTTCCGGAATCGGAAAGCCGGTGCCGGTAAACACCAGGATGGCGATGATTCCCAAGTACGAAACGTGGGTGGAGAAATCCAGCATATCTACCGTCGCCGCCCCGGCTTCGCTCCCCTTTCCGGTCATTGTACCGCGACCGTGGGAGCGCCATAGCCGAAATCCCCTGCGCAGTAGCCGAAACGACGCAGGGACAAGCGCATATCAGAAAAATAGCTTAAACTCGATCCAACCTGGAAATCGGCCGCGATGCCCCGCGCGGCAGGGCTTCGGCGTCAGCCAAACCTGTGCTCCTGCTCCAACGTCCCCATTCCTGGTTGCTATGCTCCGTTTCGCGCCCCCGTCTCCTCGTCGCCTTAATTTCCGCGGAAGACACGAACGCTCTCCTCCACGGACCCGAAACATCGGACTTGCACTCCGCGGCCAGCCTCGCCGCCGCATACAAGCGCTGCGCCGATGCGTCCGTCGGCGGCACATAACTCCTCCGTGCGCTCGGCCCCCAATACATAAAACGCCGTCGAGAGCGCCTCGGCCTCGGCCGCTGTGGGAGCCACGACCGTCGCCAACAGAACTCCCGATGTAGCCGGCCATCCGGTACGGGGATCCAGTATGTGCCCGTATCGCCGGCCATTGTGTCGAAAGAACTGGGTGCTGGTGGCGGAGGTGGAGAGTGCCTGGTTCCGCAAGCGGATCTCGGCCAGCCGCTGTGACCGGCGCTGCGGATGAAGAATACCCACGACCCATCCATCCTTTCCCGCCGACGCCGACCCTTGCGCGCCGCGTGCCAGCAGGCTGCTGTTGCCCGCGTGCCAGAGATAATCGTTGATTCCGGCGTCGGCAAACTGTTCCGCGCAGCGATCGAGCGCGTACCCCTTGCCGATACCGCCGAGATTGATCTCTACCCCCTCCGTGCGAAATCGAATCGTCCGCGCCGCGGCGTCCAGCTCCACGAGCTCGCTTCCGACGCGGCCTCGCGCGCGCTCGAGTTCCTCTTGGTCGGGCACCGCTCCGGCGCGGCGATCGAAGCCCCAGACCTTCGACAGCGGCCCGGCGGTGATATCGAACGCTCCGTCGGTGCGTCGCGACAGCGCCAGTGCCATCGCCAAAAGGTCACACAACCGATCTTCCACCGCGACCGCTTCGCGCGCCGCCGAGCGATTGATGTGCATGATCTCGCTCGTGGGGCGATAGACGGTCAGTCGTGCTTCCAGCTGCTCCACCAGATCGAGCGCCGCGATCGCCGCGGCCGACGATTGCGGATATTGCCCGGCATTGAAGGCCACCTCGAAGCGGCAGGCCATGGCGCGGCGCGACACCTGCAGCAAATAGGGTCCTTCGTTGGTCTCCACGGCGCCCGTGCGCGTGCCCCGGCGCCGCGTGCTTGTCCCCAGTGCGCGGTCCACAGCATCGCCCAGCTCGCGCGTGGCCGATTCGCCTTTGAGGAAGGCACGTCGCGTTGTTTGACGCTTGGGTGGTACCATCATCGTGCATTATACGCACGCTGGCGGCATGATTATCTGGGCGCGCACCATCATGCGCCTTGAGAGCCAGCGATCCGGGCCGATAATGGAGATTGTGCCACGCGACCACAGAGAGCCCCGGGGGGGTTATCCCCCCGGTTTCCGGCGGAGATACTAAAACATGAAGGCGGCCGCCACTCGCAAATGGATATTCGCGGTGGCCGCAGCACTGGCATGGCTGCCCGTGCGGCTCGACGCAGCCGCCCAGCGCAAGGAACCGTCGTCGAAGCCCACTCCCCGCGCGCGAGCGATCAGTCGGTCGCTGGCACCCGCGCCAATATGGCGTCGCCAGGAACTGGATGCCTTCTTTCCCGATGCGCGCGCCCACCTTGGGCCAGCGCCGAGCGAGCCGGCCGCGCCACTTCAACCGGCCGAGCCGCCCCCCATGCCTGGCGCTCGCGCGGCTCCAGCCGCCGCGCAAGCGGCCGCCGGCACGCCGGCATTCTCGTGGTCCTCGGTCGTTGAAGCGGCGGTCCTGGAGGACGAAGTGAAGGCCTATGCACGCCTCCTGGCGGCACCTTTGAAGAACGCGGTCGCATTCAATCGGCAGCACGACGAGGTCCGCCGACATTACGCCTACCTCGCCACTCTTTTTAGCGTGATCGCGCAGTTCGATGGCGAAATTCGCTGGAAAGACACGGCTGCGAGCCTCAGCGCGGCGCTGGCGCGCACCGCGACGAACTGCAAGGCCGCCTCGGACGGGGCGCTGCGCGATGCGAAATCTCGCTTACACGAGCTGCAAGACCTGATTGGCGGCGGCGCGGTGGATGTTCCTCCTGCCGAGGCCGATGAGATGGGCACCCTTGACCGGCCCTCGCTCATGACGCGCCTGGAAACAAGCATCGACGGCCGGCTCGACGCCTGGACGGCACGTGAAGCCGACTTCAACCGCCAGCGCGATACGCTGCGCCATGAAGCTCAAATCGTTTCGCTCCTGGCGCGGATCATCACCGATGCCGAACTCGATTTCGCCGACGACGAGACGTACCAGAAGCATGCCGCGCAGCTACAGGCGCAGGCACGCGAGCTTGTCGAAGCTGCGCGCCAAGGCGACTTTCCGAAGGCCCAATCGGCCACAAACGGGGTCCGCCAGGCATGCGATGCGTGCCACGCGGATTTTCGTGGTTGATCGCGCTAAGGCGCCACGCGCGCCCGCTTGCGATAGCGGGGCGCCCCATTCGCGCCGAAGACCTTCAGCATGTCGAGCTCCACGAGCTCCGCCAGTCCCGCTTCGGCCATCTCGCGCCCCGTCACGTAGCGACCGGGGATGATCCAGCGACGCATTTCGTCGCAAGAGACGTTGAACAGGTCCGCCAGCACGCGATCCATCTCGGTTTCCAGCGACCCGAAATGCCGCGCCCACTCGGCCGCCTCCGACAGCCCCACGTGCTCTTCGCTCTGCCATTTCATGGGGTGAAACAACAGCACGCTAAAGGGGGTCACCATCCGCCGAGCGCACGCGGCGAACGGCCACAGCGCCGCCGATGAGCATTCGCCCGTCACGATCCCCGTCGCGCGCAGTCCACGCAGCCGAATCAGCGACATCAACGAGATCGCGCAATAGGGGCTGCCGCCGGGTGAATCGAAATAGAGCGTACACTCTCCGCCGGGTAAGACATCGAGGAGCTTTTGCGTGAAGTCACCCTCGTTGTCGGTCAAGTCGCCGACGATCGCGATTTCCAGCGGCCCCTCGTGCTCGTTTAAACCCATGCAAAGGTCCTTACCGTCACTCCCTGTCGGCTTGATCTAAGTGACTGCTTTTTCCCTATCTGCACATATAGCCTGATACGCGAGCGGCGACAAGCGATCCGCAGGCCGAATTCGGCAAAAGATCTGCCTTTTGGCTTGCTCTGTGCGGTGGATATCGGCAAGTTTGGGCTCTCGGTGCGGCTGCCCCCCGGCGACTCGCCGTGGGCTAAGACGGCCAGCGACGTTGGGGCAGTGCGCTGCGCGGCTGCATTTCAGTGTCCTTCGTCCTCCACCGGCCGCTCGCGGAGCCGCGTTGGCCCCTGGCAGCATTCGCAAGGTTTGAGCTCAAACATCGGAATCGCGCACACGTCGCACCAGTAATCGAGCTCATATTTCCGCTTGTCGCGAATCGTGTACACGCGAATCACCTGGATCATGCCCCCCTCGTACCGCCGCACCAACAGCTCCATGTTGATGCCGCGCAAGCGCTCGTCGATGAGAAATCCTCGACCGCGCGCGTCCTTAACGATCGGAAAGACCTGTCCCTGGGGTGTTTCTAAGGCCACGTACCACTGTTCGGCGTCCGGATCGGTCTGGACGCCGTGAAGACGCCGCAGCGCGTCGGCCAACCAAACCACCCGCCCGCGGATCGACTCGGTCGTATACCGCCCGGGTGGGGCGTCCTTGCCATTACGAACTGGCGCTTGGGAACCGCGGCCAGGTTCGCAAACTGTGCATACGCCCAGCGCCAGCAGCAACACAACCGCTGGGCTCATGGTGTGCACGGGCCGATCTCGCCAAATTGTTCAGGCTTCCTCAGCCGTGCCGACCACCACGAGCCGAACGGGCAGCGCCTGCTGCTTTTCACTCACGGCCCCCAGACCGACGACGCGCACGCTCCACAGATCGCGCTCCTCGTGATGCCGGATTTCCGGTGCGTCCGTCGCCCCTTCGCCCGCGACGAGCAAGCAAAGCATCGCTGGGTGCGTCGTCCCGGAGGCCTGGGTGCTCAGTTTGATCAACGTCTGCTCGTCGGGCGCGGCGAGTGCCGTGTCGTCCGCGGCGCGCAAGAGCAACAAAAAGTCGCGCGTCTCGGAGGTGCCGACGTGATTCCCATCCACCGGCTGCTGTGCATAGCGGAGCGTGTAGACCCCCGCGGCAATCTCTTGGCCGCGAAAGTCCTCCCCCTTCTGCGGGTAGCGTACTAGGCCGATCAATTCGCCTGGGGCAAACGGATAGAGAACCTCGCCGGAAGGAGCGAAATCGCCTTTGATGGGCCAGGCCTTGCGCAGCCAGATTTCACAAACAGGACGCTTCGCACCACGCAGAACTTTCAGGCACGACGTGGAAAGTTCGCCGCCAATGGCCGCCGATACGCCATCGCTGGGAGCCGCCTGGTCGGCCACTTCCAACCGGTGCTCGGCAGCGACCGCGACGCTGAACATCAGCGCCAGTACGATCAACGACGCACCGCACGATCGTTTCATGTACATCATCTCCTGGCAATGCGGGCCATGACGCGCTGCAAACCACCGGGATAAACCCGGCGGCTCTATGGCGGCTTACGACGGTGACCGGCCGCTGCCGACTTGACTTTTAGTACGCAAACGTCGCCAAAAACGCGCTGCGCGTGCCCGGCGTGGACCAGGTGGCGCCCAGCCCGCGGCCCGTGAAGCGTCCCTCGACCGTATAGGCCGCCTCGGAATTCTCGACATCCGATAGCGGCGGGTAAAAGATCATCTCGTTCGTGCAGACGCAGTCACCGCCGGTGAGCTTGCGCGTGCGGACCTCGACCAGCCCAGCCGCCTTGAGCGATCCGACCATCTGAACGTGATCAAGCGTCATGTCGATCGGTACGGCGTCGACTCGCACCACGTCACACACCAGGCGCCCGCAGCGCGCCTTGACGAACTCCACCAGCGCCTCGCGCTGTTCGCGCGATGCGTTTTCATCCACCAGCACGACCGACCTGATGGGATCCGGATTCACGACCAGTCCGCCGCCAAAGCCCAGTGTGTCCGAAGCACGGACCACCGCCACCACCTTAAGCCCCGAGAGGTCGACTCCGCCGCTCGCGCCCCGCTCGATGCTCCAGGCGAGGATCGCCTCGTGGCCGGTAAGCCCGACTTCGGCGTTCGCGAAGCAGGGACCGGTATACACGTCACAGGTCCGCATTTCGAGATAGTCGCCGCTGATTTCCGACGCGACTCCGGTGCTTGAAACGACAACCAGACTCGCCACGGCCAACGCCAGCCAGTTCCACCGTACCCATCGATGACTATGACCATTACGTGTGCACATAACGTGTCTCCATCGCTGAAAAGTGCGTTGTCACTCCACCCATAACCGGTATTCTAACGGTGACGGCCCGACGAATCTAGCGAGAGGAGGCACGGCCAAGAAATGGGCATCAAAGTCCACTGCCCCAACGGACACGAGCTGCACGTCAAGTCGTTTCTGGCCGGCAAGCGGGGGATTTGCCCAGAATGCGGGGCAAGGTTTTCAATCCCGGTGGCCGCCGGGCCAGGTGCGCCTCCACCGATCCTCGATGCAGCCGTGCCGCCGCCAATTCCTCAGGCACAACCAGAGCGGATACGTCCTGTCGCGGCGCTGGTTCGTCGGCGCCGATTCTCATCCGGCCGCCGACGGATGCTTGTGGCCTTGATTCTGCTCGCGGTGGGACTGCTTCCGGCGCTCGTCTATGTGCTAGCGCGGCAATAGCAAGGTCGGCGCGCCTCGCTGCGGCTGGCAGGCGCACCAATCGAGAGATAAAATCGCGCCACAAGTGATTCGCGTTAACGTATGCTTTTCCTGGATTTAGCGGAGCGCGCAGATATGTACATTGACCTTCCCAAACGCATGACGAATTGGCTGTTATCGGTATGCGTCATCGCTAGCTTCCCAGGAGCGACCGATGCGGCGGACGACCCGCGCGTGCTGACTCTTGGCAAATTCAAGCTGACCGCGCCGCGCGAGTGGACACGCAAGCAGCCTGCAAGCTCGATCGTGGCCTACGAATTCTCCATCCCGGCGTCCAAAGGAGATGAACAGGATGGACGAATGACCGTGATGTCGGCCGGCGGGGGCGTCGAGGCGAATGTTGACCGCTGGTATGGACAGTTTACTCAACCCGACGGCAAGCCAACCAAGGACGTCGCGAAACGGTCTCGCCTGAAGCTCGCCGATCAGGACGTCCACATCGTCGATATTTCCGGCACCTACACCGACATGCGTGGCCCAGTCGCGCGAGGGCCGGCGCGGGAGGACTATCGCATGCTTGGGGCGATCATCCCCACCAAAGAGGCCGACTTCTACGTCAAGTTCTACGGACCGCGCCAAACGGTGGCCGAACACGAAAAAGCCTTCCTGCGGATGATCGAAAGCCTGGAGCGCCGCTAACACGGGACCGACTGTCAGGAGCCGGCGGCGCAAGCCGCCAAAGTGAGCGAGCCCCGCCGTCGCGGCCGCCGTATCGCCATGAAGATCCAACAGTTCTTCCAGCACCACGGCATCATCGCCAACCCGTTCGCCGACGAAGATGCGCAGATCGACTCCATCTTCAAGGAACATTGCATCGACCGGACGTATCACCCGAGCTGGGACAAGATATTCGGCGAACCCTCCGAACCCGGCACCGCCATCGTCTTCGGTGAGAAAGGGGCCGGCAAGACGGCCATGCGACTGCAAATCGCGCGGCACCTGGCCGAACACAACCGAGCGCACCCGGAGCGGCGCCTGTTTGTCATCGAATACGACGACTTCAACCCCTACCTGGACCGTTTCCGCGAGAGCCTGCGAGCACGGTCGCGCCGCACCGACCGCGCCTTGTCCGAGTGGAAGCTGTGGGACCACATGGACGCGATCCTGTCGCTGGGCATCACGCAACTGGTCGACCGCATCCTGGCCACGCCGCGCGAGGCCAGCAGCTCGCACACGGAAACCGGCGAGCCGAAGATCGACGCGCTCGATCGCCTCCAGAAGCGCGATCTGTTGATGCTGGCGGCCTGCTACGATCGGTCTTGGGGCGCGCCGTTCAAGCCGCGCATGAATCGGCTGCGCCGCAGCCTGCGGTATTTCACGTGGCCGGTGCGGCGCGACTTTCTCGTGGGTGTCGCGGTCACGGCGGCCGGCGCGGCCTTCATCGTGTGGCTGCAAAAGTGGGAATGGCTCGCCACGCCCTGGCCGTTTCTGGCGCTGCTGGCCGGCTGGTTCCTCTGGCTGTGGAGTGTCGCGCGTTGGTATCGCGAGGCCTGGGGAATCGCGCGGCAGGTCCGCGTGATCGACCACGAAACGAACGCATTGCGTCAGGTGCTCATGAGGATGCCAGAGGAGGCCCTGGCCGGCCAGCCCCTCCCCAACCGCGAGCGGAGCGACGACCGCTTCGAGCTCCTGGCCAAATTGCAAGGCGCACTCAAAACGCTGGGCTACTCGGGCATCATTGTGCTGGTGGACCGCGTCGACGAGCCGCACCTGATCAACGGCTCGGCCGAGCAGATGCGCGCCTTCGTCTGGCCGATGCTGGATAATAAGTTCCTCAAGCACCCGGGGCTGGGCATTAAGCTGCTGTTGCCGATCGAGCTGGCGCGCTTCGTGGAACGCGAGAACCGCGATTTCTATCAGCGTGCGCGGTTGGACAAGCAGAACATGGTGCCGTCGCTATTGTGGACCGGGGAGGCCTTGTACGACGTGGCGAACGATCGGCTGCGCGCCTGCGCGGCCGACGGACGTGCTCCGAAGCTGCGTGATCTGTTCGACGGCTCGATCGACGACCGGAGGCTGATCGAATCGCTGCGAACGCTGCGCGTCCCTCGGCACCTGTTCAAATTTCTCTATCGCCTGCTCGTCGCGCATACCAGCGCGCACACCGACGACGAGCCGGTGTGGCAGGTCAATCGCGCCACGTTCGAGTCGACGCTGGCGCTGTATCAACGCGACCAGGACGCCTTCGACCGCGGCGTCGGCGCCGGCTGAAATCGCCAACAACCGCTGAGCCGGGGGCGTCAGCCCCCGGAGCCGTCCCGCGCCTTCGGTATCAGCGATGGCCCCACCATGGTGACTCTGCGCGATTGTAGCGATTGCAACGATGCCGCGCTTCCGCGGCACTTCAACTCGCATTTCCGGCAAATCCGATAACTAACTACAGCGCCGCATCCCCCGTTACGGTGAGACCGCGTATCGCGGCACTCGGTGCGCCAGCAAGATCGCCGGATGGTTTTCATGCATTGGCCGGCTCGCTTTCTGAAATGGGTCTTCACGGCGAGCCTCCTTGTTGCCACACGCGCCAGCGCGCCGGCACAGCAGGTGGAAATCGACTCGCTTCACCGGCGAATCCTCGAGCTCGAAGCTCGCGTCGAGCGCCAGGATGCGGCCCGCGGCGAGATCGCACGCCTCCGCGATCAGGTCTCCACATTGGCGGCCCAGCAGCAGGGCGTCGTTCGACTCGCCCGTCTCCCGGAGACGTCGCCTGAGCCGCTCCCCGAACAAGTCGGCCCGGCGATGCAATTGGACGACAATCCTCCGTCCACCGATACCGCGCCCTGGCTCACCTTTCCGCCCGAAGAAAACGCGCCGCTCGACGCTCCGGCCGACGTCGCGGCCGGAGGCTACGGCCACGGGTTCGAGCTGACGTTTTGGGGTTGGCTCACCTACGTCACCGTGCCGCAGGAAGATGAAAGCACGTTCTGGGCCTGGGAAGCGGAGTTCGACGTCACCAAGGCGTTCACCGACTGGCTGGCGGCCTCGGCCGATATCGACTTCGTCGATACGAACACGGTCGCGCGCGTGAATATCGAGCAGCTTTTTCTGAGCATATTGTTTCCGAACCTTGGGGACTCCGTCTTCACCGCCGGCAAGTTCAACGTCCCCTTCGGCATCGAGCCGCGCGACTTCTGGGACCGCCAGACCGGCTCGGCGAGCCTGCTGTTTCGCGCCATTCCGCGCGACATCACCGGCCTGATGTATACGCAGCCCTGGGAGAGGCCCCGGCTCATCTTCCGGCCGTTCGTGGTCAACGGCTTCGACGACAACCTCGATATCAACCAGCAGCCATCGATCGGGCTCATGGTCGAGCAGCGGCCGTGCGAGGATCTGAGCCTGGCCGTCACAAACTGGTGGGGACCCGAATTTGCGAATAACACGAGCGATAAGCTCTATTTCGCGCTTGCCCAGGTCATCTGGCAGCTCGGGCCGAAGCTGTCCTTCTCCGCCGAATACCTCTATGGCACGACTGAATCGCCCTCGGACGACCTGGATTGGAGTGGCTTCGCGTTGATCGTAAGCCACTTTTTAACCGAGAAGTGGCGCCTTTTCGCTCAATGGAGCGACTTGGACGACTCCGATGGCTTCTTCCGGCCCGACCCAACGCGAAGAAAGGAAATCAACGCTGGATTTGCCTACTATCTCCACGAGCACGTTGAAGCGCGTGCCGAATATCGGCACGACATCGAGCGCGAGTATTCTGGCTCCACCTCCGAAACGGACGACCTCGACGAAATCTCCGCCCACCTGACCTTTGGATTCTGAAGCGAGCTCCCTGCATGAACCAAGCCTTGGTCGTATCAACCGCGGTGGTCGCGCTATGCCTGAGCGTCACGGCACGCGCGGCCGACATATCCGGTCAAATCACCATGCGCGGCGCCTCGGCCGAGCTGTCGCGCGTGGTGGTGTACCTTGACGCCCATCCTGCGCTCTCCGGACCGCCGCCCAGCGACAACGAGCGCCCGCAAATCGTGCAGCGCAACAAGGCGTTTGTGCCGGATCTGCTGGTCGTCGTTCAAGGCACCACGGTCGAGTTTCCCAATTGGGACCCCTACAGCCACAACGTCTTCAGCCGCTCCCGCGCGGCCGCCTTCGACCTCGACCGCTACGGCCAGGGCCAATCGAAAAGCTATACATTCAACAACGCCGGACTGGTGCAGGTGTTCTGCAACATCCACCCCCAGATGAAAGCCCTGGTGCTCGTGGTGCCCAATCGCTTTGTGACGCGCTGCGATGCCCAAGGCGCCTTCACGCTGCGCGATGTCCCGCCGGGGGCGTACACGCTCGTCGGCTGGCATGCTCGAGGGGGCGAGGGACGACAAACGATTGAGGTTACACCCCAGGGGGCTCGCGGCGCGGCGATCGCACTCTCGAGCAACGGCACAGCGAACGAGGTTGGCACGTCGCCTGGCCGCCGCACGTACGGCCGAGGCGTCGAGCGCGGCCTGGGCGTCAAACGCGAAAGGCTGAACTTGCCGGTCGTCGAGGACGCTCATCCTGCGCCTGGAACTTCGGGGAGACGCTGACAGCCGCCTGCGCATCCAAAGTTGCCAAGGACGAGCAACATAATCCCGCCCCTCTATTGCTCGTTTGAGGCCACTCGATGCGGTTCCGCACCAAGATGTTCCTGGGTTGGGTGGCGCTGACCTTGGCGCTGTGGTTTGGGGCGTCGCTGGCCATTCGTCGCAGCGTCCAGCACAGCTTTAACCACACGGCGGATCAGATGTTCGCCGGTATCCATCGCGGACTGCGGCACCTTTATATCGAGCGCGTCAGCAGCATGGGGCAGGCGTGCGAGCTGGTCGTCAATATCCCCGAGCTGCGCGCGTTGATCGCCGAGCAGAACTACGAGCTCGACGCCGAGAACCAGGCCAGCTTGCGCGAGCGATTGGACTATGTCAGCCAGGTCGTCGGGGCCACGTTCGTCTGCGCGCTGAGCGACGCCGGCGCGCCGGTGGCACAAAACGCAACGTCGCCGTGGCCGACACTCGGTGTACTGCGAGAACATTTGCAACACTCGCGCCCCGGACGCGCACTGGTGGAGCGGACGTTCGCACAGGGCGACAAGGCCCAGTACGGGCTTTGGGTCTACCGCGGCGCGCTCTACCAAGTGGCGGCCGTGCCACTGGTCTTCCAGAGCGATGCCGGTGACGAAGGTGTGCGCCCCGACGGGGCGCTCGTCATGGGAAAGCGGCTCACCGACGGTTTTTCCAGCGAGCTTGGACGAAGCTACGGATGCGATATCACCTTCCTGGCCGCTGGGCGCGTGGCTGCCTCCAGTCTCCCGGCGGCTCTGCGACCAGAGCTGATCGAGCGTTATGGCCAGTATTCCCAACCGCGCGACGCCGCGATGCGGCTTGGCGATACCTTCTACCGCGCGGCGTTCGAGCCCTTGATCGATCCCTGCTCGAGCGACAAGGTCGGCACCGTCGTCGTCCAGCAAGACAGGGCGCACGCCGAGGAATTCCTCTGGAACGTCGAGCGGAATCTCATTGTGACCGTCCTGGGCGGAGTCATCGCCGCCGCCGCGGCCAGCTTCCTCCTCAGCCTCGCCATCACGCGGCCCGTACAGGCGCTAGTGAGCGGCGTGCGCCGGATCGCGCGCGGCGATTTGGACGTGACGTTCAACGTCTCGGGCCGCGACGAGTTGGCCGAGCTGGCCGAGGCGTTCAACGACATGGTCGGCCGGCTGCGCCAGTCGCGTAGTGAGCAGGACCGGCTGCTCGACGAAGCGCGTCGCGCCGCCCAGCGCGAACACCTGCTGCACGAGGTCGCCCAGCAAATCAATCAGCGGCTCGACGTTCAAAGCTCGCTGGCGATGTTTCTCAACAGCGTCCAAGACCTGTTGCCCGACATGCAACTGACGGTCTTCCATTACGATTCGGATCAGGGACGTTTCCGGGCGCTGGATCAGGCGCTGGATGGCGAGGCGGGAGGCGCCGCCGCGCCAACCTCGCGTCCACAGCCGCTTGACGACGCCCACGTCACGGAGCGCCTCGCGCGGCACGAGCTCGTCTACCTGCCGCGCGTCGCCCCGGCTGGAGTCGATCCCTGTAGCCGTAGCGGAAGTCGTGAGACTTCCGCCAGTCAGCTTGATCGGTTGATCGACGGCGTTGATTCGCTGTGCCTGGTTCCGATGCGCGCCGCCGAGCGGCTACTCGGCGCCATTGTGGCGACGCGCGCCTGGCCGGATGCCTTCGATTCGGACGAGCGCGAGTTCCTCCAGGCATTGGCCGATCACTTCGCGATCGCGCTGGCCAATGCCCAGGTGTACGAGGAGCTGCGACGCGCGTATCAGGACCTGCGCGCCAATCAGCGGCAGATCATTCAGACCGAGCGGCTGCGCGCCTTGGGCCAGATGGCCAGCGGCATCGCGCACGACTTCAACAATCACTTGACCGGCGTACTCGCCTTTTTGGAGATGTCGCTCGATCGCGACGACCTGGACGCCGAGCTGCGAAGCTGGCTGGAAATGAGCCGCGAATCGAGCCTCGCGGCCGCCGAGGTGGTGACGCTCTTGCGAAACTTCTACCGGCGCGACGCCAGCGAGACGCTCGAGCCGGTCGACCTGAACAAACTGGTCTCGGTCACGATCTCGTTGACGCGGCCACGCTGGTTCGACATGCCGCGCCGCCACGGATTGGTGATCAATGTGTGCGAGGAGCTGGGTGAGGTGGACTGCGTGCTGGGCAATGCCTCGGAGCTGCGCGACGCGCTCACGAACCTGCTATTCAACGCGGTCGACGCCATGACCGAGGGGGGCGATATCACCGTCCGCACGCGCCCCCTTGGTGACGAGATCGCGTTGGAGGTCCAGGATACCGGCGCCGGCATGAGTGAAGAGGTTCGCGAGCAGTGCCTCGAGCCCTATTTCACGACCAAGGGCACCCAGGGCACCGGTCTTGGCCTGAGCATGGTCGTCGGCATCGCTCAGAGGCACCGCGGCCGATTGGAAATCGATAGCTGCCCTGGGCGCGACACGACAATGCGGTTGGTCTTTCCGCGTGCCCAGCTTGCCCCCGTCGCCACCACGGCAGCCGAATCGTCGCGGCTCCACGGCCCGAAGCGCATCCTGTGCGTCGACGACGACCGGCGAGTGCTGAAGTCGCTCGAGGGAATGCTCCGTCAGCTTGGCCACGATGTTACCAGCACCGCCTCGGGCGCCGAGGCCATCCAACGCGTCGGCAGCGAGCGCTTCGATGTGCTGATCACCGACCTGGGCATGCCGGGTGTCGATGGTCGCGAGGTCGCGCGGGCCGCCAAGCGTGTTGCGCCCCACACGCGCGTGCTGCTTCTGACCGGCTGGGCCGACCGCCTCACCGTCGAGGGCGACGTGCCCGAGGGGGTCGATCAGTTACTCGGAAAACCAATCACCAAGGCGCAATTACAACAGGCCGTCTCGTACGGCGATACAAGCAACGCGAAAACCACCCTTACAGCGGCCGATTCGCCGTCGCTGGCCACAACACACTAACGCGAGGCGCGAGCCGATGGACCGTGGCGGCGTAAAGCCAGCCCGCCCCATCCGGTGGATCGTTGCCGCGAGAGCAGCGCCTTTTTGGTTGGGCTCATCCGTTCGAACAGACCGCTGGGCGCGGTCGGCATCTCTCGGCTCGCGCCTCGCGTTAGTCCGGTGCGTTGACCTCTTGCGAACCGCTCCTAAAATCCCTGTTGCCAGGGGAACGGTCGCCCTCTTCCGCGAGGATCTGCCATGAGCCTCAAGCAGGCCGGCAGGGGCGTGGTGCTCTTACTGCTCGGATGGACAGGCACGGTCGGTGGTCAGCCCGCGCCAATTATCCCGGGCACCACGGTGCGGCTCGTCCAAGTGGCCGATATCCCAGCGGCGTCCGGGGGTCCCAATTATCTCTTTCACGCGCCCGATACGGCCAATCGCCTGTTCGTTACCGCCCAGAATGGTGACGTCCACCTGATCAAGGAGGGCGCGTTGGCCGACGATCCATTTCTGAATTTCGGCGAAGCGAGCATCACTTTGGCCACGGGTGGCGAACGGGGACTCTTGGGGATGGCCTTCCATCCGAACTACTTCGGACCGCTGGGGAGCGACGGTAGCGGGAAATTCTACACCTACACCAGCGAGCCCAAGTCCGGCACACCGGATTTCAACCACCCGGAGCTCGTGCCCGGCAACCTCGGCGACCATCATAGCGTGATCCGCGAGTGGTCGGTCGATCCGGCCAATCCCGACGCGATCGACCTGAACGCGACGTCGCGACGCGAGCTGATGCGAATCAATCAGCCCCAATCGAACCACAACGGCGGCGCACTCGCCTTCGGCCCCGACGACAACCTCTACATTTCGCTCGGTGATGGCGGCGGTGGGGGCGATTTTTTTGGGAGCATGAACAGCCTGACCGACGGTCACACCAACGGCGGCGTGGGCAACGCGCAAGACATCACCAACGTCTATGGTTCCATCCTGCGGATCGATCCGCTGGGCAACAATAGCACCAACGGCAAGTACGGCGTGCCATCTGACAATCCGTTTTTCGGTGCCACGGCCGGCGTCGATGAGATTTTCGCCTACGGATTGCGCAATCCCTTTCGCATGAGCTTCGATCGCCTGATGGGCGATCTGTACGCCGGGGACGTGGGACAGGGGCAGCGCGAGGAGGTGGACCTCGTCACTTCCGGCGGCAATTACGGCTGGGTCTATTTCGAGGGAACACGCCTGAACCGTACGCCGCCCTCGGGCTTCACGTCCATCGCCCCGATCGGCGAGTACACGCACGCCGACGGCGTCGCGGTCATAGGTGGGTTCGTCTACCGTGGAAGTTTGCTCGATGCGGAGCTCGGCGGCGATTACATTTTCGGCGATCTGGCCGGCGGCAGCGGTGCGGGCCGCTTGTTTCATATGGACGTCGCCACTGGGCAGATCAGCGAATTCGCGATTCAGACTTCCGGCGTGGATATCCCAGGGCAGTTGTATGGCTTCGGCGAGGATCACGAGGGAGAGCTCTATGCACTATTCGCGAGCGGTGAAGTCCTGGCGATCAAACCTGCCTGCGTCCCCGGCGACATCGACTGCGACGGAGATGTAGACTTTCAGGACTTCCTGGTCCTGCAGGCCTATTACTTCACGACCTCCGGGGCGCGGTGGTCGGACGGGAATTTCGATGGGGACCAAGACGTCGATTTCGCCGACTTCTTGATCCTTCAGTCCAATTACGGCAGCATGGGCGAGAATTTGTTCGCGGCCGCGGCGCACCATACCGCCTTGGTCGTCACCCCCGAGCCCTCGAGCGTCGCACTTGTGACCGCCGTCGTACCACTCCTTATCGCACACTGGCTGATTGGCGGTCGTCGCCGCCGACGGCGTCATTCCGCGCGCACCCCGTGGAAACTCCCATGAAGTATCACTCGGCAGCGCTTGCCATATGGTTGCTATTGGCGGACGCGGTTTGTTCGCCGCTGCAGGCGCAGGTTGGCGCGATCGAAATCGTCTGTCATCGCGGTGCTAATGAATACGCGCCGGAGAATACCTACGCCGCCGCGCAGTTGTGCATCGAGTGGGGCGTCGAATATGTCGAGATCGACGTGCGTACGAGCAAAGACGGCGCCTTCTACATCCTCCACGACGCCACGGTCGATCGGACCACTAGCGGCAAGGGGCGGTTGCGTGACCTGACGAACGACGAGATCGAATCGCTGGATGCCGGAGGCTGGTTCGATCCCAAATTCGCAGACCAGCGCGTCCCGCGCTTGGAGCCTTACCTCCGTTGGATCAAGGGCAAGGCCAAGGTCTATTTCGACGTGAAGGACGCCGATCTGAAGAAGCTGATCGACCTGGTATATGCAGTCGGCCTGCAGGACGACTGCTTCTTCTGGTTCGGCAATCCGCTGCACGTGGTCGAGTTCCGCCGGCTCGATCAGAAGCTTCCCTTGAAAATCAACGTGCGCAACGCGGCTGACGTGAAGAACGCCGTCGAACGCTTCAAGGCCAACATTGTCGAAGTCGGCCTGGACAACATGTCCGACGAGCTGGTCGCCGCCTGCCGAGAGCGCGGCGTCAAGATCATGATCTACCACCCTCAAAAGGACGCCGAAGGCTTCCGCCGAGTCGTCCAGTGGAAACCCGACATGGTCAACCTCAACCACGCCGACCTGTTCCAGCGCGTGATGCGCGAGTCGAGCAAGTAGGTCAGGCACTCCCGTGCCTGACGTGGCCCCGCCGAAACGGCCAGCACCAAACGACCGATTGCCAGTGGCCTGCCTTATCGGCGGCGCGGTCAGGCACAGTGTGCCTGACCTACCAGCACCACTCGCCTTGCCAGAAACCGCCCTTTTCGATCACATTGGTGGTAAGCGGATCGCTTCGCCGCTACCGCCACGTTTGATTAGCAGCGCTCGCCACGATGCTCCCTGAGCCTAAGAGAGATAACCGCGAGGAATCGGGCTAGACTGTGGCTGCCAGCACCATCACCCGTCCAACACCTGGCCGCCGCCATTTGTAATTACGACCACGAATATCAACAGGAACGATCTCGCGTGTCCTACCAGCCCGCCAATCGAACGATGGTGACCAACCTCGTGCTGGTGACCGTGGCAATCTACATTGTTGATTACTTGCTGACGCGAGGCGGCAATTCGCCGGAGATAGGTCTCGCCAATTACCTTGCATGCACCGACAAGACTCTATGGCGCCCCTGGTTGTGGTGGCAGTATCTCACGTATGGCTTTCTGCACGACCTGCGCTCGGTGTACCACGTGGCCCTCAACATGTTCATCTTGTGGATGTTTGGTCGGCAAGTCGAGGCGGTCTATGGACGCAGGGAATTCCTCAGATTTTACTTTGCGGCGATTATCGCGTCGGGCATCGTTTGGTCGGTCGCGGCGCAGTTTGAGGGGGTATCGTCGACGGCCGTCGGTGCCTCGGGCGGCGTCGCCGCGGTCTTGCTCCTCTATGCGCTCAACTTTCCGTATCACACCATTCTATTGTTCTTTGTGTTTCCGGTGCCGGCGTGGCTGTTTGGAGTCGTGATGGTGTCACTCGACCTGTTAGGAATGACGGGCCATTTGGCCGGCAACGTCGCATACGCGGCACACCTGGGCGGAGCGGCATTTGGCTATTTGTACTATCGATATAAATGGAACCTGGGCAAACTGCTTCCAAGACGTTTGCGCACCGGTGGACGCCGAATCGTGACGCAGGCGACGAGCCTCGGCGGCAAGGAGAAAGCGTTTCATCGCTGCGAGGTGTGCGGCATCACCGATCGCACGCACCCGGACATGGACTTCCGCTATTGCAGCAAGTGCGATGGTCAGCGCGGGTACTGCACGGAACATATCCGCAATCACGAGCACGTGACCGCCGTCCAGAACGCCGAGAAGCCAGCCAGTCGGTGAGGGTTTTTTGGCCGGTGAACGTGCAATGTTTTGCGCCGGCGAGTATCATGCTGGCGACTGCGCTGGGCGCACCGAGTGCGCGCCACCGGCCGGCTAACGCCGGCCGCTCGCCAAAGTTGGTCTCGCCTGGAAAACTCGCCGCAGTACAACTCGCGGAAGAACAGCGGAATCGCGCGAACAATACCATGTCCTTCGCCGGACGTTCTGTGCCGTTTCTGATTCTCTTGATCGGAGCCGCAGGCTTTGCATTGGCTGTTGATGCCGAGGTTGCTGGCGAAACTCCAGGGGCTAACGCGCCCGGCTCGGCGGAAGTAGCGGCTTACGGCGAAGGTGGTGTCTCCTTCACAAACGATGTTATCCCAGCCTTGACGAGGCTGGGCTGCAATCAGGGCACCTGTCACGGCAGCGCCGGCGGCAAAGGTGGTTTCAGCCTCTCGCTCCGCGGATTTGCTCCGGAGCTTGATTACCTGGCGATTGGCCGCGACGCACAGGGACGCCGAGTTGACCTGGCGCATCCGGAGGCCAGCCTGCTCTTGCTCAAGCCAACGGCTGCGATTTCACATCAGGGGGGCCGCGTGCTCGATCCGGCCTCGGACGCCTATGGAATTCTGCTGCGGTGGCTTCGTCAGGGCGCACCACAGCCGTCCGATGACGAGCCAACGGTCGTTTCGCTCATGGCCGAACCGGAAGCGGCGACTTGGGAGATCGGCCACCAGACGCAATTCGTCATTCACGCACGCTTCGCCGACGGCTCGCAGCGCGACGTCACTCGCTGGGCGCTCTACGACACCGGTGACAGCATGGTGGCCGCCGTCGACGCAAACGGCCGCGCTACCGCTCGCGGTCCTGGTATCACGGCCGTTAGTGCCGGCTACCAGGGGCGCGTCGTCGCGGTGGAAGTCGCCGTGCCATTCAGTCCAGGTGACCCCGATCGCGATTATGCACGCCTCCCGCGTGCCAATTACATCGATGAGCTGATCATCGACCAATGGCGAAAGCTGGGTCTTTGGCCGTCTTCGCCATGCGACGACCATCAGTTCCTCCGCCGCGTCTCGCTCGACCTGACGGGCACGCTGCCGACGGTCGAGACCATTCGTGCGTTTGCCGCCGACGGCGATCCGCTCAAGCGCCAGAGCCTGATCCACGAGTTGCTCGAAAGTCCACGGTTTGCCGAGTGCTGGGCCCAGCGCTGGGGTGACGTTTTGCGTGTCAGCCGCGAGTGGATCGGCGAAAAGTCGATCTGGGTCATGCAGCACTACCTCCACGATGTTCTCCAGCGAAATGTCCCCTGGGACGTGGTTGTGCGCGAGCTGATCGGCGGCCGCGGCGACAGCTCCGCCGAGGGCCCGCCGAATTTCTACCGGCTGCAGAAGGTTTTCAACGAGCCGGAGCTTTGGCCGCTGGTGGCCGCCGAGACGACCGCGCAAACCTTTCTCGGCATCCGCATGCAATGCGCACGCTGCCACAACCACCCGCTCGACCAGTGGACGCAAAACGACTACTACGCGCTGGCCAATTTCTTCGCGCAGGTCGCCGTCAAGGTCGAGGCGCCGGACCGCGTGGTCGTCTACGACGCATCGGCGGGCGACCTCCTTCATCCGCGACTCGGTCGACCGATGCCGCCACGGCCTCCGGGCGGACCGGCCATGCCGGCCGACTCGTCGCTGAGCCGCCGCGAGTTTCTGGCCGCGTGGGTTACCTCGCCCGAAAACCCGCGCCTTGCCCGCGCCACGGCCAACCGCCTGTGGAAGCAGTTCATGCGAGTCGGCCTCGTCGAGCCGGTCGACGACCTGCGCGCCTCGAACCTGGCCACGAATGCCGCGCTCTTGGAAGCGCTAGCGCGCGATCTGGTCGAGCACCACTACGACCTGAAGCACCTGATGCGGCAGATTCTCCGTTCGCGCGCCTACGCGGTTAGCGCCACGCCCACCGACGAAAACCTCCGCGACCAGCGGTTCTATTCACACGCCATCCTTAGGCGGATGACGGCCGAACAGTTGCTCGATTCCGTGGACGCCGTCACGTGCGTGCCGGCGAAGTTCTCTGGCCTGCCGGCGGGATTGCGTGCCCAGCAACTGCCGGACACGCGCGTTGCCAGCGCGTTTCTCGACAAGTTTGGCCGGCCGCTACGCAGGATCGCCTCCTGCGAATGCGAGCGGATCCAGGAGCCGAACCTCGGCCAGGCACTGGAGCTCATGCACGGCGAGGAGTTAAACGACCGGCTGACCGCCGCCGACTCGTCAGTGGACCGTTTCCTGGCCGCCGGACTCGACGACGCCGCGATCATCGAGCAACTGTACTATTCGTGTCTCAGCCGGTCCCCCGCCCCCGACGAGCGGTCCGCATTGTTAGCCGAGCTTGCCGCCACCGTCGACGGCGCCGAGCACGCTGGTCTAGCGCCGCGGCGCGAGTTTTTCCAGGACCTGCTGTGGGCGATCATTAACAGCAAGGAGTTTGTATACTTCTGAAGCGAGCGTCACATGATCGCATTGAAACCGACATTCCTGCGAAACTGCTCTGGCGTCACGCGGCGCCAGTGGCTCGAAGTCGGCGCTGCCAGCTTCCTGGGCCTCTCGCTGCCGGAATACTTCCGCGCTCGCGCCGCTGGACTGGCCGACCCCGCGCGCGATGTCTCGTGCATTCTCTTATTTCTCTGGGGTGGACCGCCGCATCAGGACACGTTTGATCTGAAGCGCGAGGCGCCCGATTCCGTCCGCGGCCCCTATCAGCCTATCGCTTGCCGCACTCCCGGCATCGAGGTGTGCGAGCTATTGCCGCGACTGGCACAGGAGTCGGAGCTCTACACGATCGTGCGTTCGGCCACGCACCGCGAGACCGAGCACCCCCGCGCCGCCCACTACATGATGACCGGCAACCAGGTGATTCGCGGCCACGAATGGCCAAACCTGGGCGCCACGGTCAACAAGTTCGCGCCGGCCGGTGAGAATCAGTTCGGATCGGTGGTACTCGGGCCACGACTGATCGACATGCCGATCACGCCCACGGGCCAGGACGGCGGCTTCCTGGGAAACAGCTACGCGCCGTTTCGCATTGCCGATCCAACACAACCCCCCGAGGCGATCGCGCGCCTCGCCCCTCCGCCGTCTGTTTCGCCCAGCCGCACAGCGCGCCGCGAGCGGCTGGCTCAAACCATCGAGCGTTTCCAGCGCCATGTGGAAACCTCGGCCACGGCGCCCTTTGACGCGGCCTACGAGCGCGCCTTTGCGCTCGCCACGAGTGCGCAGTCGAAGCTAGCGCTCGACCTGGCCAAGGAACCCGACGCGGTCCGCGACCGCTATGGCCGCTACACGTTTGGCCAAGGCGTGCTAATGGCGCGGCGGCTGGTCGAGGCCGGAGTGCGATTCGTGCAGGTCAATTGGCGCGAACACCCCATCAACGACTACGGCTTTGACAATCATGGCGACAATTTCAACAAGCTCAAACAACATCAACTGCCGCAGCTTGACCAGACCGTTTCGGCTCTACTGACCGATCTTCGCGACCGCGGCCTGCTCGATTCGACACTCGTGCTGATGACCGGTGAGTTCGGCCGCACACCCACGATCAACCGCGCCGCTGGGCGCGACCACTGGCCCTTCTGCTTTTCGTACCTGATCGCCGGAGCCGGGCTACCGGGCGGACGCGTGATCGGCACGAGCGACCAGTTCGCCGCTTATCCCAAAGATGACCCCGTGACCCCGGCCGTCACGGCCGCGAGCGTCTTCAGCTTGCTCGGGCTCGACCTTGAAGCGCTTCGCGCCGCCGGAGTCATTGAAGAGACGCACACCATCGCCGGCCTGCAAAGGTGACGGCTGCTACGCGAGAGCGGGAGCGGCCGTCGAGCGATCGGCAGCCGAAGGTCGCTCTGCGTCGCGCCACCACGCCGCCGCGCGGTCGTCGGACCACATGCCCGCTGCCGAGCAATCAGCCAAGGCGCGCCGCAGACTCTCAGCGTCCTGGTAACGATCCTCTGGCTTCTTCGAGAGACATCGCAGGACGATCATTTCGAGATCGCCTGGCAGTTCGGCACGCCACTGCGAAGGTGGCGATACCTCTTCGTGCGCATGGGCGAACATTACTTGCAGCGGCTTTGCGCCGATAAACGGCGGCCGGCCGGTAAGCATGAAGTACGCCACCGCTCCCAGCGAATAGATATCGCTCCGCGCGTCCGGCTCGTCATGGCCGACGGACTGCTCGGGCGACATGAACAACGGCGAGCCGGTGATCGCCCCTTCCTGCGTCAAGCGGATATCCTCACCGTTCTCCAGCGGCTTGACCAGCCCGAAGTCGAGTAGCTTCGCCACATCGTACACGCCGCCGCGTTGGGCCGCGAAGATGTTGCCGGGCTTGATGTCGCGATGCACCAGGCCCGCCTGGTGCGCCTCTCGAAGCCCCTGGCAGGTCTGCTTCAAAAGGTGCACGACGCGCGCCGGCGGCATGGGTCCGTAGCGCTCCACGAGATCGGCAACGCTCATCCCCGGCAGATATTCCATGACGTAATAGAACGTGCCGTCGGCGGTGCGGCCGTAATCAAAAATCTCGATCGTGTTCCAATGCGAAAGTCGCGCCGCGGCGCGCACCTCGCGCTCGAAGCGTGCCAGCGCGTGCGGATCGCCCGCCTTTTCCGGGTGAATCACCTTGATCGCGCAGGGGCGTTTCAGCAGTTGATGTTCGCCGAGGTAAACCTCGCCCATTCCGCCGGAGCCCAACAGCCGGCTGAGGCGGTATTGGCCAAGCTGCCGAGCCTCGAACGCCTCGCGCCGTAGTCGGCTGATCACGTGCACGCCCGTAATCGGCACAACCGCGCCGATGACCATCACCAGGACGAGCTTTATCCATTGGTCCGGCGACAACGCATCGGCGACGACCTCATGCCGCCATGCCGCCACCAGCGCCAGGACGATTGGCGCGGCAGCCATCGCACCCACGATGGCTGCGGCGCGCCGCCATGTGCTGGGAATAAACAACGCATAGGTGCACGCCAGCCCGTACCAATAAATGGGCAAACCTTCCATCAGGATCATACAGTCGATTGCATTCGTTTCTCGCGCCGAGATCGCGAACGCATCGTATTGCATCACGACGAAGAAGGCGGCCGGCAGTCCGAAGATTGCCACCTCGGCCCACCGCAGGCGATTCAGCGTCACCGGGCAGCGCACGCAAAGCAGAGTGGACGCCGCGCCGAGCACGCCCGTCACAACCAGCTCGAACCAGAACACGTGCGGGCTGTAGTGCAGGCGAAGGGTCGGATTAATGAGCTGCCACGCGACGAACAGCGAGAACCCAAAGAAGAGCACCAGCGCCGCCGAGCGAAGTCGCCCGGCCAACGCGAGTCGCGTCTCGGTGGAAAGGCAGGGAGCGGAACCTTCAACCAAGGCCATCCTGGGCCCGCGGCCGCTGGAACTGTCGTATTCGACCGGAGTGTTGTCGATGAGCGTCGCGTCGAGCGATATTGATGCCACGGCTGTTGGTACCTTTGCCAAGAACGCTGGCCGACCGTGCGGATTTGACACATCCGCTGGCCCAACCGTTTAGACCCTTCCCATCATATCCGGTTCGCCAAGGGGCGGCGAATATTGGTGTCCCCATTTTCGGCCGGCAAGCTCCCAACCCCTCCCCGGCGGTTTGCTGGCCCCCTCCCGCCTGTTCGCCGTGGGGAAATAGGTAGACAGGCCAAGGTCTGGCCACCGTGCGAGATACGCCGGCCGTAACGAATTCCTTGATTTTGCGGGTCGTTCCGGTCGATCACTATGGGAAAGAAAAGGCACCTTTTCCGGCCTCTGAACATCGCTTGCTACTGGGGAGATTCCGCGATGAAACGCGCCCTGCTCCTGGTTCTCGTCTCCACGGTGGTTACCACCGGCAGCGGCTGCCGATTGCTGCGGCACATCTTCTGCGGCCCCTACTGGCGATACTGCGGCAGTTATGGTGGCTGCGCGCCGTGGCGCGATCCAGGGCCGGATATCTGCGAGCCGTGCGACCAGTGTGGAAACTGGACCGGACCAGGACATGGGGGAGGCAACTACCCAGGTCCCGCCATGATGGACTCCTATGGCGAGGGCGAAGTGTATTACGACGGGTCGTACTCAGAAGGCCCTTACTACGAGGGCGAAATGACGTACGATCCGACGTATCGCTCGGGTTATTCAGGCACACGGCGCCATGGCACTCCGACGCCAGCTCCGCGTAGCCGTATGGCGCCGCGCAGCACACCTGCGCCGGAGAGCCTGCCGCCACCTTCCATGGAAGGCAGCCAAACGCGCTATCTGCGGCAGCGCCGGATGGCGCGGCGTTGAGGCGCGCCACTTTGCTCTGTTCGCCAAGACGGGGGCATGAGCCTCCGGAGCGAGGTGCCGGATCACCAAGCTTCAGGCGTTAGCATGGCTTTGGGAGTGTGCTGCCGTTGCGGTCCGCATCACGCCGATCGCCGCTTCACTCCGGCGGCTAACGCCGCCGGCTCGGCGGATCGTACCACGCTACCGCGGCGCGCGACCACCAGGTAGAGCCCGGGGCGCAAGGCCCCGGAGCGAAGGCCAAGTTGAATCGCGCCTCGGTTTTCGTACACTTTCGGCGGTGGACCGTATTGCACGCGGTCCGAATCTCGCCCGGAAGTTCGCCGAGGCCCGCGCCGCATGCCTTTTACGGGTAGCCACGCCCTGCTTGCAATGCTGGCGGATGCCGGCGTGCGCTACCTGTTTGGCAACCCAGGGACGACCGAGCTGCCGCTCATGGACGCGCTGGTCGACGAGCGGCGCATCGAGTACATCCTGGGCCTGCAGGAGGTCCCCGTCGTGGCGATGGCCGACGGGTATGCGCAGGCGTCGCGGTCCTTGGGTTTCGTGAATCTGCACATCAGTTGCGGGCTCGGCAACGGCATGGGCATGCTCTACAACGCCCATCGCGCGGGGACGCCGATGTTGGTCACGGCCGGGCAGCAGGATCGAAGGCTGAAGTTTGAGGAGCCGATCCTCGGTTCGGACATGGTGCGCGTGGCGCGGCCATGGACAAAATGGGCAGCCGAGGTGGATCGACTCGAGGATTTGCCCTCGGCGGTTCGCCGCGCGGTGCAAACGGCGCTCATGCCGCCTACGGGCCCGGTGTTTCTTTCACTGCCGGTCGACTTGCAAGCGGCTCCGGCCGAGGGGCTGGACCTTGCGCCGGCTCAGCCGCTTGATCGACATGTGCGACCGCCACTGGAGGCTCTGCGGCGTGCGGCCGAGCTACTGGCTTCGGCGGCCAATCCGGTAATCCTGGCCGGCAGCCGCGTCACCGAGGCGGATGCCGCGGCGGAACTGGTCAGCGTGGCGGAGCAGCTTGGGGCGCCTGTGATCCCCGAATCGGGCACGACACACGGGCGGCTTCCCTATCCCACCGATCACGCCCTCTACGCGCTCGGCCTGCCGCTGTGGTCCCCAGAAGTTCAGCAGCGACTCGGCACGTACGACGTCATGCTGGTCGTGGGCACGGACCTACTGCGGCAATACGTGTTTCATGAGCCGGCACGAGCTATTCCCGAGCGTCTCCGGCTGGTGCACTTGGACGAGGATCCCTGGCAGGTTGGCAAAAACTACCCAGTGGAAGTTGGGCTGGTCGGCGACACGAAGGCGGGTTTGGCGGAGCTCGGCGAGTTGTTGCGATCGAGGATGACCGCCGAACAGGTCGCGCGAGCACGCGCACGCGGCGCGGATCGCTCAGCCGAACACCATGCGGCGCGCGAGGCACTGAAGGCGGCGATTGCCAAGCAGCGAGCCGCGCGGCCGATGACGCCGCTTACCGTGATGGACAGCCTGGCGCGTGTGCTGCCCGCGGACGTCGCCGTGATCGAAGAGGCCGTAACGACGACTGGCACGACGTTCGAACGGCTAGGTGCGCTGAAGAACACAACCGGCTATTTCGGCCATCGCGGCTGGGCGCTCGGCTGGGGATTGGGCTGCGCCGTCGGTGTACAATTGGCCTGGCGCGAGCGGCCGGTGCTGGCAGTGCTGGGCGAGGGAGCCGCTCTCTACGGCATCCAGGGACTGTGGACTGCCGCACGGTACCGCCTGCCGGTTACGTTCGTCATCTGCAACAACGCGCAATACCAGATTCTCAAAATCGGCGCGCAGCAGATGGGGCTGCCGGCCGCGCGGGACGGCCGCTTCGTGGGACTGGACATTGTGGATCCGGAGGTGGATTTCGTGCAGCTTGCCAGCTCGCTCGGCGTACGCGCGCAGCGCGTGACCGAGCCGGACGAGTTGAGCCACCTGGTCCACGAATCGCTCGCCGGTGAGGTGCCACGGCTATTCGACGTGCCCATCCAGCGCGACGTGCCGGGGCGGTTGAATTATGGTTAGGCGCGGAGGCAAGAAGTTATGTTTGTAACACGCCTCGTTGGAATTTGGACATGGTTCACGCTGAACATCATCCTTTTTCCGTTCATACTGACTTGACCGGCAGCGGGTCAAATGGCCGGTGATGCCCCGAGGGAAGAGATCGGACGCGTTCTTGGCAAGCCCGTCTATCGTGACGAGATTCGCTCTGGGAAGGGGGTCGAGATAAGAGACGAAGTGCGACGTCTTTTCGCCGGCCCCATCATGGAAAAATACCGCAAGACGCACAAGGACGAGATCGAACCAACGAAAGACGAAATCGATGCAGCGATTGCCTGGTTCGAAAAGGAACGCCAACAGCAGAATACGAATGCGGAGACGAAGCTTCGAACCGAGCTTGATGCGATCCAGAAGCAGCTTCGCGCGGGTGGATTGACTCCGGAGCAGAAGAGGAAGCTGGAGATCAAGCGATTGACAGTTGAAATCCAACTAAAGCCGCCGCCGCGCACGTTCGCCCTCTTTATGTTGCGTTCGTGGAAGTTGCAACGGCACTTATATGACAAATTTGGCGGAGGGCGCATTCTTTGGCAGCAGGCAGGCATGCAAGCGTTTGATGCAATGCATGCATTCCTACAGTCATGTGAGAAGAACGGTGACTTCACCATCGTCGATCCGAAGTTGCGATCTGCCTTGTACGAGTATTGGACCACGATGAATCATGGCGCGTTTCTGACGAATGACCGCGAACGTATCCGAACGGAGTTTCTCGAACCGAAATGGGTGACGATTGAACGCTAGCTACCGGGATAAGTCTTGCGTTCCGAGCGTATGAAGAAAGGGTCAACTGTGCAAAGCGTCAAAGAACGTCTAAGTCTCGCCGGCAAAGTCGCCATCGTCACCGGTGCTAGCAAGGGAATCGGCGAGGCGATCGCGCACGCACTCGCCGAATTCGGCGCTCGCGTCGTCGTCAGCAGCCGCAAGCAGGAGGCGGTCGACGGCGTCGCTCAGGCGATCAAACAGCGTGGATTCGAGGCGGCGGCCGTGTCGGCGCACATGGGAGACATGGAGCAAGCGCGCGGGCTGGTCGATCGCGCCGTCGCGCACTATGGCGGAGTCGATATCCTGGTGAACAACGCGGCCACGAACCCCGTCTTCGGTCCCATCTTGGACGCCGACGAAGGGGTGTTCGACAAGATTTTCTCGGTCAACGTGAAGGGACCGCTGGAGATCGCCAAGCGAGCGTTTCCCGTGATGCAAAAGCGCGGCGGCGGGTCGATCGTCAATATCAGCTCGATCGGCGGAATCCGCCCAGAGCCGCTCTTGGGCGTCTACAGCATGAGCAAGGCCGCCTTGATCAGCCTCACCAAGGTGCTCGCCGACGAGTCGGGCCCAGCGCGAGTCCGCGTCAACGTCGTTTGCCCGGGCCTGATCCAGACCAAGTTCAGCCGTGCCTTGTGGGAGAACGAAGAGGGCCTAAAACAGTTCGTCAGCCACCTGCCGCTGAGGCGGATTGCCCAGTCGGAGGAAGTGGCGCCCCTGGTCTTGTTCCTGGCCAGCGACGCCGCCGGCTACTGCACGGGCGGAGTGTACACGGTTGATGGAGGACACACGGCCTGAACTCTATTCGGCGAGCGACCGGCGTAAGCCGGCCGGTGACGAACCGGGTGCCGTTAGCGCGGAGTCAAATAATCCTATGACAGACAAGAACGACCGATTCGTCGTGGATGGATACGAGCGACTCGTCAAAGGTCTTCAGGACGAATTTGAAAAGATTAAGGCCGCTGTTCGCGCCGAGTATGCCGAGACACTCGAGGCCGCGCGATGGTGGTGGCGTCCCTTCGTGGAGCTGCAGATCCGCGGCGAAATCAAACGTCGAGTTCGCGAGCGGCTACCAGACAAAGCGTTGTTCCTGCAATCGCGATGAAAAAAACGTAGGTCAGGCACTCCGTGCCTGACCCAGCGCTGCCGAACGGGTTTACCATCGCGTGAAATCGCGTGATTCAGAAAATGCTCACCTATTGTCGACCGTAATTGTTCCGCTGTCAGGCACAGGGTGCCTGACCTACGATTCTGACCCACTAACCCCTGGCCAATTCAATGGACTTTTCCATCCCCAAACCGACTCAGGACATGCTCGCGCGGATTCAGCAATTCCTCGAGCAAGAAATCTATCCACTCGAAGGCGAGCAGCAATCGGGCGGGTTTCGCTCGCTGGTGCCGCGCTTGAATGCCGCGCGGCGCAAGGTCAAGGAGCTAGGCCTGTGGTGCCCGCAGATTCCCAAGGAGCATGGCGGCCTCGGCCTCTCACTCCTTGAGCACGGCATGGTCAGCGAAATCCTGGGCCACAGCCCGCTCGGGCATTATTGCTTCAACTGCCAGGCGCCGGATGCCGGGAATATGGAAATCCTGATGCAATACGGCACCGCCGACCAGAAGAAAAGGTTCCTGACACCTTTATTGGCGGGCGACATCCGCAGTTGCTTTTCGATGACCGAGCCCGACCGGCCGGGCTCGAACCCGACGTGGATGGCGACGACGGCCATGAAGGACGGCGGCGACTATGTGATCAACGGCCGAAAGTGGTTCACCTCGGCGGCCGACGGGGCGCGGTTTGCGATCGTGATGGCCGTCACCAATCCCGACGCCCCGGCGCACGAGCGTGCCAGCCAGATCATCGTGCCGCTCGACACGCCCGGCTTCCGCATCGTGCGCAACATCCCGATCATGGGGCATGCTGGGGACGACTACGACAGCCATGCCGAGGTCGTTTATGAAAACTGTCGTGTGCCGCAGACCCATTGCCTGGGGCCCGAGGGCGCCGGCTTTCTCATCGCGCAGGAGCGGCTTGGTCCGGGCCGCATTCATCACTGCATGCGCTGGATCGGCATCTGCGAGCGGTCGTTCGACCTGATGTGCCACCGCGCGGCCTCGCGCGAAATCGCGCCCGGCAAGCCGCTCGGCACCAAGCAGATCGTGCAAGCCTGGATCGCCGAGAGCCGCGCCGAGATCAATGCCGCTCGGCTGATGGTCTTGCAGGCAGCGTGGAAGATCGACCGCGAGGGGCTGGCCGAAGCGCGCGAGGAAATCTCCGCCATCAAGTTCTTCGTGGCCGACGTGATGCTCAAGGTGATCGACCGCGCGATCCAAGTCCACGGCGCCTTGGGCGTCACCAGCGACACGGTCCTCTCGACCTTCCTGCGGAACGAGCGCGCCGCGCGGATCTACGATGGCCCGGACGAGGTGCACAAAGTAGTCATCGCCAAGCGCGTGCTGGCACGATACGGGCTGAAAGTGACATCCTGAAGGTTCGACAACGTGAGTGGCTTCGAGGATTCCACGCGCGCGGTCCGCGAGGGCGAAGAGCTCGATCTCGCGAAGCTCGACCCATATCTGCGCGGGATATTACCGAATGCCGAAGGACCACTCGCGGTCCAGCAATTCCCCTCGGGCCACTCGAACCTGACCTATCTCGTTCGGTTCGGTCCGGCGGAATACGTGTTGCGTCGCCCGCCGTTCGGCAGCAAGGTGAAGTCGGCACACGACATGGGGCGTGAATATCGAGTGCTCTCGAAGCTGCACGCGGCCTATAGACCGGCGCCCGAGCCGTTGCATTACTGCGAGGACGCTTCCGTGCTCGGCGCGCCATTTTATGTGATGCGTCGAATTCGCGGTGTGGTCATCCGCAAGGACCTACCGCCGCGCATGGATTTTCCACGCGAGACGGCAGGCCGCCTGAGCGAGTCGTTTATCGACAACCTGGCCGCCTTGCACGCCGTGGACTACGAGAAGATCGGCCTGGGGGATCTTGGCAAACCGCAGGGGTATGTCGAGCGACAGGTTACCGGGTGGATCAAGCGCTACGCCGGCTCGCAGACGCACGACATCCCGGAGGTGGAGACCGTCTCTGCCTGGGTCACCGCCCACATGCCGCCCGACAGCGGCGCCGCCTTAGTGCACAACGACTACAAGCTGGACAATGTGATACTCGATGCCGCCGACATTACGCGGGTCGTTGGCGTGCTCGATTGGGAGATGTGTACACTCGGCGACCCGATCCTCGATCTCGGCACCACGATCAGTTACTGGATCGAGCCGGGCGATCCCGACGAGCTGCAACTGATCCGCTGGGGCCCGACGATCAGGCCAGGCTGCTTCACGCGCCGCGAGCTGGTCGACCGATACGCCGAAAAAACCGGCCGCGACACCTCAAACATCCTCTTCCACTACGTGTTCGCGCTCTTCAAAACCGCCGTGATCGCCCAGCAGATCTACTACCGCTACCACCACGGCCTGACGAAGGATGAGCGATTTGGGTTCTTCATCGAGGCCACGAGAATCCTGATGCGCGCCGCGCGCCGCGCGACGGAATCGCAGCGCATTTAATAGTAGGTCAGGCAGCCTGTGCCTGACACCGCCGCCGGTCACGGCAGGCGGGGCCGTGTGAGCGTCAATTCACTTGTGGAGCACCGACCCTGACAGACGGGTCGAGTCAGGCACAGAGTGCCTGGCGTGCGCGCGTGCTGGGCGTCGCATGCTGTCCTTCTTGCCTGACTAGTGTCATGGAGAATCAACTATTGCCAGCGGGCAGCAGTTTTCCAAGAGTGGCCCGAAACTCCTTCAGCTTCAGCGGCATCGAGAGAACGACGCGGTGCTGGTCGAGCTGGGCTTCGGCCTTCCACGATTCTTGCTTGTGCCCCAATAGGAGCACGGCGGGGATGCGCTGGGTCGCGGGGCGCTCGCCGAAGGCGTTAAAGGCTTCGAGCGCCGCCTGGCCCAAATGGCCCGTGCTAAAGACCACGAGATCGGCCACTTTTTCGTCGCCATTGAAGCGCGCCAGCGCCCGCTCGGGATCGCTGATCAACAGCACGCGATAGCCGCTGCGCTTCAGACCGTCGCGGAAGATGTCCTGCATCTTCGGATTTGACTCGACGAACATCAGCACACGCTGTTCGCTCGGCGCCAATACGCCGGATGCGATTTGGTCGTGCTCGGCCCCATCCCGATTGACGTCCGTCGCGCCACCCACCGCTACTCCAGCGCGCGAGCCGACCTGCATCCGCTGCGCGGCCATCTTCAGCTCCATATGCATCTGCCCCGGTGTCTGATAGCGGCGCTCGGGCTCGAGTTCCATCGCCTTGCGCACGATCGCGATGACCGGCTTGGGCAAATTCGGTTCCAAGCGCTGCATCGGCACGACCTCTTCGAACCGCGTGCGAGCGAGGCGCTGGATGCGGTCTTTGGTCTCTTGTAGCGCCGGCCGCCCCGTAAGCATGTGGTAGAAGATACAGCCGAGAAAGTAGATGTCGCTCCGCAGGTCATCCTTGTGAACGCCGGTCGCGCGTTCCAGGCCGGCGTAGTCGATCGTCCGCGGGTTCTCTGCCTCGGTGATTGTTTCGTCGGTCGCTCGCTCGTCAGCCGCCGCCAGGCCAAAATCCACGAGCTTCGCCTGTCCTCGGCTGGAGACGAGGATATTGGTCATCTTAATGTCGCGGTGCGAGATGCCGCGATCGAAGGCGTAGTTCAGCCCGGCCGTGACGTCGATCATCAACTGCACGGCCTCCGCGGCATCGATCTTGCCGCGCGCCTTGACAAATTCACGCAGGTTTTGCCCCTCGATGAACTCCATCACCAGGTAGTGGGTCATTCCCTCGGAAAAGACATCGAAGATCGGCACGATATTCGGGTGTCGCAGCGTGCGGCCCATCTGTCCTTCGCGGTAGAACTGGTCGGTCTGCTCCATTTTGTCGCTGTGACGGCGGCGGAGAACCTTCAGCGCGACCACCTTTCCCGTGTCCTTGTGCACGGCACGATACACCCGCGCGAAGCTGCCGGTGGCGACGCGGTAGAGCACCTTGTAGTCGCCGTAAAAATAGCCGCTGCGTTCCCCCTTAAGCAGCCGTTCGAGCTGGTAGTTGGTCAGGAGCTCGCGGCGCAATAGCAATTGCACCAGCTCTTCGCCCGAGACGTTGCGACTGCCCAGCGAGCTCCACACCTCTTGCAGTTGGCGATCGTCGAGAAGATTAAGGTCGAACGCTCGCTCGGCGATTTGCTCGGCGCTCTGGTGACCGATCACTGCCATGGTCTGCTGAAGTCCTCTTCCCTTATCGTCCGGCCACCCTTGAGGATCGCGCTCGGTATGAATGTGTCGCGGCTGGTGGTCGACCGCGATGGCGTTCCGGCCTGTGGCTGGCTGTTGCCGGCGCTCACCGCCAGCAATCGGTCCACCGCGCCTCATGCAGCGGGAATCGAGCGCTACCAACGACCGAGCACGTGCGGACCGCTCAGCGCCCCGATTCGGCTGGACCACTATGATTCGCCACGATTCTGGCCCGTTTCCAACCATCGTAGTATGGCGCGGCAAAGCTGGCAAATGGTGTGGGGGCCCCCCAGAGGGTGGTTCGTCACGCTTGTTTTCGGCCCAGCGACAAAATGCCGCTTGATACTTCGCGCAGTGGCCGAAGCACGGATGGAATGGCGCCGCGCAAAAAGCCGCCCCTTGGTCCCAGGGCACAAGGGACCAAGGGGCACTGGCCCCAGGGAAAAGGGAGTGGAAGGTTCTCTCGATCAGCCTTCAGCGCTTCGCTGAGCCGTGGGCGTTAGCCCCCGGAGTTAACGTGTGAGAAGCCGCCTTGCACCATCCAAGAGCTTGTCAAGCCGCGTTGTTGTCTTCGTTCTCGTTGAGCTGGCGGCGGAATTGGTCGCGCTCGCGCCGCGTCGCCTCCAGGTCGAACATCAAGTATTTCATGTCCAGCCGCAACTGGCTCAAAGCATCCTGGACCAGGCTAAGAATCCGCCTCCGCCGCTTGGTGCTTTCCACCACGCGTGCAAACGCCGGTTCGATTCGCTGGCGGTGCTCCAGCGGCAAGCATTCCAGCAAGGCCGTCAGCTCGCTGATGTCCAACGGCAGTTCGTCGGCCTTCGACTTGATGATTCTCGATGTGTCGCTCATGTGGCTCGTGTCTCCCTGGTGGGCTCACTCGGTTCGGTTTTCCCAGAGCAGTGCGCGTGCCGCCACGAATTCTCCGCCTCTGAATCGAGGACATAATTTGTTGAATGCAAACGACTTACAGCATCAAAGCCACCGAAATGCCAGGCCGCCTCCGTTGACATCATGCAACGCCATCTGATCTGGTCGAATTACGCAACGGCCATTACGTTAACAGGTTACGGATTTGTGGCGACTCCACCTCGGCCTGACGACTTTTCGCCACGTCAGATCCACCAAGTACTTTCTGCCTTCGCTGTTTGGACGGATTCTGCGCGATGCCGATTTGTAATTGGCTGGCACGACTCGTAGCTCTGACCGCCGCAGTCGCCGCCGCTCTCTGGTCGAACGCGATCGCGCTCGGCCAGTCGAGCCACGAGCCGGCGACCATCTGGAAGCTTGCCGATGGCGACACAACCTATCGCCTGGCGGTCCACCGCCGCGAACCCAATCGACTGCGACCCGGCTCGCATTGCGAACATCTGCGGCTGGTGGCCGGGCACGGCACGCGAGTCCTCGTGCGCCACGACATACCGCACGCCGCCGTGATCGCGGAGCTCGCTCCGCGCCTTTCGATCCAAAGCGATCGGCCCGGCATTCAGTTGTTGGCGCGAGTCGTCTTGCCACGCAGTCGTGATCCGCAAAGCGGTCGGCCATTGACGGCGATCGTCGAGGGGGACAGCTATACCCAGGTCGGCCGCTGGCAGGAGTTGGCAGTTGAGCGGCTGCCCCAGCGGCTTCATGACCGGGTGCGAACCATGCGCATCGAGCTCGGCCGCCCCGTCGATCCGCGCGAGGCTTTTGTCGACGCCATCTTTGTCAATGCTTACGGTGGTCCAGGTGTCACCAATGTCTGGATCGCCGATCTAGAGCTCGCCGGCCACGCGCGGCCGCTAGTCGGTCACGTCGCCGCCGTCCAACAGGCAAGCCAGGAGTCCGAGCCGTTCACCCGCGCTCAGTCGCCGGCCGCGCGAGAAGTCCGCTTTGATGGCTCGGTACTGACGGTCGACGGCCGTCCGTTCTTCCCGCGGATCATTGAACACCAGGGGGAGCCCTTGGCCTATTTGCAAGGACTCGGGTTCAACGCCGTGAAGCTCGCATTCACGCCCTCCGCTGATGACGTGTCCGAAGCAGCGCAAGCCGGCGTGTGGCTCGTTTGTCCACCTCCGCCGGACGAATACTTGGCAGAAGCCTCCACGGCGGCATTTGGCCAGCAGTTCGACCAGGTGCTGGCGTGGGATCTTGGCGATGGCTACACGGGTCGCGAGTTGGAGCAAGTCAAGCGCCGCGTCGAGCTGCTGCGGCGGATCGACCCGGTGCGTGGGCGACTCATCACATGCGATCCGGCGGCCGAGCTGAAAGCCTACAGCCGACAACTCAACGTATTGACGCTCCAGCGCGAACCGTTGTTGAGCGGCCTTGAGCTGGCCGATTACGCCGCATGGCTGCGCGAGCGGCCGCGGTTGGCTCAGCTCGGCACGACCGTCTGGACAAGGCTTTCCACCGAGCCTTCGCCGCAGCTTGTCGATCAACTGACCGCGCTTTCGGCCGGACGTGCTCCGGAATTGATCATCGCCAGCGAGCAATTGCGGCTGCTGGTGCACTCGGCACTAGCGGCCGACGTGCGCGGGCTCGCGTTCGCATCGCGCTCGCGGCTCGACTCCGCCGACGCTCCCTCGCGCTTGCGTGCTTTAACATTGCAGTGGATCAATCTGCAACTCGAACTCATCGAGCCCTGGGTCGCCTCGGGCTATTTCGTGGCGAACATTGCGGCTAGTGAAGGAGAAGTGAGCGCGGCACTGTTGCGCACCGAGCGAGCACAATTGCTACTACCCGTCTGGTCCGGCCGCGGCGCGCAGCGCGTTCCCGGCCAATCGGCCGGCAACGCTGTGAGCTTCACCGTGCCGGGAGCCTCCGAGGCCGGCGATGCCTACGAGCTGGCCCCAGGCGGCATGTGGCCGCTCGCGCACAAGCGCGTCACCGGCGGAATGCGCATTACGCTGGACGAATTAGGGCCGGCCGCTGTGGTGGTCATCACTCAGGATCCGCTGGTACTGCAGCACGTGCAGGCCAAGGTCGCACGGTTCGCCCGTCGCGCTGCACAATTGAATCGCGAGATCGCCGGTCAAAAACTGCTCGTGACCAGCCGCGTGGATCGCCGCCTGGGTGAAATGGGGCACGCGATCTCCAAGGCCGCCGATTGGCTGAGTGCCGCTCGAGCCGAGCTGGGCGAGTGCGACCGCTATCTTGCGGCCGGCGATGCACGCGAGGCGTACTTGCGCTCTGAACGAGCGATGCGCCCGATGCGCCTGCTGGAGCGAGCCCATTGGGAAGCGGCGATCGCGGCCGTCGATTCGCCACTGGCCAGCCCCTTTGCGGTCAGCTACACGACCTTGCCCGCACATTGGGCCTTGGTGGAGAACCTGCGTGCATCGAAATTGGGAGATAACCGCCTCGTGGGCGGCCGCTGCGAGGACTTGGCCGCGATGCGCGCCGCCGGATGGCAACACGTTCAGCACGGCAATCCTACCCTTGCCGCATCCGCCGAATTATCGAACGACGCGCCGCACTCGGGCGGAGCGAGCTTGCGGCTGCGCGTCCAAGCGCTCGATCCCGGCGCGCCTCCCAAATTGATCGAAAACGTCCCCATCTGGGTGAGGACCGCGCCGGTCCAGGCCGCCGGCGGCGAACTACTGCGGATCCACGGCTGGGTCCGCGTACCTGAGCCGATTACCGGCAGCGTGGACGGCTTGCTGGTCGCGGACTCGGTGTCCGGTGATGCGCTGGCGGCGCGGATCGTGCAGACCGACGGCTGGCAGGAATTCACGATGTTTCGCGCCGCGGTGTCCCACGAGCCGCTGGTGGTGACCTTTGCACTCTCTGGCCTCGGCGAGGCGTTTATCGACGACATCTCGATCGGGCCGGTTACGCCGCCGGCCAATTCGCCGCCATAGCGATTCATACACCCAATGCTCAAACTGAATGGGCCATCAAGACAGTTATGCAACGCGCCGGTCGACTTCTTTGGCGAAATTACGGTGAAGCCCAATCTTGGCCCGGTGCTCGAACGAAGAGGACGTGAACTTCCTCGCCGGCGATCGTGAAAAGCACCCGGTACGTTCGCCCGCTGCGCATGCGAAACATGACACAACGGACCCGTTCGTCGAAGCGGTGACCTTCGGGCGCCTCCGGAAAGCGGTCGGCGTGTTCGCCAAGCCGGTCGAGGACTCGCAACAGGCTTCGATACCAGCGCGTCGCGCCGTCAGCCGATCGTTCCGCAATCCAGCGGTAGATCGAATCCACATTCCGCGTCGCTTCCTCATCCAGACGGACGTGGAATCGTGCCATCTTACGGGATGTTGTGCTTGGCTCGGAATTCGGCGTCAAACTCATTTAAGGGTTGACTACGTCCCGCCTTCATGTCAGCCAATCCGCGGCGGATTCCTTCCACCACGACAGGATCTTCCTCGACAACCTGCGAATGCCGTTCGTCGAGCGCTTTCAGTGCGTCACGCAATAGATCGTCCTCAGTCCGATACTCTCCGGACTCCATAAGTTGCCGAACGGCATCTTCGAGATCGGGCGGAAATTGATAAGCCATGTTCGGTTACCTTCAGCATCACGAATACGATAATCGGCGTGGAATCAGACTGCGTGATTCGCATGGCACGGGGCCGTCGTCAATGACGGCAGGACGTTTGTGTCAACGACAGCGTTGAGCATTGCGCGCGAGAACCTCCCGGACGGCTTTATTGACTTCCTTTTGAATCACAGATGCTGGGATGCCCTTGGTCCGCACGCGGGACTTTTCGACGACCGCCCACCCTTCGTCGAGAATACGTTGCTTCTCCGCGTCGGACAGCTCGGTCGGCGCGATGATCTTCGCTACTAGCGCCCCGTCGAGCATGACCTCGACGGGCTCACGGACTTTCCCGAGGCGCTTGAAAAACTGGCGCACCGACTGTTTGCTCGTGCCGACATCACTGCGTGCCATCGTTCGATGGTCCTATGCCATGAATTCAAGATCAGTCAAGTATACCACGATGCCGATTTTGAAGGAGTAAGCATCGCACGTGGCCCGCGCGTGGTCGGAGTGGAGCCGCAGGGTGCCACTGGCTTTGCCAGCTAATGCACATTCAAAAAGCACTGGCGGAGCCAGTGGCACCCGCGCGATCGGATCGGCCCGGCGGGATAAACCCGCCGGTTCGCTAGGCGATCAATCAAGCGCCGCAATGAACCGCAGGTAGCGAGCTTCGAGCATGTGCAGGTCCTCGCCGAAGACGCTGGTGAAATCGGCGAGGCGCTCGGCGGTTGGATATTCCTCGAATGGCGGCCGCGACGCGGTGCGACGCAAATAGGCGGAATACTTGTGCGGTTCGGTCTCCACAAGGAAGTATGTCAGCGCCCAGGCTTCCGCGTAGGCGGCCGAGGGATGACTGCCGAACAAGTGATCCGACTGGACGAACGTAGCGAGCAGTCCCTTTGGCCGCGACGTCTCGAAATGGCGGAAATTTTTCAGCCGGTCGAAGTTGATCCGGTCGTTGCTCCTCGTGTACGCCTGTGGATCCCACACGCCCTTGGCCTCGAACATCATCGCCAACCCCTCGGCCACCCACCGCGGCGGCATGGCGAAACGGCTATGGATCCCGGTATTGAAGGCCGTTTGATGCGTGGCCTCGTGAACGATTGTCTCGGCATTCAGTTGCCACGGGCCGGTGGACTTCGAGCCCTCGGTGGTGTCATACAAAGCCAGCCGGTTCGAGCTGGGCCAGTAGTAACCCAAGACGCCGGATTGCGGCGGGCTTCCTTCGCTGGCGGCGTATCGGAGGAACTCCGCCTGGTTCTTTAGCACGACCGCCACCAGCGGAAATCGAGGCGCGTCTAGCTGGAAGCCGCGGACGCCGAAGTAATGCACGAATGAACGGTACAACTCCTCGAAGCGATGGCCCCAAAAATCGCGCTCGCCGCGCGGATGTACGACCAGGTAGTGGCCCGTGCCGGTTACCTCGAATCGACTGCCGAACTCGCGCGAAAGGGCGCTGCGCATTTCTCCAGCCTTGTAGCTGGCGAACTCCGGCGCCGTCCGGCGAAAGCGTGATGCCTCGTGCGGCGCGAATTCCCACAATCGGCCGTCGCGAGCGAGCATTTGCACCCTGGAATCAGACCAGCTTAGCGGCGTCCCCTCGACCTGTTTGCCACGCAGGACCAGCTCCATCATCCATCGCGGGGCCTCATCGGCGCGAGTTGGGGCGGCTGCCACCAAAATGCAGAAGAGGACGACCGAAGCGATTCGCATTACAAACCTCGTGCACGTGAAGTCGCCGAGTCACCGGCCGGCTCACGCCGGCCGCTCGCCCAGCGCATAATTCAACTTTCCGTTTCGCCATCAAAGCTTAGGTCAGAATCGCGCGATGCACCGCCGCCTGGAAGCCGCCTGAAACAGGCTCTACAATGCGTGCGGGTCGTGGCGGAGTGGGAATCAGGCTTTTGCCGCTGAATCGTGGCGCGGAGGCGAACCATGTGGGGTTGGCAGTGGGTGCTGGGCTGTGCGCTGGTGGCCCAGGCGGCCGATGCGCCGAACACCGACCTAAAGCCGACCGTCCAGCGACTGCTGGAGGAGCTCAATTCCAATGAGCTGGCCGCGCGCGAAGCGGCGGAGCAAAAGCTGCTCGAACTTGGTCCCAAGGCGCTCGACAGCCTGCCCGAGCCCAACGACCGCCAGCCCGCCGAGATCAAACAGCGGCTGAGTCGCGTGCGTCAGCGCCTCCAGCGGCAACGAGCGGGCTCGGTTGCCGAGGCGACTCGCGTTTCAATTCCCAGCGGCGAGCTGTCGCTGGTCGAAACGATCGCGCAGATCGCCAAGCAGACCGGCAACACGATTGTCGATTATCGCGAACAGTACGGCCAAGAAACGAGCAATCCCTCGCTGAGCGTCGGTTTCGACAACGTGCCTTTTTGGCAGGCGCTCGACAAGTTCTTGGACCTGGCATCGCTCACCGTCTACAGCTATGCCGGCGAGGAAGGGATTCCGCTCGTGGCGCGAGCGTCGTCGCAGCGTTCGCGGCTGGAAGGCCCCGCCTACGTCGGCGCATTGCGAGTAGAGGGACTAGAGTTTTCGGCGCGCCGCGACCTGCGCAACGACAATCCGGCCACGCTGTTGCTGAAACTGGAAGTCGCCTGGGAGCCGCGTCTGCACCCGGTGGCCGTCACGCAGGCGCTGGCCGATGTCGAGGCGATCGACGATCAAGGCAACTCGATCGCGCTGATGGGCGAGGAAGGCGAATTCGAGGCGCAGATCTTGCCCGGCGCGTTCAGCACGGAAATCGAATTGCCGCTGGTGGCTCCAGACCGCGCGGCAGAGCAAATCGCCAGCCTCCGAGGCAAGCTCCGCGTGTTGTTGCCGGGGGGTATCGAGACATTTCGCTTCACCAGGCTCGAGGAAAACAAATCCACCGAGCAACGCAAGGCGGGCGTGGTGGTCGTCTTCGACGGCGCTCGTCGCAATGGCGACGTTTGGGAGCTGCGTGTCCGCGTGCGGTTCGACGAAACGTCCGGCGCACTGGAGTCGCACCGCGGCTGGGTATTCGATAACAAGGCGTATCTCGTCAGTCCGGCGCGCCAAACGGTGTCGCACGACGGGTTTGAGACGACACGGCAGACCGACGAAGAAGTGGGGGTTGCGTATCTGTTCGACCTGGAGAAAGGGCCGGCCGGTTATACGCTCGTGTATGAGACTCCGTCGATCATTCTAAGTGTGCCGGTTGAATACGAATTGAAGAACCTGAAGCTGCCATGAACCACTTTTTCATTCTGGTCACGCTGGCGGCGATGCTTGGCGCGCCGACCAGCGCCGGCAACAGCGCAACGTCGTCGCGCCAAGCCACGCGCAGCCAGACCGCGACCGGCGCGACCGCGACGGCGGCGCACGCCGTCGGGTCCGTGGCCGCCACGGTTGGCGACCACGTGATCACCGTCGCCGAGGTTCAAGCGGAAATTGCGGCGCAGCTACAGAATCGCTTCGTCGACCGCCAGGCTCTTCCCTTCCTTCACGCGCAAGCGCTGGACCAGTTGGTTCAGCAGCGGCTCGGCCAAAACTATCTTGCGCGTGTCGGCCATGAAGTCAGCGACGCGGAGATCGAAGCTGAGCGCAGGCAGTTGACTGCGATGCTCCAAGCGCAGCAGGCGACCATCGACGACTTTCTGCGGCAGCGCGGCTGGACCGAAGAGACCTTGCGCGGACTGCTCGCCTGGAGAATCGGTTGGCCGAAGCATGTGAAACGCCTGGCGACCGACGAGGCGCTCGAGCGCTATTTCCAGGACCATCGCCAGAGCTTCGACGGTTCCCAGATCAAGGTCAGCCACATCCTCTGGCGCACCCCCGGGCCGCGAACGGTCGACAAGGTCAACCAGATCGCGCGCGAAGCCCAAACCGTTCGTCAACAGATTGTCGATGGCAAACTGGCCTTTGCCGAGGCCGCGGCGCGCTACTCCGACGCGCCCAGCCGCCGACAGGGCGGAGACCTCGGGTTCATTCCACGCCACGGGCTGGTGGATGAAACGTTCGCCGCGGGCGCCTTCGCCGTCAAGCAGGGCCAGATCAGCGCGCCGGTGCCCACGCAGTTCGGCATCCACCTGATCCATTGCACCGAGGTGCGTCCGGGAGCAAAACCGTGGACGGACTCGCGCGACGAGATCCAACAGCTCTTCGCGCGAGAGCTCTTCGCCAAGATCGCGGCCGAAGAGATCAAGACCACGGGCGTGAAGTACACGGGCCTTGTCCCGTATTTTAAGTCAGGGACGCAAACGGTCGTTGAGCGTCAGCCAGAGAGTGCGACGGACACGGGTCCTGCCACCCCCAGCGACTGATCATGGGCTTGGTGGACGTACTTCTCGCGCACGGGTGGTATTTCGCTTGGTTTTGCCGCGTGGCCGGATTACGCTTAAGGATGATCGAGCGGCGTGCCGCCGCGGCCGGCAGCGCCTATACCTCTGCGCGATCATTCAAGACTGGAACACGAGAATGCGATGAGGCCGAACATGAGAGATTCCATCCAGCCATTATGTCTTGCAAGCGCGTGGTGCAGCGCGACCGTGATCGTATTGGCGCCCGTCTTTGTTGATGCGGCCGAGCGTGGGGCCAAGGCGCGCCGCACGGCCAGGCCGGCAGCGACTTACGAATCGGTCGACTTGTTCGCCGCCATGGCCGAAGGGATGGTGGATGTCAAGTTCATCGCCAATAGTTCGCGCGAAGCGCGACTGGTGGTTCACAACCGTAGCGGAAAGCCACTTACCGTCCGCTTGCCGGAGGCCTTTGCCGGTGTCCCGGTTCTGGCGCAGCAATTCGGCGGTGGGGGAATCGGGGGTGGCGGCGGCGGTGCCCAAGGCGTCGGCGGAGGGGGCGGTTTCGGGGGGGGCGGTTTTGGCGGCGGCGGCGGTCAATTCAACGTGGCGCCCGAGCAGGTCGCCAAGCTGAAGGTGGCCACCGTCTGCCTCGAACACGGCAAGGACGAGCCGCGGCCGGCCATCCCGTACGAAATTAAGCCCATCGGCGAGTTCACCAGCAACACCGCCGTGCACGAGCTGTTGAAGCGTTGCGCGCAAGGGGACGTGCCGCAGCGCGTGGCGCAGGCTGCGGCCTGGCATCTGGCCAGCGGCCTGAGCTGGAAAGAGCTGGCCGCCAAGCGAATCGAGCGTGCCGGCGGAATCAGCTATCCGTACTTCACCGAAGCGGAGCTCCGCGCCGCGGTCGACATTGCTTCCGCCGCCGAGCGCACCGCGAAGGTGAACTCACCAGGCCAGCCCACGGCAAAAACGGCTCCGGTGCTGCCAAAGCTTTAGGCGACGTTGGCGCCCACGGCGCGAGCGGGTTGCCGCACGATGTCCAAAACGCGGCGGATCGACTGCTCTTGGTTTTGGCGCTCGGCGGCCCATTTGGTCTGACGCCGTTCGGATTCCGCAACGCGCTCGTCGAGCCGCCCTTCGCGCTGGGTCAACTGCTCCGCCTGGCTGCGCAATTCGGCCTCTTGCTCTTTGACCCAGCTTTGCAGGTCGCGGCGTCGCGTGGCAAGTTGTCGATGCTGGTCGGCCAGGCGCTGCTCGAGCGATTCCAATTGCTGCTTTGCCTGTTGCAGTTGAAGGTGCGAACCGCGGTAATGATCGGCAAGCTTGCCTCGAATGTCGCGCATTGCCGAATGGAGCGCCCCGCCGCCCACCGCCGCCGAGAACTGGCCCCATAGCTCTTCGGCGGCCAAGCGCATTTCGAGCGCCTCGCGCTGGTGCGGCACCAGATCGCCCCGAAGCTGTTCAAGTGCCTTCGCTCTTGCGTCGAGTTCCGCTTCGCGGCGATCCAGATAGCCTTTTGCTTGTTCGAGCTCGCCCGCCGCGGCACGCCGTTCCTCGTCGAGCCGCGCTCGCTCGGCGGCGATTTGCCGCGTTAGCTGTTCGCGGTCTTCCGCCAACTGCCGCCGACAGTCCGCCAATTCGGCCTGTCCATCGGCAATCAAGCGCTCGGCGCCGGCGAGGCACTGCTGCCGCGCCTCGAGCTCCTGCAAAAGATCGCGGACACCCCGAGTCTCGGCTGCGGAAACCGTATCGGCTTCGCGAGCGGTGGGACGCGCCCAGAGCGCGTCGAGCTCGCTTGTGCGGCGCTGCAGCTCGGCCTCGCGTTCGCTCATTTGCTGGTCCGCCTCGCGCCGCGCGGTTTCCTGATACGACTCAGCCGCCAAGAGCCGCGACTGGCGGTCGTCCAATTCTCGTTCGCGCGCCGCGAGCGCCGTTTCGCGCTCGCTCAACTCCTCTTGTCGCTCATGAAACCACAGCCGCGCCGAGCGAAACTCGGCATCGAGATCGCCCAATTGGGCGTTGAGTCGCGCCTCGCGGCGGTCGAGCTCCTGCTGCCGCGTCTGCAGTCGCCGCGCAAGCTGCTCCGCATGCCGCCGCAATTGCCGCTCCAGCACCACCACCGGCTCGACGCAGGCCGGCACCCCAGCAACCGTCGTGCTCGGTTGCACGTCGGCCGTCCATGGTATGGAAGCCGGCGTCGCAGGCGCCTCGTGCAGCCGGTGCGGTCCATCGACACGAGTCGAACGAACCGGCCGATCGTCAGACGAGGCGGATTTCGTACTCGCAGTCGAGGACTTTTTGGACATCTCAGGAATCGCCGCCGTAATCGGGTGGCTGGGGCTAAGCGAAGGTGCCCCAGCAGACGGCGCAACTGGGGCACGGCCTCCGGCCTTAGCCCCAGCCACGAAACGCGACAAACCGTCAAACTTTGCCGAAGCCGAAAAGTTTTCGCAGCTCCTAACATCGGCTGCGTGGCGCTTCTAGATTGACGCGAAAACACCGAGTGGACCATCCGCCAGGAAAAAATGGCCGCTAATTCGCGCCACGGCAGACCAGATGGATAAAATAGCGACTTCAGGAGGTTGACTGACGCTCGACGCGGCCCACGCTCACCCGCTGAAGTCGCAGGTGCGTGCTGGCTGGTCACCAAGAAGGACTTATTCCGAGTGAATTGACGCTCTCACATTGAAGCTGGTCATCCTTATACCATTCTCCAATTGGCTCGCGCTCGGATGGACCGCCGCTGCTGCGATCTACGGCCCGTCCGGAATCTGCGGTTCGACGACATGGGCAAGCTGCGAGAGCGACTCTTGCCACCCCAGATAGCAAAACTCGACTGGAATTGCCGCGGGAAGCCCTTCCTGCGCGATTTCGATCTCGGTTCCGCAGGCGACTTTGCGCAGTGTGATCGTGACCTGCATCTCGCCGGGCATGTTCGGGTCCTCGAATTCGTCCGTGTACCTGATTCGCGCGTCCGGCGTGAGTTCGCTGTACTTTCCGCCATACGAGTGGCTCTTGCCGGTGCTGAAGTTCGTGAACGACATTCGATAGCCGCCTCCGACCCGTGCGTCCATATGGTGAACTTTGCCGGTGAAACCGTGCGGGGGCAGCCACTTGGCCATCGCGTCTGGATCAAGGAACGCTCGATACACACGTTCGGCAGGCGCGCGAAGCACGCGGTGGAGTCGGACCGTGTTCGTGGAGTTGGACATGTCGCATCGCTCGCGATCAGCCCACCGCCGCGTCCAGCGCGCCCTGCAAGCGGCTCTTGGGCTGAACGCCCACGAATCGCTCCACCACCTCGCCCTTCTTGAAGACCATCAGCGTGGGGATGCTGTTGACGCCGTACTGTTGGGCGGAGTTCGGGCTGTCGTCGATGTTGAGCTTGCCGACCTTGACCGAACCGGCGTACTCACTCGCCAGCTCTTCGACCACCGGCGCGATCATGCGGCACGGCCCGCACCAAGGGGCCCAAAAATCGACCAGCACCGGCTGGCTGGCGCGAAGCACCTCCGTCTCGAAATTGCTGTCACTGAACTCGGTTACGGCAGCCATGGGTATCTCCGCGATCGTTATTCTCACGTTTTGTGTGTGTCGGCACGCCGGCCGAACACTCGCCCGACCGGCATGAGATTATAGGCCGCCGGGCAACCGTTTGAAAACCGCGGCGCACACGCCTACCTTTAGGCTATTTGGCCCTTCGCCCAATCAGCTCCGCGGTGAATCATGACGCAAACGACATTCTCGTGTTACCTGGTCACGAAGCAGGGCGACGGGCGGACCAGTGCCGAAGTCAGCCGCCGAAGCATCGAGGATCTGCCGCCGGGCGAAGTTCTGATTCGCGTTTCGTACTCGTCGCTGAATTACAAGGACGCGCTCTCGGCCACCGGCAACGCGGGCGTCACGCGCAAGTTTCCGCACGTGCCGGGTATCGACGCGGCGGGGATCGTCGCGGCGAGCCAGAGCTCCAAGTTCCGAGAAGGCGATTCCGTACTCGTCACCGGGTTCGATCTCGGCCAAAACACCTGGGGCGGCTTTGGCGAGTATGTGCGCGTGCGCGAAGGGTGGGTGGTGCCGCTGCCCCAGGGGCTGTCGCTGCGCGAGAGCATGATTTTCGGCACGGCGGGCTTCACGGCGGCGCTGGGGGTCGAGGCGCTGGCCGCGCACGGCATCGGCCCAGATGTCGGCAGTGTTGCGGTCACCGGCGCCACGGGCGGCGTGGGGAGCGTGGCCGTGGCGATTCTGGCCAGGTTGGGCTACCGCGTGATCGCGGCGAGCGGCAAGGAATCAGCGCGAGCGTTCTTGGAAAAGCTTGGCGCCACCGAGATCGTATCGCGCGCGGACGTAACGGACACCAGCGGCAAGCCGCTTCTGGCCGCGAAGTGGGCCGGCGCGGTCGATACGGTGGGTGGGAATGTCCTCTCCACGGTAATCCGCTCGACGCAGCGCGCCGGGTGCGTGACCGCCTGCGGACTGGTCGGGGGCAGCGACTTGCCGATCACGGTCTTCCCCTTCATTCTGCGAGGCGTGCAATTGGTGGGGATCGACTCCGCTGAGTACCCGATTGGGCGCCGCGCTGCCGTTTGGTCCAAACTCGCCGGCCCCTGGCGGCCGGCCGACCTGGAGGGACTGGTCACCGAATGGGTCGACCTGGCCGGGCTGGCTCCGCAGATCGAGCGCATTCTCGCCGGCGGAATCTGCGGGCGCGTGCTCGTGGCGCACCACGGATAGCACTTGCGCGCGACAAAGATGCCGCGACATGCACGAGACATTCGACCATACGGCTGACGTTGGCCTGCGTGTTCGGGCCCCCGATCTGCCGACGATCTTCGACGAAGCCGGGGCGGCGCTCTTCACTGTAATCGCGGGAGACCTGTCCAGTATCCGCCGGACCGACGAGGTCCCGTTTCGGATCGAGAGCACCTATTACGATTACCTGTTGTTCGACTGGCTCAGCGAGCTCCTATTTGCCTTCGAGTCGCGCCGGCTTCTGTTGGCCGAGTTTGACGTGTCGCTGTCAAACATGGCGCTTTCCGCCACGGCACGCGGCGAGACCTATGATCCCAGCCGCCACCAACTCGAGCACGAGGTGAAGGCGATTACCTATCACGGCCTGAAACTCGAGCGCGCCGGAAAGGAATGGGTCGCCGAAGTCATCGTCGACATTTAGAAACAAATTGCAATCACCGCCGCGCGAACGTTGGCCAACCGAGGCATCCGGCTGGCTTGCTCACCGGGCCGACGGCATTTGCAACGGTCATCGCGGCGGACTATTTTGGTCGGCGTGGCAGACGGTTTTTGCATCAGGGTGGGGCGCCAGAGCTTCGAGGGACGCAGTGGCGATTGAAAGAAACTTCGTGACGATCGTTTCGGGGCTGCCTCGATCGGGCACCTCGATGATGATGCGAATGGTCGAGGCGGGCGGCATCCTGGTGATTACCGATCAGGTGCGCGCGGCCGACGACGACAATCCGCGCGGATACTACGAGTTCGAGCCCGCCAAGAAAACGAAAGAGGACGCCTCGTGGCTCCAGACCGCGCGCGGCAAGGCCGTGAAGATGGTGTATCAGCTCTTGTATGATCTGCCCGCAGCGTACGAATACCGCGTGCTGTTCATGCGGCGGAAGATCGACGAGGTGCTGGCGTCGCAGCGAAAGATGCTCGATCGGCTGGGCAAGGGGGACGACAAGATTCCCGATGAGCAGATGGCGCGGCTGTTTCGCAGCCAGCTTCAGAAGTTCGACGGGTGGATCAGGCAGCAGCCCAACTTTCGGATCATGGACGTGGATTACAACCAAATGGTCGCCCAAGGGGGGGCGCTCGTGGCTGAAGTCGATGCTTTTTTGGGCGCGGGGCTCGACGTCGAGGCGATGCGCAGCGTGGTCGAACCGGAGCTGTACCGCAATCGCCGGTAGGCTGCGCTACGGACTCCGGCGAGGCGGCTAGGTCGGCGAGCTGGCGTGCGAGTTGACTCCGCCGTGCGTAAAGACGGGTACGATGCCGAAGTCGCTGCTGTTGACGAGCACGTTGTCGGCCAGCGCGGCGGACGCCGCGTCGACCGCGCCTGGCGAGTGATCGTCGGCGGAAAGGGGACCCGCGATGTAGTGAGTGCAGCCGAAATTCTTGAGGCACAGCGCCAAGTGGACCTCCTCGCGCCATGGACAATAGCGCGGGCGGTGAAAGAAGACATTCAGCACCGATTGGGGAAGCCGAGTCTCCAACAGCTCCTGCCAGGCCGGCACCAGCGCGTCCGCGGCATCGTCCGCAAATTCCGTCGTGGAAACGACCAGATTCACGAGCAGGCCGTCGGCGCCGCGGTCGCTCAGTGCGGCGGCAAGCGTGTGCTCATCGCCAGCGCGCGGCGCCCGAGCCAAGTTCACCCCCAGCACCTTGCTCCAGCCCTTGAAATCGAAGATCATCCGCGCTTGGGCCGGACTCAACAAAAAGGCCGAACGGCGCGGGTTGGCCGTCGTAAGCCACTCGATGGGGCCGGCCACGATGACCTCGCCGGCCGCGATGAGCTCGCGAACACCCGGGTGCTCATCGTCGGCCGTGCCGAACCAGCGGCAGGCCAGGTTCTCCAGGTCGACCACCGACTTTTCCACGACGTGCAGCGCGGCCACTGGCTCGGCGGTATCGCGCAAACAAAGGCAAACCGTCGCGCCGATTGGGATAGCTTGCGCCTCTTCGCGCGTGGCCTGCAGGAAAACGGGATTCACCCACGATTTGCCCGACAGGAGCTGGCCGCGATCGATGACGCTGTCGATTTCGGCGGCGCCCATTGGCCCCGTGAGGGGGGCCAGAACTCGCTGGCCGAGTTGCTCGATCTCGACGACCGCGGCGCGCGCAATCCGCAGCGTGGGCAGGTGATGGATCATCTTGGCAAGCCAGGCGCGTCGTTGCTCGGAGCTTTCCGAGGCGGCCGGCAGGTCGGAGCCGTGAGGACGCGGCAAGAGCGTGTTGGAGCTTTTCAGCAAGTTGTCCACATGGAACCCGTCCAGCGACTGCAAATAGGTATCGCGGATGCGGACGATCATTTCGGCGGCGCTGATGGGATGTTCGCCGATCGCCGTTTCGGCCGCCAGGACCAGCCCGGCGGCGCCGTCCAGCAGCGTATTGGCAATATCGTTCACTTCGGCGCGGGTCGGCTTGCGCTGTGTGACCATCGACTCCAAGAGGTTGGTGGCCACGTAGACGGGGATGCCGAAGCTGTTGGCCTTGCGGATGATCAGCTTTTGCAGCAGTGGCAGGTTTTCCAGGGGGACCTCGCGCGAGAGGTCGCCGCGGTCGATGAGGATGGCGTCGGCCACCTCCAGAATCTCGGTGAGGTTGCGCACGCCGTCTTGGCTCTCGATCTTGGCGATGATCTTCGCCGCGGCGCCGGCCCGATCGCGCAACCGGCGCACGTCGTCGGCCGAGTTGGCGAACGACAGCGCATATTCGCGGACCCCCATTCGCCGCGCGACCTCGATCGCGGCGATGTCCTTTCGCGACAGCGGCGGCAGCTTGGCGTGGGGGTAAAAGGTGACCGCCTTATTGGAACCGACGCGGCCCCCAACGACGACGATCGCCTCGACTTCATCCTCGCGGCAGGCGACCGCGCGCAACAGCACCGAATCGAAGTCGACACTCACCATGTCGCCGACGCGCAGCGCGCGAACCGCCTCGACGGGTGTCAGGCTGAACTGTTGACGGTTGCCGATGGCGAGCTGCGCACTCAAGCGCAGCGACTGGTTTTCGCGCACCAAGACCCCCGCCTCCATCGGACCCGTCCGCACTTGAGCGCCCTCGGTATCAATGCAGATGGGCTTGGCGGTGTATTGGCGTATGAGCGAAATGGCCGGCTCCAGATCGCCCAGCGCCGTGTGCGAAAGGTTGATGCGAAAAGCGCTGACGCCGCACTGGTCCAGCCGCTCGATGACCTTTCGATTCAGCGATGAGGGACCGAGCGTGCAGAGAATCGACGGGACCAAGCGAACCTCTCCTCAATAGTAAAAGGGCGGCCGCCCGTGCCTCTCCGGCACGTGCGCCGTCGACCGAAAGTCTCTAGGCCCTTTGCCTTTGCGCGCAATCACCGCGCGGTCGCTCGTGTTTATTCTGGGGCCGCTTTAGGCCAGTGTCAAGAAATGATGTGGGTTCGATAAGCATATTGCCATTACGCTCGGCAGTTTACGCCACGCTTCCGGCTGCGACGGTTTGCATGGCGCGTCACCGTACCGGTGGATGGAAGGACTAAATGGGATTTTTCGTGCCGCTGGAAGCGCGAAGCGAGTAGCCGTAGCGCAGCATCATGGGCCAGGTCATCAGGGTCACCAGTCTACGACGCCAGGGAGACATGTCGGTCTTCCAGGCATCGTCGAGCCGCAGGGGAACCGCGCCGGTTCGGAACCGAGAGTGGTTTCCGTAGCAGGCATGCGACGTCTCGAGCTGAACGGTCGACGAATCGACCAGCGGCAGGCGCGCGGCGAGTTCCCCCACGAAAGCCAGGACCTCGCGAAGTGTGTGTTCCGGTCGCGCAAGAAAATCTTCGTAACGGACCCGCATCGAATTCACATGGCGTCGCTCGAGAATTCGTTCGACCGCCAGGCTGTTCAGGCACCAGAACGAGCCGATGACGCCCAGCGACTGCGACCAGCCGGGCACGCGGACCTCCTCTTGGCGATCGCCGCTCTGCCGCGGTTTCATCCAAGAATGGGCATAGGCGCGAGGATCACGCAATAGGTAGACGACAAAGAGCTCGACACTCGGAATGGTCTCCAGCAAGGCGCCGTAGAGAGCCTTCTGCGATGAGTCGACCACCACACGCGCGCCCGTGACCGTGAAGATGGCATGATAGAGACGCGCGAGCGCATCCAGGTACTTGCCCTGAGAACGTACGAAGCGGCGACGCAGCGGTCCAATCATCATGGCCGGAAGCCGCGTTGGACCGTATTGACGCACATGGGCGGGCCGCAGCTCCGCGCGTGCCGCATCGAGCGAACCAAAGGCTTCGATAAGGATTCGCCTCCACACCTCGCATTCTTTGATCGGGGCATGGCAGCTACAGGGCACCTCGCCGACGATTCCATTCCGCCACAGCGTGTGCATTTCCCCGCCGAAGAAAAAGCCGTCAGCCTGCCCTAGGATCTTGCCCATTAGCGTGCTGCCCATGCGGCCCGCGCCGGCAATGTAGAGAAGCTTCTGCGATGGCTGCGACATGCGAGGTGCGCGCAGTTCAACTTGTGTGTCGATCTAGTCGGAGACCTCGCCGGACGTAATCCCGCCTGCCTTGACGACTTCAGCCCGGATGCGTGACAGGATGGCGGTCAGCCCGCGCATGCGTGTCATGCCCAGTGCCTCGACCAGCCCCAGCCGGCCCAGGAGATCGGGCTTGACGGCCAGGATTTCAGAGCGCGTGGCTCCGCTGAAGGCCGACACCAGTATCGCCACAAAACCTTTGACGGTCGGCGCCTCGGGAGCAACGTCCGCATAGAGCGAGAAATGCGAGTTCTCGGCCTCAACCCACAGGTAGACGGGGGTTTGGCATTCGGGAACACGGTGCTCGCCGGCGTCGCGCTCGGCCTTGAGGCGATCGGGCAATTCGGGAAGTCCTTCGGCGAAATCGAGCAACATCTCGAGCCGCTCGCGCGGCTCGAGCTCCGCGAACTCTTCGACGATTTCGTCCAACTTGCCGTGCATGTTCGTTGGCGAGCGGCCGGCGTAAGCCGGCCGGCAGCCTATGGAAGGCGGCTCGCGGTTTACGAACCGAGAGCGTTCCGCCCACGCTCTCCGGATTTGCGCGAAGGCCCCATCCGTATTCTAGCAGGCGGCTTGCCGCGGGGCCGCTGGCGAATCAAACGCTCTTTTCGATGGGGACGCCCACCATGTTCCCCCACTCGGTCCACGATCCATCGTAGTTTTTGACGTTCGCGTAGCCGAGCAGATATTTTAACACGAACCAGGTATGGCTCGAACGCTCGCCAATGCGACAATAGGCGATGACGCGGCCGCGACGCTTGATACCGGCCTCTTTCGCGTAAATCTTCTCCAACTCCTTGGCCGACTTGAAAGTGCCGTCGTCGTTGGCCGCGCGCGACCAGGGGACATTGGCCGCCCCGGGAATATGGCCTCCGCGCAAGGCGCCTTCCTGTGGATAGTCGACCATGTGCAGTAGCTCGCCGCTATACTCGCCCGGCGAGCGGACGTCGACGAGCGGGCGGCCCGCCTTCTGGTGCTTGAGCACCTCGTCGCGAAACGCGCGGATCGACGGATCGGGATCCGCAGGGGTGTAACTAGCACGCGGATAAACGGGCTCGGGGGCGCGGTCCCAGTTGCGTCCGTCGAGCTCCCAGCGTTTCCGCCCGCCGTTCATGATGACACACTTCTCGTGTCCAAAAAGCTTGAATACCCAGAAGGCATAGCAGGCCCACCAGTTGTTCTTGTCGCCGTAGAAGACCACGGTCGTATCGTTCGAAATGCCTTTCGAGGCGCATAGCTCGGCGAAGGCGTTCTTGCCGATGTAGTCGCGAACAATCTGGTCTTGCAGATCAAGCTGCCAGTCGATCTTCACGGCGCCGGGAACGTGCCCTTGGAGGTATAAAAGGACGTCTTCATCCGATTCGACGATGCGCACATTCGGTGTGCTGGCGTGTTCGGATACCCATTCGGTCGTCACGAGCACATCGGGTTGAGCATACTCAGAGGGCATCAGCTACGTGCTCCTATTCGTGCGGCGGCGCCAGCGGCGCCTTTCCATCAGCTCATCGCCGGCGTCGCCGCTGGGGACAGTTGCGTGAGCTTACGTTGGCGACAACGGTCTTCGTCGCGCGGGATCTTCGATCAGCTTCATCCAGTTCTGGCGAGGTGGTTCTTCCCTGCCGCCGCATCCGCACAGGCGCGCGGTGACATCGCCGCCGGTACGCTCTCGGCGGTGGCACGCGGGGCACTCCCAAACCCTTCGCAAGTCCAGCTTCACGCGGCTGTAGGGACCCTTGACGGCTGTGCCCTCCGAATCGGTTGCCAACCACTCGCGGAAATCATAAGACTTCCCGGGCGAACCCTTGCAGTTTCGCCTACGGTGATTCGTTTGTCCGGTGTGCCTGCTCTACCTCCGGTCGGCACGATTCTATGTGCTTGGCGCGGCTTCGACAATGGTTGGCGAGCGAGCCAGCGCCGAGCATGAGTCCGCGGCAAGCGCCCGAGTGCGACTCATGCTCGCTGCCACCGATCGTGAGCCCGTAGCGCCGCTCGATAAAGCTGCAGGCCGACGTATCGCAGCGGTTCGGGCGGCAGCCACCATGGTCGGCGGCCGTAGAAAAATGGCACGCATCGCGCTTCCTTGCAGCGGTGCCCATCGAGCCGAGCCAGGATTTGCGGCGCCATGATCGTGCCGGCATAGTTGCTCAGCGCCACCCCGTGCCCAGAGTAGCCCGCCGCATGGAAAATATTGCCCGCGCTGCCGCCGACTCCGAAGGTGGGAAACATATCCAGCGTCACGCCCAGCACGCCGCCCCAGCGGTGTGTAAAGCGGAGCGCGGCCAGCGCCGGAAAATACTCTCGAAAACGTCGCTCAAGGCGCGCGAAGGTAGGGGGATCGTGGTCGCGATAGCGCCCGCCCCAGTATAGTTTGACGTCTTCGCCACCAAACATGATGCGGCCGTCGCGCGTAGGCCGGAAGTAGTGGATAAAGTTCCGTGCCGTCTCCAGGCTGGTGCGCCGTGGATTCCAGCCGATCGCTTCCCATTGAGCGTCGGAGAGCGGCTCGGTCATGACGATAAACGTGTGAACCGGAATGATTCGCGACGGCATGAATCCCAAGGCCGCTCCATAACCGTTGACCGCCAATACGGCCGCCCGCGCGCCGACGGTCCCCGAGGGCGTGCGAACCATCGAGCGCTCACCCTCGACCAGTTCGGTCACGGCCGTCTGCTCGTACACGCGAACGCCGAGCGATTGGACGACGCGCAACCGTCCGCGAGCGAGCCTGGCGGGATTGACGATCGCCGGATGGGGGTCGAAGACGCCCGTGGTGAACGAATCGCTCAGCACATGCTGGCGGACCGCGGCGCGATCGAGCCATTGATGGTCGAAGCCGAGCTGTCGGCCGAGCTCGGCCTCTTCGCGCAGCCGAACTTCGCGTTTCGAGCACGTGGCGAGCAAGAGGTAGCCGGTCGTCTCCAGATCGCAGTCGATCTGGTGATCGGCGATCAACTGTTTGGTGTGAGCGACGGCCTGATACATCATGCGGTAGGCGTCGGCCGCCGCTTCGCGGCCGAGCTTGGCCACGGCATCGGTCAAATCCCAGCCTAAGAGCGGCATGACGAATCCGCCGTTGCGGCCGCTGGCGCCGTGGCCGACCACGGCGCGTTCGAGAATGACGACGTCGACCGAAGGCGCCAGCCGCTTCAGCTCGTGGGCGATTGACAATGCCGTGTAGCCACCGCCAATGATGACCACGTCGCACGACGTATCCTCGCCCAGCGGCGCGCCGGGCGCGATCGAAATCGTCTCCTGCCAGAAACTGACCGGCCGATACGCGCCATCGGGCCGCACGGGCTCACCGGCCGTGGCGGCTATAGCGCGATTGATCTTAAGGTGCATGCCGCCCTCGATCCGCACGGCAGTACGGCTGGCGCTCGATGCGTACGGTGAGCCGTGGGCGTTGGCCCACGTGTTCGGTTCGCCGTCGACTCAGTATAGCGTTACACGATATGCCGGTGGACGATTGGCATAGCCAACGGCAAACGGACATAATCAACGCCATGACACGCGCGATCGTGCGTGCTGCCACCAAGGACTCGCTCGATCCGACGTACCCACGTGGGCCAGGAAAGTACAACGATGCATTGGTTGGCTAAGTTGGTCGTCGCGGCGGTCGTGCTAGCGGCCTCGGCGCAAAGTCTGCGCGCCGACGATTGGCCGCAGTTCCGCGGCCCAGCCGGAACGGGAATCAGCGACGAGTCAGACGCGCCGGTGACGTGGGATGCCAATACAAACGTGAAGTGGCGAGCGCCGCTGGCGGCGCCGAGTAATAGCAGCCCGATCGTCTCGCGCGGCCGCGTATTTGTGACCGTGGCGACCGAGGGGGGCCGCCAGCGGAGCCTGCATTGTTACGATCGGCGGAACGGCAAGCTGTTGTGGACCCGTGCGGTTGAATTCAGCGGCGAGGAGCCGACGCACAATACCAATCCCCATGCCAGCCCAACCCCCGCGGCCGACGGACAGCGCGTGGTGGCCTGGTATTCCTCCGCCGGACTCTACTGTTACGATTTTGACGGCCGGCCGCTTTGGTCGCGCGATCTGGGCGAGTTCGTACACGTCTGGGGCTATGCCGCGTCGCCGATCTTCTTCCGCGGTTCGGTGATCCTGAATTGCGGGCCGGGCAAGCGGACCTTCGTCACCGCGCTCGACGCGCGAACGGGAAAAACTCTGTGGCAAACCGACGAACCGGGGGGCGACAGCGGCCTGGTGAAGAAGAACCCCGACGACAAGAACCCCCCGTGGATTGGCTCGTGGAGCACGCCGGTGGTAGCCACGATCGACGGGCAAGCACTGATCCTCCTGGGTATGCCGGGCCACGTGCAGGCATATGGACCAAAAACTGGGCGGATCGTCTGGACCTGCGACGGTTTGAGCGAGCTGGTATACGCCTCGGTGATGCTGGGGGACGGATTGGCCGTGGCGATGAGTGGATATCATGGCTCGATGATTGGGCTGCGTTTGGGCGGGGCAGGCAATGTGACGGAACAAAACGTCCTTTGGCAAGCGAAGATCGGCAATCCACAGCGGATCGGCACAGGAGTGATCCTCCAGGGGAACCTGTTCATCACCGACGAAAAGGGGATCGCCGAATGCATCGACGTCGCCAGCGGCGAAAAACGCTGGCGAGCGCGGCTGCCCGGCGGTTCGGTCTGGGGCTCGATCGTCTCGGCGGCGGGGCGACTCTACGTGACGAGCCAGTCCGGCGAGACGAATGTCTTCGGCCCTAACCCCCGTGAGCTCGAAGTGCTGAGCGTCAACGCGCTGGGCGAGCCGAGCAACGCCACCCCCGCGGTGTCCGACGGCGAGATATTCCTGCGGACCGACGCGGCGCTGTATTGCATCCGCGAAGACTGACCGACGCGCTGTTTTTGATGCGTTGCACATCGGCAACATCGAGAATTTCCAGGCGGCCCGAGGCCACGTGACGCTGCAGTTGCGCGAATATCGTCCGGAGGATTGGGAGCAGATCGCGGCGATCTGGTCGGTCGCCTTTTACGGCAACCAGCCGCTGCCGGCGGATTCGGTCGTCGCTGCTGACGCGGCCTTCGTGGCCGAAGACAACGGTCGCATCGTCGGTGGATTGCGTGTCTGCACGCTCTCGGCCTCGCGCGGAAGCGCCGTGCTGCGCTGTGGCGGCATCGCCATGGTGGGTGTCTCGCCGGCCTGCCGGCAGCGCGGCGTCGGTCGCGCGATGATGAGCTGGTCGCTAGAGAGAATGCACGCCGACGGTTTTCACCTCTCTTCCCTGCACCCCTTCCGCCCCAGCTACTACCGCGCGCTGGGCTGGGAATGCGCGGGCAGCCGCGTCGCGATCCGCTGTCCGAACCATCGCCTGCCGCGCACCGACGGTCGGCTTGAAGCGAGGCGCGTCGCCCCCGAGGATTGGCAGTTGCTCGAAGGCGCTTACGGCGCCTTCGCCTCGCGCTACTCGGGCATGAGCGCGCGGGATTCGCACCGCTGGAAACGGGCGATGCGCCGCGTGGCGCTCGACCCGCTGGTCTTCGCCGTGGGCGAACCCGTCGAGGCCTACGCCATTCTGGAACTTTCCAACAAGTACTGGGCCGATGAGGTGGTGCGCGAGCTGGTCTGGTCCACACCAGCGGGTTATCGCTCGATTCTCTCGGTGCTCTCCGGCATCGCCATCAACAAGTCGACGCTCACCTGGGAGGAACCGGCGGACGGGCCCTTTCGCTCGGCATGGGTCGACCAAGGCGTGGAAGTGACACTCCAGCGGCCGCTGATGTATCGCGCCGTCAACGTTCCGGCGGCACTCGCGGCGCTCGAGCCGGAGGCCGCCGGCGAGTTTTCGATTCTGGTCGACGACCCACAGCTTCCAGCCAATCGCGGGCCGTGGCGCGTCGCATTTGGTCGCGACGGCGTCGACGTGGAGCCTTGCTCCGACTCCGAGATCGAGATCAACATCCGGCACTTTTCGCAGGCACTACTGGGCGAGCCCAGCCTTCGCGCGCTGGTCGACCACGGATTCGTCGTCGTCAAGAGCGACCGAGCGGCCGCCGCGGCTGCAGCACTATTGCCGCCACAACCAACGTATTGTCTCGAAATGTTTTGACGACTGTAGTTGCAGGTCATCAACCTCAAACTAAAATCAACCGTTTGCACTTCGAAACCGCGTCGCGCAAACCGCAGCCGCACCGCTTCATCATTACAACTTACCCAAGGAGACGCATCAATGGGGGGACCGATCGTCCGCACCGGAGCCACGCCGGAGTTTTCCGCAGGTTGGGAGCGAGTCTTCGGCAAGAAGAAGCCGGCCGCCAAGGCAGCGGCGCCGAAGGCCGCCAAGAAAAAGGCGGCCAAGAAGGGCAAGAAATAACACGCGGCGGTTTCCGCGCCGCGCCCACACGGCGCAGTGTCTGTCTCACCGCTGATAGGTTCCCACCAACTCTCCGCGCGCCAGCACGTGCCCGTCAATCGCCTCCAAGAGTGACGCCTTGTCGAGGTTCAGCTCCAGGTCAAGCGCGGCATCCAGCGCGTAGAGTGTGAAGTGATAATGGTGCACGCCGCTGCCGCGCGGCGGCGCGGGGCCCCGATAACCGGTCGTGTTCCACGAATTGCGGCCCTGCTCCGCCCCCGGCGGATTTTTCAATGTCGCGCTGGTCGGCAGCCCTTCGGGCAAGACACGCAGATCGCCTGGCAGCGAGTACAACACCCAATGTACCCACGGCTGCTCGGTGGGCGCGTCCGGATCGTCCATCACCAGAGCCAGGCTGCGCGTTCGCGCCGGTGGGTCGCTCCAGCTCAAGGGGGGCGATCGGTCCTTGCCGTCACCGGTATAGTCCACGGGAATCGGCTTACCGGCGGCAAAGGCAGCGCTCTCGAGCGATATCGTCATTGGGTCACCTCCTTTTGTGGCTGGCGGATCGCGCCGCGGAGGCGCTTGGCCGCAGCCAATTGCAATCGCGATGCCAAGTGCCAATACGCGTCGGTCAAATCGCACGCTCTGACCTCAAACGTCCGCCAATTCGGCTGTCTTAGGTTGAATTCTAACTGCTGGAAGGCGCGGCATGCCAATATCAGCGCAATTCGTACCGTCGGCGCATTCATCCGGCCTCGATGGAAAATCGCGCGCCACCTGTTGGTCAACGGCTGGTGTTGGTTGCGCGTCCAATTACGCTGAAAGCTTGAGACGCTTGCGGTCGCATTCTCGTCACATCGCCGGAGCCCTGCTGAATGTCTGTGCAATGCATATCGGGGGCGACATCCGCCGCACCACAAATGGCCGCCGCCACAATGCCTGCCGCGGGTGACCCCGCATCGGGCGACGTTGCCGCGTGTAGTAGCGCAGCGGGGGCATGTGCGGACGCTGGACCAGGTGTTTCGGCCGCGCTGGGCGCTGACAACACGGCCAGTGCGCCGTCGTTGTCGATGGCCGTATCGAGTGAAAAGTCGCCGCTGGCCGAGTTGATCACGGCCTTTGTGATGGCGCTGTTGATGGATCGCGCGAAGGAGTCCGACAAGGACCAATCTACCGATCTGTTGGGGGCCCTGGCCATGCTCGGCGCATTGGGATTGGCCAGCGGCGAGTCGTCCAGCTTCAGCTTTTCCGTTCAGCAAGGCACACAGAGTATCTCCGCCGCTTACGAAAGCAACGGAGGTTCATTTCAATTCTCCGCGACATCGTTCAGCGCCCAAGCATAGAGCGGCTCTGACGGCTCGGGGACGGTGCCTGCCACGACGACCTTCCGTGGCGCGCCAAGTTGCCGTATCGTAGATCGACCCGTCGAACGATACGTCCATTGAGCGCGCCGCATGTCGAAACGAGGTCGATCTCGGCCACCCAAAAGCTCGCGCCCCGCGCTCCACGCCGTGTCGAGCACGGGCGAAGCGGTGCCCATCGAGTACCTGCCGGCACCACTCCGCCGCTTTCTTCTCTGGCCACCGCTGTTATTGGCCGTCTTGGTGGCGCTCTTCTTCTGGGACTCGCTCTTCGCCGGCAAAGTGTTTTGCATGCGCGACACGTTCTTCGACTTCATGCCCTGGCGGCACTTCGCGCACGAGGCGATTCGCCAGGGGCATTGGCCGCTGTGGAACCCGTACACCAACTGCGGGCAGCCGTTCATGGCCAATCCGAAGTCGGCCGTATTCTATCCGCCCAACGTGGTCTTCTACGTGCTGCCGCTGACGTGGGCGCTGAAGTTTTCGTTGGCCGCGCATGTCTTTCTGGCGGCGGCATCCGCGTACCTGCTTGCGCGACATTGGCGATTGGACGCCGGGCCGGCGCTATTGGCGAGCACAAGCTACGCCTTCAGCACCTACATGACCGCCTACCTCGAATTCACGAGCGCCATCCACACGCTCGCCTGGTGTCCGGTCGTGTTGTGGCTCATGAGCCGCTGGTGCCAGCGCTGGAGCGAATTGCGCGACAGCCGCTCGCCACTCGTCCGGTTCATCGGTACGCTGCCGGCCATTTTTGCGCTGGCACTGGCCTTGGCGGTTCAATTTCTGGCCGGGGCGACGCAGAATTTCTTGTATTCGCTGCTGTTGGTTGCGGCTCTGGGTGCTGCCATTGCCATCGCTGGTCCTGCCATAAGCGCGGAGGCACGGCGTTCGGCGCCGCGCAGCTCGCGTGGTCAAGTGCCCGCGTCTCGCCGATTCGAGTGCCTTGGCGCGACCGTGTCGGCCGTCCTGTTGGCCGGTGGACTGGCGCTGGCCTTGGCGCTACCCCAGTTCCTCTTGACGTGGGAGCTGATCCCGCAATCGGTGCGCGCACGGGAAATGGATGCCGGCTTGCATCAGGCCTCGATTCACGCGCGACATTGGCTCACGGCCATCGTCCCCTTTCTATATGGGCGACCGGGACATCTGCAGCAGTTCTGGGCCAGGTCACAAGCCGAGTTCTGGGTCGGAACCTGTTACGTGGGGATTCTTCCGCTGATGATGGCCTCCTTCGCGCCGTTGTGGTTCATTCGCTCGCAAGGAGGTGAGTCGTTCGAGCAGCGGCGATTCTTATGCCTGTTTTTTCTGACCATTGGCGCATGTGGACTCGTTCTTGCGGCGGGCCACTACACCCCCCTTTACGAGTTTCTGTTCGCGCACGTCCCCGGCTTCAACCGCTTCCGCTGGCCCGGCAAGTGGCTGCAATGGGTGGCGATCTCTCTTTCGATACTGGCCGGACTGGGGTACCAGGCGATCGTTGATCGGACGCGGAATCCCCAAGGCGAAGGGCGCCGCCTGGTGTGGGGCATCGTCGCCGGCTGGTGCGCGGTGCTCGTGCTCATGACGGCTGGTTATGACGCCGCCCGGCGTGGCCCCAAGTTCTTTTCATGGCTCATCGGCGGCACGTTTCCCGTCGAGAACCATGCTGATCTATTGCAGGATTATCGTGTCGCGATCCTGTTGCTGGCCCTGAGCATGATCGCTTTGCTGCCGTACTGGTTCGACGGGCCACTGCGCCGCTGGGCTCCGGCAGCAGTCATCGCGCTGTCGTTCGCGAACCTGTTCTATGTCAGCCGCCAGATTCACTTCATCGCGCCCGATGACATTTATGAACGAGTGCCACAGGCGATCGCAGCGCGAGGCGCGTCGATCGCGCCCGAGCGAGTTCACACGAATTTCGCACGAGTGCAGCAGGGGATGTACGGCTGTCGCGATGCCGAGTTGTTTCTCTGGGCCAAAGAGGCGCTGGTGAGCGAAACTGCCGCCACGATGGGCATCTTCAGCGACACCGGAGCCGCCACGCTCGAGCTTTCGCGATATCGAGACATGTATTCCATCTACCGCAGCAAGTCGCAGGAGGAGCGCGATCGATTGGGCGATCTGTTGGGCATCGGCTACATCGTCCACGGGCCCTTGGGCATGCAGGTGGTGCGCGGCGTAGAACCGGCAATGGTCAAGTGGACTCGGCGCGAAGAAACACTGCCGCGTGCCGTCGTCGTCGGCCGCTGGCACGAGATTGCCGATCCGCGCGAGGCATTCAAGCGCGTCTTCAATCCTGATTTTGATCCCGCACGCGAGGCCGTCGTCGAGTCGCCGATGAGTGATGCGCTCAGCTCGCCGGAATCGTCCGCGCGAGCCAGTGCGCCCGCCGGACGTGTCACGTCGCTACGATACGGGCCCAACCGTGTCGAGATCGAAGCTCAGGCGAGCGCGCCGGCGCTGTTGGTGCTCTCCGACCCCTGGTACCCGGGCTGGCACGCCACCGTCGACGGCGAGCCGACGCCCATCGTGCGCGCCAACTACCTTTTCCGCGGCGTGCCGCTCGAGTACGGCCGACACCGCATCGAGATGACCTACTGGCCGTGGCAGATTCCGGTCGGAATCACCGTGAGCATTGCAACACTACTGCTAATGGCCGCCGCGTTAGTTATCAGTCGTCAGCGTTCAGTTGTCAGAAAGTGACTACTTGCAACGGACCACTGAAGTCTGACGACTGACTACCGACCGCTAACACGATGCGGCACGGGGCGCTTGAGAAAAATCTGCACGGCCGTGCCGTTCCAGGTCCACGGGCCGCCGCGATGCTCATAATAGCCTTCGTGGCGAAGCGACTGTTCAATGTGGCGCGTGACGTGGTCCCAATTGATTCGCGCTTTGCCCTTCTTGTCGCGCACCAGGATGCCTTCTCGCACGAGCCGCTCGACTTCGCCAGGCCTCGTCTTTCCACTCCGAGCGGCTGGTTCGTACAGCGCATCGTGGGCCAGGTATTGGCCCATCGTGCGCACGCTCAGCGGGTGCAAGAGAACCATGTCGGGACGTGTCGCGCGGAGCGTCGCCTCCATGTCGCCGGTGGAAATCAGCGAGTGCGGCGTGCGAAAACGCGCGTCATGGGCCGCCGCATGAAACACCTGGCTGCCGAAGACCGTTACCTTCTCGTGCTCGCCGAGCGCCGCGATCAGCCGGCGAATCTCGCGCTCCAGCCGCCGATGCTGCACGCTGAAATCGTAATGCCGGCGCAGCGCGTTTGCATCGTCCACAAGGTACGATACCGCCACTGGCAGCAGCACGCATGCCGCGAGCCACTGGCCCCATCGATGGGCCGACAGCTTCGCCAACGTCCGGCCAAGTAATGTGAAACCCAGCGGCCACAGGTAATACGTGTAGTGCCAGCGGTGATTCGGCAGGACCACCACCATCACCAGACCAATCAGAGCCATCAGGCTCGCCAATAGCCGATCTTCCCGGCCGCGACGGTAGAAAAGCCCCACGGATGCCAACGCCATCAGCAAGCTCGAGAAGGCGTACGTCCTGCGCTCGAGATAGCTTCCGCCAGCCAAGTATCCCAGGTAATATCCCATTCCCTGGTCGATCAATTTCGGCCATGAGGTCCAGTCTAGGACCGCGAGCCGATTGTTTGACGTGAACGAGACCGGCACCCAGCCAAACTCCCCGATCGTCGAGCGCGCGGGCACCAGATTCAACGCCGTGTACAGCACCCCAAACAGGCCACCCGCGAGAAGATAATTCAACCACTTGCCGCGCGCGGGAAGTCCGCCCTCGTAAATCGCGGCCGAAACAAACACGATTACGTAGAAAAACACGCCGTTGTAGTGCACCCAAAGGCAGCTTGCGCTCACCATCCCCAGCCAGAAGTAATCGCGCGGCGCCACATCACCCCCCGACCGCACCAACAGCCACACGGCCAGCATGATCAAGACGGCCATCAGGCTCTCGGGCCGCACCCCGTGCGACATGTAGACAAAGGGAGACGAGAGCGAAAGCAATACGGTCGCCACCAGGGCGCTCCCCTTCGATGAAGCCGGCGCGCTCGACAGGTAGACGAGCACCAGTACCAGCAGCCCATACGCAAAGACCACCAGCCGCGCGCCGGTTACCGTGAACCCAAAGAGCTGAAACACGGCCGCAAAGGGGGTGAGAAACAGCCGTGCATTGTAGGGGTTGATCACCTCCTTGGGCCGATAGCCCGCGAAAAAGTCGCTCACCAGCGTCCAGGGATGCTGCGCGTAACTGTAGTATGTGGCCTCGTCCCCGGTAGGAAAGGAATAGGTGGGGTAGAAGGACAGCGTCAGGCTGCCGCAGATGCCATATATCGAGAGGTACGCGAAGAACAGCGAATGTCCGGACGATTGACGCGAGCCGGTCGATCCGGCAATCTCCCCGGAAATCTCCGCCGCGGCGACTCGACCGCTCCCAGTGGCTGCGCGACGAAAGAACATCACCTGCGGCCGGCAACGGTGAGCACGGTCGTATGGAATGCGCCGTCCAGGTCGGCGGCGCGGATTGCATCAAAGGCAACAATCATCGCACCTGTCACGGCACGGCCCCACCAATCGGTGCGACGCGCAAACTCGGCATCCTCGGACGCCTGTAGGAAAAAAACGACACGTACGACTTCGTTTTCCCTTGGTGCGCCGCGCACCGCGAAACATGATCGATATTGGCGCGTGTCACATCATGATTCACGTGTGCGCGGACAGTTCGCAAGGGGGCACTCATGGGGCGGCTTACCAATTCCTCGCTTTGCGGTCGTATTTCTCGTCGATTGTACCGCGCGATGTTCGCCGCCACGATCGTCGCGTGCCTGGGCACGCTCCCGGCCAACGCGGGCCCAGTGCTGTGGGGAATTCATGAAGACGAGGGACGCTTGTTCTCCATCGACGACTACACGAATTTGCAGCCTAACCCACCGCTGCCGGTCGACCCCTACACGATAGCGGGCCTTGGGTTTATGCTTTACGAGCCGTTATTCTACGAGGACAGCTCGGGCGACGAACGCGACCTTAAGAAAGATATTGAGGCGTTGGCGATCGACCAGGCCACGGGCAGGGCTTATATGGCCCTGAATTCGAGCCGAACGGGTTATGTCAAGCCAGTCCTATTTTGGATCGACCTCAACGTCGTTAAGAGCGGAGGCTCTACCAAAGTTACGATCGTCGACACGTTTAGAGACCTGATAACCGACGAAGAGGCCCAAATGATCACCGGGCTGGCGTTCGATCCAATTTCCGGACAGTTGTATGCCTTGGATCGCCGAGACAACGACGACGAACCCGACTGGCTCTTAACCGTCAATCCGCTGACCGCCAAGACTACTCACGTTGGCGTACTCACCGACGGCATGGATGAAGAGGTCGGCGAGGGAGAAGACTTGGAGTTTGACCATTTGGGACGGCTTTTTGTCGCCGATAACGACGGCGATGATCTGTATGAAGTCGACGAAGCCAATGCCAACATCCTCGGAGTTCTCGACAATGACCTTTCCGGTGGGCTCCCGTTCGCCAACGTAAAATTCGAAGCTCTCGCGTGGGATCGCTTTAACGGCACGCTGGTCGGCACCGAGGACGTGAATGACCTCTTCGCGGAAATCACGCTCGCCGACAACGGCAACAATACCAGCCTCGGTCGATTTCTGGCGCTCACCGATGTCGAAGGGCTTGACTTCTACCCCATTCCCGAGCCGTCGTCCTTCGTGCTGGCCGTCACCGCCACTCTTTGCGTATGGTTGATAGCCAGACGGCGCGTGCCGCACATCACCGCGCATCCGCTGGAACTCTGACCAGGTCGTCAAAGTCGCTGATCTGGCCGCCCATGGCGATGCCAATTGACGAAGGGGCATCGTCGGGTGCCACGGGTTGCTTGCAACCCATGCTGCTGTGTGCCACTGACTCTGCCAGTGTCTGCTTCGGCCTTGACAGTCCGACCACGGCGGCCGCAACCGCGTGTGTTACGTGAATCACGAACTCTGACGCTTCGCGCAGCCCGCCCCGCGTCACTGATTACTGATCACTGACGACTGACCACTTCCTACCGCCGCGGTTTCAGAATCACCGTGGCCAGCGGCGGCAAAACGAGCTCGATCGAAGCGGGGCGGCCGTGCGACCCCTCGGCCACGGCCATCACGCCGGGTCCGTTGCCCAGATTGCCGCCGGCATAATACGTCGAGTCGCTGTTCGAGATCTCCTCGTACCAGCAGACCTCCGGCACGCCCAGGCGGTGCTTTTCGCGTGGAACCGGGGTGAAATTGCAGGCGACCACCAGGTAGTTGCCGGGGTCCTTCGCGCGGCGGATATAGCTCAGCGTGCTGATGTCGTAGTTGTGGCAGTCGATCCATTCGAAGCCGTGGTAGTCAAAATCCACTTCGTGCAGCGCCGGCTCCTGCCGGTACAGGCGGTTCAGGTCCGCCAGGTACTTCTGCAGCCCGCGGTGCGACTCCCAGCGCAAGAGATCCCATTGCAGGCTGGTGTCGCAGTTCCATTCGTTCCACTGGCCAAAGTCGCTCCCCATGAAGAGCACCTTCTTGCCGGGGTGCGTCCACATGTAGCCGTAAAGCATCCGCAGGTTGGCGAACTTCTGCCAGAGGTCACCGGGCATCTGGTCCAGGAGCGAGCCCTTGCCGTGCACCACCTCGTCGTGCGACAGGGGCAGCACGAAGTTCTCGGTGAACGCATAGATCAGGCTGAAGGTCAGGTCGTCGTGATGATAGCGGCGGTGGACGGGCTCCTTGTGCATGTACTCGCGCGTGTCGTTCATCCAGCCCATGTTCCACTTGAGACTGAATCCCAGCCCGCCGAGATAGGTCGGACGCGACACGCCGGTGTAGGCGGTCGACTCCTCGGCGATGGTGAGCACGCCGGGGTATTGTAAGTGCACCTGCTCATTGAATGATTTGAGGAAGTAGATCGCCTGCAGGTTTTCGCGGCCGCCGTATTCATTGGGAATCCAATCTCCCTCCTCCCGGCTGTAGTCCAGGTACAGCATCGAGGCCACGGCGTCGACGCGCAGCCCATCGATGTGATACTTGTTCAGCCAGAAGAGCGCGTTGGAGAGCAGGAAATTGCTCACCTCATGCCGTGCGTAATTGAAGATCAGCGTGCCCCAGTCGCGGTGCTCTCCCTGCCGCGGATCGGCGTGTTCGTACAAGCATGAGCCGTCGAACTGCCGCAAACCGTGCGCGTCGCGCGGGAAATGGGCCGGCACCCAATCGAGGATTACACCCATGCCGTTCTGGTGGCAGTGGTCGACGAAGAACATGAAATCCTCGGGCGAGCCGTAGCGGCTGGTCGGCGCGTAATACCCCACCGGCTGATAGCCCCAGCTTGCCGTCAACGGATGCTCGCTCACCGGCAACAGCTCGATGTGCGTATAGCCCATCTCGCGTACATACTCGACCAGCAGCTTCGCCAGCTCGCGGTAGTTGAGCCAGCGCGCGTGGTCGTCGCCGGGGCGCTTCCAGCTCCCCAAATGGACCTCGTAGATCGACATGGGTGAATCGAGCGCGTTGGCACGCGGCCGATTGACGATCCAGCGCGCATCACCCCATTGGTAACGATCCAGGTTGACCACCTTCGAGGCCGTGCGCGGAGGAAGCTCGGCGGCAAAGCCGTAGGGGTCCGCCTTGTCGCACACGCCCAGTGGACTGGTGATCTGGTACTTGTACAGCGATCCTTCCGTCAGGCCAGGGATGAACAGCTCCCAGATGCCGCTGGGAATATGTTTGCGCATTGGGTGTCGGCGACCGTCCCATTGGTTGAAGTCGCCGATGATGTTCACGTTGGTGGCGTTGGGAGCCCACACGACGAAGTTGACGCCGGTCACGCGGTCGATGGTGCGCAGATGCGCGCCCAGCTTCTCGTAGCTGTTCCAGTGCGTCCCTTCACCCAACAGGTACAGGTCGTAGTCGGTCAGGATGGGCGGAAATGCGTACGGGTCGTGCATCGTCATCCGCTCGCCGTTGGCGCCGGCGAATTCGATGAGAAATCGGCTGGGGTGTCGCGGCGAGGCATCGGGGCAAATCGCCTCGAAGAGGCCCGCCGGGTGTATGCGGCGCATCGGCCGCGGTGCCTGGGCGTGCACCTGGTCGATGATCCACGCCTGGCTCGAGTGCGGCAGGTAAGCGCGCACCGCCAGCGCCGGCCTCCCCTGGTCCTCGACTTCGTGGGGCCCCAGCAGTTCAAATGGGTTTTCGTGTCTCCGCTCGATCAGCCGCGATATCTGTTCCAGTTCGACGCTTGTCCGCACGAAAGCCTCCTTGCGATTTGAGCCTGTGATTTTTTTGATTCGGTTTCGTGTGTAACGTATTCAGCCAGCACGCTGGGAAAGCTACGCGGTGTGCTCGAGCGCCGTCGCGCGTCGCGGCAAATGGCTTCCGCCGAGTTGTTCAAACCACCGCCACCACGCCGTCACCCAAGAAACCACCAGACTGAGGTGTCGAACCCTCCCCTCACGCGTCCGATGATGTCGAGGCGCGAACGAATCGGCAACTCGAACGCGCCTTTCGACCAAGTCGGCCAACGCAGGCCGTGGCGTGCCGTGTGACCTGTCAAAGCGCCAGCGGCGGCAGTCGATCTGGTGAATGGATAGCGCTCGGTCAAGCCGTTGCCACAGATCGGCGTCCTTCACCGGCACCATCCGCCCGAAATGCTCCCAAGTCCAGCCGCTCGCACGCCATTCATCCAGCCCGAAGGCAATGCCGCAGTTGATGTAGCGGCTGGTGGCCGCCAGCGTCACGCGCGAGGGCTGGTCGAGCGCTTCGAGCGCGCGAACGACGGTGAGCAGCTCGAGCCGCTCGCCGCGGACCAAAGGCTCCGAATCGACAGCTTCCAGCTTTTCCGATCCGTCAGCCGCTTCCAGAACGAATTTCCAGTCGCCATCCTGGCTACTGCTCGAGGTTTCTGTCCTGAGCAGATAGTGGGGGGGACGGGTTTCCATGGATAATGCTGGTGGGAGTTCTCCGAACAGCAAAAGGGAGTCCGAAAGCGAACATTAATTCATATCGCAAACGACTGGGGCGCAATGACTTTCAGCCAATCTTCAAGCTGAAATTCGCGAATGGGCCAACTCCAGCTTTTTTGTAATCGGCAGATATAACTCAATCTCGCCACTTTATCCAGTATGACAGCAAAAAAAGACTGCGCGAGGTCGATCGCTCGTTCCGAGCCGCAGGTCCGCGCACCAGCCTTAGTTAGCAGCGTGCTTGAAAAACGCGCAATGGATGGCTGCATGTGTGCCACTGGCCTTGCCAGTGCAAGTCAATCGAGCGAGTTTCACACCGGCAAAGCCAGTGGCACACAACGACTGATCCTATCGGGCACTTCTTCAACAGGCAGGTAGCTGGTCGCCCCGGTTAGCCGGTGGTGACATGAAGACGAAGCGATCTCACACCGCCGCGCGCAGCGGCATCGGCGGCGGTACGGCCGACATGACCTCGCGAATCAAGGCTTGCCATTGAAGCGGGGAGCCGGCCGAGAGTCGTCCCAGAACGCGCGGCACCTCGGTGCCCGTGATCGCCGTGGTGTTGCCGGGGATCTGGTCCAAGTACATGTTGGCCAGCACCGCGGCGCAGGCCGCGGAAAAGGGCTCTCCGGCAATGGTCAGATTCGCCAACCGCACGAGCGAGACGCCTGGCATCCGCGCGGCGATCTGCCGCAGCAAAAGCCCGTTCTGCTCTCCGCCGCCGGTGACGATGATCTCGTCGATCCGCTGGCCGGGTGGCAAACGACGCGCCGCCGCCCGCGCCACGCATTCCGCGATGAAGTGCGTGGCGGTGCACAGCAAGTCACGGACGTTCCAACCGCCACGGATCGCCATCTCCACTGACTCGGTGAAAAATCGCTCGGGTCGCACTCCCCAGGGATGCCATCGCGGCAGCGGACGTTCCAGATACGGATCGCTCAACCAATGCTCGACCAGAGCCGGGATTTGCCGCCCCTGCACCGCCAGCTTTCCGCCGGGATCGAATTGCTGCTCGCCTCCGGTAAGTTGGCGGACGAGCAAATCCAATAAGCGCGTTCCCGGCCCCACGTGGAACGAGAGAACTCGCGCCGCCGCCGCATAGTCAATGCCGGCGGGCAGGTATGTCATCCGCACGCTTCGTCCCAGGTCGACGATTAGGCGACTGCGCTCGCGGTGGCGCAAGAGGAACCATTCGGCCAGCGCCGTGACCGGTCCACCCAATCCACCGCGAGCCACGTCCCGCGCCGGAAAGGCGTCGATCACGTTCAGCGTGCATAGCTCTACCAGCCGAGCCGCGTCGCAAAGGCTCGTGTACGCGCCCTTGCCGCCCTCTCCGAAGTGCCACAAGCCCGGGTCGACCACCCCTAGAACCAACACGGCGTTGGGAACGACCTTGGCTTTGGCCAGGAGCTGGCGTACGACTTCGGCCTGCGTCTCGGCCAGTTGAGCGGTCACGGCGGCCACCTCCGCGAACGAGGTGCTGCCGCCGGAGACGCGCCGGTAAGCGTGAGTCGTTTCCGCCGGCACGTCTGCCAGGGCGATCTCGGCAATCCGCAGACGCGCGTCGAAGCCGCGACCGATGATCTCGACGAGCGCTGCCGAAATCGCCCTGACCTCGGATGATACGAAGACACCTGCCGTCAATCGCCGCGACGCGTCACTCCGTCGCGCGCGAAAGGGGAGCAGCCAGGGCCGCGCGTTTCCCGTGGCGCGCGAAATGATTGGTCGCCGCGGCATGAACTTCGTCCTCATCGCGAGCCAAAATCGAACGCGTCTCCCCTCTGGGGAGAAGGTAGGGCAAGGGGTTTTCCGACCGAGTGCACGCGTAGTGTTGCGTCCTGGGGCGGCCGCTTTTACGCAACCATCCGCGCCGCCGATTTCGCGCGCCGCGCGCCGTCCACGAACTCCTCGAAAATTCGCAGATCCAGCGCCGACGCCGATTCGTTCTCCGGATGAAATTGCGTGCCGAATGCGAACCAATCGTCCATCGTGCTTTCGATGGCCTCGACCACTCCGTCGGGACAGCGTGCCGAGACGACGAAACCGTCGGCCACTTCGTCCACGGCCATGTGGTGCATGCTGTTGACGCGAATCTCCCCTTCGCCGTAGATCCGCTCCATCAACGTGCCCGGCACCACCTCCAGTGCGTGCCGATGCGCCGGATCGAGCAGGTCCTTGTGCGGCAGGGCCTTGGGCATATCTTCCGGGACGTGCAGGAAGAGATTTCCTCCTTGCGTGACATTGATCAATTGCATGCCGGCGCCGATGCCCAAGACCGGCAGGCGCCGCTCGGCGATCCGCTGCATCAGCTTCCGATCGAATTCCTCACGCCGGCTGGGCGTCAGCCGCACCGACGGGTGCAGCATGAAGCCATCGCGCCTCGGATCGAGGTCGGCCCCTCCGACCAGCACCACCCCGTCAACCAGCTCCAGCACGCGATCCACGTCCGATTCAACTGAAAGCGGTGGCAAGATCAGCGGTATGCCTCCCGCGCGCTCGACCGCGTCATAGTAACCCGCGGCGAGATACGTGTACGCCGTCGGGTCTTTCTTGGTGGCGGGGCGGAAATCGGCATTCATGGCAACTAGCGGCTTGCGCTTCATGATACGTTGCTCCTGGGGTGTACCCCCCGTCGGAGGACGTTGCGGCAGAAGAAAGTCTTCCCCAGGCAGTCGCACCGCAGCGACAAGGAGGAGTCGGCGAGCTCGATGCCGAAAGCGTTGAAGCGGATTGCCGATTGCCCCCGATTTCCCGCCACGCCGGACAGAGACGCCCTGACGAGTCATCCCTGACCGTACGGCGGATCGACAACCGAGCTCACGAAGTCTTCCCAGACACTTTACGGGAGCGATTTCCCTACCGCTTCGCCTCCCTGTTTGGGGGATGGATTCTCGTATCACCCTGACCGTGGGAATGCAAGCCGGCGAGGAGTCTAGTAACCCGCGCCGCACCCCGCAAGCAGTACACGTCATTTTGCGCTATTTCCAGGAAACACCCACCATTAGCGGGCGATGCAGCGCAGCGCTAGCAGTGCTAGCATGCTCGCGTGAGGACTTGCGCGCGATAGGACGGCCACCACCGTTGGCAGGCGATGGCCGCGACCAGAGCAAGACAGGCAATCGGGAGCCAGTCGCCGAATGCAATGTAAAGCGTGCGCCGGTGGTCGAGTCGAATAGCAGAGATCGGCAGGGGCTGCTCCAGTTTCATGCCAGAACTTGCTGGATAGAAGCGCCCGAGGCTATCGACGTAGCCCGAATATCCCTCGAAGACGTTACGCACGATCGGCCGTCGGCATTCCACGGCTCGACAACGTGCCATTTGGAGCATGCTCCGCGCAACACCACCCGAACGATCGGACATCTCCGAAGAAGACACAGCAAATAGATCGACCGAACGATGGTTCGCCAACCAAATAGTGCGACGGAACAACTCCGGGAAGCAAAGATCATAGCAAATCTTGGGTGCCACCTGCCATCGTTCATCAGCGGACGTAATCTCACATACGACGTACGAATCTCCGCGCTGATAACCGGCGGACTCAGGCAGAAGCCCGTTCATTTGCAAGCGTGGCGTGAATTCGCTCCAGGGCACTAGCGCCATTTTGTCGTAAAAGCCGCAACGGCGCCCGTCAGGTGCAACCACCGCAGTGGACCGCCATTTTCCACGTGCGTCAATTCGGTCGCATCCCACCATCAGCCATGCGTTGGCGCGCGTCGAGCACGCGTTCATTACAGCGACAGGGCCAGCGCGTTGATCCACTTGCTCCGCGAGGATCGGCTGTTGAAGTGCACACTCCGGCCACAACAGCAGATCGCATTTGGGCATTTCCGTCCGCGCGAGCTCCATCGCCAGGGAAGCGTTCGCTTGCGACCAGAACGGTAACAGGCAGACGACCGGGCCTCGTTCGCCAAGCGGTTGCTGCCGTCGCCAGGTACCGTAGCTCCAAACCGTCAACGCGATGCAAAGACCGCCCACGGCAAGTACACACGCGCGTAACCGTTTGCCCTGACCACGAATGACGCCTCCAACCTCAAGCGCGATGTCGTGTACGAACCCGTTGGCGACCGCGACCAACGCGCTCAAGCCCCATACACCAGCAATATCTGCAGATTGTAGCAGCACTGGATAATCGGCAACCGGCAAGCCAAGTTGCAGCCAAGGGTAGGGTGCATTGAAGAGTAGTTCGGGTATTTGTCGACGGGTAAACTCAAGCGCCACCCAGAATATCGGTAAAGCAAGCGTCATCGGTAAACGAGACGCCAGGAATAAACGCCTGCCGATTCCCAAGCCAAGGCACCATGCGCAGGCGCCGAACAATCCTGTCATCAGCCAAGTGACGACGTGGGGACCGCCGAGCGCCTCTCCCCCGTCAATGGTACGAAGCGAATCGGTGGCCGCCAAATGAAACACTAGTCCGCCGAGAATCGTGCCAAAGTAAAGTTCCGGGACCGCGTGAGTGCGACGCAGCGCAATACCCCACGGGACCAGCCCAATCAATAGCGGCCAGGTAGGTCCAGAGCGCAGAAACGGAAATGCCAAGAGCACACCGCTCGCACATGGAAGCGCGAGACTGAGTAGGCTGCCGCCTACGGCGCGCCAGGGTTTCGGCGGCTTAGAAATCGCCGTGAACCTCGTCGCCTCGGGAGCGAGTGTGTAGAGCATGCCACACCCACAAATCAATGTCGTTGCGAATAAAGTGCACGGATGCGTCGCAGCAGAGCGCCTGGACGCCATGCGGGTGGCAGCTTCGCGAGCCGCTCTTGGCATTGATCTCCGTAGCCAGTCCATCGGGACTGCACAGCATGCCGGCGAGCGTCGATCTACCCACCCGTTCGGTCAAGGCCGCGCATCCAATCACCTCGTCCCCCGGATAGTCGCTCGCGTTCGGGCCGCCTACTTCGCTGTGCCGTCCATGCCGCGCCACAAGGCTCGCGCCAACCTGTCCCAGCGCCCAGCTACCGCGCGGGTCGACGGTGTCGACGCCCGCGCGAATCTCGTCCACGGCGATGGTTTGCGATAACCCGTCTGTGATTTCCTCAAAGCGAAATGACCGGTTGGCGCCCCCCACGCCGGAGCCCCAGATGGCGGAATTGTTCACCGCGAGATTCGTCCCTTCGATGATGAAACCGCCCTGGCACGGGGCCTCGGGCGTTCCCATGCCCTCGATGCAATCGCGGTCTGGACCCACGTTCAGTGCGAAGTTGCCGCGAGCGTAAAAATTGTCGCGCAGTCCGGCGGCCGAGCCGCGTGCGTACACAGTTTCCGCCGAGTTGTAGGAATCGCTCGGACAGTTCACCACGGCGAGCGGCGTCGCTCGCCCAGTGGCATTCGCCTTGTGGCCGATTGGGAGCCGCGGGTCGAACTCGGCGAACAGGGCCGCCTGATCGAGATAAGGCAGTAGCATCACGAGCCAATTGGAATAGATCGTGTCGCGCTTTGGGTCGCCGTAGCGTGCGACTCGGTCGATCACGCCGATCGGCAAGATGCCGCCGCCGAAAGGCTCACCTTTCGGCGCCCAAATCACGGCAGGCGGCAGAGAGCTGTGTGTCTCATGGTAGCCCTGCAGCGCGAGTCCGATCTGCCGCAGGTTATTGCCGCAACGAGTTCGCCGCGCCGATTCACGGACCGTATTGACGGCCACCAGCGTGATTGCGATAAGAATGCCAATGATCGCGATCGAGACCAAGAGCTCAATCAGCGTGAATCCCGTAGTGTTGCGCCAACGCCTCCGACCGCGGCGGTTGAGAACAAACTCCTCTCCCCTTTGGGGAGAGGGCAGGGTGAGGGGTCTTGGGTGCGCGGCCATTACGCCGGCCGCCGCGCCGCGGAGACGAATCGCCATATCATGAATCCCGCCACAGCGGCGAGCACAAGGGACGCGCTCCACATCGCCAGCCGCGTGAGATCGATAGCCATCGGCGGCGGTACCGGTTGATCTCTCAAGACGACTCGCGAACCGTCCCAGACACGCGAACGGCCGTCTTCGTAACGCGCATCCCAAATCGGCCAACCGACGGGAATTTCGGCCCCGGCGAGCGTAAACACCGACTCATCGATCTCCTCATTGAGTGATACGACGCGAATCTCCGAGTGTTCGGCGCGCACCACTTGATCGTTTTCGCGCCGCTCAAAGTCCACCCGGCGCGGAAACCACACACCATCACGAACTTGTTCAAGCTCCGACGTCGCTCGGAACCTACCTTGTTTCCCTTCGCCGAGAGAATCGGTCTGGACTTGGATCACCCCGTAGTTCTTCTCGGGCACAATCCAGTATCGAACCGTCGCGCCGCGGGGCGGCTCAATTGTCACGAGTCGACATTCTTCGTCCCCCAACAGCGCTTCCTGCTCCGTGCACGCCTTACGTTCCGGATTTCCTAGATTGCGATCGAGCGGGGAGTGGACCAGATTGAGAACGGTATTTGGAATCACTCCGAGCTTCCGCGGGTCTACCTGTCGCATTTGATCCGCACTGTTAAGATCGTTCACGTCAACGATGCGTGCCATGACGGGGGCACCATCCGGCTCAGGGCCGGGATAGTGTATGAATTGGCCCTTGGACCAGATACTGACCTCCCTTCTCATAGGTGAACCACCCTCGCGACGAACGTGAGTTCCAACTATCTTGATCACATCGCAGCGATAACTACTGCCCGAAAACCAAATCCGTAGCGACTTAGACGGAGATACTTTGGGATTTTGCGGCGCGTTCGAAATGCCAGAATATGTGTCGATCTCGATCTCGCCGCTAGCGATGGCACGCCTCGCCGCGAGAGCGCGCAGCTCGATCTCGAGTACGAGGGGGTCTACCGGAGTTTGCACTGCAACTGCAAGCCAAATGGTGACCGGTACTATGCTCACGGAATACTTTTCTTAGTTTTGCGTTTACCGCGCGACCGGGCCACCGCGAACTACGAGCAACCGACGGTCTCTTTAGTGCCAATCTTATGAATCACCTGCGTATCGAGGTCGGCCGCGCATGTATCGTCCTCCAATGTCTCGCAAGTATACTGGTAATAACACTCCGCCAGTGGTCCGCCATCTTCGCAATTAGTATTCTGGCCAGTGTTCTTACCACAAAAGAACGCTCCTGTAAGAATATAAACTCTATCGTAGTCGCCGCAGGTCTTTCCCTCTCCCGCCTCATTCGGACAATCGTGCTGGGTTCCAACAGGACACGGCCCCTCCTTCGCCTTCTTGTGCTCGCATGCTGCCCAAATGGAAAAGGGGGCACAGATCGTCAGCCCCAAAATAGAAACGAATAGCGCTTTATCTCGAATCGTTCGCATGACATAACTCCTTATAGTAGTTTTTAATTTACCGCGACCTTCAGTTCACGAAATGCTTCGGCTTTGCTCGTCGTCTTCAGCGTCACGCGCGCTTCGCCACGACCGACCAATCGAGGATCCGTCGAGCGGGTCGAAGTTGGCCATTGATCGGGATCGAACTGCACGGTAAATCTGCGCCTGTCCTTGTCAATTTCCGCGTCAATCGCAAGGTGGTTCGTATACACTTCAAGCAAGTCGACCTGTTCGCACCCCTTCGCCGGCCAGAAGTCCACATGCTTCTCCTGGACGCCCCCAGCGCGACGAAAGGTCAGTTGTTCGGCGCTGACACCGTATTCGGCCTGCACTTTCGCACGCAGCGTCACCGTCGTCCAACCGAAGTTCCTCGCGTTGTCGACCGGCGCCGTCATCAGCGTACATGATGTATCGGAGGCCCCATGCCGAGCGCCCACGCGCCACACCACGTCAAGAGTGGCCTCCTGATCAGGGGCGAGATTCCTGCGCGAGAGAGTAGTCGAAGCGCACTCGCAACCGCGTGTGACTTCCACGATCGAGAGCCGTTGGCCGCTCGTGTTCCGCAGTCGCACGGAGCGTTGTAACTCATCGTGCTGCCGCACCGTGCCAAAGTCAACGACGGCTGGATCGAGCGTCAGATGCGCCTCTGGGCGATCGACCGACAAATAGGCGAGGCCGGCTGAGGTGGAGAGCGCCATCACGGCCGCGGCCAGGTAAAGATAGCGAATCTTCTCGACCGACGCTGCGCCCGAAGCGGCGCGACGCGCCCACGGAAAGCTCGGCGCCATTGGCTGCCCTCCGACGAGACTCGCCCCATCCGCCGAAGACCGCCTGTATACTAGCGGAGGGGTGGGCATTGTCAAGAAAAATTACCAAAAAAGATTGCTCCTGCTCCCTTGTCCGTTCACGAATGGCGTCGGACGAAGCGCGCGACTAATTACCGGGGGGCTTACGTCCCCCGCTCGCCGAGTTTTGCATGCTCGCTGAGTTTCGCGCGTTTCATTGATCGCAAATGATCGAGCACCAGCCGTGCGACATCCACGTTCAGTGTGGCCGCGAGCGCCCTCCAGCCGGGGACGGCGTTTACCTCCAGCACATATAACTCTCCGTCGCGGCCGGGGAGCAGATCGACGCCGGCGACGGTCGCGCCGACGGCTGCGGCCGCGGCGTGGGCCGTCGCACAGAGATGATCATCGAGCTCAGTCGCCTCGGTCGACGCCCCGCGACGGACGTTCGTCCGCCAGTCGTTCGGATTGCGGCGACGCATGCCCAGCACGCGCTGGCCGATCACGAGCGCGCGGATGTCGCAGCTCTCGTGCGGGACGAACTTTTGCAGGTACAGGACGCTGCCGAGATTGGCCAGGAGCGTGAACGTGCGCTCGGCGATCGCCTCGTCGGTCAATCGCGCCATTCCGCGCCCTTCCGATCCAAAAAGGGGCTTGAGGACCACATCGCCGCCAAGCGCCGTGAACGCGGCCATCGCACTTTCGGCCGTTTGGCACACGATCGTCTCAGGGACCAACAGGTCTGCCGCGCGGAGCTTGGCGCTCGCCAAAAACTTATCGACCGCGCACTCGACGCTCCGCGCCGAGTTCACCACGACCGTGCCGCTCGCCTCCAGCCGCCCCAGCAGGTCCATGCGAAAGACCACCTGCTCGAGCGAGCCGGCCGCCATCGTCCGCACAAGCACGCAATCGAGCGCGGCCAGATCGACGCCACTGCTCGTGACGATCTCGCGATTCGCGGCGAGCCGCGCGGCAAGGTCGCGAAACCCCAGGGACACAATCCGGTGGTCAGTGCCCGCCGCGCGCCGCAGGTCGCCCAGATGCCAGCCGTCCTGTGTTCCCAGCACGCCGACATCCATGGCGCGATCCTTCGTCACTGGGCGAACGACCGGCGGATCACATCGGGCCGCCTTTGCCCAAAGCGAAACGAGTGGCCGCTGTCGAGGTTCGACAGCGTCACCACCGCCGGGCTGAACAACAGCGGGTCGATCTTGTAGAAATCGTGGCCATGCTGCGCGAAGAGGACGGCAAAGGGCTCGCCATAATCGGCGGAAGCGCTGCTGGGCACACGGGGTCCAATCGCTTGCAAGCTTTCGTCATCACCGCGGACCCACAATGTCACCTCTCCGCCGTAAAGAATCGCGTCGTTGGTGCGGCCGATTGCCGCCAGATCGTCAGCGGCCACAGGAGGCAAGGGCGCCGTCCCGAAGCCGCTCTCGACGCGTGACAGCTCGAAGCCCAGCTCGTAGAGTTTGTGCAGGCAGGTCTCGATGGAGCGCGCGACAATTTGCACCGTGCCGGCCTGGCTCGCGGTGGGAGCCACCAGCAGCGTGAGGCCACTTTGCTCGATGCGCGTCTGCTCGGCGATCATCTTCAATACTTCGGGCGGCGGTAGTTGGCGCGCTTCGAGTACTCCAACGACGCGATCTGGCCGTTCGCGATGGCCGATGCGCTCGAACAACTCCTCTTTTCGCGCCGCGGCGCGCATGGGACCCGAGCCCATCGCAAAATATCGCTCGGAGGCGATCCGCCAGCCGGCATACTGCGAAGCCATACAGGCCGCCGTGGGGTGGTCGGTCGAAACGACCACCGCGGGACCATCCCACAGCTCGCTTGGCGCCGCGGCCAGGCTGACTCGGCCGAGTCGCGCCATGCACACCTCGGCCAGTGCCAGACCGGCCTCCAATCCGCCGTACACATCAATCCCTAGATCGATCACGCGGCCACCGCCGGCCTGGGCGTGAACGGCCACTCGAAACTGATCGGCCTGGCGGACCATCCGCTCGGCAAGCACCGCCGCGTTCTCATTGAGCAACATGGCGCCCACAATCATGTCTTGGCGCGACCGCCGCCGCAACGCCCGGCGTCATTCCAAAGTTCGATTTTCGATTGCCGCCGCGAATGGGCCCAAATAGAATGGTGGCCAACTGGTTCTCGGCGATTGATCGGAACGTCGCGCGCTCGAGCCACGGAGCAGATCAGCTTGCCCAGTCTGACGGTCGAGAACTACATCAAGACCATTTACCAAATCTGCAGTCATCAAGCAGGCGCTGCCGCCGCCACCGGACAGCTCGCCGCGGCGCTGCGCGTTTCTCCGGGAAGTGTCACCAGCATGCTCAAAACACTGAGTGAAAGCGGCCTGGTCACCTATACGCCCTATGAGGGCGTGCGGCTGACCTCGGCGGGAACCAGCCTGGCCATGCGCGTGTTGCGGCGCCACCGGCTGATCGAGTTGTTCCTCGTCAAGACGCTCAACCTCACCTGGGACGAAGTGCACGAGGAAGCCGAACAGATGGAGCACGCGGTGAGCGACCTGTTGGTGGACCGCATCGACGCCTATTTGAACTTTCCGGAGGTCGATCCGCACGGCGACCCCATCCCGCGCTCCGATGGATCGATCAGCAAGGCCGACAGCCAGATGCTGGCCGATTGTCCGGCGGGCTACGAGTTTCGGCTCGCGCGGGTGCTCGATCAATCGCCGGAGTTTCTGCGCTACTTGACCGAATCGAACCTCTCGCTGGGCGCCGTGGGGCAGGTCGTCGCCAACCGCTCGGCGGCGCGGATCGTTACGGTGCGCGTCGACCAGCGTGAAACCACCCTCGCACGCGAGGCGGCCGAACAACTCCTTGTCTCACCCCTCAATCGTGGGCCATCTTTGGAGCACGCACCATGACCACGCCACGCCACAACCTGCCCGTACCGTTTCTCTGGACCTTGATCGTCAGCCTCGCGGCCGCCAGCGCCGCGGCGGCCGAGCCGCTTCCCGAACCGCAGCCGAATGCTTCGACCGACCAACCGGCGGCCCCGCAGTTCGATCCGCAAGGCGCACGCGAGTGGCTGCTTGCCTATTTGATCGCGCGCGAGGGTTATAAGCTCGACCAGCTCGACCAGTTGCAAGAGCACATCGCCAAAATGACCGACCAGCAGGTCCAGTCGCTGGTGGCGATCTATCGGCAATCGTCCGACGAAGCGGCCCGCAATCGAGCAATGACCGAGGCGCTGCGCAATCAGATGCTCGATGTCACGCGCGAGGCGCGCGATCGGCAGCAAGCAATTCTCGACGGGGTGAACGTGGGCACCAACGCCGCCGCGCTCTTCAAGCAGTCACGGCTCGACCGGCAGCAGGACCTGGCGATCCGCAGCTTTTACCGAAAACAGAATAATCGCGTGCGCTATCGACCATTCGGCGGTTTCGACCGCTGGGGCGTTGGCCGCTGGTGGTGGTAACCGTTCGACGTTGAGGCGACTCGCTGCCTGTTGTAAAAGTGCGCATTCGGGTCAGCCGTTGTGTGCCACTGGCTCTGCCAGTGTGAAACTCGCTCGATTGAATTGCACTGGCAAAGCCCGTGGCACACACTCAGCCATCCAATGCGCGCTTGTCAACACGCTGCTAGCGCCGCGAAGCAAAACGGGTCGATCCAGCAAACACTGCGTGCCAACGCACGCGCAAGCTTCTCCTCTCTACATTCTCCTTTCTTGACCGAAAAAATGGGCAGGCGAAATGCAGAGAGAGGAGAGAGTAGAAAGTAGAGAAGAGAAAGGAGAACGAGGCAATAACGCGCCGAATCAATCGAGCGCCGCCAATTGTTGGCGCGCGGCCACGTGGATCTCGGTGTCGGCGGGCGCCTTGTCGAGCACTTCGCGGAACAGCTCGGCGGCGCGCTCGGGCCGCACCGCGATCAGCCGCTCGGCACGGCGATAGGTGTGATGGCATTGCTGCAAATTCCGGCAGCGCTCGGCGGATGCGACGATCTCGGAATCGGCGCTGAGCGTGTCAAGCCGCTCGATCGCCCTAAGCGCGCTGGGCGCCGGCACCAGCTTGCGCGCTTCTTGATACGTGAGATAGGCGCAGCACATGGCGCCCGCGCCTTCGTGCTGCTGGCCGAGCTCCCAGAACTCTTTCGCGTCGGGTTCGTTCAGCACGGCCGCGACGTCGCTCCGGCGGCGCATGCGGTTCATGTAGTTTCGGATGTCGCGCGCCACCGCGGGAACCGAACTGTAGTCGCGGTCGAGCCGGCGCAGCGCGGCAAAGGCCTCGGCTACGTTTCCCTGATTGATTTCGTAGCTGATTTCGGTCAGGCGCTTGCGCGCCTCGTCACTGAGTTCGGTCAGGGCATCGTTCGCCGCCGTTGTCTGCTCGGTGGACGGCTTCCGGAAGGCCATGCTGCGGTATAAAACGGCGGCGCGACGAATGTCGCCCGATTCGCGAGCAGCCTTGGCGGCGGCCAGCCTGGCTTCGTCGGTCGCCGCCTGGCGCGCCAGTTGGGCCTGCATCGCCTGCAGGGCCATCTGAGCGCGAGCGTATTGGGCGCGGCGAAAACTCTCGAGCGAGTAGACCGAGCCCGCACCGGGCCGGCAACCCCGCGCCCCTCAGGCGCCCTGTACCGTGCGTGCCACGAGTGGCGCCGCCATCAGGGCTAACACCATCACCCCGCGAAGCATCTCGTCCCCCTCGACGATTCGCCGACTGCCAGAACACAAGGACGGCACCACCCGACAACCCGTCCGCTCGCCAGCTGCCGCGCGTGATAGGATCGGCAAAAAACTATATCAATTCCGGCGCGACCCTGCAAGCGTGCGCGTGCCAGCGCGGCTACGACGCCTCTTGGCTCACGCCGACTTCGAGTTCGCTTAGTTGCTGGAATATTGGCTGAAGATTCTGTCGCTCCCGATGAATGGCGATCAAGTCGTCCGCCGGAACGCGATTCTGTTCGAGCCGTCGCCAAAAGGATGCGAGAGTATCGGTTGGAATTCCATATTCGAGAAGTCGGGCGTCGGCTCGCCCAAGAACCTCTACGGCTCGACCTGCGGCGGTCTCGGCTTCGAGTCCTCGTTGAGCGACTTGCCCCAAGTCGTACACTCTGGTTTCGTCACTCGCCCGGCCTGTGAGCCTGTCATCCAGAAGCAGCGTGAGCCAGAGCAGAAAATAATTGCGAAAATCGACGAGCGAATTCGTCATTTCAAAAGGTTTGAATTCCAAGCGGCCGTTTTCCTGAGGATGCACTTCAATCGCCGGCGCGACCACACTGCGACGATAGGTTCGCAAGCTTTTCCCTATGCGCCCCCGAATCCGCCACGGTCCTCCTTCGCGAAAAGGAGAGGCGAGCGTAAGCGCCGTGAGCGCGGGAGCATAGTAGTTCACCTTGCGATGCAAATCGGCCAGGTCGAGGCGATCGAACATTTCCTGCGGCAGGCTCACGTTGATATCCGGCCCGTACGTCGTCATGGTGGTCATGGCCCACTGCCAGAAGTCATGACGACGCTTGTTCTGCGGACCTTCGAAATGGTGTTCAATTGGATGATGAGATAGGGCGACGGCGCGTAAGTCGCTGCTTGTCAGAGCAGTCTGCATTCGATCGAAGAGGCTCTTCAAACAGTCGAGACATTCGTCGATCGATTCGCATACGGGCGTCCGGATCTCGACGCCCTTGGGCCACAGGTCAATGGGATTCATTTCCGGATCTGGGACGTGGTACCCCTCGACCACATACGGCATCAGTTTCTTGTGCGGCGCTTCCAGCTCTAGTCCGTCGAGCGGCGGCAAATCGTCGACTGAAATCGATTCAAAAACCTCGTTGAGCGCGTCGAACGACAAGTCGCGGTACCAGAGCGGTCGCCAGTTGGCCAGATCAACGAGCATGTACTCAGCTTCGATGCCGAAGCGAAATCCGCACGCAACATCCGTTGCCATCGAGCTAGCTCCAATAACCCGATCCACGAATGCGACGAACCGTTGGTAAACGGCGGGCGCCCGCGGTCAATCGAATCAGGGTTTCAATAGGGTCAGGTCGTCGAAGTGCGATTGGGCATCGGCCTTCGACCAAAGTCCGATGCGGCCGGCATCGGTGATTGTCGAGTCGCGGAAGTCCAGGTATTTCTTGCCGTCGTAGTAGCACTCGATGTGATCGCCGGACATCGTCACGCGAAGGGTGTGCCAGCCGTCGGTGTGCTGAAGGTCGACGTTTTTGAGAAGCGTGCGCTTGCCACTTACGACTTTGTACAGCCGAAAGTTGTCCTCCAACGGGTTGTAGCGTGCCAGGTAGTAGTTCTTGGCATCCTTGGCACGCCAGATAAGTCCTCCCCCTTGGTCGATCTTTCCGGCAATCGCCTTCATGCGGACCGAAAGGTCGATGTCCTTGGCACTGCTGTCGGTAACTAGCGTCACGTTGAAAACCGAATTGGGATTCTTCGCCGTCTGGGCTAAGGCCTTCCCCTGATCGGAATCGGCAACCGTCCACTCGCCAACCTCGTTGCTATACCCCTTGGCGATCTTGCCCGATTCGTCGGCATCGAACGTCCAGACCTGCTTCGCAGCGTCTGCCGCGAAGAGCGGGCCGATAAGGCCGAGAAGCAAAAAGAGCCTTGCACAAGCACAACCGATTGGTTTGCGTTGCATTGCACGGTCTCCCATGTTTGCGGTTTACGAATGAACTCAAGCCACCAATGACTGAAGTGATTTGACAATCCGCGGCACGGCCGTCCGTGGATCGTCGGCCGCGTTGTATTCCACTACAACGTATCCCGAGTAACGTGCCTCGCGCAGCAACCGGATCACTTTGGCTAGGTCGGCAGGCTCTTTTGATTTTCCGGCGCGACGAATTTCGGTCTTCACTTGCACATTAACGGCGAACGGAACCGTCTGGGCGATTTCCTCATAGGGGTCGTCTCCGTGGAAATTGCCCGTGTCGAGGTTCACCCCAAAGCTTGGCCCGCGCACCGCGCGCACAATCTTGAGTAATTCATGCGCCGTGGTCGTCACGCCACCGCCATGATTCTCTAGTGCGAGAATGACCCCGCGTTTCTCGGCGTGCGGGAGCAAGCTCTCAATGCGATCGATCACCCGCTTGGCGAGTTCCTTGTCGCTTGTTCCTTGAATCCAGTTCCCGCTCAGGATGCGAACCACGGGCGCGTCGAGCTCGGCCGCGTGGTCGATCCAAGTGCGAACGTGCGCTACCTCGCGGTCGGCCTCCGGTCCAGGCGGCAGGCAGAAGTCATTCATCACCGCCGTTCCGGATACGTCGAGTCCCTGTACGAACGCGTGTTGTTTGAGCCGGTGCAGATAATCCGGCGTTATCTCGGCCGGGAAGTAATACGACGTGAGCTCGACAGCATCGAGTGCTACGTCGGCCGCCTCGTCGACAAACCCGAACAGGTCCATCGACGGTTCGTCCCCCTCCAGATACGGCTTGTACGAATAGGCGGCCAGGCTCAACTTCAAATGGCTGGGTTGTCGCCGTTTGAGGGGCTCAATCGCGGATGCTCGAATAGCCGGCATTGCGACCGTGGCGGCGGCGGTAGCGAGAAAATGGCGGCGCGAGACAGTCCGGTCAATCTTCGAGGTCCGACCCAATCGGGAGGTCATGGTTTGACTCCTGGAGCAACTACGCGCGTGCCTTGAAAGGCCACCGCCTGCCAGCGACCATCGCGGCGGACCCACACGCGGAGGTAGCGGAACTGACCGGTGATCGGCTCGCCGTTCGCGTTCGTTCCCTGGGGAGTTGTTCGCCCAGTGACGACGGCCGTATCGGCGTAGCAGCCAATGCGCTGGTCATCCACGTTGTACGATGAGTAGATGCTTGATCCTGGCTTCAGCCCGGCTAACCATTCAGGCTTGGTACTGACGTGGCCAGCATGGCTGGTGTGGATGAAGTCATCGGCCAGGATTTGCTCGAAGAATGCGCGGTCCGCCGCTAATACCGCTTGCCGGCACCGCTCTTCAAGCTCACGGACTTCGCGAATCGCGGCTTCGTCGGCGCTACCTGCGTAGGCCATGGCTGCGGCAGATGCGATGGCAACGGCGCTGATCAGCTTGTTCACGGCTCACCTCGCGATCACTTGGTTTGCTCCAACCCGGCAACCGATACGGATCGTTGAGAATCCAAAGCGTGTCTGAAACCTTGGGCAAGGTCGGTTGCTCTGCCCTTGCCCCAGAAGTGGACGAAATAGTAGGCGGGATGCTCACCAACCATGTGGTTGTGGAGCGCGACGATATTGATCCCTGACTTCCGCAGACTCTTGAGTACCGGCTGCACCTCGGCCGCCGTCATGGCAAAGTCGCCGTCGACTATCGCCGACTCATCGCCGCCGACAAACGCGGCCCAGGTCGTTAGTCCCATGCTCCCGCTGAATTTCATGCCCCCCATTTCAGCCGGTCGACCGATCGTGATCTTGAAGACGTCATCCTGTAGCTGGCCTTTCTCGCCGACCGCCGCAATGATTTCCTCGGCGTTCAGCTTTCCATAGGTTGGGACCGGTCCTGCGAAGGAGGCTTTCGGCTCTGGGTTCGCTGCCCGCACCTTCTTAATCGCATCCCAGATTGCACGGACGCCCATTGCCAGGTCATGGGGACATCCGTCGCCGCCGATGTGCATGAAGTAGACCTTCGGCCTGTCGAAAAAGAAGTGATTGTGCAGACCGGTCACTTGAAGCCCTGAGGAAAACGCCGCATCGATCGCGGGATTGACCTCGTCCTCGAAGAGCACCGTGTCGCCCATGACCATGCCGCCGTGCTCGGTCCTCGTGAAGGCCGCCCATGATCCCAATCCGGCGAACGGTCGCAGGGCCAGACCGTCAACAGTGACTTTGACGTCGGTTCGCGGCCAGCCAACACGCACGACACCGTCCTCGGTCGTCGTCGCCTTGACCCCCATTGTTGCGGACACCTTGTTGGCATCCAGATCGCAGGCGGCCGAAACGTTGATCAATAGAAGCTCCGTCGCCAGTAGGATGATGATGCGTGGCATGGTTTTCTCCCTCTCTAATGCGACCTTCTTGATTGGATTCGCGTGTTGCAAACTTAATTACGATCTGCGGGTCCTTCTTCCTCCAGTCGTTTGAGCTTGCAATATAGCGCGTCAAAAACCAGAGCGCCCCGATCGATCGCAGCCTGGTCGCTGTCACTGACCAGACGGATGCCTTCACAAATCAAGTCGAGGCCTGCGGCAGCGGGTTCCAGTAACACCTCTTGCACCGTATCCGCCTCGTCGATAATCCGGGCAATCCGGTTCAAGATCGGCTCATTCAACTTGTACGCTTTGAGCATCGCGTGGAACGAACAATGCCCACGATGGTGAGAAAGCCGTGCACCCGGAATGTCGAACGGCTCCGCGCCCTTCGGAAGAGTCTTTTGCTGGGGCGAGACAAAAACGAACGCCGCATTGGAATCGATGTACTTGCGGATCAACCAGGCACAGGCGATGCGATCGACGCCCACGTTCTCCCAGGTGACCCATTTTGTGGGCCTTCTACTCTTCACCGGACGAACCTCCCCGGGCGGCCAGCAAGGTTTGCCGCACCTGCTTGCCCAGTTCCGAATGAAAGTAGTCGCGCGCCTGTGCTTGTTGATACTGTCGAGCAAGCGCCGGCAGGTTCGCCTTGCGTCCCTTGAGAGCCTTCAGAATTTGTCGATAGGTCTCGTTCACTTCGGCCTCGAACCGCTGGACCAATCCTTCCTCTTGTCCGTCGAGTGCGAATTCCGAACGCCACAACGTTGCTTCTCCGCCAATCTCTTCGATCTCGGTCGCCAACCACTGGAACTGGTGCTGCGTGCGTGACGTATACGGCAGCACCCACACCGCATCCTGCAACAGCACCGCCCCCAACTGCTGGAGCTTCCGCCAGACGTAGACTCGCCCCGCCGTCGGCTCGCGTGGAATTTTGTAGACCAGCATCAGCCATTGCTTCACGCTACGCTCCCCGGGCACGCGCCTTGGCTTCCATGCGACATCGCGTAGGCAACGCCTGCTAGCGCAGGTACGCTCGCTCGTCCCCTGTCCCCTGCTCCACCGTTAATTCGACGACATCCGACGCGGCCCTGATCGCCAGCCTTGCTTTTATTGTAACCACGGTTACAATACTACCGCATTGACGAGCGTCTGACAATGGGCGAGTGCAGAGTTTGCCATGCGCGACCTGTACATTCTGCTGGCGACTTCCTTCGTCCGGGCTACGGCGGTTAGCTTTCTCGGGGTGCTGCTGGCGATCTATCTCGCCGAGGTGGGCTTCTCCGCCAGCGAGATCGGCTATGTCGTGGGAACGGGCTTAGCCGGCGCCGCGGTTGCTTCACTCATCGCGGCCTTCCTTGGCGATCGCCATGGACGGAAGCGGATGTTCGTCGAGATCGCACTTTTGAGCGGCGCCGGGGCCGCGATCCTCGCGTTCAGCGACAGTTTGCTGGTGGTACTGATCGCTGCCTTCGTCGGGATGCTAAACGGCATGGGGCGCGATCGCGGACCGGCGCTGGTACTCGATCAGGCGGTACTACCTGGCTTCCTGGGTCAGGAAGAGCGAACGCGCGCCTTTGCAATCTACAACGTGCTCAAGGACCTCGGCCATGCGCTGGGAGCGCTGCTGGCCGGTACGCCTTCGCTCTTAGAGAAAGCGGTCGACTTGCCAGCCGTTGACGCGCAGCGCGTTGGGATCGGCTTGTACGTAGTTGCCTCGCTGATTACCGCGCTCGCATACCTCAGTCTTTCCAGGCAGGTGGAACTTCCACCCGACTTGACCGTAACGGGCGTTACGCCACAAACTCGGCGGACGCTCTGGCGCATTTCCTCCTTGTTCGCCGTGGACAGCGTCGGCAGCGGCTTCTTCACTAATGCGCTGTTGTCCTACTTCTTTTTTGAGCGATTTGGTGCCAGCGCCGGGGCGATCGGAGTGCTCTTCTTCCTGGCGCGGATAGCGAATGCCGCGTCGTGCTTTGCTGCTGCATGGCTGGCGCGGCGTATTGGGCTGCTCAACACGATGGTGTTCACGCATATCCCTTCCAGCCTGCTGTTGGTGCTTGTGGCCTTTGCGCCGACGTATCCGATCGCGGCGGTGCTTTTCCTCCTGCGCGAAGCGCTGGTAGAGATGGACGTTCCCACGCGCGCCTCGTACGTGATGGCTGTGGTCGAGCCGAATGAGCGGACTCTGGCGTCCGGCGTCACAAGTCTTGCCAGAACGGCAGGCTGGGCGGTGTCGCCGTTTTTCGCCGGCATCCTGATGCATAATGTGAGTCTGGCGACGCCACTTTTAGTCGGCGCTGCCATCAAGATCGCCTACGACCTGGCGCTGTTCCTGGCTTTCAGGAATCTTCGGCCGCGTGAAGAACTGCAGCGCGTGACGTAGCTGCCGGCAGCTTGGTTGGAGTCGTCCGGAAAAAGGAGGTCGCTACGAGCGATAATCTTACGATGGAACTTGCTATACCATGGGGAGAAGCGACTGCGGCCAGATTCTCAGGGCGCCCAAAAAGTTCAATAGCCGTCCAGTTGCCCCGACTTTTGGCAGAATCGAGTATGAGCGAGAACCCCTATGTCTTCATTGTGGGATGCCCACGATCAGGAACGACGCTGCTCCGCCGCCTGGTCGACGCTCATCCGCAAATTGCGATTACGCCCGAGACGCAGTGGATTCCGCGTTTTTTCACGCGACGAAAGGGTCTTTCGCCACAGGGGCTGGTCACGCCCAAGTTGATCGACAAGCTGGTTGCGCATCGCCGCTTTTTTCTTCTGGGCATCGAGCGCGATGAACTGGTCGCGTTGCTCAAATCGCGCCAGCCAATCTCGTACGCTGACTTCGTCGGCGGCATCTTCGATTTGTACGGAAGAGCACGCGGAAAAGAATGGGTGGGTGATAAGACGTCCGGCTACGTGCGAAATCTGCGCGTGCTCCATGAGCTCTGGCCGGCGGCACGCTTCGTTCACATCATCCGCGACGGGCGCGATGTGTGCCTGTCGGTCATGAGCTGGTCGAAAGCGGATCGCGCCACCGGCTTTTTTCAATCTTGGGACCACGATCCGGTTTCCACCGCCGCGCTGTGGTGGTCGTGCAACGTGCACTTCGGAAGGGAGGTGGGCCAGACGTTGGAGAAAAAGAAGTATTACGAAATCCGCTACGATTTGCTGGTCGCGAATCCGGCCGAGGAATGCGCGAAGCTCTGCGAGTTTCTCGCTGTGCCTTACCACGACTTCATGCCGCAATTTCATGAGCACCGGCCGGCCGTCTCTGCCGAGATCGAGGCGGATCACGCCTGGATGCCGGTCACTTCCGGATTGAGAGATTGGAGGTCGCAGATGTCGGCAGTGGACGTCCAGCGGTTTGAGGCGTCGGCCGGCGATTTGCTCGAGAGCCTGGGATACGAGCGCGCCGCCACGAGTCTGCAACCAGCCGCCCTGCAATACGCCCGCGAATTCCGCCGAGCCTTTGCCCAGGACGCTCACTCCAAACCATGGCGGCTCCCGCAATGCTGGTGAACAAGCCAGAGGAAGAGCTGCGTCCGGCCCTCTAGAACACCTCGAAGCGTATCAGAATTATGACCTTGTGCGCAAGGAAAGATGAATTGACACGTGGCGCTACGTCACGTCGGGACCTTTAGCGATCGACTGTTCATGTCCTATCTCATTTGTTCGAAGAGCTCCCGTCGTCCTACTTCTGGGTCAAGAATAATTCGATCGCCCGCGCGTAGCCGATAATTCGTCGTCATCGATGTGCCCGACGCGAGCGCCGGCCAGTCGATCTCCAATACCGGCGGCTCGTCCGACGACTGCGCCGCGCGCTGCAACGAAACCTTCACCACGCGTGGAATTTGCAAACGCTCGACACTTGAAAGCGCATCGAGTACCGTGTCTCCCCCGTTTAGCGCAACTCGGTGTACGCTGTCGCGTGCAATGCCATCCTGCAAATCTTTGTCTCCCCTAAAAATGACAAAGCACACGTTGCTGCTGTAGGCCGCCACGGTGACGGATGCATCCGGGGCTTGCAGATACCGCGCAAGGTGCTTGTCGATCGCGGCCTTCGCCTCTTCGAGCGTGAGACCTGCCACGTAGATGCCGCCGTACTTGCCGAGCGTGATTCGCCCGTCGGGCCCGACCTGGTGTTCGCCCGAGACCTTTTGCAGTCCGGCGAATTGAACCAGTTCAACGGACACGACGGGCGACGTCAGGACCGTGCGAAGGTGTTTCGTGATCACCTCGGTCGCCTCTTCCTCAGTGAGTCCTGCCACCGGAATTCCGCCATAAAACGGCCCGAGATTCAACTTGCCGCCGATTGTGATGGTGAATCTGTCATTGATCGGCGCTTCGGGCAGCGCCCCCTCGACCGCAACATTCAATACATCCAGCGGCTGCATGTGATAGGGAGACTTGGGGGCAAGCCGATCTACCTCGATGAACAGCACATCAGAGGACTCGATCCGGTAGGCTGGTGGGATCGGCACGGCCGCTGTGTCGGCCTTCGCTTCATCGCGCGAGGGATCACGTAGCTCAACCTGGTGGACGCGAGCCTGCACCGCCTGCCTCGCGCCTGGCTCATCAGCAGAGTTTCGCGCTTGCGCCGCGCCGATGCCAGCGCTGGCGGCAAACGCAAGAATACCACCTGCAACAACCCAGGCGGTGCCTAGACGTGGATTGCGTTGCCCGGACGATTCGACAAGCCGCACGATCCGTCGCCGCAGTCCGGAGGGGACTCCGGCCATACTTTGCGTTAGCGCATGGTTGACCCCGTGCATCCAACCCGTCAGCGACTCGGCTAGCCGAAACGGATCGGCGCCACAGGCTATCGCCCAGTCGTCGCAGGCTTCCTCACAGGCCTCGTAATAGTCGCGCCGCAGCCGCCAGACGAACGGCTGCCACGGAAGCGCAATCGTTGCCAGCTCGGCAAGCAGTCGCCCCCATGCATCGCCGCGCCTAGCGTGTGCGAGCTCGTGGCAGAAGACGGCGAACCAGTCCTGAGACACGTGTTGCGGCAGATTCGGAATGAATAAGCGAGGCTTTCCCCAGCTCAACAGCGCAGGCGACTTAAGGCGCTCGCCAACCAACACCGCTGGAGGCGCTATGCCGAATTGCTTTGCGGCACGCCGGGCGGCCGCCACGACTCCTTCATCATGGCACGGTACGGCCGTCTTGGTTAGCCGAATAACGGCCACGCCGCTTTTGACGAAGCGCAATACGCAAACCGCAGAGGCCAATCCCCAGACGACCGCCGCGAAAGTCCAGAAATCGAACGGGCGCGAGCTGAGCAATTTTCTTTCATCGGCTTCGGAGGGGCCTGGCCGCTGCCGAACGGCCGCGCTGTGATCATCACTCGAGACGGTAATCGCTTCCATCGGCGCGGCGGCCAGCGCCACGGCTTGTGGCGGACTCTTCGCCACCGGCGAGAGTAGTCCGTAGCCGCTTCGACGCGCGGCCAGCGAGGCGATCGGCGCCACAGCGCATGTCGCGATCGCCAGAAGCGCCAACCAGGCATGCAAGGCCGGTCGCGGCCGCGCGACACGCAGGCCAATCCAAGCTACCGCACCAATGAAACTGCTTTGCCAAAGCGCATCGCAGGCAAAGCGCGGCCAACGCGCGTCCGGCAAAAAGTTCAACAAGTCACTCATGGCGTTTCTCCTTGCGACGAGCCTCGATGAGCGAGCGCAGCTCAGCCAGATCGGCATCCGAGAGCGAGTGCTCGTCCAACAAGTGTGATAGGAGTAATCGCGGATCGCCGCGAAACGACGTATTCAACAGCTCGCGAATAAGGCTGGTCGCGGCGGCTTGGCGCGAGCGCGTCGGTCGATACACGTACGCACGACCCGCCGAGCGGTGGGCAAGCCACCCCTTCTTTTCCAGCTTCTGCATCGCCACGAGCACCGTGGTGTAGGTGACCCTGCGCCGTCGGCTCATCCGCTCGACCACCTGCGCAACGGTCGCCTCGCCCATCTCCCAGACAAGATCCATGACATGGTTTTGAAGCCTTCCCAACCCGTGCGCCGATCGTTGCATCCCGCGGACCTCCCGTGTTTCTCTATCTACGTCATTTCGACGTACGTCTATGATTTGTAATAAATTTCACGAACACGTCTAGCGCACAAATGGACAGTTATGGGCCGAATTCGGCGGAAATTGCGGCCGACGACAATGTCCGGTTAGACTGCTTTCCGTACGGTTGAATTCGTTGAGGGCGCCGGCATCCGGACCAACCATGGCTGTGTCACGCGAACATCTGGCCGGCATGGGTGACTGGCAACAGCGACTGACCGACGTCGTCGAGCTGATGCGCGAAATGAGCAGCCAGACCGATCCGCAGGCGATGGTGCGCTCCTATATCCGACGCGTGGGTCGCATGATGCCGGTCGATCGCTTTGTGTCCTTGAGTCGACGCGATCTCCAGTGGCCTCACTATCGCATTACGCGTTCGAACCTATGGACGGCCTCGGTCAATCCGTGGAAGGAGAAGGGCCGCCTGCCGCTGTTGGAAGGGGGGTTGCTCGCGGAGCTCATCTACGGAAACGAACCGCGAATTGTCGATCGCCTCGAGATCCATGATGACGATCCGGCGGCGGAATACTTTGCCGGGCAGCATTCGGTGGCGGCCATTCCGCTATATGACCGGGGCGAGGCCTTGAACATGTTCGTGGCCATGCGCAGCACTCCGTCGGCCTTCAATCGCGAAGAATTCCCGGAGCTCGTCTGGATATCGAATCTATTCGGCCGCGCGACGCACAACCTTGTGCTCGCCGAGCAGATCGACGCCGCGTACCGCCTGCTGGACCACGAGTTGATGGTGGTGGCCGAAATCCAGCGATCTTTGCTTCCCAAGCAACTGCCGAATATCCCCACGCTGCAACTGGCCGCGCATTATCAAACGTCACGTCGCGCCGGCGGTGACTATTACGACTTCTTTCCCTTGCCGGACGGTCGATGGGGTATCCTGATTGCCGACGTCAGCGGCCATGGCACTCCCGCGGCCGTGATGATGGCGATCACACACGCTCTGATCCACGCGCATCCTGACACGCCGAACTCCGCCGGGGAAATGCTGGGCGAGCTGAATCATCATCTTGGTACGCGCTACACGAGCGATAACGGGAGCTTCGTCACGGCGTTCTATGGAATCTACGAGCCGGCCAGTCACCGGTTCACTTATGCGCGCGCCGGACATGAGCCGCCGCGCTTGCGTCGAGGCGGAGACGCTTCAATCGTGCCATTAGATCGCGTGGGAGAGACGCCGTTGGGCATTTCGACGACCGCGGCTTATGCCGAGGCGAGCGAAACGCTGAAGCAGGGAGACCGTTTGCTCCTGTTCACCGACGGCGTCACGGAGACCGCGCAAGACGGTACGGCGGCCGAGCTATTCTCCACGCGGCGATTGGATGCGATCTTGAAAAGCTGCCAAGGCGACGCGGCTCGCTTCGTGCAAGAATTGGTGGCGGCCGTGGATCAGTTCGCGGCGGGTCAGCCCGCCACCGATGACCGCACGCTGCTGGTTGCCGACGTCTTGGGATAGTTCACGCGATCAGGGCTGTCGTAGTCCAGCGGCCGTCAAGTACTCGCGCGCGGCATGGCGTACATGCAAAACGTAAACCGTTGCCTGGTCGATCGTGAAGAGAATCCGGTAATTGCCGAATTACAGTTGACGCAACGGAAAATCGACGAGTTTCGCCTCGGGGGCAATGCCGCATCGCTCGGGGTATCGGTCGAGAGAGTTGGTCAGCTCGTAGAAACGCAGCAGCCACTGGCGAGCGCGGTCCGGCGCGTCGACTGCGATGTAGGCCACGATCGCATCGACCTCCGCTTCCGCGTCAGCGGTGATCTCAACGCGAAAATCCATGGCGTGCCGCGATTGCATCGACTGCGTCACGCAGCGGACGCGTTTGGCCACGGCGGACTTGTTCCATGGCCGCCTTCAAGTGAACGACTGAATCAGCCAAGTCGTCGTCCGATTCGACGCCCGCCAGAGAACGATAGGCGTCGATCGACATGAGAATGTACGTCGACCCTTCTGCTTCTACGTAGACGGGGCCGCCGTGCTCCTGCTCGACGGCCGATTGAAGTTCCGGTGTGAGCTTCGGTGCCATGCGTAAAGTATACCATTCCTCTGGGTGGCGTCGCACTCCGGTCGCTACGCGAGGAATCGCCGCAGGTTGAAGAGTGTTTCTGGCTGGTCGAGTTCGAGCTTGCCGAAGCCGCGCTCGGCGCCGGCGGCGACCGCCGCGTCCTGATGCTCGGAGTAGTTCGTCACCAGCATGGCTGGCACGCTGGCAAGTTGCGGATCGGCCTTGATTTGCTTGATGATCTCCAGGCCGTCGCTGTAGTCGATGTCGAGCTTGCGGTTGACGAGCACGAGTGTAATTCCACCTGCTCGCAATTGCGATAACGTATCATCCGCGCGGTCGGCGGTGACGAGCTCGGCATCGAAGTTTTCTTCGATGAGCGCGCGTAGCGCGAACGTGTCGGGAAGACATTGACCGACGCTGAGGATCTTTTTCTTCATTGCAGGCTGGTGACGCGGTCAGGCGAGGACGCCTGACCTACCTTCTTGCATCATGTTGAACACACGGCCCGCTCTCCCGGGGCTAACGCCCCCGGCTCGGCTGGTTCAACTTATCGAGCCGACTCGCCAAGTGGAACTATTAATCGGTGGGGGCGATCGCGAAGAGGTGCGTCTTGTTGGCGATGTAGAGCACGTTGTTGGCCACCACGGGCGAGGTGTAGACGGCGTTGTTCATGTTGATTTCGCCCAGTATTTCCTGTTTTTCGGACAGGCGGAAGATGGTTATGTCGCCGTCCTCATCGCCGATATAGACCTTGTCCTCGACGATCAACGGCGAGCCCCAAGAGGCCGCCAGCATGTCGTAGGTCCAGTGCGGCTTGCCGGTCTTGGCGTCAAGGCAATGAAAGAGGCCGCTGAAATCGGCGATATACAGGAGGTCGTTCTTGATCGCCACCGAGCCGATCGTGCGGTGCATCGTCTCCTCGAAGTCGATCTTGCCGTCGCCGTTCTGGTCGTATTCGCTGTAGTGCCACACGACGGCCGTATTGGGGTTCGGCCGCGCAATCTCACCCTCTTCCTTGATCACGGCCTGCAGCCGGCGGTGCGCGATGGGATTCTTGAGGTCGTTCACATGAAAGGCCAATTCCGCGCTCACCTCGCCGCGCCGCGTCGGGTCGATGCACCACAGGTGGCCGATCCCCTCGCCATGCTCCGGGTCCTGTCCCACGGCCACGTACACCCAATCGTTGTATACGACCGGCGTGGCGATGATCTCGTTCCGCGTTCCGCGGCCGCCGAGGATATATTTCGATTCCTTGGGGTTGGCGTCGAACTTCCACAGCAATTCGGCTGTGCCGCGCTGATCAGGCGTGGCCAGGAAGCTGTACAGCCAGGAGTCGCCGCCGGCGAACATCACCTGCGGCACGCCGCCAAGTACCGCGTAGGTGGGCGAGGACCATTGCCCGTGCAGAATGTTCAGCCCGGGCGAGGCGTCGGTCCACAGCACTTCACCGGTGTTTTTATCCATCGCCATGAAGCTCGGCGCCTGCGGCGCGGGGAGGTTCACGTGCGATTCGTCCACGCCGTTGGAAGTGCAGACGAACAACAGATCGCCGACGGACGTAACCGAGCAACTGCACATGTTGTGCTGCGAAACGCCGAGCTTGCCCATCATGTCGAGCGACCAGATCGTGTCCGCTTCGTCCTTGTTGTGGTTGGGCTCGGATTGAAATGGCCCGTCGTTTTCGCCGTCCTGGAAACCCTGGGTGTCGAGGCAGACCACCTCGCCGCGGCTGGTGACGAACCACAGCCGCTCACCTTCCACGAGCGGGGCGCAGCAAATGCCTTGCAGCGGCCAGTCGTGTACGCGCCCTGTGGGCAGTTTTTCGCTCGAGTGCTGCCAGAGGAATTTCCCGTCTGCCTCGTTAAAGCACAGCAGGCAGCCCAGGTCGACCTTGTCGGGATATCGCGCCAAGTAGCCCGCGCCGTTGTTCGTGCCGATATAGACTTTGCCGTTGGCGATCACGGGGTTACCGTACGTTTGGGAACCGACGCGAACCACCCACTTGATGTTCTGCGCCGTGTCGGCTTGCCACGCGCCCGTCTTGGGGTCGAACTCGCCCACGTTCCACTCGACCGGAATGTTCTTTCCCTCGGGCGTGTTGTTGCGGATCGTGGTGCCGAACCACTGCGGCCAATCAAGTGGACCGACGCCGACGTTACCCGGCGTGACGGCCGCCGGCGCGCCGCGTAGCGCGGCGGCCGACTTTGACGCCGGCGCGGCCGCGGTCTTCTTCACCACGGCTTTTGCTTTGGCGGCGCCCTGCGGAGCCGGCTTTTTTCGCGCCGTCTGCGAATACGCGGCGACCCAGGTGACGCCCAGAAGAACCACCAATCCAACCACAATGCTCTTTATGTGCATGCGCCTCAGCCTCAGTTCGGAGTGACCTGTATGTTGTCGTAGAACAATTCCGCGTCATTGGCGTTGCCAAACAAACCCGGGCTGCCGTGGAAATTACCCAGCTCGTCGGTCGCTTCCACGAGCCAATCCTTCGGCTCTGGCTCGCCGCGGACCCATGCCTTTCCGCGCAGCACCGCCTTGCTCCCTTCGACCGCGGCGCGAAACTTCATCGTGTACCACTGATCCGGCTTCCAGGCGAAGGGCTCGCTCTTCGAGAAGCGCGACAACATGGAAGTCCACGAGCGAATTTGCAACTGCTGGCTCGCGCCCATCATGTCGAACGTATATCGCTGAGCGATCAGTCCGATGTCGGGCATTTTGCCGTTCTTGATGGTGCCGCGGACGTCCGCCTGGATCGTATAGTCGGACAGGTCGATCTGGCCCATCCACGCCTGGCTGCGTGTGCCCTTGGGAATCGTGGTGACCTTGACCATCACGCGCTCACCGTCGAGCTCGCGCACCACGTGGCGATAACGTGCTCCGATCCAGGTGATCGGAACTTCGCCGTTGTTGAAATCGAATTTCCACGGCAATGAAGACACGACGCGAACTCGCGCCGTGCCGCTCAGGCCGCCGATTTTGGCCGTGACGATTGTGGCGGTATGTGCTGGAGCGCTGTCGGCCACGAACACGCCGTGCGGATCGACCTCGCCGGGCCCTTCGGCGCTGAAGGTAGCCTCTGATTCGCGGAGGAATTGGCCGCGAGCGTTGAACAGCCGCACGCGAAACTGCTGTTTTCCGCCTGGCGCTAACAAAACCTCTTGGGGCACGATCTGCACATGGTGCAGCTTGGGATCCAGTTCGGCCGCCAGCTCCGGGGCCTGGTTCGGGCGGTCGGTGATCGACGGTTGCTGGCCCGGCAGGCCAATACAGCAGAGCCGCAGCGTGGTCGGCAGATAGAGCCGGCCGTGCGAGACGATCGGCGAGCCATAACATTCCTCGCCGTTCTCCAATCGGCCTTGTGCGACCTTCTTCACGCCATCGGCGGTGGGTTGCAAAACATGCCATGCGCTGGTGGTGAAGGCATAGATTTTTCCGTCACCGTACAGCAGGCTGGCTCGCATCATCGCGCCGGCGAGCTTCACCTTCCGGCCGATCTGTTCGCCCGTGGCGGCATTGAATACAAATAGCCCGCCCGAGTCGTCTGCCGCGTAGAGCCGCCCGTCGACCAGCACCGGGGTGCTCTTGCCGACCATGACTTCTTTTTTCCGCCACAGCTCGCCGGTTTTGGTGATATCACCCGAGAGCCGCCCATCGAGAGCCGCCAGCGACCCCATCGTGTTGTCCTCGGGGTTTTCCTCACTCTGGCCGATGTAGACGCGCTCTTTTTCCACCAGCGGCGTCAGGTTCAGTCCGCGGCGCGAAAGCTGATACATCCAGATGGCATTACCCGTCCGCGGCTGCATCGCATGCACGCCGCCGTCACCCGAACCGAACACCATCGCGGCCTGCCCGGCGAGCGTGATCAAGATCGGGGTGCTGTAGGTCGTATCCTCGGGTCGCAGGCGCGTCCCATTCAGCCACAGCACCTCGCCCGTTGCCTTGTCGAGCACCAGAAAACGATGGGCCGGGATCGCCAGATCGCCCCAGCCGGTCATCACGGCGCTCACCAGCACCATGTCCTCGAACACCACGGGGAAATTCGTCCGTCCGCCGTAGGTGCTCAGCAGGCCAAATTCCTCGCTCAGCGAGCGCGACCAGATGGTCTTGCCCGTTTCGCCATCGAGGCACTGGAAGTAACCACAGACGCCCAATGCGTAGACGCGGCCGGTCTGCGCGTCCCCAACGCACGACGACCAGCCAACGCGCGTGTCGGGCACATCCGACAGGAATATATTGAACCGGTTTTCCCAAAGCTTCTTGCCGGTGGCGGCATCGGCACAGGCGACCATCTCTTGTTCGCGCGGCGTGCCCGGTGCAGCGCGGACGATCGTGTATAGCTTGCCGCGCATGACAATCGGCGTGGAGATGCCCCCCAGCTCCGCGCTTTGCCACAAGACGTTCTGGCCGCCTTCCTTCAAATCCCAGCGATCCGCCAGGCCGGTCTCGCGCGTGATGCCGTTCTGCTCCGGTCCGCGCCACTGCGGCCAATCGAGCGGATCGACGGCCTCGGCCGAACGGGTCGCGCGAACCGCCGAAAGATTCGCGGCCAGAAAGCCAACCACCAAGACCCACCTGGCACGTTGTGTGAAGAGCATGGAAGACTCGCGGCAGGGTTGAGGAGTGCGCATGGGCTAACGGCGAGTACGCTCAGTAAGAATACGGCACTCGCCACGAACGAGCAAGGCGCGCCAGCTTGCAGGATTGGAACTACGATTCGCATCCGGATTTGGCTCGCGCGTCAAGTTGGGGGCGGCCTTGAAACTTCCGTGAGCCGCCGAGTTGATCCCGGCGCGCGAGCCGTTTGCTGTTCAGCGCGGCGGAGCCGTCAATCGCGCGATCGGTGCGTCAACTGGTCCACGGTCACCGCGGCGATGATGATGCCGCCGATCACCATCTTCTGTACCGGGTCGCTCACGCCGGCATAGACGCAGCCGGTCCTGAGCGTGCTGACCGTCAGCGCACCGATGATCGAGCCTAGAATGCTTCCACGCCCGCCCCTCAGGCTGCCGCCGCCGATGACGACTGCGGCGATGATATCCAGTTCCAGGCCGATTCCCACCGTGGGGCTGCCCTGGCTGTTCAGATCGTTGAACGCAAGCATACCGGCCAGCGCCGTGAATAGTCCAGCCAATGCGTACACCGCCACCTTGATCCGCGGCACTTGAATGCCGCATAGGCGCGCGGCTACCTCGTTCGACCCCACGGCGAACACGTATCGCCCGAAGACCGTGTACCGCATCACCGCCGTCATCAAGAGCGCAAGCGCCAGCACGATCCACACACCGGTGCAGACAAGCTGGTAGCTATCGGGATCGGGCGTGTCCAGCAGCGTCGCCAGCCAATCGGGCGCGGGCGCTTGCACCTTCTGTTGCCCGGAAACCTGTTCGGCCAGGCCGCGGTAGATGAGCATCGTGCCGAGCGTGACGATAAACGGCACAAGTCGCAGCCGCGTGATCAATAGCCCGTTGATCGTACCCGCGACGATTCCGACGCCGAGCACCACGACGACGGCCGCAATTGGGTTCAATCCGTCCCGTAGCGCCACCGCCAAGGCGACCGACGTGAGCGCCAATAGCGAGCCCGCCGAGAGGTCGATTCCGCCGCTGGTGATGACGACCGTCATCCCCAGCGCGCCCATCGCCACGATCGCCGTTTGTTTGGCGACCAGTTGAACGCGGAATGCCGAGAAGAACGGCGATTCCGATTTGAAGAAAACCTGGTAGGCCAGGATGATCCCCAGCACCACGCCCAGCCCCACCAACGGAGCCAGGACGCCCCAGATTGCTCGACCGATCCCGCTCGTTGTTAAGCGCGGGGCGGCCATCGTTACCGCGCCGCGGCCGGATACAAGAGAGCGTGGACCTTCGGATCGCCGTGGTTTTCCGTAGTGGCCAGTGCTTCCTGTGTCTCGACCACCTTCGGCACCGGCTTGCCCTGCAGATGGTCGTACATGACGCGCACCGCGTCATAGCCCATTTTCACGGGGTCCTGTAACACCGTGGCGTGGACGACGCCGCGAGCGAGCCCTTCGGCCAGGTTGCGGCCCGAGTCGAATCCGATGAATTTCACTTTGCCGGCCAGGTGAAACCGCTCCAGCACGGTGAGCATGCCGGAGGCCGTCGACTGGTTCGGACAAAAAATGCCGTCGACCTGCTCGCCGAAATTGGCCAGCAGATTTTCCGCCAGCAGCGTGGCCCCGCTTTCGTCGGGTCCAGCGTACTTGTCGTGCGACAAAAGCTGGATGTCCTTGTGCGGCGCCAACGAATCCAAGAATCCGCGCTCGCGCTCCTCGGTGCTTTGCGAGTTCAGGTCGTACCGCATCAAGATCACGCGGCCCTTGCCGCCAAGCAGCTCGACCAGGTGCTCGCCGGCGCGCTGCCCGCCGCGGTAATTGTTCGTGGCCACGTAGCTGACGATACCGCTTTGGTCCTGCAGGCCCGAGTCGAAAATCACGACCGGGATCTTGTTCCGCAGGCACTGGTCGACCGGTTTGCGCAGCGCGATCGCGTCGAGCGGGGCCAGGCAGATCCCGTCGTAGCCATCGGCCACAAAGTCCTCGACGATCTTGATCTGGTCGGCCGTGTTGCCTTCGCTGAGCGGCCCTTTCCAGATCACGTCAAGCTCAGGGAACTCGGCCGCGGCCTGCTCCACTCCCGCTCGGACCGAGTTCCAAAAATCGTGGCTCGTACCCTTGGGAATGACGGCGATGCGAAACTTCTTGGCCGCTCCTCCACTCTCCGCGCGCGGCGCGGCGCCACAGCCGCAAATCGCCACGCAATAAATGATCGCCACGAAGTTCGCGAGCCGTATCATCGTCCCTGAGAATACAAGGCGCCAATATCGGCGACAAGCGTGCGTGACGTTAGCGTTTACCGGCATGGGTTCGGCACAGCCGAACCCATGGCACCCAACGCCGCATGACACGCGCGCCGTGATATGGCAAGATACCTCCAATCAGGGTGCCACGAGTTCGGCGATCGCCGAACCCGTGCCGCCACTCACCAACGATGTCCATGTCCAACCAACCAGACATCATCGACGTGTGGGCACAGCCGGCGTTGGCGAGCATGGTCGACAGCTTGCCCGAGATCGCGCGCCTCTTTCGGCAATCGGGCGCGACAGGGCTCCTCGAATCGGGCGTCGCGCTCGACGACATGGTGGCCATGATGGACCGGGCGCGCATCGCGCGCGTGTTCCTGACGGCATGGCACCGTCCCGGCCGATGGGTCATCAGCAACGACCAGGTGGCCCAGTTCGTTCAACAATATCCCGAGCGGTTTGTGGGCGTCGCGACGGTCGACCTGGAAAAGCCGCTTGCGGCGGTGGCCGAGCTCGACCGTGCGGTCCACCAGCTCGGATTCAAGGCACTGCGGATACTCCCCTGGCTTTGGAACCGCGCGCCGAACGACAAGCTCTACTACCCGCTTTACGTGAAGTGCATCGAGCTGGGGATTCCGTTCTGCACGCAGGTGGGACACACGGGGCCACTCTTGCCTTCGGAGCCCGGGCGGCCGATCCCGTACATCGACGAAATCGCGTTGACGTTTCCCGAGCTTGTGATCGTCGGCGGGCACATCGGCTATCCGTGGACCGACGAAATGATCGCGCTGGCCTGGAAGCACGCGAACGTCTATATCGATACCTCGGCGCACTTGCCGCGCTACTATCCGCCGCAGTTGATTCACTTCATGTCCACCTATGGCAAGGACAAGGTGCTTTTCGCCACGAATTTTCCGATGCTCTCGCTGGAGAAGTGCGCCGACCAGGCGCGAGCTCTTGGCCTACCGGACGACGTGCGCCCACGGTTCTTGAGAGAGAACGCGCGGCGCGTGTTTCGATTGGACTGACTGGCCCACTTGCAAAATGCCTCCTGCCTATCGCCAACTGCTGGATGAATTGCGACGAGCGTTTCCGCAACCGGTCTCCGACCCGGTTCACGACGCGTACTTCGTATTTTCGATCCTCCGCGCGCTCGATCAGGTCGACTCGCTGAAGTCGCAGGCTCCGATCTTAGGGGCGCCCGTGGCCGCCGATTGGCAGGCGGCGCGTGCGGCTCGCATTGCGCACGCCGGCAAATCGCTCGAAGAGGTTATCCCGCTCCTTGTGCGGCATCTCGAGGGCATGTTCATCTGGGGACATCCGCGGAGCCAGGTCAACGTGGTGGCGACTCCTTCGATCGCCAGCATCATCGGCGTGCTGCTCCCCTCCACCTATAACCCGAACCTGTGCAGCGAAGAGGGGAACCGCCGCACGGCCGAGGCCGAGGTCCGCGTCACGGCCATGACCGCCGAGCTGGTGGGATACGATCCGCGCACCGCCGCCGGCGTGTTCACATTCGGCGGCACTGGGGCACTGTTGTACGGGATCAAGATCGGGTTGGAGAAGGCGTTGCCGGGCAGCATCCGCACGGGGGTTGGCAGCGAAGCGGTAGTGCTTGCCTCCGAACAATGCCATCACGCCTGCCTGAACGCGGCGGGCTGGCTGGGAATTGGCCAGGAACAGGTCCGCAAGGTGCCCACCTCGCTCGACAATTCGCTGCGCGTCGAGGCGCTCGAGGCCGCGGCACGGGAGGCGGTGGGCTCCGGAAGGCGGATCGCGGCGATCGTCGCCACGATGGGCACGACCGATGCTTTTGGGCTGGACGATTTGGGGGGAATCGTGGCAATGCGCGATCGGCTGGTCGAGGAGCTCTCGCTCGATTATCGGCCGCACGTGCATGCCGACGCGGTGATCGGCTGGGCCTGGTCGGCCTTCAACGATTACGATTTTCAGGCCAATGAGCTGGGCTTTCGCGGCCGCACCGTGCGCTCGTTGGCCGCCGCGAATTATCGAATCCGCCACCTGCGCCTGGCCGATTCGCTGGGGGTCGACTTTCACAAGACCGGGTTCGCCCCCTACGTCTCGTCGCTGGTGCTCGTGCGCGATCGCCGCGACTTCGACCTGATCGCGCGCAGCCGCGCGTCGATGCCCTATCTCTACCGTTCGGGCGAGTACCATCCCGGCATGTACACGCTGGAAACGACGCGCAGTGGCGCGGGCCCGCTGGCGGCGCTGGCGAACCTGCTGCTCTTGGGCAAGAGTGGTTTGCGCGTGCTATTGGGGCACGCGGTCGAGATGGCCGAAGTCTTGCGCGAGCGAATTGAGTCTCACCCGGACGTCAGCGTGCTCAATGGCGAGAACGTGGGTCCGGTGACGCTCTTTCGCGTGTACAAGAGCGGCGTCGATACGTTCACGTTCAAGGATCGCGAGCGCAGCGACCCCGCCTTTCGCGAGCAACTCCGCGCCGGCAATGACTATAACCAGCGAATCTTCGACCGTGTGTACGCGGCCGCCATGTCCGGGCGTGGCGTGGCGATCAGCATGACCGATTGCTACCGCCTGAGCGACTACGGCGAGCCGATCGCGGCTCTCAAGTCCTACGTCCTCTCCCCCTTCGCCGACGAAGACCGGATGGATTCAATCCTCAAGCACGTGCTTGCAGCGCGCGCGGAAGTGGAGGGCGAAGGACAGCAGGGATGACAGAAAATGGCGACATGGTGTTGAGGAACTAGCACGGGTGATGCAAAATCCCCTCTCCCCCACCATGGGAGAGGGTAGGGTGAAGGAGCTTTTTCGCCGGACGTTCACCGCGAATAACGGCTGAACTTTGGAACCTGCGATGCACTCACTGCGACATCTCTTCGAGCAAAACCGAGCCTGGGCCGATCAGATCACGCGCCGCCAGCCGGAATTCTTTCAGCGGCTGTCGCAGCAGCAGGCGCCCGAGTACCTCTGGATCGGCTGCTCCGACAGCCGCGTGCCGGCCAATGAGATCGTGGGCCTCTTGCCGGGCGAGATGTTCGTGCACCGCAATGTGGCGAACGTTGTCGTGCACGCGGACCTGAACTGCCTGTCGGTCATTCAATACGCCGTGGACGTCCTGCAGGTGCGGCACATCATCGTCTGCGGCCATTACGGCTGCGGCGGCGTGATGGCGGCGCTGGCGAATACGAAGCTAGGGCTCATCGACAACTGGCTGCGCCACGTTCAAGACGTTCGCGCCAAGCACCGAAAGCGGCTCGATCAGCTTGCGACGCCAGAAGAGCAGCATGCGCGCCTGTGCGAGCTCAACGTAATCGAACAGGTCGTCAACGTCTGTCAAACCACCATCGTCGAGGACGCCTGGTATAAAAAGCAGCCACTCACCGTCCACGGCTGGATTTACGACATCCGCGACGGCCTGCTGCGCGACCTGCACATGTGTGTCGCGAGCCCCGCGGATCTCCCGAGTTGCTATGAAGACGCCATCTGGCACCCGAGCTGGATGCGCGAATCGAGTTGACCCTCAGACATGCAACCAGAATGGGCAAATGGAAATTCGGGAGTGCCGTTACTTGGGCGGCATTTTTGGGCTCCGAACCCGCTTAGATTCCCGCGCCACCGTTCATGTGATTCGTGCCAAGCATCGGAAATCTCTCGACTAGGGTCGGCCGACGTGCAAGAATTGCTAAATTCGCCGCCGAGGTGGGTTGCTGATCGACAGCGACGGCAAGCAGAAATCGCACAATGCTGCATCCAATATGTAATGTGACGGTGTGACCATGTCCCAAACGATTGACCTCGGAACAACGACCAAGTCGGTACGCGAGTTCATCCGCAAGCTCGGACCGCTCCGCGAGCCGATCGACCTCGTCTCCAACGGCACGGTTGTCGCGCGAATTACGCCTCCCTCGGAGCTTTCCGATGCGGAAAAGCGACAAATTCTCGACGATGGCTGGAAGCTCGTGCAGAAAGCGCGTGCGCGCAATGTCGGCGTACCAGAGAAGGACATTGCGAAGGTGGTCGCCGCGGCCGTAAAACAGGTTCGCAGGCGGAAATGATCTCCGCCGCGATTGACACGAACGTGCTCGTTCGCGGCGTAATCGCGGCCCATGACGCCAGTGCGGGGAAGCGCGTCCTCGACGCGTTTTTGCTTGGCAAGTTCGCGCTTCTCTTGTCGCCCGAGATCCTCGACGAAACGTCGCGCGTTTTGGCTGCGCCTGCCGTCCGGGAGCGCCACGGTTGGTCAGACGCTGAGATTGTTCGGTTTTGCCGCACGCTGGAAACCGGCGCACGGATGGTAAAGCCGCTCACGGCGGTGTCGCCATCGCTTACTCGCGACGTGACGGACGTGAAATGGATTGCGCTCGTGCTCGACGCACACGCGAACTATCTCGTCACCTACGACATGCGGCATCTCGGCCGCCTCAAGCGCGTCGGGCAGACGCGCATCGTAACGCCCATGACATTTCTGCGCGACCTGGACCGTGTGTCACAGCGCGAACAAGCGTCTTAATCTCTCGTCATTGAATCGTCGAGCGCCGTCGCCGCTCGATCGCGCGTTCCGTGCGATCGTTCCAAGAGAGCAATCAGCGCCTTGCTCGGGGCTGAGAGTTCCTCGCCGCGTCGCAGCAGCACGCCCGACTGGATCGGGCGGATGCGCTTGGCGAGGCTGCGAATGGCCACGCGGCGGCCCTTGGTGATGGCGCCACTCGGCAGTAGCGGCACAATCGACACACCCAGCCCGGCCTCGACCATTCGCACGATGATCTCCGTGTTGGTCGTCTCCATCTCGACTTGTGGGGACAGTCCCTGCGCGTGGAAGGCGTCGATCACGTGCTGGCGGCCGGTCGAGCCGCGTTCGAAGAGGATCAGCGGAATCTTGGCCAGGTCGCGCAGCGTGACACGTGCGCGGCGGACCACGGGATGATCGGGCGGGGCGATCAGGCTCCAGTCCATCGAGAACAGGTGGCGGTACTCCAGTTGCGGCGAGGGCTCATAGGGGGCCGCGACGCCGAAGGCGAATTCCGAATCGCCCAGCAACAGGTCCTCGATCTCGCGCTCGGTGTGGCTGCTGAGCCGGACGGCGACGTTGGGAAACGTCGCATGGAACCGCTTGACGACGTCGATCACGACATACAGGATCAGGTACTGGCTGGCGGCGACCTGGATCTCGCGCGGCTGTCGCGAGGCGGCAAACGACTCGACGAGCTGCGCGGCATTCCGGAGAAACTCGATCGCATGCGGCAAGAACTTTCGCCCATGCTCGGTCAGGGGAGCGGAGGTGCGCCGACCGCGGCTCTTGCGGTAGAGCTCGACGCCCAATCGCTGCTCCAAGGCCAACAGTCGATTACGCACCCCTTGCTCGGTGATGAACAGCGCCCCGGCGGCGGCACGCAGGCTCCCACAGCGCGCAAGCTCGACGATGGCGGCGATTTGGTCAGTCGACAGCGACGGCGGACCATTCTTCATGACGGACACGAACAAAAACCATTATAACTTCAATAAAAAACAATTATAAAGTGCATGACCGGCGAGTTAAAATCATTCTCGATTCGCCAGAAAAGGGCTTCGTCAACCGACCAGTGACGCGAGCGTGGTCCGCGCCATCACGATCCCTCGGCTTGCGCCTCGGGTTAGTGTGGCGCGGCTGTCCATACTAACTCGAGGCGCGGGCCGAGGGATGCCGGCATCGCCCAGCGGTCTGAACAAACCGGGAGACCTCACGCAAGCGCCACGGTCGCGGTGAACTTTCAGCCGAAACCGCCGTCGACGAACCTCGCATTGGGAAACGTCCAGTATGAAACGACCAATCAACTGGGTCGCCGCGTGTGTTTGGGCCACGTGCGTCGTGGCGACCGGATGCCTCAAGGCACAAGCGCCCGAGGTCGTCGCATATTTCCACCGCGAAACGCCGATCCTCTTGGGCGCGCACGAGCACTGGGTGGAGGCGATCGCCTTTTCGCCCGACGGTAAAACGCTGGCAACCGGCTGCGGTGACGGATATTTGCGCTTGTGGGACGCCCAAACCGGCCGGCTCAGGTCCATGCATGGCGTTGACGCCATGCGCGGCGTCAACGCGCTCGATTTTTCGCCCGAAGGTCGTTTCGTGGCCACCGTGGGCGCGATCCTCGACAACAAGGTCAAAGTATGGGACGTCAGCACAGGCCAGATCGCGTACTCCTTCCCGGAACAAACGTGGCGATTGAACGCGGCGAAGTTTTCACCCGATGGACACCTGCTGGCCACCGCCGGCGAAAACGTCGTCGTCCGAGAATTCCCGTCTGGAAAAGTCGTGGCTACGCTCGCACATTCGACAAAGCGCGTCTCTGCGATTGCTTTTTCCGGCGACGGCAGAATCCTGGCCACCGCGGCCAACGACAGGAAGGTTCGGCTCTGGAACGTGCCTTCGGGCGAGCTCGAAGCGACGCTTGAGGGCGCCTCGCATCCGGTGAACTCGGTGGCGATCTCAGCGGATGGCTCGCGCGTCGTGGCCGCGAGCAGCGTGGGCCGGCTATTGCGAGATCGCCACCGCTCGGTTGAGAGCCGATTATGGGTCTGGCAGCGACCCTCCGACTCCGCTCGACAAATCGCCACCGTCGATGGACGTGTCAACTCGATTGCGTTTATTGCACCCAGTTCGGTCGTGGCGAGCGCCGGCAGGGAGATTCTGCTCGTCGATCTGAGTGCGCCTGAAAAAGCGTCGCCGAGGAAGCTTTGGACGCATAGCGAGCAAGTGCTCGCGGTGGCCGTCTCGCCCGATGGCAACTGTGTTGCCAGTGGTGGTCACGACCGGACGGTCGATGTCGTGGATGTTTCGACTGCGGCACTCGCTTATCGGCTGCCCGGGCTGAACGATCACATCACGTCGGTCGCCACATCGAGCGATGGCAAGCGATTTGCAACCGCCAGCCGCGACGTGCGGTTCTCTCACTGGTTCCTGGCCGACGAGATCTCGTTCGCCGCTCGGCACAAAGAGTATTTCTCGGGCGAGGCCAACGCTAGTCGCCTGCAACCCAGTGAAGTGCACATTTGGACAACCGAATATGGCCGGCTCGAATCGACGCTGCCCTTGCCGCCAGCTCTTGTGACGGCGATTGCTTTCATCCCCAAGAGCGACTTGCTGGCCGTGGCGGGCTGGGTGCCTGGAAACGGCGGCCTGGTCTCCGTCTGGGACGTCGCCGCTGCGAGGGAAGTTCATGGGTTCACTGGCCATCAAAGTGAGGTGTTGTCGATCGCCGCATCGCCCGACGGTCGAACACTTGCCAGTGGCGACGCTGCTGGAGGCGTGGAGTTGTGGGACGTTCGATCAGGCACGAAAAAAAGGTCGATGCCGCATGAACATCGAGTCGAGGCTGTCGCCTTCTCGGCAAACGGAGAGATCCTCGCGACCGGCGACAGCCAGCACATGGTGCGCTTGTACGACGTTTCGAGCGGCAAGCTGGCGAAGACCTTGAAGAGCCGCTCGCGACCGAGGTCACTTGCCTTTTCGCCCGACGGAATGCGGCTTGCCTCCGGAACCTGGGACCCCGGTATGGAAATCTGGAACGACGGTCTGGAACTTTTTGACCTGAAGGCCGAGACATCCAGCCGCACGCTGGTGGCGCCGGGCGACCACTTCGACCCGATGCCGGGCTTCGTGGCCTTCTCGCCGGATGGGCGCTTTGTGGTGTGCGGCGGCAAGGGCAAGAACATCGCCGTCTTTGAAGCCGAAAGCGGACAGTTGCATGGCGAATTAATGGGACATTATCACGCCCCCACCGCGGCTGCTTTTCTTCCTGACGGCCGGTTGGTCAGCGGCGGCGACGAGCGGACGATACGGCTTTGGAATCCCGAGACCAGCGAGCTGCTGGCGACGTGGATCACGTTGCCCGAGGATGAGCGACAGACATGGCCGTCCGAGTGGGTCGGCTACACGCGATCAGGAAAGTTTGTAGGCTCAACGCCTCTAGATCGGCTCATCGGCTGGAACTTCGAAGGCAAAGTCCTCGGCCCAGACGAGTTCGAGCGTGTTGAGAGCTTGTTTAAGTCCAGTGCTTCCGCGCCGACTGCAAAGAACTGAGACGGCCGGCTCCGCATCGGCGAAACAAGCGATCCTCTCGAGAGCCTCTGCGTTTATCGCGAAGGTCCGATTGTCAATAAGCTGGCTCGACGGCGACGCTGACGATATGATGTCCCCATATGCCGGCAGAACTCTCGCCCGAACTCCGCCAGGCCCGCTCGACCACGCCCGACGGTCCGCTGGAAGTGATTGATCCAGTCACCAAGAAGGCCTACGTGCTGGTGAGTGCCGAAGTGTACCAGCGCGTGAAGACATTGCTCAGCGATGAAGAGGACGTGGTCCGTGACATGTCGCGCTTGCTCGCCGATCTGGCGCCCGACGACTGGGAGGACGCCGCCAACTACGATACGCCCCGGCCATGAAGGTGAAGCGCGGCGACGTGGTTCTTTTTGATCATCCATCCAGCACGGGCATAGGCTCAAAGGTCCGTCCGGTGCTCGTCGTACAGACTGACCGCGATAACGCCCGACTGACCAATACGATCGTGGCGATGATCACGCGCACGATCCACCGCGTCGGCCGAGTTGACACGCAACTGCTGATCGACATAACAACCGCGGAAGGTAAGACCACCGGGCTGCGCACCACTTCTGCGGTCACCTGCTCGAATCGGTTCACCGTCAGCGAACAATTGCTGCATCGGAAGATCGGCGAACTTTCGCCTGCCGCCATGCAACAAGTCAATGACTGTTTGAAGGCGGCTTTGGGAATCCCATGATACCGACAGTTGGATCTGGTAATCGGCGCCGGATTCTCAAGCAGGCAGGCTTGAAGTCGTGAGACAGGCATGAAACGTTACGCAATCGTCATTGAAAAGGCGAAAGCGAACTATGCTGCGTACGTGCCCGACTTGCCGGGCTGCGTGGCGACGGGCGCAACGATCAAGCAGACGGAGCGACGCATTCGCGAGGCAATCGAGATCCATGTTCGAGGATTGCGAGAAGACGGACTGCCGGTGCCTAGGCCTTCCAGCCGCGTTGACTATGTCGAAGTTCCGACGTGACACTGACCTCCGGGATAAACCCGGAGGTTCTTATTAGACATGCGCGCGGAGCTCGCCCACATTTCTACTAGGCTAAGACCGCCTTCACCACGTTCCCGTGCACATCGGTCAGGCGGTGGTGGCGGCCCTGGTGCTTGTAGGTGAGGCGGGTGTGATCGATGCCCAGGCAGTGGAGGATGGTCGCCTGCAGGTCGTGGACGTGGACAGGGTCGCGTGTGATGTTGTACGAGTAGTCGTCGGTCTCGCCGTATGAGATGCCGCGCTGGATGCCGCCCCCGGCCAGCCAGATCGTGAAACAGCGTGGATGGTGGTCGCGGCCGTAGTCCTCGGCGGTCAGCTTCCCCTGGCAGTAGACGGTGCGGCCGAACTCGCCACCCCAGACCACCAGCGTGTCGTCGAGCAGTCCGCGCTGCTTAAGGTCCATGATGAGTGCAGCCGACGCCTGGTCGGTATCGTGGCACTGGCCGGTGATTTGCTGGGGCAAGTGCAGGTGCTGATCCCAACCGCGGTGGAAAAGCTGGATGAACCGGACGCCGCGCTCCGCCAGCCGCCGCGCAAGAAGGCAGTTGGCCGCGAAGGTGCCGGGCTTCCGCGAGTCGGGACCATAGAGCTCGAAGATGTGTTCCGGCTCGCGCGACACGTCGGTCAGCTCCGGCACCGAAGTCTGCATGCGGTAGGCCATCTCGTACTGCGCAATGCGCGTGGCAATTTCCGGGTCGCCAAACTCATCGAGCTTAAGCTGGTTCAACTTCGCCAGGTCGTCGAGCATTCGCCGCCGCGTGGCGTCGCCCATACCTGCGGGGTTTGAAAGGTACAGCACCGGGTCGCCCAGGGAACGAAACTTGACACCCTGGTACTTCGTGGGCAGGAAACCGCTGCCCCACAGCCGGTCGTAGAGCGGCTGGTCGTTCGGATTGCCGCTGCCGATCGAGACCATCGCCACAAACGCGGGCAGGTCCTCGTTTTCGCTCCCCAGCCCATATGAGAGCCACGCACCGATGCTCGGCCGTCCGGCCAGTTGCGCCCCGGTTTGAAAGAAAGTGATCGCCGGGTCGTGATTGATCGCCTCGGTGTGCATCGACTTGATGAAGCACAGCTCGTCCGCCACCGTGGCCGTGTGCGGCAACAGCTCGCTGACCCACGCGCCCGACTGCCTGTGCCGAGCGAAACGATATCTGCTGGGGGCGACGGGAAAGCTGGTTTGCGTCGCCGTCATGCCAGTCAGCCGCTGGCCCATGCGCACCGAATCGGGCAGCTCCGTGGCACGCAGCTCCGCAAGCTTTGGCTTGGGGTCGAACAGGTCAAGCTGCGAAGGAGCGCCCGACTGGAACAGGTAAATGACGCGCCGCGCCGTCGGCGAAAAATTCGGGAATTCCGGTCGATGCCGCGGCGTATCTCCGCCAGCAGTCCGCTCAGAATTCAAGAGTGATGCGAGCGCCGCCAGGCCGACCGTCGCACCAGCGCGGCCAAAGAAGTGCCGCCGCGTAATGATCCGCGCATGTTCTAACAGCGGGTCCATCGCCAGACTTTGGCTACGGCGAGGTTAAAGACTTCGTCATGCTGTCGAGCATGGTTTTTGCGTCTTCGCGATGCGCAAATACGCCGGGAGCGTTCAGCGCAAATTTCAGCAGCCGTTCGGCATCATTGGCCTTGCCCAGGTCGAAGGAAATCTTGGCCATGTAGTACGCGGCATCGGAGCTGAGGCTGCCTCGCTTGGCAGCGACGTCGAGCGCTTGCGCCGCCTGGTCGAGTCGCCGGAACTGGTAGAAGACCCACCCAAGCGTCGCGGCGACCTCCGGATTCTGCGGGAATTGCCGGACATTGAGCTGGGCGAGCTCCATTGCGCGGCGGCGCTTTCCCTCGTCCTGCTGCGCCACAAGCACCAGCGCCAGTTGATTTGTGGCGTTGACGTTGCTGGGTGATTGCAAATGCGCCAGCTCGAACCACCGCTCGGCCTGTGTGTAATCCTTGCGGAACCGCGCCACCATGCCGCACAGCAGCTTGGCCTCTAGCGAGTTGCTGTCGATCTTGGCCGCCTCTTCGGCGTGCTTGCGCGCCTCATCGAGCTGGCCGGTTTCCCAGAGCCATTGACCGACGCCCAGCCGAGTCTTCAGGTCCTTGGGCGCCGTGGCAATCGCCTGGTTCATCCATTTGGATGCTTCGTCACGATTGGCATCCTGCTCGTGCAGCCGGCCCATGGTGATCGGCGGCGGCGGCAAATTGGCGTCGCTGGCCGAGGCCACCTTCAGCTCCTCGTACGCGCGGTCGTGCTGCTTCAGCCCGAAGAGCACGCGCCCCATGCGGAAGTGCGCGCCGGCGTTCTGATTGTCGAGCTTTAACCAGGCTTCCAGCTCTTTCTTGGCCTCCTCCCATTTCTGCCGGCTTTCGGCGATGGCGCTCGACCCCGCGTGGCTGCGAATAAGGTAGCTTCGTTTCCGCGGACTGCCGTCGGCAAGGGATGCGGTCAACTCCGCCGCGCGGCGGAATAGCAGCTCCGCCTCCGTGAAGCGGCGCTCCTGAAACGCGATGTCGCCCAAGACGACATACGCGTCGGGTTCGTTGGGATCTTCGTTCACGGCCTGCTCGACCGTGGCGCGGCCCAGGGGCGCCTGGTTTGCCGAGTACAGCAATCGAGCCAGCATCATGCGCGCCGGCGGGAGCTCGGGATGTTTCTCCGCGGCCGTCTTTAGCAGTTCGAGTGTTGCTGGCGTGTCTTTCTGCTCGAATTTCTTGATCGCCGCCTCGACCTCCTCGTACTTCTTTTTTGTGTCGGCAGAGGTCGCCGAAAGGATTCGGTCGGATGAGATGGGTTCCGCCCGCAGGGGCACGCCGGCGAGGAACGCCAGCGCGACGGCAATCGCCAGAGCTGAAACGTGCCAATGCCCGCGCGGTTGTTTGAAATCGTCCGTCATCGGTTGCATTCCGCCGTTTTGTGTGCCACTGGCTTTGCCAGTGCTCGACAAACAACGCCGAATCCGCACGGGCGTAGCCCGTGGCACCCAATCGTTTCGGTGGGTCGGCATAATTTCAGCACGCAACAAGCGATTGTCGACCCAATTCTGGCACGTGGCAAGTCGCCGGCGCCGGTCGTTCTCAATTTCCCAGATCGTCCACGGAAGTCAAACTGGCGGCTGCCGCCCCGGCAATTCGGCCACGAGGATCGCCGTGGAGTGGGGGTCAGCCGCGCAGACCGGCGAAAATCCCAGTGGCATACCAAATCCCGTTGTTGCCGCGCTGAATGTCATAGCCGAACAAGGGATGTTGCCCGCGCACCGCGCTCCAGTGGCCGGGTGATTGACGCCAGCTATGGACGCATTCGATCGCCGCCTCGACCAGCGTCTCGCCCGGCCAGCTTTCGGCACACACTTCTTGCGGACTGGAGGCGTCGGGCATGCGGTGAAGAATTCGCTGGAATCGCGTCCCCCAGCGATGGTGGCCTTGGAGCCGGATGCGAGCCTGATGCCAGGCATGCCGTGCGGCCTCGTCGGCCAGCACGGGATCGAACTCGCCGGTGGTGCTGCCTGGGCTCTCCGGATGGAAGCGAACGGCGAAAATAATCGTTCGCTGCGTCAGCGTACCGGGTGGCAGATCGAGAATCACTTGCGTGGCCTTCGCCGTGTAGTACTTGTCTTTGCTGAAGGGAAAAGCACTTACCACGCGCGCTCGATAGGTCGGGTCGCTGCTGGCAAAGTCGATGATCGCCAGTCCGCGTCGGCTCTTCATTTCGGCAAACGCCGGGTGGTCCAGTACTTTGATCGTTTGACCGTCGACTGTCACCTCTTCGTCCACGTCCAGCCTGGCCAGCGTGTACCGCTCAAGCTGCTGGGCTACAGCAGGATCGGAGAGGGTGGCGGCCTCGAATTGCGAGTCGGCCCACTGCTCATTGGGATCGAGGAAGCGAATAGCGAGCATGCGCCCGGCCGCCTTGGCCGCTCGCGTCGCCTCGGTGTAATCGGTGTGCCAGTTCAGGTTCGCCTGTTTCGGTGCCAAGACCTCGATGTCGGCACACCTTGCTGTGGGTGCAATAAAGGCGAGCGACAATGTAAACACGATATCCAGATGGTCCTTACGAAACATCGCAAAATCCTTTCGTTGGGAAAGAACGAAACGCCCCTCGTCCGTTGACGACATCCCTGCTGAGCCGCATTAGACGCGGCCTGACGCAGGTTGTTTGTCGCGGCGGGCTCTGCCCCAACGCGGCCGGCTACGCACTGGCAGGATTCGACGGATGCGATAAATGGCGTGAATAACCAGTTTACACTGCATTCTTAGTCTTATCCGAATAAATCGATTATAGCGATTACGTTGTTTGCATAATCACCACAGGCCCTATTTAGCAAACCTCGGGCTGGAAATCAAATGGCCGGCCAAGGCTTATTCCAGGGGGCGGCGGTGCGAAATTCCGTGGCTTTGCAAAGGGTTTCGTGCTATGAATTTGGGCTGCGGAAACGCCACCCTGGCCGGTACCTCGCTTTTGAGGAGGGATCCCAATGCGCCGCTTTTTGCCAATCTGTCCGGGGCTTGCATTACTTGCACTCGTTGTACTCGTAGAGGTCGCCCCGGCGCAAGGTTCGGAGCGTCGCGACGCGGTCACCAAGGCGCTCGACGAATTAGAGGCCTGGCTGGTAAATAAACCCGGCGGCCTGCCGTGGCGGCAGTACCTTCGCACTCGCGAACTGCGTAACCAGCTTGCCGCTAACTGGGATGCCGATCGGAACGTGGTTCGCGAAATCCACGGCCGGTTCGCGTCGGATGCGGCGGGACTGGAAATGAGGCGATTCGTCCAGGTGCGCGACACCTTGGCCGCATGGATGGCGGACCTCGAACCGCCGCCAATCGAGGCGCTTGCCGAGCTCGCGCGACGTGCGCGAGACGATTTCTCCCCGACGACTGCCGCGGAGCTTGAAGAATCGCGCCGCCGGCTGGCCACGGACGTTGCCGCCCTTCGCAGGTATCTATCGCGCCTGGGCAAGCAACGCGACCATTGGGAAGAGTTCTTGCGGCTGGACGAGCTGGCGGCGCATCTTTCCGCCAGCACCCCCCCCGATCCTGCTCAGCTCGAACCCATTTACCGGCGCTTCGCCAGCGGCTATCCGGGACTGCGGTTGCCGGTTTTTTCGGATGTGCGCAGCGCGCTACAGGCGCGGATGCATCGACTGGCGACCGCCGCCAATGAGAAGGCCCAGGAGAATTTCGCTCAGACGATCGACGTGTTGGCCGAAAACCTCGCTCAATACGCGCAGAAACCATCCGAGGAACAACTAGCCATCTTCGCCGGCGCCACGGAGCTGCTGGAGGAAAGCGGTCAGGCGCCGACGCTGGTCCGCTCACTGCGTGCGCACTTCTCGCGCCCCAACCTGTGGGTCGAGGTGTCGAAGACGCTGGTGGACGCGGGCATTGGCATGGAAGTGGACGAATCGACGCCGGTTCGAGAGTTCATCCTGGGGACCGACGTTCGCGGCACGGGCCAAACCGTGGGCCGCGTCAATGTCGAGCTGGTGCCCGATCGCGACCGCGCCACGCTGGACGCCATCTTTCTGGGCACGATTTTTACGCGGACCGTTGGCGTCAATGGTCCGGCGACGATCCGCAGTCGAGGAATCACGCGGATCGGCGCGCGAAAACGGCTCCGGCTCGATGCCGATGGCCTGCACGGATTGCCGACCGTCTCGGCGGCGCGGACCTCGACCACCACCACCGGCGTCTCAACGAACCTTTGCTGGCCGCTGCGATCGGTCGCCGACCGCGTTGCCGAGAAACGCGTGCGCGAAAGCAAGTCGCAGGCCAACCGCATCGCCGCACGACGAGCGGAAAGGCAATTCAACCGTCGCATGGATACACGCGCCTCGACCATACTAGCCGAACGGACAGCCGGACCGCTGCGGCGTGCACGTTGGGAACTGGCCGAGCGCGAGCAGTTTCCGGGTCTGCTGCGGTTTCGGACCACGGCGGACGAACTCTCGCTCACGGTATTGCAGGCCGGCCGCCATCAACTCGGCGCACCAACGGCGCCACCCGAGCGGCCCGGCGCCGGGCTGATCTCCATCCGCGTCCACGAGTCGGCGCTCAATAACCTGGCAACCGGTTTTCTCTCCGGACTGGAGCTGGAAGAACGCCAATTCAAGACCGACATGGAAGAGGTACTGGGACGCCAATTGCCAGAACGCTTTCAGCCCGAGCCCGGCAAGGAACCCTGGACAATTACCTTCGAGCGGCGCAGACCGATCACCGTCCGCTTCAGCGACGGCACGCTGGCCGTGACGATTCGCGGGCGAAGCTTCAAGAGCGGCGAGGATTATTACGCGCAGCCCATGAACATCTCGTTCGCCTACAAGGTCGAGCCGGCCGAGGTGGGGATCAAGCTGGTCCGCCAAGGCGAGGCGGAGATACAGCCGCCGGGCCACGATCCGGAAAGCGGCCGCCGCTTGGGCGTTCGCCAGGTTACGTTGAGGCGGATGCTCCAGCGGCGCTTCGAACGTATTCTCGACGCCGAAATTGTCCCCGAGGCGCTAGAGCTGCCCGAGCCGTGGAGCCGCGTGGGAAAACTGGTCGTGTCAAAGCTCGCCAGCGCGGACGGCTGGTTGACTGCGACCTTCGACCCACAGCAACCGCAAGCGGATACGGTCGCACTTCGATCGAGGCGCGAAGAGGAATAGATGAGGAGTTGAGCAATCTGTGAGCGCCAGAAACCGGGGGGATGACCGCCGCTCGCCTGATCTTAGTCGGCGAGCGGCCGGTGTAAGCCGGCCGGTGGTGTACCCAGTGCGCTTTCGATTGAGCGTTGAGCCATTATGAGCCAATACGTCGATATTTCGTTCGATTGCCTGCCGCTGCGATCAGTTACGCGATTCGACATTCCGATCGACGCGTCGCCCAAGTTTCGCGCGCGATGCGAGAGGATTCTCGACGCCTTGGCCAAGCACGGCGCGCACAATTCCTACTATCTGAATAACGCCTCCTGCACGTTTCATCTCGCGAATAGTGACGAGGAGGGCATGATTCAATTCCAATTCGAGGGCACCGTGCTCACCGACGCCGCGGACCAGCACACGACCACTGCCGATTTGACGGTCGAGCTGGTTCGCGAGACGTGCGATTGGCTCACGCAGCCGGTCGTCGAGTGGTTCGCCCAAACCGTGCAGCACGCGGTACGAATCGAGTTCGACCGCTATATCGCCGCGGGCGATCTACGGAGAACCATCGAGCGAGCCGAGCGGCTCGAGCGCGAAAGCGATCAGCAGGGCGGCTATCTGGGGATGTATCTGTAGAGTAGCCGAGGTCGTAAGACCTCGGTCCGCAGTCAGTGACAGCGGCGCGCCTCTAGCTAGCGCCAATTGCCAAATCCGTAGGCCGCCGGCGCATTTTGACTATTCAGCGAGCCGCCGGCTTTATGCCGGCGGTCTGATCGTGGGGATAAACTCCACGGCTCTCTCGACTATCGCTCCTGGCACACCAACTGAGTCGCTTGAGTAAATTGCGAAGTCTGGCGCAGACCTATCAACCTTAACGATCGCAATGATCAGAAAGAATTTTCTAAGTTTGCCGGTTGGGCTGCCGATACCGTGTTTGCCAAATTCCATACCCCTGCGGCAGTCCCGACGGACCGTGCGCGATGGGGAGGCGACAAACCACGGATGCACTCGATATGAGCCGGCAGGTTCAGGCTTTCTTCTCGGGGCTCATGCTCGCCACGGTGTTGTTGACGGGGTGTCATCCCACGCAGCCCTTCTACTTCTGCGAGGATGGCGACCTGTCGCACTACAAGGGCGTGGCGACCGAGATCGAATACCCGGACGTGGACGTCGCCGGACTGGCCGAGGTGGAGGGGGCACTGCCCCCGTTGACGCTGGCCAACTCCGAGGCACACGAGATCTGGGACCTGGCGCTTGAAGAAGCAGTCCGCTACACGCTTGCCAATGCCAAAGTGGTGCGCGTGTTGGGACCAAGCGTCGACATTCCGGATACGCTCTTGAGCAATCCCGACTTTGTGGAGACGGTATACGGCCCCGCCGTGACCGAGGCGAATCCGCGGACCGGCGTCGAAGCGGCGCTCTCGGCATTCGATACACAGTTCACGACCAATGTGCTATGGGAACGCAACGAACGTCCGATCAATTTCCTCCTTGGCGGCCTCGTGGCGCGCGAGTTGCGCCAGGATCTCGGCACGTTTCAATCACAGTTGCAGAAGACCAGCGCCACGGGCGGCACGTTCGCCATACGTAACAACACGACCTATGAGTACAACAATAACCCGACGAATCTCTTCGCCAGCGCGTGGAACACCAATGTTGAAATGGAGTTCCGCCAACCACTTTTGCAGGGCGCCGGCGTGCAGTTCAATCGCATCGCGGGGCCGAACAATTCGCCGGGATTCTTCTTCTCCAATGGTGTAGTCCTCGCGCGGATCGACACGGATATTTCGCTGGCCGATTTCGAGGCCAGCGTGCGCAACCTGGTGAGCGATGTGGAGCGTGCCTACTGGGAGCTCTACAACTCCTATCGTTCTCTGGACGCCTTGATCGCCGGCCGTGACAGCGCACTGCAAACCTGGCGGCGCGTCTACGCCCTCTACCAGTCGGGCGCCGAGGGCGGCCGTGCCGAAGAGGAAGCGCAGGCGCGAGAACAGTACTTCCTGTTCCGCGCGAATGTCGAAGAGGGATTGAGCCAACTCTACCTGGCCGAAAGCCGCCTGCGATACGTCATGGGCCTGGCGGCCACCGATGGCCGGCTCATTCGCCCCTCGGACGAGCCGAAGACGGCGAAGGTGGCCTTCGACTGGCACGAGATCCAGCTCGAGGCGCTAGCGAGAAGCGTCGAGCTGCGCCGTCAAAAGTGGCAGGTCAAGCGCCGCGAAATGGAGCTGATCGCTTCGCGCAATTTCCTCCTGCCGCGACTCGACGCGGTGGGACGATATCGCTGGCTCGGGTTTGGCGATCACCTGATCGATCCCGATGGCGACAACCCGCCCTTCGACAACGCCTTCGAAACGATGACCAGCGGCGATTTCCAGGACTGGCAGTTGGGAGTGCAACTGAGCCTGCCGCTGGGTTTCCGCCGCGAGCTGGCCGGGGTCCGCAGCGCCCAGTTGCAGTTGGCGCGCGACCGCGCGATCTTGCAGGACCAGGAGTTGGAGCTTTCGCACCAGTTGAGCAATGCGATCCGCAACCTCGACCGCCACTACACGTTGAGTCAGACGCAGTTCAACCGCCGCGCGGCCGCGCAGCGTCAGGTGGAGGCGGTCAAGGCGGCATACGAGGTAGGCCAGGTAACGCTCGACTTGCTGTTGGACGCGCAGCGGCGGCTGGCCGACGCCGAAATCCAGTTCTACAGCTCGCTGGTCGAATACAGCCTGGCCATTACGCAGGTCCACTTCCGCAAGGGTTCGCTCTTGGAATACAACAACGTGCAATTGGCCGAGGCGCCCTGGCCCGGCAAGGCGTATTTCGACGCGCGCAAACGCGCTCGCGCTCGCGACGCGGCCCATTTCCTCAACTACGGCTACACGCGTCCGCGTGTGCTCAGCCGCGGCCCGATCATGCAGCACCAGTACCGCAGCACCGGCACGCCGGTGTTCGACCAGCCAAGCGGGATGGTACAGCCGCGGCCAGAGGCGGTGCCCACGCCGGCGCCCGTCGAGCCGCAGCCGCTCTCGACCGAACCGCTCGGTCCGCAGGCACGCTCGAACATGATTCCACCAGGCACCGTCGCCCCATCTTCCGCCGCGATTTCCACGCGGCAGGCCGAAACGTTCGATTGGGGGCAGCTTGGACTGAATCCCTCAGTCGCGCCAGTTCAGTCGACCGTGACGCCGGTAAGCCACCAGCAGGTCGCGCCGCGCGGCACTAGCGGAGGCTGGGCAGCCTCCAAGGAGCCGTTAAGATAGGAGCCTAGGTCGCGCAAGCACGACCCCTAGCGCTCCGTTATGTTCTTCTCCTTCGACGGCATCGACGGCGCCGGTAAGAGCACGCAATCGGCGATGTTTTGCCAGTGGCTGCGCGAGCGTGGTCACCAGGTGGTCGCCTGCCGCGACCCTGGAAGCACAGCGCTGGGAGATCACATCCGGCGGCTTCTGCTCGAAGAGCCGAGCATAAGAATTGACGCGCACGCTGAAATGCTGCTCTACATGGGCGCGCGAGCGCAGCTCGTGGAGGAGGTCATCCGGCCGGCACTTGCCGCCGGCAACACGGTCGTCTCCGACCGCTATCTGCTGGCGAACATTGTCTACCAGGGATACGCCGGCGGGCTCGACCCCGAGGAGATTCGACGCGTGGGCACGGTGGCCACGGGCGGCTTGATGCCCACGCTGACGGTGGTGCTCGACGCGCCACCGGAAACGGCGCAGGGGCGGCTGGCTCGGCCGCTCGACCGGATGGAGTCGCGCGGCGCTACATACCGCCAAGCGCTACGTGATGGTTTTCTCGCCGAGGCGAGGCGCTATCCGCGCGAAATCGTGGTCGTCGACGCCGACCAACCGCACGAGCAGGTGCAGGCGGAGATTCGCCGCATCGCGGATCGTTTCCTGGGAGCGAGTCGATGAGCTGGCAAGGGATCGAGGGACACGACGCGATCGTCGAGAAGTTTCGCACGGCGCTTGAGCGCGAGCGGTTGGCGAGCACGTATCTGTTCGTTGGCCCAAGCGGCGTTGGAAAATGCAGCTTTGCCGTGAAGCTGGCCCAGGTGTTGCTGTGCCAACGCCGCAGGCCGGTCGAAATGGAACCCTGCGGCGAGTGCGACGCGTGCGCTTTGGTGGAAGCAATGACGCACCCGGATTTGCACCTGGTGGCGAAGCCGCCTGAGAAGAGCGAAATTCCCGTGGATCTCTTGATCGGCGAGCGCGAGCGGCGGATGCAAGAGGGGCTGTGCCACGATATCGGGCTGAAGCCGTACTTGGGCCCGCGCAAGGTCGCCATCGTGGACGACGCCGATCATCTCAACGAGGAAGGCGCCAACTGCCTGCTCAAGACGCTCGAGGAGCCACCGCCGAGGTCGGTTTTGATCCTGATTGGCACGTCGGCCGAGCGGCAGTTGCCCACCATCCGTTCTCGCTGCCAGATGATCTACTTCCGACCACTGGATGCGCAAGTCGTGGCGCGACTGGTTTTGGCAAGTCGCCTCGTTGAAAATGAGGCGGACGCGCAGCGGCTGGCTCGCTCGTGCGGGGGCAGTCTCCAGCGTGCCGTCGAGCTGGCCGACGAGCCATTGTGGGCCTTTCGCCGGCAATTGCTCACGGCACTCGCCGAATCCGACTGGGACAGCGTGCGACTCGCACGAGCGGCCGGCGAGTTCGTCGAGGCGGCTGGGCGCGAGGGGGCCGCCAAACGGCGGCGCGCGCGGCAGATCATCGCCTTCTGCGAGGAGCTTTACACGGAGGTCATGCGCGAGATAGCAGGCGCAGCGCAGGATATCGACGTCGAGCTGCGTGACGCGGCTACGCGCGTTACCGGCGGCGGCTCGCTCGACGTGGAGACGGCGGCTGATTGTCTCGAGCGATGCGCCGCCGCGATTCGACAGATCGACGGCAATGCTCAGCAAACCACGGTGCTGGATTGCCTGTTCGACGACCTGGCGCGATTATCGGCGCCGCGTGCGCAACGTTTTTAGACTCGCTGACCGGCCGGCTTACACCGGCCGCTCGCCTGCTTTGTCAGGCCGACATCTCCCCCGAAAGGGTTAGTACCAAATGGCGCTTGGCGGCGCGGTCGCGGTGCTCACAGAGATAGATTCCCTGCCAAGTGCCAAGACACAGGTGGCCTTTCGACACCGGCACGGTCACGGAGCTACCCAAGAGGGCGGCCTTGACGTGGGCCGGCATGTCGTCGGGACCTTCGACGGTGTGCCGATAGGGAAAGTCCTCGGGCGCCAACTGATCGAAGCTCCGCTCCAAATCGGCGGGCACGTCCGGGTCGGCATTCTCGTTGATCACCAGGGACGCCGAGGTGTGGCGGATGAACACGTTTAAGGTCCCAAGCTGCACATCCTCCAGCTCGGGCAGAGCTTCCACGACCTCGCGAGTGATGAGGTGGAAGCCGCGTGGCCTGGCAGCCAGCGTCAACTCTCGCTGAACCCAAGACATGGGCCATTTGTCTCAAAGGGGGCGGACGCAACGATTCACCCTGTACCCACGCTACCACGGTTGCCATGGTGCCGCGAGCAGATGTTGGGCCGCATTTTTCGTGGAACTAGTCCGAACCAGGCGCCAAGAACGCACGTATGATCGAAGACGGGTATTTTACGCGAGACGTTCGTCCAAGATTTTGAGTGCCAGCCCCTTGACAAGTGGAAAGAGACGTGGAGAATAAACTGTTTCACGCCAAAGCTGGTCCCGCCTCGTTGCATCTGGTGATGCTTCCACCTGCCGTTGACGCGGCTAGGAAATCCAAGCCGTAGCGCGGTTTCGTATTGCCGCCGCGGCGGCAAAACTGGGTGAGATGGGGCACCGAGAGTGATTGTCCGAGAGAGCGAACGGGATTGGGTTCGAGTCGTTGGTCGTCGATTTGGGAGAGGTTTTCCGATGCGGAATGTATTTGAGGCGATTCTGGAGTGTGGTCACGATGAGGATTTCGTGCCGGTCGAGTCGGAGGAGTTCGTTCCCACGTATGCCCCGGCGGGTAGCGCGCAGAAGCTCTCCGTGCTCGCGCAGCGAGTTGCGCTGGGGCTCCCCCTGTGGCATCCGCTCGACCGCTCGGATCACATCGAGTTGGGCGATGACCCGTATTCGGCAGAGTTGGCGTAGCGAGTCACGGTGACGTGCTCGCCTGGGCAGCCGACGATTTGTCGAAGGCCTCTTTCTCAGCCAGCGCTTTGTCCGCCGCTGCTTTGGCGGCAGCGGCACGCTCGGCCACGGCCGCCGCGGCGGCGGCCTTCTGCTTGACGGCTTCCGCAGCGGCGGCAGCGGCCGCCTGTTTCTCGACAGAATCTTTTTCGGCCTGGGCCAGTTCGGCGGTGGCCTGTTGAGCCTCGGCCGCAAGTGCCGCCGCGCGAGCGGACTCGCGCTCGGCGACCATGGCCAAGGTCGGCGGATTGCTCGGAAGCTGCGCCACGAGCGCCCCATCCTCAGCATTCCACATGCGTATTTCGCCGGTCCAGTCGCCGCCGATGACTCGGCCGGCATCGTGCGTCACGGCGACCTCGAGTGCCAGATCGGCCATCGCGTCGAACGCGCGCTGTTGCGCGCCATTGGCATCCCACAGCTTCACCTGCCGGTCGCGACCCGCGGAGACGAGCCGGCCGTCTCGCGTGAACTCGACCGCCGATGCTCCGCCGCCGTGGGCTCCCCAAGACTTAATCTGCGTGCCCGTCTCCATTTCCCAGAGTCGAACCGTTCCATCTTCGCTCGCGCTCGCCAGCACGTTCGAATCGGCACGCCAGCTTATGTCGGTGATCGCACCCTCGTGGCCCTTGAGCGTTTGATATTCGCGGCCCGTGTCCGCTTCCCAGACGAACATGCCGCCGTTGCGGTCGGCCGTGGCCAATAGCACCCCATCCGGGCTGAACTCGACGGCGTAGATCCACTCGGTGTGCTTTTTCAGCTCGTGTACGAGCGACCCGTCTTCGGCCGAATAGACGCGCACGATCCGCCCCGGCCCGCCGAGTGCGATCCGCGTGTGGTCTTCGTTGATATCGGCGGCCAACACCGTGTCGAGCTCTTCGCCGACTTCGAAGAGGCGCTTTCCCGACTTGACGTCATACACCACGGCGCGGCCCAGCTTGCCCCCCTGCCCGCCACCGGCCAACAGCAGCGTGCCGCTGCGACTGAATTTGAGAACCTGCGGGACCCCCTCGTGAAACGGGACCACGCCCAAGAGCTCGCCCGTGTCGGTGTTGTAGAAAACAATTTGCTTAGGGGCGCCCACAGCTACCACGGGTGCCCATGGGCTGGCGGCGATAGCACTGGCGGCGGCGCCGCGCGCCGTGTAGACGATCGGCTGGCGCGATAATCCCGCGGGCAGAACCGGCTCGCCCGCAGGGCGCGCCGAGCCGGCGGTGGCCGATAGGTCCATCGCGGGCTTTTTCTTGACCTTGGCCGTAGAGCCGGCGTTTTCCAGGGCCCCTGCCGCGATCCACTGGCGGATGGTGGCCAGCGCCGGCTCGGGCAGTTTGTCCTGCTCGGGCGGCATCGTCGGTTCTTCCTGATGGCTCACCAAGAGCCACAGCCGCGAAGTGTCGGGATCGCCCGGCTCGATGACCGCACCGCTGGCTCCGCCCTTCATGAGGCCGCTGTAGCTGTCGAGCGACAAGTCGCTCTTGGCATCATTCTGGTTATGGCACTTGAAGCAGTTGTCGCGCAGGATCGCTCGGACGTGATCGTCGTAGGTGGTTTTCTGCGCCGCCTCCTCGCCTGCTTGCGCGACGTAGGGTCCGCAAATCCATAGCGCGCACAGAGTGGTTGAGCATCGCAATACCAACCCGAGGCGCAAGCCGAGGGATGCTTGCACAGGCAACTTGGTGCGCGCCGCACGTGGGATGATGCTCCGGGAAGATGCTGGGCATCCCTCGCTTGCGCTTCGCGTTAGTGTGGTCATTGTTCGCACCGTGCGAATCCCAACGCGAGGCGCAAGCCGAGGGATGGTGGCGCGACCAACTCGGTTAGCGCCGCACGTCGGATGACACTCCGCAAAGGCGCTCGGCCTCTCTCGGTTTGCGCCTTGGGTTAGTGTGGAAATCCGTGTCTGCATGGTGAATGGACTCAGTGATTGAATAGGAACTCGCGCGAGTTCAGTAGCGCCCAGAACGTGTCCTCCAAGACCAAGAGCGTGTCTTGGCCCTCGCGGATGGGCGAGGTCAGCTTTTCAAGCTCCGTCGCCGTCGGTTTCCGCGAGAGGCAACGGACGTAAAGCGACTCGATCACCTGTTCGGGCGTCGACCCGCCGTCAAGCATTTTTTTGATCGCTCCTCCGCCGCGGATCTTGGTCTGCAGCGTATCGCCGTTCAACAGGTGCAGCGCCTGCGACAGCGTGGGATCGGTCTTCACCTCGCACGAGCAGACGCTTTGTCGCGTGGAACGCCCAAAGGTGGTCAGCAGATAGGTACTGGTGCCGCCGTCGGCGATCTGGGTTGCGCGCGCCCCCAGCGGCAGTCCCTGGAACTTGTCTTTCGTTTCGGTGACCTGGCTGATGCAGTCGTTGAGGTTCTCGGACTTGATTCGCCGGATACGCGAATGGGCAAAATTCAGCTCATCGGTCTCGTTGCTGGCGTTGCGCTCGGTCGAACGCTGATAGGTTCGCGAGTTGCAGATGTCGCGCACCAGTTGCTTGAAGTCGTATTTGTACTCGATCAGCTTTCCGCCGAGCGTTTGCAACAGCTCTGGATTATTCGCCGGATTGCTGATGCGGACGTCATCGACTGGCTCGACGATGCCAATGCCGAAAAAGTGGGCCCACACGCGGTTGGCGACGCTCGGGGCGAAGTAGGGGTTCTCGGGCGAAGCCAACCAGGCGGCCAAGACGGCGCGGCGATCCTTGCCGGCGGTTTCCGGTGCCGGGGCACCCAAGAATTTCGGCGGCATGACACGCCCGCCGACGGGGTGCGTCACCTCGCCGCCGCCGGAGTTAAAGACGATCGTCTCGCGGTAGTCCTCGCCCGTCTTGCGACCGATCTGCGAGAAGAAGGCCGCGAAGCCGTAATAGTCGTTCATCGTCCAGCGATCGAACGGATGGTTGTGGCACTGCGCGCACTGGGTGCGAATGCCCATGAAGACCTGGGCCACGTTTTCGGCCAGCTTGAGCGTGTCGGTCTCGATCTGGTAGTAGTTCGTCGCCGGGCTGGTGAAGGTGCCGCCCGTGGCGCTCAAGAGCCCCTGCACCATTTCGTTCAAGGGGACGTTTCGCGAGATCTGGTCCGTGAGCCAGTTGTTGTAAAGGAACATCGACTTGTAGCTGACGTTGTTCGTCGAGCGGATCATCAACAGCTCCGCCCACTTCATGCCCCAGATTTCAGAGAACTCCTTGCGCTCCAGGAGCCGGTCGATGCAGGTGGCGCGCTTGTTGGGATTGGTGTCGGCGAGAAATGCCGCGTATTCTTCGTGCGTGGGCAAAAGGCCGGTGATATCAAGCGTCGCGCGGCGCAGGAAAACTTCGTCGCCGCAAATGTCGCTAGGCAGGATCCGCAGCTTCTGGAGCTTGGCGTCGACCAGCTCGTCGATGTAGTTGACCGGTTGCGACGGCGGCGGCGTGTACTGCAAATCCTTGGGCAGCACCAGCACCTGGCTGCCCACCGTGTGCGTCTCGAAGCGCGCCATCACGAACGCTTCGCCGCGCGCGCCGGCGGTGACCAGGCCATCGGGGCTGATCGTGGCGGAATTGTCGTTGTTGGAGAGAAACACGGCCAGGTTCGTCACGTCGCGATCGGACCCGTCGGCGTATTTCGCGCGGACCGTCATCAACTGCGTGGCGCCTTGCCCTTCCAAGACCGCCTGGCGCGGATAGAGCTCGACGCTCGTGACCTTGGGCACTTCGCCGGCGTCGTTCGGGGCACCCGCTTCCAGCCAGCGCATGAGCGTGGCGTAATACTCACTTTGGCTGTCGAACCGCTTTCCGCCGGTGTGCGGGACGACGCCGGTGGGCTTTTCGATGAGCATGCTTTCGGCGGGGATTGCCAGGTTGATCCGCCGAGCGCTGATCTCGCGCGTCAGGCGATAGTGGTCCCCTTCGGGATCGTAGCCGAACAGCGACAGCATGAAGCCGTCCTTGCCGCGAGCGGCGCCGTGGCAGCTTCCCACGTTGCAGCCGGCGCGCATGAAGACGGGCATTACGTCGAGCTTGAAGCTGATCGGGCGATCGGTCGTCGCCTGAGCGACGGTCACATGCACCTTGACCGTTTGGCCTTCGTACTCGACGACAAGCTCCGTCGAGCCGTCGGCCGCCGGATATAGTGTGTGCCCTTCGAGCCGCGCCAGCGACGAATCGGCGAGCGATAGCTTGGCGGCAGCGGTTACATCCAGCGTGATGTCGTCGTCGCGCGTCACTTGCACGACGACCGATTGCCGGTCGCGGTTGGTTTCCAGGCGTACATCGGCCGGCAGGACCTCCAGCTTCCGGATAGAAGGCGAACCGGCGCGCGCGTAATCCGTGGCGCTAACCACCAATATGGCAATCGTCGCCAGACGGAAGTATCTCAAGGGGCTCCTCATCAATCCGCTCCAGTTTGCAATTTTGATGACGCTCCGCCGTCCCACGACCGGCCGCTCACCCACTACGCACATTTGGCGAGCGGGGCCGCGTAAGCCCCCGGTGTTTGCGTCACTGGCCACGGCTACAGCTTCTGTAGCCGGCCTCAGTGAGGCCGGCCGGCGTTGCGGTCGACGTCATGCGTTGCTCTGCCGCGGTCACTGACCACGGCTACAGTTTATTCACTCTTTGGTGGTGCCTTGGCCGCCTTGGCCTGCTCGCGCGCGAGGCGCAGCTTCTCAAGCTGCGTGAGTCGTTTTTCGACCGGTTGCTCGGGGGCCGGCGCAGCGGCGGCCTGCGGCATCGGTGCCGGCTCATTGGCCTTCGGCGGCAGCGGCGTATCGATCCGCAGCTCGCCGGTACCAAGCATGTGCGTAATCGGCTCGCCGTCGCGCGTCACGATCGCACGGCACAAGAGCGTGGCGTGCTTGCCCGCGGGGGAGTTCGCGGTGGTTTTCACCTTGAAAACCGCCTCGGCCGAGTCCTTGGTAATCTGGATCGCCACAGTCGTCACTTCGTTCGGCAAACCAAGCAGCTCGACCTGCGCCGGACCCTCATAGGGCGTGCCCGTGGTTACCTTTATGACCACATCGGTCTCTTGCGCTTGCTCAACGGCGGCCGCCTGAAACGCGAAACCAAAGAATGATTCAGCCACATCCAGATTGGCCAGTTGCGAGGAGACGAGCACGCTGCCGTTGCCCACCGCCGCTTCGCCGATCACGGCGATCGGCCATTTGCGGATTTCAGCCCCGCCGTTGGCGTTGAGCGGAATGGCGGCCTCGGTCTGTCCCTCGGGGATGGCAATTGACCCGGCCGAGCCTGTGCCCGGTGGGTCGTACAGCATGCGGATGGCGATGGGCGCCGTAAATCCTTCCTTGCGCTTCGCCACCACGCGCAGTTGCATCGTGCCGTTACGCACCAAGGGAACCTTCGGCTCGACGATTTCGATCGCAAAGGGCGACTCATCCGTCACCGCCAGTGCCATGCGATCTTCCACGTGGTCCCACACGCGGACGTTGTTCTGACCGCGGACCAGTGACGTGCTTAGAAACAAGTGACCGCTGATCGGTTGATTCGGGTCCGTGTGGCTGCCGATGACGTCGACCAAGGCACCCGCGAGCTGCGCGTCGGCCGTCGCGGTAAACAGCACCGGCACGATTGACTGGTTGGCCGCCATGATGGTGGTCTCGAATGCGACGCTCGCGGGAAGTCCTTGGAAATCGACCTTCAGGTCGCCGCCAAAGTCGGCGCGGCCCGCGCTCACCAGGATCGCCATGCGGTTCCCTTTGGGCACCGACGTTGTGATGTCGACGAACTGGCTGCGTTCGGGCAGTCCCATCGTGAGCTGCGGCGCAACCGGCGCCAACTCGATGCGATAGGCGTACGTCGGTCCGCCCTTTTGCAGGTGATCGTTGAGGACGAGGATATACTGGTCGTCCTCCGGCGCGGTGAAGCGAACGTAGCTGTCGGGCCCGCCGCTGTCGTCGCTGCCGCCGACATTGCCGCCGCCGGTGGCGCGGTAGATATTCAACACCGAGTCGATCGGCGAACGGATCGCGCGGCCGTAGACGCGAACGTCGAAGACCTGGCCCTTTGTGGCGGGGAACTTGAAACAGTCGACGTCGCCCGGCGACTGGATTACGCCGTTGAGCGCTCGCGGCGCCTCGAACGCATTGGCCTGGTCGGTCGAGTTGTTGGGCTCGGCTTCAATCACGTTTTCCAGGTTCGCGAGGCGAAATACGTTTGCCGAGGGGCTGATGCCGCGGTCGTCGTGTGCATGCAGGCCGAAGACACGCAAGGGCTCAGTGGGCAGCGTGACCGACTCCGTCCACTCACCGGTGACGTCCCCCAGCCACCGGACCTGAACTGTCTCTCCCGGTCGACCGCCCCCCGGCACGGTGGCCAAGGTCCGAGGAAACCGGCCGACGTGCAGCCGATATCCACACGAGCCGTTGCCGCCATAGGCGCTTTCGCGAAGTTGGATGATGTAGGTGCCGTCCTTGGGCGCGACGATCGAGGCAACGCCGTCTTGCCACACCAGCGCCGCGTCGTCCGAGCTGGCCAATTCGAACCGTCCCGCATCCATGATCGCCAGGTAGGGATCGAAAAAGGTGTTGCCGAGCCGAATCCCCTCGACCTCGGCGCTGATGCGTTCGCCCTGCTTCGCTTCGACCGCGAAGTAATCGACGTCTTCGTTCTCCACCACGCCGTTGGTCGTGGTGTCGAGCTCGATTTTCTGGGGCGCGGCGAAATCGCTGTTCGGTTCGGCCTCCGCAATCTCCTTGAACGGGCCAACGTAGAATGTGCGCAGCTCGGAGATGCCGGTCGCTGTCCGCACGCGCATCGCATGGACGCCCAACCGGCAATCGGGAGCGATCACCAGGTGGGTCTTGAACGAGTTCTCGTCGATCGGCTCGATCTTGGTGACCGTAATGCCGGGGCTGTACAGCAATACCTCCTGCGCATCGGCCAGACGAGCGCCGCTCAGACGCACGTCGCGCTCGGTCCCACGCTGGCCCCCCTGCGGTGAGATCGAACCTAAGCTAGGGCTAGCGGCAAGGCACGGCGCAACAAAGATTCCACATGCCGCCAGGTAGATGAATGCCCCCATGCCTATCGCTCGACGGAGTGGATGCATCTCGGCTACCTCCACTTTATTCCTCTCTCCCCTTAGGGGAGAGGGCAGGGTGAGGCTGTTTCTAGAACTACGGACCAATGCATCTCGACCGTCAGGCGATCAGCTCCTTGCGAACGTTGCCATCCTTGACGATTTCGATTGGTCGATCGCCCGGCGCCATCAGCTCCTTGTCGGCGATGATCCCAAGCTGGTAGTAGACGGTGGTGGCCAGATCCGGAGGCTCGATCGGATCTTTCTCCGGCTCGCTGGCCACTGCGTTCGAGGCGCCCACGATCGCGCCCTTCTTGATCCCGCCGCCGGCCAGCACCACGCTGAACACCTTGGGCCAGTGGTCGCGCCCGGCTGTGCGGTTCACCTTCGGCGTGCGGCCGAATTCGCTGGAGACCATCACCAGCGTTTCGTCCAAGAGCCCGTTGCGGTCCAAGTCGCGAATCAGCGTGGAGAATGCCTGGTCGAACGGCGGCAGGCCGTTCCGCATCCCGCCGGCCACGTCGTCGTGCATGTCCCAGCCGCCATAAGTGAGCGCGACGAAGCGTACGCCCGCGGCCACGAGTCGCCGCGCCATCAGCATTCGCTGCCCGGCCTCGTTGCGGCCGTATTCATCACGGATTGCGTCGGGTTCGGCGGCGATATTGAACGCCTCGCGCGCCTGCTGCGAGCTGACGAGACTATAAGCACGGTCGTAGAAGGTGTTCATCGCGGACAGCGCGTCGGACTTCTCCTTGGCTGCGAAATAGTCATTCACCGCCTCCAACGCCGTCCGCCGCCGCGCGAATCGCACGTCGTCCACTCCCTCGGGCAAGTTCAAGTCCAGCACGCGGAACCCGCCGCTGGCCGGATCGGCGCCCAGACTGAACGGCGCAAATGACGAACTGAGGTATCCCGTGCCCGCGTATTCGTTCGGCTGGTTCGGAATGCAGACGTACGGCGGCAGGTTGTTTCGCGGGCCGTACTCGTGGCTGACCACGCTGCCCATGCTGGGGAAGATCAGCGCCGGGCTGGGCCGGTAGCCGGTAAACATGTTGTGCGTGCCGCGCTCATGGGCCGCTTCACCATGTGTAAGCGAGCGAATGATCGTGATCTTGTCGGCGATCTGCGCCGTTTTGGGCAATGTCTCGCACAACACCTCGCCGGGAATGGTCGACTGCACCACGCCCAGCTCGCCGCGATACTCGATCGGAGCGTAAGGCTTCGGATCGAACGATTCCTGGTGCGCCATTCCACCGGGCAGGAATACATGGATGACACTCTTGGCCTTGGCCTCGATATGGTCATACTGCTTGGCGGCGCCTTGCGCTTGCTGGATCTCAAAAAAATCCGCCAGCGTCAACCCTACCCCGGCCACCGCGCCAACAGTCAAGAAACCACGACGGCTAGTGCGAATGGGTCGATCGTTCATGGAAGTCGCTCCTTTCTCTTCGTTCATTCTGGGCGAGAATCGCGCGCCCAGCTTGCACGAATCGTTCGCTTGTCAGCTTGTCGCGTTGAAACCGCTCGCGAGTGCCGGTCAACGGCCGCGTGCGCGTTTGTGTGGTGTGTAATCGTTGGTGGGGGGGGTTGTGTGGCTCGCATACCGCGAACCGGCGAGTTCAATTTTCCTCGTCACGCTCCTGGTACTCGAAAACACGAGGCTATCCGCTGGTGGTGCGCTTGTGAAAGAGTCGCTGATACCGACGATGATCGTACCAACGACGGCGCAAACTATCAAGGATCTTTGATATGTTTATCGCTCGAAATCCCCAGATAGAAGGGGGAGACGCCAATTGTCGCGCGAAGTGGGGGAGTTTGGCAAACGGTTAATGGCGGCGTTATAAAGGCGGACGACTTGGAATCCGATGTGGTGAGGCAGCGATCCCACGATGCAGTTTGTCCTGTTCACCGACAATTTGGCCGATCTGAGCGTCGAACAGGCTTGCCGTGCCGCGAAACAGGCCGGCTTTGATGGCCTCGATCTTACTTTGCGGCCCGGTGGACACGTACTCCCCGAGAATGCCGAGATGGGCCTGGCGGAGGCTCGGCGGATTGCCGACGCCGAGGGGGTGACGGTCCCCATGATCTCGACCGGTGTGGTCGATATCGACAGCCCACACGCCGAAGCGATTATCGCCGCCGCGGCGCACTATGGAGCGCGACAGGTCAAGCTCGGCTACTGGCCGTACGAGCCATTCGGCTCGCTCAGCGTGCAATTGGACGAGGCGCGCAAGAAGCTCGAACGTGTCGCGCGTTTGGCGGCCAAATACCATGTGCTGCCGTGCGTGCATTGCCATTCGGGCCGCCTCATTGCGGCTGGGGGGCCGATGCTCTACCTGGTGCTAAAGGGCTTCGCGCCCGGCGAGGTCGGGGCCTACATAGACCCGATGCATATGACGATCGAAGGGGGCGTCTCGTGTTGGGAGTTGGGGCTGGACCTCTTAGCCCCGTGGATCGCACTGGTTGGCGTGAAGAATTTCCGCTGGTACGCGGCCGAGCGTGATGCGCGCGGCCAGCAGCGCTTCAACTGGCAATACGTTCCATTGGCCGACGGTCAGGCCCCGCTGCCAGAATTCATGGGCTACCTCCGGCAACTGAAATACGACGGCGTTGTCTCGCTGCACAGCGAATACAAAGGCGCGAGCAGCTTCCGCCGCCTTTCGACGCCGGAGCTGGTGGCGCAATCGGCCGCCGACTTGAAGTTCCTCACGACGCTGCTGGCATGACGCGATCGCACACGCCCGCGCCTGGGCCGGTATTTCTGACGGCCGAGTGGCGCTGGCTTACGATGCTCAATTATGAGATCGACCCCGAGGTGTTGCGCCCGTATATCCCGACGGGCACGCAGCTCGACGACTGGCAGGGCCGCCATTACGTCAGCGTGGTGGGGTTTTTGTTCCTCGATACGCGTGTCTGGGGATTCGCGATCCCGTTTCATCGAAACTTCGAGGAAGTGAACCTGCGGTTTTACGTCCGCCGCCAGGCAGCGGAGGGGTGGCGGCGCGGCGTGGTCTTTATCAGGGAGCTTGCGCCGAGATTTGCCATCTGCCTGACCGCCAGGGTGTTATACAATGAGCAGTACCTGACCGTGCCGATGGGACACCAACTGGCAGTGGCCGACGGCGCGGCGGATGCGGTCCGCGGCGTTTCATACTGGTGGCGCTACGGCGGTCGCGAAGATCGCATCAGCGTCAACGTTGATGGCGATGCACGCGCGGTCGACGAAGGAAGTCACGAGGCGTTTATCACCGGACATTACTGGGGCTACTCGCGGCTGCGCAATGGCGCGACGCTTGAGTACCGCGTGGAACATCGCCCCTGGCGCATTTGGAAGGCAACGGAGGCGCGATTGGACTGCGACGTAAAGGAGCTCTACGGAAGGGAATTCGCGGAATGTTTGTCCGGCCCTCCCGCGTCCGCCTTCCTGCTCGACGGATCCCCCGTGACCGTTTTCAAGGGGACACCGCCATGCTAGTCCCGACAAGTGGGCCGGAACGAACTCAAGGAGGTTTGCCATGGTGCTCGATCCGCGCAAACGGCAGAAAAAACTCGAACGTCGCAAGGCCAAGGATAAACAGAGGAAGAAGGCACTGGCGATCCGCAATGCCGACGATGCGAGATCCCAGCTCGCGCGGTACGCCTCCGCGCCGGTCCTGCACGCCTGCTACACCGATTCGCTGTGGCAAAAAGGAATCGCGCAGGTGTTATTGAGCCGCCAGTTAACGAACGGCAGCGTGGCGTTCGCGGCGTTCCTCGTGGATGTGTATTGCCTCGGCGTGAAGAACGCGATGAGCGGCGTCGTGACGCGGCAGCGCTATCGCGAGGAAATTCTTTTCAAGCTGCGCCGTGAACACGAATTCGTCCACCGCTCGCCAGAGTGGATTCGCAAGCTGGTCGAGGATTCGGTCGAGTACGCCGGACGATTTGGCCTTACGCCGCACCCCGACTATTTCATGGCGAAAGAGATTTTTGGCGATATTGACGCCAGCGCCTGCACCGAAGAATTCAAGTTTGGCCAGAATGGTAAACCGTATTACATCGCGGGTCCGTTCGAATCTCCGGCACGCTCCCAGGAGATCGTCCGCCTTCTCAGCGAGCATTGCGGCGACGGACGATTCGACTATGTGGTCCATCTCCCCTTGGAAGAACTGGCAGAGCTCGAAGGATTGAGGCTCGTTCGATTCGGTGACGAGAGTGCCGAACGCCATGAGCCATAGCATCGAACGGCATGGCCACACGATTGGCGTTGGGGGTACGGCGTCACGCCGATCGTTTTCGAACGCGGCGAGACGCCTGTCGATTTTAGTCTAGGCCGCATTGTGAGAAGGAGTCTCGGAATGAATGTCACGAGCGTCGCGGCCGCGCGGCGCGGCGAGGGCGTTGGCCAGCGCGTGCGCGTGCAAGGCTGGATCCGCACGCGGCGCGACTCCAAGGGGGGGTTCAGCTTCTTGGAGCTCAACGACGGCTCGTCACTGGGCAATCTGCAAGTCATCGCCGAGCGGTCGTTGGCGAATTACGAATCGGCGGTGCTTCGCGTCACCGCCGGAACGAGCGTGACCGTCGAAGGCGTGTTGCGCGAGTCGCCCGGCAAGGGGCAGTCGACCGAGCTGGCGGCCGATTCGGTCGTCGTGCACGGACCGGCCGATGCCGAGACATACCCACTGCAGAAAAAACATCACTCCTTCGAGTTCCTCCGCACGCTGGCGCATTTGCGGCCGCGGACGAACACCTTCGGCGCGATCGCGCGCGTGCGCAACCGCGTCAGCCGCTCGATCCACGACTTCTTCCAGGAGCGCGGCTTCCTGTACGTGCAAACGCCGATCATTACCGCCAGCGACTGCGAGGGGGCCGGCGCGCTCTTTCGTGTCACCTCGCTCGACCTGGCGCAGTGGCCCAAGGCCGGCGGCACGGTCGATTTTTCCCAAGACTTCTTCGCGCGGCCGACGTTCTTGACCGTCAGCGGCCAGCTCGAGGCCGAGACGCTGGCCACGGCGCTCGGCAAGGTTTACACATTCGGGCCGACGTTTCGCGCCGAAAATTCGAACACGACGCGCCACCTGGCCGAGTTCTGGATGGTCGAGCCAGAAATGGCCTTCTATGAGTTGGCAGACAACATGGACCTGGCCGAGGCGTTCCTGAAGCGCATCGGTCGCGACGTGCTGGAGTATTGCGGCGAGGACGTGCAGTTCTTCAACGAGCGGATCGAGCCGACCGTCGTCGCAACGCTCGAAGGCATCGTCGAGAGCGAGTTTGTCCGCCTCAGCTACACCGAGGCGGTCGAGCTGTTGTCCTCGTCGGGCGAAGCGTTCGAGTTTCCAATTTCGTGGGGCAACGACCTGCAGGCCGAGCACGAGCGCTACCTCACCGAGCGCAAGTTTCGCTGTCCTGTCGTGCTGTACGATTACCCTCGCACCATTAAACCGTTCTACATGCGGCTCAATGACGACGAGCGGACGGTGCGCGCGATGGACGTGCTCGTGCCGCGCGTGGGCGAAATCATCGGCGGCAGCCAGCGCGAGGAGCGGCTGGAGGTGCTCGAAACGCGGATGCGCGAGCAGCAGCTTGAGCCGAGCGCCTACTGGTGGTACTGTGATCTGCGCCGCTACGGCACCGTGCCGCACTCGGGTTTTGGCCTGGGCCTGGAGCGAGCCATGCTCTTCATCACCGGCATGGCCAACATCCGCGACGTGATCCCGTTCCCGCGCACGCCCGGCAGCGTAGAATTTTGAGACGCGCGTTCGCGTCCGGCGCAAACCCCTCGCCCCGCCGGGGAGAGCGCAGGGTGAGGGGTGCGGCTCGACAACGGCCACCATGATCAAGGGACACCAACCATGACGTATCGCATCTCAATCACGACAACACTGCTGGCTCTCACATTGGCAATCCCGCTCGCCGCCTCCGAGCACACGAAGGATTCGATCGACAAGATCAAGGCGAGCGTGGCCGAGAAGAAGGCCGTCATTGTCGACGTGCGCGAGCAGGGCGAATGGGACGAGGGGCACTTGAAAGCCGCGGTGCTTGTACCGCTGAGCGAGCTCAAAAGTGAGGCCGCGAAATCGGAGTACGCCAAGAAACTCGCCGAGAAGCTGCCCAAGGACAAGGTTGTCTATTGTCACTGCAAGGCTGGCAAGCGCGCACTCCTGGCGGGCGACTTGTTGAAGAAGCTTGGCTATGACGCTCGCCCGCTGAAGCAGGGCTACCAGCAACTCTTGGAGGCCGGTTTTCCGAAGGCCGAGCTAAAGTAGCCGCGGCTTTGCCAGCCTACGACTGCGACCACGTCTCGGAGGGCCCGTCGGCCGCCTCGACGGGCTTCTCCTCTGGCCGGTCGGGGTGCATGCCGGCGTCGATCATCGCCATCCGCTCTCGATGGCGGATCAGGATCGAGAGGATCGCGATCGTCCCTCCCACCAGGATGCCCAAAACTGGGATCAAAAGCGCCAAGACGGCCGGGTCGAGCAGGTTGTCGGTGATTGGCACGGAATTGGCCTCCGGTTTGCGTCACGCTTCAGTTTAGGACCGCGCTCGCCGGTGTGCCAGGGGCCGAAGTCCCTGGTTAATTTCGCGCGCCCTGCGAGCGAATGGCACGACGTATCGCTGGATACACGTTGGCAGCTTGGCGACTCGGCTTGACCGTTGCTTGGCTGCACAAGTATTCTGCTCGCCCACGCCGTGTTGGATATTCGTCCAAGCAGCGAGAATCTTGTGGAATTGTCGCGAGTTGCAGGCATGGTCGCCGTCGTTGCGGGTGTTTGTTTGCTGCTGGGCGCCGCGGCGCTCGTCCAGTCGGCCGTTGGATGCCTGCACGCTTGGGAGAACCGCCGCTTCCTGCGCAGCCGTCTGCGGCGCCCGGCCAGTTCGCGCGGCGGCCGCGTGCTGCTCATCGTCCCCTGCAAGGGCCTCGACACCGGGCTCGAGGAAAATCTGCGACCCCTCTTGGAGCAGGATTACTCGCCGTACGAGCTGCGACTGGTCGTTGAATGCACAAGCGATCCGGCCTACGACGCAATTCGGCGATTGGTCGCCCATCATCCCAAACGGGATGTGCGCCTGATCGTGGCGGGTCGTTCCACCGACTCCGGCCAGAAGGTCCAAAATCTTCGCGCCGCGACCGCCGACCTGGCGCCGGAGATCGAGATTTTGGCCTTCGTCGACTCCGACGCACGCCCCGAGCCCGGCTGGCTCTCGGCATTGGTTGGTCGACTGGCGCGGCCCGACTCAGGGGCCGTCACCGGCTATCGCTGGTTCGTGCTCGAGCGCGCCACATTGGCGCACTGCCTGCTGTCGAGCCTCAACGGCTTCATCGCGAGCGTGATGGGACCCGGCCGCCATCACCTGGTGTGGGGCGGGGCCTGGGCCGTGCGGCGAGAAGTCTTCGATTCGACCGGCCTGCGCGACGCCTGGCGCGGGACGCTGAGCGACGACCTCGTCGCCAGCCGCGTGCTGCGCCAGGCCGGCCTGCCGATCGAGTTCGAGCCCGCGGCGATGGTGGCTTCCTCGCTCAACTGCGGCTGGCGCCAGATGTTTGAGTTCCTCCGCCGCCAATACGTCATCACGCGCAAATATGCTCGGCGGTACTGGGTGCTGGCTCTGGTGACGGCGGCGGTCGCCACGGCGGGCTTCTGGGCGAGCGTTATCCTGGCCGCAACTGGCCTTTTCGCCGGGCAATCGATGACTTCGACGATCGCCGCCGCCACGGCTGCGCTCTTGTACACCGGCCACGTCTGGCGAGGCTGGCTCCGCCAGGACGCGATGCGAAACCGCTTCCCACGCTTGGCGATGGGGACGCATGGCGCTGCGCTAACGAGCGCCCGACGATTCGATCTCGTGGCCGGACCACTCGTCGCGCTCGTGAACCTGATCGGCATCGCCAGCTCGATGTTCGGAGGCCGCATCTGCTGGCGCGGAATCACCTATCGCATTTTGCGCGACGGCCAGGTGCGGATCCTCGGCCGCGAAGCGGACGCAGCAGTGGGCACTGATCGTGTCGAGCTCGCATGCAATCGCGAGACGCTCGATGAAGGTACGCGCGAACTGCCGGCGCGAAGGATTGCTTGACGCGGAATACGCGAAGGCTCACGCCTCCGGCTCGCCAGTGCTTGGGAGCTTGTGTCTTCGGCTCGTTACCTTTCAGACCTTTCGGGAACAATGGGCGCGATCACAATCACGTGCCAGCGCCCCGGGCCGTGGACACCGGTGGTCAAGGTCAGCTCGATGTCGCCGGTCTTGCTGGGGCCGGTGATGAGCGTCAGGTTGCTTGACAGTCGGTCGAGCCCCGCAGTTTCGAGTGCATCAAACAGATCGAACAGATCGGCGAGGATCTGATCCGCTTCGACGACTGCCACGTGTACCGGCGGCAGCAGGCTCGCCGAGCGCTCTCGCCCCGTGGCGGACGCAACGGCCAGCGTGCCTGTTTCCGCTACCGCGTATGTCACGCTCGAGATGCCGATCTCAGCCTCCAACATGCGCTTTTGCGCCATCGCTGGATCGAGCGCCGCGAGCTCGTCATAGGCCAGGTATCGAACGCCCAGCTCGGCCAAGAGCTCGCACAACCCCAGTCGCTCGAGCACCGCGTGCTGCCAACAAAGGGCGCTGGCGGGCCTACACTCTCGCAGCAGGGCCGCGAGCACATTTCGTGCTTCGCGATGGCTCTTGGCACGATGCGCAGTTCCACCGACCTTGTTCACTTCTTCGATCAGGCGAGCGGCTGGGTCGTCCGCGGCGCCAGCATAACCGACGCGCTCGCCGGTGACGTCGGCGGTGTGGATACGATACGCGCGGCCGGCGGCAGTGGCGTCACGTACACGCGAAAAAAACTCTTCACGGTTCATGCGCGGCCTTCCCTGCGCCACCAATCGCGAAACCGCTCCGTGGCCGGGGCCGGAAAATCGCGAGATCGCGTCCAGCGCCCCAGCCCAGGCACGCGGCGCAGCCAGCCCGATGGCGCCAGGCGTCCAATTGTTCGCGTTGCGAGATATGTCGCCGCGCGATACGCCCCCGGGCGTCGCAGCAGCGCGGCCCACAGGCGATAGACAATCGCCTCTCGCCGCGAGAGCTCCCCCGGCTCGGCGTGCAGCATCTCGCGGAGCTTGACGAGCATCTGCGGGATTTGAATCTTTACCGGGCAGGCGGCCTGACACGCCCCGCACAGGCTGGAGGCGTGCGGCAGATGGTGATTGGCGGCCAGCCCGTCATACAAAGGCGTCAGCACCGCGCCGATCGGTCCGGCATACACGCCGCCGTACGCATGGCCGCCCACGTGGCGGTAAATGGGGCAGGCATTCAGGCACGCTCCGCAGCGAATGCAGAACAGGCTCTCGCGCAAAGGGCCCCCGAGTATGCGCGAACGGCCGTTGTCGAGGACCACCAGGTGGAACTCCTCGGGGCCGTCGAGCTCGCCCGGCTGTCGCGGTCCCGTGACCAGCGACGTATAAATCGACAGCTTCTGCCCCGTCGCCGCGCGCGCCAACACCTTCAAGAAGACCGGCAGATCGGATAATCGCGGAATGACCTTCTCCATGCCCATCAGCGCGATGTGAACGCGCGGCAGGGTGACGGTGAGGCGCGCGTTGCCTTCGTTCGAGACCAGCACGATCGTCCCCGTTTCGGCCACGGCGAAGTTGGCGCCGGTGATGCCCACGTCGGCCTCGGCGAAGCGGTCTCGCAACTGCCGCCTCGCAAAGGCGGCCAATTGCGCGGCGTCGGCCGGCAGCGGCGTGTCGGAGCGCGTGCTGAGAATCTCCGCCACCTGCCCCACGGTGAGATGCACGGCGGGAGCCACGAGGTGCGACGGCCTCTCGCCGGCCACCTGCAAAATATACTCGCCGAAGTCAGTCTCGACGACTTGCCAGCCGCGCGCTTCCAAGGCGGCGTTGAGGTGAATCTCCTCGGTCGTCATCGACTTACTCTTGACGATCCGCGTGCCGCCGCCGGCGCGGTGAATAATGTCGCCGATCAGCTCTCGTGCGTCGGCGGCGTCGGCGGCGAAATGGACGTGCCCGCCGCGCCGTTTGACGCTTTCCTCGAGCGTCGCCAGATGCCGGTCGAGCTCGGCCAGCGTGGCGTCCTTGATCGCGCGGGCACGTTCGCGCAGCCGGTCCGATTCGTGCAGCGCGGCGTAGGCTGCGCGATGGGTGGACGCCAGCGTATCGGCCAGCCGCGCCAGAGCCCCGTGGAGAGTTGCGTCGGCCAACGCCGCCGCCGAAGCCGCCTCGAACTCGTGATGTTCACGTCGAGCGTAAGTCGACACCGGCACGTCTAACGCCAAAACAGCGCCACAACCACCGACGCGACGCCCGCCAACACGGCGAAGATGCTGACCGGCGCCGGTGGCGGCTCGCGCCGGACCTTGATCACCACGGCCGTGAGTATAAGCGAGATGCAGCCGATAATGAAACCGGCAAAGGCCAGCAGATCGCCGAGCAGGGCGATGCGCGCCGCGCCCTCGCCGGCTCTCACGAACCACGTCACCGTAAGGGCGCCGGCCGCGCACGCGAGTGCCGTGAGCACCGAAAGCATCCAACCGACGGTCAACGGCTCCAGCGGCCCACCTTCACGGCGGTTGCCGCGCGAAACCAGGCGCTTTTTCCGTCGGCCGGCGCGATCGCGCCGACTGGCTTTTCCCATCCTACGGCCGATCGATGAATCGGCTATCCGCGATGGATCACTCGCACGTCGCCACACTGGGTGAAGCGAAAGATCACGCTATAGCCGCAACACCAGTCATAGCGAACCAGCCCGCATCCCACCAACGTGCACCGTGAATGAACGGCCGGCTCCCCCACGCAATCACCGGGAATGCAGACATCGACCGTCACCGGGCAACCGGTGCACGGGTGGCAAAAGGTTAACCGCTGCGTGATCGGCGGCGGACAGGGGGGCGGGCAAGCCGGAGGGCGGCAACCGTAGGCCGCTGCCATACGACGCCGCAACCCCACGCGACGAAACACGGTAGGCTGCGGAGCCGTCGCCACCGGCGCCGGGATATTCTCCACCACCGAGGGCGCCGACGGCGTAGCCACCTGGGCCACCGTCAAGAATCCCCCCGCCGGACCATCGAGGTGCTCGACCGAGAGCAGCTCGGCCGAACGCGGCGCGAGCGCGACGTCGGCCTCTCGCGCCACCGAGCGGCCCGCCGCGGCCGCGACGAGCGCCGCCGCCAGTACCAAACACGAACGGTGTCGAACATTACGACTCAGCATCCTATGGCTCCTTATGTTTTTGGACCGGGACTTTGGCCTTCCCGTTGTCACCTTGCGTCCGATCCGTAGCGCAAAGATGGCATATTCGTTCGATAGTGCAACCCCCCAATTGTGGATTGCCTTGGTAGGCGACCGAAAATGGCTGGTGGGGCTCATTTTCGCAGCGTAATAGGCCACCGAGCGTTACTACCGGCCGTTCGCACGGCGGTTTGCTCGACCGACTTCCGCGACCTAGACTCCTGGAGGCGGGAAAGGGGCGTTTTCATTTCTTACGCATCTCGCCGCCGAGCGCGGGTTGCATTGGCAGAGCCGGCGCGGCGTCGCGCGGACCAAGGCTGCCGCGCAAGTCGACTAAAAAATACCGGTCGATCGGCCGACACGTCATCGCACCGAGGGCACGATGAGCGTATCCGCGGACCTGTCGACGCAGCTTCCCTTCTGGGAACCGGTGCAACTGTCGCTGGGGCGACTGCGCGCGGCGAATCGCGGCTTCGAGGAGCTCGTATCGCGCCAGCTCGACGAGCTGGAGAGCTTGCGCTCGGCGCTCAAGGCGCGTGCCGACGAGCTGCTCACCCAGCGCCAACAATACGAACATCAATTCCGCCAGAAGCGCGCGGCCGCCGAGCAGGCGAGCGCCGAACTTGAGGCGGCGCGCGGTGAGTTTGCGCGGGCCCAGGAGCATTGGGTAGCCGAGCGAGAGCAGCTCCGCGCCGAGCTCGATCAAGCCAGCACCGAGCTGAGCCAGCGGCGCGCCGAGCTCGAGGCGGAACAGCAAAAAACCCAATCGGCCGAGGCGCAACTCGCCGACGCCGACTCGGCCCTTTTGGTCGCGCGGTCCGAGCTCGCCCAACAACAAGCGACCTGGCTCTCGGAGCGTGAGGCGCTTTCGTTGGCATCCGCCGATCAACTCCGCCGCGCCGAGCAAGAATGCCGCGAGCTCGCCCACCAGCTTGCGTGCGCACACGACGAATCGACCGAAACGGCGCGCAAGCTGATGGACGCCGAGGCCGCCTACCGTGCGCTCCAGGGCGAGGCTTCCACGGCAAGCGGCGAAATCAGGAAGCGAGACGAAACGGCCTCGGCGGCGGCCGAGCAAGTGGCGAGACTCGAGTCGCTGTATGCGACGGCCAAGGCAGAATCGGATCAATTCCGGGATGAGGTGGCGCAACTCCGCGACAGTGCTTCGCAACTCGAGGACGTCCGCGCCAATTTGGCCGCGAAGGAAGCCGAACTGGATACCCTTCGCCAATCGGACGAAGAACGCCTAGCGCTTTTGGCCGAGCTGCAAGCGAGCCAGCGCGCTCGTGCCAGCCTGGAAGCCAAAGTGGCGGAGCTCCAGCAGACGCTCGATGCCGCGTCACCCCCCGAAACCGCGACCATTCCGGGAGCCAACGATGAGCTGACACAGCGCATCGTCGACCTGGAGGCGGAGCGCGCCGAGCTGGAAGCCGAGCTGGAGTTGGTTCGCAATCGCGCCGCCGATATCGCCGAGACCGCCGCCGCGGAGCGGCGTCGCGATGCCGAGGAGCGCGCCGAATGGGCGGGCGAATTGCGGCAATTGCGAAAAGCCTTTGAATCGCAGTCGCGCGTCACGCGCGAGAAACGATCGGAAACCGTCACGGCTCCGGCCGTGGCACCGCCTCCCGGCGAGACGCCTCCGGCCTCAGCGTCGTCCCCGCAGGATGTCCTGCTCGACGCGGTCATGGCCCAGTTCGAGATGCTACAGCGCGACCGCAGCCGCCGCCGCGCGAAGAACTCACAGTGCGACCCGAAGGAGGTCGCCAGCGGACCGTTCTAACGTACACCCCGGGTACACGATATGACCATGAACATTCGACGCATCGTCACCTGGATCGCTCGTGCCGGCTTGGGCCACGTTCGCACGGCACGGACAATTCTCGAACGGCTGACTCCCAAGAATCGACGCGTTGTGCTCTGGGTCAGCGGCATCGCCAGTCTGAGTTGCCTGGTGAATGGCTGGTTTACCGGAAACTACCTGGCCTACGGAGCCGGCGCGGCGGGTTTGTCCTACTTCGCGCTCTACCTCGGGGGCTGGAGTCCGCCGCGAAAACGTCGCGAGCACGAGCTGATTGCCACGCCTCAACCGGCCTTTGCGGTCCACGAGGAACCGCCCGCGGAAGTCGAAGATTTGGTCGAACAGATGCTCAAGCAGGGGCGCTACTCGCTGTTGTTGCGCCCGGAGCTGATCGGCAATCTGACACCCGATCAAGTCCAGCGCGCTTGGGATCTGTTCGAGGACCGGATGTCGCTCGTGCCCGAGGGCGAGCTCGTGGTGGGCCGCGTCGGCAACGCGCTCGACGAGGATGAATCGTTGGATGACGAGGACCTCGTTTCGCCGGGCACGGTGGTCCGCGTCGAGCATTTTTACCTCGACCGATATCCGGTTACCAACCGCCAGTTTCAGGCCTTTGTCGCCGCCGGCGGGTATGAACAAATGGGCATCTGGGATCCGGAGATCTGGCCGGGGGTGCTCGATTTTGTCGACTCGACAGGCGTGCCCGGTCCGCGATTTTGGAAGCATGGCCGCCACGCCTCGGGCGAGGATCATCTACCGGTCGTCGGCATCAGTTGGTACGAGGCCGCGGCCTATGCACGCTGGGTTGGCAAGCGGTTGCCCACCGATCCCGAGTGGGAAAAGGCGGGCAGTTGGCCGGTGCAGCTCTCGGCGACCGCGCGGCCGCAGCGCAAGTACCCCTGGGGAGAGTCGATGGATCGCGGCCGTTGCAACCTGTGGGGCTCGGGTCCGAACGCTCCGGTCGCGGTCGCCGATTACGCCGCTGGGGTGAGCGTCGGCGGCGTGCACCAGCTTGTGGGCAATGTCTGGGAGTGGACCACAGGCAACTTCGGCGCCTGGAGCTATCCCAGTCGCGATCTCATCCTGCCGGTGGCGATGAAGAGCATCCGCGGCGGGGCCTTCGATACGTACTACGACAACCAGGCGACCTGTCAGTTCCAAAGCGGCGAAGACCCCGTGGCTCGCAAGCACAACATCGGCTTTCGCTGCGCGGTGAGCGTGTGCGACCTGTCCCTTCCGGGCCGCGTGGTCGCATCGGCCGATTTTGCAAGTGACCCATCCACGCGTGTTGCGGCAGAAAAGGTGTACGCATGATTCGAGATACGACCATACCGCTCGATTCTTATCGCTTGGCGCAGTATGCCGTCCAGGTGCCCTGTTATATCTGCGAGGGAGGCAATACGTTTGACGCGGAGCTGTGCCGGCACTGCTTTGCGCCCATGGCGCTGGCCCACCAGGCCAATTCACAAAAGGTCCGCCCGCAGATGATCGCCGCGATCGGCCCGAGCGGGGTGGGCAAGACCGTCTATCTGGGCATGCTGATCGACATGCTCTCCCGCCAGGTGCATCGCATGCAGCTTTTGGCGCGGGGCGCGTTCTCGATCACCTTGCAGCAGATGACGACCGCGGCGCTGTCGCGGTGCAAGTTCCCCACCAAGACTCCCAACGAGCCCGACCGCTGGAACTGGGTCCACTGCCAGGTCCGCACGCCGAAGCAAAAGCGGCCGATCGAGCTGATCATGCCCGACATGGCCGGCGAGGCCATCATCGAAGAGGTGGACCATCCCCACACCTACCATGTGATCCGCGCGCTGTTGTCCAAGTGCTCTGGCATCATGGTCATGATCGACGCCATGAAGCTCTACGAGGGGACGCTCGATCAGGATTTCTTCACCATGAAGCTCTTGAGCTACCTGATCGAGCTTGACAACGACCCCAAGCACGGGTGGGGACAGCGTCCGGTCGCGCTGGTCTTCAGTAAGGCCGATCAGTGCGAGGAATGTTTTGCCGATCCGACCGCGTATGCCAAGAGCCACACCACGGGACTGTGGCAGCACTGCCAGGAGCGGTTTCGTGATCACGCCTTCTTCGCCTCGGGCGTGGCCGGCGCGTGCGCGTTCCGCGCCGTCAAGCGCGATGGGCACGTCCGCGTGCCGCTGCGCATCGAACCGCGCGGCATCATCGAGCCCTTTGAATGGCTTGTCAGCCGCTTGAAGGCGAACTGATTGTTTGAGGAGACCTAACAATACGAGTGAGCCGCCGGCTTTATGCCGGCGGTCCGGCAGTGCACGCGAGATTTGTTAGAGTTCCTAAATCACCGCGTAGATGGATCGAACGTGCTCATCGAACAGGCCATCTTTACATCGGCTGCCAACGTGCGAGGCGGCGGTTACCAGCTTGTCGCAACCAGTCCCGGCATTACCCACTCGATCGCACAGCAGCTTAGCGTGTGGGGCCCTTCGCACGACTCGCTCTTGGACCAGGGCGCGGGCGCCGCGAGCATCAACTTCCATCCGCTGGAAGGCGACTCCTACTGCGTCTCGAAGACGACAGCCGCCGGCGGCGAATACAGCGCACGCGGCGGGCGCCAGGTCTACACGCAATGTCTTGTCGTCCCGCGCGACATGCTGGCGCGATTCGGCAATAGTCCCTTTGCTCTGCTGCGCGCGGCCACGGCGCAGGGGTCGATCATCGTGCATGACTGCATCCCACGGCGGCTCGAACCGTTTCGACTTGTGGGTCGCGCCGGCGCCGTCGACATGCTGCTCCTGACGCAATTCGTTCAGGACGTCGGCCTGGGTGGGCTTGTGCGGTTGCTGCGCGCGGCGCTAACGAACGATTTGCTGGGCGTCACGACCGCGAGCGACATGGCGCGGCTGATGGCCGGACTCTTCAACTGCCTTCCCGTCGAGTGTCGCACCGACATCTCCTTTTCGACCGGGCTGAAGTTCTCGGCTCGCCGACCATATCGGGTGATCGCGCTGCCGGCCGATGCGATCGAAACACGCCGCCTCCAGCGAACCGCGGCCTTGGTGGTTGTCGACTTGACCGACGCGCGGCCCGCGAGCGCCGACATTCGCGACGGTTGGCCAGGCTTCATCGCCGAGGTGTTGGAAGGTCGACAGCCGGGCCAGTTGCAGGCGCTGCTCGGCGTCGAGCGCCCTGGACTCAAGCGAACGGATCTGCACGAGTTGGCGGATCGGCTGCGAAGTCAACTGTCGCCTTCCCAGAGCGGCGCGGTTCGCGGTCTTGGCCCCAAATCATCCCGCGCGCCGAAGCCGTTCCGCACCGCCAGCGACGAACCGCGCTGTGACGCGGCGCGGCGCGCCGACGCCCCTCATCCCTTCTATCAACGGACCCTATCCGGCGATTCTCCCGCTGGATCGCTTGCGTCACATGAGCTCGATCCGGCGCAGGTGCTGGGCGTTCACTGTCCCGAAGCGGTCGAGCAGCTTGAGCTCTTGGACGACGCGGTGTTCGAGGCAATCGCCGGCAAGTCCGAGGCCTTCGAGCAGCTCAGAGCCCTTTGGCCGCAGGTGCTGGGCCGGCTGGGGCGTTCGACCGTGGACGAGTCGCGCGAGCAATACCTGCGGCACGTTTTGAACGTATGGCGGCACTTTCTCGACGACGAAGGGGACAAAGACCTCCACCGCGCCGCCCGCGCGCTGGACGTCATGTGCGTGCTCTTGGACGAGTCGGCGCTGTAGCCCGCGCGGCTATATCTCGCGCAGCGCGTCGACGGTCTTCATGCGCGTGGAGCGCAAGGCGGGGAAGAAGCCGCCGACGAGGCCCATGGCGATTGCCAGAGCGGCGCCTAGAAAAAGGACCTTCGGCCCGAAGTAGAACGAAAAGGCGATCTCGGTGAAGGTCACCCAGTTGGCGGTGCCGGTAGAGAGGCCGTTGAAGGGGAGTGTGCCGAGGCAGCCCAAGATTCCACCGAGGAGGCAGAGAATCAGCGCCTCGACGAGAAAGGCAACCAATACGTCAAGTTCCTCGAAACCTAAGGCGCGAAGCGTGCCGATCTCGCGTGAACGAGACGCGACGGCGCCATACATCGTATTGGCCACCGCGAACGCGGAGCCGACAACTAAAAATCCGGCAATAATCCACCCCACTATTTTGAGCGCGGTCCCGGATATCTGCTGATCGGCGAAATACTTGTCCTCGCTGTGTGCCTCCAGCCCAAACTGCTCGTCGTCGGTAATGCGCCCCGAAAGCCGCTCGAGCGCCTCATCGCTCTTGGCACGGAGTTGCACCGTGGAGAGGAAGCCGGTCCGCTGGCTTGCCTGACCCAAGACGCGCAGATCGGTCCACACCTCGCTTTCGGCGGCGCTGTCGCCATCCTCGAAGAGACCCACAATCCGGAACTGTCCGTCGAACACTTTGAGCGTCTCCCCCAATCCGGCGCCTTCGAACCGTTGTGCGATCGCGCGGCTGGCTACCGCTTCGCGCAATCCAAGCCCTAGATCGCGCCCCTCGACAATCTGGAAGTCCGGGCGCAGAGCGCGAGCAATCGGCGTGACACCGCGAACCATTAGATTGGCACTGCCGCCCGCGGCGCGGCGTGGCGTGTTGATGACGACGAGCAGCTCGCCCGAGCAAAGCGGTCGCCCGGACCGGTCGGTTTCGATCCCCGCGAGGGCGGCAATCTCACGAGCGGCCGATTCATTGACGACGCTCGACGTTTCGGAGGTGGCGCCCTTGCGCATCACAATCAGGTCCAGCGGATCGCTGGATACGTCCAGCGTGCGGTCGAGTCCGGCGGCCAGCCCAAAGGCAAGAACAGAGGCCCACACGACCAGCGCCGTGCCGAAGATCGTCATGAGACTGGTGACGCGACGTGCGGCAAGGCTGCGGATCGTGTATTTCAGCGGGATCATCAGTCAAACGACTTTGCGGAGACCATCGACGACCGAGACGCGTGCGGCCTGCCAGGCCGGGACGACGCCGCTGGCCAGGCCGATCGCCACCGCCAACGCCAGTCCGCCGAGCGCAGTGCTCCACGGAATGTAGAAACCACCCGCCATGCCGGGAATAGCGGTGAGCGTGATGTCGAATAGCATGAAGAGCAGCTTTCCACCAAGCGAGCCGATGACTCCGCCTACCACGGCAATCGCCACGGCTTCGCCGAGCACGAGGCTCATGACCAGAATTCGACCGAAGCCGATCGAGCGCAACACGGCCACCTCGCGAGTGCGTTCGCGCAGCGCCATGGCCATGCCGTTGGCAGCGACACAGATCAACGAGAACACCACAGCCAGCGCGGTATTACGAATGAAGGCGCGGACATTGCCGAGCATTTCGGTGAACATTTGGCGGAACGCCTGCTCCGTCATCGTCCGCGTCGGGGCGTCGGAGCTGGCGAACTGGGAATCGATCTTGCGCATCACTTCAGGGATATCGTCGGTCGACTCCGTCTTCAGAAACACAGTGCCCGTCATGCCAGCGAACACCTCGCGGCGGTTGCGGAGCAGCTCGTCGAGATACAGCCAATTGAAGAACAGCATCTTGCGGTCTGCGGACTCGGTCTTGCCGTCGTAGATGCCGCGGACCGTGAGCTCGAGGTCCACCGGGTAAATGTCCCCCTTGAGCACGATCTTGTCGCCGAGTTTCCAACCCTTTTCCGCGGCAATTTTTGTACCGACGACGCAACCGGTGCGGTCGCGCTCAAAGGCGGCAAGCTGATCAGGTGGAACGACCAGATCATCGAGAATCTGAAAGACGAGCTTCGGATCGGTGGCGAACTGAGCAAACGGGATGCGGTCGTCCTTATATTTTCCGCCAAACCAGTTCCAGGCGGTGGCGACTTTCACCCCTTCGACCGCGCGGACGCGGTCGACGTGCTGCAAGGGCAAGAGCGCCGTGAGACCAGATTGGTGCATGACCATCAGGCGGTTCTGGCCCTTATTGTTCTCCGCAATCTCGGCCTGCATCGCCATGTACGCATAGAGGAGCGTAACAAGGAACAGGCTCACCGCGATCGACATGCAGGTGAACAGGCTGCGCAGCTCATTGCGCATCACGTTCTTCCAGATCAGCGGCAGGAACTTCATCGCGCGGCCTCCAGGGCGTCGATGTCGGCGTGGTTGAAGGTTCCCTTCTCGAGGTGCAGCACGCGATGGGCGCGCCGCGCCGCCTTGGGGTCGTGCGTCACCATGATGATCGTCTTGTGGAACTCGGCGTTGAGTTGAACTAGGAGGTCGAGAACTTCGTGGGCGGCAGAAGCGTCGAGATTGCCGGTGGGCTCGTCCGCCAACAAAAGCACCGGGTCGTTCACGATCGCCCGCGCGATCGCCACGCGCTGCTCCTGCCCGCCGGAAAGCTGGCGCGGGTAGTGATCCATGCGATCGCCAAGGCCCACGATGCGAAGCGCCGAGCGCACATGCTCGGCTCGCTGGCGGCGCGAAAGCGGCGTGAGCAAGAGCGGCAGCTCCACGTTCTCGAAGGCCGTGAGGACCTGGATCAGGTTGTACAACTGAAAGATGATGCCCAGGTGGCGCGCGCGCCAGCGCGTGATTTGGCTCTCCGAGAGAACGCCGAGGTCGTCGCCATCCACGATGATCGTGCCGGTCGTGGGCCGGTCGAGGCCGGAGACAAGGTTCAACAGCGTCGACTTGCCCGAACCCGACGGGCCCATGACGGCCACGAACTCGCCCCGCGCAATCTGAAGACTCGTGTCGGCCAGCACCGGAATGCGAATCTCATCGCGGAAATAGTCCTTCGAAACATCGCGGAGCTCAACGAGAGCGACATTCGCATCGTTTGGCATTCGGGGTCCTTCGCGCGGCGCGAATCGAGGCGCGGTTAACGTAGCGCGTCATTGTAGCAGACGGACGCGCGACCCGTCGGCAAGTCCTTCGGGTGCGTCCACCACGACCTTTTCACCGCCTTCGAGCGACCCCTCGATGGCCACATACCCGTCTTTCGGCTCAGATTGCACCTTGACGAGCACTCGCCGCACGCGTTCCTCATCCACGCGCCAAACAAACGTATCCCCGTCCCGACGAACGATTGCCTTTTCCGGGGCGAGGATCACGAGCTTTGACGCCGTCGATTCGCCTGCCGCGCCCCCCTCTTTCCGTGGCAGGAAATGAACGGTCGCGCTCAGCTCCGGGAACAACCGCTCATCGGCGTCGAGGACCGTTACTTTGACTTTGACGATGCCGCGGCTGCGGTCTCCCATGGGGATGATCTCGCGAAGCTGCCCGCGGTAGCGGCGGTCGGCAACCGCATCCACCACCACCTCGGCCGGCTGCCCCTTGCGAAGCTGGCTCAGGTAGTCTTCCTTGACGTCGGTGTCGACCTCGAGCTGATCGAGGTTCGCCAAGGTCGCCACCGAGCCGCGTCCCGAGGCGAGCCCCATGCCGCCGGGCATGATCGTTTCGCCGAGCTCGGCGTCCTTGGAGATCACCGTGCCGGCAAATGGGGCATAGACATACATGTTGCGGACCGCCTCCTGGCCTTCGACGACTCGCGCCTCGGCCCCGGCGACCGCGGCGGTGAGTGCTTCGACCCGCGCGGTGGCGGCCTCGAAGGCGGTCTCGGCGGTTTCCAGTTCTTCGGCGGAGCCGGCGCCTTTGGCGAAGATGGCGCGCTGCCGCGACCGGTCGCGATCCGCCTGCACAAGATGGTTCTTGGCCTCGGCCAACTCCGCCTTTGCCTGCTGAACGGCGACCTTGAGCGCCGCAAGCGCCGCGTCCAAATCAGCGTGTTCGAGGATCGCGAGCAATTGTCCCGCCTCGACCTGCAAACCTTCCTCAAAATGGATCTCCGCGATTCGTCCCGGTGCTCGAGCGCCGACCGAGGCTTGCAGGCGCGATTCCAGGTAGCCGGTGGCGGTGAGCACGGTTTGCATCTGCGTGCTTCGCGTGACACGAATCGTGCCGACTCGCACCGCCGGTGCGGGCGCCAAACTCCCAGGCAGGCTCCAGGTGACGGCAGCGCCGGCCGCAGCCAAAAGCACAAGAGCGCCGGCGAGCCAGATCACCAGCGTGCGGCGGCTCGGACGCGAGTGGCCGGACCGGTCGATTCGCAGCGCCTCGAGTTCGGCGCGTCGCTCAGCAGTGCTCACACCAAGACGCCCGTGAAACGTGGGACATGGTTCGCGCGACGGGTGAGTGGATTATATCATGCCCAATCGCGCCATGGTTGCGCGTAGATCGGCGCGCGGGCCTGAAAAACGCCTGAGCAATGGCGAGCGGCGGGCGTAAACCTGCCGGTCGAACCCACCGGCCGGCTAACACCGGCCGCTCGCCATCTGTATTTCAACCGTCTCGGCGTGCCGACGATATTGGCCCGTTTTTCAGACTAACCTTACAATGCCGGCCGGCAGCACCGTCGTGGCCAGGGTGGATCGGTAACAGGAGAGTTCCAGCGATGCACTACCGACAATGGTTCAATCGCAAGTCGCTGGAGACGCTCTTGGCCGAGATGGCCGGCGAGCACCGCCTGCGCCGCGTGCTGGGCCCCGTGGCGCTTTCGTCATTGGGGGTCGGAGCGATCATCGGGGCCGGCATTTTCGTGATTACCGGTCGTGCCGCCGCACATGATGCGGGGCCGGCCATTGTCGTGTCATACCTCGTCGCGGCCCTGGGCTGCGCTTTGGCGGCGCTCTGCTACGCGGAGTTCGCGGCCATGGCGCCCGTGGCCGGTAGCGCCTACACGTATGCTTACGCCACGCTAGGGGAGATCGTCGCCTGGATCATCGGCTGGGACTTGATCCTGGAGTATTCGATGAGCTGCGCCACGGTGGCCTCCGCCTGGTCGGGCTACCTCAATGAATTGTTGCGCGTGACGATTGGATGGGAGATTCCGGCCAAATTGTGCGTCGATCCCTTCACCGGCGTGGTTGTCGACGGAGTTCGAGTCGCCGACGCCTGGTTTAATCTGCCGGCCGTCTGCATCTTGTTTCTCGTGACCGCAATTCTAGTCATCGGCATTCGCGAGAGCGCCAGAGTCAACGCGACGTTAGTCATTGTCAAGCTCGCGGTCGTGTTGTTCGTAATCGCCATGGGCTGCTGGTACATCGAGCCGGCGAATTGGACCGAGATTCCGACCGACGAGCGTGTCCAGCTTCCGCACGCGGCCGACAAGTGGGGCATGTTGGGAGTCTTGGGGTTTCGAGAATTGCTTTCGCCGCTTGACGACCACGTACGCAGTTCGTTCGCACCCTATGGGCTTTCCGGCATCATGTTGGGGGCGTCGATCGTGTTCTTCGCCTACATCGGCTTCGATTCGATTTCGACGCACGCCGAGGAGGCTCGCCGACCGCAGCGCGACGTACCGATCGGCATCCTGGTGTCGCTCGGCCTGTGCACCGTGTTGTATATCGCCGTGGCGGCAGTGATCACCGGCATGGTGCGTTACCCGGAGATTGATACACGTGCGCCGCTGGCGGTAGCGTTCGGGCAGCGCGCCGAGGCAGAACAGAGCGCCGTCTTGCGCTGGTCGGCCGCGCTGATTGCGGCCGGAGGGCTGGCCGGCATGACAAGCGTGCTCTTGGTGACGTTTCTGAGTCAGGCACGCGTGTTCATGGCGATGGCGCGGGACGGTTTGTTGCCGCCGGTGTTCGGGCATGTCCACGAGCGGTTTCGCACGCCCCATTTGGCGACGATGTTGACCGGGGCAATCATCTGCGTGGTGGCGGCGCTGACGCCGATTATCAAGCTGGAAGAAATGGTCAATATCGGCACGTTGATGGCCTTCGTGATTGTGTGCGCCGCAGTGCTGATCCTGCGCGTGCAGCGGCCCGACGCGGTACGGCCATTCCGGTGTCCCGTACTTTATCTCGTGGCGCCGCTGGGTATCTGCGTAAACGTTCTGCTGATGTTATTCCTGCCGGTCGACACATGGATACGATTAGGGGCTTGGCTGGCATTTGGGCTGGCAATTTACTTTGGATACAGCTACCGCCACAGCGTGCTGGGACAGCAGCTCTGGAAGCAAATCCGCACCCAGGGGCTCTCGCCCACCGACGCCCCGCTCGAGACCACGCCGGATTAAAATGCCGTCCTGCCGCGTAAGCCGGTAGGTCAGGCACCCCGTGCCTGACTGCCCCTCCGATCAGCTCAGCCATTTCGCGGCTGCGAGTTCGCTTATGAGGTGCCGACCCCTACAGCGTTGCTGAGTCAGGCAGGGAAGTACCTTACCTGCAACTCCGAGCGGCACCTTGTGAATGCGCGCAAGCGGTGCATCCGCTGCCTAAACGCTCATCATTCGCACGAAGGCCGAATCGCTACGGCCGCGATAATCGATCATTTCGGCAGACTTAATTGCGGCACGACGACACGCTGATTTCCGTTGTGATTTCGCAAGTTGCGGCCGCGCCGATTGGGCGGACGTGATGGTCTCAAGATTCGTTTCGCCGTTAGCGCAATCTGATGGCACGGTGGTTGCCTTAGCGAATGGCCTACGGTTTGGCAGGGGGTGTTTCACGTTCTTTTCGAGGGAGGACAAATTCCATGGGTCACAGGCAATTGGCGGCGGCTCTCCTGTGCAGCCTTGGTCTGCTATGGCTGACTTCAGGGGGTGCATTTGCCCAAGAGGCGGCAACCGAGGCGGCGGCACCGGCAGCACCAGCCGGTCCAACAGGTGCGGATTTGAAGATTATGGCGGACACGCTCTGGGTGCTCATTACCGCCATGCTCGTGTTTTTCATGAATCTCGGGTTCGCCTGCGTCGAGTCCGGGTTCTGCCGAGCGAAGAACTGCGTCAACATTTTGTCAAAGAACTTTATCGTCTTCGCCGTGACGTCGATCGGGTTCTGGATGGTCGGTTGGGGACTCATGTTCGGCGATGGTTCACCGTACGTCGGGCTGCAAGGTTTGTGGGGCGTGGGCGGCGCCGACAACAGCCCGGCCACCGGCGACGCCTACTCAGGGGTCTACAGCGCCATCAATTGGACCGGCGTTCCCCTGTGGGCAAAGTTCTTCTTCCAACTCGTGTTCGCCGGGACGGCCGCTACGATCGTCTCTGGGGCGGTGGCCGAGCGGATCAAGTATCACTCGTTCATCGTGTTTTCGTTCATCATGGCGATCTTCATATACCCGGTAGTGGGCCACTGGATTTGGGGCGGTGGCTGGCTCTACAAGCTGGGCTTTGTCGATTTCGCGGGCTCGACGCAGGTACACTCGATCGGCGGCTGGGCGGCGCTCGTGGGTGCGATCATGCTCGGACCGCGTCTTGGCAAATATGCGGCCAGCGGCAAGATCAATGCCATTCCCGGCCACAACATGACGGCTGCCACGATCGGCTGCTTTGTCCTGTGGTTCGGTTGGTTTGGCTTTAACCCAGGGAGCACGATGGCCGCGGATCCGAGTGCGATCGCCGAGATCGCGGTCACAACGAATATGGCCGCGGCGGCTGGGGCGTTCAGCGCTACGATCTTGGCCTGGCTCCTCTTGGGCAAGCCCGATCTGGGCATGACGCTCAACGGCTGCCTGGCCGGATTGGTGGCCATCACCGCTCCTTGTGCCTTTGTCACGGCCGGCGCTTCGATCATCATCGGATTGTTGGCTGGGGCCATTGTCGTGCTGGCGGTGATCGGATTCGACCGAATTCGCGTCGATGATCCCGTGGGCGCGACCTCAGTCCACCTGGTCAACGGCGTGTTCGGGACGCTATGTGTGGGCATCTTCGCCACTCCGGACCGGATCGGCCGCGCCGGAAATTCGGCTGCGACAGCGGGCTTGCTCTACGGCGGCGGTTCCGACCAGTTGATGCACCAATTGATCGGCGTCGGTGCGACCGCTGTGTACGTCGTCGCTGCCGCGACAATCGCCTGGGCAATTCTTAAGTTCACGCTGGGTATCCGCGTCTCAGCCGCAGAGGAATACAACGGCCTGGACATCGGCGAGCACGGCATGGAGGCGTACTACGGGTTCGCCATGTTGACGGCGCTGGACCGCTCATCGTCGATCGGACAATTGCACGGAGGCTCGTCAGGCAGCTCGATCGTTGGGGCCTCGCGGAGCGCGGTTCATGACGAGGCTGAGTTGACAAAAGTCTAAGTCTGGCAAGACTCGGCTGACGGCTCCCTCGCCCTGTGTCCGCTCCACGTTGGCGCGGCTCGGGGCGAGGGGGCGCCTTTTCTTGTCGCCGAGTTCACGGTAGTCGGGGTCAGTGACCCCGATGCGGCGGTGCCGGCGGTCAAACGCCACACCGGCCGGTCTCACTGAAGCCGGCTACAGCCAACGGACGCGGTAGTCCGCCGCACCACAATCGAGCATGGGGCCGAGCATCCCCACCGGTCAGGAAGACCGCGTGGGGATGTTGCGTGCGCGGGCACGATTGCAGCGCTCTCGCGGCGAAGCCAACGAGCCTCCGGGTCGGGCACCGGCGCTAGCTGGTCGCCGGAGGACCGGCGTACCAGAGAATCCCCGGCCCGCTCTGGCACGCGCGACCTTCAACCGTTATATGAGAGTCGATCGAAACCGTGCGCTGACCACTCGAGCGACGTCGGAACACAGTGACCCCACAAAAGGAGCACGGATCATGTCCGTTGAAGCGCCTGGCCGTGCTCGCCAGGATGCACCGCGCGAGCGCGATTCGCGCGACGCCTTCCCGCCCGGCATCCCGTTTATCGTCGGCAACGAAGGGGCCGAGCGGTTCAGCTTCTACGGGATGCGAGCGATCCTGAAGATTTATCTGATCGCTCTGTATGTTCAATTCGTCAACGAGTCGCAGGTGCCGGCCAGTGTGATGGCCGATGCCCAGGCGCGGAGCACCGAGGTGGTGCACCTCTTCATGGCGGGGGTGTACGCCTTCCCGCTCTTGGGAGCCATCCTGGCGGACCGGCTGCTGGGAAAATACCGGACGATTCTGTGGGTCTCGTTGATTTACTGTGCCGGGCACGCGGTGCTGGCGTTGGCCGGCCGCATGGGGGCGATGAGCCAGTATGCGTCGGCTGAAATGTCGATGTACCTGGGACTGGGCCTGATCGCCGTCGGCTCGGGCGGGATTAAGCCCTGCGTGTCGGCCAACGTGGGAGATCAGTTTACGACCGCCAGTGCACATCTGGTGTCGAAAGTCTTCCAGATCTTCTATTTCATCATCAACTACGGCTCGTTTTTCTCCACGATTCTCACGCCGCTGTTGCTCCGCGAATTCAACGCGGAAGTTGCCTTCGGCGTGCCCGGGGTGCTGATGGGGATTGCCACAATTGTGTTCTGGCTGGGTCGCAACCAATTCGTGCATGTTCCACCCCGGCCCGGCGGCAAACTAGGGCTCTTCGATACAGCGGTAACGACGCTCCTCTTCACGCCGCTCTTTGCGATCATCGTGGGCTATTTCGTTCTCTGGGAACATCACTTGGGTGCTGCTCAGGAGGCCGCGAAGAGCACTGGCGTGGCGTTCGTTGGCGTCACTGGCACGCTCGTGGCGCAGTTCTTTGCGCACTACTGGTGGCTTCCTGTGGGAACCGTGGCCGCTGTGTTGTTGGGCTTCTACTTGTTCGGCGTTCGCCAGCGGATCGAAGCGAGCACCGGCTTCCTTCCGGTGCTGCTCTATAACGCCACACACCAGCGCCAGCGCCAGCAGGGAATGAGCTATTTCGACGTGGGTCGTGCAAAATTCGGCGAGGAGGCCGGCGATGGTCCCCCGGCCGTGCTGAGAATCATGCTGGTCTTTTCGATGGTGAGCGTCTTCTGGGCGCTCTTTGATCAACATGCCTCGACCTGGATCGATCAAGCGCGGCAGATGGCGCTCGACCTGACAATCCCGGCTTATTTCGGCTATTGGCTCGTCGCCGCCACGATTGGCCTGTCGCTACTGGCCGGCATTTGGCTCTTTTGTTGGATCGGCAATATGCCGCTCTCGCGCGGCCTTTCGATCAAAGTTCTCGCGTGCGTGCTGGCGATGGGCGCGGTGGCGATCCTGTGCGACCTAGGCGGAATGGGCGACTTGACGGTCCCCCTTCGCGGCGAAACGGTGACACTGTTACGCGGTGGGATGCTCGATGTGCAGATGGACGCGGCACAAATCTCCGCGCTCAATCCGCTACTCGTGATGATCATCATCCCGGCGCTCAACGTGCTGGTCTATGCGCCCCTGGGCAGGCGTGGAATCGAGATTCGACCACTGCAAAAGATGACCGTGGGAATGTTCCTGGCGGCGCTGGCATTTTGCGCCGCGGCCGTGCTGCAGGAGGCAATCGACGCGGCCGGCGATGGCGTGGTACACGGCCTGTGGCAGTTCGTCCAATACTTCATCATGACGATGGCCGAGGTGCTCGTCTCGATCACCGGCCTCGAATTTGCCTACACGCAGGCCCCGCGCGCGATGAAGTCGACCATCATGAGCTTCTGGCTGCTGTGCGTCACGATGGGCAACCTGCTCGTCGCGTTCCTGGCACCGCTGCAGAAAAAGGCAGAGCTGTCAGAATTCTTCTGGTTGTTCGCCGTGCTGATGGCGGCCGCGGCGACGATCTTCATGTTTTTGGCGTGGCGCTACAAGGGAAAGAGCTACCTGCAGGATGACCTGGAGCGCTGAGAGACAGCTCGCCTCATTTTCGGCGAGCGGCCGCCGTAATCCGGCCGATGCAGACGAAGTCCCTCATCGCCCCGTATCCGCGTCGCGATCTTCGGCACTTTCGATGATCGCCAACCGTTGGCCGACCGTAAGTGGCTCGTCCTCGTCGACGAGCTTGCGAATGAGCCGGCCGCTGGCCGGCGACGGCAGGTCGACCGTCGCGCCGGTGGTGAGCACTTCGAGGAGGCGGTCCCCCTCGGCGACCTCGGCACCCTGACGCACCAGCCACATGCTGGCCGTAATCGGTTCGCTGCCCACGTCCAACTCCGGCAACCGCAGCTCGTGGCGCGTGACGCTCATCGCACCGCCTCGACGCCATCGTGCACGCTCGTGGCCATGTCGCGCGCGTGATAGCTGGACCGGACAAACGGCCCGCTGGCAACTTGCTGGAATCCCATCCGCCGTGCCGACTCGCCCAGCTCGTCGAACTCGCGCGGTTGGACGTACCGCACCACGGGTAGGTGCTCAGGTGACGGTTGAAGGTACTGGCCCAAGGTGAGCATCTGGCAGCCGGCCTCCAGCAGGTCAGAGAGCGTATCGAGTAGTTCGTCGCGAGTCTCGCCCAGCCCGAGCATCAGGCCGCTCTTGGTCACGAGTGCCGGAGTGTGCCGTTTCGCGCGACGCAACATATCGAGCGTCCAGCGGTAATGCGACTTGCGGCCACGAACCGCCGCATAGAGGCGCGGAACGGTCTCGGTGTTGTGGTTGAAGACGTCGGGGCGAGCGTCGATGACGCGCGCCAATGCTCGCTCGTCGCCGGCGAAGTCGGGCACGAGGACCTCGACCACGGCGCCGGTCAATTGGCGGACCGCGAGCACGCATTGGTAGAAATGGTCGGCGCCGCCATCCGGCAGGTCATCGCGCGTGACGGATGTGATCACCACGTGGCGCAGGCCCAGCCGCCACGCGGCTTCCGCCACGCGCTGCGGCTCGTCGGCTTCCACCGGCTGCGTCTTACCCTTGGCCACCGCGCAAAAACCGCACGGCCGCGTGCAGACATTGCCCAGGATCATGAACGTGGCGGTCTTTTGCGAATAGCATTCCATGCGGTTGGGGCAGCGAGCGTTGTCGCAAACGGTCTCCAGGCGCAATTCGCGCAAGAGCGATGCCGTGAAGCCCAGCGTGTTGCCCGGCGGAAGTGGTCGACGTAGCCACGCCGGGAGCCGGCGGCGCGGTTCGGCAACGGTGACGATCGGCAGGCTATCCGACGCAAGTGGCATGCGAGTTAAGCAGTCTGAGGTTCGCCATCAGCGGATGGCCCGTATACAAATGATACCGCCCGCAACCGAATGCAGTGGCCAGTTGCGGCACCAGTTCCGCACGCAATGCCGCCATGCGCGGCGGGTGATGCAATTGCGCCGCCAGCGACGACATCGGCTGCCGCGACAGCGCGTCGGTCTGGACGGGTCGAAAAAGTTGGATGGCCGGACTGACATTAATGAATGCGCCGTGGTAGGTCGTCCAATTCTTCACGGCGGCGCCGACAACCGCCACCTGACCGCCGCGCATCCAGATGCCACAGCCACCGGGTTGATACTCCGCCGCGACGCGCACCTGGGCCAGCGCCGACAGGATGCCGGATGTCAAGCGCGATAGATAAGCGCCCACCGTCAGACCATGCCAGGCCAGCGGCACAATCGGGTATACCGCCAACTGGCCCGGAGCATGTACGATGCAACCGCCGCCACGGTTGACCCAGCGGACCTGCAGTTGCCGGCTCACGAGCTGATCGTCGTCCAAGCAAATATGCGCTCGCGAACCGTGCCTCCCAATGGTGATGAGATTCGAGTGCTCGCAGATCAATAGCGCAATCTGCCCGTCGGTTCGGCCGCTGACCTCATACACCAGCCGCTGCTGCAGCGCCAGACAGGCCTCATAGTCCACGAGGCCCAGGAAATGCGCCTCCAACGACGGACCATCCGGCGGATAAGAGATATGTGGCGACAGCATTGTCGGACTTATTCGCGAGCCGGGCGATTATCCCCGGTCTCGCAATTCATGCTTGAGCCCAGGCAACGAACCCGCTAAAAGGACAATGGTCAACTCGCGTGCGAGCCGGGGGGTTTTTCCCCCGGACATGCTACCATCGACATTCACTGTAACAGCCAGCCGAAAGAGCCGAAAGCCAGATTCAGGCGAGTGATCAGTCGTCCGTTTTCAGTGGTCAGTACGTGCAGCACTGACCACTGATGACTGAAAACTGACCACTGATAACTGAACACTCAGTTTAGGACCCTACCCACGGCCAAGAATTCGCACAAGAAAGCCGCCGCGGTCGACCGCGAGCATGACAACCAGCGGTTGATCGCCCAAAACCGCAAGGCGCGGCACGACTACGAAGTGATCGAGACGCTCGAGTGCGGCATCGTGCTCGTGGGGAGCGAGGTAAAGAGCCTGCGCACCGGCAAGCTTTCGCTCGAAGAGGCGTATGGCCGGCTCAAGGGGGGCGAGGTCTGGCTCGTCGGGTGCGACATCCCGGAATACGTCGAGGCCAACCGCTTTAACCATCAGCCGAAACGGCCGCGAAAGCTGCTGTTGCACCGCCGCGAGATCAAGAAATTCGCCAGCAAGGCCTACGAGCGAGGGCTGACGCTCGTGCCGCTGAAGATGTATTTCAAAGAAGGCCGCGCCAAGGTATTGATGGGGGTCTGCAAGGGCCGCAAACGCCACGACAAACGCGAGCTGATCAAGAAAACGCAGATGGCTCGCGAGCTCCGCCGCATGGAGCGAAGGCGCTAGGATGTGAACCAAGTGGTTTCTGCTGACGTAGTTACACTAACCCGAGGCAAAAAGCCGAGCGATGCTAGCGACGCCACGAGCCGGCGCAATCCGATTCTGCCAGCGCTAGCATCCCTCGGCTTGCGCCTCGGGTTGGTATGTGGCGCGAGGGCGTAAACAGGCCGAGAATATGGGAGCCGTGATGCTGCTGCTCAAGGATGTAAAAAAATCGTTCGTCGAGCCTGATGGCGGCCGGCTGCCGATCCTGAATATCGACCATTTCCACCTCGCCGCCGGCGAGCAGATGGTGCTGGTCGGCAAAAGCGGCTGCGGCAAGACGACGCTCTTGCACGTGATTGCCGGCATCAGCCGCCCCGATAGCGGCATGGTGAGCGTCAACGGCCAGAACATTGCTCGGCTCTCGGAGCCGGACCGCGACCGTTTCCGAGCTCAGCATATCGGTTACGTCTTTCAGACGTTCAACCTCTTGGCCGGCTTTTCAGCCCTGGAAAACGTGCTCTTGGGGATGAGCTTCGTCGCCGGGCGCAGCGACCCTGCGCGTGCGCGAGCGCTCTTGGAGCGCGTCGGCATGGGGCACCGTCTGTCGCACAAGCCCGCGATGCTCTCCGTTGGCGAGCAACAGCGAGTGGCCGTGGCGCGGGCGCTGGCGAACCGCCCGAAACTGCTCTTGGCCGACGAGCCGACGGCCAATGTCGACTCGTTCCATCAGCAGCAGATCGTGGACCTGGTGCGCGAGACGTGCCGCGAGGAGAACGTGTCGCTGGTGCTCGTGACGCACGAGCCAAGCGTCGCCGAGCAGTTCGAGCGAGTCGAGCGACTCGAAGACCTGAACCAGGCCCTGGCATCCGCATGAACCGCTGCGCAATGACCCAACGAATGCAGCCCTCGACGAATTATTTCCTACTCCGTGTCTCCGTGTCTCCGTGGTGAGTAATGAGCCTTTGGAAAATTGCCTGGCGAAGCCTCCGGCAGCGCGGACTCTCCTCGACGCTCACCGGCGTCTCGATGGCACTGGGCGTGGCGCTGGTCGTGGCGGTGCTCGTGATCTCGGGTGTGGTGAATGAGTCCTTTACTCGCAACGCACAGGGATACGACCTGATCGTGGGCGCCAAGGGGGGCAAGCTGCAACTGGTGCTCAATACGGTATACCACCTGAGCACGCCGATCGAAAATATCCCGTACCACTATTACAAGGAATTCACCGAAGGGAAGTTCGCATCGAGCGTCGGCGTCGCGATTCCGTACTGCTTGGGAGACAATTACGAGGGATACCGTGTCGTGGGCACGCTGCCGGCGATGTTCGACGAATTCGAGTACATGCAAGGCCGCAAGTACGAATTCGCGGAAGGCGGGAACTTTCGCGCCGAAGCCTTCTTCGAGGCGGTGATCGGCTCGCTCGTGGCGCGGAAGACGGGCCTGAAGGTCGGCGACCGGTTCCGCCCCACGCACGGCGTCGTCGGCGACGAGGGGCACAAACACGACGCCTTCACCGTCGTGGGAATCCTCGAGCCCACGGGCACGCCCAACGACCGCGCCTTGTTCGTGAACATGGAGGGGTTTTACCTGCTCGATGGGCACGCAAAGGAACCGCCGGCGCCAGCGGCGAATGCGCACACGCATAGCGACGAGGCGCCCGCGCAAGATTCACACCACGACGAACATGCCGATCAATATGCCGCCCAAGGCGATAGTCATTCCGCCGAAAAGGGCGCGCATGACGACGCGGCGCACCATCAGGCCAGCGACGCCCACGAACCCATCGAGCATGAAGAAGAACATGCGGACCACGAACACACGGGACATGCCGATCACGTGCACGAGCATGTCAAGCCGTTGCCGGAGGAGCAGAAGGAGGTGACGGCGATCCTCGTTCGCACGGCTTCGCCATTGGCGATGATGTCGCTGCCACGCCAAATCAATAAAGACTCGATCGCTCAGGCAGTCGCACCGCAGCGAGAAATCGCGAACCTCTTCGAGAGCATCGTCGGCAATATCCAGTGGCTCTTGTTCGCTCTGGCCGTGCTGATCGTCGTTGTGGCGGGGATAGGCATCATGGTCGGCATCTATAATTCCATGAGCGAGCGCCGCCGCGAGATCGCCGTCATGAGAGCCCTCGGAGCCGGCCGAAGTACCGTGATGACCGTGGTGCTCCTGGAGTCGATCCTGTTGTCGTTGGCTGGCGGGGTGGCCGGCGTACTGCTCGGCCATGGGCTGATTGCAACGCTTGGGCCGCTGATCGTGGCCCAAACGGGCGTTTCGATCGGTTTCTTGCAGTTTGAGATGAATGAGTTAGCCTTAATACCAGGACTGGTTGTATTGGCCACGCTGGCCGGGTTCCTACCGAGCCTGGCCGCCTACCGCACCGATGTTGCCAAGGCACTGAGCGCGTCGCCTTGAGCCCCCCTAAAGGGGAGTTTATAAAGTCCACTACACAGGAACACATCCAAATGATCCGCGCGATCGTTCGCGATAGCCGGCTGGCTCTGACCACGTGGGTCATCTTATTCCACGTCGGCACCGTGGCCGCCTGTCCCTTCTGCAGTGCCGTGTCGATGACGCTCAGCGAGGAGATGAACGCCGCGGACTTGGCACTATTGGTCAAGCTTGAGTCGGCGGAGACTCCGCCCACCGATACCTCGGCCGACGCGCAGGCTTCGCCAACGCCCGACGCCGAAGCCAAGACCGTTTTCACGGTGATCGAGGCCCTGAAGGGCGCTGAGCACGTCGCCGGCCTGAAGCAGATCGATGTTCTGTACTTCGGCCCGCGCTCCGCGGATACAGTTTTCCTGGTGATGGGCAACGACCCGCCGTCCACCAGTTACTCGACGCCCATCCCGCTCACCGAGCGTGCGATCGCCTATGCTCGCGAGCTGCCCAAGCTGCCGCCCAGCGGCGGTGAACGGCTGGTTTTCTTCCAGGGTTATTTCGAGGACGAAGAGGACCTGCTGGCTCGAGATGCGTTCGACGAGTTCGCGCGCGCGCCATATGCCGATCTCAAGGCGATGAAAGACCGGATGCACCACGACAAGCTCGTGGCCTGGGTGGGCGATTCGCAGGTGACGGCCAGCCGTCGGCGGCTGTATCTGACGATGCTGGGCGTGTGCGGCGGACCCGACGATGTGGCAATGCTCGAGGGGTTGATCGCCTCGAACGACCGCGACACGAAGACGGCGCTCGATGCGATGATCGCCTGTTATTTGACGCTCAAGGGACCGGACGGCATGCCGCTGGTTGAGGAGCTGTTTCTCAAAAAGGCCGACGCCGAGTACACCGACACTTACGCCACGATCATGGCCCTGCGTTTCCACGGACAGGAGGAACAGATCATCCCCAAGGAGCGGCTGCTGGAGGCGATGCGCCACATGCTCGACCGCCCGCAGTTGGCCGACCTGGTAATACCTGATCTCGCGCGGTGGCAAGACTGGACGGTGGTGGATCGACTGGTGACGCTGTTCAAGGAGGCGGACGACGAATCGAGCTGGGTGCGCGTGCCGGTGGTGAATTACCTTCGCGCCTGCCCGCTGCCGGAGGCCAAGGAGCGGATCGACGAGCTGGCCCAGATTGACCCCGACGCGGTAAAGCGCGCCCAGAGCTTTTTCCCCTTCCCCGCGGCCGCGCCGCCAGTGCCGGCCCCGGCGAGCGAAGCTGTCGCCGCGACCGACTCAACGTCGCCGCAGCCCACCGCGCCGAGCGACGTGACGCTTGCGGGTACCGCCAGCGAAACAGAACCGGCCGCGGCGCCTGCCGTCAAGGCCCCGCCAGAAGAATCCAAGGCGGCCGAGACGCCCGTCGTGGAAGGCGCCCAGGATGCTACATCACGCGCGACCGACAAGGACGCCGAGGACGCCATTTCGACTTCCCAGCCACGGCGCGCGACTACGGTTATCACGCCCCCCGCTCCCCATTCCGGACCCGTATTGGCGGTGCCGATGATCGCTGGCGGGGCGATTGTGGTGGTCCTGGCCCTGCTGGCGGTGATCTTCTATCGCGGCTAACTCCAGGCCGCGCTTGCGTGAGCACGCGATGAGCTTCGCCATCGACTCCCGAGCCCAGGATCGAATCGGTCGCGATGCCGAGCTGCCATCCTATCGCGCCGTTAGCGCGCTGGCGGTCGCAAGCGCCATCCTCGGCCTGCTTTCGGCGCTGGCGCTCCTCGATTGGGCGATGGGCATCTTGCCGGCGATTACTGTTCTAGTCGGCTCGCGAGCATTGCAGCGGATTCGCGCAAATCCCGATGAATTAACGGGCGGCGTCTGGGCTCGTCTGGGGATCGGCCTCGCCTTGGTGTTTCTCTTCGCCGGCTGGGCACGGCTGAGTTACGTGTATGTGACCGAAGTGCCCGAGGGGTACCAGCGGATTACCTACGACGATCTGCAACCCGATCCAGACAAGCCTGGTGAAATCATCCCCGAAAGCGTCAAGGCGTTCGAGGGCAAGAAGGTTTTCATCAAGGGCTACGTTTATCCCAGCTCGCAGAGCGAAGGGATCAAGGAGCTGATCCTGGTGCGTGATACGGGGACGTGCTGCTTCGGTGGGCAGCCTCGATTGACCGATATGGTTCAAGTGACGCTCGAGCCGCCGCTGGAGCTGACCTATTCGATGCGGCAGCACCGCCTGGGTGGCACGTTCCACGTGGAGCCCGGCGCGGCGCTGCATGGCTTGGGTGGGGTGGTCTATCATCTGCGAGCCGATTACGTCAGGTAGCCATGGAAAGATCATTGCCGGCAGGCTGGCATTGGGGGGCCTGCCTGTGCGGCGCGTTGGCGTTGCCGCTAGTTTGTGGATGTGCCGATAGCTCGGCGCCGGCGGCCGCGTCCGCGCAGGCACCTTCGCGGTCGAGCGAGGCGCCGCCCCCGCGCACTGTTCTGCCGAACGGGTCGCCGCGCGATTCGCAAAACGCCGCTGCCCCCACGCAAGCTGCAACGGCGATGCGCGAGACGACCGCCGCGCCCACCCCGCCCGCTCCGCCCAAGGCGGTCCGCGACGTGACCTTCGACGACATCAAGCTTGAATTGAAGAAGGATGAGCCCTTCGTCCGATCGAAGCTCACCACCACGGTCGAAAAGCTCCACGGCTCGGCCATTCGCATTCGCGGTTACATCCTGCCCAGCTTTCAACAAACCGGCATCACGAAGTTCGTCCTGGTACGCGACAACATGGAGTGCTGTTTTGGACCGGGCGCGGCGCTGTACGACTGCATCCTCGTGGACATGGAACGCGGCAAGAGCGCCGACTACACGGTGAGGCCGGTGACGGTCGAAGGCGCGTTTTCCATCAATGAGCTCCGCGATTCCGATGGCAAGCACCTGGCGATCTATCACCTTGTCGGCCGCTCGGTTCAATAGGCGCGCCACGCGGCCAACGCGCCAGGCGAAAGCGAGCCAAACGACAGCCGGCCCAACCACAGTCAGCCAATCAACAGCGAGCCTACGGCTGTATGCCGGAGGTCTGGCGACAGTCGTTCTGTTCTGGACATCGCCGGCGTTAGCTTGTCCCTTTTGCAAAGCACTTCGCCCCCCTGTAAGCCACGAGCGCGAAACCGCGCTCGTGGTCGCACTGGCGGAATACCAGGAGCTGTCGAGCACCGCGCATGTGTTTCGAATCCACCGCGTCCTCAAGGGTGAAAACCACCTTCCGAACCGAGAGCGGCTGGCGATCGCCGCGTCCTGGGATTCGCGCCCCGGCACGCTAGCGCTTGTGCTGGGAGGCAGTGGGGCGACGTCCGGTACCGGCCAGTTGCAATTCTCGGCCATGCCGCTTAACGAGGCGAGCTACGCCTACGTGGCCGCGGCGCCCGAGTTGCGCCTCCCACCGCGCGAGCGACTGCCGTACTTTGCTCGCTACCTGGAACACGCCGATGCCTGGATCGCCGACGACGCGTACCAGGAAATGGCGCACGCGACGTATCACGACATCGTCGAAATCACCGATGCATTCTCCGTTGAGCGCCTCACGCGCTGGCTCCAGGACGAGCGCGTGCCGGAGGAGCGAAAAGGCTTTTACGCACTCGCGGTCGGCGTCGCTGGCGCGGCCGCCGACCGTGAAGCAGACCGCACAGCCGCCGCGCAACTCGTGCGGCGACTAACCACCGAGGCGGCGGACGACTTTCGCGCTGGCTTCGACGGCATCCTGGCCGCGCTGATGTTACTCGAACCCCAGCCGGCGCTCGATTTGATCGTGGAGCAGTACCTGGCCAATCCGGCGGCGCGCGACGGCGATGTGCGGCACGCCATGTCGGCCCTGCGGTTCTATTATGAATACGGAACCGGTATTCCGCGCCAGGAGCTTGCGGCGGCCATGCGGCACCTCTTGGCTCGCGGCGATTTCGCGGCCGCGGCGGTAGTCGACCTGGCGCGTTGGCAAGACTGGGATTCGCTGAAACGCGTAGTCAGCCTATTCGACAAGCCAAATTACCCCCAGCCGGCCACGTCGCGTGCCGTGGTCGGTTATCTGTTTGCTTGTCCACGTGACGAGGCTCAGCGTGAACTAGCGCGGTTGCGCCAGCTTGATCCCCAGCGCGTCACCGACGCCGAGCGGCACATCGCACTCACGGGTGGCTCGCTCTGAGCGGCTGGCATGACCGCTAATCGTCGCTTTGAATATTGCGGATCGAATCGCACCGAACCGGATTGCAGCGCGGCCCGGCCAGCGGCGTTGCTCGCTTCGCTGGGTGTGATTGCTCTTGGAATCGGGGTCTACTTTGGAGTCTGGAATCACGAGTTTCTCAGCCGCGATGACCCGCTGAATGTTACCGAAAACCGTTACCTACAGCCGCCGACCCTCACGAACCTCCGGCGGTTTTGGCAGGCGCCCTATGAGGGAATCTACGCCCCGGTGGCGTACATGTTCTGGGCGATTGAAGCGTGGCTGTCGCTCCGGCTGGGACCCTCGACTGGCAGCGGTGGTTTCGATCCGCGCATCTTTCACACGGGCAATCTCATTTTGCACATCGGCAACAGTCTTGTCGTGCTGGCGATACTTCGTCATTTGACGGGCTCGGTTGCGACTGCTTGGTTTGGCGCCGTGCTGTTCCTGGTCCATCCACTTCAAGTGGAAGCCATATGTTGGGTCACCGAGACGCGCGGGCTGTTGGCGGCCTGGTTCGGGATGGTGGGCCTCTGGAGCTATATGAAATCGGTCGATCCGTCGCCCACGATGGGACGAAGATCGCGCATCGCCTGGCGAACGTTGACCGTCTTGACATGGCTGCTTGCACTGTTGTCGAAACCTTCGGCGGCGGCCTTTCCGCTGATCGCCGCGGTGATCGACTATACATGGTTCCGCCGTGGCGTCTGGCGAATCAGTCGAGCGGTGGTGCCCTGGATCCCAGTGGTCGTGACTCTGGCCCTACTAACGCAATCACAGCAAGGCGCGGAAACGATCGGCTACGTCCCCTCCGTTTGGCTCCGGCCGATCGTGGCGCTCGATACGATCGGATTCTTTCTGGTGAAGATCGTGTGGCCCGTCGGCCTTGGCACGGATTATGGCCGTACGCCCCAGTGGGTCCTGGGAGGCTTTGGTGCGCTACCCATGATTCTGATCACGCTGTCGACCGCGATTGTTGCCTATCTGCTGCCGGCGCGGCGAAACGCGCTAGGTGTTTTCGGCGTCTTGGTGGCAGGACTTGCTCCAACCTTGGGGCTTGTGCCGTTTTCGCATCAAGCTTTTTCGACCACCGCCGACCGTTTTGCATACCTGGCGATGCTCGCGCCGGCGCTGGGCGCGGCGCTCGTTGCTCGACGAGTGCCCAACCGGATTGCGCTGCCGGCCGCATCGCTCGTATTGACCGTGCTCGGAGCGCTTGCGCACCGGCAAACGGTTCACTGGCGCGACGACGAAGCAATGTACAAACGCGCTTTGGCCGTCAATCCCAGGAGCCATATGGCGCACAATAACCTGGGCGTGTGGCTGCTTGAAAGCGGACGTTTCGACGATGCCGCTCATCACTTCAAATCGGCGCTCGCAATCAAGCCAGACTACGCCGACGCACACAACAATTTGGGCAACGCCCACTATAAGCGACACGATTACGCTCGCGCGATCGAGTCATACGCCCGAGCGCTGGCAATCGACCCTCTGGGCTTGAGTCCCCGATTTAATCTCGGCAAAGCGCTGGCCGCCGCCGGGCGCACCGGTGAGGCAATTCAGCAATTTGAGTCCTTGTTGAGCGTCAATCGAGGCTATTCCAACGTACATTTCGAGCTGGCGTGCGCTCTGGAGTCGTCGGGGGAGGTAACTGAGGCGCTCGAACACTATTTCGCGGCGATCCAAATCGATCCGCGCTATGTTGAAGCGCGCCGGCGATTCGGCAAGTTACTGCTGGCAGTCGGTCAGCCCGGCGTGGCGGCCGAGCATCTTTCCGCCGCATTACGATTGGACGGCGAGTCGATCGATGCTCGCTTGGACTACGCGGCCGCCCTGTTGGCTCGGAGGCAGCTCGCCGCGGCAACGCGCCAATACCGAAAAATCCTGAAACGCAGCGTGAACGAGCCGACGGCGCTCAATAATCTTGCATGGATTCTGGCAACCACGAGCGAGGCTGAATTGCGCCGCCCCGACGAGGCCGTGGCACTGGCCGAACGGCGGCGGCGTCAATCCAAAGCTCCGCCGAACTCGACAACGCTTGACACGCTTGCCGCCGCCTATGCCGCGGCCGGCCGCTTTGCCGACGCCGAGCGAACCGTCCGCGAGGCGATTGCAATGGCTGAAGGCGACGACCGGCGAATCGCGCGGATGAACGAACGGCTCGAAGCCTACCAAAACCACCGCGCCTGGAACGAGCCGTGATCGGCGAGCGCGAATTACCGAGCCATCGGTGGCTTGAATCCGTTCATTGGATTTCCGGGGATCATCTGGATGTCGTCCCAGATAAGTCCACCGGATAGGGCCGGGATTTGCGTTGCATAGACGGCGACGACGATCAAGCCGACCTGCGCAAGTCGCTTCATTTTCGATCGTCAGGGGAAATCGGCACGATGGGATTTGCGCGATAGGGTTTGTTCGATTGGTAGAGGTCGAGGCGGGACTGGATCTTTTCGACGAGCGCCGACTGGCCTTGCGATTCGGCAAGGTCAATCGCCTTTTGAGCGGTGCGGACTGCATCATCCAAACGCCCCACTTCGGCGTAGGCGGCAAGCGTGTCGAGGTAGGTAGGAGTCCCATTGCCTGTAGCCTCACAAGCCAGTTCAGCCAACCCCACGGCCTCCGCGCCCTGACGAACTCCTGAATCGTGGCTTGTGGCTAATAGCCAGGCGAGATTGTTGGTAATGGACAAATTGTCCGGCATCAGTCTTGCCGCAATACGAAGATGTGGTATCGCTTCTTTGGTTTCACCCTGCTCAAGCAGGGCGATAGCAAGATTGTATTGCGCAACGTGGTCATTGCGATCGATCGTGAGCGACTCGCGCAACTGTCGGATGGCCGTCTCATGTCTTCCGAGCCGAAGCAACATACTGCCGAGATTCGCCCGTGCCTTTGCGTAGTGGGGGGCAACGTCAATGCAGCGAGTATATTGCTGAATCGCTTCAGCGATATCACCTTGTTCCGCCAAGACCACACCAAGATTGAAATACGCATCGGCGTAGTTTCGACGGAGTCTGATAGCCGCCTGATAATGTTCTTTCGCTTCGTCAAGCTGGCCCAGGTCAGACAGAGTTATGCCAAGATTGAAGTGAGCATTGGCGAAATTTGGATTGAATCGGAGGGCGCGCCGATAGTGGTCAATGGCGGCTGGGAACTCCTTGCGTTTCGCCAGGACGTTTCCCAACAGATCGTGCGCAATGTAGCTTCGTGGGTTGACGCGCAGCGCGTGCCGAAACAACGACTCGTCGTCATGCCAATGTGACACCTGATTAAAGCTCAGCACGGCAAGCAAAATCAATGAGACGGATGACACAAGAAGCGCTCTGCGGCCTTCATAGTGCAACCACAGCCACGCGACCGCCAATGCCGGCCCTAGGAGCGCGAGATACGCGTAGCGGTCAGCCACTGTCGAATGCGCCTGAAAGGCGAAGGGAACAAACCCTAATACGGGCAAGAGCCCCGCCACAAAGACGCCTGTCGCCACGAACCATCTTCGTGGGTCATGTAACCAATAAAGGCTGCAAGCAAACCCCGCAGGCAATAGCCACGTGACGTAGATCCAATCTTCCTGTGTAACGCGCGAGAGCGAACGACCATAGTCGGGGCCCAGGTTGATGGGAAGCAGCAATTTCCACGCATAGAACGCCAGGGCATCTCCCGCAACGAATGGTCGCAAATACAGCTCGGACGCGGTACAAAAAGATTCACCGGTTTGCTCGGCGCGCGTGACGTATCCCGCAATTGCCGCCACCATGAACCACGGGGTAAGCGATACGATTGTGCGAAGAATGGGTCGGCGGAGCCAACCACACGATAAGGCGAAGCACATGATTGGCACAGCCGCGGCGGCGGGCTTTGCAAGCATCGCCAGGACATAGGTACAGGATGCCAACCAGTAATGCATGACTGGTCGCCCTCGGGCATATCGGCATGCTGCAGCGACGCCTGTGCGAACGTCGTCCGTGAGCGATTGCTGGAACTCCAGGTAGTGCCAGATGGCGATGGTCGAGAGGAGACCGCACAGTAGTCCTTTGGTTTCACTAACCCAGGCAACCGACTCCACGTGCAGCGGGTGGAAGGCGAAGAACAAAGCACCGATGCAGGCAGCCGTATCGTGCTGGACCAGCCGGCGCAGAATGGAAAAAACGACTCCGCAGCACAGCATGTGAAGTAACAGGTTCGCGATGTGAAAGACACGAGGTTCGAGCGGATTGCCGGTCAAGGCGCTCGACAGGAGCGATTCCACAGACCAGAGGTTGTACGTCAGGGGGATGTAGAGCTGAAGATAGGGCTGTATCCAGAAATAAACGAGGTTTGACCATGAGACCGGCCGTAGGTGCGGGTTTTCGGTAATGTTGACCTGATCGTCAAAATTGAGAAACTCATGATCCCAAGCGCGAACAAAGACGAGCAGCGTTGCCGCCCATACGAACAGCCAGACAAGGTACAGACGGACACGTGCGTGCATCGGTGGGTCGTATTCGTCGTGGCGTCCGAGATCGGAAACTTGAGTCTGCGGGATCAGGTTCCCGTAGAGGTGCGCAGGGCACCGTACCGACCTTCAGCCGCTTCTCAATCTATTGTAGCGTCGCTATCCCGGAATCTTTGCATAACCAAATCCCCGACAACAAACGCGCCCGCTAATTCCGCACGTAACAGCCCCCCAGTGCGGGCTCGCCAATTAGCAGCGGTGAGGCGACCTCGCGCGCTCAATGTGGCTCACAACCTCGGCGCATCCAGCGATTGACTGCGCGTCTCGCGGTTCAGAAATATCATCGGCTTCGGTTCGAGACCCGAATCGACTGGGCGAAAACGGTAGGCGGAGAGTCTTGTGTCTGATCGGAATCAATCTGTGCTTGCACGACTCTACCACTCACCGAAGATCGTCGAGGCAGTATTACTGGCCATTACGGCCGTTCTCGCAGTGTTCTGCCTCTGATGGAACTGGAATGGTCGGCTGCGGGGGTTAGCATAACCCTGGCGGAGGATCATTCCATGAGCGGACCGAAGACGCGTCGACACTTTTCAGCGGAGCAGAAGGCCCAGGTGGTACGGCGGCACGTGGTGGACAAGGTGC
>Ga0187892_10000106_pt1 | contig 196777 bp, 222 predicted proteins | sample MA1701073metaG_FD_139345 | JGI IMG/M metagenome (GOLD analysis project Ga0187892, IMG submission 139345) | Bio-ooze microbial communities from a basaltic lava cave in the Kipuka Kanohina Cave System on the Island of Hawaii, USA - MA170107-3 metaG ... | reverse complement strand
CCTTCTAGTGTCGCCGTCAGGATCATCGCTCGTCGTTGTTCCTTCCCGTTCATCGTGATGCTCCTCATGAGAGGACAGAATCACAGAACAGTTAGACCGGACAAAGTCACAGACCATCTACAGAATTGACGTTTCCCGATTGTCGCTCCTCTAACCCGATGTTAAACTTTACGTGTCGGCCGGTCCCGCAATCCTCTGGGGTGCTATGAACAAAGCTTCAAGCTGTTTCCATTCCTCTGGGTGCGCCTCGACAGGCGTCCGCCGGGACGTGAGCCTAACCTTTGCCTAGCCCCCACTGGAAAGAGAAATGCGGCGTCTTCGGGGTCTACGCCCCGGGGGAAGAGGTAGCCCGCACCACCTTCTACGGGATCTACGCCCTGCAGCATCGCGGCCAGGAAAGCGCCGGTATAGCCACCGCAGACGGCACCCGCCTCCACATCCGCACCGGCATGGGTCTCGTCTCCCAGGTATTCGATGAGCAGGACCTTGGCTACCTGCCCGGCCACATCGCGATCGGCCACACGCGCTACTCCACCACCGGCTCCAGCAAGCAGGAGAACGCGCAGCCGGTGTTCGTCGAAGGCGCGAACGGACCTGTCGCCCTCGCCCACAACGGCAACCTGATCAACGCCGAAACTCTGCATGATGAGCTTGAGGACAGCGGCACCGACTTCACCGGCTCGACGGACACCGAGGTCGCCGCCCGGCTCCTCGCATCTGCACCCGGCGATACTTGGCTGGAGCGCGCGACCAACACAATGCAGGCGATGGCCGGAGCCTACTGTTTCATCGCTCTCACCCCGGACTCTCTCATCGCCATGCGCGATCCTTACGGTGTCCGCCCGCTCACGCTCGGGCGTACCGCCGGTGGCTGGATCATCGCCTCGGAGACTTGCGCTCTGGACCACCTCGGCGCGGAGTTCGTCCGCGAGGTCGAGCCGGGCGAGTGCGTCGTCATCGACCGCCAGGGCCTCCACGCTACACAGGCGATCGACAAGAAGCGCGACGCCCTGTGCGTCTTCGAGTACATCTACTTCGCACGGCCGGACAGCGTGATCCGCGGCAAGCTCCTCCACCCGATGCGCATGAACATGGGCCGCGAGCTCGCCCGCCAGGCGCCGGTAGATGCGGACATCGTCATCGGCGTGCCGGACTCCGCGACGGCCGCCGCAATCGGCTACGCCAACGAGAGCGGCATACCCTACGCCGAGGCGCTTGTGAAGAACCGCTACGTTGGCCGCACCTTCATCAAGCCCGACCAGCGCCTCCGTGACCAGGGCGTGCACCTGAAGTTCAACCCAATGCGCGGCATCATCGAAGGCAAGCGCCTAATCGTCGTCGATGACTCGATCGTCCGCGGCACGACGACGCCGAAGGTCGTCGAGATGCTGCGCAACGCCGGCGCGAAAGAAGTGCACATGCGCATCTGCGCGCCGCCGATCATGCACCCCTGCCACTTCGGCATCGACATGGCCACCCAGTGGGAGCTGATCGCTTCCCGCCACGAGATCGAGCAGATCCGCCAGCACATCGGCGCCGATAGCCTGCACTACCTGGACATCGAGGGCTTGATGCGCGCGGTCGAGCAGCCCAAGAGCAGCTTCTGCACCGCCTGCTTCACCGGAGAGTACCCGATGCCTGTCCAGCTCCAGATGGACAAGCTCGTCTTCGAGCGCGCCGGACGCGGTGGCAAGCGGGTTCCTGTGGCCGCCTCATACAGCTGGGAAGAAGATCACCGCTGACGGCTGGTGGTTTGTCGCGGCCGCAGGTTTTGGATCTGCCCGGCCGCTAGGCTGACGATCGCCGGCGCATATAGAACCAGCCTCCGACGCCGCCAACCATCGCAAGCACGATAACAGCCACCGCCGCGATCACCAGCGCGCCCGAACCACCGCCGCCTTCATCTTCCTCCGTTGTCACCTGCGCCTCGGGTAACGTCGTCCCGTCCGAGTCCGCAAGCGGCGTCCGATCGAGCGCCCGGATGGCCGCCAGCGTATCGTCCGCCTCGAGGACGGTCTGCCAGTCATCCTCGCTGAGTGCCCATAGTTCCGGCGCACCAGCGCCGATTAGCGTCCAGGAGCCTTCCTGCAGCACGATGCCGGGCTCCGGCGCTTCGACGGCGATTTCGCCTTCGAACAAAAGTACCGCCGTTTCGTCTTCCTCGTCCCAGCGCGCAAGGACGAACTCCGTCCCGCGAATGCCGATTATCGTTGTGCCCGCCCGCGTGCTGAATACGCTCCCGTTCTTCCAGTCCTTCGTGTGGTGCCGGAGCACACCCTTGATCAGGTCGAGGACTGTCTTTTCCGGCAACCCCGGTACGCCCGTAAGCCCGGTGCGCACACAGAGGATAGAACCCCCCAACTGGTCGATCTCCGTCACGTTGCCGCCCAGTTCGTTGAGGGCCGTCCCTTCCTTTGATGCGAGGTCGGCCACCGGGATCGGCTTCTCGAAGATAAGCACCTTCGCCGCGGCGTCCTCTCCGGTCCGGAGCACGTCTCCCTGCCGGAGAACGAACGAATCCGCTGCAACCAGCGATGGGTCCGCCGGCGCATCCGCTTCCCCGCCCTCATGGACTGGCAGGTATGTCCCGGAGACGTCCCGCTGGACCTCCACGGTGCCGCTCACCGCTGTCACCACACCGATCACCGGCCGCAACCCCGGATTCTCGAAGCACTCCTTCTCCAGCAGCTCCAGCTCCTCGCCGTCTGCGAACTCGTCTTCGGTTGGTGAGGGCGTGGCCGCTGTTGTGGGTACGGGGGTCGCGGAGGCTGTGGGTTGGTCCAGGATCGCACTCGCGTCCAAAATCGTGAACGCCATCCCGTTAACGAATCCGGACATCGACGTGCCACTGATCTGGGCGCTGAACGAGTGTGGGAGCTCGTTGTGAGTCGGCCCGCCGAGACAGTCAGCGGGATTGTTGCTCAAGAGCTGCCAGTCTGTGATCAGTGTCCCGCTGAACCCCCAGGCCTTCTGACCGGGAGTGATTGTCGCCGAGGCGGCCATGCTCTGGGTGTACTGAGTCCCGCACACCGAGCCAACGACGTTGCCCGGCAGTTCCGTGATCACCGTGACGACCACCTCCGCCTGGGCCGAGTTTCCGTTGCGGGTGATCGTTATCCGGTTCTCCAACACCTGCGTGATGCCGACGGCGGCGTTGCTCGTATCGAACGTGCCGGTCGCGCTCCCCGTCTGCGCACTCGCGGCATTAGCAATAGCGAGCAGCACTGAGATAAGAGTCGCTAGCGCGACGAAAAGATGTGAACGCGAACGAAGAGTGACCATGGCCACGCCGACGGAGGGTTTCCTGATGCTGCCCGACTCTACAGAGCAAACGAACGGATGTCAACTGATGGTCACCGTTAGTGGTCAGCACGTCGAACCCAGTCCCCAAACGCAACCGCGCTCACATTTCTCGACCACCGAGAGCGGAGTAGAATTACCACCGCCTGAACGCAACAGACGAAGAGGAGAGCCGCCCCATGGTCCAAACGCTGGTAAACAACGCCGGTTCCGATATCCCCGGGAACGACATCAAGGCATTCGCATCCAGCCTCAAGGGTAAGGTCCACGAGCCGGGTAGCGCCGGTTACGAAGATGCCCGAGCGATCTTCAACGGCATGATCGACCGACACCCCGGTTTGATCGCCCAACCAGCCGACACCAGCGACGTAGTAAGGTGCGTCAACTTTGCCCGGGAGCACGAGCTGATCATCTCGGTGAAGGGCGGCGGCCACGCAGCCTCGGGTCACGCCGTCTGCGAAGGCGGACTCATGATCGACCTTCGCAACCTGGATTCGATCGAGGTCGACCCCAGGGCGCAGACCGCTACTGCCGGCGGCGGCGCCACCTGGGGCCCCTTCGACGCGGCCACACAGCAGCACGGACTCGCAGTCACAGGCGGTCGCAACCCAACGACCGGCATCGGTGGCCTCACCCTCGGCAGCGGTTCCGGATGGCTGGAGCGAAAGCTCGGCTACACCGCGGATAACCTGCTCGGCGTCGAAATCGTCACAGCTAACGGCGAGGTCCTGCGCGCCAGCGAGACCGAGAACCCGGAGCTGTTCTGGGGCCTGCGCGGCGGCGGCGGCAACTTCGGCATCGTTACGGAATTCAAATACCAGCTCCACAAGATCGGCCCGATGGTCTACGGGGGGCAGCTCGCCTTCCCGCGCTTCATGTCCGCGCAAGTCGTCAAGGCCTACCGCGATTTCATGGAGAACGCCTCGGACGATATCGGCGGCGGCGTGGCACTCGTCTCCGCTCCTCGCATGGATCCCGTGCCTCCGCCTGTACAGGGAATGCCCGTCGTTGGCATTATTGTCTGCTACGCGGGCAACCCCGCCGATGGACCCGAGGCGATTAAGCCGCTGCTGGCTCTGAACCCCGTCATGAACATGTGCCAGGAGATGCCCTACGTGGCTGTGCAGGATATGCTCACGGAGGGCAGCCCACCGGGCATGCGGAACTACTGGAAAGCCGACATGTACCCGGAAATGCCTGACGAGCTCATCGACAAGATCGCTGAGGCCACTGCGCAGCCACCTTCGGAAGAGACGATTGTGCTCTTTCAGCCGCAAGGCGGCCAGGCAAATCGCGTGGACGAGAACCGATCAGCGCTGGGCTGGCGTGGGGCGAAGTGGTCGCTGCACGTCCTCGGCGCCTGGACCGATCCCGCAAAAGACGATGAGGTCATCGCCTGGGTGCGCAACATAGCGGCCATAGGCGCACCGTATGCGCAGGACGGGACGTACCTGAACTATCTCATGGACGAAGGCCTCGACCGCGTAAAGGCCAGCTTCGGCCCCAAATACGAGAAGATGGTCCAGCTCAAGAACAAGTACGACCCGAAGAACATGTTCTGTCTCAACCAGAACATCAAACCGACTGTGTAGCGATCGCTAATGGCGTCGCCGGCGCACAAGCCGGCAACCCAGCGCGAGGGTACCGAGCGCGGACACGGCGACGAGCCACAGAAGCGTTGCATGCCCTGGCGAGCCATATGAAGAGAGGATCTCAACCGCTCCTCCAACCGACATACAGGAAGCGCAAGTGAAAGGCGCCGAAAACTCGGAAGTTTCATATTCGTCAGTGAATTGGTTTTGCTGTGTCGCCGTCGCAGTGATATTCGGGCCGCTGACACCGCCCGGGAACGACCAGTTCCCGGCTCCGTCAGCCACTGTGGAGCCATGGTAGACTCGACCCTCATCTTCGCTATCGGAGAAAACATCGATCGTACAGCCGGCACAGGCGGTACCCGATGCAGAGCCGGCAGAAGTGATCACGGGCGGCAGCGGTGAATCGTCAACATTTCTGATCCCCTCGCCGCCGTTGGAATGGATGGAGTTTGACCGTATCTCTGTCGGGACGCCACTGACTCCATGGCTGGCATTGTGCGCGATCACATTTCCCTCTCCCGCACCCGTGCCACCTACCAGATTCCCGGACGCCGTCACCGCCACTCCACTTCCGTTCGCGAGAGCCGTTCCGGTTGACGTTGTACCTATCCAGTTTCCTTGGACTCGGTTGTCCGTCCCCTCCAATACCAAACCCTCGCCGGCGTTACCGCCGATTAGGTTCCCTGCACCCGCTGCACTGCCGCCAATTTCGTTCGCATCACCCACGACCTCGACACCTGCATATTGGTTCCCAAATCCGGTAGTCGCCGAGGCGTCGGGTCCAATCGTATTTCCCAGAACCTTATTGTGATCGCCAAGAATAAGCACTCCGACATCGTTGGCCGAAATGACATTTCCAGCAACGGGTGAAGCTCCCCCAATAACGTTTTCGGAGGCGAACAGGATCTCCACGCCCGACTGGTCGTTGCCAAGCGGAACGGCGCCCGTCTTATCGACGCCAATGTAGTTCCCCTGAATCGAATTTCCGTCTGAGACTAGGGATATCCCGTTTAAGTTGGCCGAGACAACATTCCGTCCGCCCTCAGTTCCGTCTCCTACCTCGTTGTTTCCGCCGCCGCTGATGGCGACACCCTCAGAGTTTCCGAGGTCCGCCGTTCCGCTAGCATCTGTTCCAATGAGATTGCCGAGAACGACGTTCTCCGTGGCGTTGGTAATTCTAACGCCGTATCGGGAATTCCCGGAGATCAGGTTGCCGGACCCCGGTGTCGAGCCACCAATCGTGTTATTGCTTGTGAAGATAATTCTTACACCCTCATCGTTTCCAATTGCCGCCGTGCCTGAAGCGTTAACCCCGATGTAATTGCCAAGGATGCGATTGTTCATAGATCCCGAATTGATCGCGACCCCGACGTTATTCCCTGAGATTACGTTCCGAGCTCCGGGATCTTCACCTCCGATCACGCTGTCAAACGACTCAATCAGATGAACTCCCAGGTCGTTTGGCCGAGCGGCTGTTCCCGTTACATCTATTCCGATGTGATTGGCCTCAACTCTCATGCCTGAGGCGAAGAGAGTCTCGATCCCAGCGTCGAACCCACCTATGGCAAAGCCACGTATTGTCACATCGTTTGCTTCCACTCCGAGCCCAAGGTCTGTCCCACCTGATGCAGCTCTAAGTTCGACCATGGGCGATCCCGCATAACCCGGCTGGGTTGTCGCGTCAATGAGCGCCGTTTCCTGGATCAACCCGAGCCACTGAGACGAGGAGCTGGTTATCAAATGCGGGCCTGCTCCGGGAATGTTGAAGTGGATTTCGTCAAATCCGTTTTGCGTGTTGGCTAGGTCGATCGCCTCGCGTAACGTGCATTCGGAAGCATCACAGACGCCATTGCCGGGATCTCCCGCAGAATTGACAACGATTGGCGGCGCGGCTGATGCCTCCCGGCTGGATATGAGCGCTGCGCCGACGAGACGAGCGCGAGTGACAAGTAACGCATATTCCCCCCGAAGTTTACTCATTACCGCACGGGCACTGGGCCTGTCAATCTAATCGTTGCCGGGCGGAAGATATGCGGAAGTTCGGATGTCGCGCCTCGCTCTGTCCCTACATTTGGCCGCGTTGTACCCTAGCCTCGTGAGCCGCCCCCGAAAGCCTGCATACGCCTCCGCGGGCGTAGACATCGAGGCCGCGGACGCCCTCGTCACCCGCTTCGCCGAACTCGCCAAGTCCGCGCGCCGGCCGGAGGTCCTCGCCGATATCGGGCCCTTCGCCGGGCTCTTCAAGCTGGGCAAGTACCGCGAGCCCGTTCTCGTTGCTAGCACCGACAGCGTCGGCACCAAGGTGAAGCTTGCCGTAGTCGCCGGCCGCTACGACACCGTTGGTCACGACCTCGTCAACCACTGCGTCAACGACATCCTCACCTCCGGCGCAGAACCGCTCTTCTTCCTCGACTACATCGGTAACACCGGCCTCACCGACGATGCCAAGGCGGACATCGTCCGCGGCTGCGTGGAGGCCTGCAGCGCCGTCGACTGCTCGCTCCTCGGCGGCGAGACGGCGGACATGCCCGGCACCTACAAGGAAGGTGACTTCGACCTCGTCGGCTTCATCGTCGGCGTAGTCGAACGCGACGCGCTAATCGACGGCTCGGCCATCCGCGAGGGCGACGTGCTCCTCGGCCTACCGTCGAACGGTCTGCACACGAACGGCTACTCGCTCGTCCGCAAGCTGTTCGACATCGGCATGGACGGCGAGCCCAACGCCGAACGCGACCGCCTCAACGCCAACTACCCCGGCCTCGCCCAGACGGGCGCCCGTCCGGGCGAGGGCACCCTCGGCGAAGCGCTGCTGGTCACCCACCGCTGCTATCTACCTGCGCTGCGGCCTGCACTCGACAAGCTTCGGGGAATCGCCCACATCACCGGTGGCGGCATTCCCGGCAACGTGCCTCGCATCATGCCCAAGAGCCTTGGGGCGCGCATCGATCGCAACTCGTGGCACGTGCCCGCGATCTTCCGCCTGATCCAGCAGCAGGGCGGCATCGAGGAAGAGGAGATGTACCGCGCCTTCAATATGGGCCTCGGCATCGTCCTCGCCGTCTCCCCCGAAGACGCCGCGCAGGTGCAATCGCTCATCCCGGAAGCCTTCGTCTGCGGCGAAGTCATCCGCGGGCAGGGGGTAGAATGGGCCACGTGAGAGTAGCTATCCGTATATCCAACCCGAACCGTCCAGAACAGGTGATCGATGTGCCCGATGCGCTGGTCGACACCGGAGCAACGCTCACGACCATACCCCGTGACATCGCGAATCGAGTTGGCCTGGCTACCCGCGGACAAATTCGAGTACGAACTGCAACCACTGTCGAAACGGTTGATCGGTCGTCAGCATGGGTGGAAATCCAGGGCAAAGACGGCTTCGTCCAGGTCACCGTGACCGATAACTATCCCGGTGTCTTGATAGGCGTCGTCACACTTGAGACACTTGGCTTTGCCGTCGATCCCAGGGGCGAACGGCTGATCGACAGCGAACTCCTTCTCCTCTAACGATGGCCACCTACCGCATTTACTACGTCGAGCACACTCCCAAGGAACATGAAGCGGGCGCCGACGCTCGCGACCTCTATGTCCTCGATGAAGAGGACTTCGAAGACAACGAGTGGGAAGAGACCTACGACGGCAACAACTCGGAGCGAGCGCTGGCCGGGTTCTTTAACGACCACGCACCGAACGGCGATGTGCAGATCATCGAAGAAGACGGCGGCCTGCGTGACGTCGGCGGCAACGAGGGGTTCGATCCCGACCGCACCTACCTCTGGATCGAGAACGGCCATCTGATGGAGTACCAGGGCATGGAAGAGTCCACTCCCGGCATGGTCGCCTGCCCCATGTGCGACGGCACCGGCGAAGTTAGCGAAGAAGCCGCCGAAGAGTACGCTGCCCCAACCCGCGGCGACGTCCGCGGATGACCCGAAACGCCATCCTCGCGCCTTATGACAAGACAGGCCTCGACGTCTTCGCGCGCGGACTGACCGAGGCCGGGTTCACCATCTACTCCACGTCCGGTACTCTGAAGTACCTCGCTGACGCCGGCGTTCCCGCTCGCTCCATCTCCGAGATGACCGGCGCCCCGGAGATGCTCGGCGGGCGCGTAAAGACGCTGCATCCCAAGGTCCACGGCGGCATCCTCGCGCGACGCGACCTGCCGGAGCATCTGGCAGAGCTTGACCAGCACGGCATCGAGCCCATCGAGCTCATCTGCGTCAACCTCTACCCCTTCCGCGAGACGATCGGACGCGAAGACGTCACCGAAGCGCTGGCCCTCGAGAACATCGACATCGGAGGCCCGACGATGCTCCGCGCCGCTGCCAAGAACTTCCCGTCCGTACTCGTATTGGTCGACCCCAGCGATTACGAGACTGCCCTCGCGCAGATTAAATCAGGCGACCTGCCGCACGATTTTCGGCGATCGCTGGCGACGAAGGCGTTCCAGCACGTCGCGGCATACGACACGATGATCGCCCGTTACCTGCGGACAGGCGATGAGAAGTTCCCATCTGAACTTACGGTCGGCCTCGACCTCGTCGCGGAAACGCGCTACGGCGAGAATCCGCATCAGCGCGGGTCTGTGTACCGTGACAAAGCGCCCGGTGCCAACCCCGGCGTCGTGGGTGCTGACCTTCTGCACGGGATGGCGATGTCCTACCTCAACTACTTCGACGCCGACGCCGCCTGGCGCACGGCCATCGACTTCGACTCGCCAACCGTCGTCATCGTGAAACACGCCACGCCCTCAGGCATCGCTTCTCACGAAGACGTCGCTGTCGCCTACCGACGCGCCTACGACAGCGACACGATCTCGCCGTTCGGCGGCATCATCGCGGTCAACCGGCCAGTCACCTGGGACATGACGGAGGCTATGAAGGGCAAGCGCTACGACATCATTATTGCGCCCGGATACGAAGACTCCGCGCTCGACCGCCTCCAGAAGCGGAAGGACCTGCGCATCATCCGCACCAAATCCGCCGACCGCACCGCCGCACCGGTGGAGTTCCGCTCGATCCTCGGCGGGATGCTCGTGCAGACGCCGGACACGATGCGCGGGGAGGACCTCGACCCAAAGGTCGTCACGAAGCGCGCGCCAACGGACGCCGAACTGGCAGAGTTACGCTTCGCCTGGACCTGCGTGAAGCATGTGCGCTCCAACGGCGTGGTGATCGCTAAAGATCGTGCCACCATCGGCATCGGCACCGGCCAGCCGAACCGACTCTGGCCGACGCAGCAGGCGATCGAGCGCGCCCAGGCGGGCGCCGGTCCCGGCGCCGGAGACCGAATTAAGGGCGCAGTCATCGCATCGGATGCCTTCTTCCCCTTTGCGAAGGGGGATGCCGTCGAGGACGCCTGCAAAGCCGGGATCGCGGCAATCATCCAGCCCGGCGGCGGCGCGCGCGATGACGAAGCGATCGACGTTTGCGATCAGTATGGCGTGGCGATGGTGTTTAGCGGCGTCCGCGCTTTCCGGCACTAATCGTTGGCGGGATGTTCCTTGCGGAGACGGGTGTTCTCTTCGTTCATGATCTCGTTGCTGCGCCGCAGGAAGTCGATGATAACCTCGAGTTGCTCCGGCGAATATGAACCCCATAGGTCGGAATGTCTCCTGCCCATCCGGCCGAATAGTCTCATCCCTTGCGCGATTTTTTCGCCGGGAGCAGCAGGCTCTATGATGACCCGCCGTCGATCGCGCGGGTCTGTGGTTCTGCGCACGAATCCTGCCGCCTCGAGGCGGTCGATGAGCCGCGTAGTGGCGCCCGTGCTGAGGCCGGTCCGTTCCGACAGCTCTCCTGCAGACATTGGCCCGAAAAGGTTTAGGAAATCCATGGTTTCCATATCGGTGTGGTGTATGCCAAGGCGCTCGGCAACTGCCTGGCTGAAGAGCGCGCTGTATGAGGTCATCAGCCGCACTTCGCGCGCCAGCTCCCGGTGGAGATCGGCAGTGTGACGTGTTTCACTTGACATGACGACACCGGAATGAATTATACTGCATCGTGCAGATATTGCACAGCGCAGTTACTTGCCCGCCCAATTCTAGCAAAGAACTGTAGCGCTCGCACAGGGAGGAGAGAACGGTGAGGAACCTCGCAAAATTTTGCTATCGACGTCGCTGGCTTGTTCTCGGCGGCTGGATCTTCGGCGTAATCGCACTCATCGGTCTGTCGACCGCATTTGGCGGTGACTTCCGGACCGAGTTTCAGCTTCCCGGATCGGAAAGCCAGGAAGCGATCGACCTGCTGGAAGACCGCGGCGCCACTGAGCGCACAGGATTCCAGGGACAAGTCGTCTTCGAGACCGGCCAAGGCGTCGATGACCCTGAGGTAAAGCAGGCGATCGAGGGTCTGCTCGCCAAGATCGACGAAGATGTCGATGGTGTTGAGGTGCTCAGCCCTTACGAACCGGGCAACGAGTACCAGATCGCGGACAGCGGCAAGATTGCCTACGCCGAGATGAACTTCTCGGACCGCGAGATCAGCGAATACAACGACGCAGCGGACGAGATCCGTGCCCTGCGTGACGACGTGAAAGTCGAAGGTCTGAACATCGAACTCGGTGGCGACATGTTCGCCGAAATGCCTTCGTTTTCCAGCGAGTTCGTCGGTATCGCAGCTGCCATCATCATCCTGCTGATCGCTTTCGGTTCACTGCTCGCCATGGGACTGCCGATCGTCACGGCACTCTTCGGCATCGGCACCGGCGCGTTGATCGTGCAGCTCCTGACCCGGGTACTGAACATCCCGGACTTCACGCTGCAAATGGTAGCGATGATCAGCATCGGCGTGGGTATCGACTACGCTCTCCTGATCGTCTCCCGCTACCGTAGCGCGCTCGCTGACGGCCTTGATCCCGAAGATGCCACTCTTCTCAGCCTGGATACCTCCGGCCGCGCCGTCCTTTTCGCCGGTACGACCGTCGTCATCTCTCTTCTCGGTATGTTCATGATGAACCTGGAGTTTGTGCGTGGGATCAGCCTTGCGGCCATTCTCGGCGTCCTCGCCACGATGGCCGCCGCTCTGACCCTGCTCCCGGCGTTCCTCGGCTTTGCTGGCCGCAACATCGACCGCTTCGGACTGCCTCACCGCGAAGAGAAGCCGGGCGAAGTGCACCACACCATCTGGTGGCGCTGGAGCCGTGTGATCCAGGCCCACCCCTGGCCGGCGCTCATCATTAGCGCAGGCATCCTGATCGTGCTTTCGATTCCGTTGCTGTCGCTCCGCCTGGGCTTCGGTGATGCCGGGAACCGGCCGGAAGGCGATACCAGCCGAGAGGCCTACGACTTGCTCTCGGAAGGCTTTGGCCCCGGCTTCAACAGCCCCATCCTCCTCGTCATTGACGGCGAGGATGGACCACCGTCCGATGCAGAGCTGCAGACTCTGATCGCCGATGTAGAAGACACAGCAGGCGTCTCCTCGGTGACGGACCCGCAAACGCTGGGCGACAGTGGCCTCGTACTAATCAACGTCTTCCCGACAACCGCACCGCAGGATGAAGAGACGACCGACCTCGTCCACCGTCTTCGCAAGCAGACGATACCCCCGGTCGAATCACAGACGGACTTGAATATCCTGGCGACAGGCGGTCCGCCCTTCGTGGTGGACTTCGCGGATTACACCGCTGACCGCCTACCCTTCTTCATTGCCGCCGTGCTGCTGCTTTCCTTTTTGCTGCTGCTCATCGTCTTCCACAGCATCGTAGTGCCGCTCAAGGCCGTGCTCATGAACATGCTTTCCATCGGCGCCTCCTTCGGCGCGATGGTTGCCGTCTTCCAGTGGGGCTGGTTCGACTTCATCATCGGCCAGGGCAAGGAAGGCCCGATCGAGTCCTGGGCGCCGATGATGCTCTTCGCCATCCTCTTCGGACTCTCGATGGACTACGAGGTCTTCCTGCTCACTCGCATCCGAGAGGAATACGACAAGAGCGGTGACAACGCGAAAGCCGTCGCAGACGGCCTCGCGGCCACCGGACGCGTGATCTCTGCCGCGGCTGCCATCATGGTCTGCGTCTTCGGTGCCTTCGTCCTCGGCGAGCAGCGGGACATCAAGCTCTTCGGCTTCGGACTCGCGTTTGCGATTGCGATTGACGCCACATTAGTGCGCCTTGTCTTAGTCCCGTCCGCGATGGAATTGCTGGGCGACCGCAACTGGTGGGCGCCGGGCTGGATCGTCCGCTACCTGCCGACGATCCGCGTGGAGGGCAACCCCGAAGCAGAACTCGCATCCTCCCGCCGGCTGCGAGGAGAACAGATATGAGAAAACTCAACGTACTGACCTTCGTGTCGCTGGACGGCGTCATGCAGGCGCCGGGCGGTCCCCACGAAGACCCGACCGGCGGCTTCAAATACGAAGGCTGGGTCGCCCCTCTCTTCGATGAGGCTCTGGGCGAAGTTATGGGCGAGCAAACCGGCAAGCCGTTCGACCTTCTGCTCGGACGCAGGACGTATGACATCTTCGCCGCTCACTGGCCGTACCAGGACGAGTCGGAGCCTTTCGTGAAGGAGCTGAACCGCGCCACGAAGTACGTCGCCTCACGTTCCAACCCGAAACTCGCGTGGGAGAACTCCGTCCTCGTCTCCGGCGACATTCCTGCTAAGGTCAGGAAGATCAAGGAACAGGACGGGCCAGACATCCAGGTCCACGGCAGCTCTGACATGATCCAGACGCTTCTCAAGCACGATCTTATCGACGAGTTCTGGCTCAAGATCTTTCCGGTGGTGTTAGGCAAGGGTAAGCGGCTATTTGGAGACGGCACAGTCCCAGCCAGCTTCATCTTGCGCGATTCGCGGACAACGCCGAACGGCGTCATCGTCGCCACCTACGAACGCGCCGGAGAAGTGCAGACCGGCAACTTCGGATCCGATACCCCCAGCGAGAGAGAACTTGCGCGCCGGGAGAAGTTGAAGCAGGAAGTGGCGAGCTAGTTCAGGTCGGGTATCCGCAACCCCTCGATCAGCGCATCAACCGCAGCCCCTGCCTCTTCGCGGGCCCTCGTCTTATCCTCCGCCCGCGCAACGTAGATCGCCCCTTCGGTGATCGCCGCCCGCAGCACGCGGGCGAGCGGGTCGGTCGGCCGTCCGGCGATGCAACCCTTTTGCATTGCCCGGCGCAGGCCCGTCCTTAACAACTCCAGCCCGAACTCCGCGACCTCTCGCGACGCTCCCCGCGCCAGCACGTGCGGCGCGTCCACCAATACGATCTGCTGCACAACCGGGCTCTGGCACACGTCCAGGTACGCCTGGGCGCCGAGTCGCACCTCGTCCAGGGCATCCTTCGCCTCTGGCATCCGCTCTCCGACCGCCAGTGCTATCACTCGAGCCAGTTCGCGTTCCACCTCTGTGTGGACAGCCCGGAAGAGGTCCAGCTTGTCGTCGAAGAAGTGATACAGGGGTCCGCGGGTCACACCCGCTATCTCCGCTATCTGCTCCATAGATGACGCCGCGTAGCCGCGCTCGGTGAACGCGCTTAGGGCCGCCTGCATGATGCGGTCCCGCGTTTTCTGCGCTCGCTCCTGAACCGGTGTTCTTGACATTCTATACAGCCAGTATATTATGCACACTGTATAGAAAAAGGCCAAAATTGCCAAACGAACTTCCCGTTAGCTGGTCCTCCCCCGCTTTCCTCGCCGACCCTTACTCCTACTACCGCCAAATGCGCGAAATCGAGCCCGTCTACTGGGACAGCGACCGCGGTAGCTGGCTCCTCTTCCGATACGCAGACGTTGAAGCGGTTGTCCGCAACGACGCAGCCTTCTCGGCGCAGCAGGGTTACGCCACTTCCATGCTCGTAACTGATCCGCCGGAGCACACGCGCCTCCGCTCGCTCGTGAACAAGGCCTTCACTGCGCGTGCTGTCCGCGAACTGACGCCTCGCATCCGGCAGATCATCGACGGTCTGCTGGATAGCATCGCCGGACGCGGCGAGATGGACGTAATCGCCGACTTCGCCTACCCACTCCCTATCACCGTCATAGGCGAGTTGCTCGGAGTCGATCCTGACCGCCGGGATTTCTTCCGCGAAGTCTCGGTCCCGCTGGCGATCGCCCTCGGCCCGGTACGTGACGCGCAGCTCGCCATGAACGCCTTCGCCGGACGTAACGAGCTGCTCCTCTACTTCGATGACCTGATCAGCCGCCGCCGTGCCGAGCCACGCGACGATCTCGTTTCCGCAATGATCCAGGCGGAAGACCGCGGCGACTTCCTCACACACCAGGAGCTGCTCGGAATGATGCTGCTGCTCCTGGTGGGCGGCCACGAGACGACCGTCAACCTCATCGGCAACGGTTTGCTGGCGATGCTCCGCAACCCGGATCAGCTTGAAACTTTCCGCACCAACGATGGCGGCGAGCGAACTGCCATCGACGAGATGCTGCGCCACGACTCGCCGGTGCAATACAGCGGCCGCATCGCCAGGGTAGACATCGAGGTCGGCGGTCAGACAATCCGCGCCGGCCAGACCGTCCGCATGATCTTCGGCGCCGCCAACCGCGACCCTGAAATCTTCGCCGATCCGGAGACGTTCAACGTTGCCCGCGATCCGAACGAGCACATGGCCTTCGGGTACGGCATCCACTTCTGCCTGGGCGCACAACTCGCCCGCCTCGAAGGTGAGATGGCACTGTCCGCCCTGATCCGCCGCTTCCCGAACATCAAACTCGCAAAGACCGATCTGTGCTGGCGGCCTGCGCCCGTTTTGCGCGGCCTCGAAGCGCTGCCCATCACGTTCTAAGGAGACCATCATGACCGTCCACTACGAATCCGATGGCGCTGTTGTCACCATCACTATCGACAATCCGGCCACCGCCAACGCCGTCAACCTCGAGACCGCGAAGGCACTTGCCGAGGCGTTCTCTCGTTTTGACGCGGATCCGGAGCTGTCGGTCGCCATCCTCACCGGTGCCAACAACAAATTCTGCGCCGGCGGTGACCTGAAGGCGATCGCGAGCGGTCAAGGCACCATCGTCGTCACCGAGGATGGCGATGGCCCGCTCGGCCCGAGTCGCATGATGCTCTCGAAGCCAGTGATCGCTGCCGTCGAGGGGCACGCCGTTGCCGGTGGCCTTGAGTTAGCTCTCTGCTGCGACCTCCGCGTGGCCGCCCGGAATGCAACCTTCGGAGTCTACTGCCGGCGCTGGGGCGTACCCCTTTGCGACGGCGGGACTGTCCGTCTGCCGCGCCTGATCGGGATGAGCCGAGCGCTCGACATGATCCTCACCGGCCGCGGCGTTAGCGGCGAAGAGGCATTCGAGATGGGCCTGGCTAACCGCCTCTGTGAGCCCGGCCAGGCGCTCGAAGTCTCCCGCGAGCTGGCTGAATCGTTGGCCAGACTGCCGCAATCGTGCATGCTCTCCGACCGACGCTCGGCATATGAGCAGTGGAACATGACCCTCGATGAGGCACTGGCCAACGAGACCCGCCGCGGCCTCGAGGTAATACGCTCGCCGGAGATGATCCAGAGCGTCCGCCAGTGGGCCGCTTCCCGCCCCAACAACTAGCGTTTATATCTGCTTGACGCTCATATAGGGCGGTGCTAGTTTACGTTTGCAAAAGGATTCACAAACGTTGCCATACGAGAGCCTGAATTTGCTGGTCCTGGCCAACTTCTGGGACATGTTTGATGTCTTCAACCCCGACAACTGGTTTCGCCAGGTGCCAGAGGGCATGGAGTTCCTCGGCGTTCTGTTTACTATTCTCGGTTCGCTCAGCATCATGGTGGTGCTTGGCCACTGGTGGTCGAGGTAGAGGCGCAGGCAGATGGCTGTTGTAGAAGATCCACGTAAACCTCGAAACTGGCGCGAACGCATCGGCGTGCTCCAGGACATGGTCTACGACAAGCTGTTCCACAACTACGTCTGGCAGTCGATCTTCCGCTCTGGCTACCCCAACACCCCACGCAATCAGATGCTGGTGGTGGCCACCAACGTTTTCCTGCACCTCCACCCGACGCGCATCCACAAGACGCACGTCAAGATCACGCACACCTATTGCCTGGGCGGCCTGACCTTCTTCATGTTCCTCATCCTCACGGTCACCGGCGTCCTGCTGATGTTCTACTACGTGCCGTCAACCGAACGCGCCTATCAGGACATCGCGTATCTCGAGACGAACGTAAAGTTCGGCCTCCTTATTCGCAACATGCATCGCTGGACCGCGCACGCAATGGTCATCCTCGTATTCCTGCACATGATGCGCGTGTTCTACACCGGCGCCTACAAGCCACCGCGCGAATTCAACTGGGTGGTAGGCGTGATCCTGCTGGTTCTGACGCTGGTGCTTAGCTTCACCGGCTACTTGCTGCCGTGGGACCAGTTGGCCCTCTGGGCGGTCACTGTGGGTCACGGTATCGGCGGATCCGCGCCGTACTTTGGCGACGAGACGCAGCTCATCGTCTTCGGTGGCTACGAGATCGGTCCTAACGCACTGATCCGCTTCTACACGCTACACGTGATCGCGCTCCCGCTCATCGCCGCCGTCTTCATGGCCGTGCACTTCTGGCGCATACGTCGAGACGGCGGAATGGCAAGGCCGCTGTAGGGTCCACGCCATGGCCGTAGAAGCGCGACCCCTCTCACCGGCAAAGGCGCGACCACGCCCCAAGCGTGAGCGAGAAGAAGAAGTACTGGTCTGGCCGGACCTGGTCTTCGTAGAGTTCATCTGCGCGGTGCTCTTCACCATCACGTTCCTGATCCTCTCCGTCTTCATCAACGCGCCACTGCTCAACCGCGCGAACCAGGACGTCACTCCCAACCCCTCCAAGGCGCCGTGGTACTTCCTGAACCTTCAGGAGCTTCTCCTGCATATGGACAAAGCCTGGGCAGGCGTCATCCTTCCCACGATCGCGCTGGGATTCTTCGCGGTCATTCCCTATCTCGATCGCAGCCGCGAGGGGCAGGGTGTCTGGTTCGGTACGAAGAACGCCGTCAAGATCACAGTCGTAACGGCTATCTACGCAACAGTCATCTCCATCCTCCTCGTCTCCTTCGACGCCGGAGACCGCACGAAGTTCGAGTACGCGACCCGTTGGATCCCTGCCTGTGAGAATACGGCGCAGCACCAGGGAACGCCCTGCCTGCGCGACAGCGCAGAGGCCGAAACCCATGTCGGAATGACCAGCGTCAACGACCTGGCCTCCCGCTTCGAGTTCTACATCCCGTTCCCGGCGGTCATGGGCATCGAGGACAAGAAGCTGGACTGGCCGCGCGACGTTGACCACATACCAGTGCCATTCAACAATGTCTGCTTCCAGTGGCGCGGACAGCACCTGTGGTGCGACATGCACATCAACTTGCCCGCGACAATGGCCCAGCAAGTGATCCCGCTGTCGACCATCGCGATCGCGTCGGTGGCGATCATCTACGTCCTCTTCCGCATCGGCTGGTTGCGCACCCGCCGCGATCTATTCGTGTGTATGTTTACGGGCGTCATGGTGGCTTACCTCGTGCTCTCTATGATCGGTAGCTTCTTCCGCGGGCAGGGGCAGGCGCTCATCTGGCCGTGGGAAATCAAGGTGGACGAAGGCTGATGGCTGAAGCAGAAGGTCGTCCCCCAACCCAGGCGTCTGTCACGCAGCAACCCGGGCGCGGCATCGTCGTGGATACGCCGGTCGCGAAGCCGATGGGCAAGCGTGAGGTCGTCACACGTCGCCTCTTTCTCCTCGGCGGCTTCTGGAGCGCTCTCGGATTGGCCCTCGTGGGCATGATCGGTTCACCGTTGGACTTCATCTGGCCCCGCAACCTCAAAGGCTTCGGCGGGCCAATCACCGTTGGCCCTGACCGCGTCCCGGCGGAAGGTGAGGAGCCTGTCCGCATCGTTGAAGGCAAGTTCTGGTTGCTGAATCTGAAGGCCGGGCCTACAACGGCTCCGGGCGCGGAGACCTCCGGTGGCCTTCTCGCACTCTGGACCAAGTGCCCGCACCTGGGCTGCACTATCCCCTGGCGTCCTGACTTCACCTATGAACGCGTGAAAGCATGGTTCCGTTGCCCGTGCCACGGATCCACCTACTCCCGCGACGGAGGCGTGAAGGTCTTCGGGCCGGCGCCCCGTTCCATGGATGTCTTCCCGATCACCGTCAACTCTGACCGCTCGCTGACGGTGCTCACCGGTCGCGCCTACGAAGGCAGTGGCAGCAACGAGAACCCCTCTCGCGCCGTGGCGTACGAGCCCGGCAACGAAACCCCGGAAAAGGCCTGATAGCAAGGACCACGATTGAACACAGCAAAGCAAGTGAACATGATGATCGGCCTGCTGATGGTGGGAATCATCGGTACCGCCTTCTATGCGATGTTTGAGAATGGCACGAGCGTCCTCGGGGTCAATTTCGGAGACCGGCAGAGCCAGGCGGTTGTGCGCCAGGAGAAGACCAACGCTGAGCGAGGTGCCTTCTTGTTCGCCCGCTACTGCCGCGCCTGCCATGGCCTCACCGGTCAGGGCTCCGCAGAGCGCCCGGGTCTGCCCGGCGCCAACCTGAACAACCCTGCGAACTACCCGCCGGAACTGACTGATTCACAATTGCCGGACGTACAGCAGCGGTTTAGTTCCACCATCCACTGCGGTCGCGTTGGCACGCAAATGCCCCCCTGGTCGATTGAAGAAGGCGGCGCCCTAAACTTCTTCCAGATCGAGCAGCTGGTCACACTCATCACCAGCAAGTACGCCCCCGAGGGCTGGGAGCATATGGTCGAAGTCGGCAACGAAGACTCCAGCCATGGCGGTGATCGCCTCGACCCGCCCGCCCAGTTGGTGGAAGCGCTGGATGAGAACGACACCGAGTTCCAGGTCACAGATGCCACCGCGATATCCGAAGACACACTTATCCGCATCGGACTCGAGGAGCTTGGTGAGGAATACGAACTCCTGAAGGTTGTCGAAGTGGACAAGACGACGAACACCGTCACCGTAGAGCGCGGCCCCGACGTCACGCTCGCAGAGGCCTTGGTCGGCTCCGATGCGATGGAGCACGAAGCGGGAGCGATGGTCTACGCCGGCCCGCAGCTTCCTTCCGGCCAGATCATAGGCGACTCGACCTCCGACGCCACACCGCCATGCGGGCAGAACAAAGCTGCTCCTGTGAACGCCGGTGGCCCAGTAGATGTCACCGACGGCACGGTCATCAACATGAACGACAACTTCTTCGAAGTGGACGGCGAAACCAATCCGCAAATGCATGTCGCCGCCACCACCAGCATCGGCACTGTGCTTGAGAACCTTGGGGCTGCCGCTCACAACTTCCGCATTGCGGGCCCTGACGCGGAGTACGACACAGACGACGACATCATTTCTGATCCAGACCTGATCCCGGGCGGTGAGTCGGGCGCGGCCCCTATCGAGTTGGCGGCCGGGACCTACCTCTATCGCTGCGATTTCCACCCAGACGCCATGCTGGGCGAAGTCGTCGCCGAGTAGTTGTCTCAGCCGCTATACTGACGCCTGCATGTCCCCGCTTTTGCCTCGGCTGCTTGTCGCGTCTTCTCTGCTGGTCCTCCCCCTAATCGCCGCGTGCGACGACGAGGGCGACGAGCCTACTCGGTCTCCCGGCATCACCACGCAGACCCCGAACATCGTGCCGTCGATCGGTGGCCCGCAGGACCAGCCGGATCCCCCGCAGGAGCTGACTTCCCCCATTCGACCCACGGACGGCGTCGTGGAGCTGGAAGCATCGGGCTCGCAGTTCGTCGAGAATGTCATTCAACTCGACACCGGGGAGACGGCGCTTATCCGGGTCACCAACAAGGACTCGGGCGTCATCCACAACCTGAGGATCGCCGGCGTGGACGGTGAGTTCGAGACCGAAGATGACGCATTGACGACGCCGGACACCATCGACGGCGGCGCTTCTGGCGAGCTCACGTTCTCCCCCCCGGCCAACGGCTCCTACACCTTCCGCTGCGATTTCCACCCTAACTCCATGGGCGGCGAGATCGTGGTCGGCGAGTAGCCTCAGCAGCGCACCACGTTGACGCGTTCACACAGCCGCGCTATATTCGCCGATGGGCTCCCGCGGGGGAGATTCAGACAGATTCAGGAAGAGGAACTGCTTTGGCGAACCAGGTTGGAAAGCGCTACCAGTGCGACAAGTGCGGTACGCAAATGATCGTAACGAAGGCCGGCGACGGCGAACTGAGCTGCTGCGAGCAGCCCATGAAGCAGATTTAGGCGGAGGACAAGATGGCGAACCAGCTGGGCAAGCGCTTCGTATGCGAGACCTGTAACACGGAAGTCCTCTGTATTAAGGCCGGAGATGGGGCAATCGAGTGCTGCGGCAAGGCTATGGAGCTCATGCAGCCCAAGGTTTTGCCCTCTGCAGACTAGAACAAACCATAAGACATGCAACGAGGCCGCCAATAGGCGGCCTCTTCATATCTGGAAAGCTACCCGCACCTGCAACCGAAAGCTGCCAAATCTCCATTGACACCGTTCAGTGCCCGAAAATACAATCGCGACGCAATAGACCTCTGAGGAAGGGATTCACTTGCCCGAAGTCATCATTACAAGCAGCGACAACTTTGACCAGGCGCTGAAGAAATTCAACAAAATGGTCCAGCAGACCGGCATCCTGGCAGAGGCACGCCGGCGCGAGCACTATGAGCCTCCGAGCGTACAGCGGAAGAAAAAGGCCGCCGCGAAGCGCCGGAAGAGCATGAAGAACGCCCAGCGCGGCTAAGCTCTCAATTTACTTGTATTCGCAGGTATAATCACCCCGTTTCATGCCGTCCAAGGAACAGCTACAGAAGGACCTCCAGGATGCCATGCGCGCTTCCGATGAGGTGAAAAAGTCCACCCTCCGCATGCTCATGTCTGCCATCAATAATGCCGAAGTGGCCGGCTCCGAGCGCAAAGAGCTATCTGGCGAGCAAGTGATGCAGGTTATCGTCAAGCAGGTCAAGCAGCGCAAGGAGAGCATCGAGGAGTTCAAGAAGGCAAGCCGCCAGGACCTCGTCGACAAGGAAGCAGCCGAAATGAAGGTCCTCGAGGCGTACATGCCACCCCAGATGGGCCGCGACGAGATCGAGGCTGAAGTTCGGAAGGCGATGAATGAGACAGGGGCCGCCTCCGCCGCCGATAAGGGAAAGCTCATGAAGGTGCTCATGCCCCGCCTCTCCGGCAAGGCCGAAGGCCGCGAGATCAACGAGGTCGTCACACAGCTACTCACCGGCTAGCGCGCCTTCGGGCCTCTGGTATCATTGTTTCGCCCCAATGTATGGGCTATCGCTAAGACGGATTAGCCTTTTATGAACAACGCTGACCGACCCGGTTTCCAGGGCCTCTCTCCGGCTCAGATCTTCGTGTTCGGAGCGCTACTTTCCCTTGCCCTGATCTTCGCCCTCGTGCCGGTGCTGCCCGGCGAGACGCCCCTGCACGCCGGCAACCCCGCCTTCCAAACATTCGAGGCGAACGGCCGCGTCATCGTGCAGGAAGGCCAGTCCGTCACGGACGAACAGCTGACACAGATACGCGGCGCGGGGCTGCTCGACAATAAGCTGTCGCTGACCAACGCTGCCGCCGCAGCGCTGATGGGAGCGCTGGGCGGCGCCTTCCTCGCGCTTTACGTCTACCTGTTCCACCCGGCCGAATTGAATAACACGCGACGGCTTTTCCTTGTCGGATTGCTGGTCGTGCTGTGGGTGGCGGGAGCCAAGGTCTTCCTCTCGCAGTGTCTACCCGACTCGGACCGGCTCTACCTCTCGTACATGATCCCCATCGCGGCAGCGCCGATGCTGATCGCCACATTGCTCGACGGTGGGCTGGCGGTCGCGGTGGCCGCTTTGCTGGCTATGCTGGCCACTTTCTCCGGCTATTACATGCCGGACGCCCGCCAGGCGCTCGATTCGTCCCCCCTCGACTCGTTGCAGATGGCGTCGACGTTCCTGCTGACCGGACTTGCCGGCATCTACGCCGTTCGCGAGGCCGAGCGAGTGAACAACTACGCCACGGCAGGGGTAAGCGTCGGCTTCGTCACGTTCGTATCGCTGCTGTCGTTCTGGCTCCTGCTCCCGGATCGCGACGGCATCGACATCGTCTGGATGGTTGCGGCTTCGGGAGTCGTGGGGCTTGGGTCCGTAATCATTATCATGGGCGGGTCGTACATCCTCGGCGCGGCGTTTGGCGTCTCCACTCGCATCCAGCTCATGGAGCTCGCGCAACTCAGCCATCCCTTGCTCCGTCAACTGCAGGAGCAGGCGCCAGGCACCTTCCACCACAGCGTCATCGTCGGCAACCTGGCGGAACGCGCCGCCGACCTCGTCGGTGCCGACGCCCTTCTTGTGCGAGTGGGTGCGTACTTCCACGACATCGGCAAGATCACGAAGCCCGGCTTCTATATCGAGAACCAGATGGGCGGCGAGAACCCCCACGACCGCCTCGACCCGCACTCCAGCGCGAAGATGGTGTCGGAGCACGTGCGCGCCGGGATGAAGCTGACGGCACGCTACCGCATACCGGCCCGCGTGCGCGCTTTCGTGCCAGAGCACCACGGGACACGGCTGGTGACGTTCTTCTACCGCAAGGCCAGCATCCAGGACCCGATGACAGACCCCGACAAGTTCCGCTACCCCGGCCCGAAGCCGCAGTCGCGCGAGACGGCGATGGTAATGCTGGCGGACTCCGTCGAGGCCGTGGTGCGTGCAGCGAAGGACCGCTCCCACGAGAAGATCGACGAGCTGGTCGAGGCAGTGATCAACGAGCGAGTCACCGAAGGCCAGCTCGACGAGTGCGATTTGACCCTGCGCGACCTCCGTATCATCGCCGAGTCCTTCAAGGCAACCCTGCGCGGCATCTACCACCCGCGCATCGAGTACCCGGCGCCAACGAAGGCCGAGCTTGCGGGAACGACGAGCGCGAGCGTGGCGTACCTCAAGCCGCCCAGCGAGCCGGGGGCAGTCTAGCCAGCCTAGACATTTTGATGCACTTAGCGTATGCTTTGATGCATGAGAACCACTATAAACCTTGACGACGATCTTCTCCGGCAAGCGAAGGTGGAGGCGGCGAAGTCCGGGCGTACTCTAACAAACCTGATGGAAGACGCGCTTCGCGCCTCCCTTGCCCAGCAAACCCAGAAGCTGGCCCACAGGAAGGTGACCCTGCCCGTGTCCACCATGCGAGGCGGCGTCCAGCCAGGTGTAGACCTGTACGACTCGGCTGCCCTGGTGGAGTTCATGGACAGCGGCGATGCAGATTCCTGACGTAAACATCCTGGTTTCAGCGTTCAGGCCGGATGCCCACGATCACGATCGTCATCGGACCTGGCTGGAGTCCCTGGTAAACAGCGGTCAGCCGTTCGGCTCATCTAGTTTGGTATTGAGCGGATTTCTGCGCGTCGTGACGAATCCGAAGGTTTTCAGAAACCCTGATCCCCTTGAGTCAGCTATGGCATTCGTCGATGCGATTCGCAGCGCGCCCGGGAGCGTTCAAATCGACTCGGGTCCGCGGCACTGGACTCTGTTTACTGAGCTTTGTCGCCAGTCACAAGCGCGGGGCAACCTGATTCCCGATGCTTACCTCGCCGCCCTGGCGATCGAATCCGGCAGCGAGTGGATCACGATGGACGGCGACTACGCCCGTTTCCCCGGACTGAAGTGGAGCCGGCCGTTTTGATGGAACATGGTATCTACCACCCGCGCATCGAGTACCCGGCGCCGACGAAGGCGGAGCTCGCGGGAACGATGAGCGCGAGCGTGGCGTACCTCAAGCCGCCGAGTGAGCCGGGGGCCGTTTAGCAAATTTCGCCTGCTATACTCCGCGCACGCATGAGTGTCTGGACGATTCTTATGATCGCACTGGTGCTGTTTTGGCTGGCGATGCTAATCACTTTTCTGGCCACCTTTGACACCAACGGAGGCGGCGGCAACGAGGTCATCCGCCCAGCGATGTTTTCGCTACTGTGAGTCGAACAGTCAGACACGCAAAGGTTGTGTGAAGTGCACTACCCATCTCGTATTTGACACGGATACGGTTTCACGCTTAACATTTCCCTTTGGTGCCGCCTCCGGGCGAGCACTGACGACGCGACCTTCGCAGTCGGAAGACTTGCACGAAAGCCGCCCATACGAAGGGGGTCTGTGGCAAGCTCCGGCTTTTTGTTTGGATACGATATGCCGACGATCAACCAACTGGTACGCAAGGGACGAAAGCCTTTGACGAAGAAGACAAAGGCTCCTGCTCTGCGTTTCCATTTCAACGCCCTCAAGAACCGGATGATCCGCGGTACGGGTAGCCCGCAAAAGCGCGGCGTCTGCACCAACGTCCGTACGGTGACTCCGCGTAAGCCGAACTCGGCGTTGCGGAAAGTGGCACGTGTCCGTCTGACCAACCAGATGGAGGTGACAGCGTACATCCCCGGCGAGGGCCACACCCTGCAGGAGCACTCGGTTGTGCTGATCCGCGGCGGCCGTGTGAAGGACCTTTCGGGAGTCCGCTATCACATCATCCGGGGCGCGCTGGACACCGGCGGAGTGCAGGGGCGCAAGCAGCAGCGATCGAAGTACGGCGCCCGAAAGGAAGGCGGCTAGCCAATGCCACGACGAGGCAAGGTCAGTCGCTCGCGCCAGTCACCGGACGCAAAGTACAACAGCGTCCTGGTGCAGACGATGATCAACAAGGTGATGCGTCACGGCAAGAAGAGCACCGCCGAGCGCATCGTCTACGACGCGATGGATCTCATCGCGCAGCGGATCAAGGAGGAGCCCCGCCAGGTCTTCGAGCAGGCGTTGCGCAACGCGATGCCCGTGCTCGAAGTGCGCCCCCGCCGAGTCGGTGGCGCCACCTACCAGATCCCGCTGGAAGTTCGCCCGGCCCGGCAGACATCGCTCGCGATGCGCTGGGTGCTGGGTGCGGCACGTGGGCGCACGGGGCGCCCGATGGCCGACCGCCTTGCCACGGAGCTAGTCGACGCTTTCCGCGAGCAGGGCACAGCAATCAAGAAGCGCGACGATACGCACCGGATGGCGGAGGCCAACAAGGCCTTCGTCCACTACAGGTGGTAGGCAGTACGCGCATGACACGCAACTAATTTCGCTTCCCCACGGAGAGAAGCAGGGAGCAGCATGAGTAGTCCTGTGCCCATCGAACGGGTACGAAATATCGGAATCATAGCGCACATAGATGCCGGGAAGACCACAGTCACCGAGCGCATCCTCTTCTACACGGGGATCACCTACAAGCTCGGCAACGTGGACGCCGGCACTGCTGTCATGGACTGGATGGCACAGGAGCGCGAGCGCGGCATCACGATCACTGCCGCCGCCACTACCGCGCAGTGGGCAGATCACCAGATCAATATCGTAGATACCCCCGGCCACGTGGACTTTACCGTCGAAGTGGAACGCAGCCTCCGTGTTCTAGACGGAGGCGTTGTTGTGTTTGACGCCGTCGCCGGCGTGCAAAGTCAGTCCGAAACTGTCTGGCGCCAGGCAGATCGCTACCACATCCCACGCATCTGCTTCATCAACAAGATGGACCGCGTCGGCGCCGACTACTGGAAAGCGATCGAGTCCATTCGCGAGCGCCTCGCTGCCCGTCCCGTCGTCGTACAGGCACCGATCGGGGCCGAGGACCAGTTCCGAGGCGCGATCGACCTGGTCGAGATGCGCGCCTACTTCTTCGACGATGACTCCAAGGAGGTACGCGTCGAGGAGATTCCGGCGGACATGCTGGAAGAAGCAAAGAAACGCCGCGAGGAGTTGCTGGAGGCTATCGCTGAAGTCGACGACCAGATGCTGATCAGCTTCGTTGAGCAGCACGAGGTTACCGCTGTCGAAATGAAGAAGGCGATCCGTCGAGCTACGATCGCCGGCCTGGTTAATCCTGTCCTCTGCGGCACTGCTCTCAAGAACAAGGGTGTGCAGCCGCTGCTGGACGCCGTCGTCGACTACTTGCCTTCCCCGGTCGAAGTCCCTCCTGTCAAAGGGCACGATCCCAAGACAGGCGAAGAGCTAGAACGCGGTCCCGATAACAATCAGCCATTCTCCGCGCTGGCCTTCAAGATTGTCGCCGACCCATATGTCGGCCGTCTCGTATACTTCCGTGTCTATTCGGGGGTAGCGCGCCAGGGCGCTATGGTTTCGAACAGCGCCCGCGGTCAGCGCGAACGACTAGGCCGGATCGTGCGGATGCACGCCGACCACCGTGAGGACGTAACCGAAGTGGAAGCCGGCCAGATCGCCGCCACGGTCGCACTAAAGAACACCTTCACGGGTGACACCCTTTGTGACGAAGACAAGCCGATCGTCCTCGAAGCGATCAAGTTCCCGGAGCCGGTCATCGCCGTCGCCATCGAGCCAAAGACGAAGGACGACCAGGACCGCATGGGCGATGCGCTCACCCGCTTGATCGAGGAGGACCCCACGTTCCACGCCCGCCACGACAAGGACACCGGCCAGACGATCATCTCCGGCATGGGCGAGCTACACCTCGAGATCATCGTTGACCGCATGATGCGGGAGTTCAATGTAGAAGCGAACGTCGGCCGCCCGGAGGTCGCCTACAAAGAGACGATCACTGTCACCGCAGATGCCGAAGGCCGCTTCGTGCGGCAGTCCGGCGGCCGGGGCCAGTTCGGTGTAGTCAAGCTGCACGTGGAGCCGCTCGCGCGCGGGACAGGCTTTGTGTTCGAGAACAAGATTATCGGCGGCGCGATTCCGAAGGAGTACATCGGCCCCACTGAGCAGGGTATTAAGGAAGCGCTGGAAACAGGCATCCTGGCCAACTACCCAGTAATAGATGTGAAGGCACAACTTGTCGATGGGTCATATCACCCTGTAGACTCTTCCGAGTTGGCGTTCAAGATGGCCGGCTCGCTGGGCATCCAGGAAGCGATGAAGCGAGCGAAGCCGATACTGCTTGAACCCGTCATGAAAATCGAGGCGGCAACGCCCGACGAGTTCTTCGGAGACGTCCTCGGCGATATCAGTTCGCGCCGTGGACAGGTAACTGATGTTGACCACCGCGGTCACCTGCGCGTCATCACCGCGCACATCCCGCTGGCGGAGACGTTCGGTTACGCGACTGCGCTCCGTTCGATCACGCAGGGACGTGCTAGCTACACAATGGAGTTCGATCATTACGAGCAAGTCCCGGCTTCCATAGCCGACCAGGTGGCCGGCCGGAAGCAGGGAGCGGTTCGGAGATAAGAGAAGGAAGATGGCGCGCCAGAAAATTCGCATCCGCCTCCGGGCGTTCGACCACCGCATACTGGACCAGTCCGCGGTGATGATCGTCGAGGCTGCCGAACGCACAGGCGCGGCTGTCGCAGGCCCCGTGCCGCTACCCACCGAGATCAAGAAGTTCTGCGTCATCCGGTCACCACACATCGATAAGGACTCCCAGGAGCAGTTCGAGATCCGCACCCACAAGCGGATCATCGACATCCTCGAACCCACTTCAAAGACCGTCGACGCTCTAATGCGCCTGCAGCTCCCCTCCGGCGTCGACATCGAGATCAAGCTATGAGCATCGAGGGTATTTACGGGCGCAAGGTCGGGATGACGACGATCTTCGAGGAGAGCGGAGACGCTGTCCCCGTAACGGTCATCGAAACGCCTCCCTGCGTAGTGACCCAGGTCAAGACACGCGAGACGGACGGCTACGAGGCCGTCCAGGTCGGCTTTGGCGAGCGCAAGCGAATCAACCAGCCGATGAAGGGTCACGTCAAAGACCTCGGCAAGTTCAAGATGCTTCGCGAGATGAAGGTGGACGACATCTCCAAGTGGGAAGTCGGCCAGAAGGTTGGCTGCGAGATCTTCGAGGTCGGTGACATCGTTGATGTCTCAGGCGCTTCGAAGGGCCACGGCTTCACCGGCGTCGTCAAGCGACACGGCTTCCATGGCGGACCGAAGACTCACGGCCAGTCGGACCGCCACCGCGCACCCGGGTCCATCGGCTCCGGCACCACCCCCGGCAAGGTGTGGAAGGGCATGAGGATGGCTGGTCACATGGGGACAGGGCAGGCAACCGCCAAGAGCCTGCGTGTCGTTAGGTCAGACCAGGAGAAAGGCGTGCTATTTGTCAGCGGTTCCATCCCGGGCAATAACGGGACGGTCGTGAAGGTCCGCAAGTCCCCGAGGGGGAAGACCAAGAAATGAAGCTCCCCGTCCTGAACGAGTACGGCAAGGAAGTGCGGAAGCTTGATGTCGACGACAGCGTCTTTGGCATCGAGCCGAACGTTGCCGTCCTCCACCAGGCATACGTTCGGCAGCGGAACAACAATCGCGCTGGCACACACAAGACCAAGACTCGTGGTGAGGTGCAGGGCAGCACCCGCAAGATCCGTATGCAGAAGTACACCGGCCGCGCTCGCGCCGGCGGCAACCGCTCGCCGACGCGCGTGGGAGGCGGCATCGCCTTCGGGCCGCGACCGCGCAGCTACGAGCGGGACATGCCGAAGAAGATGCGACGCCTCGCTATCCGTTCGGCGCTCTCAGGCAAGGTGGCCGACGGCCAATTGGTGATCATCGACCAGCTCGCCCTGGAGACGCCGAAGACGAAGGAAATCATCCGCATTCTCTCAGCGGTAGGCTTCCAGCGATCTGCACTGGTCGTGACCGGCTCTCCCGATACGAGCGTCACGGCAAGCGTGCGGAACCTGCAGCGAGCGAAGGCATTGCCAGCCGCGTACCTCAACGTCCTCGACATGATGAACCACACGGGCCTCGTGATGACTGAAGATGCTGTCCGCATCGCCGAGGGCCTCTGGGGCAAGAAGACGGACGCCAACGGCGGCCCGAAGGCCGCTCGCCGCCACTCAGAGACGATCGGTGTTGAGAAGCCGAAACCAGAACGTCCGGCCAAGGAAGAGAAGAAGGCGAAGGCAAGGGCAGAAGCCGTTCCTGAAGCAGAAGGGGAAGAGGCTGCAGCACCGGTAGCGGCGGCGCCAGCCGCTGAGGCGGGCGCCGAAGAGGCACCGAAGCCGAAGAAGGCTCGCGCACCGAAGGCGGAGAAGCCGGCCTCGGAAGCGCCCGCGGCCGAAGCAAAGGCCGAGAAGGCACCGAAGGCTAAGGCAAAGGCAGAAGAAGCACCCGTCGCCGAGGCATCTACGGCCGAAGAAGCACCAAAGCCGAAGCGAACCCGCACAACCAAGCCGAAAGCGGAAGCTTCCGCCGACGAGAAGCCGGGAGAAGGCGCTGACGAGGCGAAGTCGAAGCGGGCCCCCCGCAAGAGGAAGACGGAGGAGGCTGAGTAACCATGGCCAAGGCACTCAACCCGCTGTCTGTACTCATCCGCCCTCTTATTACGGAGAAGGCGACGCGCCTGCACGGCGACAACAAATACCCCTTCGAGGTCCAGGCCCACGCCAACAAGATCCAGGTGAAAGAAGCGGTGGAAAAGGGCTTCAACGTGAAGGTCACCGCGGTCAACATGATGATCGTGAAGGGTAAGCCCTACCGCTCACGGGGCAACCGCATCAAGCACACCGGCGAGTGGAAAAAGGCAGTCGTAACCCTCGCGCGAGACAACAAGCTAGAGATATTCGAGGGCATGTAAGAGATGCCAATTCGCAACTACAAGCCGACATCACCCGGCCGCCGAGGCGCCACCGGCTCCACCTTCGAGGAGATCACGCGAAGGAAGCCGGAGAAGAGCCTTCTTGCCACTCGCAAGAGCAAGGCCGGCCGCAACAACCAGGGCAAGATCACTGTCCGCTTCCGCGGTGGTGGTGCCAAGCGCCGCATCCGCATCATCGACTTCAAGCGCGACAAGGTGGGCGTGCCGGGCAGGGTCGTCTCGGTTGAGTACGACCCTAACCGCTCCGCGCGCATCTGCTTGGTCCAGTACGCGGACGGCGAAAAGCGCTACATTATCTGGCCGGTCGGTCTTTCGGTCGGCGACTTCGTCATGTCCGGCCCAGAGGCCGAGATCAAGGTCGGGAACGCCCTTCCGCTTAAGAATATCCCGAACGGCACCGTGATCCACAACATCGAAATGCACAAGGGTAAAGGAGCGCAGATCGTGCGCAGCGCCGGCGGCCAAGCACAACTCCTGGGCCGTGACGAAGGCTACGCCACCATCCGCCTCCCTTCCGGCGAGGTGCGCCGCGTGCTCGCTGAGTGCATGGCTACTATCGGCCAGGTCGGGAACTCCGAGCACAGCCAGATCAAGCTCGGCCGCGCGGGCCGCAGTCGCCTGAAGGGACGCAGGCCGCACAACCGTGGCAGTGTGATGAATCCGGTGGACCACCCGCACGGCGGCGGCGAAGGCAAGGCGCCGATCGGGCTCACCGGCCCGCGCAGCCCCTGGGGCAAGCCGACGCTCGGCGCGCGCACCCGCAAGCGCAAAGACACAAACAAGTACATCGTGCGGCGGAGGTACCAGGTCTAATGTCTCGTTCGACCAAGAAAGGCCCGTTCACCGACGCACATCTCATCGAGAAGGTGATGAAGATCCAGCAGTCCGGCACCAAGGCAGTGATAAGAACCTGGTCGCGGCGCTCCACGATCCTGCCTGAGATGGTGGGACTAACCATCGCCGTGCACGACGGCCGCCGCCACGTACCCATCTTCATCACGGAGAACATGGTCGGTCACAAGCTCGGAGAGTTCGCGCCAACGCGAACTTTCCGCGGTCACACCAGCAAGTCGGCCCAGACGGCCGGTATCAAGAAAGCCCCTAAGGCCCCCTGATGGTCGCTGTACGAGCCTACTCCAAGGAGGTCCGGGTCGCCCCGAAAAAGATGCGTGACCTCATGTCTCAGGTCCGGGGTAAGCGCGTGGACGAGGCGATGGCTATTCTCCGCTTCATCCCTACGCCCAACGCTCGCATGGTCGCCAAGACGGTGCGCTCGGCAGCGGCCAACGCTGAGAACAACTACAACCTGAACCCGCGCCAGCTGAAGATCACGCAGGCGACCGTCTCCGAAGGGCAGCGGATGCGCAGGATGTCGCCACGCGCCCGCGGTCGCGGCGACATCATCCGCCGCCGCTTCTGCAACATCGAAATCATTGTCGAAGAGGAGTTCCGCTAAATGGGTCAGAAGGTACATCCCCACGGCTTCCGCCTGGGATACATCTACGACTGGAACTCCAAGTGGTACGCCGACCGCAACTACACGGAGCTGCTGCACGCCGACCTTGCGATTCGCGCCGCTATCAAGAAGATGCTGCCGGACGCCGGCATTTCTCGCGTTGAGATAGAGCGCAACGCCAGCCAGGTTACGGTGTCGATTCATACCGCCCGCCCGGGCATCGTCATCGGTCGAGGCGGCCAACGCGTGGATGAGCTGCGCACCGGCCTGGAGAAGCTTACCGGCCACAAAGTGCGAGTCAACATCAACGAAGTGCGCGTTCCAGAGGTCGAGGCTCCGCTTGTCGCCCGCTCGGTTGCTGAGCAGATTGAGCGCAGGGTGGCCCACCGGCGCGCTATCAAGCAGGCCGCACTCCGCGCCATGCAGCGCGGTGCCCAGGGAGTCCGCATCAAGATCAGCGGTCGCCTGGGTGGCGCTGACATGTCCCGCAAGGACCAGGAGCGGCAGGGCCGGGTACCGCTACACACACTGAAGGCAGATGTCGACTACGGCACATCCGAAGCCAAGACGACGCTCGGCCAGATCGGCGTTAAGGTCTGGATTTACAAGGGTGACAGTCAGATCGAGCGCGTGCGCCGCCGCAAGGAAGCGCCCGCCGCCGAGGAAGAGGCAACCGAGACCGAGGCGACCACCGAGAAGCCGGCAGCCGAAGCGGCCGCTCCGGAGGCTGCTCCAGCCGCGGAGTCTCCGGCAGCGGAAGTACCAGCGACCGAGGAGACCGATGCTTCAGCCTAAGCGAACTAAGTTCCGGAAGATGATGCGCGGCCGCATGCGCGGCACCGCGCAGACCGGCAACGAGATCCAATTCGGAGACTTCGGTCTGCAGGCCCTCGCGCCGGTGTGGCTGACCGCTCGCCAGATCGAGGCCGGCCGTCGCGCGATCACCCGCTACGTTCGCCGCGGTGGCAAGCTCTGGATCCGCGTCTTCCCGGACAAGCCGATCACCAAGAAGCCGCTGGAAGTGCGACAGGGAAGCGGCAAAGGCCCCGTCGAAGCATGGGTCTGCGTCGTCCGCCCTGGGCGCGTCATCTACGAGATCTCCGGCGTTAAGGAAGAAACGGCCCGAGAGGCGATGCGCCTTGCAGCTCACAAACTGCCGATCAAGACCCGCTTCCTGAAGCGAGAAGAATAATTATGGCCAAGAAGACGAAAACTAAAGTCGCCGATATCCGAAAACTCTCCGACGCCGATCTCCGCAAGGAACTGGACGAGTCCTACCGTCAGCTCTTTTCCCTGCGGATTAAGGAAGAGACGCTGCAGCTGGCCAACCACCGGGAGATTCCCAAGGTTCGCCACGCAATCGCCAGACTGAAGACAATCCAGCGTCAGCGTGAGCTGACCCAGAAGCGTGGAGGTGCGCAGTGACGGCCGGTCAGGGCGCATTCGGCGGGCGGAAGGTACGGGAAGGCACCGTCGTATCCGACAAGATGGATAAGACGGTGGTCGTGGCGGTGCACTCGTCTATCCGCCATCCGCTTTACAAGAAGACCATCCGCCGCGTCCGCAAGTACATGGCGCACGACGAAGAGGAGGCTGCTCGCATGGGCGACCTCGTTCGCATCGTGGAGTCGCGGCCCATTTCCAAGCGCAAGCGCTGGCAGGTGGCCGAAGTGCTGACGCGAGTTGAACTGCCCGAGATCGCTCCTGAAGCGATCGACAGCACGCTTGTCGAAGAGCTCGCTGCTCCGATTGCCCCGCCCGTTATCGCGCAGCCCCCAGGCTCCGAGGACGTGGGGCCTGCCGCCGCGCTGGCCGACGCCGATGTCGTCCAGGCAGACGCCCCTCCGGAAGCGCTGGAGCAAGCGAATCCCGTCCCGGAAGGTGACTCAACTGAGCCGGAAGTGCCACCGATGGCCGACGAGGAGCCCGTCCAGGCGGACGCGGCGCCCGAGGCCACGGAGGAAGGCCGATGATCCAGCAGTACTCCCGGCTGCGCGTGGCGGACAACTCCGGCGCCAAGCAGTTGATGGTCATCCAGGTGATGGGTGGCTCCCGCCGGCGCTATGGCGCTGTCGGCGATACTGTCGTCGCGTCCGTAAAGCAGGCGTCACCGGGTGGCGGCGTCAAGAAGGGTGAAGTCGTGAAAGCAGTTGTGGTGCGCGCCGCCCAGGGCTGGCGCCGCAGCGACGGCTCCTACATCCGCTTCGATGACAACGCAGCGGTGGTGCTGGCAGACGCCAACACGCCACGCGGAACTCGCATCTTCGGGCCGGTTGCCCGAGAGCTGCGGGAGCGCAACTTCATGAAGATCGTTTCACTGGCACCGGAAGTGGTATAGACATGCACAAGCTTCGGCGAGACGACATGGTGTTGGTCACCAAAGGTAAGGACCGTGGCAAGCAAGGCCAGGTCCGTAAAGTCGTACCTGGCGGCAAGAAGACCGACAAGTGGGGCCGCCCGGACGATTGGAAGATCATCGTGACCGGCGTCAATATGCTGAAGAAGCATCAGCGCCAGCGGGCACAGAACAAGCCAGGCGGTATCATTGAGCGCGAGTCGCCCATCTCCTGGGCGAACGTGGCGCTCATCTGCACGGCCTGCAACAAGCCCGTTCGCGTCGGCTTCCGAATGTCAAACAGCCGCAAGGTCCGATTCTGCAAGAGCTGCGACGCTAACATCGACTAAGGTGAGAATGTGGTAACTCGTATCGAGCCAAGGATGCAAACCAAATACAAGAACGAGATCCTGCCGCAGCTGATGCAGGAGTTCAACTATACCAACGTCATGCAAGCGCCGCGCCTGGTAAAGGTCACGCTGAACATCGGCCTCGGCGAAGCCGTCGCCAACGCCAAGGCGCTCGAGTCGGCTACCGAGGACCTGGGCATCATTACGGGGCAACACCCTGTGATCACGCGCGCGAAGACCTCGATTTCCAACTTTAAACTACGCGAAGGGATGCCGATCGGCACCATGGTTACCCTCCGGGGTGACAGGATGTGGGAGTTCATGGACCGCCTCCTGAACGCTTCCCTGCCCCGCATTCGCGACTTTAACGGCGTAAGCCCGAATTCGTTCGATGGCCGCGGAAACTATTCCCTTGGTCTGCGGGAGCAGGTGATCTTTCCCGAGATCGAGTACGACAAGGTGGAGAAGGTCCGCGGCATGCAGATCACCATCGGTACAACGGCGAAATCAGACGAAGAGGCGAAGCGGTTGCTTGAGCTGCTGGGAATGCCCTTCGCGCGGCGAGGATCTTGATATGGCCCGAAAAGCCCTGATGGAGAAGACATTCAACAAGACGCCGAAGTTCGCGGTTCGGCTGCGCAACCGTTGCCGCGTCTGCGGCCGCTCGCGCGCCTACATCCGCAAGTTCGCCCTGTGCCGCATCTGTTTTCGGCAAAACGCGCTCCTGGGTCATATCCCGGGCGTAAAGAAGTCGAGCTGGTAGCCATGCCTGTTACTGATCCTGTCTCCGACATGCTGACTCGAATACGAAACGCCCTCGTGGCTCGCCACGACTACACCGACATGCCTGCCTCCAAGCTGAAGGCCGCTGTCGCGGAAGTCCTGAAAAAGGAAGGCTATATCAAAGACTTCGAGTCCCGCACGGACGAGTCCCACCCAAAGCTCCGGGTTCACCTGGCCTACGGCGGCAAGCGAGAGCCTATGATCAGCGGCCTTGACCGCGTGAGCAAGCCCGGCCTACGCGTGTATTCAGGCGCCGGCGAGGTTCCGCGGGTATACGGCGGCCTCGGCATCGCAATCATCTCCACGCCCCAGGGCGTTATGACCGGCAAGGAAGCGCGCAAGCGCGGCGTTGGCGGCGAAGTACTCTGCTACGTGTGGTGATGAGATGAGCCGAGTAGGAAAGTCGCCGATCACACTGCCGAAGGGCGTCGAGTGCCGCCTGGACGGCTCGACGGTCATCGTCAAAGGCCCGAAGGGCGAGCTGTCCCGTGAGGTCTCACCTGAAATCTCCATCAGCCAGGAGAACGGGCAGGTCACGCTGACACGTCCAACGGACAACCCGCGGCACCGAGCGATACACGGCCTGACCCGCGCATTGATCGCGAACATGGTGGCGGGTGTTAGCGAAGGATTCTCCAGGACGCTGGAGATGCAGGGCGTAGGTTACCGCGCACAGATGCAGGGAAAGGACCTGGTGCTGGCGATCGGTTACTCGCACCCGGTGACCGTCCCGCCGCCGGACAATATCCAGTTCGAGGTGGACGGCACGTCCAAAATCATCGTCAAGGGAATCAACAAGGAACAGGTCGGCCAGGTCGCCGCGGACGTCCGCAAGATCAGGCCGCCGGAGCCATACAAAGGCAAGGGTATCCGCTACGCCGGCGAATACGTTCGCCGCAAGGCGGGCAAGGCCGGAAAGGCTACTCACTAGGAAGCGCTAATGAAGGGACGAAAGACAGCAAGAGCAGCTCGAATGCGCAGGCACGCCCGCGTCCGCCAGGACCTGGCGGGTACACCCGAGCGCCCGCGCCTGGCCGTGTTTCGCAGTCTCTCCCACATATATGTGCAGGTCATAGACGATGCCGCCGGGCACACGCTCATCGCTGCGTCCGACCTGGATGCAGATGTGCGCAAAGGAGTGACCGGCAAGAAGAAGAGCGAAGTCGCCGGCCTGGTTGGCGAGTCCATCGCGAAGAAGGCAAAGGACAAGGGCATCAAGGCCGTCATCTTCGACCGAGGCGGCTTCAAGTATCACGGAAGAGTAAAGGCGCTCGCCGAGGCGGCCCGCAAGGGCGGCCTGAGCTTCTAGGAACTGAGTCAGATTATGTCGAACCCACGAAAGTACATCGCCAAGAAGGAACGCGCCGAGCCCGGCGAGGCCGAGCTCCAGGAAAAGGTCGTCTTCATCAACCGCGTGGCCAAGGTAATGAAGGGAGGCCGACGCTTCCACTTCACCGCTATCGTTGTCGTTGGGGACCAGGCAGGGCGCGTCGGTGCTGCGATGGCCAAGGCCACCGAAGTGCCGGAAGCCATCCGCAAGGCCGCTACGGTCGCTAAGAAGCACATGATCACCGTCCCGATGTTAGAGACCACCGTCCCACACCCGCTCCTGGTGCGGTTCGGCGCATCAAAGGTGTTGATCAAGCCCGCTCCGAAGGGATCAGGACTGATCGCCGGCGGTGGTGTCCGCGCCGTGCTCGAGATGGCCGGCGTCAAGGACGCGGTGGCGAAGTCGCTCGGTTCCAGCAACCCTGCCAACAGCGTCAAGGCCACGATCCTCGCTCTCTCTATGATGCGTGGACCTCGCGAGGTGCTCGAACGGCGGCGGCAGTTCTCAGCGGAGGCGACCATTGGCCGCTAAGGTGAAGGTCACCTGGAAGAAGAGCGCCATCGGCTACAAGGAAGACCAGAAGCGTACAATCGTGGCGCTCGGGCTGAAGCGTCTCGGTCACACTGTCGAGATGCCGGATAACCGTGCGGTGCGTGGTATGCTGAATAAGGTCCGCCACCTGGTAGAAGTGGCCGAGGATTCCAACTGATGCAAGCCCACCAACTGCGCCCGCCCAAAGGCGCCACGCATGCGCGGAAGCGCGTCGGCCGCGGCAACGCCAGCGGCACGGGTACCTTTGCAGGCAAGGGTGGCAAAGGCCAGACTGAGCGCAGCGGCAAGAAACCGCGACGACACTTTGAGGGCGGCCAGACGCCTCTGATGCGGCGCCTCCCCAGCAAGCGCGGCTTTGTCAGCCCCTTCCGAGTGGAGTACACCCCCGTCAACCTGCGGGACCTCGACCGGTTCGAGGCCGGCGCGGAAATAACACCTGAGACACTCAAGGCGGCCGGGATCGTGAGCAGCGCCAGAAACCCAGTCAAGCTACTCGGAGACGGCGAGCTGGACCGGAAGCTCACGGTCCGGGTACACAAGTTCTCCACCGTCGCGAAGGAAAAAGTCGAGGCCGCTGGCGGAACGATCGAAGAGATAACGACTGATGGCAACGGCAAGTAGACAGCAGCAGCGGCCCGCGCCGCAGCTCCTCCAGGCCGCTGTGCAGGCGATGTCGCAGCCGGACATCCGGCAGAAGCTGCTCTTCACGGCCGCAATGCTCATCATCTTCCGGTTCGTGTCCAACGTGCCGGTTCCCGGCATCGACGCCCGAGCCCTGGACGCCCTGTTCGAGCGGAGCACCGTCCTCGGTTTCCTGAACCTCTTCTCGGGCGGCGCGCTGCAGAACATGAGCGTCGCGGCGATGGGTGTCTATCCCTACATCACGGCCTCCATCGTTATGCAGCTGATGGTGCCAATCGTGCCAACACTGCAGGCGTTATCCAAGGAAGGCGAGTCCGGCCGCAAACAAATCAACATCTACACGCACTGGATGACAGTCCCGATGGCTTTCGTGCAGGGCTACGGCCAGCTCATCATTGTGCAGAGCCAAGGCGGCATCACCGGCATCTCACTTACTGGCCCGAACGCCCTGCCGACATTCGCCGCGGTCATCACGATGACCGGCGGCACCATGTTCCTTGTTTGGATCGGAGAACTGATCAGTGAGAAGGGAATCGGTAACGGCATCTCTGTGCTCATCTTCGGGGGAATCATCGCTGGTCTGCCGCAGTACATCGCCGGAAACCTCTACGCCGGGACGCGTGAAGGGCTTGCCGTAACGGTCGCCCTGGCGTTTCTGGTAGTGGGCCTGATCGCCTACATTGTCACCTTCCAGGAGGCGGTGCGTCGTATTCCGGTGCAATATTCACGTTCGGTCTTCAGATCCGGGCGTATGTACCGCCAATCGGGTGCCACGCACATACCGCTGAAGGTCAACACCACGGGCATGATCCCGCTGATCTTTGCGTTCTCAATCATCATTTTCCCGGCTTTCGTCGGGCAGGCGATGTCCACGCAAAGCAACGGCACCATCGCCAATGTTGGTGACTCCATCCAGTCTGCCTTCAGCCCTGACAACCCGTTCTACTGGGTGTTCGTCTTCATCACCACTGTCATCTTCACCTTTTTCTACACGATGGTCGTCTTCCAGCAGCAAAACCTCGCCGAGAACCTGCAGCGACAGGGCGGCTTTGTGCCGGGCATACGCCCCGGCCGCCCGACCGAGCAGTACATCAACCGCGTTCTCATCCGCATAACTTACGCGGGCGCGTTCTTCCTGGGAACGGTGGCGATTGCGCCCTACATCTTTTCTCACGTCATCGGCGTTGGCGGCGGCGGTGTTTCCAACCGCGCCACAGCCTTCGGCCTCACCAGCAGCGGACTCATCATCGTCGTCGGCGTCATCCTGGACACGCTTCGCCAGATCGAAGCACAGCTCATGATGCGCCAGTACGAAGGCTTCATCCGGTAGCGCTGCCGCCGTGTACGTAGTGCTACTCGGCCTGCCGGGTGCGGGCAAGGGGACTCAGGCTGCGCGCCTCAAGGATGAGACCGGGTTCGCGCACATCACCACCGGCGAGCTTTTCCGTGAGAATATTCGCGCAGGCACTGAGCTTGGCAAAAAGGTGAAGGAGATCGTCGAGAGCGGGGCGCTTGTCCCGGACGAGATCACTATCAGCATGCTGTTGGATCGCATGAAGGCGGACGACTGCAAGAACGGTGGTATGTTCGACGGCTTCCCGCGCAACACCGCGCAGGCGCAGGCCCTGGACGAAGCGCTGGCAATGGAAGGCAAAGCCGTGGACCAGGCTATCTACATTCGCGTCGACCAGGAAGAGCTGGTGTCGAGGCTAGCCGGGCGCTGGAGCTGCCCAAACTGCGGTGCTGTCTACCACGAGAAGAATCAGCCTCCAAAGAAGCCCGGCATTTGCGACAACTGCGGCTCGGACCTGACCCAGCGTTCAGACGACCAGCCGGACGTGGTGCGTACGCGACTGGAGGTGAACCTCAAGAATCTCCAGCCACTTCTCGATTACTACGGTCGACAAGGTAAACTAAAAGAGGTGAACGGCGAGCGTGACCCTGATGCCATCACCACCGATCTCAAGAAGTTGATCGCCGCTTAGGAGCCGCATGCCTATCATCGTCAAGTCTCAGAACGAAATCAGCATCATGCGCGAGGCCGGCCGCCACCTGGCGGAGGTCTTGCAGATGCTGGTTGACGCTACTCGGCCGGGCCTCATGGAGGTCGAGCTCGACGAGATTGTGCGACGAGAGTACAAGAAGCGGGACCTGATACCTACGTTCCTCGGCTACCCGCACTCCGGCGAGAACGACTTTCCCGCAACTGTCTGCATCTCAGTTAACGACAAGATCGTCCACGGGATTCCGAGCAAGCGTGAGTTTGAGGAAGGGGACATCGTAAGCATAGACCTCGGCTGCACTTATAAGGGCTTCGTGGCTGATTCGGCGCGCACAATCGGCGTCGGTGACATTGGCCCTGATAAGCAAAAGCTGATCGACGTCTGCTGCGAAGCTCTCTGGCGCGGCATCGGTGCGTCGCGCGGCGGCGCACGTGTCGGCGATATCGGCCACGCCATTCAAACTTACGTGGAGAGTGAAGGCCTTTCCATCGTGCGCGAGTACGTGGGACATGGCGTCGGACGAAACATGCACGAAGACCCCCAAATCCCGAACTACGGCACGCCCGGGACGGGACCGATCCTGCGTCCGGGCATGGTCATCGCCATTGAGCCCATGGTCAACATGGGCACCTGGCAGACGAAGAAGGAGACGGACTTCTGGACCGTCCGCACCAAGGACGGCTCGCTTTCCGCTCACTTCGAGCACACGCTCGCCATTACGGAGGGCGAGGCGGAAGTCCTCACCTTGCCGTAAGCGGAAGGTTTTCTGTAGAATTAATGTTTCGGGCGACTGCCCGCACACGGAGGTGAACGGCCCCAGGCCCTGGATGGCAAAAAAAGAGAGCATAGAAGTAGAAGGAACGGTAAAAGAGAACTTGCCCAACGCCATGTTTCGTGTAGAATTGGCTAACGGGCACAAGGTTCTCGCCCACGCTTCCGGAAAAATCCGGATGCACTTTATCCGTATCCTCCCCGGCGACAAGGTCCTGGTCGAACTCTCACCTTATGACCTGACGCGAGGCAGGATCACTTACCGTTTCCGGTAGAGAAGGAATATGAAAGTACAAGCATCTGTCAAAAAGCGCTGTGAAAAGTGCAAGATCGTGCGACGCGAAGGCGTCGTCCGCATCATTTGCACGAACCCTCGCCACAAGCAGAGGCAGGGCTAGGAGTCACCATGGCGCGCATCTCCGGCGTTGACATCCCGCGCGACAAGAAGATCGACGTGTCGTTGGGTTATATCTACGGCATCGGCCGCTCCAGCGCGAAGAAGATCTGCGGGCAGGCCAACGTCTCCACGGAGACAAAGGTGCGTGACCTGACAGACGACGAGGTCAACCGGATCCGCGACTTGATCGACAAGAACTTCACTGTCGAAGGTGAGCTCCGGAAACAGGTACGCACGGACATCCAGCGCCTAATCGAGATCAACAGCTACCGCGGTATCCGTCACCGGCGCGGCCTGCCCGTTCGCGGCCAGCGCACCAAGACGAACGCCCGCACAAAGCGCGGCGCCCGGCGCACAGTGGCCGGCAAGCGCCGCACCATGGCGAAGAAGTAAGGGGAGCAGATGGCAGAACGCAAAACACGGACCCGCCGACGCGAGCGCAAGAATGTGCCGGTCGGCAAGGCGTTCATCACGTCCACCTTCAACAACACCGTGATTACCCTGACAGATCCCAGCGGCGCGGTCCTTTCGTGGGGCTCCGCCGGCACCGCCGGGTTCAAGGGCTCCCGCAAGAGCACACCGTATGCAGCCGGACTCGCTGCGGAGACCGCCGCGCGCAAGGCGATGGAGCACGGCCTGCGCCAGGTAGAGGTCCGTGTCAAGGGCCCTGGTAGCGGCCGCGAAGCCGCCATCCGCTCTCTGCAGGCAGCCGGCTTGCAGGTGACCAGCATTCGAGACGTAACGCCCATCCCGCACAACGGGTGCCGCCCGCCAAAACGGCGCCGCGTATAGGAGAAGAATGGCTCGATACACAGACGCGCGCTGCAGACTGTGCCGACGCCTGGGGGAGAAGCTCTACCTCAAAGGTGAGAAGTGCTTTACAAAGTGCACCTTCGATAAGCGGCCCTACCCTCCCGGCCCAAGACAGACGCGGCGCCGCAAGGTGTCTGACCGCGGTCTCCAGTGGCGGGAAAAGCAGAAGGCCCGCGCTGTCTACGGCATCCTGGAAAGCCAGTTCCGCAAATATTACGAGGACGCGGTCCGCCGGCCGGGCGTGACGGGTGACACTCTCCTGCGCACTCTTGAATTGCGGACGGACAACGTGGTCTACCGCCTCGGCTTCGCCGACTCTCGCCAGCAGGCAAGACAGCTCGTGGCCCACGGCCAGCTTGCCGTAAACGGCCGCAAGACCACGATCCCCTCCCGCATTCTCAAGATCGGGGACACGGTGACGTGGACTGGCCGCGGCCAGAATAGCGAATACTACAAGATCCTGGTTGAAAACATTGCGAGTAAACCGCTCGCCTCCTGGCTGGTCCGCGACCAGACGCAAATGTCTGGCCGCGTAGAACAGCCGCCGGAGATCGAGGAGATCGGCGCCAAGTTCAGCGCGGCGACGATCGTTGAGTACTACTCGCGGTAAGGACGGAGATGCTAGAACAGCAGTTGTACCGGGGAACCGGAGTTGTAACGACGCAGCAGCCCTCTGACGATCCTCAGATAGAGGTCGAAGAGGCCAGTGATGAGTATGCGCGGATCGTGGCGGCGCCTCTGCCGCCCGGTTTCGGCATGACGCTAGGCAACGCCCTTCGCCGCGTGCTGCTCAGCTCCCTCCAGGGCGCGGCCGTTACCTCTGTGCGCATCGATAACGTGCAGCACGAGTTCTCCACGATCCCGAACGTCAAGGAAGACACGATCGAGTTCCTCCTCAACGTGAAGGAACTGCGCCTGCGGGCGCTCGCTGACCGGCCGGGCACCCTGGTGCTCGACATTAGCGGCCGCAGCGGACCCATCACCGCCTCCGACATCACACTTCCGGAGCACTACGAGATCATCAATCCTGATCTCCTGCTGGCCACGGTGGATTCCGATAGTGGCCGCCTCTACGTGGAGTTCAATGTAGAGCAAGGCCGTGGCTATCAGCCGGCGGGGCAAGTGGACGGGACAACGATCGGCGTTATTCCGGTCGATGCCATCTTCTCGCCGGTGCGCAAGGTCAACTACAAGATCGAGCACACCCGCGTCGGTCAGGCCACTAACTACGACAAACTGACGCTGGAGATCTGGACGGACGGCACCCTCACCGCCGTCGAAGCCGTGAGCAAGAGCGCGGAGGTCCTCATCGACCAGTTCCGGCTCTTCTCCCACATGGGCCGCCCGGCGATGCCGACAGTGGAGCGCGGTCTCGGCGCCGGCCGTCAGCTCCCGCCGGACAAGTACAACATGCCGATCGAAGACTTGAACCTTTCGATGCGCGCGTACAACTGCCTGCGCCGAAGCGGGCTCATGACCGTGGGGCAAGTGCTGGAAAAGAGCGAAGAAGAGCTGCTGGCCCTGCGCAACTTCGGACGCAAGTCATACGATGAGCTGCGCGAGCGGCTGGACGAGATGAACCTGCTGCCCATCGATGCCGGTCGCGGCCCGGAAGATGAACTCGGACCGGCCCCACCGCTGGGTGATGATGAAGGGCCGCTGGGCACACGGAGTTTCGACCCCAGCGTGGGAATCGAGCCGGCGCCGGTCGGGCGCAAGCGCCGCGGGGCCGCCGCGGCGGACTCAGAAGAGGGTGAGGATGAAGAGATGCCGGACTGGAAGCGCAAGCTTCTCCAGCTCACGGATGATGAGGGTTAACGATGGCGCACCGCATCGCTCACCGAAAGCTCGGCCGGGCCACTGACCACCGCAAGGCCCTCTTCCGCAACCAGGTCACCGACCTGCTGCGGAACGAGCGCATAATCACGACAGAAGCAAAGGCCCGCGAGGTCCGTAGCTTTGCCGAAAAGATGATCACACTCGGAAAGCGCGGCGACCTGCACGCGCGACGCCAAGCGCTGGGTTTCATCTACGACAAGAAAGTCGTGGACAAGGTCTTCGGCGAGCTTGCGCCGCGTTACTCCGACCGTAAGGGGGGCTACACCCGCCTGATCAAGCTGGTGCCACGCATAGGCGATGGCTCCCGCATGGCGCAGTTACAGCTGGTGGAGGAGGCATAGGGACGGTCGTCCCGGTCCAGGCAGATGGACCGGCTTGATTCGCATGGGAAGCGGGAGGCTCCCGATCGGCGCATCGCGCTGCTGGTGGAATACCAGGGCACGGCGTACGGGGGCTCCCAGTACCAGGAGAATGCACCGACGGTGCAGGGCGCGCTAGAGCGGGCCCTCGGCAGTTTAACAGGCGAACCTATACGGGTGGCGATGGCGGGCCGAACGGACGCCGGCGTGCACGCACGCGGCCAGGTGGCCGCGTTCAACACGGGCGCCCGGCACTCGACCCCGGTCGTCGTTAGGGCGACTAATTCGTTGCTCCCCGCGGATATCAGCGTGCGCGCAGCGGAAGACGTCGATCCACGCTTCGACCCGCGGCGTCAAGCAACCAGCCGCTGGTACCGCTACACGCTGGACACATCGGCACAGAGACCGGTCCTCGGCAGGCAGTATACCTGGCACGCCGGTCCCAGCCTCGACCTCACGACGATGGCCACCGCTGTGAAGAGCCTCAAGGGAACGCATGATTTCGCTGCGTTTACAGCTCCATCGGAGGCGAAACGCTCGGTCACGATTCGGAGGGTGTCGAAAGCGGTGCTGGGAGCGGCAGGCGCGCGAGTGCACTTCGACATCGAGGCCAATGCGTTCCTCCAGCACATGGTGCGGCGGATTGTCGGTACTCTGGTAGAGGTGGGGCGCGGTAAGATAAGCGTCGCTGACTTCCGCCGGCTGTTGAAGGAAGCGCCGCCCGGAGAAGCGAGCAGGACGGCGCCGGCGCGCGGGCTCTGCTTGATGAAGGTTCGTTACGAAAGCGGGTTGTTTGATGGCAACGAAGACGATGAAAACATATAGCCTTAAGGCGAAGGAGATCGACAAGGCCTGGCAGGTCATCGATGCGGATGGGCAGACGCTGGGCCGTCTCGCCACGCAGGTCGCCACGCTACTCCAGGGAAAGCACAAGCCAACTTACTCGCCGCACCTGGACATGGGTGACTTCGTCGTCGTCGTGAACGCATCCCGCATCAAGGTCACCGGCAAGAAGCTGGACGACAAGATCTACTTCCGGCACACCGGGTACGTAGGCGGCCTGAAGGAGACCCCGCTCGGCGACATGTTGCAGAAGCACCCGGAGCGCGTCGTTGAACTAGCGGTCAGGGGAATGCTCCCGCGCAACAAGCTGGCCCGGCACCTCCTGCGCCACCTTAAAGTTTACGGTGGCCCGGACCATCCGCACGGTGCGCAAGTGATCGGCTCACAGAAACGACAGGCGAAGGCGGTACAGGCATGACTCAAGAACAGACGAAGATGAACGTTCCGGCCGGCAAGTATTATTACGGTACCGGCCGCCGCAAGGAAGCCGTCGCCCGAGTCCGCCTGTACGAGGGCAGCGGCAACATTCTCGTCAACGGCCGCCCCTACCTTGACCTCTTTACTCGCAACACGCAGCAGATAAAGGTCCGCCGGCCGCTCGAAGTCTCCGACAGCGTCGGCAAATTCGACATCCATGCCAGGATTGACGGCGGCGGCATCAGCGGCTGGGCGGATGCCCTGGCCCACGGCACTGCCCGTGCACTCCTTCAGTTCGACGACGGCTTTCGCTCGAACCTGCGCAAGGCAGGCTTCCTCACCCGCGACCCGCGGGTGAAGGAACGCAAGAAAGTCGGCCTGAAGCGCGCCCGCAAGGCGCCGCAGTACACCAAGCGCTAAAGGCTCGCTCGCGCCCAGGCCTCATAGCCGCCGTCGAGGTTTATCCCTGCTATCCCTCGGCGCTCCAGCAACGAAACCGCCGTCGCTGAGCGCTCGCCATGACCGCAGTAGGCGATGAGCGGAACCCCGGAAGGGATCGCAACCGACTCCTTCGCAAGGCTGCCGAGCGGCACATTGACCGCATTGGCGAGGTGCCCAGCCGCGAATTCACTCAGCTCACGGACATCCAGCGCAACCGCGCCGTTCACTAGTAGCCTGCGCGCCTCGGCAGGCTCGGCGGACCTCGTTTCGCGCAGGGGCAGGCCGGCTCGTTCCCAGGCGGCGATCCCACCCTCGAGCCAACCCGCAAAGTTCTCCTGTCCCACCAGAAGTGACTCCTCGACGACCCGCGCAAGCGACGTTTCTCCGAGCACAAACAACAGCGGCGTGTTCAGCTCGACCACCCATCCCAGCCACGTCGCAAACGACGGCCGGAACCCGATGCTCAGTGAGCCCTCGATGTGCGCACGCTGGTACTCGCCGACCGTCCGCACGTCAACGACCAGCGCTTGCTCAGCGACCGCCCTGAATTCTTCGGGCGATAACGATTTCGGGTCCTTGATTTCGCTCCGCAGCCTCGGGCCCGCCTGGTTGATCGGACGCATCTTGAAGAAGTAGTCGGGCGCGCCCGGGAAGGTCTTCGGGAACCAGCTCACGAACTCGTCCTCGTCGTCGAACCGGAGCAGAGGGTTGGTCTGCCGTTCGCGGCCCAGCGTCGATGTCCGCTCGCTGCCTCCTCCGACGGAACAGAACGAGCCGCCCCCATGGGTCGGGTACAAGAGCGTCTCATCCGGCAGGTTCGAGAACGCGCCCTTCAGCGTCCGGTACTGGTCACGTGTCAGCCGCTCTGTAAGGTCAGGCGATACGAGGTCTGTCCGTGCGGCCCCTCCCACGATCAGCGAACCGCCGCTGAACAGCGCGGGCGCCTCGCGCCTCGGAGCCTCGATCACATAGCTCACGTGCTCCGGCGTGTGCCCGGGCGAGCCGATCACGCGCACGCGGCTTCCCTCAACTAGAAACTCGTCTCCCGGTTGCACCGCGTGGTGCGCGAAGAGGACACCACCGGCTCGGGAGGCGTGAGGTTCGACTCCTGTTCTCGCCAGCAGTTCGCGCGAACCCGTCGCGAAGTCGGCGTGCAGATGCGTCTCAAGCACGGCAGCTATCCGCAGGCCAAGGCCCTCCGCCTCCTTGACGTATCGCTCGATGCTGCGGTCCGGATCTATTAGCAGCGCGGAGTCAGGGGTGGCCTGGACCATGTATGAACTGTTGCCCAGGCCCTCATGAATAAACGGTAGGACTTTCATGACGAAACCCGCTTTCCATTGTTTAATGCGAAGGAAGCAACAACACCAGAGCCTATGGTGACCACCGCTACCGCCTGGATCGCGGCTCGGAAGCCCAGACTGTCCGCTATAGCGCCAGCGATAAGTGCGCCGGCCATCGCCCCGGCGTCACGCCAGAAGCGATAGACGCCCAGGTAGGTCGCCCTTGATTCTGGATGGACCGAATCTCCGATTGCGGCCAGCAGCACCGGGTAAACCATCGCCGTGCCAACGCCGAGAGCTGCGACGGCCAGCGCCCACACCCCAAAACTGTCGCCGAAGCCGACGAGCGAGATCGCCAGGCCCTGCAACACCATCCCGCCGACGATGAACCGGCTCCGGCCCAGCGAATCACTTGCCCAACCAGTCACCATTTGCAAACCGCCCCAGACCAGGGGATAGACTGCCGCCAGGATGCCGATATCTTGAAGGGAGACGCCTCGGCTGGCGAAGAACAATGGGAACACCGCCCACGCCAGTGCATCGTTGAGGTTGTTGACGAAGCCCGCCTGGCTGATCCCGAACAACCTCGAGTCCCGCCAGCTGACCGTCGTAAACGCAGAAGCGAGAGATCCGCTGCCACTCTCGCCGTGAGACGCAGCCTCGGTCGCTACATGGGGACTCGTATCCCTCACGAAGAGCACGCTCAGTGCCAGGCCACAGGCGGCAAGCGCGATGCCCAGGTAGAACGGCTCTGGATGCAGGCCGTAGTGATCGGCGATGACTCCCGTGAAAAAAGCGGCTGCGGCAACCGACAGGTATCCCGCTGCCTCGTTAAAGCCCAGCGCGAGCCCGCGCCGTGATGGCCCGACCAGGTCAATCTTCATGTTGACGGTCATCGACCAGGCAAGACCCTGGTTCACTCCCAGGAGCGCATTCGCTCCGATCACCCAGCCCCAACTCGGCGCGAAGATGAGAAGGAAGGGCACAGGCACGCCGAAAATCCAGCCGGCGATGAGAATTCGCCGCCGCGTATACGTTTCCGATAACCGGCCCGCCAGTAGATTGGCAATAGCTTTGGCCAGTCCGAAAGAGGCAACGAACGAAACCGCGGCCGTCCTCGATGCAACACCAAACTCCGAGTCGGCAAGCAGCGGAAGGATTGACCGCTCCATGCCCACCATGCCTCCGACGAAGGCGTTGACGGCAACCAGCAGCGCGAACTGCCGCCAGTTCGCGCTCAGGCCAAGCGTCGCAGCCATGGCCTTCCGTTCGGCGAGGGGGAGCGCTGCCGTTATCCGGTCTCCCGCGTGCACTGAGGCCTGCCAAACAGAAGAGAGTACACCAGTGATGGGATGCAGAAGTGTGTCGTCGCGACGAGCGCCGCGACACCTGTAAGCATTCCACCAAGCACGTAGCCCAGCGTGTCGGCGCCAGCAGCAAACGCCGCTCCCGTTCCCAGCAGCCAGACACTGGCGATGGCGCAGGCGAAGCGGCGTGGTGCGCCGTGCGGCGGCAGTGACGACGTACCTGTCAGCCGCCTCACTCCGAGGTTGTAGACGTAGTCGAACGGGTGCCTCGAGGACAGCGCTCCGAGCGCCGCAAACGGGATGAGGCCCCAGAGAACCCACTGCGAGGCCAGGATCGTGCCGGCTGCCATAACGACGGCGCAGAGGGCCGGGCTCCAACGCAGCCACGGCTCCACTTCCGCCATCGTCGCGCGGTCAACGTCGCCGTAGCCCTGTGCGTCCAGGCGGTCAATCGAAGTCCTCAGCGAGCCGACTTCCCGTAGTCGTCTCCCAATTGTCGCCATGAGTCTGCCTACTTTTTCGCGTAAGTGGCCATGCCGGCCCAGTCGATCCCCGTCACAGCCTCATCGCCGACGACCCAGGCGTCGTGGCCGGGCGGGATCACACTGACCTCGCCGGGGCCAATCTCGAACTCGCTCCCGTCTGCCATAACGACGTGGAGACGACCTGTGATCTGGTAGGCGTGATGAGGCGCCTGGCAAAGTTCCGTACCTGCGATCGGCTTAACGTGATCAGACCACTTCCAACCGGCGTCGAACCGGAACCGGCCGACCGCACCGCCTGAAAGGTTCACTATCTCCACCTGGCCCTTCTCGAACTTTCTCGTCTCGTCCGAGCTGGCAAAGTCCTTCTTCTCCTGTTTCGCCATTTTGCTCTCCTTCCTGTCGCTCAAGACCTCAAGCGATTACTTGAATAAACCGCAGTCTGCCATCCTGTGGGCCAGTTGTCAAGTAGTCAAGTGATTACTTGACAAACAATCTCCTCTGCTCCATACTTCGGCCATGACTCACCGTGACCTCAAGGACCGAATCTACCCCCAATTCGCACGTATCGGACAGGCCCTCGCCAGCGAGAAGCGCCTGGAGCTTGTAGACCTGCTCGCACAGGGACCCCGGCATGTCGACGCCCTTGCACAGGAGACCGGAATGTCCGTGGCCAACGTCTCCCAGCACCTGCACGTTCTGCGCGCCGCGCGTCTCGTCGATGCAGAACGCCGAGGAAACATGACAGTCCACCGGGTCGCAGACCCCGAGGTCGTGCGCCTTTGGTTGTCTCTTCGTAACATCGGCGAGACGCGGCTCGCCGAAGTCAAGGAGATCGCTGGCGGGATTCCGGGCCGCGCCAACACCGAGACGATTTCCCGGAACGAAGCCGAAAGGCTTCTGCAAACCGGTGCGCTCCTCCTGGATGTGCGTCCACGTCACGAATTTGAGTCCGGCCACCTGCTCGGCGCAATCAACATCCCGATTGATGAACTACCAGATCGTTTGCCGGAGCTGCCGAGGAACGGCCGGATCATCACCTACTGCCGCGGGCAGTACTGCCTCTTCGCAGACGAGGCCGCCGAAATCCTTCGCAAGAATGGCTTTGATGTCGTGCGACTCGAAGGTGGGTGGCCCGAGTGGCACACCGAAGGCCGGCCGATCAGTAGTTCAACAGGAAGGACAGGTTCATGAGTGATTTCCAGGCAGACCAGCAAGTGCTTCTTAGCGAACTGGCGCGATCCCGCTCCGTCCTGACGGAGGTACTGGGCGGGCTAGTCAGAGATGACTTAAGCGTCGCCCGTCCAGGTAGCTGGGCCATCAGTCGCATTCTCGACCATGTGCTCCAGTCTGAACGCCTCTACACGCAGCTAATCTCCGTCTTTAGCAGCAAGCCGGCGACAGTGCAGGACACCGCCCCGGTAACTTCTCCCGACGAAGCCATCACCGCCCTCGATTCGTCACGGCGCTCATTCCTTGATGCCGTCTCGCAGGTGCAAGAAGGCGACTTCTATCGCCTGCAGACAGTGGGGCACGACGAGTACAGCGTGCTCAGCATCCTCGAAAACAACGCGGCTCATGACAGGGAACACGCGGAGCAGATCCGAAGGACGGTGTCGCGATGAAAGGTCACCGCTGGTTCGCGGCCATCTACGACAGGATGCTCGCACCCCAGGAGAAGAAATACCTCGGCGCTCTCAGGGCCGAGATGCTCAGCGACATCGCCGGCGACGTGCTAGAGATTGGCGCCGGTACAGGCGCCAACTTCCAGTACTACAAGAGCAGCGCGAAAGTAACCGCCACGGAGCCTGACCCGTTTATGCTCTCCCGCGCCCGCGAACGAGCGGCAGGGGCTGCGGCAGAAATAGGGCTGCATCAAGTTCCCGTCGAAAACCTGCCATTCCCGGACGGTAGCTTCGACTTCGCAGTCAGCACCCTCGTCCTCTGTAGCGTTAAGGACCCCCGGAAGGCCCTTTCCGAGATCAAGCGTATTCTGAAGCCAGGTGGAGAGCTCCGACTGTACGAACACGTCCGCTATGCCAACGCGATCGGCGGCGTTGTTCAGGACGTCATATCCCCCATCTGGCAGTGGTTCGGCGCCGGCTGTCATCCGAACCGCGACACAGGCCGCCTCCTCTACGACGCAGGTTTTGAGATAGTAAGCGCAGATGTCCGCAAGCCGGCACCACCCGTTCCACCCATGGTCTTCGTTCGCCCTCACCTGCAAGCCGTCGCCCGCCGCCCATAGGTTTGACTGCCCGTCCGATTGCCGAAGTTATCCACACGCCCATATAATGAGCTTCCTATCCCCGCGATTCCGACCGTAAGGAGCGCTTCACATGGCAACGCCGCATGCCTACCTGAAGAAGCAGATCATGCCTCTCTCCGAGGCCAAGATCGGCGTCATGACCCACGCTTTCAACTACGGCACAGGCGTGTTCGAGGGCATCCGCGGCAACTGGAACGAGTCCCACGAGCAGATCTACGTCTTCCGCCTCAAGGAGCACTTCGACCGCCTCCGCAAGAGCTGCAAGATCATGCAAATCGACTTCCCGTACGACAACGAGGAGCTTTACTCACTCGTCACTCAGCTCGTCGAGATGTCCGGTTTCCAGGAGGACGTCTACATCCGCCCACTCGCCTACAAGAGCAGCGAGGTCCTCGGTGTGCGCCTGCACGACCTCGAGGATGACCTGCTGATCTTCGTCGCCCCGTTCGGCCCTTACCTCGACCTCGAGAAGGGAGCCCGTTGCCAGACATCTAGCTGGCGCCGGGTCGCTGATACAGGGATACCCGCGAGAGCCAAGATCACTGGCATCTACGCCAACTCTGCGCTGGCCAAGACGGAGGCCCAGCTCAACGGCTTCGACGAAGCCATCATGCTGGACGAGCGCGGCCATATCTCGGAAGGATCCGGCGAGAACATCTTCGTTGTGATGGATGGCAAGCTGATCACGCCTCCGCCTTCGTCCGACATCCTCATCGGCATCACCCGCGAGACAGCAATGACTCTCGCGCGCAACGAGTTCGGTCTGGAAGTGGTCGAGCGCGACATCGACCGCACCGAGCTCTATACCGCGGACGAGTGCTTCATGACCGGCACCGCCGCCCATGTGACGCCGGTGGTCGAGCTCGACCGGCGCCCCATCGGCAACGGCAAGATGGGGCCGATTACCGCGGACATCGTCCGCATGTACTTCGACATCATCAAAGGCAACAACCCCAAGTATTCGCACTGGTGTACCCCGTGTTACTCGAGGGTCAAGGCGTAACCATCCAGCGGCCGGCCCGCAGCGCGGGTACGGTCGTTGGTCTCGTCGCCACTGGATTCGCGCTGGCGCTTTCGCTGGTGCTGCTGGCTCGTGCGCTCGGGTGGCCCGTCTCCTGGCCGCAGTTCGTCGCGTATGCGGGTGCCGGCGCAATGCTAGTCGTGGCGCTGGCGTTTGGCTTCTGGACCTTCGCTGGCGCGAACATGCGCTACATCGTGAGCACAGCGGGCATCACGATCCGCTGGGGGCCGATACGCCATCACATCCCAATGAACCGCATCCAGCTGATGATCAAGGGTCGCGGTGAGGAGCACCCTCGTGTCCGCGGCGTCAGTTGGTTCGGGTACCACGTTGGAAGGGGTGAGGTAGGGGACGAAAAGCGCGTGCTGTTCTTCTCCACGCACCGCGCGCCACAAGACATCGTCTACATCCGCACCGACGACACGATCTACGCCGTCAGCCCGCAAGATGGCTCCCGCTTCATCACCGATGCGCAGAAGGCATACGAGGCGTCACAAGAGCACGAAGCTGCCGGACCGCCGGTGGAGCGCGACTTCGTGGCGGCCCACCCGATTTGGTCAGACCGCCTTGGCCAGCTCCTTCTCTTTGGCTCGGTCGTGGCTAACCTGGCGCTTTGGGCCTACATCTTCGCGTCCTATCCGGACCTCAGCAGCGAGATCACCATAGAGTTCCCGCCGCTCGGCGACATCACTACCCTCCGCTCTCGCGATCAGATCTTCCAGGTCCCGGGCACGGCCAGCGCCATTCTCGCCGTAAACGTGGTGGCATCGCTCTTGTTCCAACCCAGGGAAAGAGCCGCCGCGTATCTACTACTGAGTGGTACGATTTTCCTCCAGGTGGTCTTTTGGGTAGCCGCGGTGGTGGCAGTCGTCAACGCCTGACGCGTGAGGCGCGCCTGATGCGCCCGGGTTTGATCTTGCTGGCCCTGACCCTCGCCCTTACCGTCGCTTGTGGCGGTGGTGATGATGACGATTCGCAGTCGCCGAGCCCTACCGGGCGAAGCCCGTCCGCCAGCGTTTCTGCCTCTCGAACGGGATCGGCGACGCGTATTCCGGTCACCTCGGAGGCTGCCAGTCCTACACCGCAGTCAAGCCAACAGCCGCGATTCGTTACTCCAACACCGAGGCCAACACCCACACCATCTCCGGACATCAACGCCAGGCTTTACGTTTCGTTAGGTGACTCGCTTGCCTACGGACGTGGTGCTTCCAGCCGGGGAGAGAAGGCCTTCGTCCCACTCGTCTTCCAGGGCCTGGGGAGCGGCTGGGCGCTTTCCAACTGGGGCGTCCCCGGCTATACCAGTCAGGATCTTCTCGACAGAGAGTTGCCGAACGCCATCGCTCAGATCATCGAACGCCGCGACGACGCCATTCCCGGCAACGAAGCGGCAGCAATAACCATCGAGATTGGCGGGAACGACCTGCTGGAGATTTACGAGGACCTGGTGATTCCCGGCACCTGCCCCAGCGTCCCGGAGTCGTTGCCGAAGCCCGAGTGCACGGACCGCCTTCGCGCCGCGCTTCTGGAGTTTACGCCCAACCTCCAGGAAGCGGTCGACCGCCTGCAGGCGGCGGCGCCCGGCACGCCCATCTTTCTTGCCACCCTTTACAACCCGTTCTCCGGCGGCTCCGTCAACCTGGACGGGATCGGTGCGCTGGCGCTTGAGGGACAAGCCGATACCCCCTTCCCGACCGGCCTCAACGACGCTGTACGAGCTGTGGCGCAAGAGAAGGGAGCTTACATAGTTGAGTGGTACGGCCCATTCCTGGGCAAGGTCAACGAGTACATCTCGCAGGACCTCATCCATCCCAACGACATCGGTCACCAGGTAATGGCAGATGCCGTGCTATCGGTGATGGCGCAGGCAGGCGTCGACTAATAGCAATGCGCCTGTCACCCCACCCCAGTTCCCCGTGCCCTGTCCCGACCGCTAGACTGACCTCGTGACCGACTACGACGTCATCGTGACAGGCGCCGGGCCAGCGGGCAGCATGGCCGCCCGGCAACTGGCTGAACGCGGCGCCCGCGTCCTTCTTCTCGACAAGCAGAAGTTTCCGCGCGACAAGCCGTGCGGCGGTGGTGTCACCCTGCGCGCAGCATCTTTCCAAGACATCGACCTCTCGTCTGTCATCGAGCGTACGATCTACGCCGCCCGCTTCTCTCTCCGTCTGGGCGAGTCGTTCGACCGCCGCTTCGACCGGCCGCTTACGTACATGACACAGCGCTGCCACCTCGACCAGCACCTGGTGGAGCGCGCAGCCCACGCTGGAGCGGACCTGCACGACGGAGAATCTGTCCGCCAAATCGAGACGAACGGCACTATCAATGTGCGGACCGAGAGCGACGCCTACACCGGGCAGATACTCATCGGCGCGGACGGTGCGAATGGCGTCACCGGCCGCGCTCTGGGCCCGCGCGTCGATTACGAGGAGGCCGTCGCGCTCGAGGGCAACGTCTTGTACCGCAAAGATGTGCCAGAGGAGTGGCGGGACGTGGTTGGGTTGGACCTCGGTGGGTTGGCCGGTGGATACGGCTGGGTCTTCCCGAAGGGGGACCACCTCAACGTCGGAGTCGGCGCCTGGAAGTACGCCGGCTTTACTCTACGCCCCAAGCTCGCACAACTGTCCCGCCGCTACGGGTTCGATGCCGAACGTCTGGAGAACCTCCGGGGCCATCACCTGCCGGTCCGCCGATCCGGCACACCCATCTCCCGTGGGCGCGTCGCCCTGGTCGGGGACGCGGCGGGCCTAGTCGATCCGTTATCGGGCGAGGGCATCCACATGGCGTTCGCGAGTGGCCGCCTCGCGGCTGACGCTGCCTTCCGAGTGCTGGCAGGCGAAGCGGCCGACATGCGTGCCTACCAGATCGAGGTTGACGCCGAACTACAGCCTGAACTCGACGTCTCGCGGCGCCTGCAGGAGCTATTCAACTTCGCGCCGCCGCCGTACCTCGCCGCTATGCGGCGCAGCCAGAAGTTCTGGCACTTCTTCTGTTATCTCATCCGCGGTGAGCTGACCTACCTCGACTTCACCAACAAGATTGGGCCGATGCGCCTGGCAGTCGACTTCTTCGCTGGAGTAGCGGAGCGCCGACGGCTCGCCCGCGTCAGATCAGGTCTGGTCCGGCTCTCGAACGCCCGCTGATCGTTATGCGATTGCTGTTTGTTCTATTCGCCGCGCTCGCGCTCGCAGGTGCGTGCGGAGACGATTCCGATTCGCCGCCCGACACAAGCGGGACGCCGGCACGCACCGGCTGTCCCAAGTTCGCGCCGCTTTCGCCCGACACGCATACCATCCGCATCCAGAAGGCGGCCGGAACCACCGCCACTCTGATCATCCAGTTAGCCGACAACAATGCGGAACGGGGCACCGGTCTTTCGAATCGGGAATGCTTGCCGGAAGACAGCGGAATGTTGTTTGCCTTCCCGTCTGACACCACCACTACCTTCCAGATGAGGGACACGACCATACCCCTGACTATCGCGTTCATCCAGGCGGACGGCGAAATCGTAGACATATTGGATATGCAACCCAATGCCAGTGAAAGCTACGCCAGCGCGGTCCCCTATCGCTACGCGATCGAAGTAGCCCAGGGCTGGTTCGCGGAGCAGGGCGTGGCCCTGGGGGATATTGCCCAGATAGACGAAGTCCTGTCCCTGAACGCGCAGTGACGGGGTTAGGCTCTCTTAATCTAGCCTAAAGGTTGCCCTAATCTTTCGCGCATACTCTCTAAGGCGATTGGTCACGATACGAACGGAGGACGATGAATGGGAGCGAGGATGAAACTGATAGCCGCATTCGGCGCCGGGCTGCTGGCCATGGCAGTCGCGTTCGGCGTCATCACCATCGCCGATAACGGAAACGGCAACGGCAACACAGCGAACGTCGCCACCCCGACACAACAGCCGGACGGCAGTAGCGACAACGGCTCGGCCTCGATCATCCAGGTGGATGAGGACTGCAAGACAGCGGCGGACATCTACGAGGCAATCAGCCCATCGGTTGTGCAGATCGACGTCGCGAGTCCGGGCGTCTCAGGCACAGGCACGGGGATCGTGATCGATGAGGAAGGTCACATCCTGACGAATAACCATGTCGCCGGTGCTGGGACCAGCATCACGGTCACCTTCGATGATGGCGAAACGGCGTCAGCAACGCTGGCAGGGACCGATCCGCAGAACGACCTGGCGATTATCAAAGTCGACCCGGCTGACCACGACCTCGTTCCCGCTACGTTAGGAGACTCCAGCGAGTTGCGAGTGGGCGACAGCGTTCTCGCTCTGGGTACTCCCTTCAACCTGCAGGGCACACTCACGCAGGGCATTGTTAGCGCGCTCGACCGAGCCTACTCAGAGGGCAACGGCACACGCCCGATCCGGGGCATGATCCAGACAGACGCAGCGATCAACCCCGGCAACTCCGGCGGGCCGCTCATCAACTGCTACGGCGAAGTCGTCGGCGTGAACACTCTCCTAGAGAACCCAACGGGACAGAGCGTAAACGTTGGTGTTGGCTTCGCGGTTGCCATCAACACAGCTAAGGCCGAACTCGACGAACTAAAAGGTGGCGAGGAGATTCAGCACGCCTGGCTGGGTATCGCCGGCCTCGACGTCACGCCGACGCTCCGGCAAGAGCTAAACCTGACAGTAGACGAGGGTGTCTACGTGACGTACACCAACGCCAATAGCCCTGCCGATGACGCCGGCATCATCGGCGCCTTCGAGAACGAGGTGGAGGCAGCCAACGCCCAGGACCCGGAGCCGGGCGGAGACGTTATTACGGCCGCGGACGGTCAAGAGATGACGAGCATTGAGCAATTGGCCGGGTATCTGGCAGATGAGAAGCGCCCCGGTGACACCGTCGACCTGACGGTCGTTCGCGACGGCCAGGAGATGACCATAACTGCGATGCTCGCCCAGTGGCCGAGCCTGTAGTGGCTTGGTTGTTGACTCGGGCAGGGTTATCCACATACACTAGGCAAGTCATCCGTCCGCCGTATGGCGGATAGCTAGAGGCTGCGATAGGGAGCCAGTAGCGGAGAGCACGCTTCAGAGAGCCGGGGAGCGCTGAGAGCCCGGTAGCGAAAGCGCCGCGAAGTCGCCCAGGAGCCATCGGGTCGAACCGCCAGCAGTAGGCCCGCATCGGGTGCGCCCGTTACAGCGTTCCGAGAGCTTCCCGCCTGGGCGGGGGGAACAAGGGTGGTACCGCGAGACTTCAAGTCCCGTCCCTTACCGGACGGGACTTTTCTTTTTGGAAGGAAGCATGGCGACACGGACAAAGCGAGAACTGGCCAGCGATGCCGTCTACAGGGGCGGTTACAGCCGCGCGCCCGCGCGGTCCTACATGCGCGCGATGGGCCTGACCGACGAAGACCTGGCAAAACCGATCATCGGCGTGGTCAGCGCCTGGAACGAGACCTCACCCTGCAACTCGCGGCTCAATGTGATGGCACAGTGGGCCAAGCAAGGCGTCAAGGCCGGCGGCGGCACACCCCGCGAGTTCACAACGATCTCCGTCACGGACGGCATTGCCATGGGCTACGAGGGGATGAAGGCGTCGCTCGTCAGTCGCGAAATCATCGCGGATTCGATCGAGCTAGTCATGATGTCGCATGGCTACGACGCACTCGTCGGCATTGGCGGCTGCGACAAGACCGAGCCCGGCATCATCATGGCGATGGCCCGCCTCAACACGCCAAGCGTGTTCGTCTACGGCGGCAGCATCCTGCCCGGTACCTGGCGCGGCAAGGATGTGACAGTCCAGGACGTCTTCGAGAGCGTCGGTGCGGTCGAAGCCGGCCGTATGACCGAAACCGAGCAGAAGGAGCTGGAGTGCGCCGCCTGCCCCGGCGAAGGCGCCTGCGGCGGAATGTACACCGCCAACACGATGGCCGTCGCCAGCGAGGCCCTCGGGATGGCGTTGCCCTTCTCCGCCTCAATACCGGCGGAAGCTCCCGAGCGCACCGAGCTCCTGCGTTGGGCTGGCAGCCGCGTCATGCGCCTGCTGGCAGACGACATCCGCCCGCGCGATATCCTCACGAAGAAGGCCTTCGAGAACGCGATCGCGCTTGTAGTCGCGGTTGGCGGCTCGACTAACCTGGCACTGCACATCCCGGCGATGGCGCACGAAGTCGGCATCGAGATAACCCTCGACGACATCGACCACATCGCCCGGCAGGTCCCGCACATTGCGGACATGCGCCCGGGTGGCCGGTTCGTGCAGCGAGACCTGCACCAGGCCGGAGGCGCGCCGCGCGTCCTCAAGATGCTATTGGAAGCGGGACTGCTACACGGCGACTGCATCACCGTCACCGGCAAAACGATGGCCGAAAACCTGCAGGGGCTTCAGTTCCCCCAGGATGGCCGCGTTATCGCGCCAATCGACCAGCCCCTGGAGCCGACAGGCACCTTGGTCATCCTTAAAGGTAACCTGGCGCCGGAAGGTGGCGTGATGAAGACCAGCGGCATCCATAAGACGCACCACAGCGGCCCTGCCCGCGTCTTCGAACGCGAAGAAGACGCCGCGGCCGCCGTCGCCCGCCGCGAGATCAAGTCCGGCGATGTAGTCGTCATCCGCTATGAAGGCCCCAAAGGTGGCCCTGGCATGCGAGAAATGCTGGGCGTTACAGCAGCTCTATCCGGCCAAGGGCTGGACGAGCAGGTAGCCCTGATTACAGACGGCCGCTTCTCCGGAGCCACGCGGGGCTTCACCGTGGGGCACATCAGCCCGGAGGCACAGGTCGGCGGGGCGATCGCCCTGATCAACGAAGGCGACACAATCACATTGGACATACCGAACAGGCTCATCCAGCTGGAGGTGAGCGAAGAGGAGTTGCAGCGGCGACTTGGCCAGTGGCAAGCGCCCCCGCCGAAGTACACATACGGCGCATTGGCCAAGTACGCCCGCCTCGTATCGTCGGCAGCACGGGGCGCGGTATGCAGCTAGGTTAGCGGCCTCCGCCCCGGACACGTAGCAAACCCAGCCTTTACCGCGTCTATACCACTGGATTCGGAAACAAATCGAGAGGACCCAGGCATGGCAGAAGACACAATCGGACAAGAAATGACAGGCGCCCAGATGGTTATGGAAGCCTTCGTGCGAGAAGGCGTCGACACTATCTTCGGGCTACCGGGCGGCGCGAACCTGCCGCTTTATGACGTGCTGGAAGAGGGCGGCGTCGGTATCCGCCCCGTGCCGGAAGGCGTAACGCCCCGCCGCTACCCGATCAAGCACTACCTCGTGAAGCACGAGCAGGCCGCCGCTCACGCCGCCGACGCCTACTCCCGCGTGACTGGCAAGGCCGGCGTCTGCTACGGCACCTCCGGCCCCGGCGCCACCAACCTGGTTACCGGCATCGCCAATGCCTTTATGGACTCGGTGCCGCTGGTCTGCGTGACCGGTCAGGTGATCAAGGCGCTGATCGGCCGGGACGGCTTCCAGGAAGCAGACATCCAGGGCATCACGATCCCCATTACCAAGCACAGCGAGCTGGTGCTGGACGTGGACGACATCCCACGCGCTATGCAGCAGGCCTTCTACATCGCCACCACCGGGCGTCCGGGACCCGTGCTGGTCGACATCCCGCGCGACACGCTGCAGCAGAAAGGCAAGTTCTATTGGAGCGACAAGGTCAACTTGCGGGGCTACCGCCCCAACGGTCACGTCATCGACCAGAAGGAAGTCGAGAAGGCCGCGCAACTGATCCAGGAAGCCGAGCGACCTATCATCCTCTCCGGCCACGGCGTCCTCATTTCAGGCGCTTACGACGAGATCCTTGCCCTCGCTGAGAAGACCAACATACCAGTGATCACTACTCTACTGGGCATCAGTGGCTTCCCCGGCACGCACCCGCTGTACATGGGAATGCCCGGGATGCACGGGATGTACTGGAACAACCAGGCCATCAGCGAATCCGACCTCCTGATTGGCGTTGGGATGCGCTTCGACGACCGCGTGACCGGCAGGCTGAAGGACTTCGCCCCCAAGGCCAAGATCGTGCACATCGACATCGACCCGGCCGAGATCGGCAAGAATGTGCGGCCTAACGCCGCCATCGAGGGCGACGTCAAGGTGGCCCTCCAGGCGCTGAACAGCGTCGTCGGCCAGACGAAGGACCATCGCCCGTGGCTCGACTGGTTCGACGACATGCGCAGCAAGCACCCATCAATCGTCATCCGTGAGACTAACGAGGTGCTTCCGCAGTACGTCGTCGATACGATCTACCGCGAGACCAAAGGCGACTGCTACGTTGTGACCGGCGTTGGCCAGCATCAGATGTGGGCCGCCCAGTACTTCTGGTACGACAAGCCGAACAGCTTCGTCACGTCCGGCGGGCTGGGCACAATGGGCTTCGAAGTTCCGGCTGCGATGGGTGTGCAGGTCGCTAAGCCAAACGATACCGTGTGGTCGATCTGCGGCGATGGCGGGTTTCAGATGACACTGCAGGAGCTGGCCACGATCGCTGAGTACAACTGGCCGATCAAGTTCGCCGTGCTGAACAACGGCGTGCTCGGAATGGTGCGCCAGTGGCAGGAGCTCTTCTACACCAACAACACCGTCGCCACTCCGCTCAAGAACCCTGACTTCGTGAAACTGGCGGAGGCTTTCGGTGTGAAGGGCCTGCGCGCCGGGAAGAAGGAAGACGTGGCGCGCGTCATCGACGAGGCCATGCGCCACGATGGGCCGGTCGTCGTCGACTTCGTGGTGAAGTACGACGAGAACTGCTATCCGATGGTGCCCCCGGGCGCCTCCCTGTCAGAGACGATTGACGCGCCGGCCTGGGACAAGGTGACCGCATGAGCACTGACGAGATCCGCAAGATCAAGCCGCATACGATCATCGCCCTGGTCGAGGACCGGCCCGGTGTCCTGAACCGCATCACGTCCAAGTGGCGGCAGCGCAGCTTCAACATCGAGAGCCTGGCCGTCGGCCACTCCGAGAAGCCCGGCCTCTCCCGCATGACCTTTGTGGTCGACTCTGACGCCAACGCCGACCAGGTCGTGAAGCAACTCGACAAACTAATCGACGTCGTCGATATCCGTGACATCTCGCATGAGGACATCGTTGCCCGCGAGATGGCGATCGTGAAGGTCCGGGCGACGAAGGAACAGCGCAGCGCCATCATCGACATCGCCGAGGTGTTCAAGGCCGAGGTGCTGGACGTGAGCCCCGATTCGATAATCGTTGAGGCGACTGGCGAATCGATTAAGATTGACTCGCTCGTAACCCTGCTGAAGGATTACGAGATCATCGAGCTCGTGCGTACCGGAAAGGTTGCGATGCTACGCGGCCCCGCCGTCTCGCATGAGATACCCGAAGAAGAGCAGTATGACCGCTACCCCGGGGTGCACACGTGGTAATAGGTTGGAAGTTGGAGATTCGAGGTTGGATTAACCGGCCTCTAATCTCTAACATCTAGTCTCCAGCCTCGGAAGGAGAAGACATTGCCCAAGATCTATTACGAGAACGACGCGAATATCGACCTGATCCGCAACAAGACGATAGGCATCATCGGCTTTGGCTCGCAGGGGCACGCGCACGCGCTCAACCTGCGTGACAACGGCTGCAACGTGATGGTAGGCCTCTACCCGGGGTCCAAGTCATGGCAGCAGGCGCAGGTAGCCGGGCTGCGGGTCGGCACCGTCGAAGAAGTGGCACGCGACGCTGACATCATCATGGTGCTCGCACCAGACCAGGTGCAGAAGCAGATCTACGACGAGAGCATCGCGCCCGCCATGCGCTCCGGCAAGATGCTGATGTTCGCGCACGGCTTCAACATCCACTACAACCAGATCCAGCCCCCGAGCGAAGTAGACGTGACGATGATCGCGCCGAAAGCGCCCGGCCACAAAGTCCGCGAGAACTTCGTGAACGGCATCGGCGTACCGGCGATCATCGCCGTGCACCAGAACGCCAGCGAAAACGCGAAGGAGATCGCGCTGGCCTACGGCGCAGGCATCGGCAGCGCCAAGGCCGGCATCATCGAGACCACGTTCGAGGAAGAGACTGAGACCGACCTCTTCGGCGAACAGGTCGTTCTTTGCGGCGGCGTCACTGCGCTGGTCAAGACCGCGTTCGAGACACTGGTGCAGGCCGGCTACCAGCCGGAGATCGCCTACTTCGAGTGCATGCACGAGCTGAAGCTGCTTGTCGACATGATGCACGAGGGCGGAATGGCCTACATGCGCTACTCCATCAGCGACACCGCGGAGTACGGCGACTACACGCGCGGACCGAAGGTGATCGACGACCACGTCCGCCAGAACATGAAGCAGGTGCTGGCGAACATCCGCAACGGATCCTTCGCCCGCGAGTGGATCATCGAGAACCAGGCCGGCCGGCCGAGCTTCTACGCTCTACGCAAGCAGAACGCCGATCACATGATCGAGAAGGTGGGCGCGACGCTGCGCGCGATGATGCCCTGGCTGAAGCCCGGCAACAAGCAGCAGGCTGCGCCGGCACCGGCACCGGTCGCCTCATCCACGTCTGCGGAGCCCCTGCCGACGGATCTGCAGCGGGCCATTTCGCAGACGCCGCCACCGCCACCACCTTCGCCGCCGCCATCGACGCCTTCATCCAGCGACCCGGTCACGTCCTGGCGACCCCAGCGGCGAGACTCCGATACGGGCCCAACACCCGGATACGGCGCTGGCAGCGGCTTCCCGGGCACGATAAAGGACGACAACCGTAACGATCCGCCACGGGAGTCGTCATTCTAAAACGATGAACTATCAGCCATCTCGACAGCGAACGAACCATGCGGGCAACCGCGTCCGCGATTCGTTAGTGCTGCATCTCAACCTTCGACGGCCCTCTCTCGCCTTATGCGAGAGGAGGGCCTGACCGGCATCGGATTTGTTGTATGGGCGAGCGGCTCTCGCCCGAGGAGGTTGAGAACGAATGGCTGACAAAGACAAGGTACTGATCTTCGATACGACGCTGCGGGACGGCGAGCAGTCACCCGGCGTCGCTCTGAACGTAGAAGAGAAGCTGGAGATCGCCCGCGCATTGGAGCGCATGAAGGTGGACATCATCGAGGCCGGCTTCCCCGCCTCATCGCCCGGCGACCTCGAGTCGGTTACGGCGATCGCCAAGGAAGTGCGCGGCTCGGTCATCGCCGGCCTGGCCCGCGCGATCCCGAACGACGTCGACGCCTGCTGGGAGGCAGTCCGCCATGCTGAGCGGCCGCGCATCCATGTCTTTCTCTCTAGCTCAGACATCCACATCATGCACCAGCTAGAGAAGGACAAGGAGCGCGTGCTCGAGATGGCCCGCGAGATGGTCGCGCGAGCCAAGAAGTACTGCGGAGACGTTGAGTTCTCGCCGATGGACGCAACGCGCTCTGTTCCGGAATACGTCTACCGCATGCTGACCGAGGTAATCGAAGCCGGCGCGACCACCGTAAACATCCCGGACACCGTCGGCTACGCGATCCCGGAGGAGTTCGGGCAATTCATCCGCGACATCAGGGCTAACGTTAAGAACATCGACAAAGCACGCATCTCGGTGCACTGCCACAACGACCTGGGGCTGGCAGTTGCCAACAGCCTGACCGCCGTTCAGAACGGCGCACGGCAGGTGGAGGTATGCGTGAACGGCATCGGTGAGCGCGCTGGCAACGCCTCGCTGGAAGAGGTCGTGTTGTCGATCAAGACGCGGCCGGACTTCTTCGAGCTGAGCACGAACCTGGACACCACGCACATCTACCGTACCAGCCGCTTGGTCTCCCAGCTGACCGGCATGAGCGTCCAGCCAAACAAGTCCGTCGTTGGCGTGAACGCGTTCCGGCACCAGTCCGGCATTCACCAGCACGGCATCACAAAGATGCGCGAGACGTACGAGATCATCGACCCGGCAACGATCGGCCTGCCACGGGGGACACAGCTGATCCTGAACAAGAACTCCGGCCGCCATGGCCTCAAGGCCCGCCTGGACGACCTGGGGTACGAACTGACCACGGCTGAGCTCGACAACATCTTCATCGCTTTCAAGGACCTCGCCGACAAGAAAGGCGAGATTGACGACCGCGACCTGGACGCATTGATCAGCGGCGAGCGCCGGGCTGTCGAAGATGTGTACAAGCTCGACTTGCTGCAGGTCTCGTGCGGCAACCAGGCGACGGCCACGGCGACAGTGCGCATCATCGGCCCGGACGGCAAAGCGAACGAGATGGCTTCCACGGGCACCGGCCCCGTCGACGCCGCGTACCGCGCGATCAATCAGCTAATGGGCGTGCCCAACCAGCTCATCGAGTACGCGGTGAACAGCGTCACCGAAGGCATCGACGCGCAAGGCGAAGTAACCGTTCGCATCGACGTGGACGGGCGGACGTTCGTCGGTCGGAACGCGGACACGGACATCGTCGTCGCTTCCGCGAAGGCCCTGATGAACGCGCTCAACCGGGCGATCGCCTACATGCCGGACCACGTCCAGCGCGAGGTGCTCAGCAACCCATAGCAATCACCGCAGGGGAAGCGCGAAGGGGCGTCCGCACAGGGCGCCCCTTCGTTGTTGTACAGTAGGGCGCGATGCAGGCAGCAACCGAAATCCATGGTTCTGTCGACGTCCGCTTTAGCGGCGTCGAAGACGCTTTCCGCGAGAATTTCTCGCGTTTCCCGGAAGTCGGCGCCGCTCTTTGCGTTTATGTCGATGGCAAGCCTCTCTTGGACATCTGGGGCGGCCACGCTGATGCGGCTCGAACACGGACTTGGGAGCGCGACACGCTGGTCAATGTCTGGTCAACCACGAAGGGTATTACCGCAACGTGCGCCCACCGTCTCGCCGGCGAAGGCAAACTCGACCTCGATGCGCCGGTCGCGAAGTACTGGCCGGAGTTCGCCCAAAACGGCAAGGAGTCGGTGCTGGTACGACACCTGCTCTGCCACCAGGCCGGGCTAAGCGCAACGCACGAACCCTTGCCACCTGGCTCGGCTTGCGATTGGCAGTTTATGACGGACACGCTGGCTGCCGAGGAGCCGCGGTGGGAGCCGGGCACGAAACACGGCTATCACGCATTCACCTACGGCTGGCTGGTTGGCGAGGTCATCAGGCGGGTGACCGGGAAAACCCCCGGCACCTACTGGCGCGAGGAGATCGCCGACCCGTTAGGCCTGGATTTTCACATTGGCATTGGACCTGAGCACGACAGCCGCATCGCCGATTGCCTCCAGGCGGCATCTCTGGAAGACCTGAGCGGCCCGCTGGTCAAGGCAATGCAGGACCCAATGTCGTTCACTTTCCGCGCGCTGACCACGCCGCCGGACCCATTCATCCCGGGCTCGATCAACACACGAGAGTGGCGCGGGGCCGAAATTCCTGCCGCCAACGGCCACGGCACCGCCCGCGCTGTCGCGAAGCTCTACGCAGCACTTTCTCTCGGCGGGGAGATCGACGGCTTCCGCGTCGTAAGCGAATCCGCGCTCGCACGGGCTACGACAGAGCAGTGTTACGGCCCTGATGAGGTGCTTATCGTGCCGATGCGCTGGTCGCTTGGTTACGGCCTCGCGTGCGAGGGCGTTTATCTAGGCCCGAACAAGAACACGTTCGGGCACAGTGGAGCGGGCGGGTCGCTGGGCTACGCGGACCGGGACGCTCGAATCGGCTTCGGGTACACGATGAACCAGATGCTGCCAAGCGATACCTTATCGGACCGCCGCTGGCGGCCGCTGATGGACGCGCTGTACGCAGCGCTATAGGGAGGCGACGTGATAGTTACCACGACACACGACATCCAGAACAGGCCGATCAGCGATTACCTGGGCATAGTCATCGGCGAAACCATCGTCGCGACGAACATCTTCCGCGACATCGGCGCTGCATTCCGCGACGTCGTCGGCGGGCGCTCCGGCTCCTACGAGAAGAAGATGAACGAGGCCCGCGAGACGGCGATCAAAGAGATGACCGAGAAGGCCCAAGCCCTCGGCGCAGACGCTGTCGTTGGAGTGGACATCGACTACGAGACCGTGGGCAACAACATGATGATGGTCTCGGCCTCCGGCACGGCGGTCAAGCTCTAGCGCCGCACTGCTGGAGCAGCGTTGCGTTCCGCCAGCTCGTGCACGGCGAGCTCGAGGGCAAGTTCATGGTCTTCGATGTCCCCCCGCTTTGTGTCCAGATCCGCCTGGATAAGCCTTGCGTACGCCTCACGAATCGAATCCAGCGTGTGCTTCTGTGTCTGCTCGATCACCTTGTCCAGCCCGTAGCCCGGCTTCATATTGATCCGCTCCGCAATCGCCGATGAGCTTTCCCCGCGATCCAGCATGTCCCGCACTATCGCCGCGCGCCGTAACCGTCCCGCGATCGTCCCGATCAGCATCTGCGGATGCTGCCCGTCCTCCAGCATTTCGCTGAGCACGCGCGTGGCCGTCGCACCCTTGCCATCCAGGATCGCGTCCGTCAGGTCCCAGCCCTTGTGCTCCTTCGCCCGGCTCACCAGCTCTCGTACGTCGTCTTGATGGACCACCTCCCCGGCTGTATATGCCAGCAGCTTTGCGAGTTCACTGGCCAGCATGTAAGGGTCCGGCCCAACTAGCTCCGCCAGCAAATTCGCCGTTGAGACATCGAGTTTCAGGCCCATCTGCTTCGCCCGCGCGCTCACCCAGGAGCCGAGCGCCCTATCAGCTGGCAACTCGCACTCGATAACCTTAGCGTGCGGCCGTAGCGCCTTTAGCAGCGGATTCGTCTTAGAGCCGTCCTCGTCGATCAGCACCAGAGTCGTCGTGGGCGGCATCCGCGAAGCGTATTCGGCAAGTGCCGCCCACTTGCCCGGGTCGGGCTCCTCCGCCGCGTCGTCCTCCGAGGCACCCTCCTCGGCCTTCGTGCTCCTCTTACGGGGGTTCGCTGACTCCAGCACCCCTCCGGCGATCACCAGCCGCGAGCCGCCCAGGAACGGAAGCGTATCGCAAGCCGCCATCACCTCTCCCGGAGAAGCCTTCCGCGCCTCGAAGTGCGCCGTGTTCGTCGCCAGCGACTCGTCGCTATCCAGCTGGGAGCGTATCTTCTCAAGCGCTTCCTTCCGCGCGAGAGCGTCTTTCCCGAAGATCAGGTACAGCATTCAGCCGTCAGATTATCACGCGCTCAGTTCGCTACCCCGGTCAGCAACAAACGCACGGATTTCCGCGATGAACGCGTGCCCGTACTGGTCCGCCTTCTTCGCTCCAAAACCCTTTGTCCGTGCCAGGTCGGACCGACTCAGCGGCCTCGCCTCCGCGAACGCCCTCAGTGTGCTGTCGTGCGCGATCACGTAGGCGGGCAGGTTCGCTTCCCGGGCCAGCTTCAGCCGAGCGACCCTTAGCCGCTGAAACAGCCCCTCCCCGTCCTGCGTTGTGGCCCCTGCCTGGGGCGGTGCTCGCGTTTCTCGTTTCTCAGCGCCGAGACAGCTGTCGCAGGCATTGCATCGAGCCTTGTACGCCTCGCCGAAGTACGCCAACAGCTCCTGACGCCGGCACCGGCGCGACTCTGCGAACTTCACAAGCGAATCCAGCGCGCCCAATGCCACCGCACGTTCGTGCTCCGTTTCCTTCTCCTTCGCTCGGCGCTCATGATTGATCACATCTGCGCGGCCAAACAACATCAGGCAGTCGGCGGGCTCCCCATCGCGACCGGCACGGCCGGTCTCCTGATAGTAGCCTTCGATGTTCTTTGGCAGGTCATAGTGCACAACGAAGCGGATATTTGGCTTATTCACGCCCATCCCGAAAGCGACCGTCGCGCACACAATCTGCAGCTCATCCTGCAGGAACCGCTCCTGCGTTCGCGCTCGCATCGGCGCCTCGAGACCCGCATGGTACGGCGCGGCCTTGTATCCGTCATTGCGAAGCTTGTCCGCCAGCGACTCCGTTTGCCGCCGCGTGTGGCAATAGACGATGCCGCTTCGACCCTGTCGCAATCGCAGGAACTCCAGCAGCCGCTCGTAAGGGCGCTTCTTAGGCTCGATCCGATAGGTGAGATTCGGGCGGTTGAAGCTGGCCACGTAAACGCCCGGCTCCCGCAACCCGAGCTGCGTAATGATGTCTGTGCGCACGCGATCGGTGGCCGTGGCGGTGAGCGCCATCATTGGCACATCCGGGAAACGGAGCCGCAGTTCACGGAGCTGCCTGTACTCTGGCCGGAAGTCGTGGCCCCAGTCGCTGATGCAGTGCGCCTCATCGATAGCGAACATTGAGACGTTCCACTGCGACAACCGCTGGAGGAACATCGGCTGCATCAGTCTCTCCGGCGCGACGTACAGCAGGCGAATCGCGCCGCGCTGCAGTTCATCCATCACGGCCTGTGTGTGCGACGGCGCCATCGTCGAGTTCAGCACCGCCGCGGGGATATGCCGGCTGCGCAGGAAGTCCACCTGGTCCTTCATCAGTGCGATGAGCGGGGAAACGACTATAGTGAGCCCCGGTCGCACCAGCGCCGGAAGCTGGTAGCAGAGCGACTTCCCGCCGCCGGTTGGCATCAGAGCAAGCACGTCACATCCGGCCAGCGCGTCTCTTACGATGCTCTCTTGCAGAGGACGGAACTCACCGAAGCCGAAGTGCCGTTCCAGGACCGACTCCAGGCTGTCAGAGGGCTCGGCGATCGCGGCGTCACGGGCGTAGATTTCGACTGGTGGGGCATCCGCGGTGCGGGTGGAGGTCTCGTACAACATGCTCGCAGGATCACCCAGCGGGCCTACGACCAGCAATGAGCAAATGGCACGGCGGTTTGCCTGCCCGGCGTACTCACCGATAATCTGTTACCACTATGAGCGCTGACTTCGCCGGCAAGGTCGCTTTCGTCACCGGTGCCGCCCATGGGCAGGGCCGTGCCACCGCCCTCGCTCTTGCCCGAGAAGGCTGCCGCATCGCTGCCTTCGACATCGCAAAGCCGCTGCCCTACCCGGCCTATGAGATGGGCACCAGCGACGAGCTCAGGTCGCTCGCACAGGAGTGCCGAGGTGCAGATAGCGAGTGCCTGACGTTCACGGGCGACGTCCGCGACGACGCTGCGGTCGCGGCCGCCGTTGACGGGACAGTCGAAAAGTTCGGACGGGTCGACATCCTGTTCAACAACGCCGGCATCGCCGCATATGGCCTCTCCCACGAGCTCTCTGAGGAAGAATGGGATACGATGGTGGATATCAACCTGAAAGGCGCGTGGCTCGTTGGTCGACGGGTTATCCCGGTGATGATCAAGCAGAAGTCCGGCGTCATCATCAACAACTCGTCGATAGCCGGTCTGCGAGGCATGAACCGCATGAGCCATTACGCCGCCTCCAAGTGGGGTCTCATCGGCCTCACGAAGTCCTGGGCGATCGAGCTCGCGCCTCACAATATTCGCGTGGTCTCCATCCACTCGACCGGGGTCAACACACCGATGAACGACGGCCTCGCCGCGCTCGAAGGCACCACGCCTCTAGAGATCGCTGAGCGCAGTGCCGGCAACCTCCTTCCCGGCGTCCCCTGGATTGAGCCGAAGGACGTCGCGCACGCGGTACTCTTTCTCGCATCGGAGAGAGCGCGCTTTGTCACCGGCTCGCAGTTCGTGCTGGACGCCGGCCTCCTCTCCGCCTGAGTCATGGAAGTCGGACGGACCCTCCGCGCTCGCAGCCGCGGCGAGTGGCGCCGGTGGCTTCAGAAGAACCACGCAAAGGCGGACGAGGTCTGGCTCGTCTTTCATCGCAAAGACTCAGACAAGCGCTTCGTGCCGTACGCCGATGCCGTCGAGGAAGCGCTTTGTTTCGGCTGGATCGACAGCATCGTGAAACCGCTGAGTGATGGAGCACGTGCCCAGCGCTTCACGCCGCGGCGTCCGGGCAGCAAGCTCTCCGAGCTGAACCGGGAACGCATGAGAACCCTGGTCGATCGTGGTCTTATGACCAAGGCGGGCGTGGATGCCGTGGGCGGGCTGGCAAGGAGCAAGTTCAAGATAGAGCCGGACATCCTGCGCGCGCTCAAGAAAGACCCCGAAGTCTGGGCGAACTTCCGATCCTTCCCGGAGAGCTACCGCCGGGTGCGGGTCGGCTGGATACAGAACACCACGGGCAACGCAGATGTTCGCGCGCAGCGACTTCACTACCTGATCAGGATGACCAAGGCCGGGAAGAAATTCGGCAGCCACCAATAGGGACTGGGGGAGGCACGCCTCGAAATAAACCAAAGTTGATTGCCAGCGTCGGAAGCCCGGTCCTACTCTGATAAGGCTCGCAAGGACAAAATCGGGCGGGACAGGGGTGGAATCAGGGGCAATGACCTACGCAGAGTCCGTTTTTACTGGTACAGCGGCGTTCTACGCACGTTATAGACCACCATACCCGCAAGAACTCATCAAGCACCTCGTTGCCCATTACGGACTCGACGGAAGCGGCCGCATGCTCGACCTCGGTTGCGGGCCCGGCACGCTGACCTTCCCGCTCGCACCCCACATGCGGTCCATCGTTGCGATAGATGTCGAACCGTCGATGATCGAGGAGGCGCAGAAGATCCAGCAGTCCTTCGACGACCTCCGTCAGCGCAACATCCAGTGGCGGGTGATGTCCGCCGAGGGAATATCGCATGATCTCGGCAGCTTCCGGCTCGTGACTTGTGGTTCCTCATTCCACTGGATGAGCCGGGACCTGGTGCTGAAGCGCATTCGGGATCTGCTGGAGCCAGATGGCGGTGTCGCCCTGGTTGGTGGTATCAGCGCCTGGCAAGATGGCCCTGAGGACTGGCACCAGGTGGTGACAGATGTCCTTCGGCGGTACCTCGGCGACCGCCGACGAGTCGGAAACTTCTGGGGCGAACCCACTGAGCGTTTCGAGCAGGCCCTCGAACGCAATGGCTGGACGGTAGAACTCGCCCGCGACTATCCACGCGCGCTGGAATGGGACGTCGAATCGGTGCTAGGCCACCTCTGGTCAACATCGTTCGCCAACCGATTGCTCTTCGGCGACAAGGCGGACGAATTCGAGTCTGAACTGCGGGCAGAACTTTTGCAGTTGAACCCAGGGGGCGTCTTCAAGGAGACTGCGGGTTTCGGACTGGTCTGCGGACGGCCTCCCGCATAGCAATAGCGCTATAATTGACTCGATACCCCGCCCCCGTATCGCGTGCTATGAAGACCACGATCTACCTCGACCACGCCGCAACAACGCGCCTTCACCGGAAGGCACGGGAAGCGATGCTGCCCTACCTCGACGAGCAGCACGGCAATCCGTCCGGACAGTACGCCCTCGGCCGGCAGGCGGCGAAGGCGCTCGAGGATGCGCGAAAGGCAGTCGGCGAAGTCCTGGGTTGCAAACCGGCCGAAATCGTCTTCACCGGACCTGGCACCGAATCCATCAACGCAGCAATCAAGGGCGTCGCTCTTGCTCAACAGCGTGCAGGCCTGGGGAACCACATAGTGACCACGACCGTGGAGCACCACGCTGTGCTCCATTCCTGCGAGTGGCTTGAGAGGTTCGGCTTCGAAATTGCCTACGTGCCCGTCGATAGTTACGGGATCGCCAGCCCGGATGCGGTCGCCGGGGCCGTCAACGAGCGCACGGTGTTGGTGAGCGTGATGCTTGCCAACAACGAGATCGGCACCATCGAACCGGTGGCGGAAATCGCCGCTGCCGTACGCGAGCGTGCTAAATCGCTAAAGCGACGCATTCCCGTCCACACGGACGCTGTACAGGGCGCGAACGCCCTCAGCCTGCGCGTCGATGACTTCGGCGTTGATCTGCTGAGCCTGTCCGCGCACAAATTCGGCGGGCCGAAGGGAGCCGGTGCGCTTTACATGCGGCGCGGGACGCCATTCCTCTCGCTTATGAGCGGCGGCGGCCAGGAACGCCAGCGCCGCGCCGGCACTGAAAACGTCGCTTCGATCGCCGGAACGGCCGTAGCGCTGACTGAAGCGCAGGCGAACCGTGAAGCCTATACGCGTACCTGCCGCGCACTTACGACGCGCCTCGTCGAAGGCGTCCTGCAGTCCATCCCACATGCAGAGCTAACAGGCCATCCCGAGATGCGCCTGCCAAACAACGCGCACTTCAGCTTCGAAGGTGCTGAGTCTGACGCGATGCTAGCAGCGCTCGACAAGGCAGGTATTGCCGCCAGCGCCGGTAGCGCTTGCAACTCAGCGACCTGGGAGCCGACACACGTTATGAACGCGATCGGGATGCCGCTACGGCGAGCGTTTGGGGTGCTGCGCTTCACGGTCGGACCAGAGAACACCGACGCGGAGATTGACCGAGTGCTCGCGGTGCTTCCCGACGTCGTTGCCGAATCGCGCGCGAACCCCCGGCGAGTCAACGTGTAGGGGCGTAGCGTCCGCCGAATCGCCTGGACCCAGCGCCCAGGGTTCATCGTCGCTGCAACTTGAACACCTCGCACCCACTCAAACGCTACGCCCGAACGCCGCGGCCAGGGACACGGTTTGCTGTTTTAGTGAGATGTTACCGCTCGACGCGAGTCGAGGGCGTCCCGCTTCTCGCTGCAACGGCAGCAGTGTGGACCGAAGCGGATCTAACGCCGCAGGCTCACCGGATGCGACGGGCGGGACGCCCCAACAATCGACGGTTAGGCGCTAGCCCGGCATCTCGATGAAGTGGCCGAGCTTGTCGCGCTTCGTCTCCAGGTAGCGCCAGTTGTGCTCGTTTGGTGTGGCCATGATCGATACGCGCTCCACCACTTCGAGGCCATAGCCCTCAAGGCCTGCGCGTTTTGCCGGGTTGTTTGTCAGAAGCTTGATCTTGCTCAGCCCCAGGTCGAGCAGGATCTGCATGCCGATACCGTAGTCGCGGCGGTCGGCGGCGAAGCCGAGTGCTTCGTTTGCCTCGACGGTGTCCATGCCTTGCTCCTGTAGCGCGTAGGCCTTCACCTTGTTGTGGAAGCCGATGCCCCGGCCTTCCTGGCGCATGTAGACCAGCACACCGCGGCCTTCCTCTGCGATTCGCTTCAGCCCCATGTCGAGCTGCTCGCCGCAGTCACAGCGCTGCGAGCCGAACACGTCGCCGGTTATGCACTGCGAGTGCACTCGCACCAGCACTGGCTCACCCGTCGTCAGGTCACCCATCACCATCGCGGCGTGCTCATCGACATCAATCGAGGAGCGATAGCCATACAGTCTGAACTCGCCGTACTTCGTCGGAAGAGTCGTCTCCGCCACCCGCTCCACGAGGCGCTCACGCTGGACCCGGTAGCTGATGAGCTGGTTGATGCTGACGACCTTTATGCCCTGCCTGGCCGCGAACTTTATCAACTGCCTGCCGCGCATCATCGTTCCGTCCGAGTTCATTAGCTCACATAGGACAGCAGTCGGATGCAGGTCGGCGAGTATGCAGAGGTCTACCGTCGCCTCCGTGTGACCAGCGCGAACCAGCACACCACCTTCGCGTGCACGTAGTGGATAGATGTGACCAGGCCGGACGATATCGTGCGGCTTCGAGTTCGGGTCCGCCAGCACCTGGATTGCCCGAGCTCTGTCAGCAGCGGAGACGCCGGTAGTGACACCCTCACGCGCGTCCACTGAGACGGTGAAAGCGGTTCCGTATTGGGCCTCGTTGTTGCCCACCATCATTGGGATGCGCAGGTCGTCCAGCCGCCCTCCGGTTGTCGGTACGCATATGATGCCGCTGGTGTGCTTCAGCATAAAGCTGACCAGTTCAGGCGTCATGAACTCGGCCGGAATGCAAAGGTCGCCCTCGTTCTCTCGCTCATCGTCATCGACGATGATCACGAATCGGCCGGCCTGAAACTCGGCGATCGCCTCCTCGATGGTCGCGAAGCCTTCCTGTCCAGTGGGCTTCGGCACTCTTGCCCTGGGATGCGAAGTAATCGGCTTCACCTTGGCTGATCGGTCGGCGTCAGTCATTGGGCATCTCCTGTGGCAGTTGTCGCGTTCCTCGAGATACGCGCACCTGCATTGTACAGCTAAACCCTCACGTGCGCGTCAAGTTTCGCCGGTCATCTCATTCCGGCAACCGAAGTCAGGCCGCCTGCTCCACCTGGAACGCCCTGTGCAGCTGTTTCACCGCAGCGGGGACATCCTTCTCGTCGATCAGGCAAGTGATCCGAATCTCGCTAGTCGTGATCAGCTCGATATTGATGCCCGACTCGAACAGCACCCGGAACATCCGGCCGGCGTAGCCGGCGCTGGAGGTCATTCCCGCGCCGACGATGCTCACCTTCGCCAGGTGAGTGTCGGCGAGCACGTCCGGCGCGTTTATCTCCTCTGCCAGCGGCTTCACGATATCCAGCGCCGACTGCAGCTCCGATCGCTGGACGGTGAACGTGAGGTCCGTCAAACGCTCGACGCTGGCGTTCTGCACGATTGTGTCGACGCTGATCCCCTTCTCGCCCAACGGCTCGAAGATCGTCGCCGCGATGCCCGGTCGGTCAGGCACTCCTCGGATCGTGATCCGCGCAACATCCGTGTCGCTGGCGATGCCCAGTACCTTATTTCCTTGCTCCATGAAAGGACCTCCGTGAATGAGAGTGCCCGGCGCATCGCTGAAACTAGACGCGACCAGGATCGGAACGTTGTACACTGCCGCCAGCTCGATGGCGCGGTTGTGCATCACGCGCGCACCCCACGTCGCCAGCTCCAGCATCTCCTCGTAGCTGATCTCCGCGAACTTGCGCGCTTCCGGCACAAGTCGTGGATCGGCGGAGTAGATGCCCTCCACATCCGTGTATATCTCGCAGCGGGCCTTGAGCGCCGCCGCCAGCGCCACGGCGGTGGTGTCGGAGCCCCCGCGGCCGAGAGTGGCCACTTCCATCTCCTCCGTCACTCCCTGGAACCCCGCCACAATCACGATGTTCCCCGAATCCAGCTCCTTGATAACCCGCGCCGGATCGACCTTCAGGATGCGGGCCCGGCCGTAGCGCTTATCCGTCCCGATTCCCGCCTGAGCACCGGACAAGGCAACCGCAGGATGCCCAGCGTGCTTGAGTGCCATGGACAGCAGCGTCGACGTCACGATCTCGCCGGTGGAGAGCAGCAAGTCCATTTCCCGCGCCTCCGGCCGGTCCGTCATCTGCGCCGCCAGCTCGACTAGCTCATCGGTCGTGTCGCCCATAGCCGACACCACGACGACAAGCTGATCGCCTTGCTCCCTGCGATGGATCAGGCGTTCTCCGACCGCCTTGATGCGCTCCGCAGAGCCGACGGATGTCCCGCCGTACTTCTGAACGACGAGGCTCACCCCACCACCTCCGCGCCCTTCTCCGTCGGGCGAGTGATGATCGTCTGGCCCGATACTTCGCGCGAGCGCGCCGCCTCGGCCATCGCACCGGCGATGCCTTCCGCGTTTGCAGTTGCGAACGCGCACAGCGTTGAGCCGCTGCCGGAGAGGTATGCAGCGTGCGCACCGGCGGCTTTCGCGGCATCGAATATCGCGCTCATCGCCGGGAAAAGTTCCGAGCGAGCCGGTTGGTGCAGTCTGTCCTGAGTCGCTGCGTTGAGCAGGTCGAAGCGGCCGCGGGCCATCGCCGCTACGAGGAGTGCCGCTCGCCCAATGTTGTGTACCGCGTCCGCTCGTGAGAGCGAGTCCGGGAGAACGCGCCTCGCATCTTTCGTCGCGATGCGGAACTCGGGCACGAACAGCACGCACTGTAGCCCGGCTGGCAGCGGGACTGCCGTATGCATCACGTGCTTGTCCTCCACTACAGAGGCCTGCAGTCCCCCAAAGAGTGCCGGGGCGACATTATCTGCGTGGCCTTCCAGTTCCGTGGCCAGCACGAGGAGATCGTCTCGATCCAGCAGTCTGCCGCAGAGTTCGTTGGCAGCGACAAGACCACCCACGCGAGCGACCGCGCTCGCCCCCAGCCCCCGCGCGAGCGGGATGCTGCCTTCGTAGGAAACAACGAGTGGCCCGGCGGCCTGACGGGCTCGATCGAAGACCCTGTGTGCCGCCGTGATCGCCATGGAGGCCATGGGATCGTCGACGGCAGGTGCTTCCCGCCGCTCGAGCGTTATCGTCCCCCACAGGTCAACGGCGAGACCCAGGCAATCGAACCCGGGCCCAAGGTTCGCGCTGGTCGCGGGCACTAGCACAGATGCGCGCTCAGTCATGGCGATAGGTTACAGGTTTCGGGTTACAGGTTACAGGTTACAGGAGGCACGGTCGCTCAGGAGAGGGGAAGCGTGGGAATGTCTACGACCCCGTACGCATAGAGATAGCGAGCATAGTTCTCGAGAACTACTTCCACGAATAGCCGCGTCTCGGCAAACGGAATGCTCTCCAGGAAGAGATCCGGATCCAGACCGGCTTCCTCCCACCAGGCACCGGCCGTACCTGGCCCCGCGTTGTAGCCGGCGAAGGTCGGTGGCAGAGCTCCGCCGAAGCCCTCGAGCGTCCGGGCTAGGTAGTAGGCGCCGAACTTCACGCCGGTCTTCGCGGTCAGCAGATCGCTCTCCTCGAAGTCATCGATCCCGAGGTCTTGGGCGATACCTTCGGCTGTGTCCGGTACCACCTGGGTTAGCCCGAGGGCATTCGCAACCGAAACGGCCGCCGGGTCGTACAGGCTCTCCTGGCGGATCAGCGCCAGCAATAGCAGCGGCGAAATACCGTTCGCCGCTGCCTCTTCCTGCACAAGCTCCCAGTACTCCAGCGGGTACACCAGCTGCAATGCCTCCGGCGGAGCGTCTGGTGCCAACAACAGGCCCGCGGCGGCGGGGGAGGTGAGCCATGGCCGGTGGTACTCGCTAGTCGCCCGCACCAGCCGATAGGTTAGCCACGCATCCGTCGCGTTGTCGTTAAGCAGCGCCCGGAACTCCGCATCCGCTTGCCCCGGCAGCCCCGCCCTCAGCAAGTCAACGGCCCCCAGCCATCGCTCAGACGCGAACAGGGCATCTCTGGCCGCCGAGGTCGCCCCATCTTCCGGGCCTGCCCAACCGGCAAGCCAGACCTCGTAGCGGTTCCAGTCCGGCGCCTCCGGTGTCACCTCAAGCGCCTCCGGTAGATCGAACTCGCCCGCGAGTAGCGCCGCAGCGCGCATGCCGTAATAATCCAAGTCGTCGTCGGTCGCCGCTTGCATTAGGTAGACGCTTTCGCCCCCCGCATCACCCTGCGCCAGTGCCGCGGTCGCCAGCCAGTAGTCCGCGCGGGCGACGTCTTCGGATGCCGAGACGAGACCCCGGTACCGGGTCCAGTAGACGGTCGAGTCGTCCACCTCTGTCAGCAAAAACGACAGGTATCCCGCCCGAAACAGACCTTCCTCCGCGCGGTTGGCCGTTGGGCTGATCTCGGAAACGGCCGCATATGCGCTGACAGCGTCGCTTGTCTGGCCGATCAGTTCCAGCACTGTCCCTTTGTCCCACGACGCCTGGGCGCGAGTCTCGTCGATTCCAGAGCCATCGACGGCGATTGCCGCATCGTAGTGTTCGATCGCTCCCTGCCAGTCCTCGTCCCGTTCAGCCAGGATGCCAAGATCGTACTGAGCCACCGCGAGGTCAGCCGCGACTGGATTCGAATCGACCACTTCTTCGAATGCGTCCGTCGCGTCTTCGTTTCGACGATGGTTGAACAGCACTATCGCTCGCTGCAAGTTGCTCGGCTCAGTCTTGTCCTTTAGCAATGGGTCGCCCAGCGCTTCCAGCGCCCGGTCAGTTGCCGGGTAGCCCGCGATGAGATCGACCAGAGCCCGCTCCGCCGCGTGGTCATCGTCAACGTTCTGGGCCAGTACCCAGAGCGCTTCGGCCGCCTTCGTGCCACTGGTCGCAGTGCTGGCAGCGGCGCGGTAAGCTGCGATCGCCTCTTCGTGTTTGTCGCGCTGCACCTCGATTCCGCCCAGCAGCATCTGCGCCTCGTACTCAGTCTGCGGGGCGGTTTCGGCCGCCAGCACCTGCTGCAGCCGCCGAGCCGCTGAGTCCAGCTCTTCCTCACTCGAATCGATTTGGGCCAGGTAAAGTTGCGTATGCGCGGAAGCCGGACCGCCAGAAGCCAGGTACTCCTCTAATACGCCTCGCGCCGGGTCCATCTCCTCCAGCGCAATGAGAGCTGAACCCGCGATCAGCTGTGCCTGCCGCCTCTCTTCTGGAGTAAGCTCGGTGGACAAAGTATATCGAGCAGTCTGCGCAGCAGCCTCGTGTTCGCCCGTCTCATTCTGGATACGAGCCGTCGCCAGGAGGCCCGCTTTCTTCTCGGCAGGCGTGCCGCCTTTCACAGCGGCCGAGTAGATGACCAGCGCCCCTTCAAAGTCGCGCTCCCGGTGGAGTTGCGCCGCGCGCTCCAGGTCAATGACAGTGCCAGGCGGGACATTCACCAACACAGGCTCAAGCACTGTAGGTTCGGGAGTGGGGCGAGCCGGCGCACTGTTGCCGCCACAGGCCGCCTGAACGGCAAGGAGACCGACCAGCAGGCATGCAACGCCTACCCGCAGGGCGCCCGGCATTCGCTGCATACGTCTAGGTTAACGAAACGGGAGCTTCTGGGGATGCTGCGCAGGCGGACTGCCACACTAACGTTATGTCCGTTGATGGATTCTCGGGGCGATGCTACGCTAGGCTGAGAAGTGGTTCACGGGCCTAATGAACGTCCTGCGCTGCACCATCATCGACGAAGCGGGAGGCATTAGTTTCCTGACCCACGGGGACGCCCTTCCTGCACTGGTCGCAGCCTGTACCAGGAACCCCGCAACCCTCGATGAGCTACTCGACAGCGTGGAGTCCTACTACCACAGCCTCTCCGAGTACGTTCACGACGGGCTCGCCGTATTCGACGAGCACAACACGAGCGGACATTACGAAACCATACACAGGCAGCTAACACGGCTGCCCCGGCACAAGCAGCCGGTCTTCCGAGTGGTGGATGACCTCACGCGCGAAGCCAGTCTGCGGCCGGTAAAAGCAGGAGCAGTCATATTCAATCTCAAGGCAAAGCGCATCGTGCAGATGGTCAACAACTACCGGGAGATCAGGCGCAGCGGGGACGGCCGCGTCTTCGATGGCGCACGGCTTACGGAAGCGCGCTTCCGGTACCGTCTTCCGGAAGAGTGGGCCCTGGTCCCCTAGCCGGAAACTTTTCGAGCCCTCCGGGCGTTGTACACATAGAGCCGCATTTCAAATACCTTACCTTTGCGCGCCTTTCCCGAACCGTTATGACATCTGCCGGAGGAACGTTTGAGTAGCGAAGTGCCGCCCCTGCCGGACGGCCAAGAGCCTGATTACTTTCACTACGAACGCCGGGGCATTAACACGCTGTTGATAATCGGCATCGGCGCCTTTGCCGTTCTCAGCTTCTATCTCTGGCTGATGATCGCGACCCGCGTGGACGGAGTCCTCTTTCCGGGCAACAGCTTCTTCCCCGCCTTCGTCGAGCAAGGGTGCATTGTCGGCTGTGACGCCGATCCAGACCACGCCGAAACGCCTGAACAGCGCATCAATATCCTGGTCATGGGCCTCGACCAGCGCCTTGACGAGGCCAGCGATCAGCCATACCGCACGGACAGCGTCGTCATCTTCTCGATCGACCCCTTCACCAAGACAGCGGGCGCTTTCTCAATACCACGTGACACACGAGTCGCCGTGCCCTACGAAGGCCGCGACTGGACTTACACCCGCATCAACGTCGTGTACGAGATGGGCGAATACGGTGTCGATGGCTTTCCGGCGAACGACTACGGCAAGGGTGGCGCCGAGCTCGCCATGGAGACGATCGACTACAACTTCAACATCCCGATCGACTACTACGTGATCATCAACTGGGAAACGTTCATCAACGTCGTTGATGACCTCGGCGGAATCACCATCGACGTTCCCGAATACGTTTACGACTCTGCGTACTCGAATTGTAGTTTCTGCAGCGATGTCTACCCGGTTGAGTTCGAACCCGGGGTGCAGGACATGGACGGCGCGCGTGCCCTCGAGTACGCCCGCATCCGCAAGAGCGACAACGACTTCAAGCGCATCGAACGGCAGCAGCTGGTCATGCGGGCGATCGCCGTCAAGGCTACCTCCCTGGACCTTACAGACGTGGGCAAGGCGCTCGACCTCTACAGCACGTACAAGGACGCCGTAAAGACTAACGTGAGGGACACACAGCTACCGGGTCTCGCCCGGCTCGGCGGGCAGGTCGGTCTCGCGAATGTGAGACTGGTGTCCGCTGGCCCTGCCACGTACCCCTGCCCATACTCCATTTGCGGCGGCGCTGCCGAACTCCTCTGGGACCGCACAGAGTTCGAACGGCTCAAGGCGCTAGTCTTCAGTGATCAGCGCGTCGTCAATGAAGGCGCGAAAATCAACGTCCTCAACGGTACGAACACGCGCGGCCTCGCCGGCCGCTTCGCCGACCAGATCGCGCTCGAAGGCATCTCGTACGTCGACATCAAGAAGGATGAAGACGCCAACGGTCTCATCTGGCCCACCACCCTCATCATCGACCTCACGTCATCAAAGCGTGAGACGATCGATCTCCTTAAGGGTGAGCTCAGCCTCACAGACGAAGATGTCTTCACGCCCGGGGACGTGCGCACACTCTATCCAGACCTCGAGGAGTATCTGGACACACCGAGTGACATCGTCGTCATCCTGGGAGCGGATCATCGAGTGCAGAGCCCGACATACTACTACGATGAGGCCGGAGGCTACGACGACGAGTACTACGCGCCCGACGATGAGTACGCTCCGATTCCTACCGAGGAGCCTTACTTCGAGCCAACGTTTGAGCCCGAACCTGATATAACGGACCCGCCGGTGGAACCCGAACCGACGCCGGAGCCCATCATCACCGAACCGCCCCTGGAAGAACCGCTGGAATGAGAAGAGACCGGCGTCCTTCCGCGGAAGGATCACCGGTCCCCCGGATTTCGTCCCCGTCCCGCCTGAGGGCGGATTCGCTGAAACTAGCTCTGCGCGAACCAGTTCTGCATCTGCATGAGCACGCCCATGTCACCCGTAAAGGTGAACTGGCCGCTCATGAATGCGGTAGCGCCGTCGAGTTCGCGGCGGATGATCTTCAGCCAGACGTCGGAGGGGCTGTTGATCGTGACCGTCGGGCTGTCGGCAGTGCCTTCGCTTACGTCGCACTTGCCATCGGCGACCTTCACGGTGTAGTTGCCCGGCTCGGCGCCGGAGAAGTTGAACTGGATCGTTGCGTTGGCGCCGGCAGCCTTGTCAGGCTGGAAGGCGCTGGGCATACCGTCCATGATCTCCTTGACGGAGTTGGGGAGCTGCTGTTCCTGGACCATTCGGCCTCCTTCTCGTTACTAAGCGCTTGCTAATTTAGGGGCTAATCCGCGCAATAGGATAGCACTGCTGTCAAGAGTCGTCCACATATTCACATCACATATGTGGACTGCACCCTGAAAAGCAAACTGCGCGCCGCTCGGCGCGCAGTCCATTTGCAGTGGCGGATCGCCGCTACTTGGTCTTTTTCGCAGCGGCCTTCTTTGTCGCGCCGCGCTTTGGCGCCTTCGCCGAACCCTCCGCAGCAGCCTTGCGGGAGGCCCGCTTCTTCGGGGCCTCTACTTCTGCACCCGGCGTCTGCAGGACAGCCACCGCGGCGTTGTACTTGATCAGCAGGCGGGACTTGTGTCGCGCCGCGTTGTTCGGATGGAGGACGCCCTTCTGAGCGGCTTTGTCGAGAGCGACCAGCGCGGCGCGGGTGGCCTCGCGGGCAGCGTTGATATCGTGGCTCAGTATGGCAGCGTTCGCATTCTTCACGGCGGTCTTCGTCGCGCTCTTGACGGCACGATTGCGAAGATGCCGCTTCAGGGACTGACGGTGGGCCTTTTCGGCAGAACGAGTTGCCACATTTCCTCCTTATGGGAACGCCGGGTCAAGTGGGGCTCCGGCCATAACATCTTACGGTCGCAAACGAGCGATTGTCCAGTTATAGGCGGCTCTCAACGGCCCGCCAGGACTCTTCGGATACTTCGTCAATCGCTTTCGACGCATCGATGGTAACGATACGCTCCGGCTCATCCTTCGCGATCTGCAAGAAGCCCACGCGGACGCGCTGGTGGAAGGCAAGCGTTTCCGCGCCGATTACGTCTCTGAGTTTGGTGGCGCCCGCGCCGTGCTCGAGGAATTGCGCTCGGCTAAGACCAGCTTCCGGCGGCAGGTCCAGGAGCAGCGTCAGGTCCGGTTGGAGGCCAGCGGTGGCGATGGCGTTCAAGCGTTCTACCACCTCCCTGCCCAGCTCGCGGCCGAATCCCTGGTAGGCCACCGATGAATCTGCGAAACGGTCGCAGATCACCACCGCGCCCTCTCCCAGCGCCGGACGGACTACCGTCTCGACGTGCTGTGCGCGAGCCGCCTCAAACCAGAGGAGCTCAGCCATCGGTGAGAGCGGCGGTGAATGCGGATCGCGCAGGTACCGCCAGAACTGCTCGCCGAGCAGCGTACCACCCGGTTCCTCGGTCAGCAGCACTTTCCGGCCAATCTCCTCCAGTCGCCGCGCCAGCTCCTTCGCCAGCGTGGACTTACCGGAGCCTTCGCCACCTTCGAGGGTTATGAACACGCCGCTCATGGCGTCAGGATATGCGGGGGAAGGCCGGCGGCCGTCGTTCGACGAAGGAAGCGACACCTTCGCGGAAGTCGTCGCGGGTGAGGCTGTCGGCCATTAGCTGGTTCGTTTCGGCCATCGCTTCATGGAGGGGGCGCATGAGGTGCAGGTACACCTGGCGCTTCATAACCATGATAGATGTCGGCGAAGAGCTTCGCGCCAGCTCCTCGATGTAGCCGCGTGTAGAGGACAGCAGTTCGTTGGCGGGGAAGATGCGGTCGACAAGACCAATGCTTTGCGCTTCTGTCGCCGTGATCTTGCGAGCAGTCCAGAGCAAGTCCAGCGTATTCGCGGGGCCGATGAGGCGAGGCAGGATCCAGCTGAGGCCGTGCTCGGCGACCAGGCCGCGCTGCGCAAACGAGGTGGTGAGGACGGCGGAATCAGCGGCGAAGCGCAGATCACAGAGGGTAGCAATGACGAAAGACATGCCGGCAACGGGCCCGTTGATGGCCGCGATGACCGGCTTGCGCAGAGACGGGATGAAGCTCCAGGTGATGCGGAACTCAGGGTCGCCGTTGTCACGCCGGGCCTCGCGCTCCATCTGCGCGAGAGCAGGGTCCACCTCTACCTTTCGCGAGGCTGCGATCGTTCCGAGGTCCTGCATGTCGGCGCCGGCACTAAATGCTCGCCCGGCGCCGGTCAGGATTATGCCTACGACGCGAGGATCTTCGTCGGCGCGAAGCAAGGCATGCCTCATCTCTACCTGGGTGCGGGCGGTGAGGGCGTTCAGGCGCTCCGGCCGGTTCAGAGTGATCGTGGCGACCGGGTCGTCGATGTCCAGGATGATCTCTTCGTACATGACGTCCTCCTTCGCAGTGGCATTCGGCATTGTACGCCAGGGGGCAAGCAGCCTTAGAAGCCAGTCGGGCCGGGTTCTTTCCTTATTCGTTCTCGCCGCCGGGGAGGATTCGCACGTAGCGATTCGGCTCGCTGCCGACGCTGCGTGAGCTGAGGTTGTAACGCTGGGCCAGCATGTGCTGCAAGCGGCGGATGTATGCATTCTGAGGGTGCAGGTCCACGGGGCCGTAGACATTCAGCGCTTGACTGATGCCGTCTTCGGCTTCCTTCAGGGCCGCAACCACGGGGTCGCCCGCGCGCTCGGAGCGCATGGTCAGGAGTACCTGCTCTAGCTGGACGATCGTGTTGCTCTTCACCACATAGATAGGGATGCCGCGCCCCTCTGCGTCATGCAGCGTCTGCGGCTTGCGCCTGTAGTACGGCCGCAGTGTGATCACGACATCTGCGTCGTCAAGGTGGTCAACGATGCTTCCGGGAAACCGCGTCTCCCGCAGCGCCTGCTCCAGCCGCTGCCTTGACACACCGAAGGGGTATATCCGGCGCTCGCGGGCGTGGCCACCGCGCTCGGGTTCCCCGCCGCCTGCCACGTAAGCCAGGTCCTGGCGGGTCTCCCCGTTTCGGCTGACTCGCTGCACCTCTGACGGGCGCAGTTGCTTCATCTCACCGTCGGCGGTGAGCTCCCGCATCTCCGGCGGCACTTCGTACCCGCGCAGGATTGCGTCGACCGTCTCGGCGACGTTCTTGTGCACTGCCACCTGGGTGTAGGTCTGGATCTCCACAAGCACATCGAACGTCGGAGGAGCGCGGCGCTCCAGAATCGCCTTCTGGGAGCCGCGCCGGCGAGCTTCTTCGTCGCTCAGTGTGACCGACTGGATTCCGCCAACAAGGTCTGACAGCGTCGGGTTCATGATCAGGTTCTCGAGCTCATTGCCGTGCGCCGTCGCAATTAGCTGAACACCGCGCTCGGCGATGGTTCGCGCGGCCGATGCCTCGAGGTCTGTCCCGATCTCGTCGATGATGATGACCTCCGGCATGTGATTCTCCACCGCCTCGATCATCACAGCGTGCTGCAGCTCCGGCGAAGGCACCTGCATCCGCCGCGCGCTCCCGATCCCCGGGTGCGGGATATCACCGTCCCCGGCGATCTCGTTTGAGGTATCGACGACGATCACTCGCTTGTTCAGCTCGTCGGCCATGTAGCGGGCGACCTCGCGCAGCATCGTCGTCTTGCCGACGCCCGGTCGGCCGAGCAGCAGCACGCTCTGCTCAGCCCGCACGAGGTCCTCGATTATGCGGATCGTACCGAAGACAGCACGGCCAACACGGCAGGTCAGACCGACGATCCGCCCCTTGCGATTGCGGATGCAGGATATACGGTGCAGTGTCCGCTCGATGCCCGCGCGGTTGTCGCTGGTGAACTCGCCGATGCGGGAGACCACGTACTCGATGTCTTCGTCGGCGACTTCCTTATCGCTGAGAATCACCTCCTCGTGCGGATAGCGCGCCTCCGGCAGCCGGCCGAGGTCCAGCACTATCTCCAGCAGCGCGTAGTTGTTGGTGCGTGCCTTGATGATTTCGCAAACACGCTGGGGGAGAACGTCGAGCAGGGTGTCGAGGTCGTCGGTGATGTTTAGCATTCTCTCCTTTTTATCCTACCGGTATTGGTTCGCTTGCCTTCTCCGGGGCCAACTCGCCGACTGGTTTCGTCAACCGTTTCGCGTATGTGGCGTAATTCGCCACGACCTCGAAGCCCTGTCTTGCTAGTGCGGATGCCAGCTCCGGGTTATGGTCCGGAACCAGGCAGAACACATCGTTGTCCTGCAGAAGATCCAACCCTGCCGCCAGCAAGTCATCACACGGCCCACGTTCGCTCAACACGGAGATCCGCCCGACCTGTCCCGGCATCGCCCGGATCCAGGCAGTGATCACGCCGCCCTCCTCAAGCATAAGGTCCGTACACTTGCCGCCCCACTTCTCTTGCGCAGCCTGCCACTCCTTTAGCGTAATCCCTTCGATCGAGCGGACGTTGGCCGGCGCAACCCGGTTGTATAGCTCATACATGCCAAACGTGTCGTGTTTCGCCTTTAACCGGAAGGGAACGCCCGCGTTGCTGGCCCGCCATTCGCCGGCAGGCCTCCGGAACAGCGTCTCCTGCTGATAGCGGAAGAAGCCGGCGCTACGGGCCGCTTCTTCTACGTCGCTGCCGCTTGCCAGCCGCAAAAACACACGCTCAGCGCCCTGCTTGGTGACGCCTGCCACCATCCGGCTGAACAGCGAGAGCGCGATCCCATCGTCCTCCGTGGCATTTATCAGAACCTCGACTTCCCATACGCTCCTCTTGCTGCGCGGGCGCGCGGAGATGAGGCCGCGGATCGTCGCCCCATGGACGCTGACCCAGGTGTGCTTGTTGGTAGCGAAGGAGAACCACTGCTCAAGCGCGTTCTCCAGAGGGCGAGTGCGGTCTTCGAGGCCGAGACGGTCAAGCGGTTTCGCTTCATTCGGGTAGACCTTCCCGTCAAACGAGACCAGGGCAACGATATCCGTGGGCAGCGGGCGTCGCGCAGAACTCATTTGGCGGAGGTTGGCCTGCCTGCACTATCAATCATGTCCAGAAAGAGCCGGTGGAACCGAGTATCAGCGGTAAGCTCAGGGTGGAACGAGGTCGCCAAGATAGCTCCCTGCTTCACTGCCACCGGTCGCTCTTGGCAGGTCGCAAGCACATCGACGTCCGGGCCAACGCTGGCGACCACCGGCGCCCGGATGAAAATGGCGTGGTATGTCTCACTACCCAGCGCAGGCACTTCGATGTCCGCCTCGAAGCTGTCGACCTGGCGCCCATAGGCGTTTCGATCGACCTCGATATCGATAGCCTGCAGCGTCGGGAATTCGAGGTCGCTGGCGTGGTTGGCGAGCATGATCATGCCGGCGCAGGTGCCCCAGACGGGCCGTCCGGACCGCACGAACGCGGAAAGCGGCTCCTGCAGGCGAAAGTCGCCGATCAGGCGTCCAAAGGTGGTGCTCTCGCCGCCGGGGATGATCAACCCGTCCAGACCCTTGAGTTGCTCAGCCGTGCGCACCTCGCGCGCATCTACGTCGAGGCACGCCAACATCTTCACGTGTTCGAGAAAATCGCCCTGTAAGGCGAGGACGCCAACGGTCGTCACGTACCCATTTTAAGGCAGCGGCCAAGCGAGCGTTAGTGGCGTCTGGAGGCAGGCGAAGCGCGCAAATCCGGGATTTCGTTTCGTAATTTCGTGTTTTCGGATTACGTGATGATTCTGGAATACTGGAACCATAGGGCACGCCATGTGACCTGCGGCATGCCTCGGCGGCCGGGCGTGCCGTATCATTTGGCCATGGCCACCGCACAGCGGACGCCGTCCCTCTACCGGGAAGCTCTCGCCTGGGCCGAACTCACTTCTCTTATAGCCTCGCCGGTCTACTACGGTGCAGGCGTGCCCCGTGGTGATGGCCGCCACGTGCTGGTGCTGCCCGGCCTCTTCGGCAACGACTTCTATCTGCTGCCGATGCACTCCTGGCTCGCCCGCATGGGCTACAAGCCGCTCGGCTCCACGCTCACCCTGAACGTTGGCTGTCCGCAGCGGTTGCGCGAGCGCATAAACCAGGAGATCGTGCGCGCCGCTCAGCGGAACAGCGGGCCCGTTGCCCTCGTCGGCCATAGCCGCGGCGGGATACTCGCTCGAGCGATGGCCGCCGAGCTCGGCGCGCGCTGCTCGCACCTGATCCTGCTCGGATCGCCCGTCGGAGGGCTTTCCAATTTCGCACGCGCAATGGGTACTCCAGTCAGCCGCTCTGGCGTCGCCCGCGCCGGCCGCCGCTGGACAGCGATGCTGGACCCCGACTGCAACGTCCCCGTCTGCGGCTGCCCCTTCCCCAACGACTTCGTCCGCCCTCTCCACCGCACGACTAAGATCACGTCTATCTACAGTCGCGATGACGCGATCGTGCCTGCGGTGGCCGCGCCAGTACCCGGCGCGAACAACGTGGAGGTGCGTGGGACGCACATCGGGCTTGTCTACAACCGGGTGGTGTACCGTCACCTTGGCGCCGCTCTCGCCGAGCGCTAGGTCCGGAAAAGCGGTGAGCCCGGTTGCCGACCAAACAACCGGGCTCCTTGTCCAAGCTTAGCGTGAGGGGGTTACAGACGCCTCGCTTATCTGCGGTTATCTTCGCCCCCAGGGCCTTCACATGTGTTAAAGCGTGGTGAGATGAGGGTGGGACAACGGGGAGAGTTGTCAAGCCCGGCACACCGGTGCCAGAATTGCTGAAAAGGAGGGCGATCATGCGCCACACGGTCCGGATCTCGATCCTCGCAGCCGGAATTCTCCTGCTAGCGGCGCTTTTCACCTGGAATGCGGGAGAAACGCAGGGTGGCGGCGGCGCGACGATCTACGGAGGCAGGTACAAGGGACCGCTCGGACACGGGAACGTGATCGCCGTCTACAGGCCGGGGATGCAAGACCTCGACTTCTTCGCCTACGGCGTCCCTCTCAACCAGACGAACTGTCCAGGCGACATGCAGGACCTGTCCGTATTCGATATTCCGGTCACACCGCAGTACACGTTTGACCAGTTCAACGGCATATTCGGCGTCCAGGGACAATACACCCTGGTGGCGCCGGGTCCGTTACTGGTCGGCAATGTGTACCTATCGCAGAACGACCAGTGCGCCGTATCCGCGCCTTACGAAGCGCGGGTCGATTCCGTGGTCCAGGGTGACTACGACTGCAGTTTCCGGGACCTGTTTACCCAGGCACAGGCCGAGTTTGCGCAGCCCGTTGGAGGCATTCCCGCCGAGCTGGAAGAAGCGGTCGACTTCGACGATGCGGTCAACCTGCTAAAGTCGGCTGCGGGAGTTGTGGCGGACGAACAACCCGCCGACTGCGCTGCCCCGGGCACGGAGACGGATTCGGGAGCGATCGTCGGTGATGCGAGTTGCAACCAGAGCTTCGGAGCGGAAGACGTTCTGCTGGTCGCGCTCCAGTCGATTGGTATCCCGGAGGACGAGCCGAGCCCGCAGGGCAACTGCGTCCCGATCGGGGACTTCGTGATGCTCGTGACGGACTAGGTCACCCAAATCTCTAGAAGTCGACGAAGTACGTGAAAATGGCGCTTGTCGGGCCCCTTCGCTGTGCGGAGGACGGCCCACTGGTGCACCGGGTCCGCGGCTGACTCCTCTTCCAGCGTCCAGTCCAGGTTCTTCACGAAGAACGACGCCGCGCGGGCGATTCCCGGCAACTGGTAGTCGTCCACGAAGATGATCCCGCCCGGGCGAATCAGGCGCCCGAGGTAGAACAGGTCGACAAAGACGCCGTCGAAGCGGTGGTTCCCGTCGACGAAAGCGAAGTCAAAGCCGCGGCCCTCGCCGACGAGGCGTGGCAGCAGGATCTCGGAGGGTTTAGCGTGGAACTCCAGCATCTCGTGGACGCCGGCATCCTCGACGAACTGCAGGCCGCAGTTGGCGAACCGCCTCGCCTGGTTCGGATCGATGGCGAGGTGCCTCGCACCCTCGGGCTTGTTGGCGAGCAAGCCCTCGCAGATGAACAGCGTCGAGATCGCATAGCCGAGCCCGATCTCGATCGTGGTGGCCGCGTTCTCGCGCTTTACCCACTCACGCAGGCATTCGCCTTCCGCAGCCGGGATGCCGACGGGGAAGAGCTCGTGCTTCGATCTGTCAGCGCGCGAGACTGCGGCGCCGTCGCGGAAGAGGCGGTCGATTACGGCGCGGACTTGTCTGGGGGTAGCGCCTACCAACCGCGCAGGGCCAGCCGCTGCTCCTCCGTCATCGAGCGGACGTCCATGCCGGGCATGGCGTCGCCTAGGCCGCGGGAGACTTCGGCGATGATGTGCGGATCGTTGTAGTGGGTGACGGCCTGGACGATGGCGTGGGCCACGCGCGCCGGCTCCGATGACTTGAAGATGCCGGAGCCGACAAAGACGCCGTCCGCACCCAGCTTCATCATGAGCGCGGCGTCGGCGGGGGTGGCGACACCACCCGCGGCGAAGTTCACGACCGGTAGGCGGCCGAGCTCCTTCGTCTCCTTCAGCAGCTCGTAGGGGGCGGCGATGCTCTTGGCCTCGGCCATCAGCTCATCGTCGGGCATGTTCTGGACACGGCGGATGCCCTGCCAGACGGTCCGCATGTGACGCACGGCCTCGACGATGTTGCCGGTGCCGGCCTCGCCCTTGGTCCGGATCATGGCAGCGCCCTCGCCGATGCGGCGGAGGGCCTCGCCGAGGTCGCGGCAGCCGCAGACGAAGGGCACGTTGAACTGCCACTTGTCGACGTGGTGGGACTCGTCGGCCGGGGTCAGTACCTCGGACTCGTCGATGTAGTCGACGCCGAGGGCCTGCAGGACTTCCGCCTCGACGAAGTGGCCGATGCGGGCCTTGGCCATGACGGGGATGCTGACGGACTGCATGATGCGGGTGATGACGTCCGGGTCGGACATGCGGGCGACGCCGCCGGCGACGCGGATGTCTGCGGGGACGCGCTCGAGGGCCATGACGGCGCAGGCACCGGCCTGCTGGGCGATCTCCGCGTGCTCCGGGGTGACGACGTCCATGATGACGCCGCCCTTGAGCATCTGCGCGAGGCCGCGCTTAACGGTATCAGTGCCGGTCTTAACCTCGATGGCCATGGGACACTCCTCCAGAGATAGAAGCAGGGCCGCGGGAGCGGTGGGGGTGTAATCAGTATACGGGGGAGAGAGTAGGGCGACAATGCACTCACGTGACGTAGCCGTTTGCCCATTGACAAAACCTCCGTGGCGGGCGCTAAATGACGCTACGGCGTTGTGTCAATTCCGCTTCGGGCTTTCGCCATCGTCCTTGCCTGCGGGACGATCTTCTGTGGCGAACGAACGAGTGCGGCCAGCGACCCGGCACAGACGATAGTTCCCGTCGGTTCGACCAGGATCACGGCCGCCTATACGTACGGGGGGATTCCACTGATAGCGCCCGCAGTAACCCCCCTAAGCGTTGCTTACGTTGACGGGCAGTTCTGCAGTCAGGTCGTACAAGCCGTAGTTTACGAAGCGATTTGGAACGGCACAGCATGGCCATGGAATCCGCCGAGCCCGTCACAAACCCCGTGTAACTGGACTCCTGCGACGATAAGGATATGCGAGGCCCCAGCGCTTGGATGTGCGCCTGAGTTCGTTTATCGGGGAGAAGACCGAATCATCGAGTCGCCCCTTGATCAAGCCATTCCAAACCGACGTCTGGCCGTTGCTAACTTTACCCACAAGGGAATTCCGCAAACGGTTTCAGTTACCGGCTGGATATTTACCGTAGGGGACAGAGTCTGCGGGGCGGGTGGCACTTCATCGCTCTACGTTCCTCCCGCCATTATCTCGTCCGTCGGCCGGTTCTGGCCTCCGAGTCCAGCCTGTGACGAAACTCAAGTCACCGTACGCTTCAACACACTCGAATTCGGCGAGTTAGAGGGTTCGTTTGAATGGACCGGTGAAACTATCCACTACAACGTCGAAACGGGCGGCTTTACCAGCACGCCCAGCCCGGTGCCTACACCAGTCCAAACAGGTACGTCCATCGTCACCGTTACGTACACATATCACGGCACTCCCACGATAGCGGTTGCGCAAACGCTAGCGTTTGCCTCCGTAGATGGAGAAGCCTGCGAGGGGGGAGGTCCGGCTATCGTATTCGAAACGATCGTCAGTCAAACGACCTGGCCATGGCGTAACTATGCTCCGTGCAACTCCGTTGATCTCCCGGTGCGAATCTGCGAAAACCCGATGACGTGCTCCGATGAATTCACTTACACCGGTGATGATGTGGCGGTAAATCTGCCGGTCGATGAGATTTTCGATCAAATCCCAGGGGCCACATTCGCAACTGCCAGGTTCGTGCACAATGGTAAACCGCAGACGGTAAGAGTTGTCCGCTGGCGGTACGAAGTTGGGGGGCTCGTTTGTTCTGCCGGGGCGGGCGCACCGGCTGAGCTTTCGGTACTTACCCGCCTCTGGCCGACTCGCCCTGGATGTGGTAAGGAGCACGTTGACGTCCTTTTTGAGACTCTGGAATTTGGCGAACTCAGCGCGTCATTCGAATGGAACGGGTCTAGCGTGGAGTTCGAAGTGGAAACGCCAAGCGGTCTGCAGCCAACGATTTCAACAACGCCCTCGCCCGGGCCATCACCCACGATCACCCCTTCACCTGCGGTCAGTCCGGCGGCTCTCCCGGATGCCGGCGGCCCGCCAGAGTCAGACCGATCCCCCAGCGCAGGACTGCTGGCGGGCCTGGGCGCTGCGGCTGTCGGTGTGATAGCGGCTTCGGTTACGCTCGCGCGACGCAGAACGCAGCGCCGGGCCGATTCACAGAGGCGGTGACTTTACACGCTCGGCGTATAATCGCGACGAAGAGAGGGGTACGTTGTGCGCAGGTATCTGGCACTGTTGGTTCTGACCGCCGTAGCGGCAGTAGCGCTGGTCCGGGCGCCGGGAGCGGCTGGTGAGCCTGCCCCTACCACCGTCCCCGAGGGTTCGACCAAGATCACAGTCCAGTACACGTACCGAGGCGTTCCTGTGATCGCCACTGCATCGCAATTAAGCCTGGCGTATGCAGATGGCCAAACCTGCAGTCTGCTCACGACCCAGAGAGTTGTGTCGTTCCCAGCTATCTGGAACCACACCGGATGGCCGTGGCCGTCTAGCTACGCCGAGGGCGCATGCCAGCTCGCCCCGGCCACGGTGCGCATTTGCGAAGTCCCCTCCCATTGCAGCCCGGAATTTCCGTATGAGGGCGGCGATATCCTGGTCAGCTGGCCTATCGACGCACTCTACGAACCATTTCCGGACGCCCGGATCGCAGTTGCGCGCTTCATTCACCAGGGCCTGCCTCAGACAGTGACAGTCCAGGGGTGGTTGTTCGAATCTGGAGCTACAACCTGTACATCTGGCGTGCTCGGATCGTCTGCCTCGAACCCGCCTGCGGCTGTCCGCGAGCTGGGTATCGTGATGGCGTCAGCATCTAAGTGCGCCGGCCAGACCCAGGTCGTGACTTTCAACACCGTTGAGTTCGGTGAACTGCACGGCTCATTCGTGTGGCAGGGTGAAGACCTCCATTACAACATCGACACGGGCGCTTTCGCCCAGACGCCCTCGCCTGGGCCATCACCCACGCTCACCCCTTCACCTGCGGTCAGTCCGGCGGCTCTCCCGGATGCCGGCGGCACGCCGGAGTCAGACCGATCCCCCAGCGCAGGACTGCTCGCAGGTCTCGGTGCGGCGGCTGTCGGTGTGATAGCGGCTTCGGTTGCGGCGACACAACGATGCGTCGTACGCGGGGGCGGACACGGTTGCCCAAACGGCGGTAGAATACGCGGCGAAGCCAACCGGCGATGACCCTGAAGGAGGAAGCCACTGTGGCCTGGTACGAGCACGGGATCAGTCGCATCTACTATGAGGAGGAGGGGGGCGGCGATCCGTTGTTGTTGCTTCCAGGCTGGAGCCTCAGCATCAGGGACCTTGCACCGGTCCGGCAGGCGCTGGCCCCTCGATACCATGTGATCGCCGCCGACGCGCCGGGTGCCGGACGCTCAGGGCCACAGCCGCGAAAATACACGGCCTCTTACTTCCATGACGACTCGCGCGCGTTCCTCGGCCTCCTCCGTGACCTCCGGGCGGGACCGACGCACGTCGTCGGCTTCAGCGACGGCGGCGAGTACGCGCTCGTGATGGCCGAACTGGAACCCGCTGCGGTCCGATCGATCGTGGCCTGGGGCGCGGCAGGCCGGCTGGCCGCGCCGAAGGAACTGGTGGCGGCGTTCAGCGAGATCGTTGACAACCCGATCCCGCCACTCCAGGAGTTTTCCGGTTATCTGACGAGCACGTACGGCAAGGACAACGCACGGGCCATGGCCCAGAGCTGGACGAAAGCTCTGACCGAAATGATCGACGCAGGCGGCGACATCAGCCGTGAGCGCGCCGAAGAGATCGCTTGTCCGGCGCTCCTGATCACAGGCGAAAACGACTCCATCGCGCCACCCGGGGTGGTATCTGAGCTAGCCGGTGCGATGCAGAACGCCGACTTCATGGAGGCGAAGGGCGCCGGCCACACGGTCCACCACGAAAGCCCCGACTGGCTGATTGCCACGATCGTCGCCTGGCTAGAGAAGCATTAGGCGCGATCACGGAAATCGGCTTGGTACGATGAATGCCCATGCGCATCGGCCTCATATCTGACACCCATATCCCGGTAGCGCGCAAGGAGCTCTGGCCGCAGGTGTACGAGGCCTTTCGCGGGAGCTTGCCCGGAGGAACGAGGGTGGATCTGATCATGCACGGCGGCGACCTCATGGTGCCGGAGGTGATCGACTGGCTCGAGGAAGTCGCGCCGGTGATGGCTGTGCAGGGGAACGGCGACTACCTGGGCTGGGAGCGCTCAATCGAGCCGCAGGACCCGCGGCTCAGCGAGTCGAAAGTGCTGGCGGTGGACGTATCGGGCGGGCGAAGGCTGCGGATTGGCCTCGTGCACGACCTGCAGATGCCGGAGGCGCCGCCTCTTCGCACGATCCACACCCAGATGCAGCACTACTTCCGGGAGCCGGTTAACGTGATCGTGCGCGGGAGCACTCATCACGCGGAAGTCCTGACTGTGAAGGGCGTTCTCATCGTGAACCCGGGCAGCCCCACTTTCCCCGACCACGCGAGCACCCGGCTGGGCACCGTCGGCTTCCTGGACATCGACGAACACGGGCGGGTCCGGCCAAGTATTTTGCACCTCGCCGACGTGTAACGGAACTTTTTGCTCGCCTGTTACGTCTTAACGGAAAACAGCGGCCGCCTGAGCCCGACGGTCCAATAACAGGAGGGCGTCATGCGCAACAAGGCTGTATTCCTCGGCATCTTCATCGCTGTATCCGCGATCGCGACGGTCGTCGGCTTCGCCGTCATATCCGCCTCAGACGACAAGGCTCCGGGCGAAACTACGCAGGCCACCACCGCAACCCCGCGTGCCACGATTGTTACTCAGTCGATTCCTGACGGCACGGCTGATTCGGGCGATCAGGGGTACTCGATCTACCCAACTCCAGCCCCGGAAGCGACGGGGGCGCCCGCAAATGTCGGCGGCACAGGTGGCGTCGGCGGTACGGCCGGCAGCGGTGGTGTCGGCGGTGGCGCCGGTGGCGGCGCCAGCACAGGCGGCGGCGCAGGCACCACCTCAAGCTCGGCGCAGATCATTGATCGCAAGATTGAGCGGAACTCGACGCTATCGATCACCGCTGACAGCGTGATCACCGCAGTCAACCAGATCACGGCCGCAGCGACCAGCGTGGGAGGCTACGTCTCGCAACAGAACATCACGGAAATGGCCGGCCCTGACGATGAAGAGGGCAATCCGACCAGCCGCCAGCAGGCAACCGTCCAGATCCGCGTGCCGTCCGAGGCCTACGACAACGTGATGAGCGGCCTGCGGGGCATCGCCAGGGAAGTGACCTCCGAGAACAGCCAGACCGTCGAAGTCACGGCGCAGTACACGGACCTGGAGTCGCAGCTGCGCAACCTCGAGGCAACCGAGACGCAATACCTGGCGCTCCTGGACCGTGCCTTCACGATCGAAGAGATCCTGACGGTGAGCGACCGGCTGGCTCCGGTCCGCTACCAGATCGAGCAGGTGCAGGGCCAGATCAACCTCCTCGATAACCTGACCAGCCTGGCGACGATCACGATCAACGTCTCGCTGCCGCCGGTCGTCGTCGAGAGAGTTATCGTAGAGGAACCGCAACCGGAGCCGGTCAAGGAGCCAAACTTCGCCCGACAGGCGCTCGATGACTCATGGGAAGCCTCGGAGGACGTGCTGGAATATATCGCGATCGCCGGGATCACGGCGGGCGTGGTGATGGTCTGGGTGCTGGTCCCGGCCTCGGCCCTGTGGATCGGGTGGTGGCTGTTCGGGCGGCGGAGGGGAGCGGGGCCAGCGGCTTCGTAGGGATGCCCACTTCAATAGGAAACAGGCAGATTTGCTTTTTTTTTTGGAATGGGCGTACTTTGTCAGCGAAAAGGGGGGAGTGCGTTCGAATGAACGGGCCTTTACGCACCTCGCGGCCCGGTTCCGCAGAGCAAGCCGTAACCCGAAACAGCCAGGCCCCGGTTGCCACGACCGTTCAGGGGCGCCTCGTCTCCCTGCGCCCGATCTCGCGCGAGGACTATCCTCAACTCTTCGCCTGGCGCTCGTCGTTCGACACGATCCACATGCTGAACTTCCGACGAAGGCTTTCGTCGTACGAAGAGTTTATCCGCGAGCTGGAGGGAATGCTCCCCAACGTCATTATTCACGTGGTCGAGACGCGATCGGCCCGCGAGCCGATCGGATACGTCCTCGCCCACAGCATCAACCCCTGGGATGGCTGGCTAGCAGTGGGGATGTACGTCGAACCAAGTCGTCGCCTGACCGGGCTCGGAGCCGAAGCCGCCCTCCTCGGAATGGATTTCCTCTTCCGCATCTATCCTCTCCGGAAGATCGTTACTGAAGTCTACGACTTCGCCGAGCCGATTCAGAGGATGCTCATCTCGATGGGCTTTGAGGAAGTCGGTTTTCTCCCCGACCATTTCTGGTACGAAGACCAGTCTTGGGGTCTTCACCAAATGATGCTTACGCGGGAACGCTGGCGTGCTACCCGTGAGCGATTTACGGACATCATTGCTGTGACGAACAGGATGGCGAATTCGCGCGTGAATGGGGTGGGCTCGTGATCGACGTCGCCACGATTGGCCTTCGCCTCCGTGAGCTTCTCGCCGAAATCGCGGATGTAGCGGTCGAATCGATTCCGAAAGACCTAGATTTCGCCGAGCTAGATTCGCTTCTTAATTTGGATTCACTGGACGCCCTAAAGTTTGGGCTCTCTGTGGCGGACGAATACGATATCGCTGACCCTGAGACCACTCTCAAGCACGTAACGAATCTTCAACAACTGGCCGACGTTTTGGCGAGGAGTCCGTTACATGCCAAAAGTTAATGCCAAAAGGATTGCGCTATCCGTGGCCGTCATACTCGGAGTTGCCGTCGCCGTCTACTTTATCGGTGAGGTACTTTCAATCAACTTGGGACGCTCTGGCTCTGCCGAGGATCCCGCCAGAGACGATCAATTTGTTTCAGGTGGTTTGCGCATTGCGAACCGAGATCACTTTGCCGTCTGCGTCGATACCCACCAACTCGACTCGGAAATCGTTCAAGAAGTGCTTCCAAGTATTACGCAGGCCCTCACTGAGGCTTCGCAAGATGCTCGTTGGAGCAGTTCGGTAGGGTCTATTGCCCCGACCGTAGACGTCGGGTGCCCAGCGGGGCCTGAAGCCCTAGCACCGGAGGCTGAGACAACTAGCACGGGTGCCATTCTCGCTGTTGGAATCATTAGCGAGCAGGCAAGCCCGTTCAAGGTATTCCTATTCGTAACCCCGGAGAACGTGATTGAGAACTTATTCGACGGCGCGCCCCCTATCGCAACTCAGGAGAGACTTCGCAGAAGCGAGCATCTATTCACGACCGTAACGTTCGCTATCTTCGTTTCTCCCTCTCAAGCTGCGGATTTGGACTTTCTCCGGACAGCCTTCCTGGTTGGCGCCGAGGTTAATGAAACTAACACCTTTTTCCCTCTCTTGGCCACGCCGGTGATTACGCCTCAGCCAGAGGCACCCACGCCGCAAACGAGTGACTCAATTGACCAGGCGCCTTAGATCTCACAGCAACTATATTCAGTGGTGGGCGCTTAGAGTCTTCCTAGGCCTCGGAATCGGACTTTTAAGTCGCTTCATGGCGGTGCAACCTACCGCGGGAGATCATCCTTGGGATCAACATGTCAAATCGATCAATACGTTTGAGCCTGAGACTTACTGCGTTACCCGCAACGAAGCAGGAGGCGATTTCGACTGGAACGACGCCTTCGTTGCAATACTGGGCACTCTCCAAACTGATAACCCCGCCGCCGATTGGAATTTCCTAGGTGCCGGCGAAACGATTCCCGTGAAGAACCTTCAACTCTACTTCAACCCAATCGGAAACTGCGACGATTTGTCTCCTACGGCCAAGAACATCGTGAGATTGCAGTATGAAGTGAAGGAAAATACTCAATCCGTATGCGGCACACCTGAACCTGGAAGCGGCATCGATGGTTTCAGCTGCGTCGAGGGACAGGAGACTTCGTCGGTAGACCTTCACGGACATACTGTTTACGCCAAGTATGTGCTGACAATAAAGCGAACTCACATCAGTGGCACGGTTGAATTCCGCCATCATCTACTGAACCACGAGACGGGACACGTGCTAGGCCTAGCCGATCCCCCACCCTGTGAACCCGACAGCGTTATGCACGAAGAAACGTACTATGACTGTAGTGAAGACTGGGAATGGCCGACGGCCAATGATTTTGACTCGGTCCTCAGCCTAATTGATGACACCGGCACAATGCAGTACGCGGGTAGCTGCGGACGTGGTCCGCTGACCTCGAACTGCTGATGCGCTAGCGCCATGCCTAGCTTGATTCGCGCCGCTGCCTTCGTCATTACTCTGGCCGCCATTGGCTTGCTGGCCTCGGGCCTCCCCTTTGCTGGGGAGGCCAGCTTCAACCCCCAGACCACGATCAAATTGTGCGCGTATACCGGCTGGCCTGGGCTGACCACACCGTGCTCCACTGAAAGCCTCACCACGTCGGCCAACGCCGATCTTACGTTCGTTCAAAGCATCCCATCGGGTGATCTGTCGACTTCACTCGCGGTAACGATGCTGCCACAGCAAGCGAAAATTCCGGGCCGTGAGACGAACACGTACTGTAACGGAACCGTAGACGACGATTCAGACGGTTTCGTCAACGACGGATGTCCCCAACTGAACGCTTATGAGACCGCATGTTCAGATGCGGTGGACAGCGATAGCGATGGGTTGACGAACGACGGCTGTCCGGCGATTGGAGAGCCGCCCCTGGGCTCGGTCGTCGTCGAGAGAGTTGTAGTCGAGATACCCGAGCCGGAGCCCGTTAAGGAACCGAACTTCGCGCGCCAAGCGCTCGATGACTCATGGGAAGCGTCGGAGGATGTGCTCGAGTACATGGGGATCGCAGCGATCACCGCGGGCGTGGTGATGGTCTGGGTGCTGGTGCCGGCGTCAGTCGTTTGGATCGGTTGGTGGTTGTTCGGCCGGCGGGGCCACGGGCCGGCGGCTTCTTGAAAGCGCCGCCCCCTACGGGAAAACAGGCAGATTTGCTTTTTTTTTTTGAATGGGCGTACTTTGGCAGCGAAAAGGGGGAGTGGGTTCGAATGAACGGGCCTTCACGAACCTCGCGGCCAGGTTCCGCAGAGCAAGCCGTGACCCGAAACGGCCAGTCGCCTGCTGCCACGACAGTCCAGGGGCGACTCGTCTCCCTGCGCCCGATCTCACGCGACGACTATCCGCAGCTCTTCGCTTGGCGTTTATCGTTCGACACGATCCACACGCTGAACTTTCGGCGGCGACTGTCGTCTTATGAAGAGTTCGTGCGGGAGCTCGAAACCATGCTGCCCAACGTGATACTGCATGTGGTGGAGACGAGGTCTGGCGGCGAGCCTATTGGCTACGCCCTCGCCCATAGCATCAACCCCTGGGATGGGTGGCTTGCCGTGGGACTGTACGTGGAGCCAAACCGCCGCCTGACGGGTCACGGCGCCGAGGCCGCCCTACTGAGTATCGACTTTCTGTTCCGCATCTACCCCCTGCGCAAGATCGTTACGGAAGTGTACGACTTCGCGGAACCGATTCAAAGGATGCTCATCTCGATGGGGTTCGAGGAAGCGGGATACTTGCCCGATCATTTCTGGTGGGCGGATCGCTGGTGGGGGCTTCGCCAGATGATGCTGACCCGTGACACCTGGGCTGTGAGCCGAGCAAGGTTCTCTGACATCGTTGCTGTGACGACTGAAATGACAACGCGTGGAGCCAATGGATCGGGAATCGTCCAATGAACGAAGTCGCTGTGATTGCCCTACGCCTACGGGAACTTCTCGCGGACATTGCCGACGTTGCGCTCTCCGAGGTACCCGACAATCTGGACCTTGCCCACGATCTCAGAGGCCTACCGCTGGACATCGATTCTCTCGACGCGCTGAAGTTCGGTCTGTCTGTCGCGCAGGAATTCCAAATCGCAGATGTCGACGAGGTAGTGGGAGATTTATCTACACTTAACGAGTTGGCTGTCAGAATAGCCCATAAGGTGAACCATGCAGAGATTACGTCTTAAATCGGCCCTACTATCTCTTGTTCTTGTGGCACTCATCGGGGTGGCGGCCTACATCGTTACGGGAGCCTTGGACCTCGGAACGGGGGGTGAGGGATCTGCTCAGGACTCCAGCCCAGACGACCGATTTGTTTCCGGGGGCCTCCGAACGGCGAACCGGGATCACTTTGCTGTTTGCCTCGATACGTATAACCTAAGCAGCAGCGCTGTTGCAGAAGCACTACCAAATGTTGTCGACGCTGTCACCGAAGCGGCAACCGACCCCGAATGGATTTCTTCAGTTGGTACTGCTCCGCCAACCGTAGATCTTGGATGCCCCGCACCTCCAGCTCCACTCGTTGGTGACGTCAAGACGTCATCCACCGGTAGGATTCTCATCGCGGGCGATACCAATGTCACCGAAGCGAGTCTGTTCAAGTTATTCCTCTTTATCGTGCCTGAAGACACAATAGCCCAAACCTTTAGCGGGGCTCCCCCAGTCGCAGCGCAAGAGACGTTAAAGCGAAACCTTGACCAAGTAGAGATCGTTACGTTCGCGATCTTTGTCTCGATAGAAGAAGCATCAAGTATCGAGTACCTGCGACACACGATGCTTGTTGGCGCAGAGGCTCAATCAGAAACCGTATTTTATGAGATTCGAGCCACTCCTGCCGTAACCGAGGTTCCCTCGTCGAGCACCCCTAGTGCGAGCCTTCCGGCGACAGATGACTGATGGCCTCCACTCCAACTCTTCGCCGGGCGCTCGTCCTTCGACACCATCCACATGCTGAACTTCCGTAGGCGTATCGGCACGTATGAGGAGTTCATCAGGGAGCAGGAGGCGATGTTGCCCAACGTGATCTTGCACATCGTGGAGACTCGACCTGGTCAGCAAGCGATCGGTTACGTCCTGGCACACAGCATCAGTCCGTGGGACGGCTGGCTAGCTGCCGACATGTACGTGGAACCGAACCGCCGTCTTACGGGACATGGCGCGGAGGCGGCTTTACTTGGAATCGATTTCTTGTTCCGCATCTACCCCCTGCGCAAGATCGTTACGGAAGTGTACGACTTCGCGGAGCCGATTCGGAGAATGCTTATCTCGATGGGATTCGAGGAGGCAGGATACTTGCCAGATCATTTCTGGTACGAGGACCGCTGGTGGGGGTTACGACAGATGATTCTCGCGCGGGCACGTTGGGTGTCGGCCCGAGAGCTATTCGGAGACCTCGTTTTCGTCACGCACAAGTTGTCATCTGCGTCAGGTAACGGGCAGTCCGGTGAATGACGTAGATGCGGTAAGGGGGCGCTTCCGCGAGTTGTTGGCCGAAATCGCGATCTTACCAGTCGAGTCCGTTCCGAACAAGCTCGACTTCGCCGATGAGCTTGAAACGCTATCGGGGATCGATTCGTTGGATGCTCTGAAGTTTGGACTCCTCGTCTCGGAGGAGTTCGGTATCGAGGACCTCGAAAGCGTCCTTGGCGAGGTGGCGACCCTTCAAGAGCTGGCTGAGATATTGGGTAGGAGGAAGACGCATGCCCAAGCTTAACGCCCGGAATATCGCGATCTCAGTCGTATTCATACTGGGTGTCGCGACAGCCACATACCTCGCGGCTGACGCATTGTCAATCGATCTGGGAGATGAGGGAGTCGCAGAAAACGTCACGGGCGACGACCGCTTCGTCACCGGAGGTCTCCGCACTGCAAACCGCGACCACTTCGCCGTCTGTGTAGATACCCATGGGGTCGATCCGAGCGCCGCACAGAATGCGCTAAGTGTTATCTCCGATGCCCTCAACAAGGCCAGCAAGCACCCCGACTGGATCGGCTCTGTTGGTGAAGCGACACCCACCGTAGACGTCGGATGTCCTCAGGCGCCAGCGGCCCTCCAACCCAACGCACAAACGACGCGAACCGGAAGGGTTCTCCTCGTGGACACCGTAAGCGAAGAAGCCACGGCGTACAAGGTTCACCTTTACCTGACTTCAGACGAAGTAATCCGGGAGACCTTCAGAGATGCACCTCCGATCGCAACGCAAGAACGACTCCGGCGAAACCTCGACCAGTTCGAGACTGTTACCTACGCTATCTTCGCGACCACCTTAGAAGCGAGCGATGTCGCATACATGGAGGTGGCGTTACTGATTGGCGCAGACTTGAAACAGTCGACCGCTTTTTATGAGCTTCGCGCGACTGCCGCCCCAACTGAGAATGTAACACCTGTGGCATCGGATCCTGCTTCGCAGGACAGTGATAATGAAAGTTAGAGAATTCGCATTCTCCAAGCGCAGCGACCGGTTGGATCGCTGGGTTCTAAAGCTGTCGCTAGGTGTCACGCTGGGTCTCGTTGCTCGCTTCCTATTCCTTGACCCGGCTTCAGCTCACCACCCAAAAAATCACCACCTCGCATCACTGAACAGCTTCGACGCCGAAGTCTATTGTGTGCGAAGGGAAGAGGTCGACGGGTTTACCTGGGATGATGCGTTCGCAGCCGTTGTAAATACCCTCCAATACGACGATCAGACTTCGGACTGGCATCTCCTACTGAACGGGCCGAATCCGAAGAATACCCAAGTGTTGTTTTCGCCTGTTGGGGACTGTGAGTATTTCGCCGGAGAAGCGCTGACCAAGGTCGAGATCATCTATGACGTCAGAAACGACGGGGGTTGCGGTGAGGTCAGCTGTGTAACTCCCGTGGACGACCTCGTTCTATTGCTATGCGAGGCGTGTGGATACGAGAAAAGAGAAGTTGAGCGTAGCGTTCCCCTTGTGAGCCCGTACGACTTCGATTCGTTGGACGCACTAAGATTCAAGTTTGAAGTTGAAGAACAGTTTAGAATAGACGTCTCCAAGCTAGAAATTCCAAAGGAAGCTTCGCTTATCGATATTGCCAGTGCGTTGAATTCCATCGTCCCAGTAGGTTCCCAGGGATACATCGATCGAAGTCGTGCATCGCGGGAGCAGCGGGATTAGCGTTGGACAGGAATCGGATACTACCGCTCGGATTAGCTCTCATTATTGGCGTCTTGGCGTTCGCCGGAACTCTCGTCGGTATGGAATGGGCCAGGGAGGACGGCCCCTCCGGAAAAGGAGACATTACCCTTGGCGGCTTTCTCCTTACGTCAAATCGATTGAATTTACAAGTATGCGTAGATTCAGTAGATGTCGATTCGGCGCTCGCCGTCCAGGCGGCAGAGGCGATCGAGGCGTCTTGGCCAACGGTGATGGCGCATGAACTCTGGTCGAGCGTGGCATCTGAGTACACTGACCCGCAAGTTTCAACCAGTTGTCCAGGATCACCTATCATTTCTCATACCCGGCGTGCTGTAGTGGAGAGCCCCTCAATTTACCGAGTACACGTCTACGTTGCTCCACCCGAACTGATTGCCAGCTCGCCGGAACTTCGGACTGCACGGCTGACCAGCGAAGAGAACTTCTGTTTCGACGACGACTGCAGCCAAGTAACGACCGGTCTGTACATCCAACCTGAAGAAATCACGAATGCCAATCTCGTGGCTGCTTACGCAATACAGGCCCTGACTCTCGAGCCACCGGGGCCAATATACGTGCCAGATGAATCAGCCACGCCGGCGGCTTCAGCAACCGCCGCTCCCTCAATGCCTGCAACCGACGTGCCTTCAACTCCAACACCGGCAGCCCAACCTTGACAAGACTAATTCGGTGCAGTCGCCAATTGCGGACGCTCATTGTCGCGGCAGCGTCAGGGGCTGCGCTGGCCATAATATTCCGCCTAACGGGCGACCAAGCATCGGCTGACCACGCGTGGGAATCCACATCGACATATCGGAAGTCTCAATTCCGGTTCAGAGATTGAGCTCGCTTGCCTCTATATCGAGAAGCCCGGCGATCCTCAGTACAGCGGCCCGGCTACGACCGACTGGCACTGGGCACGAGATAATCTGGACTTCGCGTCTGACCTCGACGGCCATCCTCTAAACATTGACTCTCTGGAAGCACTGAAGTTCGGACTGTGCGTGGCTCAAGAGTTCGAATTAGACGATCCAGAATCGGTACTCGGCGACTTGCCGTCGTTGGACCAGTTGGCTGATAGGATAGCCAGGAACGTAAACTATGCTGAGACTCAACCTTAGAGGACTGGCTATATCCGTGGCGTTTATAGCGGGTTTTTTTGCCGTGCTTGCATACTTCGCGATCATTGTCACATCAATCGATCTCAACGGCACAGGATCGGCGGAGCCCAGTACCGGCATCGAGCTGATTGAGGGGGGATTGTTAACGTCCAATCGCGATCACTACGTCGCGTGTGTCGACGGATATTCGTTGGCGGATAACATTGTGTTTGACGCGATTGATGAATTCAATTCTGGAGTTCTTGCGGCCGCCGATCACCCGTATTGGGGGCCATCCCATTTAGGGTCGCCAGAAGTGGTGGCCGGATGCCCAGAAGGGCCATCACTTTTCGAGCCCGGCGCGATTGTTTCGGACATAAGTTTCGGTGTTTTCGTTGAAGGCTCACCGGTCCGGCGCAACCAACCGAGCGTATACCGGACGTTCTTCTTCATAACGGATCAATCAATTATTGATGCAGTATTCGAGAACGACATTCCTATCGCGACACAAGAAATCTTGTTTGTCAGCCAAGACCAATTCGCACCCGTAACGTTAGCGATCTTTGTCTCTCCTGAAGAAGCTTCGAATGTTGATTACATTCGTCAGCTGACTCTCGTCGGAGCAGGGGTATTGCCCGCCGTGTCCATTCCGCGATTCGACCCTTCGCTATCGACCGATAGCCCGCAGTAGCCGACCAACACGGCAACGGCTGGTGGCGTCTGTGGTGGGGATCGGGTGGTGGCTGTTCGGGCGCCGGCGCCAGGGCCCAGCGGCTTCATAGCGTGCCCCGTTGCCCCTGCCGCCAGCGGCTACCTATAATTGCTCCGTTCGCCTTAGAACGGGACAATATTGGAACGCTTTTCTGAAACACTGGGGGACGTGCTCGTGCCGGTGGACGGCTCTGAGCACGGATTTACGGCGCTAAAGCTGGCGTGCAGCCTCACCCGTCGCAACAAGGGCACCGTTTTCGCAGTGTACGTGATTGAGGTTGCTCGCAACCTCGCGCTGGACGCCGAGATGGCCTTCGATGCGGAGAAGGCAGAGCTTGTGCTGCAGCGGTCGGAGCAGATAACCGACCAGCTCGACGCCAAGACCGAGGGCGAGATCCTCCAGGCCCGCGATGCCGGCCACGCTATCGTCGACGAGGCCATCGAGCGCGGTGTCAGCGCCATAATCCTCGGCGTCAGCTTCGAAAGGCCCCTCGGAGAGTTCGAAATGGGCCGAACAGCGACCTATGTCATGCAGCACGCGCCCTGCAAGGTGATTATGCTAAGGGCGGAGGCACACGAAGGCCAATGAAAGTCGTGATCATGGGATGCGGCCGCGTCGGGTCCGCGCTGGCGGGAATGCTGGCAGACGACGGACACGATGTGACTGTGTTGGACATTAGACAGGAGTCGTTCAAGCGGCTGCCCACTACATTTAAGGGCAAGCGCCACGTCGGCAACGGCATCGACCAGGACGTGCTCGCCCGCATCGGCGTCGCGGACGCAGACGCCTTCTTTGCAGTGACCCAGGGGGACAACCGCAACGTCATGGCCACCCAGATGGCCAAACACATCTTCGGGGTCAAGCGGGCGCTCTGCCGCATCTATGACCCGATCCGGGAAGAGATGTACCGGGAGTTGGGCATCGAGACGATCAGCCCGACAATCCTCGGCGCGACGCTGTTCAAGGAGAAGCTGTACAAGCAGCCAGCGCCCGCCGCCGCCGGGAGAGATGCCTGATGTACGTGATCGTCGTTGGTGGCGGGAAGGTCGGTTTCTATCTCGCGAAGGAGCTCCTCGAGGAGAACCACGAGGTGCTCGTCATCGAGCAGGACGGCGCCAAGTGCGAGCGTATCGCCGAAGAGCTCGGCGACATCGTGCTGAAGGGCGACGGCTGCGAGGCGGCCACCGCTGATATCGCCGGCTTCGGGCGGGCCGACATGGTCTGCGCCGTCACCGGCGACGACGAGGACAACCTGGTCTCCTGCCAGATGGCGAAGGCCAAGTTCAACGTCCCGCGTACGGTCGCCCGGCTGAACAACCCGAAGAACCAGAAGATCTTCCGCTTGCTGGGCATTGACACGACCGTCTCGGCGACGGCTGCCATCCTCGCCCAGATCGAGCAGGAGCTGCCTACGCACACTACGATTCCACTGCTGCAACTAAAAGGCGGGCTGGAGATCGTCGGGATGAAGATGCCGCCGGATGCAGGCGTCGTTGGCAAGCGCATCCGTGAGCTGCTGATGCCGCACGGTTCGCATGTGATCCTCGTCGTCGGCAAGGACGGGATGCCAAGGCCGACCTCGCCGGACACCATCCTGCAGGCCGAAGACGAGGTCGTCGCCGTGACCAGCCCCGAGAACGAAGAGGCTCTGCGCGCTGTCCTCACTCAGAGCTGATCGGCCATGAGCACTCGCCTGGCATACTTCGGGCCGCCGGGGACGAACACTGAAGAAGCCGCGATCAAATACAGCGAGCTGCAGTCGGGCGGCTACGAGTTGATCCCCTACCCGACAATCACGCACGCAGCGCTCTCAATCCAGGAAGGCAGGTCCGCCCTCGCGATCCTGCCGGTCGAGAACAGCCTGGACGGGGCGATCGGCGAGACGCTGGACTTCCTGATCCACACTCCGGAGCCGCACTTCATCCACGACGAGCTGGTGCTGCTGATCGAGCACTACCTGCTCGCCGCGCCGGGGGTGGAAGCGTCCGACGTGCGTACGATCGTGTCGATCCCGACAGCGGTGGCCCAGTGCCGGAGCTACATCGACAAGCACTTCCCGAACGCGACGATCGAGGCGGCACTGTCGACGGCGAAGGCGGTGGAGCAGGTGATGGAACGAAAGGACGCCGCCGCCATCGGCAACAAGCGCGCCGGCGAGCTGTACGGCACGAAGGCGCTCGCGCGCGGCATCGCCGACCGGACGCCGAACCACACTCGCTTCGTGGTTGTCGCTCGCGAAGACCACGCTCCGAGCGGCGACGACAAGACATCGCTGGCCTTCGCTTTTGCGACGGAGGACCGGCCGGGGCAGCTCGTCGCAGCGCTCAAGGAGTTCGCCGACCGCGGCATCAACCTCTCGAAGATCGAGTCGCGGCCGAGCAAGGAGCGGCTGGGGACGTACATCTTCCTCGTAGACCTGGCCGGGCACCGCACCGACGCGGCGCTGGCCGAGGCATTGACGGTGGTGGAGAAGCCGTGCTCGTTCTTCCGTGTGCTGGGGTCGTACCCGCGCTACCGGGGCGAGTGAAATGCCTGAGATACCGGATCTCGAGGGGTACGCGGCGTACTTCAACAAGCGCCTTCCCGGGCTAAAGATCGAGAATGCGGAGCGCGGGCCGGTGCCCTGGCTGGTGCGAGAACAAACGGAGCGCTGGGAAGAACGCCTGCGCGGGCAGACGTTCGGCGATGTGTACCGGCACGCCAAGATGCTGTTCTTTCCGCTTGCAAGCGGCGACTTCATCGCGGTGCACGCGATGCTCACCGGCCGCTACCAGTACTGCGAGCCGAAGGAGAAAGTGCGCGCAAAGACGGGCTGGCTGCTAACTCTCGACAACGGGATGCAACTGCGTTACTTCGACGAGATGCGGATGGGCCGCACATACGTCGCCCGCGAAGACGAGTTCAATGAGAAGCTCCCACGCTGGAGCGAGCGCGGTCCGGACGTCATCAAGGAGACGAACGAAGACGACTTCCTGGCGCGCATGCTGAAGGGCCGCGGGATGATCAAGAACATCATCACGAACGAGCGCACCATCGCCGGAATCGGCAACGCCTACGCCGACGAAGTGCTCTGGGAGGCGCGCCTCCACCCCTTCCGCAAGCGCACCGACATCAGCGAAGACGCCCTTCGCGAGCTATACCGCTCGATCGTGCGGGTGATGGAGTGGGCAACGCCGATCGTCACCGAGGCGATGGAAGCGAAAGGCCCGCCGGTCAAGATGTACCGCGACCACCTGCGCGTCCACTCTCGCCCCGCCGATGCCGTCTGCCCCCGCGACAACCACCGCATCTCCTCGATCACCTCCGGCGGCCGCGAGACGAACTTTTGCAGAGGATGCCAGGAGTAACAGCCCCCGCTCGAAGAGGCCAGAGACTGGAGATTAGAAATTGGACGCGAATCTAGCCTCCAACATCCAATCTCCAACCTCCCTCTAGCGACAGTCGCTACGCAAATCCCACGGCGTCGATGCCGCCGGGGATGAACTTCCGCCAGCCGTCGTTCGATTCGAGGTAGTGGTAGAAGGTGCGGAAGTAGCTGTACGTCGGGCGGTAGGGGTCGCGCTTGAGGAGCATGTGCGCTTCCTCCGGCGTGCGGCCGGCCTTGCGGTGGTTGCAGACCTTGCAGGCGGCAACGATGTTCGTCCAGGTGTGCGCGCCGCCTCGGTGGCGAGGCATCACGTGGTCCAGAGTCAGGTCCTTCGTCTCCTTGCCGCAGTACTGGCAGGCGAAACCGTCGCGGAGGAAGATGTCACGGCGGGTGAGTCGCCCCTGCGGGCGAGGGCGGCGGATCAGGTAGATCAGCCGGATCACGGAGGGCATCTCGTACTGGACAGTGGCCGTGTGGATGTAGCCGCGGCCGTTCTCGATGATCTCGGCCTTACCGCGGTCCACGAGCACGAACGCCCGCCGAACGTTGCACACGTTCAGAGGCTCGTAGTTTTGGTTCAGTACCAGTACCGGTAAACGTGGCCCCAATTGTGCATCACCACCGAAATCATCCTACCAGATAGGCCCAAATGCGTGGGAGATGGGCGGTTGGTGGTTAGTGGTTGGAGATTAGTTGGCCTTACGGCGCGGTCTCAGCGTCGGCGGGCGCTTCCTCGGGGTGCTGGAAGAGGCCGAAGCGGTCCTGGATGTTGTCCGGGACGATGTGGCGCACGATGCCGATGTCGTCGACGATGTAGCGAGCCACCTTCGAGTCGGCGACGGCGCCGTCGAGGTCGAGGCTGGGGTAGGCGGCGAAGATGAGCAGCAGCGTCTGCACGACGAGAATGCCCTTCACGAAGCCGAAGACTGCGCCGCCGAGGTGGTCGAGCGGGCCGAGCATGAGCAGCGCGGCGCCCGTCTTGAGCACGTACGCCCCGATCTGCCCGAGCAGGTAGACGGCGCCGAACAACATGAGGTAGGACACCGCCTCCGCCGCGTCCTCGTTGTCGACGAAGACGAGCACGTCCCTCGCGAGGCGCTCGTAGAGGGCGCCGGCGATGAGAATGCCGACGATCACGGCGAAGAAGGTGACGACCTCTCGGATCAGCCCCGCAGAGAACGCCGCGAGCGTAAGCCCGCCGATGACGATGATGACGACGATGTCGAGCCAGTTCATGAGGTCATGTGTAGCAACGAATCGGTCCGCGCGCTGGTTGGGGGACTTGCGTCAGGTTACGCCGCTGTCAGGAGAGGTGCAAGGCTGGCGGGGCTGACCGTGGCCGAGGCGCGCGGATCAAGGGCCGCACCCGCAAGGAGACGATCCCGGTCGAGTCCGCCCAGACGGCGGGAGTCTGCCCAACGGGCGAGACCGAGGCGCTGCACTCGGTGGGCATACATCCCTACAGCTGCCCCCGGACGTCCCGCAGTTGGAGGAAGGCACGGCAATGCGATGAGGCGTGGGCGACTGACGGTGCCGAGTGATGACGAGCTAGCGGAAGCGGCGTAGGGTACCCGCTTAGCGCCGCAGGTTACGACTGTCGTGGCGACGCACTACCGTTGGCCCCGCATGTGGGATCGCCAATCTTCCAGGAACCATCCTCTTTCACCAGCAGATCGAAGAATGGGTCCGATGCCGTGCCCATCGGGACATCCGTCGTTGCAGTGCGCGCGACCACCTCGGCCTGCACGGTCGCCGTTGTATCGGTCAAGGACTCGACGCTGAAGGCTGTTATCTCCAGCCTGTATTCAGGATCGCCAACGCGCTCACCGAACGCCTCCCACCCTTGTTCGAGTTCCTCGACAGTCGTCTCTTGTCTGCAATTCGACGAGAAGGAATCGAAAACAGCCCCGAAGTCTCGTGAGTTGAAGGCGGAAATCATTCGCTGAGCGGCTGCCTCAACGTCGCCTTCGCCGTTGGCATCCTCCGAATCACCACCCGAATCACCGCCCGAGCAGGAAAGCGAGACCATCGCAACCAAGAATGAGAGCGCCAGGAAGAATCGCGTCACGGTTCTAACCTACTGCCCCCAGCAAATACCGACAAGACTGAAGACGCCGATTAGGCTCACGCCGGACCGTCCGGCTGCTCGATCCGTGTTGCGGGACGGGCCTAGCGCTTCGGCAGGCCGCGACGCCGTCGGCGGCGAGATGTACGGCGTCGAGATCGCCCACGACCGCGCGGACGAAGCGCAGGCGGCGCTCGACCACGTGATCTGCGGGAGCGCGTTCGCCGTGCGGCTGGCGCACGGGGAGTTCTCGTGCCTCTGGCTGAACCCGCCGTACGACTACGACGAGGAGTCGAAGCGCCTGGAGTAGCCGGTCAGCCGCTCACGCCGCTGGCATGCGCCGCCAGAGCCAGTACTCGAGCGAGTCTGCGAGGGCGAGCCAGGAGGCTTCGATGACGTCGCTGGAGGAGCCGACGGTGGTCCAGGTCTCTTCGCCGTCGGTCGATTCGATGAGCACGCGCACCTTCGCTGCGGTACCTGCCTCGGAGTCGATGATGCGCACCTTGTAGTCGACGAGGTGGATTACCCCGATGTCGGGGTAGAACTGGACCAGCGCCTTACGGATCGCGCCGTCCATTGCGTTGACGGGGCCATTCCCCTCGTCCGCGGTGATGAAGAGCTGCTCGCCGACGCGCACCTTCACCATCGCCTCGGAGATCATCTCGCGCTGGTCCTCGACGCCTGCAAGGTGGTGCCGTCGCTCTACGATCATGAAGTCTTCGAGGTCGAACGGCGCCTGGTAGCCGGGGCGGCTGCGGCGGACAAGCAGCTGGAACGACGCCTCCGCGCCTTCGTACTGGAAGCCCTTCGATTCCTGCAGCTTCACCTGCTCCAGGAGATCGCGGACTTCCGCCTTCGAGAGGTCTAGCTTCAAGCCCTGCTCTTCCAGCTTGGCGGTGATGCTGTGCCGCCCCGCCAGTTCCGAGACGATGATGTGCGTGTCGTTGCCCACGAGCTTCGGGTCGATGTGCTGGTACGACCACGGCTGCTTGACGATCGCGGCCACGTGCAGCCCCGCCTTGTGCGTAAACGACGCCGAGCCGACGTAGGGCATGCGGTTGCTGGGCGGGATGTTGGCGATCTCGCTGACGTAGTGGGAGGCCTCGGTCAGGTGGGCGAGCTGCTCGTCGGTCACGCAGTCGATGCCCATCTTGAGCTTGAGGTTGGCGATGATGCTGAACATGTTGGCGTTGCCGCTCATGTCACCGTAACCGTTCGCCGCGCCCTGCACGTGCGTCGCCCCGGCCTCGACTCCGGCGAGGGTGTTGGCGACGGCGGTGTCGGCGCCGTTGTGAGCGTGCACACCGATGTCGCACTTCACCTCAGCCAGCGCAGCGCGAACGACATCGGCGAAAAAGGTGGGAACGGTGCCTCCGTTGGTGTCGCAGAGGGCGATGCAGTCGACGCCGGCGTCGGCGACTGTCTTCACGCACTGCAGCGAGTAGGCGCGGTTGGAGGCAAAGCCGTCGAAGAAGTGCTCGGCGTCCCAGATGACGGTCAGACCCTTGCTCTTGAGGAAGCGGATCGAGTCCGCCAGCATCGCCAGGTTCTCCTCGAGCGTCGTCTCCAGGATCTTCAGCACCTGCACGTCGCTGCCCTTGCCGACGATCGTGACGACGGGCGTGCGGGATTCGATCAGCGCTTTCAGGTTGGGATCGGAGCCGGCGGTACCACCGGCGCGCCGGGTCGAGCCGAACGCAGCCAGCTTTGCGTTGCGGAGGCGCAACTCGCCGGCGCGGGCGAAGAACTCGGCGTCCTTCGGGTTGGATCCGGGCCAGCCGCCCTCGATGTAGTGGACGCCGATCTCGTCGAGCTTGCGGGCGATCTTCAGCTTGTCCTCGACGGACAGGCTGATGCCCTCCATCTGCGTGCCGTCGCGGAGGGTGGTGTCGTATAGCTCGATGCGCTTCTGGGCCATGGATACAGGTTACAGGTTAGAGGTTAGAGGTTACAGGGGCTCGACTATCTGAGGGCAAGGGCGAACTTGATGGCGCGGTCTACTTCGGCCATACGTTGGGGGGAGAGGGTGGTAATACGACGATCCAGCTTTTGCACTGAGATCGTGAGGATGTCATCTAGACTAACGGTCGATTCGTGGGGCAAGCCATCGGCCGGACCAACCGCAACATATGACGGGACCTTTCTGGCAGTTCGCGTGATGGGTGCTACGGTCACGCTGGTTCTTATCGCGAGGGCAGTGTCCCTGGTCAGAAGTACGGCCGGTCGATGCCCTATCGGCCGACCGAAATGCACCCACCAGACTTCACCACGACGCATTTAGTCGTTCGGTGGATCCCAGTCACTGAAGTCTTCTTCCCCCCAAACCTCGGCCGCATTCTTCATTCTCCATTCGTCCTCCGCGGGGCTGACTCGCTCCGGATACTTCGTATACCCTTCGATATCGCGGCGGTGGAGTTCCTCCTCGTCGCTGCGGGTGATGTACTCCGCGCAGGCCTCGCGGATGAAGGCAGCGCGAGACTTCCCGGCCTGGCGGGCGTACGTGTCCACACTCTCGAGGAGCTCTTCTTCGATCGGCACCTGGATGATCTTCTTTCGCGTCATGTTCCACATTATATTACACAGTACCTTGTGTAACATTGACGCGTTACACAGATAAGCGTAGGTTGAACCGCACAAGAGGGGGGACGATGCGGATCCGGCTGCTCATTCTCGCGCTCACGGCCACGGTGTCGATTGCTGCTGCCCTTTCGCTCGAAGACCGCGCCTCGGCCGCCCAGTTCGTGAACACCCTCGCCGTCGACGTCGACACCACCGGCAACACGCCCACGTCCATCGGCCCCATCGACCGCTGCGTCGAGCTGGAGGTTGGCGAGAGTGTGGACGTGGACGTGGTGGTGGATGCGATACCGCCGTTCGATCCAGGCGATAATCCCGATTCCATTAACGACGATATCGGTGGGCTGGTGGGTCTTGGCTTCAACATTCTCTACATCTCTAGCGTCGTCAACGTGACCACACGGGCATCCTTCTACACGACATCGCTACTCGCCGCAGAGCCAAACTCCGTCATCGCATCAGCTGCTGGCGTGCTCCCAGACACGGATGGCGATTTCAAAGTCAGCGCTCTCGATTCCTACTATCCTGCGGAGTCAGGCCCCGGAACGCTGATCAGGCTTACTCTTACCGCGGTTGGCACGGGACAGAGCTCGATAACCTTGAGCGACACGGGCGCTGGAGACTCCGACGGCATCGCCGACCTGTATGCCGCCGATACGAGTGTCTACTTCATTCAGAACATCGTTAAGGGCGTTATTTCGGTCGATGAGGCCTGTCCGCCGCCGCCACTGCCGCTGCCAGAGGGTACTTCGATCGCCGGCAAGGTCACAGACTGGAACGGTGGCCCGTTGGCCGGGGCGACCGTCAGGGCACAGATCGGAGTCTGCTGCGATATGCCCATTCACGAGGCGATATCGGCCGACGACGGAACGTACGTTTTCCTGAATCTTCCACTTGGCGGCTATCGCGTCAGCGCCTTGCAGGATGGCTACTTCGAAGCCTGCTATCGTACGCCACTCTGCTTCGAACCGTTACCGCTGCTTGTTCAGGTCGTGGGCGGAGGACAGGCCCTCGACATCGACCTCTCTCTCGAGCCCCACGGCTTCGTATCAGGGCACGTTACGGACGTCGATGGCAATCCTATCGCCGGTGCCCAAGTTTTCCCCGGGACAGGAGCGAATGAGCCACCATTCTTTGCTGTGACCGAGGCTGATGGTTCGTACGTCCTCGGCGGACTCCGAACAGGGGCTGGTGCCTTCGCAGCGGTTGCCGATGGCTTCGTGAAGCAGTGCTATCGGCTTGACAACGACGGCTTTTGTCGTGGATTTATTGCCGTCTCAGTGATCCAGGGGGAGACGACTTCCGGGATCGACTTCTCACTCAGTGCGCTACCCCGAATCGAAGGCACGATTACAGATGAGTACGGCAATCCTGTCGCTGGAGCGCTTGTAGGAGCCAACGAATCTACCTATGGTTGCTGCCCCCGCGCCACGACTACTTCGGGTTCGGACGGACGATACAGCGTCGTCGTCACGCGCGCTGCCGACAACTACCTGGTTGGCGCTGAAGCCCAGGGATTCCTCCAGAGCTGTTACCCGGGTGTGCTCTTCTGCACTTTTGGTAGCGTCTATATTCAGGCCAATCTCGATCAAGTTGTCACAGGAATCGACATCTCATTGATCGGTCCCGGAACTATAACCGGCCGTGTCATAGACAACCGCGGCGAGCCAATAGCCGATGCCTACGTTAGCGCGTCCAGTGTTCCCTGCTGCCGTTTTGGTGAGTACCTTCAGGCGCGGACGGCGACGGACGGGACGTATTTGATCGGCGGCATCATCCCGGGTACATACTCTGTTGGCTTCTTCGCACCCGGCCACAAGCAAGACTGCTTTAGCGAGACAGACAGTTCTTGTAGCCAGCATTCCTGGATAACGGTTGGCTCGCGCACTAACACTGGTGGTGTCGACATGACTCTCAACCGCCTGAGCCAGGTATCCGGCAAAGTGGTGGACCATGAGGGTAATCCCATCCCGGAGGCAACCGTTTACCTGTTGGTCAATGGATGTTGTGTCCACAAAGAAAATGACAATCGCGCAGTAACGGACGCCAGTGGGAATTTCCTGGTGGATCACGTCGATGCTGGCGTATACGGTCTGGTTGCGCTTGCGGATGGCTACATCAACAGGTGCTATCCCAGTGCCGCGAATGCCTCGGACGGGGCAACTGTCGCCGTCGGATGGGATCAGCGAGTAGAAGGAATCGACATCGTCTTGCCCGCTGGCAGTCCGGGCCTGATCGTGACTCTACCTTCTGCGACTGCAGTCAAGGGTGGCTCGATCCAAGTCCCGTTCTCAATCGAGCCGAACTTCTGTCAAGGAGCGTTCCAGGCAGACGTCACGATTGGATACGATGATTCCATATTGTCGGCGGACTCTTGCACTTCCGTTGGCCATCGCGGTCCTTGTTGGATAACTCCAGGCGCCGTTCATTTCCGGGCCGGCGATTTCTTCTTCCACTTCAGCGGTGAGTTCGGTACGGCCACGTTCACACCACGTGACTCGGTGTCGGGCGGCACAGGTACTTTTCTGAGGATGGATTCGTGCACATGGGGAGATTCCGCTCCCTGCACCTCCACTCCCGGCACCATCACTATCATCGAGCCGCATCCGCCGCATCCGAAGGACTGCAAGGCGGAGCTGGGATTCGTGAAGTTCGTGAAGTGCTGGAAGGAAGGATTTCTCGCCTGGTGGCGGTGGAAGCACCAGCAGCACTGCGCGGCGATGCCGACGCTGCCGGCCTGTGCGAGGCGGCCTTAGCGCTGCGTCTTCAGCCAGGCCTTGAGTTCGTCGATGGGTGTTGTTGGCGTCGGGTTGACGCCGTAGAGAAACGCCAGGTAGGTGCTGGCGAAGTCGCCGAGGAGGACGAGGCCCATCATCTGCGCGAGAGCGCTCTTGCCGCGAGCCTTCGCCTCCAGGACTGAAGTGCCGACCTTGCGCAAGACGTCCTTGGTGTAGCCGTAGCGGAGCTGCACCCGCGGATGCGCAAGCGTGTCTGACTCCAGGAAGATGACGGCGGTGGTCTCAGCTATGTGCTTCGGCAGGGAGTAGCCGATGATCGCGTTGTGGTGGATCTCCGGTAGCTCTTCGAAGTAGGCGTTTACCTTGCCGGACTCGTTGAGCTGTGTCTTCCAGCGGCGCGCCACCTCGACGAGCGGGCCGGCGCCGTAGACCACCGGCAGCTTCTCGTGCAGGGCCGCCGCCATCTGCTTCGCCGCGTTCCTGGCTAAGGGCAAGTCGGAGTCGATCTCCACGAGCGAAGCCTCCATCACGGCGACCATCTCTTCGACATCGCGACCGATGCCCTGTGTCAGGCGCAGGTCTTCCGCGATCGCCAGGAGCGGCATCAGGCCCCAGCCCATCGCGGATCGCGGCTCGCCCTTGTGCTCGAAGGTGAAAGCGGGGACGCCGTTTGCGCGAGCCGTCGTTAGCAACTGGCCGCCGGTGGTGATCACGATCTTCGGACACGGCACCGCGAGCGACTCGCCGAACGCGGAGAGCACTTCTTCGGTCTCGCCGCTGAAGCTCGAGGCGATTACCAGGGTGCGCTCGTCGACGTACGGCGGCATCTCGTAGCCACGAACGTTGAAGACAGGCACGGCACACTCGCGGGCAAGCAGCGCGCGGAAGAAGTCGCCGGAGATGGCGGAGCCACCCATCCCGAAAATCACGATGCGGTCGATGCTTCGGAAGACGCCTGGCAGCTTGAGGTCTTTCGCCATGTCCCAGGCGGTCCGGCATTGCGCAGGAAGCCCGCGCACTGCGGCAAGCATACCGCCCTGGTCGAGCTTGGCGATCGCCTTTGGGTCGTCGAGGACGTTGGTCATGCGCCCGTCATCTCCCTCACAGCGTCGAGCACCGGCTGCACCTGCGCCTTCTCGCGAACCTCGCAGTAGATGCGCATCAGCGGCTCCGTCCCGGAGAGCCGGATCAGCCCCCAGGCGCCGTCCGCCAGCATGAACCGCAGGCCGTCGGTGCGGTCCAGCGACTCCACGTGCAGACCAGCGATAGCCTCCGGTGCCAAGGACGGCAGCAGTTCGGCGACACGGTCCCGCTCGGCCGGTGTCATCGTGATATCGATGCGGTCGTAGTAGTGCGGCCCGACCTTTGCGAAGAGTTCTTCGATGAGCTGGGGCAGCTTCTTCTTGCGGCGCGCCATCAGGTCGAGGATGTAAAGCGCGGAGAGGATCCCGTCCCGCTCCGGCAGGTGGCCGCGGAAGGCGAACCCGCCGGACTCCTCGCCGGCGATGATCGCGTCCGCCTCCTGCATCTTCGGACCGAGGTACTTGAACCCGACCGGTGTCTCGATGACAGGCACGCCGTACAGCTCGCCGAGACGCCAGACCATGCTCGTCGTCGTTACCGACTTCACCATCGGGCCGCGCTGACCGCGCACTTCCAGCAGGTAGTAGGCCAGCAGCGCGTAGGTCTCGAGCTGGTTCACGAAACGGCCGGTGTGATCGATGAGGCCGACGCGGTCGGCGTCTCCGTCCGTGCAAAGCGCGACGTCCGCGCCGAACTCCTTCACGGCGGCGACAGTCACCTCGAGGTTGCGCGGGATCGGCTCCGGGTTGTGCATGCCCGGGAAGGCGGGGTTGATCTCGCCCCGGATCTCGTGCACCTTCGTCTTCCCGCCCGAAAGCACCTCGCGCAGATAGCCCATTCCCGCCCCGAACATCGGGTCCGCGACGACCTTCAGGCCTGCACCGCGTAACGAGTTGAAGTCGATCAGTTCGCCGAGGTGCTCCTGGTACCCGGGCTTCGGGTCGAACGTCTGGACGAGGCCCTTCGCCTTCGCTTCCTCCAGCGACAGGCGCGATACGTCGCCGCCGTATACGTCCGCGATGAGGGATTCGATTTCTGCCAGCACTTTCGGCGAGGCCGAAGCAGCGTCTGCGGTGCGAACCTTGAAGCCGTTGTAGTCAGCGGGGTTGTGGCTGGATGTGATGACGATCGAGCCGGCCGCTTTGCGTGTGAGGACCGAGTAGCCGATCACGGGCGTCGGCGCCGGCGAATCACAGAGATGCACGCGGATGCCGGCCGCCGCCACTACCTCCGCAGCCGCCGCCGCGAACTCCGCCGAGGCGAACCGGGTGTCGTAGCCAATGACGAGGCCGCGTTCGGTCAGCCCGGCGCGCTTCACGTACTCGGCCGTGCCGGCGGCGCAGAAGCGCACGTTCTCGAACGTGTATTCGTCTGCGATAATTTCGCGCCAGCCGTCTGTGCCGAACTTGATGGGGTGCTCGCTCAAGCTATACCTATGCTAAGCGCCGTGCGTGGCAGGTGCCACCGCCAACGCGAATCCGATGACCCAGGTGCGCTCGTACTTGACAATATCCGGCCGCAGGGCCATGCTCGCGGCACATAGGGGGTGCGGTTTGTCGCCACGATCCGCCGGCGAATCCAATAGACGCGTCGCTCTCACGTGGCTTCCGCTTGCCGTTCTCGCAGCCGTCATCGCCCTCCTCCTACCACTAACCGCAACTGCAGCGCCCGGCGACACTACGGCCGACCGGGTCTACGGCCAGGGCGGGTCCTTCACCAGCGGCGACTGCAACCTGATTGCCAGTCCCGACACGACCCTCTGCAACCCGTGGGGTGTCCTGTTAGACACCGGCGGCCGCCTCTTCATCGCGGATACGAACAACGACCGGGTTCTCATCTACAACAGTCCGCTGAGCTCGTCGATTGCGACACAGATCATCAACGTAGGTGCAGGTGGACAGCCACTGGGCATCGCCCTCGATTCGACCGGCCGCTTGTATGTCGCGGTCAGTCTGAGCCGCGTCCTCCAGTACGACACCCCGCTGGCAAGCACAGTCCTCACGAGAACGATTAACCTTCCGCCCGGAGCCTATCCGATCGGCGTCGCAACCGACGCTGCAGGAAGGCTATACGTCGCGGACAGTTATATCCCCCGCATCCTCATCCTCCAGAACCCGACTGTTAGCGACACTGCGACCGTCGTTCCCACCGGTAGTGGAAGCATTCCCACTGGAATCGCCCTTGATGCTTCTGGGCGGGTCTTTCTGACCGACCAGGGAAGCCACAGGGTGGTCTGGTACGACAGCATCCTCACCGACTCCACGCCCGATGGAGTAATCGGACAGCCTGGATTCGCGCCCGGCACCTGCAACAACGGTGGTCTGGACGCGGGGAGCATTTGCTTCCCGGCCGGTGTTGCCGCCGGGGCCGACGGTAGCATCTACGTCTCGGACAGCAACAACAACCGCGCGTTGCAGTACAACAGCCCGTTCGGCGGTTGCGGGTCATGTGACCTGAACGCCGATACCGTTTACGGCCAGCCGAGTGCCACGGTCGGCACCTGCAACAACGGCGGTCGGAGCGCGAACACGCTGTGCAGCAGCCGCGGTATCGCCGTCAGTCCAAACGGCAGCGTATGGGTGACTGATGGTAACAACAACCGCGTCCTCCAATACGACGGGCAGGGGTGCAGCGCCTCGCCTGAGGCAAGTGGGACCGTTGGGCCCGGTGGCACCGTCACCACGGACCCGTCCGGTGCCGGCGCTACGCCATGTCAGGAGGTCCAGGCATCCGTCAAGACGCTTTCTGGAGGCTCGATAACCGTCAAAGTGGAGCAGTCCCAATTCTCCCCGTACATCGGGAAGCAAGTCCAGATCACTGCTCCTTCCGGCACTCCCAATAGCCCCCTGTCGGTGACCTTCGATGTCGATGCGTCGCTCCTCGGGCCGGGTCAAGATCTGAGCACGATCCAGGTCTTCCGCAACGGTGTGCGCGTTTGGGACTGCAGCTCGCCCCCCGGCATCGCTGGGCCGGATCCATGCGTATCGAGCAAGTCCACGACTCCGGGGTCTGACCTCCGATTCACCGTACTAACATCGGGGGCTAGCATCTGGAACTTCGGTCCGTATACACCTGTGGGTGGATCGGTCGTCCTACCAACGGATGGTCCGGGTGGCGAGCACTCTACCTGGGTGTGGGCACTCGCCCTGGGCGTCGCATCGCTATCGCTGGTATATATCGGGTGGCGACGTCGGCGCGTAGCGGTTACATCGGCATAACATCCCTGTAAATTCGGCCGAACCGAATCCCGAATTGCTTGACAACGTCTGGAATAGGGGTGTATTTTACCGCTTGGTTAAATACACATGGTTACCGCAACTGACGAGCTAAGCACAACATTCGCCGCGCTGGCGGACCCGACCCGCCGGGCGATCCTGGAACGGCTCTCCAGCGGCGAAGACCTTTCGGTCACCGAGATCGCCGAACCGTTCGAGATGACCCTCCCCGCCGTCTCCAAGCACCTCAAGGTGCTCGCCCGCGCCGGCCTTATCGAACGCGGCCGGGAGGCCCAGTGGCGGCCCTGCCGCCTGGACGCCGGTCCCCTCAAGCACGTCTCCGACTGGGTCGGTGACTACCGCCGCTTCTGGGAGGAGCGGCTAGACCGCCTGGACAACTACCTGAAGGAAGTACAAGAACAGGAAAAACGAGTCAGGAAAACGACGAAGGAGGAACGCAATGGCCAAAATCCATGACCCCGTGGCCAACGAGCTGGAACTGGTCATCACTCGGATGTTCGATGCCCCTCGAGAACTCGTCTGGAAGGCGTGGACTGAGAGCGAGCGCGTATTGCAGTGGCTGGGCCCAAGCGGATTCACGGCAACCGAGTTCAAGCTCGATCCCAGCCCGGGTGGCCGCTGGCACAGCCGCATGCACGATCCCGATGGCAAGGTGTACGCCAACCGCGGAATCGTCCACGAGGCTATCGAACCGGAACGCATGGAGTTCACTTTCGCCTGGGACAACGATGACGGCACTCCCGGGCGGCAAATGCTCATCAGCATTGAGCTCGAGGACCGGAACGGCAAGACACAGATGACGTTCCGACAGGCCGAGTTCGAGTCGAGGGACGACCGCGACGGCCACAACGACGGCTGGAGCCAGTCGTTCGACAAGCTGGCCTTCTACCTGTCGACACAATAATCGCTAGAACTAAAACCCAAGAAGGAGGAAGCGAATGGCAACGAAGAGCAAGGAGGCGACCGTCAAAGTCCTCTCCGATACACAGATCGAGATGAGCCGCATTTTCGACGCCCCGCGCGAGCTCGTCTGGAAAGCAATGACCGACCCGAACGCGATCCCCAAATGGTGGGGACTCCGCAACAACAAGACCGTAGTCGACAAGATGGATGTGACCGTTGGCGGTCTGTGGCGATACCTGGAGCACGACCCGGAGGGCAACGTCCATGCCTTCAACGGCATGTACAACGAACTCGTGCCGCCTGAGCGCATCGTCTACACGTTCGAGTACGAACCCATGGCAGGCCACGTCGTGATCGACAGCGTGACGCTGGAGGATCTCGGCGGGAAGACGCGGGTGAGCGTCGTATCGACCTTCCAGTCCAAAGAAGACCTCGACGGCATGATGCAGTCCGGCATGGAAGCCGGCGCAAACGAAAGCTGGGACCGCCTGGAAGAGCTGCTGGCGGCGATGCAGAAGGAGGGTTGAATGAGCCCGAAGACAGAGACCCAACCTCTCGTAATCGAACGCCTCTTCGATGCCCCGCGCGAGCTAGTCTTTAAGGCGTGGACGGATCCCGAGATGGTCAAGCGCTGGTGGGGACCGAACGAGTTCACGGCCCCCGTTGTGAAACTCGACTTCCGCGTCGGCGGAAAGTGGTTCTACGCGATGCAGTCCGCAGGCTTCAACGAGGGCAAGCCGATCTGGAGCACCGGCTTCTTCCGCGAGATCGTTCCCAACGAGCGCCTCGTCATGACCGACAGCTTCGCCGACGAAGATGGCAACATTGTGCCCGCCTCCCATTACGCAATGGAAGGAGACTTCCCTTTGGAGATGCTGGTCACGGTCACCTTCGAAGACGCAGGCCCGGGCAAGACGAGGATGACGTTGAAGCACGAAGGTCTGCCTGTCGGCGAGCACCTGTCCGGCGCAAATGAGGGCTGGAACCAGTCGCTCGACAAGCTGGCGGCTGCGCTGGCGGCATAGCTGGATGACCACTAACGAGCGCTAGCTAACGAAGAAGGAGGAGCACAATGGCCAAGATCAAGCAAATCGTCCCGCACCTCTGGTACGACAAGGAAGCCAAGGAGGCAGCTGAGTTCTACGTCTCGGTCTTCCCAGACTCCAGGATCATGAACGTCGCCACCCTCCACGACACGCCATCCGGCGACTGCGACATCGTTTCGTTCGAGCTTTCCGGCAACCCTTTTCAGGCGATCAGCGCCGGACCGCTCTTCAAGTTCAACGAGTCGATCTCATTCATGGTGTCCTGCGAGACCCAGGACGAGATCGACTACTACTGGGGGAAGCTCTCTGCGGTCGCCGAATCTGAGCAGTGCGGTTGGTTGAAGGACAAGTTCGGCCTCTCCTGGCAGATCGTGCCGTCGCGAATGGACGAAATGCTCTCGAACGGAACGCCGGACCAGGTCGCGCGACTTACACAGGCCTTCCTGCCTATGAAGAAACTTAATATACGCACCCTCGAGGAGGCGTACGAAGGCGTGGGCGTCGGCGGGAACTGATCGAGAAGGAGGAAGAGCATGAGCACACAGACAGAACAAGAGCAGGAGATGACGTTTGCCACGCCCCAGGCAGAGCACCGCTGGCTGGAGAAGCTGGTGGGAAAGTGGACTTACGAAGGCGAAGCGGTAGGCGAAGAAGGCACGGCCACCGGCAAGGAAGCTGTCCGCTCGCTGGGCGGGCTTTGGTTCCTGGCGGAAGGCGAAGGAGAGATGCCGGGGTCTGACGAGCCGACCCGGACTCTGATGACGCTGGGCTTTAACCCGCAGACCGGTCGATACGTTGGGACATGGATCGGCTCGATGATGACGCACATGTGGGTCTACGACGGCGAGCTGGAGGCGGCGAAGAACGTCCTCACCCTGAGCTGCGAAGGACCCAGCATGGCCGCAGACGGCACGACAGTCAACTACCGCGACGTCATCGAGATCGTCGACAAGGACCACCGGACACTCAAGGCGTACGTCGAGGAGAACGGCAACTGGCGCCACTTCATGACGACGCACTACACGCGGACGAAGTAGCACGATGGGCAAGCTAAAAGTGGGCATCACGATGTCGCTGGACGGCTACGTGGCCGGCCCGAATCAGAGCCTGGAGAACCCGCTGGGAGAGGGCGGCGAAGACCTGCACGAATGGATGACTACGACGAAAGCATTTCACGAACTTCATGGCAGCGAAGGTGGCAACGCCGGCACCGGCGCCAACCCAAACGAAGACGTCACCCGCGAGCTCATGGACAACAAGGGCGCGTTCATCATGGGTCGAAACATGTTCGGCCCAGAGAGGGGCCCGTGGAAGAAGAAGGACGCGTGGCGTGGCTGGTGGGGCGATAACCCGCCCTACCACACGCCGGTCTACGTGCTGACCCATCACGCGCGTGAGCCGCTGAAGATGGAGGGCGGCACGACCTTCTACTTCGTAACGGATGGCATCGAGTCAGCGCTCAAGCAGGCAAAGAAGGCGGCAGGGGACAAGGACATCTCGATCCACGGTGGCGCGAAGACAATCCAGCAGTACCTGGCGGCCGGTCACGTTGACGAAATGCAGCTCAGCGTCGCCCCGATGCTTCTTCGCGGCGGCGAGCGGCTGCTGGACAACCTGGACGGACGCGACATCAAGCTTGAACTGATCCGGACTATCGCCACGCCGGAAGCCACACATCTCAAGTACAGAGTCGTGAAATAGGAGAGTCGCCCATGCGAAAGCTAGTCCTTACCGAGTTCATGACCCTCGACGGGATCGTCGAAGACCCTCACAAGTGGTCGTTCCCCTACTGGAACGACGATGTATCTGCTTTCAAGACGGCGGAGCTTCTGGCATCAGATGCGATGCTGCTCGGCCGAGTGACATACGAGGGCTTCGCTGCATCTTGGCCCAACCGTGATAACTCAGACGACTTTACTCGCCGCATGAACACTTACCCCAAGCACGTCGCCTCTCGCAGTTTGAAGGGCGACCTCGAGTGGAACAACTCGCACGTGATAGAGGGCGATCTGGCCAAGGGTGTGGTCGCGCTTAAGGAGCAGGCCGGGCAGGACATCGTAGTTCACGGCAGCCCGACGCTGGCGCGCTCGCTGATGAAGGAAGGACTCATCGATGAATACCACCTGCTCGTCTACCCGGTCGTGCTTGGCAGTGGCAAGCGCCTATTTGCCGAGGCGCTGCCAAAGGATTCGCTCAAACTCGCTGAGTCGAAGCAGCTTGGTGACACTGTGGTAGCGCTAACGTACGTGCCGGCGAAATAGAATGAACGGCTGAAACGAGCATTACACCAGAAGGAGCAAGGCATGAGCGGAGTTCGGGTACTCGTCGGGACGCGCAAGGGCGCGTTCGTCATGACATCAGACGAGAAGCGAAAGAAGTGGAACGTCGAGGGACCGCACTTCGCGGGCTGGGAGATCTATCACCTGAAGGGCTCACCAGCTAACCCCGACCGCATCTACGCCTCGCAGACCAGCAGTTGGTTCGGGCAGGTCATCCAGCGTTCGGATGACGGCGGCAAGACGTGGGAGCCTGTTGGCAACCAGTTCGCCTACGACGGCCCGACCGGTACGCACCTCTGGTACGACGGCACGCCGCACCCGTGGGAGTTCGCGCGCGTATGGCACATCGAGCCATCCATCCACGACGAGAACACGATCTACGCGGGCGTGGAGGACGCGGCGTTCTTCCGTAGCAAGGACGCCGGCGCATCCTGGCAAGAGATGCCAGGCCTGCGCACTCACACTTCGGCACCGAGGTGGCAGCCGGGTGCAGGCGGTATGTGTCTCCACACGATCGTCCAGGACCCGGTCAACGCCAATCGCATCTTCATCGCGATCTCGGCTGCCGGCGCGTTCCGCTCGGACGACGCCGGCGAGACATGGCGACCGATCAACAGCGGGCTCAAATCGCCAGAAATCCCGCAGCCGACAGCGGAAGTTGGTCACTGCGTGCACCGCATCGCGCTGCACCCTTCGAAGCCGGATACGCTATTCATGCAAAAGCACTGGGACGTGATGCGCAGCGACAACGGCGGGGAGTTCTGGACCGAGGTCAGCGGCAACCTGCCGACAGATTTCGGCTTCCCGATCGACGTCCACGCCCACGAACCCGAGACGATCTACGTGGTCCCGATCACCAGCGACTCGCTCCATTACCCGCCGGACGGCAAGCTGCGCGTCTACCGCAGCCGCAGCGGGGGCAACGACTGGGAGCCGCTGACGAAAGGCCTGCCCCAGGAGAACTGTTACGTGAACGTCCTCCGCGACGCGAGGGCCGTCGACAAGCTCGATTCGTGTGGGATCTACTTCGGCACGACAGGCGGGCAGGTCTATGCTTCGGCGGACTCCGGCGACAATTGGGCGCCGATAGTCCACGACCTGCCTGCGGTGCTGTCGGTCGAGGTGCAGACGCTGGCATGATCCGCGTCGTCCTGCCCTACCACCTCCGAACGCTGGCGAGCGTAGGGCGTGAGGTGCAGCTTGACGTGGCTGGCGCAGTCACCCAGTGTTCCGTTCTCGACCAGCTCGAGGTGCAGTACCCGATGCTGCGTGGCACCATCCGCGACCAGGTCACGAAGAAGCGCCGTGCGATGATCCGTTTCTTCGCCTGCGAGGAAGACCTCTCCAACGAATCACCGGACGAGCCGCTACCGGAGGCGGTGGTGTCAGGGAAAGAGCCGCTCCTGGTGATTGGAGCGATGGCGGGGGGTTAGCGCGCTATACTTGACTTTGCTTATCAGGCGGTGTCGGTCGCAAGACCGGTTCACGGAAGTGGAACAGGCGAAACGCCTGTTCCTTTTCTTTTACCGCGTCGCCAGCTCTTTTTCCGCTTCCGATAAGTCCTTGATCGAGTCCACGGGCCGCCAGTATGCGCGGCTCTTGTAGCCGAAGAGCCTGCCTTCGCTAGCGAGTTGCGGGAACGTCGTCGTCTCGTGGTCACCCTTGTCCGGAAGCATCGAGAAGAACTCGCGTGCGAAGACGTAGATGCCGGCGTTTATCCAGTACGGCAGCTCCGGCTTCTCACGAAACGACTCGATGCGGCCGTCATCACTCACATCGACGACGCCGTATGGGCTGCGCAGCGGCGAAAGCATGACAGTCGCCACCGCCTGCTCTTGTCGGTGATACGCGACAACCTCATCAATCCCCTGCCGGGTGAGGATGTCTGCATTGCATGCAACGACTGTCTCCTCACCCCGCGGCAGAAGCGAGAAGCCTTGCTTCAGCGCGCCGCCGCGGCCTAGAGGCTCATCTTCGCGGGAGTACTGGAGTCGAATTCCGTGTGCCTCGCCGCCGAGGTAGTCCTGCAACACGTCGGCCTTGTAGCGACAGAGCAGTACAGCATCCGTTACGCCGCCTCGGTGAAGCCACTCCAGCTGCCAGTCCACCATCGGTTTGCCAAGGATGGGCACCATGTTCTTCGGACGGTCGTTAGTCAGCGGCCGAAGCCGCTCGCCTTCACCGCCGGCGATTATCAGCGCGTACACTAAGGTAGCCTCCGAGCCCTCCTGTCGTGCTCAAGAGAATTGCGCCTACTATCGCCAGCAATCCGCCAATTGGTAGCCTGATATCCCGCTCACCTGTTAGTGGTCGCCCCCCGGACGTTGGCAATAGCACCGCCGCCTTGGCTACTTCCACCTTGAGGCTTTCATAGCACGGGGATGGGTTACAGACGCAACAGGGAACGTAGTGCGCCACCTCGATGTAGTTTGGGCCAGCTGGCAACTTTCCAACGTTCTGGGTGATCGTGAATGAATCGGTCGTGCAGGTTGGCGCTTCTTCTCTGGAGTTCACGGAGATCAGCCGTGAATTGACAAAGGATTCCATCGTGAATGTGGTCAATCGACAGGAATCAGGTAGCGGCCCCGACACCGTCACGACAACCTCATCTTCTATGGTGGGACGAGAGGGATCGATCGTGATTCTCACATCCGAAATAGGTTCGCTAGCCGCCGCGCTTCCGCTTGCTATGAGTGCAACGAACGCAGCAGCAAGAGGCAAGAGTAACCGCATTAAGCGGGCTGCTTCTCGGGCTTCGCTAGAGTCGCCGCCGCCTTCTTCAATTCCGCCGCCTTGTTCGTCTGTTCCCACGGCGCGTCGATGTCCGTCCGGCCCATGTGACCGTACGACGCTGTCGCGCGGTAGATCGGCCGGCGCAGGTCCAGGTCGCGGATGATGCCGTGCGGGCTGAGATCGAAGTGCTCGCGGACCAGCTTCTGGATCTCCATCACATCGATCTTGTGCGTCCCGAACGTCTCCACGGAGACGCCGATCGGCTGAGGGTGCCCGATCGCGTAGGACAGCTCGACCTCGGCGCGGTCAGCGAGTCCGGCCGCGACGAGGTTCTTCGCCACCCAGCGCGCGGCGTAGGAAGCGGAACGGTCGACCTTCGATGGGTCCTTACCAGAGTACGAACCACCGCCGTGCCGTCCAACACCGCCGTACGTGTCGACGATGTTCTTGCGGCCGGAGAGGCCGGAGTCACTGGCCGGGCCCCCCAGGATGAATGAACCGCTGCTGTTGACGTGAATCTCAGTCTCAGCATCGAGCCACTTGCCGACAACCGGCTCGATGACGTGCTTGATAATGTCTGCCTTCATCTGGGCCTGCGTGACATCATGATCGTGCTGGGCAGCGACCACTACCGCATGAGCCCTTATCGGGACGCCGAACCTGTACTCGATCGTCACCTGTGACTTGCCATCCGGTCGCAGGTACTTCAACGTCCCGTCCTTGCGCACGGCAGCCAGTCGCTTCGTCAGTTGGTGCGACAGGCTGATCGGCAGAGGCATTAGCTCCAGCGTCTCGTTGCAGGCAAATCCCATCATGATGCCCTGGTCACCGGCGCCCATGTCGTCGCCCACCGCCGCATTGATTTCGGCTGATTGCTCCTTCACGGAGACGATGACACCGCAGCTCTCAGCGTCGAACTGGAACTCCGGCCGCGTGTAGCCGATATCGCGGATAACCTGCCGCGCGATGCCCGCGCAGTCCACGTAGTGGGAGGTGCTGATCTCGCCCATCACCAGCACCAGTCCAGTCGTCGCCACTACCTCGCATGCGCAGTGCGCGTTCGGATCGTTGGCAATGATGTCGTCCAGGATCGCGTCGGCTATCTGGTCGCACACCTTATCCGGGTGCCCTTCCGTCACGCTCTCCGACGTGACTAGGAGTGACGGGCTGCTCATGAAAGTCATTGTCATTACAGTGACACCTCCCTATTGGTGGTATAGAAGCGGTTTCTTAGTGTTGCGGCTGTCGGAGAGTGCGACGCGGTGGAGAGTGAACCATTCGAGTGAATGGCCACGGTTGACACCTGAATGGGGTGCGAGAACCCCTCTCTCCGACTCAATAGCAAATTGACAGGCCTACAGCGCCGTCCGAAAATTGAGGAAACGGGTGTCAGCCGAGGCCACCACTGAGTGGCTCGACAGGTAAGCGGGCTATCGGCCCGCTTTTCTGTTATCAAGTGCCTGACTCCCACGATGTCAGGTAGCGGTGCTGCTCATTGGTGAGCGTATCGATCCGTATCCCAATCGTTTCGAGCTTGAGGCGAGCCACTTCCTTGTCGATGTCCGGCGGGACGACGTGGACGTCGATGGGCAGGCGAGTCTCCTGGCGCGCGATGTGCTCGACGCAGAGGGCTTGGTTGGCGAATGACATGTCCATCACGCTGGCGGGGTGGCCTTCTGCGGCAGCGAGGTTGATCAGCCGCCCTTCACCGAGGAGAAAGAGCTTTCGGCCGTCCATCATCACGTATTCCTCGACGCTCTCGCGGACCCGGCGGCGTGACTCGCTCATCTCTTCGAGCACCGGGATGTTGATCTCGACGTTGAAGTGGCCGCTGTTGGCCAGAATCGCGCCGTCCTTCATTGCCGTGAAATGCTGGCGGTCGAGGACTCCGCTGTCGCCGGTGAGTGTGACGAACAAATCGCCGATCTCGGCGGCTTCGTCCATCGTCATCACCTGGTGGCCGTCCATGCACGCCTCGAGTGCGCGCAGCGGGTCGATCTCGGTGACGATTGTCTTCGCGCCGAGTCCACGCGCGCGCATGGCAAAGCCTTTGCCGCACCAGCCGTAGCCGGCGACAACGACGTTCTTGCCTGCCCAGAGGATGTTGGTCGCTCGTGTGATGCCGTCCAACGTGCTCTGCCCCGTGCCGTAGCGGTTGTCGAACATGTGCTTCGTGTAGGCCTCGTTGACAGCGATGATCGGGTAGCCGAGGGCACCGTCCCTCGCCATGGCCTTGAGGCGGATGACGCCGGTGGTCGTCTCCTCTGTCCCGCCGATGATCTGCGGAAGCACCTCGCGCCGTTCCTTGTGCAGAACGGCGACAAGGTCAGCTCCGTCATCCATCGTGATCTGCGGGTTGCCCTTCAGCGTCGAGTGGATGTGCTGGTAATACGTGGCGTCATCTTCACCGCGGATCGCGAAGACGGGGATGCTGTAGCGGGCCACTAGCGCCGCCGCAACATCGTCCTGGGTGGAGAGCGGGTTGCTCGCGCATATCGCTACTTCCGCTCCGCCAGCCTGAAGAGTGAGCATCAGGTTCGCGGTTTCCGTGGTGACGTGAAGACAGGCGGCGATCCGCAGGCCGTTGAGGGGCTTCTCGCGTTGGAAGTGCTCGGAGATGATCTTGAGCACGGGCATTTCGCGCGCGGCCCACTGAATTCGGTTAACGCCCTCCTCGGCCAAGCCAAGGTCTTTTACGTCATGTTCAATCGTGGGGCTAGGGTTTGCCATTAGCTCTCCTTCACCGCCGAAACGGCTTGCTCTTCGTCCAGTCCTCGCTCGATCTTGTCTCTTTCTTGCATCATCTGCTGCCAGTATGGAATGTAATCATCCCGACGCGGAGACGCCATCAGGTACGGCAACTCCTCCCGCTCAAAGACGCTGAGAACGCGTCGCAGTTCCGGGACTGGGTCTTCGTGATCATCGACGCGTATATCGCACAACGGATACTCCTGGTCACCAAAGATGCGCATTCCCGCCGATTGCCGGCCGCGACGGTCGCCGCCGGCCTCCTGACCGGCCTCGATCGCGCGCATCAGGCGCTCATACAGCGCCTCGCCGTCGCTGCGCTCGAAGGAATCTCCCATCGCCTTCACCACTTCTTCGCTGCGAAGGATGTTTCCCAGGCAAACGTAGCCGCCCCCGAAGATGTGCCCGGCCCACGGGATACAGTGCTGCCCGGTGTATGCCGCCACACGTCCTTCCTTGTCGACGATGCCCAACTGCCGCAGATCACGCCCTGGGTCACCCTCGATCAGGCGCTCCACGACTCGCTCCGCCGGCAGGCCGTCGCTTAGAAGCGACAGGCCATCGATGCCGAGATACGGGTTCACGAAGGACTGGCTGGCGATCGCGCCTACACCCGTTTTCACGTACGGCACCAGCCCCCCGGCAGCCAGTGCTTTGCTCGATGTCGCGACGCCCAGCCAGCCGTTCCGCGGGTCCCGAGCCGCAATCGAGAAAGTCATGCCGGCACCTCGTCGAACACGGGCGGCTTCGGATAGTACTCCATCACCTGCTGGACTCGCTTGGCAGTGGCCGGGTCCTTCAGAAGGCTGATGAGGTACAGGGCCATGTCGATACCCGCCGACACGCCGGCCGCCGTGATAACGTTGCCGTCCTGCACCCAGCGCTCGTCGTTGACGACAGTCGTGTCGCCGCCGAGCGCCTGGAGTTCGCTGATAGCGCCCCAGTGAGTGGTTGCCCGCCTGCCCTTCAGGAAACCGGCCCTGTGCAGGACAAGTGCTCCTGTGCACACGGACGTAACGTATTCGGCCTTCGCCCCCTGCTTCTGCACGAAACCGATGTGCTTCGCGTTCTCCATCTCCGCGCGGGTGCCCATCCCGCCCGGCACCAAAATGACTTCCAGCGGCGGGCAGTTCTCGTAGCTGTGGTCGACCATGTACTTCGTGCCTAGGAAAGACTCGACCGGCTCGCCGTCCTCTGAGACGAGAACGACCTTCCACTCGCCACCACCGAACTTAGCGAACATCGTGAGAGCCTCCTTCGGACCGATGGCGTCCAGGTCTTCGAAGTCCTTGAACAGCACGATTCCAATTGTCTTTGTCATCGTTCGCTCCCTATCTAATTGGGTCCATCTCCCGGAAGGATCAGACCTCTAATTTTGAAGTATCGCCTTATGGAGTTCGGAATATGCATCCAGCGTTCGCCCTCGATGTCGCGCGCCTCCATAAAGTCTTCGAGTTCCCTGGGGTCAACGTCGATACCCTCGTCCTTCAGCGCGTTTAGTAAACCGTTGTGCCCCAGGTTTGGATGCCGCTTGTGCAATTCCACGATCCGACCGGCGACTTCAGCATCCAGGCGTTCGTACTTACGGGATGGACTCATCGCACCACCACCTCTTTGCCCTCGTCTCGGCCACGCCAGTTCGCAAGCGCCCGTCGCACGAAAGCGCCCACTCCGAACGGGTCCTTCCGCAGCATCGGCGTCTCATGCAACGAGCATACGGCCTGATAGCCTAGCTTCGCGTAGATTGCCACCGCCGCAGCGTTCTTCGACTCGACGGTGAGGACGACGGGATCGCAATCCTGCAGTAGATCTGCTGTCACCGCGCTCGTGGTAAGAGTAGCGTATCCCTTGCCACGGTGGCTCGGATGGGTGAACACGTTGCCCACCACCGCGATCCGCTCCGGACGCGACACCACGTGCGTTCCTGCAATCGAGATCAACTGTCCGCCGATGTAGGCTCCGTAGTAGACGCCGTCCTCCAGATGGCCCGGCCGGTAGGCCGTCGGCCCGCCTTCGATCGAGTAGATCTTGTTCACGTCCGCCACGTCTGCCGGCCCCAATCGCACGACTGCACCTGATACTGGCTTGAAGGTCCCCGCGTTGACAGACATGCGGGTCATCAGCTGCGGCCGGCTCAGCACGAAGTGCTTCTCTGCAACCGCCCGGTGTTCTAGTCGCAGGCTGCCAAACGTAAAGCGTGGCCCCGGATGCAGACTGATCGCGGCGTCCAGCGCTTCCGGATCGCCCATTGCGAAGAGCGCCGCCCCCAATCCGCTCGTCGAGTGCACCAGAAGTGCGTCACGACCGACCGGACCGCGCGAGAGCCACCATTCGTTTCCCTCAAACAGGTGCGGGTCAAGCTGGGCAATCGCATACGCCGAGTACGCCCGGTCGTTCTCGATCAGCCGACGGATAACCTCGCGGTCATGCAGCGGCGTAACCTCGAATCGCGCCCGAGTCGCATGTCCTTCACGGGATACTGCCGTCATCCGCTCACCCGCTCGCGCACGTACTTGCCGATTATCGGCGCGAGCCGCTTCTTCGTCTCGTCCGGCACGATGTCCATCGATGTAACCATCGCGTACTGAAGCGCGTCCTTGCAGGCGCACTCCCGCGGCGATGGCAGGTTCTGGAGCGCTATCCGCACCGCGTGGCGTGACACCTCGACGTTCTTTAGCAGGTTCGCCACGATCATGTCCGCCGTCACGACTTCGTGTGTCTCGTGCCAGCAATCGTAGTCGGTTGAGCAGGCCAGCATCGAATAGCAGACCTCAGCCTCGCGAGCGAGTTTCGCTTCGGGCAGCGTGGTCATTCCAATGATGTCGGCGCCCCACTGCCGGTAAAGATGCGACTCAGCCTTCGTAGAAAACGCCGGGCCTTCGATAACAACCAGCGTACCGCCGTTGTGCACGGTTGCTTCTGCGTCGTGCGTCGCCCGAGCGACGACGCTCCGCAGCGCATCACAGAAGGGCTCGGCGAATCCGATGTGCGCGACCATCCCTTCGCCAAAGAACGTCGAAGCGCGGGCGCGGGTGCGGTCGATGATCTGGTCCGGCACCACCATGTGCAACGGCTCGATGTCCTCACGCAGGCTGCCCACTGCGCTAACGCTGATGATGTGCTCCACGCCCAGGCTCTTCAGCGCCCAGATGTTCGCCCGGGCAGGAATTTCGCTCGGCAGAATGCGATGGCCGATACCGTGCCGCGGAAGAAAGGCGACTCGCTGCCCGTCCAGTGTCCCCGCGACGATGGCGTCGCTGGGCGAGCCGAACGGAGTGTCGATGTAGAGTTGCTCGACATCGCCGAGACCCTCCATCTGGTAAAAGCCGCTGCCGCCGATGACCGCGGCGCAGACTGGTTCCGTGCTAGCCACGCGTTGCTACTCCCTCGCACACAGCGCGCAGGCTCTCTTCGTAGGGAGCGTGCGCGATGCCATTTTCGCTGATGATGGCCGACACATAAATGTTTGGCGTCACATCGAACGCCGGGTTGCCTACTTCGGTGCCCTCAGGCGCGATCGACTGGTCCCGCAGCGAGGTCACTTCGTCCCCGGAACGCTCCTCGATCGGAATGTGGTCGCCATCCGGGACCGCGAGGTCGATCGTGCTCGTCGGCGCTGCGACGTAAAACGGGATTCCGTTCTCGCGCGCCAGCACGGCCAGTTGGTACGTGCCGATCTTATTCGCCACGTCTCCGTTCGCCGCAATCCGGTCCGCCCCGACCACGACCGCGCCCACCTGGCCGCGGCGCATAGTCAGGCCAGCAGCGCTGTCTGGTATCAGCGTGAAGGGGATGTCCTCCGCCTGCAGTTCCCAGGCTGTCAGCCGAGCGCCCTGCAACAAAGGCCGAGTCTCGGTGTTCACAACGTGCGCGAGGCGGCCTTCGCTCCAGGCCGTCCGCAGTACGCCGAGCGCCGTGCCGTACCCGCCCGTCGCCAGCGAGCCAGCGTTGCAGTGCGTCATGACCCGCGAGCCGGCGGGGATGAGCTGCGCACCGTACTCACCGATGCGCTGGTTGCCTGCGATGTCCTCCTCATGAATCGCTCGCGCGGTGTCGATCGCCTTCTTGCGGATGTCGTCGATGCAGCCAGCCTCGCGGACGGCCGTCATCATGCGGTCGAGCGCCCACGCCAGGTTCACAGCCGTCGGCCGCGTCGCCCGCAACACGTCCGCGGCTGCGCGCATGTCGGCCAGCATTCCAACGTCGTCGTCTGCCTTCGATTCGAGGGAGGCCAGCGCCAGCCCATACGCTGTGGCAATGCCGATCAGCGGCGCGCCCCGCACTTCCAGGCGCTTGATGGCCTCGGCCAGCCGGCGGTAGTCGGATGTCTCCACCCAAGTCTCTTCCTGGGGGAGCAGCGTCTGGTCCAGGAACCGGACCTTACCGCCCGCCAGCCATTCGATAGGTCTAAACATCAGCCTCCGTTTCGGCCAAAAAAAACTTCTCGCGGTGGAGAAGTTGCCAGTCGCTACCCTCATCTTTGCCCGCTAGGGCCGGAGTTGGCACCGCTGTCCTTGTGGACCGGTTGCCGGGCTTCGTTGGGCCGTTCCCTCCACCGCTCTAGATGAGAGCTTTTCTATTCGGTTTTGACACCTGTGATGCTATCTGCGCCCCATAAGAGTGTCAAGAAGAGCCCTCCGATCACTCGTACCGGATGAGCGTGAAGATATCGTAGCCCTCCAGCGCCCGCCGCCCGTCCAGGAACGCCAGCTCGATCAGGAACGCGAAGCTGTGCACGCTCGCTCCCAGTAGCTCCACCAGCTGCGCCGCACCCTTTGCGGTGCCACCGGTGGCCAGCAGGTCATCGATCACCACCACCCGGTCCTTCGATGTGAGCGCGTCTTTGTGGATATCCAGCTGCCCGGTCCCGTACTCCAGCGAATACTCCACGCTCATCACGGCAGCCGGCAGCTTCCCTGGCTTGCGGACGGGCACCAGCGGCAGCCCCAGGTTGTAGGCCAGCGGTGCCCCGAACAGGAATCCCCGCGACTCAATCGAGACGACGGCGGTTATCCCACTGTGCCTGTACTGTTCCGTGAACGCATCGATCACGTAGTGCACCGCGCCTGCGTCCTTCAGCAGAGGTGTGATGTCCCGGAACAATATCCCCGGCTGAGGGAAGTCCGGCACGTCGCGGACGTACTTCGTCAGATCCACGAGACGAGAGTATACGATGCGTCCCGTTGTAGAATCCCCCCATGACCGACCCCGCCAACCTCAAGCAACGCGCCTCCGCTGAGCTCGACCGCATGCGCGAGGATCTCGTCGCGCTCTCGCTGCGCATCCACGAGACGCCGGAGATCGCCTTCGAGGAGCACAAGTCATCGGCGATGTTGGCCGACTTCCTGGCCGAGAACGGCTTCGAGGTCGAGCGTGGCATCTGCGATCTGCCCACCGCATTCCGCGCGACCGCCGGCTCCGGCTCGCCACGCATCGCCTTCGTGGCCGAATATGACGCGCTGCCCGGCGTTGGTCACGGCTGCGGGCACAACATCATCGGCACCGCATCCAGCGCTGCCGGAATCGTCGTCAAGGACCTGCTCGAAGCAGCGGGCGGCGGGACGGTGCAGGTCATCGGCACGCCGGCGGAGGAAGCAGCAGGCGGCAAGGTGTACATGATCGCCCGCGGCGCTTTCGACGGCCTCGACTGCGCGATGATGGTCCACCCCGGCAACCGCGACACCGCCGTCGCCTACGGGCTGGCCTGCCTCGAGCTCGACGTCGAGTTCCTCGGCCGGCCTGCGCACGCCGCCGCCCGCCCGGACGCCGGCATTAACGCGGTCGACGCAATGGTCGCCGCGTTCGCCAACATCGGCTTGATGCGTCAGCAGATGCGCGATTCGGCGCGCGTGCACGGCATCATCACCGACGGCGGCCAGGCCGTGAACGTCATCCCGCACCACACGGCAGCCAAGCTGCTCGTCCGCAGCGAGGACGACGACTACATGGACGACATCCTCAAGCCGAAAGTGCTCGCCTGCTTTGAGGGAGCCGCCCAGGCCACCGGCTGCGAACTCGTTTACAAGTTCAACGAAGAGGCCCGCTACAAGACGATCCACACCAACATGGCGTTGGCAAACGCTTACAAAGCGAACGTAGAGTCGCTCGGCCGCAAGACCGTGAACCCGGAATCGAAGCGCTCCATGGGCTCGACCGACATGGGCAACGTCACCCAGGTCGTGCCCGGCATCCACCCCGCGATCGCCATCGCACCGTGGGATGTGCCGATCCACACCGAGGAGTTCCGCGAGTTCGCGAAGAGCGAGTCCGGCCACCAGGGCCTCCTCGACGCCGCAAAGGCGATGGCCATGACCGGCATCGACGTGCTGGTCGATGCGGAGCTACGCAAGCGCATGAAAGACGAGTTTGATGCCGTGTAGGGGCGCCACCTGTAGGGGCGCAGTGCACGAGGTTCGGAAAACCATCTGCACAACAATGTTCATTCAACATGGGATGAGCTTCTCGATTCACGTGCACTGCGCCCCTACATCTCGGTTGGTGTATGACACCCGTGCCTGACCCCATCATCGCCCTCGACGCAATGGGCGGCGACAACGCACCCGCGGCCATCGTGCAAGGCGCAGCCTGGGCCGCCCGCGACCTCAACATCAACGTCGCGCTCGTCGGCCAGCAGGACGTGATCGAAGCTGAGCTAACGAAGCACGCACCGCGACCGCCGACGATCAGCATCGTTCACGCGCCCGACGTCATCGAGATGGACGACGACGAGCCAGCGCAGGCTGCACGTCGCAAGAAAGACTCGTCGATTGTCGTGGGACTGCGCGCGGTGCGCCACGGCGAGGCGCAGGCCTTCGTCTCGGCAGGCAACACCGGCGCCGTGATGGCCGCCTCGATCATGTACCTTGGGCGCATCCGCGGCATCGAGCGACCGTCGCTGGTCGGTCTGCTGCCGTTGTCGAACACGCTGACCGCGTTCCTCGATGTAGGCGCAAACGCAGACGTGAAGCCGGAGTACATGCTGCAGTGGGGACAGATGGCCGCCGCCTACATGGAGCAGGTCTGGAAGCGGAAGAACCCCCGAATCGCCCTTCTCAACATCGGTGAGGAGGAGAGCAAGGGAAGCACGATCGCGCAGGAAGCCTACGCTCTGCTGAAAAACAGCGGCCTCAACTTCATCGGCAACCTGGAGGGCCGCGATGTGCCTTTCGCGAAGTCAGACGTCATCGTGACCGACGGTTTCACCGGCAACGTCGTCGTCAAGACGATGGAGGGGATGGCCGAATACATGCAGGGCGAGATCAAGAAGGCGATCCTCAGCCGCCCCTGGTACGCGGCCGTCGGCGCAATCCTCCAGCCTGCGTTTGGCAAAGTCCGCAAGTCCACCGACTACCGCGAATACGGCGCCGGGCCGCTGCTAGGCGTGAACGGACTCGTCTTCATCGGCCACGGCCGCTCCGACGCCCGCGCCATCGTCAGCTCGCTGCGAGTCGCCCGCGAAGCCGCCCGCTCCGGTATGCTCGAAGCGCTGCGCAGCGTCGCCCCTGACCGTGCTGCGAGTGAACCCGCCGAGGAAGAACCGCCGCCCTAAGACGGCCACACGGCTTCATCGTGCGCGAAGTAAACACACTGCGGCTTCAGCGACTTCAGGTACGCAATCGACTCCAGGAATGCGTCGCCGTTCCACGCCGTCTTCCAGCCCCGCGCCGGCTCCTCCCTAGGATCGGCGAACTCCGCAGCCGTATACGCCGCCTGCCCGGCCAGCACAACCGCTCCCGCCTCGTCGTCGATGATCAGCGACTGGTGGCCCGGCGTGTGCCCCGGCGTCGGCACCAGGCGCAAGCCCGGCAACACCTCGTGTTCACCATCGATCAGTCGCAGGTCGCCACCAGGAAAGTCCACTCGGTCCTCGACGTACCAGTTGATCGTCTCGCGAGCCTCGTAGTCCCGCCTTTGGACAAACGTTGGCACTGCAGGAAACGACGGATTGCCGCCACAGTGGTCGTAGTGCAGATGGCAGTTGGCCACGCAGGTGATGTCGAGGACTGAAAGGCCGGCCGCTTCCATCGCTTCACCAATCGGATTGCGCATCGCCGTTAGCACCGCATCGAACCCGGGATGCTCGGCGCCAAGGCCGGTATCGAACTGCAACGTTCCGCCTGGATGTGAAACAACGTAGCCACGAACTGCCAGGATGCGCCCACCCATCCGGGCGCCGACAGGAATCGTCAGCGTTCCAAGATCAACCGGAGCAATGCGATACGGGCCGACGCCGGCGATCTCGCCTTCAATGATCACGCGCCCAAGGATAGCGGAACCATGACCGCGGCCCTGTTAGCGGGAGTGCAGAGGGGAGTCAGCCGCGGCGGACCGGGGGGTCCCCCACCAACTTCTCGGGCGGTGGGTGGGCGGAACAGCACCTCGATGGGATGGCACAGATTTTGCGAGCCGAAGCGCCCGCTCAAACCGCTAGCGCTTGCTGATCAGGTCGGTCAGCAGGTGCGCGAAGTCGTCTACACGGCGGTTCAGCCGGAGGTGCTCCGGCGCGAGGTTCGACTGGATCATCCCGCCCTCCATGATCGCCATGATAGCGGAGGCCAGCACCGAGATATCGATGTCGTCGCGGACCAGCCCGAGCTCTCGGCCCGCAGTCAGCGTTTCCAAAACAAAGGAGTGCCAGCGACCGTACATCTCGGACAGGCGCTCCCGCACCTTGGGGTTACGCATGCCGTGCGCCGCGAACTCCAGGAACACCGCCTGGTCGGACGGATCGTCGTGCTGAGTGAAAACCACCTGCAGGATCCGCTTCTCGTTCTCTTCGACGCTGGCCGAGGTGTCGATCGCCTGCCGGAAGCGCTCCTGCTGCCGCTCGATGCGCTCTTCCAGCATCTGCCAAAAGAGGTCCTCCTTGCTCTCGAAGTGCACGTAGAAGGCGCCTTTCGAGAACCCGGCCTCGCGCACGATCTCGTCTACCGTCGCGCGCTCGTACCCGTTCCGCGCGAAAATCGCGAGCGCGGAATCCAGCAGCCGCTGTCGCGTCTCTTCGCGGTCGCGTCGTTTCTTCGGGGTGGGCGTCGTCGCTGTGGCCATAGGTAACTGACTGGTCAGTATGTTACCAGACGCAACTCGCTTTGTCATTCTGAGGAATCGAAGAGTCTAGCCCAATAGGAACGCCGCGTCGCGCAGCAACGAGGCTTCAGGGATACGGATGCCTGACTCGCGAGCTAGATCCTTCGCTGCACTCAAGATGACAAAACGGCGTACAATCCCGCCAAAGCCAAGGAGGGTCACATGAACCGACTGCTCAGCAATCTACGAAGCATCCACGAGGACGAGACCGGCCACGTCGAAGTCGGCATGGCATCGCTCGTTGCTGGAATCGGCGCGGTCGTGCTGGCGATTGGCGCGGCCGGGGATAGCGACCTTGCCGCTTACCTTGGCGGCGCCGTACTGGGCCTCGGGATACTTGCCGGCGGCTTTCTCCGCCATCGCAGCATCGACTACGATGTCTACGCGCGCCTGGAGAAGTTGGAAGGCAACAAGTAGAGGACGCTACTCCGCCTGCGGCGCGCCCAGCTTCATCCACATCCGCAGCGCGCCCTGCATCGAGCGCATCGCCTCGCCCGGCTCCGCGTCGCCGCACATACAGCGCTGGATGTGCTGATCAAGGATGTGCACGCTCACCTGTTCCAGCGCCGTCCGCGCCGCCATCACCTGCGTCACGATGTCCTCGCAGACGCGGTCCTCTTCCAGCATCCGCTGAATCCCCCGGATCTGCCCCTCGACTCGCTTCAGCCGAGCGATTAGAGTAGCGACATCCGGATTCGCCTGTTGCTCACTGTCGACAGTCATCTGCGCCTCCAGTCAGGACGGGGCCCTGACCTACGAAACGGGGGTCGTTGACATACCCCTCGGGGGTATAGTAGCATACGATTAGAAACGAAGCAAGCGGACCAGAAGGAGTCACCATGAGCAAGCCCACAGAAGTAAACGACAACACCTGGGACACCGAAGTCCTGAAGAGCGAACAGCCCGTGCTGGTCGACTTCTGGGCGCCCTGGTGCGGGCCTTGCCGCATGGTCGCCCCTATCGTGGACGAGCTCTCGGCCGAGTACGACGGCAAGGTGAAGTTCCTCAAGCTGAACACTGACGACAACGTCCAGACCGCCAGCCGCTACGGTGTCCGCAGCATCCCCACGCTGATGATGTTCAAGGGCGGCGAGGCTGTCGACCACGTGATCGGCTTCCGCCCCAAGGGTCAGCTCAAGCAGACGATCGAGAAAGCACTAGCGTAAATGGCAGACACAAGAGAATACGATGTCGTGATCATCGGTGGCGGGCCCGCGGGTCTCGCCGCCGGTCTATATGCCGCCCGCGGCCGCCACAAGACCGTCCTCATCGAAAAGGGCGTCATCGGCGGCCAGATCGCCCTCACGGAGATCGTCGAGAACTACCCCGGTATCCCCCAGATCAACGGCTTCGATCTCGCCCAGGCGATGCTCACCCAGGCCGAGAGCTACGGTATGGAGACGGAGTACACATCGGTCACCGGCATCGAGCAGACCGGCCGCAAGTGGACGATCCATACCGAGGCCGGCGACTTCCTGACGAAGGCGCTGATCATTACGGCTGGCGCCGAGTACAACCGTCTCGGCATCCCGGGTGAGGATCGCCTGATCGGCAAGGGTGTCTCCTACTGCGCGACCTGCGACGCGGCGTTCTTCAAAGAGATGCCGGTCGCCATCGTCGGCGGCGGCGACGCTGCGCTGGACGAAGGCATCTTCACGACTCGCTACGTCTCCAAGGCCACGGTCATCCACCGCCGCGACGAGTTGCGGGCCAGTATGATCCTCCAGGAGCGCGCGAAGGCCAACCCGAAGATGGAGTTCGCCTGGAACACCGTCGTCGATGAGGTCGTCGGCGAGGACAAGGTGGAATCGCTGAGGCTGCGCAACGTCGTCACCGGCGAGACGAGCAGCCTGCCCGTCGATGCCGTGTTCATCTTCATCGGCAACCACCCCAACACCGACTTCATCGGCGACCTTGTCCCGACTGACGCAGCAGGCCACATCATCGTCGACGACTGGATGGCCACGCCGAAGCCCGGCCTCTTCGCGGCCGGAGACGTCCGCCAGAACTCCGCGCGTCAGGTGGCCAGCTCCGCCGGCGACGGCGTCACCGCCGCGATCGCCGCGGACCACTACATCTCCGATGAATTCCACGACGACATGCAGATGCAGCACGCCGACCCGAACCCAAAAGCTGAGCCCGCGCAGGCGGGGTAAAGACGCCACAGGCAACCATTCCTCAACAAGAAGGCCAGCCAATGCCCAGGTGTCTCACCAGCCGGACACATCTACTTGGGATCGCAGCGCTCGCACTTACGGCGTTCTGGGGGTGCGGCGACAACGGCAGCAGCGAAACGCCCGACAGAGAACCGATCGTCCTCGAGGTTAGTGCACACGAATACTACTTCCTCGCGGCTGAGACAATCACGGCCGGCCCGACCACCCTCCTGTTCAAGAACGAGGGGCAGGAGGACCATGAGATGGCCCTGGTGCAGCTAGACGGCGTCTCCACGGAGGAGTTCCACGGGAGATGGCACCAGGAAGGCCTGGTCAGTGCGCTAGAGTCCACCAACGAGCGTGCCTACCTGGAAGCTATCGGTCCCGGCGAAACGGGCCAGATGGAAGCAGACCTCGAAGACGGCGAATACGTGTTCATCTGCCAGACCCCAACTCCTGACGGCACTCCTCACGGCGACAAGGGCATGACCAAAGTGTTGACGGTAACATCCGAGTGACGCTGCCGCCGATATCTGCTCAAGGACTGACTTCCAGTATCAGCATCAGCCCGCCTCCGCCTTCTTCCTCGCGGTTGTCGTTGGTCGCGTGATGGTTGATGTGGCAGTGGAGTAGCCACTTGCCCGGCTCCCGCGCCTCCCAGACGACGTCATATCGTTCGCCGGGGCCCACGTTGACGGTGTCCTTCACAAGCTGCGCTGCCTCCGGCACGGGATAGCCGTCCGTTTCGATGATGCTGAACGGCCCTCCGTGAATGTGCATCGGGTGAATGAACCCATTGCTCGAGCCGATGAACCGCACCAGCAACGTCTCACCGACGCGCATCGGGACCGTCTCAGTTGAGGGATAGGCCTTGCCGTTGATCGTGAAGAAGTTCGGCATGCCGCCTTCCATTGGCATCGCCGGGAACGTGTAATCGTCTCGATGCAGCCATTCCTGTAGCTGGACGACTAGCTCGTGGTCGTACGTTTCGTCAGGTGGCTCGGCCGGATCGATAATCAGGGCGCCATACAGGCCCAGCGCCTGCTGGCGGTCTGCGTGGTCGTGGGAGTGATAGAAGAAGGTGCCGCGCTGCCGGGCGGTGAATTCGTATGTGAAGGTCTCGCCGGGCTCAATGGGGTCCTGCGTAATGTCCGCGGGGCCGTCCATTCCGTTCGGCAGGATCAGGCCGTGCCAGTGGACGCTGGTACTTTCCGGGAGGTTGTTCGTTACGTTGAAGCGCAAGCGATCGCCTTCTGTCACGCGGATCCGCGGGCCGGGCACCTGTTCGTTGAAGGCATAGGCCATCACCTGTATGTCCGGCAGGATGTTCCAGCGTATGACCGACGTCTCGAGGTCGTACACCTTCACGCCGTCTTCGATGCGGGCTTCCGCCAACAAGTCGCCACGAGCTTCGCCGTCGGCGGTGAACTCCACGTCATCCGGGTTGACGGCGGCCATGTCGCGCATGGTCTCGGCGCTTGTTTCCCAGGTCATGATCATTCCGGGTGGCATGACCAGGCCGCCGACGTCCTTCGCGCTTAGTGTGAGGTTGTAGTTTCGCGCGGACCAGAGAAACCCGACGGCCAACGCGAGGACGGTCAGGCCGGCGACCGCGAACTGCTGTGGCCCGGTCACCGTAAAGGCGGGCGAATCCGCGACCGCTTTACCGTGCTCCATTCCGGACAGTGAATGTTCGCCACTCGCCGAACCACTCTTCTTCGTGCTACGAGTATGCTGGTCGTCGCCGGTGCCGTGCCCCTCGTGCTGCCTCGAAGCCTCGAGCTTCAGCCCTTCCATGCGCTGCTTCTCCGCCTCCATGCTGTGGCCGCCTGACCCAAGAGCTCGCTGCGTTCCCATGCCGTGCTTGAGGCCCTTCGAGACAAGCCAGACGTTAACGGGATACGCGATAGCCGCGCCGGCCATGATCCCAAGCGACATGACACCCCAGTACAGCAATTCCTCTGGCTCCATGGCCCTCATATCGCGGCCCATCATTCCGGCCACCATCACGGGGATCATGCCCGCCATCATCATATTCATCGAAAGCCACTCCGGCATGAACGACATTCCCAACGCCGAGCGGTAGGAGCCACCCATCATGTCCTTCATGAACAGCGCCTGGAAGATGAACAACCCGAAGGCAAAGCCCGCGGCGTACTCCACGATGATGTCTACCCACATCGGGAAGCCGATCGCCGCTGTCACCGTAGCCGCAACGACTATTCCGGTCGCATCACCGGCGACACAATGGATCGTGGAACCGACGCCCTGTTTCCACAACGGCTTGATGAACTCCTCGTGCGTGAACGGCCGCGGCTCCTTGCATGAGAGCACGTAAATGGCCGCGCCTATGGGACCCGTGTATATCGTGACCAGCACCCATCCCCACTTCATGACCGTTAGCTCTGGATTGTTGACGAAGGCGTCGTACGCGACATAGATAACAGAGAGCGCGGTGAGCACAAACCAGAACAGTAAGAAGATGTCGATCCACGTGAGCGCGCCAAAAAACGGCAGGCTAAATTCAGTCACGCCAAACCTCCTGGCTTATCTGTCAGCGTTTGTTCACACCATCGTAGGCTTCGGGCGGCCGGTCTCCAAGAGGAATTACACGGGAGGTGGCGCGAGGAAGGCCTGGCGAGGGTAGGTCTCGGGGAGATAGCGGCCTGGCTAAGATGCGGACAGTAACACCTTTGCCGTAGACAAGCCGCGCGAAGCTGTGACCCATCAACGGGAGCTTATGGAGAAACGACGAGCGTGCCCCTCATACCCGAACCGGCATGCCCGGTGACGGTGCAAATGAACTCATACTCGCCCGCCTCCAGAGGCGTGAAGTCGATGGAGCCCGTCTCGCCGCCGTCGACAGCAACATGCAAATCGTATTCACCGGTATCTGCACCATGCTCGTTATGTTCCCCGCCCTCTGCGCCAGATACAGAAACATCTTCTACGGATATCTCTTCGATCGTCCAATCGTGAAGAATGGCGCTGTCCGTGTTGTCGATGACAAGGTGGGCTGGCTCTCCAAGGTTAACTTCGGCGCGAGATGGCGAAAAACTCAAGCTGTCCATGGCACTGATCGTGACCGTTCCGGCCTGAGTTGGAGTCGTCGAATTGGTCGAGACATCATCGTCATCGCCGCACGCCACCGAAAGAGAGGCCGCGAGGCCAAGCAGGCCAATGGCTAGCATTCCGAATCGGGTCATGAAGCTCGCTCGCGTACGATTTGGTCTGAGAGACAGAAAGTTTTCGCGAGTGCCAATTGACGCGCATAACGCGTTCGGATAGCGTGCGAGCGGAGACGGAGGTTCGAGATGACGGTAGCAAGAGCGAGTGACATCAACCTGGAGTACTACACCGAGGGCAGCGGGCCGCCGCTACTCATGATCCGCGGCTTCGGCAGCTCCGCCGCCGCCTGGGGCGAGCCGTTTCTCCAGCGATTGCGCGCCGCCTTCACCATCATCCGCTTCTCCAACCGCGGCACCGGCCAGAGCGAAGTCTCACCGGAGCAAACCACTGTCCGCATTATGGCCGACGACGCCGCGAATCTGCTGACAGCCCTCGGCATGGAGCGGGCACACGTCTTCGGCGTCTCGATGGGCGGGATGATCGCCCAGGAGTTCGCGTTGGCTTACCCGGAGCGGGTCGCCGGCCTTGTGCTGGGCTGCACGACACCCGGCGGCCCGAACGCGGCCACGGCTTCGGCAGACACTGTGCAGTTGCTTGCGCCGGCGCCGGGCAGCAGCCGCGAAGATCAGATCCGCGCCGCCTGGCCGGCCATGTGCACACCAGCCTTCCTGGAAAGCGACCGGGCCTTCCTCGAGCAGATGCTAAGCGAGGCGCTGGTCCACCCGACGCCGCTCGAAACGATCGTCAAGCAGATGGCGGCGGTCAGGACGTTCGACGCCTACGGCCGCGTCGGCGGAATCAAAGCGCCGACTCTGGTAGTGCATGGCGACAAGGACGTCTTGATCCCGCACGCCAACGGCGCCGTTCTCCAGAAGCAGATACCCGGTGCTGAGCTGGCGACTATCCCCGGTGTCGGGCACATGTTCTGGTGGGAGAAGCCGGAGGAATCCGCCAGGGCGATCGTAGCGTTCCTCTCACGAGTGCCCTCGCCCGTCTAACGTCCAACTTCCAATCTCTAACGTCTACCAGTACCCTACTCTCGGGGGTGGGAGGGCTCCGGTGGGCTCCTCGGTCTTCAAAACCGGTGTGAGGCGCGTGCCGTCTCAGGTGGGTTCGACTCCCATGCACTCCCGCCACCCTTGACCGCTGACGCCTGACCCTCGACTCTATAGCTCGTGCCAAAGACAGCCCCCTACGGCTCCTTCGAATCGCCGATCACTGCCGAACTCATCGCCGCCGCGGCGATTTCGCTCGCCGACGTGGCGATCGACCGCGAAGACACCTACTGGCTGGAAGGTCGGCCATCGGAAAGCGGGCGTTACGTCCTCGTGCGCCAGACTCCGGACGGAAAGACCACCGACGTCACTCCCCAGGGCTACAACGTTCGCACCACCGTCCACGAGTACGGCGGCGGCGCATTCATGGTCCGCGACGGCATCGTCTACTTCTCGAACTTCGCCGATCAGCGCGTCTACCGGCAGAAGGTCGGCGGCCAACCGGAGCCTCTGACGCCTGAAGGCCCGATGCGCTACGCCGACTACTCCCTCGACGCAAAGCGCAATCGCTTGCTCTGCGTGCGCGAGGACCACACCAACGACTCGCCCGACAAGGTGGTGAACACCGTCGTCGCGATCGACGCCGACAACGGCGGTCTCGGCGTCATCCTCGCCGAGGGCCACGACTTCTACTCCGATCCGCAGGTCAGCGCAGACGGCTCGCGGCTCTGCTGGCTCACCTGGGACCACCCGAACATGCCCTGGGACGGCACCGGATTGCACGTCGCCGAATTCAACGGCGATGGCACCCCGGGCGCAACTACTCTCGTGGCCGGAGGCCCTGAGGAGTCGGTCTTCCAGCCGGAATGGTCGCCGGACGGCGCGCTGTACTTCGTTTCGGACCGCAGCGGATGGTGGAACCTCTACCGATGGTTCGAGGGTAAGGTTGAGCGGCTAACCCAGGCCGATACTGAGTTCGGTGTGCCCGCCTGGACCTTTAACTCCCGGACGTATGCAGTCGAATCGGAAGACCGCCTCATCGTTTCCTACGAAGAACGCGATGGCTGGAAGTTGGCCGCACTCAATCCGAAGACTCGCAAGCTCTCGGAGATCGAAACGCCGTACACAGAAGTCGACGCGCTGCTCGCCGCGAACAGCCGCGCCGCGTTCCTGGGCGGATCCCCAACCGAACCGCTGAGCGTCGTCGAGCTCGACATCTCCACCGGCAAGTCGAGCGTTCTCAAGCGGACGACTGACCTCGAGCTCGATTCCGGGTACATTTCGATCGCAGAAGCGATCGAGTTCCCGACGACAGGTAGCCAGACCGCACACGCCCTCTACTACGCGCCGAAGAACCGCGATTATTCGGGACCGTCAGGGGAGAAGCCGCCACTGCTGGTGATCAGCCACGGCGGGCCGACCGGCGCCAGCGGCTCCACCCTGAGCCTGCGCATCCAGTTCTGGACCAGCCGCGGCATTGCCGTCGTCGATGTGAACTACGGCGGCAGCACCGGCTACGGCCGCGAGTACCGCGAACGACTGAAAGGCACGTGGGGTATCGTCGATGTGGATGACTGCACGAACGCCGCACTCCACCTGGCGGAACGAGGAGATGTCGACCGCGACCGGCTCGCCATTCGCGGCGGCAGCGCCGGAGGATACACCACCCTCGCAGCACTCGCCTTCCGCGATGTGTTCAAGGCCGGCGCCAGCTACTTCGGAGTCAGCGACCTCGAGGCGCTCGCAAAGGACACCCACAAGTTTGAGAGCCGCTACCTCGACGGCCTGATCGGGCCGTACCCGGAGCGCCGAGACCTCTACCTGGAGCGCTCTCCGGTCCACCACATGGAGGGCTTCAGCGCGCCGATGATCGTGCTGCAGGGGTTGGAGGACAAAGTCGTGCCGCCGAAGCAGGCAGAGGACATCATCGCCGCGCTGCGCAAGAAGAAGGTGCCAGTCGCCTCGTTATTCTTCGAAGGTGAGCAGCACGGATTCCGGAAGGCGGAGAACATCATCAAGGCGATGAACTCTGAGCTGTACTTCTATTCTCGAATCTTCGGGTTCGACGTACCCGGCAATGCGGAAACCCTGGTTATAGAAGGCCTCTAGGGCCAATTGATACGCCCTTGCAAATGGGGCGCCGGTCGCTCTGCTTATCCCAAACCTAATATGGAATCGTGACCGATTCTGCCACACAAGTAGCCGGCCACCAGGACGGGAACACCGCAAAGGTCCTCATCGTCGATGACGACCCGGCTCTGCTGAGGATGCTCCGTCTCTGGCTAACCGGCGCAGGTATGGACGTGACCACGGCCAACGACGGCATCGAGGCACTCGATCAAGTTGAGGCCACCGACCACTTTGATGTAATCGTCCTGGACCTGCAGATGCCGCGGCTTGATGGCCGTGGCTTTTGCAAAGAAATGGCCCGCAGAGGCCATCCCGGTCAGATTGTGATTCTTTCCGCCTACGGGGCGGACGCGGCCGGACGCGAGCTGGACGCGGCAGCGGCGATCTCCAAGCCGTTCGACCCCGAAGTCCTCGTGGAGACAGTCCTGAGCCTCGCCTGACTGCACCCTTCAACCTTCGTCTCACTATTCACCATTCGCCCTTGACCGCGTGACCCTCGACGCCTGACCCTATTCCTATGAGACAGCTCGTCACGCGAAACGAGACCACGGGCGCAGTGATCGCGCAGGAGACGTCGATTGCAGAGAGCTGGTGGCCCCGATTTCGTGGCCTGATGATGCACGGGCCCCTCGCTGAGGGCGAAGCGCTGCTAATCAATCCCTGCAGCTCCGTGCACATGTTCTTCATGCGCATCCCCCTGGATATCGTCTTCCTGGACAAGGAGAACCGCGTAGTCAAGATCATCTCAAGCCTCAAGCAGTGGCGGATAGCGCTCGGTGGCAAAGGTGCCCACAGCGCGCTGGAAATGGCTGCCGGTTCTGCCACTGGCGTCAGCGTCGGCGATAAGCTTGTGTTCGAACCCGCCTGACACCGCGGTTCACGGACCGTTCTGATGCGTCCAATCGCTGCACCGGGCAAGATGAGGAAAGTGGTAGCCCATCCATCATTGTGGGTCGCGGCCATCCTCGCGCCCGGAGCCACCATTCTTCTGGCAGCCGTCATGATGACTCGCGGCGCCGACGATCATGCACTCACTTCTGCCGGAGTTGTCGGGATGACCGGCGGCGTTCCCGCTAACTTACAGCAGTCCGAAGGCGTCGGGCCTATCTTGACCGAGGAGAATCTTCGGGTCGCATTCATCGGCGACACGGCGATGGGCTCGAACTTCACGAACGTCCTCAACATGATCGAGGCGGAGAGCGCCGACCTCATCATCCACGAAGGCGACTTCGACTACACGGACGACCCGGACGCCTTCTTTGCCGCCATCAATGCAGCGATCGGCCCGAACTACCCGTACTTGATGGCAGTCGGCAATCACGACATCGCCAGCTGGCCCGGGGGCTGCAGCGACCCGGACGGCTGCTATGCGAACCTCTTCAAGCAGCGCATGGCCGCCACGGGGTTGGTGCCTGACGACCCGAACCTTAATGACGACATGTATTCGCTCGACTTCCAGGGTCTTGGCCTCGTCTTCACCGGTCAGACGACCGCTTTTGGCGGCGATTGTCCCAGCAATCCCAACGGCTACGCCTGCTATATCCGCAACCAGCTTTCCGGGGACCGGCACATCTGGAAGTTCTGCAACTGGCACAAGAACCAGCAAGCGATGCAGATCGGCGGCAAGACGGACGAAGTCGGCTGGGACCCCTACAACACCTGCGTCGAACTGGGCGCGATCATCGCCACTGGCCACGAACACAGCTATGAACGAACGAAGACCCTGACCGACCCCGAGACCCAGACCGTCGATCTCGTCCAGCATCCGTTGGTGGACGGAACGCCCAGTAACCCGAATGCGCTGCGAGTGATGCCGGGAGCGTCCTTCGTTTTCGTCTCCGGTCTCGGCGGCAACAGTATGAGACCGCAGCTTCGCTGCCTGCCTGCCACCTACCCCTACGGCTGCAACAAGGAGTGGGCCAGCATTTACACGACGAACCAGACATCGGGCGTAAGCCGCTACGGTGCCCTCTTCATCGACTTCTATGTGGACGGCGACCCGTACAAGGCGCGCGGGTACTTCAAAACCACGACTGGAGCGATCATCGACCAGTTCGAGATCACGGCCGGCTTCCAGGACTCGGACGGCGACGGCATCCAGGACTCGCTTGATAACTGCGTCGCCTGGAGCAACCCGACACAGGCGATGCCGGAGTGGCCCGTCCCTTCCGGGGACAGCGACTGCGACGGCTGGAGAGATACCCAGAGCGTCCCGCTCCAGGCGTCAGAAGCAGCCATCGGCACCAACGCTGGACAGCACTGCGCCGCAAACCGCCCCGCCAACAACGAGGGCACTCCCGACGCGTGGCCAGTGGACTTCAACGACAACCAGCTGGCCAACGGCCAGGACTGGCTTCAGTACAACACTCGTCTCGGCACGCAGCCCGGTGATCAGATGTACAGCATCCGCCACGATCTCAACGCCAACAATTTCATCAACGGCGCCGACCTCCTGCTGTTCAACCCCTTCTTCAACAAGTTCTGCGCATAAACGTCCGGCGGGATACTGCTACAGAAAAGGCAGCGCTAGTAGTACCTGCACACCGGCCACGGCGAGAGGCCGTCGCCTCCACGTGCCAGCGAAGGCAGATACTTGTTTTGGTAGGCGAACGTGGCGTTGATCACCGGATCGTCCCAGCCATCGATGAAATTGCTGATCTGGAAGAGCCCGTAGTACCCGGCAGGGTTAACCGCGCGGGGGTTCAACCCGGACTCGCAGGAGGCTATCCGCACCATTTTTTCGCAGGGCCACGGTAGCGCGCAGATCGCCGCGATCACCTGCTCGCTTGATGGCGGGATGTACGGCGCGGGCGTGACCGGCACCGGTGTCGGCACAGGGGCGGGCGCAGGAGTCGGCGCCGGTACTTCTTCCGCGGCCGCCACTGCAGCCTCTGGGTCGGGCGGGATCGCAAAGTCCGCCTGCGATACCGGGATCGCCAGCACGGCGCCGATCTGCAAGTAATCATCCACGGCGAACCCGTTCGTGGCCGCGATATCGAACGGCGTAATTCCAAACCAGTTCGCCAGGGCCACCAGCGTATCCCCCGGCCGCACCGTCAGCGTAGGCAAGGGCTCCGGTGTCGGTGTGGGCTCGGCGGTAATATTGGGCGCCGCGACATCAGTGGCAGCCGCCGGGGGCGAAACAACGACAGCTCGCGTGCGAAGATCCGCTGCTTCATCGTCGCTGGAGATGCAGGCGGTCGGAAAGAGGCTACACACGTCGATGACTCGTTGACCGGTGGCCATATCGGGGACTAGTACGGCAGACGTTACGGCGTCGTTGTCGCCGTTCGCCCAGAGCGGGAGCATCGTGACCCCCAGTAGCGCCAGGCCTGCAACGAGGCCATGTTTCGCTAGCAGCTCTAATCTTCTCCTTGCCGGCCGCTTTCCCCTTCAAGCCAACAGCCAGTTCGGCTTGAGTGTCGGTGGGAAAAGGCACCCGAGATGGCCCGTCTTATGCGGGCGAGCGCAATCGACCAGAGTGTGCCAGAGTCTCGTCGTTATTTCAAGTTGTGTGTTTGGCGCAGATATAGCAGAGCGGCTGCACAGATATCATTCCGGCGCTTTTACAATGCCAATTCGATTCTTGGTCTCGTCGGCGATGTATAGATCACCACCTGGCGATACGGCTAGAGCAACAACACGGGTCGGAACATGCTCAACACCCCCGCACTCGTTGCCGTAGTCTGAAATGGGGCAAACGAGGGAGCTAGCGTCGAACGACCACGTGGGCAATTCGAAGACCGCCGACGAGCCACCAGACTGGTCAATCCACGCCACCATATTTTGGGACGGGTCCGTAACCCAATACTGATCTTGAGAAACGGGACCTATGAGCGTTTCAGGGCCAAGCCGAGCGAGCATGTCCGATGCTTGGCCACTCGGCTGGAATTCCCGGAATCCTTCGGAACTTGCCTGACCAACACCAGTGTCGTCCCATGTGGCCACGATCAATTCGTCAGTGGTGGCCGCTGCAGAGATGACCTTTCTTGAAATGATCTGCAATTGACCGCCGCGAAGAATACCGAGTTGCGATGGCGGACCCCCTAGCGTGTCATTCGTTTTGACAAGCCAGATATCCTCACCCAAGACAGCAAAGTCATCGAAGCCGCCAAAAGCTCGTGAAATTGGTGTTTCGGACGACTCGCCGGATTCAAGATCCAAAGCCATAATCGAACTCATTCCGTATCGGGACACATAGGCCGTATTCGAGCTAACTTTGAGATTTACGACCGCGCCGGCCGCCTGCGGAAGTGTCTCAGGATCGAGAGACTCAGATTGCGAGGCGGCCTCCAACTCGAAGATCCGATACTCGACCGTCTTAGGATCGACCACGAAAATCTTCTGGTAAACACCCACGACCGGTTCTCCATCGTCGCTAATCGCAAGTTTGGGGAAACCGCCCACCTGACCGGGCAGGACGTACCGCTCTACCGTGCCTGACCCAGTGCGCATACCGAGTAACACTTGTCCCTTTGAATTCGTCGATGTGAACCATAAGTCTCCGTTCCCATCAAATGCGAGTCCCATCGGCCGACCGCCTAGGTCGGCGAGCTCCTCTGGAAAATCAACCGACGAACTGCCCCCGTTCTCTAGAGTTAGCCCAGAAGTGCTGACGCCGACATCTCCGTCCGGTTGCAGCGGGAAACCCTGCTCCGTCGTCCCCGACCAGTTGAGTGCGTAAACTGTCCCGGCTGAAACGCCCAGAACCCCACAGATCACGAGCGCCGGCACCCAGCGGTGCGCTCCCGAAGGCGTGACATCACCAGGAACTCCAGTCCTGTCAGGATACTACGAACCATAGCCTGAATTTGTTCGCCGTAGAGAATCCGCACGAACTACTCCCGCCAAAGCGCTTAATCCCGTCAGGTTCCATATAGCAGCTATTGTGACGTTCCGTCAGGGCATCCGGTCGTGCCACGCATTCCGTCCCTTCCCCGAACGAGTTTCCGGTCGCCAGTGCAAGGGTACGCTCGCCTCCCCTCACCGCCTGTCAAGCGATTCCCGCGCAAAGCTGAGCGCCGACACTGGCGCGTAGCATAAAATCTCAACCAAAGGAACACATGACTCGCCCCAACCGCCAGATTTTGCTCGCAGAAATACCCCAGGGAAGGCTGGAAGAGCGCCATTTCCGCGCCGTAGACGGTGAAATCGGCGAGCCAAGCCCGGGAGAAGTCCTCTGCCGCACCATTTTGCTCTCGATCGACCCTGCCAACCGCGCCTGGATGCGCGGCCGCACATATCGCTCCCAGCTTAACGCAGGTGAGGTCATGGCCGGCTTCACCCTCGCCGAGGTGGTCGCCGAAAACGGAGCGGATATCCCGATCGGTACAGTCGTAGCAGCGGACAACGGCTGGCAGCAGTACGCGATCCACCGGGCGAAGCGTGTCCGCCCAATCCAGGTGCATGCTGCCCTCACTCACCACATGAGCGTACTCGGCGTGACCGGCCTCACGGCCTATTTCGGCCTGCTCAATATCGGAGTGCCAAAGGAGGGCGAGACCGTCGCCGTTTCCGCCGCCGCCGGAGCCACCGGCAATGTCGTCGGACAGATCGCCCGCATCAAGGGCTGCCGCGTGGTCGGCATCACGGGCTCAGACGAGAAGAACGCCATGCTACAGCGCGACCTCGGCTTCGACGAAACCGTGAACTATAAGAGCGAGTCCATTCGCGATGAACTGCGTGATGCCTGTCCAGACGGCATCGACGTCTACTTCGACAATGTCGGAGGAACGCTGCTGGACACCGTCCTCCCCCGCATGAACATGCACGGGCGCGTCGTCTGCTGCGGCTCCGTCTCACAGTACGACGTCGAAGGCCGACCCGTCGGATCGGCGCTCGTTCCCGGCATCGTCATAGTCAACCGCTTGCGCCTAGAAGGGTTCATCGTGAACGACTTCGAAAACCGCTTCGGGGAGGCGGAAACCCAGCTCGCCGAATGGGTGAAGTCCGGCCAGCTGAAAGTGCTGGAAGAAGTACTCGACGGCCTGGACTCGGCACCCGGCGCACTCGTCGGCCTCCTCGCGGGCGCGAACACCGGCAAGCGGATGGTGAGAGTCGCGCCAGACCCTTGAACTTGACAGATTCCAGATACGGGTTTACAAAGCGGTTACAAATCTAAGGGGGTGCGCGATAGCCGGCCATTCCTGGCGCGTTCTGCGCTTTTCTGCGCTCCCCGTCTGCCTGTCCGCCGTAGCTGCAGCCCTGCCGGCTACGGTTGCTCTCAGCGCCCCAAACGACGTCACAGCCGATAACGTCATCGGCCAGCCGGGGTTCGTAACAGCGGGCTGCGGGCAGAGCGCGACTTCTCTCTGCCAGCCGTCAGGCGTTGCCGTGGACGGCCTCAACAACGTCTACATCGCAGACTCCGCGAACAACCGCGTTCTCCAGTTCGATGACCCGCTCAACACGGACTTCGTCGCCGACATGGTGATCGGCCAGGGCGGGAACTTCACCTCCGGCACCTGCAACCTCGGCGGCATCACCGCCTCCAGCCTCTGCATGCCTGTCGACGTCGCGGTTGACAGCGCCGGCAATCTCTTCGTCGTCGACTTCACCAACAACCGCGTCCTCGAATACTTCACACCGACCTCGACTGACACCATCGCCGACCGTGTCTTTGGCCAGAACAACAGCTTCACCACCGGGACCTACATCGGCTTCTGGTACAACACTTCGTCGACAGCCAACTCGCTCGCGAACCCGATCTCTGTTGCTGTGTCGCCCGGCGGTCACCTCTACATCGGCGACCGCGGCTTCCACCGCATCCTCGAGTATGACCCACCTCTATCCAATACCACCGCGGACCGCGTCTTCGGACAGTTCGGAAACTTCACCACCGGCCTGCCGAATAACGGCGGCGTAAGCGCCAACAGCCTGCAGGACTTCCACGGCATCGGCGTGGACAACGCCGGCAATCTCTACGTTGCTGACGCTAACAATGCCCGTGTCCTCAAGTACAACAACCCGATATCGACTGACACGACCGCGGACATGGTGTTCGGGCAATCCGGTAGCTTTACGACGAATAATCCGAACAGCACCGGTGTTAACCTCGACACCCTGGAATCGCCGACCGACGTTGACGTTGACGGTGCCGGGAATGTGTTCATCACAGACACCGGCACTGAGCGGACGCTTGTCTACGACTATCCATCTGCCTACGGCACAGGCGCCGACGTCGTGTTCGGGCAGGGCGGCAACATGACGTCGTTCGGAAACAACAACGGCGGGCTGAGCGCCAACAGCCAGGCTGACCCCTGGGCGATGGACTTCGATAACGAGTGCAACCTCTTCGTCGTGGACTACGGCAACAACCGCATCCTCGAGTACGACAAGCCGCAAAACGCCTGCATCGACCCCGTGTATCCCACGCCAACACCGTTACCGCCGGTGCCCACGCTTAACACGGGGTCCGGCGTTGGCGTGGTTGTTCCGTTCAACGGAGGCACTTCCAGCGACCTCGGCGGCGTCATCACCTTCTCCAACGTGACGGCTTCCGGCAACACCAGCGTCACGACAGGCAAGACGGGGCCACCCCCGCCCGCGAACCATGAGGTGATCGGTTTCCACGGCCACGGCATCGTCGACCACACATTGCCGGTCAACCCGGTGTACTACGAGATCACCACCACGGCCTCCATCTCCGGCGTCCACTCGATCTGCATGGCCTACGACCAAACGCAACTGATGCCCGGACTTCAGCCACTTCTTATGCACTACGGTGCGGCCGGCTGGACGAACATCACCAGTTCAGTGGACACGATGAACTCAGTGATCTGCGGCACCACCGATTCGTTCTCGCCGTTCGCCATCATGCAATCGACATCAGCCAACCCCGTCGGCGGCGTCAGTGAAGTCCTGGTGGCCAACAACGACGATGAAGTCGCGCCTCCAGTTGCGATTGTGGGCGCAGCCGGACTCGCGGCATTGCTCTCTGCCGTTGGGGCCTTGCGCTTCTCCCGCAGGCGGGCTGAGGACTAGACTGAGCCGCTCAAGCAGTCACCCGGAACCCCGGCCAGCCATCGCGCCTCCGGGCAGAGGAAGACCAGGCATGCGCGCGGCGCGCCGGCCTCGGCGGTCCTGTACTTGGCCGGTGTCTAACCTGGCGTCGTCATCGAAATCGGGCACGGGAGTCTCTGAAAAGCGATCCTCAACCGCATTGCCAATTTAACCACACCTCAACCAGATTGCCGTGGTGAAACTCATATGGGTTAACGTCCAGCGAATGCGAGCAAGCATTCCGCTTGAATAACGGCGCGCCGGTAACGCGCCCATCGGCCGATCCATCTTTAGTTAACGCAAGCTCACCAAACTTCAGTCAATCCGAGCGCCAAGGTCCAAAGATGTACGCAAGACCCGACGAAGCCATCGCCGAAAAGGTGTATGCCGCTGAGAAAGACGCGGCGCTTGTCCGCATCGCCGTCATAGCCCTCAACACAGTCGTTTTCGCGTTCCTCCTGAGCTGGGAGCACGTGATCCCCTGGATGGCAATTAGCCTGCTCTCACTGGCCTGGGTCTACGGACTGTTCGTCCACTTTGTGAAGCCCTATCGTCGCTTCCCGATCCTCCTTTCCAGCTACTTCACTTCACTGACGGACGCCGTCCTGATAACGCTCTGGCTGCACGCCACCGGCGGTTTCGACTCTCAGTTCTACGTGCTCTGGTACGTCTCCATCGCGGCGATCGCTTACCGCTGGAACAACCGCGACACGCTGATCGCCTGCGGAATCTATGGGCTAAGCTACGTCGGCCTGTTGGCGGCCCACGGACAGCTGGACGGCCACTACGCCGAGATTACTCTCAGAGTCGGCTACATCTTCCTCGTCGGCGCGCTCGGCATGCTCCTCTCCGGTGAGATGATGGAGCAGATCAAAACGAAGGTTCAGCTCCGCCAGGTCGTTGCCCAGGCAGCCGCCGCAGAGGCAAAGTTCCGTGGCTTGCTGGACTCTGCGCCTGACCCCATCATCATCGCCAACCAGGATGGCCGTATCGTCATCGTCAACGCAGAGGTGGAGCGGACTTTCGGCTACTCACGAAACGAGATCGTGGGCCAATCCGTGGAGATAATCATCCCGCCGGAGTTCCGCGGCGATCATACGGAGCGCTGGGCACAGTACTCCGCCAACCCGAAGCAACGCGAGGTATCGAGCATTACCGCGAGGGTGCGCGGCCTGCACAAGGACGGCACCGAGTTCCCTGTAGACATCCGTCTCAGCCCGACGCAAACGAAGGAAGGCCTGCTTGTCACCGCTGTGATTCGCGACATGAGCGAACGCCAGGCTATCCAGGCGGCGCTCGAGGATAGCGAGGAGCGCTTCCGCCGGCTGTCCGAAGTGACGGTCGAAGGCGTCGTTATACACGAGAACGGAATCATCCTCGACGTCAACCGATCCCTTACCGCAATGTTCGGTTACGAAACCGAGGAGATGGTCGGCCAGCCTGCTGTCACTTTCCTCGCTCCGGAATCGCGGCCCCTGGCATTGGCTAGTCTCCAGGAGCCTCCCGGGAGGACCCGCCGATATGATGCCGTCCGCCACGATGGCTCGTCCTTCCCTATTGAGGCTCAGGCCAGGGAGTATCGTCTGGACGGCCGTCTTGTACGGGTCTCCGTTGTTCGCGACATCACGGAGCAGTTGAAGGCAGAGGCAGCGCTGCAAGAGAGCGAGGCTCGTTTCCGCGCCCTCATCGAAAAACGCGTCCGACTTGATCATCGTTATCGAGGCAGGGGGCCTGATCCGCTACGCCAGCCCCTCTGTCCGCAGGATGGGCTACAACGAAAGCGACCTGGTGGGCCGCATCTGCTTCGACTTCATTCACCCGGAGGATATTCCCCAGATCCTCAGCATCTTCCGGGCAAGAATAACGGCTCGTGGGGTCGGAATCCAGATCGAGTTCCGGATGCGACGCGCTGACGGAGAGTGGCGCATTCTGGAGGCGATTGGCAACTTCGACCAGCAAGACACTCCGGCCGTCGGAGGCGTCATCCTCAATGCCCGAGACATCACCGAACGCCGCAGCGCGGAAGAAGCGGTTACCCACCAGGCCTATCACGATTCGCTCACGGGCCTGCCCAATCGCGCTTTCCTTGCCGACCGGCTCGCTACAGCACTCGCCCAGCATCGGCGGCAACGCCAGATGCTCGGAGTCGTCTTCCTCGACATCGACCACTTCAAGCTGGTTAACGATACGCTGGGCCACGTCGGCGGCGATGAACTGCTAAAGCTCATCGCGAGGGAACTCTCCATGCTTGTGCGAGATAGTGACACGGTGGCCCGGGTTGGTGGAGATGAGTTTGTTCTCTTGCTCTCTCCGCTGGACAGTACCAGGGAAGCCATCGATATCGCTCAAAGAGTTCTGTCCAACCTGGACAAGCGCCGGAAAATCTTCGAGCACGAGCTTCGCGTGACGACGAGCATCGGAATCAGCCTCTACCCAGAACACGGCAGCGACCCTGAGACTCTTCTGGTCAATGCCGATATCGCTATGTACCAGGCCAAGGAGCGCGGCCGCAACGGCTATCAGGTCTATGAGAATCCCATGAAAGAGCAGGTTGTCGGCAGGCTCTCCATGGTCAACGACCTTCGTAATGCCCTCGAGCGGAACGAGTTCGTCGTCTACTGCCAGCCGATCGTCTCGATGGAGACCGGCAGGATCGTCGCCGCGGAGGCGCTCGTCCGCTGGCAACATCCGGTGCGAGGACTCGTCTTCCCGGATGCATTCATCCCGCTCATCGCCGAAGGCGATCTGATCGTCGCCCTCGATGAGTGGGTGCTACGCAATGCCTGCCGACAGGCGCGCGCCTGGCGCGACGAGGGCACCGACATCCAGATAGCCGTAAACCTTTCCGCTCGGACTCTGCAGAGGCCTGATCTGGTCGCGATCGTGAAGAAGGTCCTCACCGAGACCGGTGTCGAACCTCACGGATTGACCCTTGAGATCACGGAGAGCGCGGTCATGGAAAACGTGGACACCGCCGTGCTCTCCCTGCGAGAGCTTCGAGCCATCGGCATAACGATTTCAGTTGACGACTTCGGTACCGGTTACTCGTCCCTGAGCTACCTGAAGCGCTTCCCGATCGATACTGTCAAGATCGACCGCTCGTTCATTACGGACCTCACCGCGGATCCCAGCGATGCAGCCATCGTTTCAGCGATCATCTCGATGGCGCACAGCCTGAACCTGAGCGTGATCGCAGAAGGCGTAGAGACGCCGGAACAACTGGCGTTCCTCCGCGAACGCGGCTGTGACGAATACCAGGGCTATCTCTTCGCACGCCCGCAGACCTCCACTGACTTTGCTCGTCTGCTAGGTGGCCGCGTGGTTGATTTCCCGAGTGCGCAGTCGCGTCAGGCTATGCGAAGCCCTTCCGGTACATCGTGACCACGACGGCGCCGCCCAGGCCGATGTTGTGCTGCAGCGCGATCTTCGCGTGCTTCACCTGGCGCTTGTCGGCCTCGCCGCGAAGCTGCCATGTGAGTTCGGAGCACTGTGCCAGTCCAGTCGCGCCAAGTGGGTGACCCTTGGAGATGAGCCCGCCTGACGGATTCACGACGACCTTGCCGCCGTATGTGAAGGCGTCTTCGTCAACCAGGTGGTGCGCCTTGCCTTCGGGGGCCAGGCCCAGCGCCTCGTACGTGATCATTTCGTTGGCGGAGAAGCAATCGTGCAGTTCGACTACATCGATCTGCTCCGGACCGATGCCCGTCTGCTCGTAGACCTTCTGTGAGGCGAGCTTCGACATCTCGCTTCCGATCAATTTGATACTGCTCTTGCTCTCGAATGTCTCTGTCGTGTCAGTAACCATCTCCTGCGCCAGGATCTCGATCGCCTTGTCCTGCAGGTTGTGCTTCTTCACGAACTCCTCGCTCGCCAGCACGGCTGCGCCGGAGCCATCGGAGGTCGGACAGCACTGCAGCTTCGTCAGCGGATCGTGCACCATCGGAGCCGCGATGATCTGCTCCAGCGAATACTCGTCCTGGAACTGCGAGTACGGGTTGTTCACCGAGTGCTTGTGGTTCTTGTAGCCGATCTTCGCGTAGTGCAGCGGAGTCGAACCGTACTTCTCCATGTGTTCGCGTCCGGCATTGCCGAACAGCTGCGCGGCCGGCGGGTGCGGCTCGAACCCACGGAGCTGCACCATCGCGTTCATGTGCTGGTCCATCGGGTTGATGCGGTCCGTGAACGTCGCGCCCAGCGAGCCCTTCTGCATCTTCTCGAAGCCCAGCGCCAGAACGCAGTCCGCGATGCCACCCTCGATCAGTTCCTTGCCCAGGAACAATGCCGTCGAGCCGGTGGAACAGTTGTTGTTCACGTTGTAGACAGGGATGCCCGTCAGGCCTAGCTGGTAAACGGCCCGCTGTCCGCTCGTCGACTCACCGTAGACGTAGCCCACGACAGCCTGCTCGACCTCGCTGTACGGTATGCCGGCATCGGCCAGCGCCTTCGCCCCGGCTTCCTTCGCCATGTCCGGGTAGTCCCACGCCTTCGATCCCGGCTTCTCGAACTTCGTCATCCCCACCCCGATCACGTATACCTTGCGTCCCATGTGTCTCCTTCTGGCGTGAGGCGGCCCTGCCTGCCTCCGCTTATGTTGTGGCTTGAATATATCAGGAATTGGCATCCTGAGCGTCAACTTGTCTTCAGGTCACCGCCGCGCTTTGTCATCCTGTGCGACGACCACATCTGCTCGGGACCATGTCTAAACGCCACGCGTCATCTGAGCACCGATTCCGGAACAACATTGCGGCCGCCTCAATAGATGCTAAGCTAGCCCCCGCTATGACAACTAAAACCTACGGCTTCGAAACCACAACTGACGAACTCCTCGAAGGCCTCGACCTCACCGGCAAGCACGTCCTCATCACCGGCGCATCCGCCGGTCTAGGCGTCGAGACAGCTCGCGCGCTCGCCGCTCACGGCGCCAGCGTCATCCTCACCGTCCGCGACATGGCCAAGGGCGAACGCGCTACCGAGGTCGTCCGGGCGGATGCCGCGCTAGGCGCAAGCGTCGAGCTTCGGGAGATGGACCTCGCGTCGTTGGCCAGCGTCCGTGCCTGCGCCGACGGACCGCTCGGTGAAGGACAGCCGCTGAACGTCCTCATCGCCAACGCCGGCGTCATGGCCTGTCCGGAGGGCAAGACCGCCGACGGCTTCGAGACGCAGTTCGGCACGAACCACCTCGGCCACTTCCTCTTCGTGAACAAGCTAGTTCCGCTGCTGCTCAAGGGCGCGCCCAGCCGCATCGTGTGCCTGTCCTCGTCCGGCCATCGCCTTTCCGACGTCAGCCTGGATGACCCGAGCTTCGAGAAGACACGCTACGACCCGTGGACTGCCTACGGGCGCTCCAAGACCGCAAACGCCCTTTTCGCCCTGGCCCTGGACAAGCGTCTAAAGAATCGCGGTGTGCGGGCCGCGTCGGTTCACCCGGGCGGCATCCGCACGGAACTCGGCCGTCACATGACGCCGGAGGTCACGCAGCAGATGATGGACCGGTTCAAGAACCAGCGCGGGACCTTCAAGTTCAAGACCGTGCCCCAGGGTGCCGCAACTTCAATCTGGGCCGGCGTCATCGCGGACATGGACGAGATCAACGGCAGGTTCTGTGAGGACTGTCACGTCGCCGAAACGACGCACGATCCCGACGCCATGGCCGGTGTTCGGCCGTACGCTCAGGACCCCGCCAACGCCGAGGCCCTCTGGGCGAAGAGCGAAGAGTGGGTGGGCGAGCGCTTCCCCTGACCTCCCCCCTCAACTCAACGTTGACACAGCCCGCATATATAATGTGCTCAGGAGTCGCGAGCGACTTTCAGAAGGGGGTAGCTCAGTGAGCCTGGATCAAGCGTTCTTCCTGGGCATTGCTCTGGTCGGTGCGCTATTCCTTCTTGTCTCATTCATCATCGGAGAGATAGGTGAGTTCTTCGATGACGTTGGGGATGTCGTCGGCGATCAGCTGGGTATCGGGGATGGTGACGCCGGCGGCGAAGCGCCGGGAATGGACCATGAGGGCCCGAGCCCATTGAGCATCCGGAACGTCATGGCGTTTCTCACCGCCTACGGAGCGTCAGGACTAATCACCAGCGCATATGGGTGGTCCACGCTCAGCAGTAGCCTCTTCGCCGTAGTCCCAGGAACAGCGATGGCTTTCGCCGCTTACCAGGCCATGCGAATGTTGTATAGCCAGCAAGCCACCAGCGTCGTCGAAGTCTCAGGCCTTCTCGGATCGACCGGAGTCGTCGAGGTACCGATTCCGGCCACCGGCCTCGGACGTGTCTCTGTAAGTACCCATACCGGCAGTTCGTCTTTCCTGGCCAGGAGCCAGGACGGCTCACCCATCGCTAACGGGGAGCGAATAGTCGTTCGCTCAGCGATGGGTAGTGAGCTGGTAGTCGCGAGGGCAGAGCAGCCCTCGTAAAAGGAGCGCCCCATGGCACCGATCTTTGTCGGCTTTGGCGTCATACTCATCATCCTCGTCCTATTCCTCCTGGTCGCCACGGTCAGCCGCCGGTACATCAAAGTCCCGCCCAACGTCGTCGCCGTTATCTCCGGCCGCAGACGCACGATCGCTGCGACGGATGGAACGCGACGGACCGTCGGCTTCAGGATCGTCCGCGGAGGCGCCACCATAGTCTGGCCGGTGATCGAACGCCTCGACTTCCTGTCCCTGGAAGCGATGAATCTGCTGATCGAGGTACGCAAAGCGATCACCAAAGAGGGTGTCCCGCTAAACGTGGACGCGGTCGCCAATGTGAGGATCGGCTCTGATGACGTGTCCATCTCCGCTGCAGCCGAGCGCTTTCTGAGCTTCGATCTCGATGGAATGCGATCGATCATCTTGAAGACCCTGGAAGGCCAGTTGCGCGCTGTGCTCGCCGGACTCAGCGTGGAGCGGGCAAATGACAGCCGCGAAGAGTTCCAGCAGCTTGTCACCTCGGCCGCCGGTTCAGACCTCGCAAAGATGGGCATACAAATAGACAACATCGTCATCCAGGCTATCTGGGACGACGTCGGTTACCTGGAGGCTCTCGGAAAGAAGCGGACTGCAGAGGTAAAGCGAGACGCCGAGATCGGTGCGGCGGAAGCGCGCCGGGAGCAGGTGCAGAAGGTTGCGGCAGCTGACCTGGCAGCCGCCCAGGCCCGCGCCGAGGCTGACCGCAGCATCGCCGCCGCAGAAAAAGAGCGCGACGTAGGCAAAGCGCAGTATCTCGCCGAAATCCAGTCGGCCCAGGCCAAGGCAAGCCAGGCCGGGCCCCTCGCCCAGGCCACGGCTACGCGCGACGTCCGCGTCGCCGAGGTCGAGGTTGAGCGCGCCGAAACGGAAGCTCGCATCGCAGTGGAGGCCAAGCGCATCGAGCAGTCCGCCAAGGCTCAGGAAGCGGACATCGTGGTCCCGGCCAACGCCCGTCGCGACGCGACGGTGGCCGAAGCCGAAGGTCGCCGCGCCGCGCTCATTGCAGAAGGCGCCGGCGAGTCAGAGAAGCGAAAGGCATTGGCCACCGCCCGTCAGATGGAGCTGGAGGCAGAAGCCACGGGCAAGAAAGCGAACCTTTTAGCCGAAGCCGAGGGCGAACAGGCTCGTCTCCTGGCGATCGCTGAGGGCGAGCGGATGCGTCTCCTCGCGGAGGCTGAGGGCAAGCAGAAGCTGGCCGCCGCCCTGAACGCCATGAACGAAGCGGCGCAGCTGCTGCAAATCCTGCCGACGATCATGCAGACAATCCCGGAAGTTGCAGACCGCATCACCCGTCACCTCGCAGAGATCGATAAGGTCAGCATCCTCGACTTCGGGGGTGGAAACGGACACGGACGAAACGGCGGAGCAATCAACAACCTGGTCGGCACCGCTACCGCCGCCGTGAAGCAAACGTTCGAAGTTGTGAAGGAAACAACCGGCATCGACCTAGAAGGTGCCACACAGCGGGTCGTGGACAACCTCGGTTTTGGTGATGAACCGACAACTAAGCCGGTGCGGTCTCGCCGGTCGCCCAAGTCAACCATCGAGGAAGCGGTCCCCGAAGAAGCCGAATGACCAGCGCGCCGGCATCCGCTCAGAGCGGAACCCAGCCTCGGCCTGAATTCCAGGCCTCCAGCAAGCTTGGGCCGGAGAAGACGGACGCTGTCGTAATCGCCTGTTCGGACCGCCGCTACCGCCAGCCGATGGACGAGTTTCTGTCGCGAGGGCTGGGAATCGCTAATTATGATCTCATCGCCGTCCCCGGTGGCGCCTATATACTCTCGTTCGCAGATGTCCTGCCCAAGCAGCTGAAGCTGGGCATGCAGATGGTGAAACTTCTCATGCGGAACCACCTGCCGCCCAGGATCGTGTTGGTCGCCCACCAGGACTGCTCACGTTACCGAGAGGGTTTCACAACCTGGCTCAGGCGTCCGGGGTTCTCGCTCGAAGAAAAGCAGAGGCATGACCTGATCTCGGTATCGGCATCGCTTCGGGATGCCTTTCCGGATGCCGCCGTCCAGGCGTTTTTCGCCAAGAGCCACGCCGGCGATTCCGTCGTCTTCGAACCGGTAAGCGGGGCGTAGGATGATCGGCTGGCTCCTGCGTCACCCCCTTCACGCCGGAATCTTGACGGGCCTGCTCACCGCCGTCATCTTCGGCATCATCTCCTTCCCCGGCGACGGCAAGCTGAACAAGACTGTCGAAGACTGGCTTCCCGAGGGCGCTGCGCAGGACCAGGATGAAATCGACCGCCTCATATCGGCGCTTGAGGACGCGCGTGCCACCGGAACCGGCTTGGTGGAAGTGTCCGAGTCAGAGTTTCGAGACCTGGACCTTGCTCGCAGCCACGCCGTCCCGGGACCAGGCGAGGGTGGCACATTCGAGATTGAATACGTTGGTCAGGCGGCTGATGATGACGCGACAGTCTACGTCGCAAGCTGGCAGGTGCATCCGGCACCGTGGTGGCATCCGGATAGACTCCTATACCGCGCTGCGAGCTACCATGTCGATCGCTTCACGAACGGTCTCACTCTTACCTACGAAAGAGATTGGGACGGCCTCGGCGCAGTCCTTCTTCTCGATGCGATCGTCGGTGTCGTCTACGGCGGGATCATCGGACTCATAGTTTCGCTCTTCGGCACGCGTGACCTTACCGTACCCGTCTCCGGTCGAAAGCGTCTGCCGGCGGAGACCCCTCCGAGCATCTTCCGCCCTGACAAACTCCCGCGGTCTCTAGCGCCCACGGACGTTATGGCCGCCCCAAACGTCCAGTTCGTACCCGCTCGCACTCGCCAGGCGGCGCGCGGCTTCCGACCCGGAAGCGTGCTCAGCAAGAGGCGCTCGAGAGGCGCGCGAGAAGCTTCCGACTGACCGGGCTCGCTCGGCTAGGGAACTCCCCAGCTCCACTCGCAGCCAGCGGCTGAATCGGATCCGAAACCGCCGAAGCAGACGTCCTTCCCGTCGCCACCGTCCAGCGAGTCAGCGCCCATTTCGCCAAAGACCATGTCATTGCCGCCTTCCCCGAAGACCTTGTCGTCGCCAAAGCCGGCGAACGCCACGTCGTAACCGGCTCCGAGACAGATCGTGTCGTTCCCCTCGAAGGCAATGACCAGATCCCAGCCTCCCAGTGCCACTATCACATCGTCTCCGCGCGTCCCGATGATCCACTCGCTCCGCTCGCTGCCGACAATCGTTGCTTTCTTCCCGTTGCACATCAGCTCCGTGGGAGGCGGCGGGGTCGGCTCGTTCGTCGGCTCAGGCGTCGGTTCTTTCGTCGCCACCGGAGTCGCTGATAGCGTGGGTGATAGCGACGGCGTTGGCGAAGGCGTTGGAGACGGCGTAGGTGCGGGCGACGGCGACGGAGACGGCGGAGGTGCCGGCGACGGAGTCGGAGAAGGCGTAGGTGCGGGCGACGGCGTCGGAGAAGGCGTAGGTGCCGGCGACGGAGTCGGAGAGGGCGTAGGTGCCGGCGAAGGCGTGGGTGTCGGGGGAGTCGCGACGCAAATCTGTCCGTTGAAAATCGTGGGTCTGGTCTGGCTGACCGAGCTCGGGTCGTTCCAGACAAGGACCCCTGGGGCAATCGAACTGCACGCGCCGGGCTGCCCAATCGCCTGGAATGTGATGTCGGCAAGGTTCGTAACGACGAACGTGCCGCCTGATATCGTCATCGCAAACCGGATCTGGTTCGGTGAGAAGTTGAGGATGCACGCCCCACTTGTCCCGTGAGTAGTGCAGCCGGTGGGCGTGATGACGGTTGGGTCGTACGTAATCCCGATCGTCGCAGCGCCGAAGCCTGCCGCCGATGGGTCCGTCACAATCGACACCGACGTGCTGGCGTTCGGTTGTACCACCGTTGGTCCCGCGTTGATATCCGGCGGCGCTCCGTCGTGGTCCACGCCCAGCGTGTTGGCCTGCGCATCCGCCGATCCCGTCATCATCCAGGCGCCACAAACAATTGAGAGCGCGGCCAATGTAAAGAGCAGAATTCGGTAGCTTCTCCTGTTGCACTGCGTTCGCGGAGCGACCAACCTTCTGCGCATTTCGACCTCCACTCCCGGACTCGGTAAATACAGGAATCATGCTACCGGAGTACATCCACGCAGCCATTCAGGCCGGGGCAACGTTTCCGGCAGGAGAAGACAACGTTTCCGGAAGGAGCGGTAAAAGCGCGCCAGGCACGGAACAGCTTGCCGGCTTGAAGGTTTGCTGACCTGCTTGGAATGGAGGGCCCGGTGGGATTCGAACCCACAACTCCTGGATTAAAAGTCCAGAGCTCTACCATTGAGCTACGGGCCCTCGCGTCAGATACAAAATCCGTCGTTTCGACCGCCGGATCTGTTCATTTTTCTGCCGAGTCCGGTGCTGAAGTTTGAATAGCCTTCCGAGCACCAGACTTTCCGGCAAGGTCAATTCTACGGTGTGGGCGCTGTGCCAACAACGCGAGCGTGGCATCTCCGCCACACGGCGTTGGAGTGAAATTGGACTGATTTTGGACTTAGCTGCGTTTGCCTGAGAGTATCCGAAGTAGTACGCCTCGGAAAACGCCGCGCAAACCGCACCGCGTCAGCTCGCGTCGGCCTAGGGGTATCTAATCCGTGAGCTCCCTGCTTGCCCTAGGCTGTCGCTAGGGTTTGGAAACGCAGTTACCTGAGCGGGTCAGTTTGCATGGCCGCGCGGTTACCATACGATGTTGCCATCGTGGTCGCTGACTCTCCATCCGTCCGACCCAATCGCGCGTCCGCATACGCGATGGTCGACCTGTTTGCCGGGCCTGGTGGAATGTGTGAGGGCTTCGCATCGCTTCGTCGAAGTGACGATACCCGCGTCTTCCAGCCCGTACTATCAATCGAGAAGGAACCCTGGGCCCACCGGACGTTACGTTTGAGGTCGGTGTTCCGACGCCTGCGTGATCGGCAGGAAACAACTGCTTACTACGAATACACTCGCGGAACGATTCAGCTGGAGGATTTGCTGGCGGCTCACCCCGAGCAGACAGCCCTCGCTGACAAAGAGGCGTGGCTCGCCGAAGTGGGGCCTTCCAATCACGAAGAGGTCGCCGCACGAGTTCGCAGCGCCATCGCTGGCCACAGGCACTGGATCCTTGTGGGAGGACCACCTTGCCAGGCTTACTCATTAGTCGGGCGATCGAGAATGAAGGGCTCAGATCCAACTCGATTCGAGGCTGATCACCGTCATTTCCTTTACCGCGAGTATCTTCGACTGCTTGCCGAACATGCACCGACAGCATTCGTCATGGAAAACGTGAAAGGCCTGCTATCTGCAACTCACGCCAATCAACCGATGTTCGCCCGAATCCTAAAGGATCTGACAACCCCGGGTGTCTCTCTGGGACTGGATCACCTCGACCATCAGTACAAGCTGATCACCGTTTCTCCCGACCGACCAATTGATTCGACCCAGTCCTTGTCGCCGCAAGACTTCGTTTTGCGATGTGAAGAGTTGGGCATTCCCCAAGCACGTCACCGGGTGATCATTGTCGGCGTTCGTCGTGATGTCCTGCACGAAGGGTTTGCGATCGGTGCCCTAGAACGGCGTCCTTCAGTTTCGATCGATGAAGTCATCTCAGACCTACCGCGGATACGTAGCGGAATCACACCGACTGATAGCTTCCAAACCTGGGCCGCCGCCCTGCGGGACGGGAAAAAGCGAATCTCTTCAGAGATGCGCAAGGTAAGCAGGTCCCTCGGGTCCCTTCGGACGCGAGAGCTGCCACACGAACGGGGAGGGCAGTTCGTTGCCGGAGCTGCAGCACCTTCGCATCGACCGGACTGGTATCTCGACCCGTTGATCGGCGGGTTCCTGAACCATGAGAGTCGGGGCCACATGCTCGGCGATCTTCATCGGTATCTCTTTCTCTCGGGTTATGCAGCCGTCAGCGGCCAATCACCAACCCTAAAGGATCTGCCAAAGTGGCTGCTGCCCAAACATGCGAACATCGAGTTCGCTCTCAAGAAGGGGATGTTCAACGATAGGTTCCGCGTGCAGCGCTATGGACACCCGTCTACGACTGTCACATCCCACATCTCCAAGGACGGGCACTACTTCATTCACCCGGATCCCAGGCAGTGCCGCAGCCTAACCGTACGGGAAGCGGCCCGCCTCCAAACCTTCCCGGACAACTACTTCTTTGAAGGGCCGCGAACCAGTCAATATATCCAGGTGGGTAACGCAGTGCCGCCGCTACTGGCTGTCCAGATCGCAGAGCTACTTGGACATGCGCTCGACACCATCTGCTAGCAGTATGAACGGGGCCGACAGCTTGTCCCCAGCCAATGTCGCGTCCGTGCGTAAAGCGATCTTGCGGTGGGGTCGAGCGCATAGGGCCGACTATCCCTGGCGGCGCGAGGATGTCCCGCTCTGGCAAAAGCTCCTGGCTGAGGTAATGCTTGTGCGCACCAAGGCTGAACAGGTAGCGCCGATCTGGATCGAAATCGTCGGCCGATTTCCGACGCCATCTGCTTTGGCTGTCCTCTCGCTCACCGAGTTTCAGGACCTCGTCGCGCCTTTGGGTCTTCGCTGGCGAGCCACCCGTCTGCATGAACTTGCCACTGCCCTCGCTCGCCAAGATGAACTCGTCCCCACGACAAAGGGGAAGCTTACTGACCTTCCGGGCGTCGGCGACTACTGTGCCTCGGCCTTCTTGAGTCTGCACGCGAATAAGCGGGCCGTCATCATCGATTCGAATGTCGTTCGACTGCTGTCGCGGTACACCGGCAGGAGTCATAACGGCGACACGCGCAGACAGCGCTGGCTACGCGCAATCCTAGAGCAACTTACCCCTGCCAGAAACCACCAAAGATTCAACTATGCACTCTTGGATCTCGCCATGTCCGTTTGCCGGCCACGTCCCGATTGCGCTCATTGCCCTCTATCTCGAAGATGCCGCTGGCGAACATCCCTCCGCGCACGGGCGTAGCGGACAAGATTGAAGTCAGAGAATCTCTGGCCCAATCTGACAACCCTCCTCGCGAAGCCTGGTGAGCGTCTCCAGAATCCGCGCGCACTGCCGTTCGGTCGGGATCTGATTGGGCATGGCCGCAGCGACATCCAGGATACTTGTCTCCGTGGGTGTCAGAAGTTCCTTGGTGACGCCCCACTCCCTGACTTCCCTCCAGAGATCGGCTCCGGCGTCAACAACAGCTGTCTGAGCAGCAATGCCGTTCAATAGTTTCTGATCTTGGCGGGCGTCTCTGCTCTGTTCCGCCAACTGCGCGAGGGTAATGAGCTCAGACCGCCAGTCTTCGGGCCCGTTTATGGTGAGCTGTTCGACCCGATGCCAGCAGGCCTGCTGCTTCGCCCATTCGGTAATGTTGCCAGAGGTGTTTATGATCACAGCGTTGGACGCCTCGGCCGCTATTGTGAGTGCCTTGCGCAGCCGAGAGGATATTCCTTGGCTTCGCCATACGCTCTCGAAGTCAACACTCAGTTTCATCTCTCGCACGTCGCTGGCGAGTTTCGCAATTGCATAGGCTACTATGTTCGCCCGGTAACCACCCTCGTACCACGACTGCTCGCTCACCAGTTTTTCTGTTTCACGAAAGATGATCGCCTTCGCGATGGCCCGACGGAAGTACGCCTCATTGAATGAAGCCTCGCTCTGCTCCCAATCGGTGCCGATTGCCTTCGCAAACTCTGCAAAGTTTTTTTGCGCTCCCCTGCTTACGATGTGGGGCTCACCACGCCATGGGTTCAAAAACTTCGCGAGATCGGTCTTGGAGAAAAGCTGGCTCTTAGGATAATCCTGCTGAAACTTCTTCTTCTGGGCTTCGGTAAGGTATGCCATTGCATCGTGATACTGACCTCGGGCGCGCTCATAGAACCATTTAGACTGCCTGAACGTCCCCTCGGGGGAGGGAGCAAGTATTCGTCGGGAAAATCCCTCCATGCGAACGTGGAATGGGTGATTCGCGAAGAAATCTGCTGCATTGACGGTGTTTTGGCTATTGGCAAATTGCGAGATCTTCGGAACCATCTCTACAGCCAGGGACGGCGCGACAATCGAAAGTTTCATTTGCACGAACACGTGCGACAGGTCCCCGCCCTTTCTTCGGCTCTCTGCGTAGACAGAAGCAGTAGTCTGGCCGCCGTTCACGATCTGAAGGTTCTTTAATTTTGTCACGGCCAGCCCTCGCGGCGTCTTCGTCGTTTCCACGGACTCGGCAGTGGCGGCAATTCCGTTGTTGTAAGCCAGGAACATGTCCGGCTCATTCTGGAGGGTATTACGTATCCCTTTGTTGACGTTGCTGCGCGCCTGAAGAAAAACGCGGACGTTCTGTTCGAGAAGCCTCGCACCCCACCGTTCGTAAATGGAAGCGAGTTGAGTCCCTGGGATAACAGCAAGGTACGCCTCATACCCACTGCTATTCGACGATGACGGCAGTACGGGAATGGGGCCACCAAATTCACTCAAGTCGACCTCAATGTCTTCCTGGCCGTGGCCTACTGTGTAGAGGAACAACCGCTCAAGATCCCAGACACTATAGGTGACAGGCACACCAAGTAGTTCGTCTGCAGGCCTACCATCGACCCGCGCGCTGAGTCTCCTATTGCTGATCAGAAACATGCGCACTTTTGCGATCGTGGGCCATCGTTCGCTTATTAGATCCGCGAGCTGGAACCCGGGAGAACTCTCTTCCATGTTTTTTCGAAAGTCGGGGTCGAGAGCATTCTGCACGAAGTTAGTGAGGCGATTGAAGATCGGGGCCAGATCGGAATTCGTAAGCGCCTTGAGCTCTTCCGCCTGATTGAGATCCATCGTGATAAGGCTGAGGGTTCCGTCCGCAGTGAGTGGATCGCCGCCATAGCCGTCAACTCGGATCCCCGCCCTTCCTGTCCGCCCAGTCCGCTGATAGCTGGCGCGATCGGCGGTGCCCAGTTCACCAGCGGCGATCAGGCTGTCGCAAAAAATTTCGAAGAACGCGTCCTCCAGCAAAAGTCCGCGTGCATCCGCGGTACCGAGAACGTCCTGGAATAGCTCCTGATAGTATTCCTCAAGCTCAGTCGACATGTGAGACTCCCAGCGATTCTTGGACGACTTCAGCAGAGACAATAAAGGGTTCGCATCCAACAAGCGAAACCGAGTACCTCACGGCCGAGACGCCGGATGTCAGCTGCCCCGCTATTATGCGCGGAAATTCGCCCGACACGCGGTAAAATCTGCTCTTGCCTTCGACCCACGAGTAGTCAGTGTAGTCGTCAGCCCATCGGAAGCCGGCGGCAAGAAGAAGAGCCTCGAAACTCGCGAGAGCTGCCCCGTCCGTAGCGAATAGCTCCGAAATTCGCCTCGCGACGTCGGTTATTGTAAAGGCTGCGGTCGTGCCGACCGGCGCATGCCCAAGTTCAGCTACATACAAGTACAGGGTGTCACAGCCAGTCTCATCGAGTTGATGTTCGGAGTTGACTGTTACAAAAGGAGTCGCGCCACCCCTTCGGGCTTTTGCTTCAATGGAAATTCTGCCCACCTCGAAATCTTTCGGCGCACCTAGAGGGCCAAGCCACGCCGCCACAGCGTCGGCCGGAGGCAGTTGAGCCAGAAGGTAGCGCTCCAAAACGAAGAGCTCACCCACGAGCCCTTTCTGTTCTTCTGGTGACAACCTCTCGTCGCCTCCACCCCTCAGAAGATGGTGCCATCGCCATGTTCGCGTCAGGGCCCTTGCGACGGCATCTTTCTCGGTTTCCGCGCCAACGGCGCTGCTCATAATGTCGAGACACAGGCGATGGAAGATGTCTCGATGGGCGGATTCTGTAAGGCGAAAGATGAGTGCCTCATGCCCGGTTGGATCCTCTTCTGCCTGGCTGACCTCCATTCCCCTGAGCTTTGGAAGGCGTCCACTCGGCGACGAATCAGGAGAGTGCCGGAATACAAGAAGGCACTTGTTATCGATGTCCCTTCCCCAGAAGAAGTCCCATGCCGCGTCCGGATCGACCCGGCGCGCATTTATCGCTTCGGCGCTGCTCGGAGCTTCCAGATCGGCCCACGGGTCGTTAGACATCGTCGTCGTCGCTGTTTAGTTCGTCGTCCTCGAAATCCTCGCGGTAGTTCTCCCGGACCCAGGTGGTATTCACAACATACTCGACGCGCTTTTCTTCCATGCCTGTTCTCGGGAAACTTATGCCGTACGCAACGACTGGCTCGCTTTCTTCGCTGCCTCGTGCTCCACGGTCGATCTTGAGCAGGTGAATGATGAGCAACGGCCGTTCGCGCTGGAATCGGTATGCCCTGTCGGGATAGTTGATCGAGACCCCATCTGCAAGAGGCCGACCTTGTTCTAACCTCTGTTCTCGGTACCACGCTTCAGCAGCAGCGATTTGCTGAGCGGTTACCCCGGTCTTCTCGACGCCCCGCGATGCAACCCGCTGCTTGTTAGTGATCCGCAACGTGCCGCCGTCGCTGGCTACTCCCGCGGAACGCCTTTGACAATAAATTTCGACCCCCAGCGACGTGTCAGTGATTGTCGGTTCACCGCCTCTTGTACTTGCGAAGAGAATGTCCCAGGCGGCAAGCTCCGTGTCCTGCCGATCTTCGATGTAGCGGCGTACAGGCCCGGGATCCGTGTACATTGCACCCGGATGGTTCTGGAACCGACCGATGAAGTTGAGCACTGGCCCGACCGGCGCATTCCGAAGCAGCCACCCGCCGGAAACCCTCTCCGCAGCAGAGACCGGAAATCCGCTCTCTGCGAGGTCGCTAGCTAACTGCCGTACCGCTGTCCGGTTGGCAAGGAGGCTTCCGGTGTCACGTTTCAGAAAATACGTCTCGATAAAGTTATTTCCCAGTCCAATGTTGACGACTATACGCTGGCCCGAGCCCATTTTGTTGCGGGCCGTAACCACGAGCGTGTCAGGATGACTGCGAACCTTGAGGCCAAACTCTTCCGGCGTTGCTCCTACGGCCTCCATCCTTCGAAGTTCTTCGCGCAGAAGTTCGATCGACTCCGCGATGTGCGCATACCACCCCTCCGCTTCCTCGGGCATCCATATCCTGCATAAGTCGTCATACTCAGGCCTGTATCCGAACCATCTACCCATCTGCATCAACGTGTCGTACATCATGGAGTTTCTGAGGAAGTAACTAACCATCAGCCCTTCCAGTGTCAGTCCGCGTGACAGCGAGAAGCCGCCCACGGCGATCACATTGAGCCCTGTCTTGTCATGGTCCGCGTAGTTGAGCGTTCCCGATGAATTGGCGTTGACTTCAACGACCCGAATGGGTGCGGCCGCGGTGTGAAGATGTCGCTGAAGGTCGGCCCACTCGAACTCTGTTCCCGGAAACTCGGCCTGCCAGATTCGTTGGAGGGCGGATATCTCCGGGTCTTTCAATGCCTTATCCGATGGCAACCCGCCGTTTACTCGAAGGCTCGCCTGGATCCCGTCAAGCATCGTGTGTATCTCGTTGCGGATCTGCTTCTGAACATTGGTGAATCTGGAAACGTTGACCAACATCGAACGATGCGTGTTCACATGGCCGCGGGCGAGCCGAATCGCACACGCGAGGATGAACGTTCGAACGGCGCCCACCAGGCTTGGCGGCAAAGAATGAATCTGCGCTTCTTTGGTGTGCTTGATTGGCAGCCAGTCCTCGTTGTCCTCAATGTGCCGTATGAAGTTCTCGGGCTCTTCGACGAAGACCCTCGTTGCTCCAAAATAGTTGGATGGTGGATCTAGGCTGAGGATGAAGTGCCTCGGAAAGAGGTCGTGCCCCACCATTTCATCGTCTGACTCGGGGTCAATAAAGATGTTCGCGAATGGCGTCGCGGTGTAACCCACGTAGCAACTACGCTCGAACATTCGCAGCAACGTTCGCAACTGCCCATTTATCCTTGATACCTCGCCCTTGCCGTGGCTGATATTGATCGAGGCGTTGTCTGCCTCGTCGTCGATCAGCAGCATAGGAGCGTCTATCGTTTCTCCCCCTCGGGCACTGTGCTCGCTAAGCCACTCGATCAGGTTCTTCAGCGTGCTGGAGTTCTTCTTGATTACAAAGACGGCGGGCTCTGTCAGACTCTGAAGCGGAATCCCAACCCCGGTAGCCATGGCCTTGTTAAAGTCCTTCACCGAATTTGTAAAGGTTATGGGCCTCCGCAATCGGTCGAATCTCCCGACCCCCACGAAACGCTCGCCCTTCTTCGAAAGCAAGCGTGCACTGTCGCGTCCAACGAAGCCCTCGTCGATGCGCAGCTGAGTCTGGTTTCGCAGATTGTTGTGAATACCGGCAATAACGACTATGAGCTTGTATCCTGCGTCCGCCGCCTTGCTCATGAGACCGATGTAGTTCGCAGTCTTACCGGACTGTACGTGGCCAACAACCATCCCTCGACGATCCCAAGCACCAATTTTTTCGGGGTTTTCCATGAGTCCAAGGATACGATCTGTAACATTGTCGAGAGTGGCGAGAACCTGACTTGAAAATTGCTGCTCCGCCAGGAGTTTCTTGTATCTATCCCAGTAATAGGGTTCGATTTGTGAGCGAGCTGCATCCAGCCACGGCTCATATTCACGCGCTGTAAGTACGGCCCCGATCGTCATGGTCACGGAGTGGCGTGCCTCAAATTCCCTCGCCAACTTCTCGGCCGTTGCGTCGTCCACCTCGCAGCTAGGGATCACACGGAAGTTTGCTATCAGCTCGCGAATGAGTTCCGGCGTCGGATGCGTTTCCTTTGCGAGCAGGCTTCCGACTGCCGTTTCGAGGTTTGCGAGATTGTCAGACATCGGGACCGTTACTTCCCTTTAGCCGCTCAAGCATCTCCTCGGTGCGCTCCCAGTTAGAGCGAAACGGTTCAGCGGCTCGCAGCATCCCACCGATTTCGTCCTTTCCGAGTCCCTTTGCGGTCAGAGCCTCGTAAGACTTGGTTAGGGCATAACGAAGCGTCTGATCATCAAGCTTTGTCCCGGCGACCTTTTCCGGCTCGCCTCCTAGATCCATAAACAAGGCATCCATGGGAAGCGCAGACCCGGCGATCTCTACAACCTGATGGAAATCGCCAACCAGATTCTTGGGTAACCTGTCTTGGAAGTCCGCCAGAACTGGATGTTCCTCGTTTAGGCGATACATGATCTGGTTGTCGGAAAGTAGCCTCATCCACACTGGCAAGCGATTCGCCGATACTAGTTTCGTGCCGCGATGGGTGTAGGTTCGCTTTGAGGGTGCAGCGAGTCGCTCGATAATCCTACGGAGCCTTTCGCGGACTGGTCCCGGCGGCTGCGCGGAAGCTTTCTTAACATCGATCTTCCAGTGGGAGTCGAGTCCGTTGGGCGTATCGATTCGCACGCGCGCCAGTTTCGTAAGTTCCATCTGGCGGGCCAGCCCGAACCATGTCCCGTACATGATCAGCCGCTTCTCGCGATAGACGTAGAACCCCTGGTTCTTGAGGTACCCGTCTCGACCAGCATACCGCTCCCACTCGGCGGGGCTAACGTTCTTGTGGTGCGGTAGAGTAAATGCCTGGACCGTCACTTTATGATGTCCCACCTGTATCGTCTCGACGGCATCATGATCCGTGGCTGGGTGACTTGAGTTGAACGGGTCGAACGGCTCGAGGGGACTCTCGTTCAGGAATATGCGGACCTTCCTCAGCCCAGGTTCTCCAGCAAGGAATCGATGAAAGACTAACTCCAGGTGAGCACGAGCGTCGTCTAGACGTTGAACGAACCGAGATATGTTGTGCCCGGACGAGTTCAGGTCAACGATCCGGTCCATCTGTTCCCAGATGACAAGGGTCCCCTGCTTGCCCATGCTGGAAACCCACGGTATCGCATTGACAGCATCCGGGACCTCGACGAGCCAGTCGTCCGTTTCGGCGACGTGGTCCAAGTCCCATCGAGCAACGCTTGTCTTCCCCCCTCGGCGAGTAACAACGGTAAGACGCCGGCACTGTGAGAACGACGCTGTCTTGAGGCCAAGTCCGAACCTGCCGAGGTCGGACCGGTCACGATCGTCAAGTGGGTTTCGGCTGCCAAGGCGCATGGCGGAGAAGAGTTCTTTCTCGGTCATCCCTTCGCCGTCATCAAGAATACCGATCTTGGGTTCCGATTCTTCCGGCTCCGCGAAGATACGAATTGTCTTAGCCCGCGCCGTAATTGCATTGTCAACGACATCAGCCAAGGCCGTTTCGAGAGAATAGCCGATATCACGCATGCTCTCTATGAGCATGGAAGCTTTGGGGTCGGCCCTAACTGTGCGCAACGTGAACCCCGAACTGGGCGCCTTCGGCTCTTGGCAGAGACCTCATGTCTTGGTCTTGTAGCACAGAGGGCGCCCGCCTGTCTCTAGAGGTGCCAGCTGTGACTGACAGGGCAGTTCCCACCTAGTTCACGAGCTCGGTAGCAATCGGGCGTGGCGGCAACTACAGTGACGATTGATGGCAAGGATGATACCCGAGTCGTTTCCGGCCGGCGCGGAGAGCGCGGGGGAGCGCCGCGTTTACGAAGTTCTGGAAGGTGCCGACGGCCCGTTCACGGCACTGTACGACATCGCCTGGCTGGGCCGCGGGGAGCACGAAGGAACGCAAGGACAGTGCGACTTCCTTGTTCTCCATCCGAGCCGCGGCGCGCTGGTGATAGAGGTCAAGGGCGGTACTCCAAGTCCTGACGATAGCGGACATTGGCAGTCTTCAGGCACGAGGGGTGACTTTTCAATCGAGGATCCGTTCGTGCAGGCTAACCGCTCAAAGTTCGCGCTGCGCGACTACCTTCGCGCATGCGGCCAAAATTCGGCCGCCAGTGCACTGTGGGGACACGCCGTGTGGTTCCCCGACGCCAAGGCTCCAGCCGACTGCGGGCCTGACACCCACCCGGATATAACGCTGGATTTCGACGCAAACAAAGCGCCCGTGGAAGCGCTCGACCGCGCTTTCAATTACTGGGCTGGAAATCGGCAGCAGCTGGCGATGGGCAAGGAGGCGCTGGGGCGTGTCGTCTCCGCGCTCGCACGGCACGTCGAGCTGAAGGCTCAGCTGGCCGTGACCTTCCAGCAGGAGGAAACGGAGATGCGGTTGCTCACCGAGGAGCAGTACCACATCCTCTCAATGGTTGATCGGCAGCGGCGCGTTGTCATTTCCGGCCCCGCCGGTTCCGGCAAGACTATGCTCGCCATCGAACAATGTCGTCGGTTTGCCGCCGCGGGATTGGAGACACTCTACGTTTGCTACAACCGACGGCTCGCGGACTGGGTTGCGGGGCAGCTCGCCGGACTCGCTAACGTTACTGCTGACACATTCCATGGACTCGTCGACAGGCTAGCGGTGAGCGCAGGAATCGCACTGCCACCCCGGTCTGCGCGCGATAGCGATTTCTTCGACAAACGCGCCCCGGACGTGCTCTTTGAGGTCGCCGGTGGCAGCGGGCCGCTGTTCGATGCCATGGTGATAGACGAGGCGCAGGACCTCCACGACTGGTGGCTTACCGCCATCGAAGCGCTTTTGCGAGACCAAGCGCGTCAGGTGATCTTCTTTGACGCCAATCAGCAGATCTTCTCGCGCCAGGCGAGGGCATCGCTGCTGGACGAGTCCTTGCGGCTCCCCAGAAACTGCCGCACCACAAAGGCGATACATCGTGAGCTACAACAGTACGCCAGCGGAGACACAACCGACTGCACTGGCCCTGAAGGGCGGGCAGTCAAGCGGGTTTTCGTGAGCTCAGACCGCAACGAGGCGCGTGAGGTGCAACGGGAACTGTTCCAGCTTACAAACACTGAAGGAGTCGCACTGTGCAGGATAGTGATCCTCACACCCCGTAGGGAGACGTCCGCATGGAGGGAAGGCCAGAAGCTCGGTAACTTTACTCTTACCTGGCAAGACAAGCGCGACGCGAACTCCCAGGTCCTTTGCGCCACCATCCAAGGGTTCAAGGGCATGGAATCGGACGTTGTCTTCCTGACCGAGATGTCCAAAGTCCATGCATCTCAAGCATCGCAGATGTGGTACACCGCTTTGTCGCGAGCCCGACATCAGGTTGTCATCTTCCAGAGGGAGACGCACTAAATCGCGGTTGCCGAAAAGCCAACACGGACGTCGATCCATGTCGGGGGGGTCGCGAACCGGCTGGAGCGGCGCCCTGGCGAACGCCACTCCCCACGGATCGCGTGGCGTACGTCAGTCAAGTGGCATCACGATTTTGCCGCCCACGCAACTTCGGTGGGTCTCAACTCGTCCTCGCACCCGCGTGCCAACCGGCTGTGCCATTTTCCTATGCCAATTCTTCGGCGCCCGTAGTTAGATGCTAGAGACAGTTTGGTAACTACAGGAGGGGCAGAAATGTCAAAGCGGAAGATTAGGCTTGAGTTAGTTTCTGAAGGGAAACCAAGCCACGGTAAGCCCAGACAAGCACATCCAATAGTCCAGCGAACGTTCCCTGCCGCGTTCCCGTGGTACGACGAGTCCTTTCTGTTGAATCAGAAAATCGATCGCCAGAAACTAATCGCCCGCGCCGAATGCCTCATAGAGGATCTGGTGGCGACTGTGCACGAGCACTGTCCAGATGGATCGGGCTGGGCATCATCTCGGGTCCGCCGGGTACTTCTGGCGATTTCAGAAGAAGCTTCTGGATCCTCTCCGGGCATCCTGCTCAGTGCTCTGGAGGCCATTGTTCCGCTAGAGCGTCGCTCACGATGGCCACTCAGTGACTTCTGGACCGAGGGTTAGGATTGGGACAAGTAGTCGACGCCGTAGTAGTAGCGAGTGGGCGGAGAAGGCGTTGGAACGGGCACACTGAGTACGACGTCAGGTTAGCGAGGTGACTAAGCTGCAAAGTGAGACTCGATAACCCAGTGTGCTATTGGGGAGTCACCTCAACGAGTTCGTCCTCGCTGCAAAGGTCCTCAGTACCTATCAGTCCCGTGTCTTCGGTGCCCTCCAAGTACCGGACCTTAATCCACCGTCCGTCCTGAGTGTCCGCGACTATCTCAGCGAGCGACCCGTCTATCGTTCGGACACGATCTCCAACCTTCAACTCGTATAGGTCCATTCAGCGCCTCCGTTATCCCATTATCGCAGTGTCGCGCAATCGGAGTCATCATCTTCTGGCACCATCAAAGCGGTTCTGTCCCTTCGGCGAGTATGGCAAGGTACGGGTCGTACGCGAAGATACGGTTGCGGCGCTGACCGGTGAATTCCTTCGCGACGTCTAGGCTCGCAAGCGCGCTCATTCCTTTGGACGCCGTAGGGAACGTCATGCCCGTGCGCTGAACGACCTCGGGAAGCGTTATGATCGGCCGCTCACGCATAGCGGTCAAGACGCGCAAGGCAGCGGATGACGACCGGCCGAGAGCCTGCGCCTGGTCGGCATCTTTGTGGAACTGCGAGACCAGACGACGCGCCGTTTCTACCGCTCCGTCAGCGGTCACAGCGACGCCTTCCAGGAAGAAGTCAAGCCAGGCCTCCCAGTCGCCGTCCGTCCGTACGAGATCTAGCAGGCGGTAGTACTCGTCGCGGTGTTGCTTGAAGTAGAGGCTCAGGTAAAGAAGCGGTTGTGAGAGCGCGCCGCTGACGTGAAGCAGGAGGGTTATAAGCAGACGGCCTACACGCCCGTTGCCATCCAAGAACGGGTGTATCGTTTCGAACTGCACGTGAGTGAGCGCGGCGCGCAGCAGGGCAGAAGCGGGGCCTGAGTCGCCGTGGATGAAGCGCTCCTGTTCTGCCATGCAGGCTTCAACTTCGTCGTGAGGGGGCGGCACAAAATGTGCGTTTCCAGGGCGAGTGCCGCCGATCCACACGGGCGAGCGGCGGAATTCGCCTGGAGACTTCTCACTGCCACGACCGCGAGAGAGCAGTTCTGCGTGAATCTCGCGGATGAGCCGGTTCGATACCGGGAAACCCTCGCGCAGCCGCGCCATGCCATGCTCAAGCGCTCTAACATAGTTCGACACATCGACGACGTCCTCAGGGAACGGCGCCCCGGGAGCTTCCGGCAACTCAAACAGCAGCAGGTCTGAGAGCGACGACTGCGTCCCCTCGATCTGCGACGAAAGGACCGCCTCGCGCCGCACATAGGCGTAAAGGAAGAGCTCAGGGTCGGGAAGCAGAAGAGTGATGCTGTCCAGCCTGCCAAGGGCGAGCGTCGCACGTTCAAGGAGCCGCTGCCGGTCGCCAGTCAGGTCAAGTTCTGGCTCTGGAGGCAGCGAGTATGGGACGAAGGACCTGATGGTTTCTCCGCCGACGGTTGATACGCGGTAGTCTCCGGTTGTTCCTCGCTTCACAATCCGGTCCCTTGTTTTCCAAAGCTTGAATAAGGTTTAGCGCTATTAAAGAGGATGGGCTAATCGTTTAACAAGAGTGTAGCACATGGGATCGCATCCGTACCTGGGGTGCAGCTGGCGTACCGAAGCGAATCCGGTCGACCAAGCGCGTCTCATCGAACCAACGGCGCGTAGCCTGCCGCCAGCAATAGCTCATCCATCTCATCTACTCCGAGCCCCAGGCCGAGGCCAAGCTTGATGACCGCGTCGCGACTTGGGTGCCGGATGCGCCCCTCGCCAACTCGTCTGTTCAAAATGTCTACCCCCTCTCTTGTCAGCCGCCAAACGTAGGCGCTGTCTAGCCATGAGCGATCGGCCAGACGGGGCGCGGACATCCCGCGAGCCTTCATGAGCCGACACAGGACCGCAGAGAACGTCTCCTCACCTGTCTGCCGGCGTTCGTCCTGCGTGATCGTCGAGCTTCCGCTCTGCCCCCATCGCTGGGCTTTCTGCATAGCCATGAGTAGTGCCCTCAACCTTCTCTTGTTTGCTAGGTCTCGCTAAGGTCGATCGTCCGGCCCTGACAGTCCTGCCATCCCGCCAACACCCTACCGGGATGAAGAGCATCTAACGTGGCAAAGAGCCCGAGTCGTCCTTCGATCTCTTTGCCGGTGACCCGGATAAGGTTCTCCATCCTCCGGCGGCCATTGGTTACGACGAGCACATCGAACGTCTGGTAGTCGAAGCCTTCTTCAAACCCGCGGCGACGATACGAGTCGTAGGCTCTCATCTTCCTCGCGACGCGAGCGTTCGTTTCGGTCCCCATGTCCATCTCTACAAAGAGGGCGCTCACGGTGTTATTCGGGTGGAGCAGCTCGCAATAACCGTCGGGACGCAATGGCAGTCGCCGGTTCGCGTCGATGTCGTACACTTGAATATCCCGCCTGCGTAGCTCGGCTTCACCCATCCAGGTGTCGATAGTGATCTCCCTTCTCGGGGCGGCTGCGGCCAGAGATGCCCAGAGACGTCCAATGGCGAGGGTGTGCTCCATAAAGAACGCGGTCGCGCGATTGTGGCGAGGGAGCCAGTCGACGTTCTCCCGGTCGATTCCCAAGCGTCCGGCAACCGCATCGGCGCCCCGCGAGCTGAGGGCGTAGACGAGCGGCGCGCGACCAGCACTCGGTAGCATCGGGAGGACGAGACGCTCGACGTACCCGCCATCGTGCAGCGCCTGCAGCCGGCGCCCGGACGCGCTGGATCGGCCATCGAAGTCCGCCTCGGCAAATGAGAAGAACACCCACTCGATCAGCTGACGAGTCAAGAACCGAAAGCGGTAGATAGCAACCAAGATATCGAGATCACGAGAAGTTATCCTCCAACCTCTGAGATTAGTGTTCTTCGATGTCTTGTTCTGAACCAAGGGTTGTGTCATGTGATCAGAGCTCATCTCTCAACCAAGTAGACATGTGTCTATGAATAAGAAATAAGAATAATAGTCGGGGCATTGGACCCGGCCGGCTCGGCCGGCCTGCTGGAGCCGCGACCTGGCCTGCTGCAATACGAAATCGAGGCGCTTGGCTCATGGTTGCGGGTTGGAGCGGGCACACGAAACTGTGGTCATTAGCGTCCAGCGGTTCGTCCACGGTTGAGACGCTCAGTCCAATCAGTCCAATCCGCGTACCCGGAGCTTGGGCGGTTGTTGCGGCACGTCTGTCAGTAACCTCGCAAATCGGCGGGGCGCCATCGATGAGGATCCAGCCACGCAGCTCTATATCTACCCGAGAAGCAGTAGCGCCGATGGAGTGTGCCTCCGCAGCCGGCGACTCTCTCACCTCAGGCGACAAGTCAGTAGTTGGTTGCATCGCAACTTCAGCGTATAGGCGCACGGTCCAAGATCACGCCAACTATCGATGAGGCACGCGCCAAGGGGCCGCTAAAAACGACCGCCTGCGCCAGTTCGCTGGTTGACGCCGGCTGCGCGCCCACCGCCCTTGCGAGTGGTCTATGATGACGAGCCAGAACAAGGCTGGTTCATTAAGCCGGGCGCTCGCCCGGCACGATCAACAGGAAGGGCAAACAGTATGGGCAAACAGAAGCCACGCCCGAACGACCATCGCCAGGCGCCATCGGATACGTTCATTAAGATTTCTGAACCCGGACTTCCCACGTTGACGATCTACTACGAAATGCGTCCTGAGAGAATGTCGCCGGCCCAATTGAAGGCCTGGAATCAGATGTGGAATCACCTGTTGTGGGACAAGCTCCGCCAACAACCAGAGAGTGACTAGCTACGCGCAGTAGCAATCGCTGTTGCTACCAAATACGCACGACTGAATCTTAGAGGCATGGCCGAATCCGAGGCCACCATCTTGCATTGGACGCGCGTTATCGCAGCATCGTAGATGTCAGAGCTCCCCGGCTTCTCCCTGCTCCCCGGCTGAGTCTGTGCGCCACGATAAATAGTTGACGCAAATCATAAATTCTGCTTAACTCGTTTTCCCTTTATGCCTCTAGTCTTCTACAGCACGCAGGAAGCGGCCGCGCGAATTCAGGACGTCAGCGGCAGGTCGTGTACAGGCAGATACGTCGCTGGTCTCTGCAAGACTGGCCTCATCAAAGCATCACGGGTGGGCCATGAGTATCTGATCCTCGCCGACGACGTTGATGCATACGCTCTGAACAGGCCACGTCGGGGACGACCGAAAATTGTTGACGCAACTCCGAAATAACCGTACAGTGGCTTAAACGATTACACTAATCTGAGGAACTGGATGTGATGGATAGCCGGGAAGGTTATGTCCTAGTTGTAAGCAACCCGACTGTGCTAATATCGCGCCGATATCTCCAGAGCGAAACCCCTTGTATAGGATATTCATTCACCTTTTCCGTCACAGCTGGACTCCCGAACGGGGATCGTCATGTAGGAGGTGACCTGCTCCCCAACGCTGTACCACTCATTGTGGGGATCCAGCCGCCTCTAGCCGCTTAGTGTACGCCTCCAGGAACTCCATCGGAGTCAGGTTTCCCAGAGAAGAGTGTGGGCGGTGCCAATTGTAGTCGGTCCTCCACTCCTCGATGATCCGCCGCGCGTCGGCCAGCGAGAGGAACCAGTGCTCGTTCAGGCACTCGTCGCGGAACTTGCCGTTGAAGCTCTCAATGAAGCCGTTCTGCTGGGGCTTCCCGGGGTCGATGAAGTGAAGGCGCACGCCGCGCTCGTAGGCCCACTGATCGAGCGCCTTGCTCGTGAGCTCAGGTCCGTTGTCGAGGACGATGACGTCCGGGATGGCCGCACGTTCTTCGGTCAGGCGGTCGAGGACGCGGACCACACGCTCGCCGGGCAGGGAGAAGTCGACCTCGCTGGCCAGCGATTCTCGGTGGAAAGCGTCGACCACGTTCAGTGCCCGGAACTTGCGGCCCCAGCTGAGCGAGTCCTGGACGAAGTCGAGGCACCAGAGCTGGTTGGGCTCCTGCGCAGCGGGGAGCGCCGTTCGCTCCGCGTGCGCGACACGCTTACGCTTCCGTCTCCTCACAGAGAGACCTTCTTCCCGGTACAACCTGTAGACTCGCTTGTGGTTCACGGCATAACCCTCTCTTCCCAACAAAGTGTGCAACCGCCGGTAGCCGAACCTCCGTCTCACCAGCGCCAGTTGCCGCAGCCTCTCGCGGAGCTCCTCGTCACCGCTGCGGCGATGCTTGTAACGCACCGTGGAGCGACTCAACCCCGCCAGCCCGCAGGCGCGGCGTTCGGCAAAGCACCACTCCGCCCGCAGGTAGTGCACAACCGGCCGCCTCGCCGCGGGCTTCACCAGTTTTTTGAGAGCACGTCCTTGAGCGCCGCGATGTCGAGCGCCTGGTCAGCAACGATCCGTTTTAGCCGCCGGTTCTCGTCCTCAATGGCGTGCAGGCGCTTCGCCTCGCTCGCTTCCATCCCGCCGTACTTGCGCTTCCAGCGGTACACCGTTTCCACCCCCACCCCTAACCGCCTCCCCAGCTCGCTCGCCGGCGTCCCCGCTGCGTGCTCCTTCAGGGCAGCGATGATCTGCTCCTCCGTAAACCTCGATCGTCTCATCGGTCCTCCCTTCGTTATTTCTAACGCGGAGGATTCCCATTTAGGCTGGTACAGTTTCAGGGGAGCAGGTCAAGAGAGTTACCAGCCGGGACAGACCTGGTCATTGTACGGGCATCGGGGGAAGCTTCGCCCCGACAGGACTTTGCGCGCGAAGTTGAGGTCTCGGGCGAATTCGACGACTGGTTGGAGACCTTTCGCAAGCTGACCGGTTGAGATTTAGGGCGCACGATCAGCCGTGCTGTCGGGCAGATACTTCATAAGGTGACCCTGATAGGGAGCGCCGATAAGCCATTCCCTTATGCCCTGCATAGCAAGTCGAGCCTTAGTGCTTCGTGTCCTTGGGCGGATTCGGATCGCGGGCGGGAGGAATGGTATCTGAATCTCGGATCGTGCCGTCTGGACGATGGATCACCACTTCACCCCCGCCTTCCTTCGCTACCTGTCGCTTTGCGGCTCGTTCGGCGCCCGCTTGCGTGGGGCCGTTGCCGGTAGGCTTCGTCTGGCCTGGTTTCTTGACCGCCCACCCGCCAGTGGGTTTCCTCACAACGTGTCTACCCGGGGATTTTGCCATATCTACCTCCTTGCCTTAGCCCTGTCACGCTGTCGACATGGGAGCCGTGCGCGGTCTCCTCTGGCTTTCCGGCTTCTCACATTAATTCCGCAATCCAGACAGTCCGACGTGGCGCGAGGCGCGACCCGCATTGCGACGCGCTTGCGGGGATAGTAGATCCTCTGTTCGAGATCGACGTCGTCATTGAGTAGTCCCGTTACAGCGAACAATACGTCATTCACCGCTTCTGCAGCGGAAAGTACGTTGAGCGTAATGACGCTCGGTTGCTCCACCGTATCATCGTCGACGTAGCGCTGTCGGCGACGCTCCGGCTCGGTGAGCGCCTCGTTCTGGACGCGTCCAGGTGGGATAGCGCCCTGACACTTGAGGCAGCCGCCACCAACGTTGGGCAGTACCGGCCGCGTCACGGCGGTGATCTCGCCCACTTCCTTCGTTTGCGGCTCCTTCAGTACTTTTACCCCGATTTGGAACCCGGGGATCAGGTACTGGTGAACGAGTGCATTGAAGACCAGGCGACTGGCGATGCTGTCAGTCGCAAGGAACAGGAAATCGACGTCCGTCAACAGTTGGGCTGTTTCTTCATCGAGGACATTACCCGCGATAGCCTGGTAGTCTACGTCTGGGTTGGCCAGACGAGCGACCCTCCGAGCGATGCGCACCTTATGCTTGGCAAACCGGCGGGCGAGGTCTCGCATGAAGGCACTCCTGGAGGTGGCAAACCACCAAAGAGCGTCCCACCGTGATGCGCCAACGACCCTCGGGAGGTTTGTGTAGTCCAGGCGCTCTGGGTCGACTGCGATGATGTGCCCAACGCCGAGCCGGCTGAGCCACTCGTTGAGCAGAGATCCGCCCCCACCCAGTCCGATAATCCCGACCTTCAACGCCTTAAGACGACTTTGGCCAACGTCGCCAAAAAGGCGAACGTGGCGGTCATACTCGGGGCCGCTGCCCTTCGGCGCGGCCTTAGGGTTGGGGTAGAGATGTCTAACGCTTGATCCAACTACCTTCAGGCATGAGAGCTCCGCCCTTCCGGAGACAAACCAGATATCGCCGGCAACCGCGGCATCCGCGAACACCAAAGCGCCCACCGGTCCTCCGCGAGTGATGTCCAGAAGAGCTGGATACCCTCGCTCGTGCGATTCGAGATCAATCGCTGAGAATCCAACTTCTGATCTCCCGCCATGACAATGAACAGCCAGGTAAGCGAGATTCTGCGTTCGGCAGTACTCAGCCTTCTCCGCAACGAAACTGGGAGACAGGGCCCGGTAACCCCGCTTGCCTGGGATGTAGTCGACACCATCCTTTGCAAGAAACACGTCTCGCACAAGGAGACGCGTGCCGCCGGTACCTGTCGCTACTCCAGCGGCGAGAATGGCGCCATGTTCGTCACCGTCGCCCGGGAAAAGATGAGCATGGAGCTGAGCGAAGGCGCCAGCATCCATGACTACCGCGACTTCGGACATCCTGCTCGAAACCACTCTAGGACCTTGTTCAGTTTGAGCAACGCGGTATCTGTTGCCGCGTTCCAGCGATTCGACCTTCTCGAGAGTTGCAGCGCCGAGCGTCCGCGCCAATCCGTTGGGCCTGAAACTCCCTCCGCGTGATTGGTCCCGTCACAGCGACGAACGCTACCATCGATGAAGTGGGGATAAACGTCGGCGTCAGGATACTGAAAGGTGATCAAGAATCCGATCCACGAGCTTGACGGACTGTAGGTGTCGCCGAGCTCCACGATGTCGAGTATCACATAAGCGCCGCCCTGCTCTTCGGCCTCGACCGTGATGTGACCCGGGAAGGCACTCCGGATCTCCTCCACCGCGGCTTGCACCTCCGGGGTCATCCCGCTAGCTGTTGTCGTCGGGAGCGACTGCACGGAACTCCTGGTGGGGATTCAGTGTGATCTCGTCCTCGTCCCCGACGGGTCGGAGGTGATCACCCTGCACAAGAAACAGGAGGAAGTCCTGTTCGATGGCAACCCCTTGCGCGATCGCCGCCGCCTTGATCTCGGCCCCCGTAGCTTTATGCTCGGTGAAATGCACGGGGTGATCGTTAACCGTGACTGTGATTGTTCGGGGCCTGGACGTCGTTGCGTCTGTCATTATGACCTCCTGTCTATCGGATAGTTTGAGTCAAGACCAGATTACTCGAGGAGGAAGCACGCCGTCAACTGAGGCACACCATGTCGTCATGCACAGAGTTTGTGTTACAAACATGTTTGCGTGGTTGACGCTCCGGTTGCATGCATGCACAATGGACTATGTGGAGTGGGTTTATCAGGAATTCGGTAAGCGCCTGCGTGCCGCCCGAACCGACCTACATCTAAGCCAAGAGTATGTTGCCCGTTACGTTGGGCTTAGCCGAACCTCGATCACCAATATCGAACGAGGCCGACAACGCATTCCACTTCATGTGGCGTACGAACTCGCCGGTGCGGTTCGTAGCCGGCCTACCGACCTCATGCCGCAGCATCCCGACGATCAACCGCGCCCGAAAGAGTTGACCGAGTTTGAAGCGCCAGTGCGCGAATGGATGGAGAGCGTTGTGCGGAGGGGTCGGGGAACCACGGGACGCGCCAGCAAGTCAGTGAGGAAGTAATGACTAAACCCGAGGAGATCGCGAAGCAGCTTCTGACGAACCACGCTGCAATGCGCACGCCTGTGTCGGTTAAGCTGTTGGCCAAGGCACTGGGCGCTCGAATCTCTGTCCAACCGTTTGATGGTGATGACGTTTCCGGAATGCTTTTCCGAGACGGCGCGAAGTTGATCATCGGCGTTAACGCCACCCATGCTGAAACCCGCCAGCGGTTTACGATCGCCCACGAGATCGGCCATCTGGTCCTTCACCCTGGGCGGCCAATTATTCTCGACCGTGTGGTGAGGGTTAACCTGAGAGATTCTCTGTCTGGGATGGCTACAGACAGGGAGGAAATTGAAGCCAACCAGTTCGCGGCTAGTCTCCTGATGCCGCGAGATTTGGTGGTGGGCCATGTCGAAAAGATGCTCAAGACTGGACATCGTCTATCCGAGGACGATCTGGTTACGAATCTTGCAAAGGTATTCGAAGTCAGTTCTCAGGCGATGGAATATCGCTTGACTAACCTCGGGATCCTTCCCACGCGCTAAGAACCTATCCAAAGCTAGATCCCACGGGAAGTTGCCTCACCTCACTCTCCACAATCGCGCACCGTCCCGCACCGGCTTCTTGCCTCCGCGGTCGCTTTTGAGGGGCAGGTTGTCCATAGGACTGTACAGGCGGTGCTTCGCCTTGACCTGGCTGCTGACCATGTTGACGTACATCCGCGTAACTTCGAGGGTGGAGTGGCCTAGGATCTTCTGGAGCGAGAAGACGTCACCGCCGGCCATGAGGTAGTGGATCGCGAAGCTGTGACGGAGGAGGTGCGGGTGCAGACGCGAGATGCCCGTCCGGCGCTTCGCTTTGAGAATAACTCCCTGCACGGCGTGAACTGATAGCGGCTTGCCGTCTTGCGAAAAGAAGAACTGCGGCGACTCGATCGGCGGTCGGAAATGGTCCCGATACCGGCGCAGTGCCCGCACCGCACGAACGCCAACGGGGACACTCCGTTCCTTGTTGCCCTTCCCCAAAACCTTCAGATCGCCGACGTCCAGGTCAGCGTTGGGTATGGTGAGGCCGCAGAGCTCCGCACACCGGAGCCCGGTGTCCAAGAACGTGACGACGATGGCATAGTCGCGGGCGCCCAGAGTCGTCTTGCGGTCGAAAACCGTGAGCAAGAGCACGATCTCTTCCTGCGTGAGCCAGACCGGCTCCTTCTTCTGCGCCTTGGGCAAGCGATATCGCTGGAGCACGTTTAAGTCGGTGTACCCCTCGTCGAAGAGCCACGAAGCGAACGCTTTCAGCGTCCGGACGTATCCGCGAATCGTTTCAGCGGCCAGCTTCCCGGGCCGGCCCCCGATGAATGGGTTGCGATCGAACTTCGTATCACGGGCTTGCAATGAGAGGATGTATTCTCTGACCCGATCGGTCTCGAACTCCTGCAGTGTCGTGCTGTGACCGCTGTGTTCGAGCCAACGGACGTACTCGTGGAGCTTGCCATCGTACCAGACGACGGTACGCTCGGACTTACCTTCGCTCCGGTTGAACAGTTGGTATGTCCGAATGATCGATTCGAGTGGTGTGCCCGATTTGTCCATGTCTTCCCAGCGCCGGTTGTACCTCGCCACCATGATCTGACCTCCTTCGGGCGGCTTGCAGTGTCCGGCGGCCTACGCAGCACGGGACTCGTTTTGGAGCGCCTTTCGCGAAAGCTCCGAGTCCGGTGCTGAAGTTCGCGGGCGAAAAGCCGAATTCCGCCCAGCGCGGCGGAATTCGTATCTGAAATCGAAGATGGAGGGCCCGGTGGGATTCGAACCCACGACTCCCGGATTAAAAGTCCAGAGCTCTACCGTTGAGCTACGGGCCCTCTAATCCATCGTATTCGCCGCTTCGCTCGCGCCGCAACCAAACGCCATGCCCGCCCAAACGTTTACTCGCCGTTAAACGCCGTTAACCGGCTGTTAAAGCGCTAACCAACGCTCCTCCCTACGCTTGACTCAGAAGTGACTAGAACCCAATCAGGAGGATACCCAATGCTCTTTGCGCGAAGCCGGCCCCTGCTGCTCGCTGGCCTACTCGCGGTCATTGCCCTGGCCGCCATCTTCGCTGCCTGTGGCGATGACGATGATGACGACGGCGGCGATGCCACCGGCACTCCAACTACCGCCGGCCAGACCACTGCCCCGGCCAACGGAGACGGCGATTTCGACTACAGCTCGCTCGAGGGCGAGATCAATATCGACGGCTCCTCAACTGTCTACCCGATCACCTTCGCGACGGCAGAAGAGTTCAGCAGCGTGGCCCCCGACGTCCTCGTCAACGTGGCATTCTCCGGCACCGGCGGCGGCTTCGAGCTGTTCTGCGCCGGCGAGATCGAGGTCTCCGACGCCTCTCGGCCAATCTCCGACGACGATGACCCAGCCGACCCCGGCGAAGTCCAGACCTGCGCCGAGAACGGCATCGAAGACATCGTGGAGATCCAGGTCGGCATCGACGCCCTCACGGTCGTTGTCAATCCGGCGAACGACTTCGTGGAATGTCTGACCATCCAGCAGCTCTCCGACATCTTTACCGGCACCGCGACCAACTGGAATCAGGTTGACCCCTCATTCCCGGACCAGAAGATCGGCGACTCCCTCTACTACCCCGGCACTGACTCCGGCACTTTCGACTACTTTGTGGAGGCTGTCATCGAAGAGATCGATGAAAACGGCGCTCACACTGGATCCGGCACGTCCTCCGAGGACGACAACGTGCTTGTCCAGGGCATCGAAGGCGATGAGAACTCAATCGGCTACTTCGGCTTCGCCTACTACCAGGGCGCTGGCCAGGAACTTAAAGCTGTCGAAGTCGACGCCGGCGACGGCTGCGTGGCCCCCTCCTTCGACACCGCACTTGACGGCTCCTACGCCCTCAGCCGGCCGCTGTTCATCTACACCCGCGAGTCCTTCCTGGAGGACCCGGACAGCCCGGTGCTCGGGTTCATCAACTTCTATCTGGAGAACTCAGGAGAGCTTGTGCCGGAGGCGGGTTACGTCACTCTGCCAGACGATGTCCTCGCGGCGCAAGAGGGAAAGATCGAGCCGTTCCTCCCGTAGCGGATCGAGAGGAACACGACTGACAGATGTGGCGGCGGGATAGTCCCGTCGCCACGATGTCTTTGGAGTAGACTTCGGCAGTGAAGGACTGATGAGCGTATCACCCGAATCCATCGGCCGCGGCGATATGGGACAGGCCCTTGCTAAACGCAATTTAAAGCGCCCTGACGAGGCCATCATCATGGCCCTCCTCACCCTTTGCGCGGCCGTCTCTCTCATCACCACCGTCCTCATCGTCGGCGTCCTGATCCGGGAGTCGCTCACTTTCTTCGAGCACGTGTCGCCCCGGGAGTTTTTCCTCGAGACCAGGTGGCAACCGCTGTTCAAGCCCGTGTCCTTCGGCATCTGGGAACTGGTGGCAGGCACGTTAAACGTCACTTTCTGGGCGCTGCTAATCGCCGTCCCCATTGGCCTCGCGACAGCCGTCTACCTCAGCGAATACGCGCAGCCACGGACCCGCAAGCTTCTCAAGCCCGCGCTGGAGGCGCTCGCTGGCGTCCCCACTGTTGTCTACGCCTACTTCGCCCTCACCTTCGTCACCCAGGACTTCCTGCGGCCTCTCCTGGGCAACGACAACGTCCCCATCTTTAATGCACTCGCCGCCAGCAGCATGCTGGCCGTCATGATTCTGCCGACAATCGCCTCCATATCAGAGGACGCCATGTCGAACGTGCCTCGTGAGTTGCGGGAGGCCGCATACGGCCTGGGTGCCACGAGGCTGGAAGTCGCCGTGCGCGTCGTCTTCCCTGCTGCGCTTTCGGGAATCATCGCCGCGATCCTGCTTGCCATCGCGCGGGTCGTCGGCGAGACGATGATCGTCGCGATCGCGGCCGGCTCCTCACCCAACCTCACCATGGACCCGCTCAGCCCTGTCCAGACGATGACCGGCTTCATGCTCCAGGTCGGTCTGGGAGATGTGCAGCGCGGCTCCGTCGATTACCAGTCTCTCTTCGCCGTCGGCATGATGCTCTTTGTCATCACCCTCCTCTTCAACGTTGCCGCCTACTTCTTCGTCCGCCGTTACCGCGAGGAGTACGAGTAGTGGCCACCGAGTCCATCAGCCTGCGCGCAGGTGGTGCCGTCGAACGGAGGCAGCTTCTTTCGCGTGTCTCCCGCTACGTCTTCCTCCTCGCCACTCTCATCGGGATCAGCGTCCTCGCCTTCCTCGCCTACGACACCATCAGCTCAGGGGCCTCACGCCTCAGTCTGAGGTTCCTGGACAACTATCCGTCCCGCTTTGCTGAGAAGGCAGGCTTGCGGCCCGCCATTTGGGGCACGATCTGGGTGCTGGGCGTCACCATCTTCTGCTCGATACCCGTCGCCATCGGCACAGCCATCTGGATCGAGGAGTTCGCTCCGAAGAACCGCTTGCTGACGATCGTCAAAATCAACCTGAACAACCTCGCCGGCGTACCCAGCATCATCTACGGCATTCTCGGCCTCACCATCTTCGTCCGCTTTTACGGCATGGACCGCAGTATCCTCGCCGCCGGCTTCACCCTTGCCCTCATGATCATCCCGATGACCGTAATCGCCGCCCAGGAAGCGATACGCCAGGTGCCGCCCAGCCTCCGTGACGGCGCCCTCGCCCTCGGCGCAACGAAATGGCAGGCCGTCCGCCACAACGTTCTGCCAAACGCCATCCCCGGCATCATGACCGGCATCATACTCTCCATCTCCCGAGCCGCCGGCGAGACCGCCGCTATCATCATGATCGGTGGCTTCACCTTCATCCGCTTCGACCCCGGCGCGGCGATCCCCGGCGAGTTGTTTACGCCCGGCGGGTTCTGGGATGGCTTGAACGAGAGCTTTACGATCATCCCGATCCAGATCTACGCCTGGACCATCGACTCGCGCCGAGAGTTTCAGGCCAACGCGTCCGCCGGCATCGTCGTTCTCATGGCCGGCGTGCTGACACTCAACCTGATCGCCGCCGTCATCCGGGAGAGGTTCCGCCGCTACTAGCTGGCAAAGGAAGAACCACAATGCGACAATTGACTTCAGAAAGCCCCACCATTGATGCCGAAGACAAACTGGCCCGCATGTCCATAGAACAACAGATCGGTCGTGCCGTTCAGCCCGCGGCAGACGCCATCCGAAATCCACCGGAGGAAGCCGTCTTCCGGCTCCACGACGTCGGCGTCTGGTACGGGAACAAGCACGCGATCAGCGAGATCACCCTCGACATCCCCCTCAAACGAGTGACCGCCCTTATCGGGCCATCGGGCTGCGGCAAAAGCACCCTCCTCCGCTGCCTCAACCGCATGAACGACCTGATTCCCGGCGCCCGCATCGAAGGCAGCGTGGAGTACCACGGCGCGAACATCTACGATCGCACCGTCGACCCCGTGGAGGTCCGCCGCCGCATCGGCATGGTCTTCCAGAAACCCAACCCCTTCCCGAAGTCCATCTACGACAACGTCGCCTTTGGCGCCCGCGTCAACGGCATCAAGGGCAACATGGATGATATCGTGGAGCGCTCCCTCCGCCAGGCCGCCATCTGGGAAGAGGTAAAGAACGACCTGAAGAAGTCTGGCCTCGCACTCTCAGGCGGCCAGCAGCAGCGCCTCTGCATCGCTCGCGCACTGGCCGTGCAGCCGGATGTCATCCTCATGGACGAGCCCTGCTCGGCCCTCGACCCGATCGCCACCCTCAAGATTGAGGACCTCATCCGGGAGCTGACCCGCGAGTACACGATCGTCATCGTCACCCACAACATGCAGCAAGCCGCGCGGGTGTCCGACTACACAGCGTTCATGCTCGCCGCCGAGCACGGGGTTAATGGCCAGCTCGTGGAATACGGTGCTACGACTGAGATCTTCACCCAGCCGCGCGACAAGCGCACGGAAGACTACATCACGGGGCGCTTCGGCTGATGACACGCGCAGTATTCGAGCGTCAACTGGCCGAGGTGCAGGAGGACATGCTGGTAATGGCCTCCATGGTGGAGGGCGCCGTCAACCAGAGCATGGAGGCGCTCCGCCTGCGCGACGTTGCCCAGGCCCGGCGCATCATCGAGAACGACGTCAACATCAACAAGCGCCGGTTCGACTGCGAGGACAAGTGCATCGAGCTGATCTCCCTGCAAGCTCCCCTCGCCAGCGACCTCCGCACCCTCATCTCCGTCCTTCACATCACAACTGACTTGGAGCGCATGGGCGATCACGCCGAGGGCATCGCCCGCATCGCCCTCATGCTCGCCGATGAGCCTCCGCTCAAGCCCGTGCCGGACCTATCTCGGATGGCAGCGCTCGCCGTTGAGATGCTGCACGGCGCTGTCGAGGCTTACAAGGAGCGGGACACGCAACGCGCCCGCGAGATCGTCCTCAAGGACGACATCGTCGATGAGCTATACGAGCAGATCTACCACGAGTTGATCATGACTATGGTCAGTGACCCGGCGACTATCCAGCGAGGCACATACCTGATCTGGGTTGCGCACAACCTGGAACGCATCGCGGACCGCGCCACCAACATCTGTGAGCGCGTCGTTTATCTGGTCGAAGGCCGCGTGTACGACCTGAACGTATCGAAGTACTAGCCGAAGGTCGGCATCGCCGTGCCGGCTGCGCTCTCGGGCGCCAGGCTCACCCGCAGCTTTCGGAGGCCACGCGTCAGCGCAAGGGAAACGCTGTCCGCCTTGATGCCCAACAGCTCGCTTACCTTGGGCAATTCCAGCTGCGCGTCGAACACCAGTGAGATCACTTCGCGCTCACGGGGCGTCAATCCATCGTCGTGGCGGGCCCGGTGCTCGCCGCTGTTGCAGAGATCGCGCGCTGCCCGGAATAGCGCAACCTCGAACTCAGGCTCCCGCATATCGGGCAGAGCAAAGACATTGCTGAATGCGGTTACGCAGACCTCGCGCGCGGCTTCGTCGTCAGCAGTGGCGTATGAGGCGAAGGCAAACAGCCGCGGGAAATAGGCCTTGAATCGCTCCTGGCGCAGATCGCGCCGCGCACCCGTCCTGGGCCTGCCCGCCTGGGTCTGCTCTTGCTTGCCGAACTGAAGACGCATCTTTGCCTCCCCTTATCCCTGCTTGCGTTACCGTAACACGCGCTGTAACAGCAGGTGGGTGTACGCCGCGTAGACACGACGTTCAGGTCTGGTAAAGGCCCTGTATCCGAGGGGCGAGGCGCCTCATCTCCCTATGTGTCGATACATCGTCAGCAGTACATGCCGCTAGCGTAGCAATAAGCTACGAGCAGACTTTGCCCATGAAATCATTGAACTGCAGGAAGTCGGCACCAGTGACTGATCCGCTCCCATTCAAGTCCGCGCGGCGCACCTCAGTCAAGCCGACACCGGGTATTAGCACAGGCGGGTTGCTTACCGGTTGCCCGAGCAAGAAGTTGAACACGAGAAAGTCCTGTCCGGTGACTGACTTGCTGTCGTTGAAGTCGGGAGGCCAAGCGTCCGGTAGCGGCTCATTGTTGATCGTCGATGATGCCGCACATTGCTTCGTGGCAACGGTGCCAATTGTAGTTTCCCCTGCTCTCGCACCAACGGCTCCGGGACCGTTGGGCACGGTGTTGGGGTACCCGTCACAGTCAGGATCGCCAGAGGGGGGCAGCTGCCAGTTAGGCAGGTTCTGCTGGGGGTTCGCCCAGTTCGGGCAGTTATCGCAGGGATTGGCCATCCCATCAAGGTCTGGGTCGTCTGGAAAGCTTGGGCCAGTTGGAAAACAATCAACCAGATCCTGTGCGATGCATTGATCACCCCGTTCGCTTTCACCACTTACGGTGCCGGGATACTTCGCGTCATTGATCAGAATATATCGTTGGCTTCCCACTTCCCCGTGAAAAACTGAGCCAGTCGGCCAGTACGTCCGCGTAATTATCTGGCTAGGTAATAGAGTCGACCATCCCAAAGCTTCTCCGGCATTTAGTCGCCCTCCGCCCCCCTGAAAATTGATTGGATCTACAAGAGCGGGGTTGCCCCCGTTGGGGTAGGCGAGTGTGACGCCCCGCAAGGTCTCGCTGATCTCGCAGGGGAAGTACCCGCTTTTAGCGAGGAGCGCGGCCGTTCCCGAAACGAGCGGTGCGGCGAATGAAGTGCCGCACCCGTGCGTCCAAGTGGAGAAGTTCGGGTCATACGTAGCGATTCTCATCAACTTTGATGAGTCGCTCGAAAGACAGGATAGAGTACCGTCACCCTCTCCCCCAGGGGCCGAGATGTCGGTCTTCGGGCCGTAGTTGGAGTAACTGGCGCGTGATGCTCCATCGTGACCCGTGGCGGCCACGCCTAGAGTATTGAAGCAGGATGAGGGCATTAGGTTCGTTTGACTTCCGTTGTTGCCCATGCTGGCCACCGTGACGACATCTTGCTTCCAGGCGTTGGCCAGTGACTCACATATGTAGGGTGTGGGGCCTCCATAAGTGAAGCTCATGTTAATGACATCGGCACCGGCAGACACTGCTTGATCAACCAGGTAAGCGGCGTCGGCACCAGGCAATTGAGGACAGGTGGCGGGCGGTTCTTCAGGTAGGCGGAGCGTATCCAGACGATAAGGGATGATGCTGCTATTCCAGCCCACCCCGGCAATACCGTAGGTATTGTTGGTCACACCTGCTGCCAGTGCGGCTACGGCAGTTCCGTGCCAGCTACCGAAAAGTGGTGTGACTTCGCTCGTGCCGTGGCAATTCAGACCGGGAAGAATATGGGTGGCCAGATCTGCATGGTTGGTTTGAAATCCTGTGTCAATGACTGCAACTCTGATGGAGTCGCCCTTGGAAATGTCCCACGCCTCGGACGCTTCGATGTGCGAGAGATACCACTGTTCCGAAAAATATTCATCATTCGGAACGTCTCCCGAAACCGGAGTGGTGACGGGACCGGCATAGTCTATACCGGGCAGATTCATCAGTTGTCGAGACCGCGAGAACTCTTCGCCGGCCGGCACCTCTACGGAGTACCAATCAGACAAAACCGGTGAAGCGCTGGCTAAGGAAGAAACCAGATCGTCCGACATACCGAGGTTCGTCAATAAGGGAGCCTTGCCTGTGATCGAGCTATGAATGGCCACCCTTCCCTCGACTAGCTCCGGAAGCCCCGCGACATCGCGAGGTGCCAGCGAGATTAGCAAGCCCGCGCTTTCGCCCTCACTTGAATGAACCACGGCAGTCATTTCGCCGCTGACCCAGGGGGTTACGGCAAGAATCTCGGTGTCCGAACAGTCGATGACATAGGCTGGTTCGCCTGAGAATGAGAGCGAACAGTCTGAGTCGGACGATTGGAAATTGCTTCCATACAGAGTAACTGTGCTCCATTCACTTGGGTTGCTCGGCATGATGGAGGATATAGTTGGTGGCGATTCGATCTCAATCGAGCTGGCCGACCTGTTCAGCAGAGCGCTGCCGATCGCGGCTCCCAGAATAGTAGTTGCACGAATAGCACCCAGACCCATTACGAGCTTCATCTTCGGTTCAAGGATAGGTCCGCCAGGGTAATTAGTGCCGCCAGTACCAGGAGCCATCCTGGGACGACATCCGGAAATCCGTCTGTAGCTCCGGACGGCCGACCGCCGGTCTCCGGCAGGGTGACCGGTGGCGCCGTAGGCGACGGTGAGGGAGATCCTATAGGAAGCATCGAGGTGACATCGACCGTCTGAATAACGTCAGACCCGTTCCAGAGAACGTCAGACTTGAGTGGGCCGTATTGCGTATTCAGGCGAAAGGTTACGACCGTTGGCGGGCCCTTGCTGCATTGAACTGGTATACCCGGACCGGCGAGTAGAGGCCATAACACTGAATCCCGGTCTGAAACCCCCTCCGCCCCCGTTACTGGTATGGGGCAGACGACGTCATCAGCCGATATCACGTTATCCGCGTGTCGAAATCTAAGTTCGAAGGGCTGCCCGGCACTCACGAACTGAATAGTGATGAGCGACGAGTTCGCCGACACCGTGGGTGATGGTGCCGGAGACCGTGTCGGCCCAGCGGCGCTCGATTCGACTAGCAGGATCGACGCTAGCGAAATTGAAACCAGAACGGTCAGTAATCTGGCACAACGCATGGTGCCCCCAAAGCCGAAATTAGGGACATTATCCGCTTAACGCTTTAAAAGTCAAGTCTGTGTATGGGGTCTGTAGATGGTCTGTGAGTTTGTCCGGTCTAACTGTTCTGTGATTCTGTCCTCTCATGAGGACCATCACGATGAACGGAAGGGAACAACGGCGAGCGATGATCCTGACAGGCGTCATAGAAGGGAGGT